>Ga0181520_10000154_pt1 | contig 141014 bp, 96 predicted proteins | sample PEATcosm2014_Bin_29_FD_132451 | JGI IMG/M metagenome (GOLD analysis project Ga0181520, IMG submission 132451) | Peatland microbial communities from MTU Mesocosm Facility, Houghton, MI, USA - PEATcosm2014_Bin02_30_metaG | ecosystem: Environmental > Terrestrial > Soil > Wetlands > Peat | place... | reverse complement strand
TACCTCGAGGCCAACCTGGCCATCTCCTACGGAGGCCGTGTGGCTGAGGAGATCTTCCTCAACCAGATGTCCACCGGCGCGGGCAGCGATATTGAAACCGCTACCGACCTGGCACGGGGGATGGTTTGCGAATACGGCATGAGCCGGCTCGGTCCGCTCACCTTCGGCAAGAAGGAAGAGCAGATCTTCCTGGGCCGCGAGATCGCGCAACACCGCGATTTCAGCGAAGAAACGGCCCGCCAGATCGATCTGGAAGTGCGTCGCCTGATCGACGAAGCCTATCAATCGGCTCACTCGATCGTGGAGTCGCACGCCGACGCCATGCACCGCATCGCAGCGGCCCTTCTGGAGCGCGAAACCATCGACGCCGAAGAGGTAAGGATGCTGATCGAAGGCGAGACGCTGCCTCCGCTCCGCTCCAACCTGGCGTCACCCAGCGACACCGGCGGCAGCCCCCAGCAGATCCTCAAGCCGGAACCACGTAGCGGGCCCGGCTTTCCGGAAGGCTCCCCTTCCCCCGCCTAACCACCACCTGCGGTGGGGCCAATTGCGGCTTCACCGCCTCACTGCTAGCAAACTCGAATTTCAAGCGGGTCACTCCATGCGGTTTCCCAGGTCTGGGTTTTTAGACCTGGGATCGCAGGTGCCACCCTCCCACAGCTTTATCGTGGAAGGGGTGGGAGCCCTCGATCTTCGGAGTCAAATCTTGTTGCAGAGAATTAAATGTCTCAGGCGCATACTAGAAACAGACAGAAGGAACCAGGACCCAGCGCCCCAGCGGGCATGGAGTCCGTCGAAAAAAGCACCCTGTAACATTGACCACCCCCATCCCTCCCCTCCCCTCCTTTCCACCTAAATATCAGAAAATACATAGGTTACACCGAAAATAACCCTCAGATCCCCTTCGGCGCTGTTCAAAACAAAGGACTTACGGCAGGCACGTTCAACAATCTGAACCTCCCAGGTCCCAATTCCGGCCCTGCGATGTCCGTTCAGCCTTGTAAATCCCTGCCCTTTACTCTTCCCGCAGCACTTCCAGCGGCCTCAAGCCAAGAATCCGATAGCTCGCGATCCAGCCGGTTGCCGTGGCCAGCACAGCCGTTCCCAGCAGTGCAATCGTGGTCGCAGCCCACTCAATGTGGAAGGGCACTTCAAGCCGGTGCAGCAGAACGCGCGTCAGTACGTTGGCAAACACCACGCCCACCGAGCCGGCCAGCAAACCCAGCACGCTGAACTCCACGCTGAAGGTGCGCACGATCCGCATTCGCGTGGCTCCCAAGGTCTTCAGCACCACCGCCTCGCGCATGCGCCGGAAGCGCGTGCTGGCAATGCTCGAAGCCAGGATCATGAGCCCTGCGAAGATTGAGAATCCGGCCAGAAACCGCACCACAAACGTGATCTGATTGACCACGGTCTCAATGCGGGTCAGCACATCGGCCAGGTTGATGACCGTGATGGTGGGATAGGACGCGAACAGCGCCCGTTCCAGGTTTGCCACCTGTTTGGGATCGATGTGCGCTCCGCCATACCAGGTTGCCGGCTCGTCTTTCAGTTCACCGGAAGGCAGCACAAAGGCCACGCGCGCGCCGAGGTGCTGCCCATCGGCACGATACACCGCGCCCACCGTGAGCTTTCGCAACGTCCCGCCGATTTCCATCTCCACAGACGAGCCAACTCCCAGGTGCAGCCGCTGCGCCAGACCATCTCCCACAGCAAGTTGCGTGGCGCCTGCATCGGTCCACCACTTGCCCTGCGTCACCTTGTCACCCGCCGGAGCAACATCGGCCCAACTCAGCTCCGCGTGCTCCAGCATGTGACGCGGAAAGTGCTGTTCCTTCATCTGATCCATGGTTTTACCGTTGAGAGTGATCACCCTCCCGGCCACAACAGGCATCAGGTCCAGCTCCTGGCTCACGCCCGGCTGACGATGAAAGAACGCCTTCACCCCGTCCACCTCGCTGGTCGAAACATCGACCAGGAAGATGTTGGGCAGCTTGGGCGAAGCCGTCTCGCGCAGGTCTCGGAGCAGGGCCGCCTGCGTCAGAAAGACCGCGAGGATGAGCATCACGCCTGTTCCCAAAGCAGCCATCACCGCCGCCGACTGGTTTCCCGGCCGATAAAGGTTCGATAGCCCATGACGCAGGAACGAGGGCAGCCGCAGCCGCACCAAGCCAAGCAGAAGCCGAAGAGTCCAAAGCAAACCAGCCGCCAGCACCAGCAGCACCACCAGCGCCACCGTGAACAGGAAGGCAAACCAGCCGCCCACCTTGATGGAGTCGGACAGCGCCCAGGCGATTCCGGCCAGCGCGGCAATCACCGCCACCGAGATCCCGAGTTGCAAACGCCGGGCCCACCAGCGGGCAAACCAGCCACCGATGCCTTCAGGCCCCTGTTCCACCAGCCGCCGCAGCACCAGCACTGGCCTGATCGCGCGCACATCCAGCAGCGGCGGCAGACAGAACAGCAAGGTCGTCAACAGCCCTGTGCCCATCCCGGCCCCAATCGACCGCCAGGGAAACTCAAGCTGTGCGTGCACCGGCAGCAGGTTGCCGAAGACCGCCGGAAGCGCAGCCATCACGCCCACGCCCGCCGCCACGCCGAGCAGTCCTCCGGCCAAACCCAGCCCCAGCGTCTGCAACAGGAAGATGCGCAGCAGATCCGCAGACCCCGCGCCCACCGCCTTCAGAATCGCCAGCATGTCCATGCGCTGTTCCAGATGCGCGTGCATGGCCATGGCCACGCCAATTGCACCCAGCACCATGGCCACCAGGCAAATCAGGCTCAGGATCGAGGTCGAGTTGTCGAGGCCCTGGGTCAATGCCGGATTTCCCTCTCGATAGTCCATGACTTGCGCGTCGGGCAGAATCGCTTCAATCTGTTTGCGCAGCGACGCTGCATCCACCCCGGACGGGAGTTGCGCGGGAAACTTCATCAACAGCCTTTGGCTCACCCGGCTGCCGGGAGCCACCAGGCCGGTGCGTCCCAGCGCCGCTCGAGACACCATGACACGCGGCCCCATGCCCGCGCCCGCACTGAGCCGATCCGGCTCTTGCTTCAGGACTGCGGCGATTCGGAAGCTTCTGCCGCCCAGACGCAGGGATTGCCCCACCTGCGCGTTCAAACGAATCAGGAACTCTTCGGCAACCACCGCCGAATCGCCGTCCAAAGCCTGCGCGAGGCTCATGGCCGGCTCCAACTCGGCCGTTCCGTAATAGGGATACTCGGCCGGATCGACGGCCTTGAGCGTCACCAGGATGGGCACCGGGTCGGGCGGAACCGATGCCATGGAGATGGTCTCGGTAACCCAGGTTTCGCGAATTCCCTGCTTCTGAAACGCCGCCAGCTTCTGATCTTCCTCTGCCGTGGTTTGGCGGAAGATGCGCCCGCTCAGATCCCCGGCCATCAACGACCGCGCCTCGGCGGAGAGCTGATGGCGGAAGCTGTCGCTGAAACCTCGCACGCCCACCAGCGCCGCAACGCCCACAGCCACGCTCAGCACCACAAAGCCGAACTTGCCCGGGGCAGACTTCAAATCCCGCCAGCCGATGGCCGCGGCGCGCTTCCAACTCAATGCCCGTTTAGCCATTTTGCGCCTGCTCGGCCAACACAACCGGCTCGGTGTAGGGCAAAGTGTCTTCAACCACCATGCCGTCCTTCAGCACGATCTTGCGGTCTGCCCGGCTCGCCAATTCCGGATCGTGCGTCACCAGCACCAATGTGGTGCCCGCCACCTTGTTCCGCTGCAGAAGCAGATCGAGAACCAGCTTGCCGTTGGCCGAATCCAGGTTCCCGGTCGGCTCGTCGGCCATCACAATTGGCGGCTCCACGACGAACGCGCGCGCCAGCGCGACCCGCTGCTGTTCCCCGCCGGAGAGTTGAATCGGGTAGTGCTCCATGCGCTCGGCCAACCCCACCTCTTCCAGAAGCCGCCGAGCCTGCGCCAGCCCGCTTCCTTGCAAGTTCAGTTCATATGGCAGCAACACGTTTTCAAGGGCCGTCAAGGTGGCAATCAGTTGGTACGACTGAAAGACAAACCCGATCTTGCTTCCGCGCACCGTGGCCAATTCCGCTTCCGCAAGATTGTGGATCGGCACGCCATCGAGCCAAATCTCACCGGAACTCGGCGTATCCAGCCCAGCCAGAAGCCCCAGCAGCGTGCTCTTGCCGCTGCCGCTCGCACCGACGATAGCCACAAACTGCCCGGCAGGAATGGTCAACGTGATCCCTTTGAGAATCTCCACACGCCGCGCGCCGTTCTGAATCCACTTTCTCGCGTCCCGAACTTCAATCACCAGCAACCCTCCAAAGCCCCAAATCCCTTGAGTCTCTTAGTTCCTAGTCCCTCGGGCAAAGCCCGCCAACCCAGCTACACTAATGCTGTGGACGTTCGCCGCGGTCTAATCGTTTCGCTTCTATGCCTGCTCGTCGCCTGCCCGCTGCTGGCCGCCGACCGACCCGTGCTGGTTTGCTATGGCGACAGCATCACCGCCGGCTACGGCTTGCAGACCGGCCAATCTTTCCCCGACTTCCTGCAACAAAAACTGGATGCTCTTGGCTACCGTTACAAGGTGAATAACCAGGGAACCAGCGGCGCCACCACCAAAGACGCCCTCGCCAATGTTCGCTCGATTCTGCTGTTGCATCCCGAAGTGGTCATCGTGGAGTTCGGCGGCAACGACGGCCTTCGCGGCGTCCCTCCCGCACAGACCCTACATAACCTCGATGTGGTGCTCACCACACTCGAAAATGCCCACATCAAGATTCTGCTGGCCGCCATCACCCTGCCGCCCAACTACGGCGGCGACTACATTCACGCCTTCGATCAGGTGTTTCGCGACCTGGCCCAGAAGCACCACACCGCCTTCATCCCCATGATCTACAAGAACCTGATCAACGTCCCCGGCACCATTCAGCCCGACGGCATCCACCCCACGGCAAAGGGCTCCCAGATCGTTGCCGACACGCTGCTGCCGGCGCTGAAGCCGCTCTTAGTCAAGACAGGTCCTGGCCGCTAGGTACTCGCTGGAGACCGAAAGCCCGCGGCGGGAAGCTGTCTCGTCACCCCATCACCGCGACCGGCTGAAACAACGTTCCTGCCACGCGCTGCGCAATCCCCACAAGATCTCTCTGGCCGGCAAAAACCTTCACCATCCTGGCCCGCGAGAATTCCGGCAAATTGGCCTGCGCGCCGTTGCGCAACCGTCCCAGCGCCATCGCATCTCCAGTCACCGCAGGCATCTCTGGCAACAGGAGCCGGGGATGCACACACAACTCTTCCAGCGCCTCCACATTCCCGGCCAGCGCCTGCAGCTCCTCCAGGGTGTGAGCCTCGTTCTCGGTGAAAACACCCGCCTGGGTACGCCGCAGCCTGCTCAAATGCGCTCCACAGCCCAGATCCTGGCCCAACTCGTGTGCCACCGAGCGCACATAGCCACCGGCGCTGATGCACATGGCAAAGCCAGCCTCGGCGCCATCCAATCCGGTGATCGCAAATCGCGCAATTCGTACCCTCGCCGTCTTCAGTTCCACAGGCTTGCCTTCGCGCGCCAGTTTGTATGCCGGAGTGCCTGCAATCTTCTTGGCAGAGTAGGGTGGCGGCAGCTGGTCCATCTCGCCGTGGAACCGGCTGGAGGCAGCCACTACCTGTCCGAGCGAAACCGCCGGGTTGAGTTCCGGCCAGAGGTCCGGCCCGGCCGCTTGGCCCTCCGCGTCATAGGTGTCGGTCGAGAACCCCAGGCGAATCGTGCCCGTGTAGCTCTTTTCCGCGGATGAGAAGTACTGTGCCAGCCGGGTAAACTTGCCCAGCAGCAGGGGCAGCACGCCCGTCGCCATGGGGTCCAGCGTGCCAAGATGTCCGATGGAGCGTTCGCCCGTTATCTTGCGCAGCCGGTTCACCACATCGTGGCTGGTCATGCCGCCCGGCTTGTCAACTACCAGAAGTCCATTCACTTATCCACTCTAGAGCATTCCCCGGGCGCCGCGCCCAACTCGTTTGCCTGTGGCTAGCGCCGGATTCCCTCCATCACGATTAACCGCGAAATCCTCACCCTAATTGTTAACGACGCATTAATCTAAGAAAAAATGGGAGTGGAACTCGATAAAATCCAAAAGCCGATCCGCAAACTGCGCAAGATATTGGAAGGTCTTCCCCCGGACCCCACCGCAAGAGTGGTTCACCTGCTTCGAACCTATGCGCGGCAATTGCAGGCGATCGTCCCTGCACTGATGCCTGAGAGGAAAAGGAAGACCCGCCGCCTCTTGAAGTCCCTCAAGCAGGTGCGCAAACTGGCTGGCGGCGTGCGCGACATGGATGTACTAGTGGCCAGGACGCTGACTCTTTCCCACGGTCCCCACGACCACTCGGCTGCACACTTGGTCGAGCACCTCGGCGCTATGCGCTTGGAGCGCGCACGCGATCTCTGCGAGGTCGTCAATGAACACAGCAAACGAGCTCGCCGCAGTCTCAAATGGCTCTCAAAACAAATCGAGGGAAGATTCGGTGGTCCCGACACGCAGGATCGCAAGATTCTCCCCGAAGATGTAGTGCAAAGCCTGGTTATCGAACTCGACTTGTGGCCTGCGTTGACTCCAGACAACTTGCATGGATTTCGCATCAAGGTGAAGAAGCTGCGCAACGTGCTGCAACTGGCGCAAGATGTGGACCCGGCGTTGGTCAAGCGGCTGGGGAAGGTCAAGGATCGGATTGGCGATTGGCATGACTGGCATCAATTGGCAAGAATCGCCAAGAGAGTATTCGACCCCCACAAGGATCGGGCGGCCTTGAAAAACATCGAGCTAATTGGAACGAAAAAACTCGAGCAAGCGCTTCGTGCCGCCGAGGAGCTTCGGACACTTCTATTTACAGGACAAACGCAGATGGCAGCCACAAAGGCCACCAAAAAGCCCATGGGCCCTGCCGAAAGGATTCATTCAAAGCGCATCGCCCGAACTGGACGTGTGGGATGAGATTGCCGTGCACCCTCGCGGCTGAGAAACAATGCACCTGCGAATTCTCGAAACTCGCAGCCGCCAATGTGCCCAGAAATCGTAAGCCCGTTCGACCCCGCCAAGTTCGACTGGGCGCAGTTCTGCCAGCACGCGATCGACGGAGGTGAATTGACCGGCATGCTCGCGAATGAATCTGGATAGCTGCCCGACTTCTGAATCGGTGACGGTGTTGGGGTGGATGCAAATGGTCCAGAGACCTCTGGATTTCTCCATGGGCCCCCAAAGCTGTTGGGGAATCCAGGTCAAACCGGCGCGGATGAATGGGATTTGCGCAAACCCGTCGGAGACAAGAGCGACCCGCTCGAAGCCGAGAACCTTCAAAGTGGCAAGGTCGAAGCCATGACGGGGCGCTACCCATATGCGTGGATCGAGCCCATGGCCGTGCAAGATGCCGAGCCCTGTCCGAATCCAGCGCTGCTGGGTCTCTGCGGGGACTCCTGCGAATTCGGATGTGGAGTTGAGTTGAAGCAGGCTTTTCCCCCGGCTGCGGCAAAGATGCCGATATCCGTGCAATCCGATCATTGCCCCGGCCGTCTGCAGCGCCTGCATCTGCTTCCAGAAACCGGGATCGGCCGGTGAAACCTCCAAAGCCACATCCCGATTGGCGGGAACCACTGCCAGAATGGGGCGAATGCCAAATTCCTGGATTACTCTTAGGATCTGCTGCCAGGGTTGACGCGAAATCGTTGGACACAAGTCGTCGCAACGAAGCAGGTATTGCGCTTGCGGCAAGTTCATAAAGACGCCTCCGCGCAGATCGGGGTCAAGAGACGATGGACGGTTCGCGGGTCACCTCGTTGGGGCAATGGCTCCGCACACGGTCCGGGAGATAAGCTTCTGGGCCCAATAGCGCAAAAAGAAGTAAGTACTCGCGGTCCAAATTGAGGTCGCAAGAGCGATTCCCGCGATTCCCAAAAAGTGCATCAGGGTCAGATTCAAACCGACATCGAGAATGAGATTGACAATGCCGCAGTAAAGGATGAGATCGGTACGCCGCATGGCAACGAGGTACCGATAATACACACGGCTGGAGACAAAAAATGGAATCTGCAGCGAGTACATGACCAGTATCTGCGAGACCACCGCCGTGTCATGAGCCGCAAACGCGCCGTGCTGCAAGGTTAGGCGAATGAGCAAACGTGAACCAACGACCAGCAGTGCTGCTATCGGGACAGAAACCAGCGCCGTCCAGCGGGCCCAGGAATACACCGCGCGCTTGCAGGCCGCCCAGTCCTCCACGGCGATCATCTGAGAGAAGTGGGGTGTCACGGCGGTCGAAATTGCCCCAGCCAGCAAGGTTAGAACCACACTGACAAACCGGCTGGCATATGCCAAGGCAGAGACACTCCCGGCTGGCAGCATGGCGGCCATCGCCTGGTCCACAACCAGGCCGGCCGAGGCCACAACGCCACTAACCAGCACCGGGCCATATAGGTGCACCACTTCGCGGGAGGCATCGCTCATTCCATACCAGCGAAAGCTGAGATGAAAGCCTTGCGTGCTTAACAAACCTGCAACCCATAGTGCGTGGACTAGCGCGCCGGCCAGGCTTCCGTAGACCAGGGCCCAAATGCCGAATCGCCCGTTGAGAAACACGGCTCCTGCAATCGTGATCAAGGAAATTACCAGGGGCGCAAGAGCAGGCTGTGCAAACCGATTCAGGGTATTCAGAACCGCCGTACAGTTAGTGGAGATGCCGGAAATAACAACCACTGGCAGCAGCACATGGAAGATGCGTACGGCCAAGTCGAGCTTCGCGGGCGCAAAACTGGATGCCAAAAGCGGGAAAACAGCCCGGGCCGCTATACCCATAGCGACAGAAACTACACACAAGAGTGTGGAAACCCAAACCATCGCATTCGACAGCAGTTCTTGGGCCCGGACCATTCCCTGCTGCTCTCTGACACGTATCAGCGTAGGAATGAGCGCCTGATTCATGGATTCGGAGATGAGGTTGATCAACAAACCGGGGATCAAGGCAGCGGTAAGAAACGAGTCAAGCTCGTCGGATCGGCCATAGATCCCCGCTACAACTGTCTCTTTGAAAACCGCAGCAGCCTTTACCAGGACTCCTGCGGCGGAAACCGAAACTGCAGCGCTCAGGATGCGTCGATTGACGCTGGCTGCGGGCAGTGCCGGTCCGAATTGGGTGACGGTTGACATGGGAGTTGGAAGAGCCCAGGCAGACCGAGAATCCAATTGGTTCAATCGGCTCCGTTTCGGGAGCCTGAATGCAGACGAGCTAGTGAATACAAGGACTGGGTTGGGAAGGAAAACAGGCTGCGAGTTGCTCCGGTTGTTCCTCGCTAAATCGACCGGCCAGAGCAATCATTCCTAGCAGTAGCCATGTTGTGCGACTTTCCTCTACCGTCGCTACCAGAGATGTAGTCGTCCACACGAGCAAAGCAGTGACGAGCGCCAGCAGCAACATCCCGCGCGTTGCCAAGGCCGACCACAAGGACACCACGACAATGGCCACGGCCACAAAGAAGGCGCACAGTCCCCCGTTGACGAGAATGGACAAAGCGGTGTTGTGCGCCGTATCAATCGGACTCATGCCTGCCGCATAGACAAACGTACCAGCGCCGCTTCCGAAAAACGGCGCTTGAACAAAGGCGTGCAGGCCCGCGCTCCAGATATTCAACCGCTGATTGAGGTCGCCTCCCTGGAGTTGTGCAGGAATCGTCGCGAGGCGCTCGAACGTCTCATGGGGCACAACAAACCAGAGCGCGGACGCAATCAGAGGCAGCGCCAAAAGTCCGGCAAAGGCGGTTTTTGCGTGGTTACGAATCAACAGGACGGCGCAACCGGCGATAGCGGCGACCGCTGCCAGAAAGCCGCCTCGAGATGCGGTGAGCAGTACGGCGACCAGTCCTAGAGGCAGGTATCCAAGCGCGAGCGAGCGTCCCATCCAGCCCGACTCGCCGGTGAGCAACAGAGCAGCCAGGGGAAAGCCGAGGTCGAGAAACCGCGCACTGTCGTTGGGGTCCTGTCCCGTGGCGGCAAACCGAATTTGCCCTGCGGCGACGGCTTCCGGCGAGGCCAGGCTCACCACCGTCAGGATGGCCAAAATCCATGAACCGGCCACGTACGCCCGAAACAGGTTTTTCAAGTCTCGGGGATGGTCGGCAAACTCCCACACCAGCCACACAATCATCATCTCCTGGAAGTAGGCACGGATCTTCTCCATGGTCGCGTGCGCCTCTATGGTCCAGAATCCTGTGCAGCAGAACCAAAGGAAGAAGACAAGCACGAGCCACTGCAGAGGCCCAGGCGTGCGCAAATGGCCGGCTACCAGAACCGTTGCCACAGCCACTACCAGCAGCAGCAGCCCGGCGATGCGGGATACGTTTCCCAGCGGCCAACCCAGATCGAGGGAATACTCCCAGGGAATGGTGAAGGCGAACACCAACATCAGGCCCCAAGCGACTCTTTGCATCGTCTAAAACCTCTGGGAATAAACCAGCCCGGCATAGATGGTCACGCCAACCGCCGATTGAATCGCGGATTCCAGGGTCCTGTTGATCAGATTCTTTGACATCGAGTCGGGAACAAACAGAATGTCGCGATCGTGTATGGGCTGGTCCGGATCGAGGCCACGAATCATGCGTTTCAGGTTCAGCGAAGTGACGGTGCGGCCGCCCTTCTGTTCACGAATCAGGATGGCTTTGCCGGCCGCCGCATTTTGAGTCGGGCCCCAGGCCAATGACACTGCTTGAACGACAGTGAGACCTTGCGAGGGGTCGACCAGGAACCCACCTGGCCGGATGACATCGCCGATTACATAAACCAACCCGGCACGGCTCACTTGAACGGTGTCGCCCGCGGCGAGTTCAGGGTTATGGTCCGGCGTAGTGTCCGTTCCAACGGCAGCCAGCACGACAGGCTGAGGCGTTGCCGGCGTAGCACGATGGAAGATGACAACCAGGCGCCCGGCATTGGGGGCCAATCCAGAAGCAGATGAGATGAGGTCGAGCAGGCAATGATGACGCGTGTAGGGATAAACCCCAGGCCGGTTTACTTCTCCCAGCACGCTGACATCCTGACCGGCAGAGGCAGTGACCAGGACCGCAACCTTCGGATGGAGCAGGATGCCTTTGCTCACCAGCGCATCTTGAATCGCGATCGCCGCGGACTGCTCGTCCATGCCGCCGACCTGAACCGCATCGACCATAGGCAGCAGCACAGTGCCCGCGGGAGAGACGCGCACGGCGGCATGGAACTCCGGAGTGCGATATTCGCTCACGTCCAGGGAATCGCCGGGCCCTATCGGCGCAGGCATGGAGAATTCGGTTGGAGCAGCCGACACCGGCAAACCGGTATCGCTCGCCCCCGCGGGGTTCTTCCAGACAGCAGGGGCCGAATTGGGGTTGGGGAGGCTCCTGCTCTCCTCACTCTGCGGAATCCGCACCACCCCCGTGGGCAAGCCGGAAGTACTGGGAATAGGCGCCTGCGCTTGCAAGGCCGCTCCCGCAAAGAACAGAACTATCAGAGCTGCCCCCGCTGCAGACGAGGGTTTCTGCAACGATTCAAGCAGCAACGCGGCGCCGCCGGCCAGCCAAAGGGAAACAAAGAGCGTGATGGCCATATAAAGCGGCAGGTTGGGTGTCACCGGCTTCACAGGCTGGCGGGCTTCATCGAGCACGGTGATGCTGGAACCATGAATCCCAGCGGACAGTCGCGCCTCCTCGGCCCGCTCCAGCGCGCGGGAGTACAGTTCCTGGCTGGAGTTCGCCTCCTGCCGCATGGCCGCAAATTCAGTGGCGGCTTCGTTGAGTTTCATGCCCTGGCTGGTGTGCTCGTCGAGGCTGGCCCGTACCATCTGCTCGCGATCGACGGCAGTCTGCCAGGCCTTTTGGATGCGGTCCGAAAGCTTGACGTCTTCGGCTTGTTTCTGGCGGTCAAGATCCTGCAATTGCCCGCGAATCTCAACGACCCGAGGAAAGTTGGGGCCATGTTCGGAGCTGAACTGGGCAAGCTCTAGCTCCAATTCGCTGCGCCGTTTGTGAATCTGCTCCAGCACCGCGTAGCCTGCATTTTGCGTCTGCAGGCTTGGATCGGAAGCGATGACCTGTTCCGGATCGCCTTTGGATGCGGAGCGATATTCGGCTTCGCGCAAAATGCGATCGGACGAAGCCTCGACCAGAGCTTTGCCCACCGCGTCGATCTGAAGCAGGGCGGGAGCATGCTCCGTCTCACCTGCCTGGCCGTTTGCCAAGGTTTCCGGCGTGGTCAGAAGCCCATGGGATCGCTGGAAACTGCTCAAATGCTGCTGGTCCCGATCGACCCGGACCTTGAGGTCCTTGAGCTGGATTTCAAGCCAGTCCGAGACGCGAGCAGTCTCCTCCACGCGCGCCTCGCTCTCCTGTTGGGAATAGGCGCGAATCAAAGCATTCACAACGGATGAAGAGAGTGCGCCGTCTCTCGAACAGAATCGAATCTCGATGACCAGCGTGCGTGGCAGCGTGACAACCTGCAAACGGCGGCTGAATCTTTCCAGCAGGTAGGCCTGTGGGCCGGCCTCTACCGGCGCCTCAGTGGAGGGCGAGGCGCCATCCACGGGCGGCTCAAGATGAAAACACGGAAAGAGACGCTCCAAATCGCCTTTGAATGCCGGTGCCTTGTCGAGTCTCAATTCACGAATCACTCGCCACGCCAATTTGTCGCTGCGAAAGCCGTTGGCCACTGTCTCCAGTTGAACCGGCGAGGAGAATAGAGAAGGAGAAATGGACGGTTCTGGACCATCCAGACTGAGAGAGGAAACAGGGGCAATGCGCAACGCCACCCTGCCCCTGGCTTCGTATTCGTTGGGTGCGATGAGGCAATACAGGAGGCAGAGCAACAACAACCCACCCACCACCGACCAGAAAACCCTGCGGCGACGGCTCAGAACCTCCCAGAGAGAACGGAGAGAGGTCGAAGACCCACGGGAGACATTGCCACCCGCGGACCCCGTATCGGGATCGGGCAACGGATTACTCGGACGGGAGGAAGCGTCTGGCAAGGGTTGGGAACCTCAATCCCGGGCGCCAGTGCAAGGTGTCCCTCGATTGGGGACGTCTCTTGCATTTCAAGCAAAGAAAAACGCTTCTGAGGAAATCTCACACAGTGTCCTTCATTCCTCCCGGTTCGTCAAGCGGGAATCGGCATCGATCCAGGCCTTTTCGTGAGACAAACTGCTCGAGCGATACGATAAAGTGAACCCAGGAGCACATCCATGTCCCGGATTTCCCGGCTAGACCGAAGCGAAGTGACGCCCGAGATGGCGGTACTCTATGACAAAGCCTTTGCCCAGCGCGGCAATGTGCCCAACATGTTCCGCGTCATGGCGCACCGGCCAGAGATCTTCGCCACCATGCGGGCGCATTTCGCGGCTGTCTTGAACACCGGCACAGTTTCAACCAGGTTGAAGGAACTGCTGATTGTCCGCACCAGCCAGGTAAACGTGACACCCTATTGCCTGGCCAGTCACACCATCCTTGCCAAAGGCCTGGGATGGAGCGACGACCAACTGGCTCATCTTGCCGATTGGTCAACGCGCGAGGATTTCACACCTGCCGAAAAGGCCGCCTTGCAACTGGCTGAGACAGTGACGCGCGATGCCCACGCGGTGAGCGACGAGCAATTTGCCGAATTGCGCACTTTCTACTCCGAAGGGGAGATTGTGGAGTTGCTCTGCGCCATTGGATTGTTCAACTACTTCAACCGTTTCAATAACGCCCTCAACATGCAGCCCACAAAGCCCGGAGAAGGTGGCTGCGCGACGCCTGCGGACGCGGAAAACAATTGACGGGAATAGCTTGACGATTCTCTTAACCGGCGAGATCCGATTCGACTGGCGATGACGATTCGTCCGCGTCTGCGATTGTGTCTTGAAATATCGAAAACAAATAGAAACATAACCCAAGGAGTTATTCACCCCGATGCAATTGAAATTGCCCGAAGGTTCATTCCGAGCCTATCTGTTCGACTGCGACGGCACCATTGCCGACTCCATGCCGCTGCACTACATCGCCTGGAAGAAAGCCCTTGCCGAGTGGAATTGCGATTACCCCGAGGAACTGTTTTATTCCTGGGGCGGCAAGCCAGTGAGAAATATCATTGCCGAGCTGAACCGGATGCACGGGCTCAACATGCCCATCGATTCCCTGGCCGCGCGCAAAGAAGCGTTCTACCTGGAGCAGTTGCCGCAACTCAAGGTCATCTCCGAGGTCCTGGAGCACATTGAAGAAGCACACGGTCGCATTCCCATGGCGGTTGTTTCCGGCAGCCGGCGTAGTTCGGTTGAAGGGTCGCTTTCGGTATTGCATCTGTTAGACAAGTTCGACGCCATCGTAGCCGCGGAAGACTACAAGCATGGCAAACCGGCGCCGGATTGTTTCCTTCTGGGAGCCGAGCGGCTGGGTGTGGCGCCCCAAGATTGCCTGGTGTTCGAAGACACCGCATTGGGCATCCAGGCCGCAACCGCCGCGGGCATGGCCTCCGTGATGGTTCCATTTATCATGCACAGAAGCTGATGGAACCAAGGCTCTTTCCGAAACGTAATGACTCAGAAGCTGTATAAAAACTTCTGTTGGTGTGAAGGGGCACGACTTCAGTCGTGCCGCAAGTGGCTGAAAACATGAAGGGCTTTAGCCCCTGAGGGACGGGCTTTTGCGGCCTGTCGCCCGCTGCGAAACAGTTTTTATACAGGTGCTCAGTAACAATCTAGCTATTACATTGGAGCAAGATGCCATCGAACGATCAGCTGCCGACTTCTGAACCTCTAGACGCAAAGCCGCGGCCCGAGTGGGCCGGTCTGGTCGTGATCGCCGCCGCAATCGCGCTCCTGCACCTGCTGACCAACGGGCGCTACGGCTTTCACCGCGACGAGTTTCAGTTCCTGAGCGATGCCCGGCATCTGGATTGGGGATTCGTTTCCTATCCACCCATGACTCCGTTTCTTGAGCACATCGGGTTGGGGCTTTTCGGATTGTCGCTTGTGGGCCTGCGTTTGTTTTCGGTGATCGCGCAGGCCGCGGCCATCGTGGTTACCGGGTTAATGGCTCAGGAACTCGGCGGCAAGCGGCTGGCGCAAGTTAGCACGGCACTCGCTGTTGCGCTGTCGCCGTTGCCGCTGTTCGAAGGCACCGAATTCCAGTACACCTCCTTCGATTTTCTGTGGTGGGTGCTGATCGCCTACTTCACCGTTCGCCTGCTGAGGTCGGGGAACCCGCGCTGGTGGCTGGCGATCGGCGCCGTCGTTGGCCTTGGGCTGCTCACCAAATACGCCATCGTGTTTTACATCGCCGGAATTTTGAGCGGGGTCGTGTTATCCCGCACTCGAACGCACCTCAAAAGCCCATGGTTCTGGGGCGGCATCGCGCTGGCGCTGCTCATTTTCCTGCCAAATTTCCTCTGGCTGCTCCGGCACGACTTCATCTCGTATCGTTTTTTGCAGCACATCCACACGGGCGACGTGGGCGAAGGCCGGGCCGACGGTTTTCTCAAGGATCAGCTTCTGGTCTGCATCAACCTCTATGCCCTACCGCTGGCGCTGGCCGGGTTGATCGCTTTCTCCCGCAATGCCCGCTATCGCATGTTGGCCTGGATGTACCTGGTTCCGGTGGCGCTTTTCTTTTTCGGCAAGGGACGCGGCTACTACACCGCCGCAGCCTATCCCATGCTCATCGCCATGGGAGCCGTTGTGGGCGAAAGCTGGATCGCGCACTTGCCAAAGCTGGGCAGGCGAATCGTTGAATTTGCCTTTTTCAGCGGACTCGCGGTCTGCGGAGCTTATTTTCTTGCCGGCTGGGTCCCACTTGCAGCGTCGGGCCCGCTCCATGATTTCGCCCTCCAACACAGCGGCGATCTTCGTGAGGAAATCGGCTGGCCGGAATTGGTTCGCACGGTCGCCGGCATCCGCGATTCCCTGCCCCCGGATCAACAAGCCAATTACGGTGTGCTGGTGGGCAACTACGGCGAACAGGGGGCCATCGAGATGCTCGGGCCGGCCTACCATCTGCCGGTGCCCATCAGTCTGACCAACTCCGCCTGGCTGCGCGACTATCCTGCCAATCCGCCGGCCACGTTCATCGTAGTCGGCGGATCCCACGAATGGGCTGACAAGATCTTCACCGGATGCCGTTTGGCCGGGCGCAACGGGAACTCGGAGGGTGTCACGAACGAAGAATCCGAGGACCATCCCGACATCTTCGTCTGCGGCAGGCCGCTGCTCCCCTGGCCTGAATTCTGGAAAAAGTATCAGTCGTTCGGCTGATCCAAGATGGTGGCTTCGCGGTTCCGCGTCCGCTTAATACAGCAACACGGCGAGGCGATACGCCGTAAACGTGCCGTTCAAGCCCAGGGCAGGACAACTGCCCACCGCGGCCTGGCTGTATTTTCCCGTGGCGAGGCGATCCAGCAGCGCCTGAGGCAAATGCGTCAGGTCGGGGTCTTGCCAACGCATGATGAAGCGCGGCTGACCGGCGCCACTGTGTGCAAGTTCCTGAGCACAGTAGGCGCGGGCCACTGCAGGGTCGGGCTGAATGGCGACTCCTCCGGCACTTACCAGTCCCGCAACCGTTGCTTCCACCTGGGCGGGCGTGAACGAGCGAACCGCCTTCTCGTAATCCGCAACGGCAAACAGCATGCCCTGGCTTGAGATCAAGGCCACGCCGATGCGATCCACTTCGGGATTCAGCAGATTCGACCGGTGGCCCGGCGAATGCATCCATTGCACATGAATCGTGACCGGGTCGGGCGCTTCGGCCACATTCTCTTCGATGAGGCTGAAATGCGCTCCCGCTTGGCCGGCCCTCGCCGAAAGGTCCGCCTCGCCTTGGTACTGGTGACCAATTGCGCCTTCAGCAACCATGCGCTGGCAATGCTGGCGGGCAGCGGTAGCCAGTGCCGCGTCCCAACGCAGCGGTGGCACGCCGGCCTCGGCACGTGCCTGGTTCGCCAACGTAACAATCTGCCACACCGGCGCCGTGATCGAACGGGAATACTCGTCTTGAGCCCAAACCATGGGTGCAAACAACGCCAAAGACACAACCAGGCCAATGCGGAAATTGCTCATACCTAGTTATGACACCGCGCAGCGATGGTTGTCGCTGTATTCTGGCTTTGCCCATGAATCTTTCTTTTTCCAATCGATTGCGCTCGGCCGGGCTCCGCATTCGCCGCCAACCGCTTGCTGCTGTGGGCATCTTGCTGCTCGCGGGCTTTGTGCTGAGCGGGATTTCGGCGCCCTGGCTGGCTCCCCATAGTCCAGCGGCCATTGACCTGCTCCATCGCCTCGAGAGCCCTTCCGCGGCACACTGGGCAGGCACCGACGAGTTGGGACGGGACATTTTCTCTCGCCTGCTGTTTGGCGCGCGGCTTTCGCTGGCGGTTTCAGTCAGCGTCGTTTCGGTTTCCCTGGTGCTGGGATTATCGATTGGCGGCCTGGCTGGCTACCTGGGCGGCTGGATCGATATCGCACTTACCACCTTTGCCATGAACACCTTTCTGGCGCTACCGGGCATTCTGCTGGCGATCGCATTTGCGGCGTTTCTGGGGCCGGGATTCGCCAACCTGGTGCTGGCGCTGGCCATCGGCGGTTGGGCGGGCTATGCGCGCCTGGTGCGGGCACAGGTGATGGCGGTGCGCGACCGCGAGTACGTGGATGCGGCCCGTGCCCTGGGAGCAGGCGGACTGCGCATTTTCTTCCGCCACATCCTTCCAAACATTGTTCAGCCCATCCTGGTGCAAGCCGCCATCGGCATGGCCGGAGTCATTCTTGCCGAGGCCACTCTCTCGTTTTTGGGGTTGGGCATTCCAGCGCCCGCGCCGAGTTGGGGCTCCATGCTCAACGACGCGCGCCTGCACCTGTTCGACTCGCCGCACCTGGTGCTCTTTCCTGGAATGGCAGTGGCCGGTGCGGTCCTGAGCTTCAACTTTCTGGGCGATGCCCTAAGGGACCGTCTCGACCCGCGCACACGGCTGGAACTGGGGCTGTAGATGAGAATCGGCATCCTCAGCGACACCCATGGTCTCCTCCGTCCCGAAGTGGCTCCAGCTTTGGCCGAAGTAGACCGCATTCTGCACCTGGGCGATGTGGGCAAGATCTCCATCCTCAAGGAGTTGGAGCAAATAGCGCCCGTGACTGCCGTGCGCGGGAATGTCGACAGCAGCGGCCCCTGCAGCGAATTGCCGGAGACCGACGTCCTGCTGATCGAGGGCCGCTACGTCTACATGCTCCACGACCTGAAGACCCTCCATCTGGACCCGGCAGCGGGCAAGTTCGCCGCCGTGCTTTTCGGTCACTCGCATGTGCCCAATTTCTACAAGAAGCGTGGCGTGCTCTATTTCAATCCCGGATCGTGCGGGCCGCGGCGCTTCGAACTGCCCGTTACTGTGGGAATTTTGACGGTCGGGTCCGATGGCGAAATGGAAGCACAGATCGTGTCCCTGCTCTAATCACCCACGGAAGACGAAGCCTTTCTCTTCGTCCCGCATGGTGAACGCTTCTCTCCCTATCTTCATGCGCCCCTCACGGATTCCTTGATTAGATTGCAGTTACCGGTGCGCCGCCTCCAGGCGTGTCCTTCCGTAGCCAATCTGAGTTCGAGGTGCCAAAGATGACACAGAGGAAATCTGTAACCGGATTACCCTTCGCTCTGGTAATGGTGTGCGCAACCGTGGTGGCCGCGCAGACATTTACCTCCCCGCCCGCCCAGGCGCCAGCCGATTCCGGCACCTCGACCGACTTCTTTCTCATGCCGGGTTCCGACGTCGACCGGCCCGGGTCGCTTCCCCGAGCCAACCTCAACATCGGCATCGGACACACCTTCGGATTCCTGAAGAAGGACCCCATCGGCGACGAACTGACGCTGGCCTACACCTACGAGAACGCTGGCAGCCATGGGTTCTTCCACACGCAATTCGGTTCGCACACCGAAGCTTTGGGCGTGATGAAGAACTTCGGACTACCCCGGACCAAAACGGTGAGCGGGTATACCTGGATCCAATCCGGACTGACGAGCTTTACAGGGAACGCGCACGTCCAGAACCGCTTCTACAACGGCGAGGCTCTAGGCGCAGTGATTCACTTCAACGACCACAACTCAATCTGGATTCAGGAGACTTATAACAAGATCCCAACGGTTCCCTGGTACACCACGGCGGGGGTCGGCTACACCTGGAGTTGGTGAGGACCCCAGAGCCAGAATCACCCTCTCATGCGCGGGTTGACCCAGCAGTTCACCACATCGGTCAACAGGTTCACCAGCACATAGGTCAGGCCGATCGACAGCAGGCAGCCCTGCACCAGCGCATAGTCGCGATTGGAAATGGCGCTGACCACCAGGCGGCCCAGGCCCGGCCAACTGAAGATGGTCTCCGTAACTATGGCCCCGGCCAGCAGCGCGCCGAACTGCAAGCCAACCACAGTCACAATCGGTACCAATGCATTGGGCAGCGCATGGCGACACACCACGGCGGTCTCGCTCAGCCCCTTGGCGCGAGCGGTACGAATGTAGTCCTGCCCTAATTCCTCAAGCATGGCGGTACGCACCATGCGGGTCAGAATCGCGGCCAGAGATGCTCCCATGGCAATGGACGGCAGTACCAGATAGTGCCAGTCGATGGAGTTGGTTCCCCCCGGGTTCGCCCCGGAGACCGGTAGCCACCCGAGGCTAATGGAGAAAACCAGAATCAGCACAGGGCCCAGGGCCAGTCCCGGAACGGAGAGCCCGAAAAGGCTCACCACAGACAGCACTTGATCGAGCAAGCGGCCACGTCGCACCGCTGCCAGGATTCCCGCAGGCAGTGCCAACGCCAGAGCCAGGAACAGGGCCGTCAGAGTCAGCGCCATCGTGTAGGGATAGCGAACGACGATGAGATGGGCCACCGTGTCGTGCAGGCGAATCGAGGTGCCCAGGTCGCCGTGAAGCACACCGGCCCAGTAGTGCAGATACTGCTGGTGGAGGGGTAGATCGAGCCCGATCTGATGGCGCAGAGCCGTGGTATCCGCGGGAGTGGCGCCGTCACCCAGCATCTGCAGAATCGGATCGCCGGGAACCAGATGAATGAGAAGAAATACCAGCGAAACCACCAGCCATACGACAGGAAGGGTGAGCGCGAGGCGGGTGAGGGTCTGCTTCATGGTCTGGATTCAACCATAAACCAGCGAACCGCAGGCAAGGCCCGCATGGCGTCAACCTGTCTCTTGAATGAAGAAGAAACCGAATGGAATCTACCCGTTAGAAGAAGACTAAGCCACGCCCATGTCCATATCGGAGCTTCAGAAAGAAAAGGAACAAAAGTCTTGCATTCAAAGACTTGTATGAATTACTTTTTCCCCGTCGCGCTTCTGAGCCGCAAGACCTGCCCGGCGCGATTTGCTTGAAAGTGTCTTCCCTCATTCCCCTTTTCCACCCATCGCACTACCGGAGATCCCCATGCGGAAAGTTTGCATTCGCTTGCCCCTTCTGCTTGCCCTAGAGACCTGTTTCCTGGTCACCCTCACCAACCCTGCTCCTGCCCAATCCGCGGATCTGATCACCCAGGCTGTGAACACCCAAAAAGTTGTCAGAGTGAACGACGTTCATCCTCTGGCTCAGGCCAAATACCAAACAGGCCGCCTGCCCGCAAACATGCCTTTGAAGCGCATGATTCTCACCTTGAAGATCAACCCCACGCAAAAGGCGCAACTGGACGAATTCGTGCGGCAGACTACCGACCCAACCTCGCTCAACTATCACAAGTGGATCACTCCAGCTCAATTCGGCGAGAAGTACGGGCCAAGCCAGGCTGATCTCGACAAAGTGCAAGCATGGCTCACGGGACAAGGACTCTCGGTGGACAAGGTCGCCGCGAGCCGTACATACCTGGAGTTCTCCGGCACCTCTGCGCAGGTGGAAAAGGCCTTTCAAACCGAGTTGCACACCTACAACGTGAATGGCCAAACCCACAAGGCCAATTCGGTCCCATCGGCGGTTCCCGAAGCGCTCGCCGATGTGGTCGCCGGTGCTCAATCGCTCAACGACTTCTTCTCCCTACCGGATTCGATCAAGAAAAACTATACGATCTCCGGCGACAATCATTTCCATATCGTTACGCCTGCCGATTTCGCCACCATCTACGATATAAATCCCCTCTACAAAGCCGGGATCGACGGCACCGGCCAGACCATCGGCATCATCGGACGCAGCAACATCAGTGTTCAGGACATGACGACCTTTCGAACCATCACCGGTCTGCCGCCACTCAAACTCAACGTCATAATCGATGGCCCCGACCCAGGTTTGGTTCCCAGCGACTCCGAGGGTGAGCAATTGCTCGATGTGAGCAACTCCGGCGCTGTGGCGCCCAACGCCACCATTGACCTGATCATCAGCCAGAACACGGCCTTCACCGATGGAACCGAGTTGGCGGCAGCCTACGCCGTCAACAATAACATCGCTCCTATTCTCAGTGAGAGTTACAGTCGCTGCGAGTTAGCAGGTTCCATAAGTCTCGATCTGTTCGACTCATACCTCCGGGAGCAGGCCGCGGCCCAAGGCATCACGTACATCATGGCCTCAGGCGATTCCGGCCCGGCTGGCTGCGACGGGCTTGGAAGCCCCGCTGCCTCCTTCGGCTATTCGGTCAGCGCAATAGCAGCCACCCCATTCGACGTCGCAGTTGGCGGAACCCAATTCAACGACCTGGCGAGCCCTTCGACGTATTGGAACTCGACCAATAGCGCCAACCTCGAATCTGCATTAAGCTACATTCCCGAGCAGGTCTGGGACACCAATGGTGTGGTCGAAGCGTCGGGCGGCGGACCCAGTTCCCTTTTTGCCAAGCCCGCCTGGCAAACAGGTCCTGGTGTCCCCAACGACGGTTCGCGCGACGTGCCCGATATCGCCTTCCTGGCCGGAGGCGACTCCGGGTATCTCGTCTGCGAGGCGGATGCGGGACAACCCTGCACTCCCGGCAGTAGCTTCATCTTCGTGTTTCAAGGCACGTCTGGAGGCGCCCCGGCCTTTGCCGGAGTCATGGCCCTCGTGAATCAGCAGACCGCGTCGATTCAGGGCAATGCGAACCCTGCCATCTACGCCATGGCCAACAACGCCACGCTCTATCCCAAGGCGTTTCATGACATCACCAGCGTGTCCAACGACGTCCCCTCCATCACCGGAGGAACCCTGGGCTATCAAGCAACCACAGGCTACGACCTGACCTCAGGATGGGGCACGCTTGACGTGAATCAGTTCGTAACCAACTTCAAAGCCGTGGGCACCGGTGCCACGACCTTGGCTATCACCGCCAATCAGGCCGTGGTGACTCACGGGCAAGATGTGACTTTCAACGTCACTCTTTCCCCGAAGACCGGCACTGCTATCCCCACAGGAGACGTGGCGTTTTACGCGTCAAATTCCGCGGGGACCCAAACGCTTGGATTCCAGTCCTACGACGGGACGACGAATACCTACGTCTACGACACAGGGGGATACGTACCCGGCGGGAAGCTGACCGTGTGGGCCCGGTACGCCGGCGATGCCAACTTCGCTCCGTCAACGTCGAACTCCGTAACCGTCCAGGTCAATCCCGAGCCGTCCACTGTGACCTTGGACTATCCTTCGATCCTTCCACCCCTCCCGTTTTTCCCTGAGATCCCAATTACCACCACATGGGGTAGCGCGCTGAGCGCCGCGGTGCAAGTGGTCGGCGCCAACTCCCAAGACAACTCGCCCACCGGCAAGGTCACTCTCACAGTGAATGGCTCGCCGGCCACCAGCATCTCTCTCACCAGCCTTGGGGAAGACGCGCAAGCGGCATACAACTACACACCCATCAATGTTCCGGCGTTCGCCCTCCCCGCCGGTTCCTACAGCTTGGTTGCAAATTACTCGGGTGACCTGGCATACCTGGGGTCCGCTTCTCCCACCTACACCCTGAATGTCGGGCAAGACAGCAGCACAGCTCTGATCTACGTCGACAAACCAGCTCCCTTGCCGAACACCAAAATCACTGTTCAGGCGTTCGTCGCGGAGGGATCAGGGACGTTCAACCCCTCTGCCACCGGTATGGTAACTTTCATTGACAATGGCGCCGCGATTGGCAACGTTCTGCTCCCGGCCAAAGCCATCCAGGCACCCTCTGGACTCTACGGCTACTTGGCGACTATTCCGGTAACATACACCGCGACAGGGACCCATACCATTCAGGCCAGCTATAGCGGCGATGCCAATGTTCAAGGGACCATTTCGCCCGTCTTCAACATCACGGTAGCGGCCAAGAGCCCCACGTCGTCGACCGTCGCCGCCCCCGGCAGTACCCAAGGGCAGCAGCAAGCCGGCAGCATTGTCTTCACCGACACTGTGGTCGGCGACAGCAATGGCCCGACACCGACCGGTACAGTCATCTTTTCTGACGGCACAACAAGCCTCGGCAGCGCGACTCTGGTTGCTGGAATCGCCACTTTCACCACCACCTCGTTGGCTTTGGGATCGCACCGGATCTCGGCAACCTACAACGGCGACTCCAACTTCGAATCCTCGGTTTCACCCGCCAACGTGCTGAACGTCGTGAATTTCACGGTGAGCGCCAGCTCTGCCACGTCTATCGTCCAAGCCGGAGCGGTTTCTGCTCCCATCACTATCACGGCAACCGACAGCAGTGGATTCTTCGGCAACAATGCGATCCCCATTGCCTTTACCTGCAGCGGTCTGCCGACTGGCACCACCTGCATCTTCAGCCCGTCCACTGAGCAGTTCAATCCGGTTTCCAACTCCACCAGTTTCTCGGCCGCTACCAGTGTCACCTTTACCACCGTTGGACCGACGCTCTCGACCGCCTCGCTGCGGGTCAAGGGTTCAACAACGAAAGCAGGCCTGGGAGCTACAGGTGGACTCACGCTAGCCGCCCTTCTGCTCTGCATTCCATTCCTCGGCAAGCGTCTGCGGAAGTTCGGAATGCTCGCGATCTTGGCGGCCGTGGGCCTGCTCGCGGGTATCGATGGGTGCGGCTCCAGCGGACCACCTCAGTACAACATCGCCAACCCTGGGACCCCGGCCGGAACCGCCAATGTCACCATCACGGCAACTGCAGGAAGCACCGTCCAAACCACCACAATCGCCCTGACCGTGACCTCGGCGATCACCCAAGAATGATCGCCACACAAACAAACGGCTGGGACAGAAGATCGTCCCAGCCGTTTTCTTTTGATACAAGCCCTGTCTGACACCGCGCTCAGACTATGTCGAGGCTCTTACTTGTAGACCTCGGGGATAAAGCTCTGCTCCTGGATGGGCGGGCGCACGTACTTGGACTTGATGATCGGAGGCAAATCCAACGGCTCCGGTGTCAGGTCGCGATACGGAATCATGGAGAGCAGGTGACGGATCACATTGAGACGAGCCGCCTTCTTGTCTTCGGCGTTAACCACATGCCACGGCGCCTGCTTGAGATCGGTGACGGCAAACATCTCGTCTTTGGCGCGCGAGTAGTCGGCCCAATGCTTGCGCGACTCCAGGTCCATGGGGCTCAGCTTCCAGCGCTTCGTAGGTTTGGTCATGCGGTCTTGAAAGCGGCGCTCCTGCTCGGCGTCGCTCACGGAAAACCAGTACTTGATCAGGATGATGCCGGACCGAACCAGCATGCGCTCGAACTCCGGGCAGCTTTGCATGAATTCCTGATACTGCGACTCGGTGCAGAAGCCCATGACCCGCTCCACGCCAGCGCGATTATACCAACTGCGGTCAAACAGGACCATTTCGCCGCCGGCGGGCAGATGTGGTACATAGCGCTGAAAATACCACTGCGTCTTCTCCCGCTCGGTAGGTGTTCCCAAGGCCACAATCCGGCACACTCGCGGATTCAGCGACTCGGCGATGCGCTTGATGGCGCCACCTTTCCCGGCCGCGTCGCGACCCTCGAAGATCACCACCACGCGCAAGCTTTCATGGCGGATCCACTCCTGAAGCTTCACCAGTTCCACCTGCAGGCGGCGCAACTCGCGCTCGTAATCGCAATCCTTGCCCAGATGCAGGGCGACTGCGTTCTCCGGGTTAGGCGATACCTCGGCCTGCGCTTCTGCCACTGCCGATTCCTCTTTGTGGTCGGCATCTTCATGCTTCCGCTTGTTCTTGTGAGCCACTGGTCTTCCTCCGGCTGCTGTGGCGGGTCGTCCTGTTCCCTCCCCGCCCGATCCGATCTTCATTCCGGCTCGTATTGCAGTCAGTCAGTCATTCTATCGGCCCAACGCGTTGCGCCGCTATCGGAAAAGTGGCTCCTGCCCATGGTCCTTCCCGAATGTCAGAAAGTGAATCGTGCCCCTCCGCTCGGATACAACGGCATCTGATTCACTCGCTGCATGGGGATACCATTTGTCTCGTACTGCGAGCATGTCGGATCGTCGATGCACCTCGGCAGCCAGGCATACCCGAGAAAGTTATTTCGGTTCAAAGCATTCTGCAGGCCACCGTACACATTCATGGTCTTTGCTTTGAAATGGAAGTTGCGGTTCGCGGAGAAATCCAACCGATTGTATGCCGATCCCCGAACTCCATTCACCTGACTGAGATCGTAGATGCCGCGCTGCTGGGCGATCGAGAGAGGCAGATTGAACGGAGTATACGGCCGTCCGCTGCTGTAGGTGTCGCGAAGAGAGAATTCTACCGAGCCGGGCAAACGGTAGGTCATCATTGCGTTACCCACAAATGGAAGATCGAAGTTGCCGCTCCGCATCACACCGTCTGCCGCCGAATACTTGGTGCGCGAATAAGTCGACGTGGCCATCAGCCGCATGCGGGTCCCAACACGTCCCCGCATCACCAGTTCCACGCCGTTTGACTCTCCCTTGCCTCCCGACTTCAAGGGAAGCCAAGTGAACTGCTGACCAAGATTGTCCACCATGTTCGCCAGCATCAGACTCGGATACTCCATACTCTCCGGCTCATTGGCGTATGTTTTGCGATAGGCTTCAACGCTCACCGTTGCCATGCTCATGCGCCACAGGTCCGCGCCAGCTGAAAACTGCTCTGCCTGCATCGGCAGCAGATTCCGGTTACCCGCATAACTGAGCAGATCCATGTAGGACGGAAGCTGCGAGGAGCGACGATAGGCAGCGTTCACCGTCTGGTGCTGGCTGATCCGGAAACCAAGCGAAGCGCGCGGTTCGAATACATGGGCTGAAGGCATTTGGAATGTCTCCGCGCGAATTCCACTCATCAATGTCCATCGCTGCCCTAGCTGACCCGTGATCTCCGCGAAACTCCCTGTCTCCAACGAAGACGGTGCCCGGTTGAAGCTGTCGGCGTCCGTCCAGGCGGCGTTGGAATTGAACGGCGACTGCGCTCCAGCGGGCTGCTGCACCGCGTAATTGAACTTCAGGAACCGGTTCGATTCGCCCGCCGAAAACAGCCAGCCATGAACATTCCGTTGCAGACTGTACCCCAGAACATCGAACCGGTCACGGCTCAACTCGCTGTAAATCGGAGTCGTACCCACGGGATTGCAATGGTTGGCGCCATCTCCCTGTTGATAGACACCGTTAACCATTTGGTTCTGTTGATTGATGTCCTGCTCCTGCGTTCCATGGCTGAAGGTCAGCGTCGAGACTCCTTTCGCCCCGAGAAGATGCTGCCACACCGCACCATTGGTTCCACGCGAGCCACCGTATTGCGTGTCGACTGTGAGTGTCTCCGCAGGGTCCCCGGCGCAAGGGCTCACATTGATTGAATCGGCCCCATCGATACTCAGAAAGCTGATCCGATCTGCTTCACGCGGCGTCCACTCGAACCGTCCCAACCCATTCGTGTAGATGGGAACGCCATTCAATCCGATGTCCTTCGTAACCAGATTCAAAAGGCTGCGATGTGCAGAGAGAAACATGCTCCCCTTGGCTCCCAGAGGCCGTTCCCAGAATCCCCCCGCACCCGCGATTCCCACACTCACCTCTCCCAATTCTTCCGGCTCGTTCCGATCGCGTGTGTGAATCTCGATGACTGAAGAAAGACGGCTCGAAAACCGCGCGTCGGATGCGCCGGTCTGCAGGTCCACGTCGCTGATCGAATCCGTGTCGATCATGGAGGTAAACCCGCCCGTCGTGCCCTCCACAGACAAGTGGTTGATGTTCGGCACCTCTAATCCATCCACCACATAGAGATTCTCCGATGGATTGCCGCCACGGACCAGAACATCGTTGCTCGCGTCGGACTTGCCCGTCGCTCCCGGCATCATCTGCAAATAACGGGTGAAGTCCCCATAGGTCCCCGCCGACGCCTGAATCTCGCCTTGAAAGGCCTGATGCAACGTCAAGGCGCTTTGACTATCCCGCGCATCGGCCCGCACCTCTACAGTGCTGTGCGAAGGAGCAAAGGCTCCCGGAACAGCCCCACCCACATTCCGCACCGGCCCCGCCGATGTGTTCGCGAATCCCGACACCTTCAACGGATTACCCAATTCAGATATCGCGGGAGCCATATCCAGCACCACGTATCTGTTCCAGGCAAATGGAGTCATGGCAGGTTCAAAATTCAGTGCGGCATTCTGCGCAAACGAAACAACGCCAGATCCAAAACCGCAAAGCAAAGAGGCAAGGGCAAACCAGCTCAACCGCCCATTCAATTGAAAAGAACGCATGGAAGTCCCTTCGCTCCCAGCTCGGCTGGGGCAAGTGAGATTTCCCGTAAACTCATCCAATGCCAGGCATTGCCTGCCCTCCAGGAGGAACGACCCCAATGGTCTCCAGGCAGATCAGGCAAATACCGAAACTCTGCAGATGGACTTTCTACTTTCCCTACTCCATCGGCGCGGTAAAGCAACGGCGCGAGAGGTCTTTGCGCCCAGGAGCTATAGGTCGACTCCAGTTACGTGCTATGGCTGACGAAGTTACTGCGTGCGACCAGCTTGCTGAGATTGAAAGACGCGAAAAGCGCACGACATCCCGGCCACAACCACGAATGGGTTATGCGGACAAGAGAGGCATTTTCGCGGATTTCATCCCAGCGGCGGGATCCGGTAACCTTTCAAGCGATGAAAAGAGTCGCTTTCTATTCCTGGGCGCCCAGGTCACGGGGCACCCCTCACCGTGAAGTTATCCGGTTACCTATGTGACGTCGGTGATACTGATCACGCACCGTTAGTGCATTACTAGCTCGAAAAGGTTAGAATTAACTCACAATCTCAGCATTTTAGTAACTTAGTGTATCGTTTCGAGTCACGCGTTAGATACCTCCAAGAACATAGGAAAAGTCGGCCCCGAGCCTAACTTGCTGATCTTCTTCTCGTCCACCGGGATCAACGGCCGTCTCGTCTCTTTCTCGTTTCGCTTTAGTTTTTGTTTTGGATTTGACCTTGCAAATTTTTGCTCTGCAAACAAATTCGGCCCCAAAATGACCCGCCCTCCAAGACCGAAGAACTGGATACCAAAAACGCCTCGGCCCTTCCCGAGGGAAGGGCCGAGGCGTTTTCGCTTTGAATCGAAACTAGTTGATGGTCAGAGCAACCGTTGTTGTTTGCGTGATGGTCCCGGAAACTGCCGTAACCGTAACCGTGTAGTTGCCGGTTGGCGTGCCTGTAGACCCGCCGCCGCCACCACCGCCGCCACCGCTATTGCCACCACCGCCGCCGCAGCCAATTGCCGCAGCCGACACGAAGATCGCCAGCAAGCCAAACATCAGCAGCCAGTTACGACGCCGTCTGGGAACGCTGAAGAACAGCAGAATGGCCAGTGCGGCTCCGCCCGCGTACGGTCCGAAAAGCCTTGCAGGCTGGTTGAGAGAGCTGGTAGCCCCCGTGGTGTTGACCGTAAGGGTGATGGCTGCCGGGCTGGCGGCAACCACATTCACCGTGGCCGGCACCGAGCAGGTCGGCGCATCGGTGGCAGCTACTGGCGTGATGCTGCAACTCAAAGTCACGCTGCCGGTGAAACCGTTCTTCGAAGAGATGCTGAGTGCCGCCGTACCGCTCGATCCCACCGTACCGATGGTGATGCTGGGCGCCGGAGTCCCAAAGCTGAAGCTCGGCAAGTTGACGTTGGCGTTGACCAGAGTGGTTTGGGTGATCGCCGTCCCCGCCTTATTGGTCCCCGTTCCCGTGACGGTCACAGCGTAAACGCCTGCGGTTGTCGTTGACGTTGTGCTGATCGTCAGCACGTCGGTCCCCGACCCGGAGGCCACGGTTGCGGAAGCCAGGCTGCACGTGGCCGGGCTGGTCGCCCCTGAAGGTCCGCTGACGGCACAGCTCAGATTCACGGTTCCATTAAAGGAGCCCAAGGGAGTTACGGTGATCGTCGAGGTGTTGTTGGAGTTGATGCCCGCATCCAGAGAAAGATTCCCGCTGCTTGACAGTGCGAAGCTCTGTGAACCGGCCTGTGAACCGGTGACCACCACCTGAACTCCCAGCGTGTGCACATATTCGCCGGTGGGGTCTGTACCGGTGATCAGCACGTTGTAAGACGTGTTGGCCGCAAACGCCGAGGCGTTGACGGTGAGTGTCGCCGAGGTGCTGCTCCCGCTGGTCAGCGTCGCAGATGAAGGCAGAGTGCAGGTGATGCCTGGGGCCGCCGTGCAAGTCAGGCTCACATTACCGCTGAATCCGATTGCCGAAGCCACATTGATGCCCGTCGTGGCACTGCCGCCTGCTGTTACGGGAAGAACGGTGGTGTCGGGAGTCAACGTGAAGTCGGCCAGCGAGTTAAGAACCGGGTTGTTCAGCACAACCGCCGACGGGTTGTAATTGTTGTCCCCAAGGTACTGCACTGTGATGTAGTTCGCTCCCAGAAAGAGCGATTGGCTGTTCAGCGTGATGGAGAAGTTCGAGATGTCACTGGAACCGGTTGAGAGAGAAGCTGCGACCGAGGAGTTGCCAGAGGAATAGACGTAGACCTGTCCCGTTGGCGCCGCCTTTCCGCTCTGACCGGTCACGGTTCCTGTAAGCGTCACCGTAGTGTTCGGCGAAATGCTCCCGCTGAGGGTCGCCGCGGTCACAGAGTTCAGCCCCCCATCGTTGTTGGTGGTTTCAATCGGAATCGAGTAATTGGTATTCGAGATTGCCTTGTAATTCGTGTCTCCGGAGTAAGCGACCCCGACTGTATAGTTCCCGCTGATTGTTCCCGCAGGCACCACGAAAGTGGCCACACCTTCTACAGCAAGGTCTGTAGGATCGACGGCCGTAGTCAGCGTCGCGGTTCCGGAAAACCCTGTCAGTGTACTGGTGAGTGTCACGCTGCCGGTCGGCGGCGCAACCGCGACGGGAGCTCCCGATGAGGCAGGAGAGTTGGCTTGTGCCCCATTCTCTATCTGCACAGTCAGCACCGTCGGCTGGCCGGGTCCGTTGATCAGATCGTTGTTCGATCCGTCGATAACCGAAGTGTTCAAAACGACCACCGGTGTATCTTGCACAACAGTGAAGGGAATGGCCGCAGCCGATGTCGACTTGTTATAGCTCTGATCGCCACTGTAACTTGCGGACACCGTATGCGCGCCCACCGCGAACGGGGCGTTGTATTCCGCGTCGCCCTCGGCATTGATCACGACCGTGTTCAGGGTTGTCGAACCGTCCAGGAAGGTAACTGTGCCGGTGGGGGTGCCGTACGCAGGGCAGGCCGCTGTGCCTGTGATGCAGGACTGTTCCGCGGCAAGCTGCGAACTGGGAGCCACCATCGCGCTCAGGTTCATCTGCGTACCGTAGTCGACCGAGGTTCCCGGTGCCGTCGTGGGAGTCCCGTCGTAGGCACGGACGTAGAAGGCAACGCCGCTCGATTCGGGATTTACGGTGATCGATACCGGCGTCGAGCTGCTCATGCCGTTGGTGCCGTCGCCGCCGTACTGGCCCCAGATGTTATAGGTCCCGCCAGGCAGATAATTGATGTTCGGGCCCGAATAGCTGCCATTGCTCAAGGTGAAGAACGTTTGCCCTTGTTGCAGCGGTTCCGGGCTACTGGTCATCAACGCCACATCACCGCTGGCCGTGCCGTTGGCAACGGTCACCGTGCCGCTGACACTGATCGGCGTGCCATGGGTGAAGCTGGTCGAGGAAGGCGTCAGCGTCGTCGTGGTCGAGGCGAACTTTACGCTGCCCCAATTCGTCACCAACTGGTTTGCGTCCACCGTTCCCAAGCCGGTTGCAAGGTCGTAGCCCACCCCGGCGTTGTATTCTGCCGTAGTCCCGGCGCCGATTTCACCTTCCTGCACACTGACCGAATTGCCGTTTGAATCCGTCACAACGACTGTGGCCGGGTTGGAAACGGCAATGCAGTTCAACGAACCGACGGCGCAAGGCACCGTGTTGGTGCCAACCGTCACATCGTTGAAAGCCTTGGGAAACTGCTTGGCAAGCGGATAAAGGACAAAATCCGCCTGGCCTTGGGGTCCGTATTTCTGGTTTACCAAAGCCATGATGCCCGCAAACGATGGCGTTGAAGCGGAAGTGCCGCCGACGCCGTAGATTTGCAGGGTCCCGCTGCTCGAAACCGGTTGGCAGTCGCCGTCTATGGCGCAAATCGGATAGTAACTATCGTTAAACCCGTTGGCGGCAAACAGTGAGACGTCGGGGATATCGCGCACCCCGTCGGCCGGTACGCCTGTTCCAACCTGCCAAGCCGGTTTCGGATACCCTCCTGTGCAGGTCGCGGTCGCTCCGCTCGAGGTGTACGTGGCCAAGGCGCAATTGCTCGCGCCGCCGCTGCCGCCGACAATGTTGCTCGAAGGGGTGGAATCGCTGGCCGAATACTGATCGAACAGATCCAAGCCATACTGACTGTTATTCCACGGCTGTTCGGGGATGTGGCCAAGGATCGAAGCTGTAGGGGTGTTGTTGCTGAGAGCGGTATTCCAATAGGTGGCGAGTTGCGCATCGACCGCCGATTGGCCTTGGCTAAACGAACTATAGTAAAAATCGGTTCCACCGACCGCGACGTTGAACGGCGTAGAGGCCCAACCGCTAACCTGCTGACCATCGCTGGCATATTCGACAGAGTTCTCGTTGTCGCAACCGGCCGAGCCGCTGTCTCCTGTGGAGACCAAGACGGTGATCCCTTGCGCCGCAGCCTGTTCCCAAAGGTTGCTTAGAAACTGGTTCCCCGAGCCAAGGGCGCTTTCGCAATTTCCAAAACTTATGCTCATGATCGGGGCCACGTTGCCATAAACGGCATGCTCGGCCGCCAGGACCAAGCCGCTTTCCAATGTCGTATCTGCCCCAATGACCAGATCGACCGTGGCATTGGGCGCTACCGCGCCGGCCCATTCCACGTCCAGATACGCTTCAACGGAGGCATCATTGGGGCCATCGGGATTATTGATGCCGTCCACTCCGGGGTCATTGCCGTCGATGATCACTTGCGGCGGATTGGCCGGAAGGCCGAAGATGCTGCGGAACGAATTGACCCGCGCGACATTGATATTCGATTCGTTGATGATGGCGATGGTCTGGCCCGCACCGGTTATCCCCGCGCTGTAAAGCGGATTCAGATCGTACTGAACCGCATAATCGGCCGGCGAAAGCACAAAATTGTCATTGATCGCGGCGCCGCTGGGACCAATCGTCCACTGGGGCTTCGCCTTGTCCGTCTTGGGGTCATAACTCGCTTCCCCGAGTTGTTTCAGGTGGCTCTTCACCTGGAAGTTGTTCAGAGAGACAAACCCGCCCACAACCGGCGCAAGGGCGGCAGGGATCTTGGGGTCGGATGCATTGGCGTAATGCGTTTGGCCGTTCACCTGATACTGGTGAATCGAAGTATGGAAAGCATCGCGCATCAGGCCCACGTTTCCTGAGAACTCGATGGTCTGCTTTCCAGGATTCACCTTGCTGACGCTGAATCCGTGGCTGGCAAGCCAGGTCTGGACGGCTGCAATGTCCTCGTCGGATGGTCCAAACTGCTTGCCAAACTCGTCCGGCGTCAGCCATTTGTGGTAGCTGGCAGTTCCGGGGGTATGCAGATCGCCGATCAGTTGGCGCAGTGCGGTCTCCTGACTGGCGCTACGTTTCAGAACCAGATGCATACGCTCCAATTGCATCCCGTCAGGCGCAGCCCCTCGATCGTGGGCGGCGGTGGCCAGCGGATGCACGGTGCCTCTCAGGGTTACCAGCTGACTTTCGTCGATCTGGCTCACAATCCGTCGTGCGGGAGCGGCATTCTGAGCGATTGCGGCAATGCCGCAGAAGAGTGTACCGGCCAAAACGAACAGGGGAAGCGAACGGAAGGGACGCATACTGGTTTCCCTGAAACCTTTCTTCGGAGAGAAAACCCCGAATTTCGAATCATTGACGTTGATTGAAGTTGAAAGTTGAAGAGGCAGAAGCTGGAAACAGCCCACCAACGGGGCCGCTCCGCAATGAACATGAAGTCTACGACATTGTGATTCTTCGCCACCGGATCAACCACGCCCAAGAGACGTCGATCCGGCACAAGGAACTCAAATCTGGCATCTATTCTCTATAGATGCCGAGGACAGTAAACCTGTTCTCCATACAAGAAGAGATTCTAACCGGCCCGCAACCCAACAGAACCCAACACTTCAGGAAAACGCAAATCAACTGAACAGTTTAGACGTGATTTTTTCGCGAATGGCTACACGCACGGCAAGATTCTTCTGGAACTCTCAGCGCTTCATTTGACTCCTCGCCTGCACCTCGGTTACCAGGTTTGGCCTTCCGTAACGCGAAAAACCCCCACGGACAAAGAAATGTCCGTGGGGATGGGGCCTTTGCTTTCGCAACGGCCTATTTGACCGGCAGCACGATGGCCTGGGTCAGCTTGATTTTGCCCTCCAGTTGCGGATCCACGGAAGAACGGCTCACATGCACCGTGAAAGCGCCCGCATCGGCATGCCAGGCAGCGGCCTTTTCGTCGTACCAGGTGAAACTGCGCGCCGTCAGCGGCACCGTCACCTGGCGGGTTTGGCCGGGCTCCAGCACCACCCGAGCAAACCCCTTCAGCTCTTGCGGAGGCCGCGGAACTTCAGGGTGATCTTCGCTCACGTAGACCTGGGCCACGTCGGCTCCGGCCTTGGTGCCGGTGTTGGTGACATCGAAGCTGACCTCGTATGCTCCATTTCCGGTTCCCGCCTCAATTGACAAGCCGGAGTATTTGAAGCTGGTATACGAAAGCCCGAACCCGAACGGAAACAGCGGCTTCACCCCATTGTGTTCGTAGCCGCGATAGCCCACAAATACGTCGTCCTTGTAGGGAACTGTCAGCGTCCCTGGCGTCGGATAGTAGAAGGCGTAGGACGGGTTGTCGGCCAGGCTCCGCTCCCAGCTGATGGGGAGCCGTCCCGAGGGATTCTGGTCGCTGAACACAACCTCGGCCAGCGCCGTCCCGCCCTCCTGGCCCGGATACCAGTTCTGCATCAAGCCGGCCACCTTCTCGACCCAGCGCGAAGCATCCACGCTGCCGCCGGCCGTCACCGTCACAATTGTGTTGGGATTCACTGCCGCGATCTTTTCGATCAACTCTTCCTGCCCCGGGGGCAGTTGGAACTCGCGGTCCGCGCCTTCGGTTTCGATGTCCTGGTTGTACCCGACTGCCACGATTACGGCGTCGGCCTTCTTGGCCATGTCGATGGCCGACTGGTTCACCAGCGCATCCTGCGCCACAACACCGATCTTGGTGGATCCCTCGCCGAACTGGGGCGCGCTCAAAACCTGGAGTTCCACCTTGTGCGGTCCAGGAGTCAGTTCCAGCGTCCTCTGCGCCAGAGCGTATTTCGGAATCTCCGCATGGTCGATCAGGGTCTTTCCGTCCACTACCAGCCGGTATTTGCCCTGGTTTTCGACAAAGACGACGTATTTGCCCGGCGCCTGCGCAAAGTAGTAGCCCGTCCAGCGAGTGAAGCGTGGCGGCCCACCCATATTCATGAAGGCATCCATCTGGTCGGCGGTGATGGAGTTGAACATCTCCGAAAGATCGGGGTTGTCCAGGATATTCTGCCCGCTCGTCGCCGTCATCTCCGTGCGGGTTGCCACAGGCTTGCCTTCGAATTTGTCGTTGTCGAAGGTGTCCACCGTGAGTCCCTGAACGAATTTGTCACTCTGGAGGCTGAAAGCGGAGCGCATCGACAACACCGAAAGCTTGGCAACGCCCCGGTCATAGAGCACGTTGGCACTGGCGCGCAGCCGGTCGCTGATGCCCTTCAAGATGCTGACTTCGGAAAAGGTCGGCACCATGCCGCTGCCGCCCGCCGTTGGAATCGCCGGAAACGCGTCCGGCCCGATCACGGCGATGGTCTTCACCTTGGCCGGGTCGAGCGGCAGCAGGTTGCCCTTGTTCTTCAACAGGACCAGACCCTCGCGCGCGCCCTGAAGCGCAGCCACGCGTCCCTGCTGGTTGTAGCGGGAAATGGTGTCGTCCAGCGGATCGTGTCCCATCCAGCCGAAACGGTAGCCGTCGTGCAGAATACGGCGGATCTTGTCGTCGATGGTCGGCTCTTTCACCGTTCCGGCTTTGATCGCCGGCAGAAGCGCCTTGGCGTTCATATAGGTCCCGAAAGGCATCTCCAGGTCCATGCCACCGTTGGCAGCGGCCACGCCGTCGTGGGTCGCGGTCCAGTCCGACATCGTCACACCGTCGAATCCCCACTGCTGCTTGGCGATTTCGACGTTCAGATGATAGTTGGCCGTGGCGTGCACGCCGTTGATCAGGTTGTAGGAGTCCATGATGGACCCCACGTGTGCCTGCCGCACCGCGGCTTCGAACGCCGGCAGGTAGATCTCGCGCAGCGCCCGCTCGCTCACGACGGAATCCGAAGTGAAGCGGAAATACTCCGAGTTGTTGGCGGCATAGTGCTTGATCGTGGCGCTCACACCCTGCGACTGCACGCCGTTAATGTAGCCCACCGCGATCTGGCCGGCCAGATAGGGGTCCTCGCCAAAATATTCGAAGTTGCGGCCGTTCAACGGGGCCCGGTAGATGTTCACGCCCGGACCAAGCAGAAAGCTGGCTCCGCGCGAGCGTGCATCGCGTCCGAGTTGCGTGCCGATTTGCACAGCCAGGTCGCGGTCCCACGAGGCAGCCAGGCCGATCCCGGCCGCATAGGCAGTCGAGGGCGGGGGAATGTGCGCGCCAACCGGGCCATCGCTCATGCGGAAGGCGGGGATTCCCAGCCGCGGAATGCCCGTGGAAGCCATCATGCTTGAGCCGGAGAGCATCTGGATCTTCTCTTCCAGCGTCAGCTTTGAGATGGTGTCGTTGATCTTCTTCTCATCGTCCGCACTCTGCGCGCAGGTAACTGTCCCGGCCACAAGGACCGAAATGGACAAGCATAGGGTCAAAAGGACTTGGGGTATCCTTCTGGCTTGAATCGTGTACTGCATGGTGCCCCCTGAAGGGGTAACCGGGCAATTCTAAGGCACAAGCCTCAGCCCTGGTCAGCCGCGTGAAATGGCTCTCGCGGACCCGGTCTGGCTGTCGCCAATATCCGGCCCGCTGAGAATTGACTCTGGATCTATGCAAGTACGACGAACGCCGCAAGCCGGGAGCCGCATTTTCCTCGGAGAAATATTTTCCATACAGAATTTGCCTGATCGCGGTTTTTCAACCCCAGTTCCGCACTTGCCCCGACACATTCGAGTGCAATAGACAACACCTGTTTCTATCGAATATGATTCCCTTTTCCAATCCGTAGGTCCTGCGGTACCTGGAAAGAGCCATGCGCGCCTCGCTGTTCATCACCTGCTATAACGACACGCTCTTCCCGGAAACCGGCCGTGCGGTAGTGCGTCTGCTTGAACGTCTGGGTGTGGAACTCGGCTTTCATCCGAAGCAGACCTGCTGCGGCCAGATGCACGCAAACACGGGCTTCCGCGGTGAAGCTTTTTCCCAGGCCAAGCGTTTTATTCGCCTTTACCAGGATGTTGAAAACGTAGTCATTCCCTCTTCATCCTGCGTGGCCATGATCCGCGATCAATACCCGGGTCTCATTGACGAACTTGGCAGCCAGGCACTCAGTAAAGATTTCGCTGCCCTTTTGCCCCGCGTGTTCGAGTTGAGCGAGTTCCTCATCGACCGGCTCGCCGTTGAAGACGTCGGCGCCTACTTTCCCCATCGTGTGACCTACCATGCCAGTTGCCATGGGGTCCGTGCCCTCCATCTGGGCGACCGGCCTTATCGCTTGTTGTCCAAGGTCCGGGGATTGCAGCAAGCGCCGCTCGCCAACGTGGATCGCTGCTGCGGCTTTGGAGGAACCTTCTCCATCAAGAACGCCGAAGTCTCCTCGGCCATGCTCGCCGTCAAGCTTCAAGACATTGTCTCCACCGGCGCCGAGTTCTGCACCGCTCTCGACAACAGTTGCCTCATGCACTTGGGCGGGGCCATGCACCGCCAGTATGCGGGGATGAAGACCATTCACCTGGCACAGATTCTGGCTGCTACGCAGGAATCGCCGGCGGAGGCCACGTCATGACCCCGGCCGACCTCGCCGCGCACCCCATCCTCGATCCCACGCTCGCGCCGCCGTTTCCCCAGGCTGCATTGCCCGTGTTGCGCAATCCGCAACTGCGCAAGAACGTGGCCCACGCCATCGATGTCATCCAGGCCAAGCGAGCCAAACTGGTCCAGGAGAAGGCCGACTGGCAAGAGTTGCGCGCCGCCGCATCTGCCATCCGCAACCATGCGCTCGATAACCTGGCTTATTACCTCGAACTGTTTGAAACCCGCTGCACCGCCGCCGGGGGAATCGTGCACTGGGCAGCCGATGCCGCCGAGGCCCGCGAGATCGTCCTCACCATCCTGCGCGAGGAGAACGCTACCGAAGTCATCAAGATCAAGACCATGACCTCGGCCGAAATTCAACTGAATCCCTTTCTCGAAGCCGCCGGGGTCAACGTCTTCGAAACCGATCTGGCGGAGATCATTCTGCAACTCGGCGAGGGCGAACCCTCGCACATCGTGGTGCCGGCCTTGCACGTCAATCGCGGTCAGGTTTGCGAAATCTTTGCCCGCCGCCTGGGCCTGCCCGACCTCTCCGACGACCCACAGGCCCTCACCACCGCGGCCCGCAACTATCTGCGCAAGAAATTCCTCTACATCCCCACCGCCATCGGCGGCGCCAACTTCCTGGTGGCTGAAACCGGCTCTGTGGCCGTCGTCGAGTCCGAGGGCAACGGACGCATGTGCCTCACCCTGCCCCGCACTCTCATTACCCTGGCCGGAATCGAAAAAGTCATACCCCGCTTTCAGGACCTCGAAGTTATGCTCCAGGTCCTTGCCCGCTCGGCCACAGGCGAGCGCATGAACCCTTACACCTCGCTGTGGACCGGCGTCACTCCCGGCGACGGCCCGCAGCAGTTCCACGTCATATTGCTCGACAATCAGCGCTCCGCGATCCTCGGCCGTGCCAAAGAACGCCAGACCCTCAAGTGCATTCGTTGCGCCGCTTGCATGAACGCCTGCCCGGTCTATCGCCAGACCGGCGGCCACGCATACGGCTCGGTCTATCCCGGCCCCATCGGCGCCATTCTCACCCCGCAACTGATGCAGATGCACCATGCGCAGTCTTTGCCCTATGCTTCCTCGCTCTGCGGCGCCTGCTACGAGGTCTGCCCCGTCAAGATCGACATCCCCGAGGTCCTGATCGATCTGCGCGCGCAAGTGGTCGACCAGGAACGCAAGCGCGGTGCGCGATTCTTCGATCCCATGTTCCTGGGCATGAAGATCTCCAATTTCCTCTTCGCCGAAGCCTGGCGGTTTCGCCTTGCGCAGTTGCTCGGCCGCTTCGGCCTGCGTTGGTTTACCTCCAAAGACGGCTGGATTCACAGCCTCCCAAGCCTGGGCGCGAAGTGGACCCAGACCCGCGACCTGCGCGGCCTGCCGCCCCAGACTTTCCGCGACTGGTGGGCGACCCGTGCTACCGATGCCGGCAAGGAGGAAAAATGAACGAATTCACCCGCCGGGCCATTCTGGATCGCGTTCGGCTGGCGACGCATTTCCCGTCGAAAGGGCAAACCACCGACTCCTACCTGAACCTGCCCCGTACTTATCTCAGCAGCGGCCAGCTCTGCCCTGAAGATCGAGTCGCCTTGATGATCGAGCGCCTTCGCGAATACGGCGCAGACGTTGTCGAATCAACCGTCAAAGATCTTCCCGCTGCCATCGCGACACAATTGGAAGCTGGCGGGAGGCATTCCTTCGTTGCGCCTCCCGGAATCCCCCCGGCCTGGCGAGACAAGAAATTCGATTGGAAAATCGATCGCCACCTGACCCATGACGAAATCGAACAGGCAGAAGGCGTTCTCACCGCCAGCTACTGCGGCGTGGCCGACTCCGGAACCATTGTGCTTCACCACTCTCCAACAGTGGGCCGGCGCATCCTAACGTTGCTGCCCGATTGGCACCTCTGCATCCTCAATGCCAGCCAGATTGTCGAATCCCTCCCCGAGTATTTCCAACGCTGCACGCAGCCGCCGGCTGTGGCTACTTTCATATCCGGGCCCAGTGCCACCGCCGACATTGAAATGACGCGAATCAAAGGTGTGCACGGACCTCGCTTCCTCAACGTGATTCTGGTAAACGATCAAAGCGCCTCGCATAGTCGAGCACCAAAAAGGCATTGAACATGACACAGTTGGATCCCGCTCTGTTAGAAAAAACTCGAACGGCATTGGATTCCTTTCAAATCGAGATTCCCTCCTGGGGTTTCGCCAACACGGGAACCCGGTTCGGCAAGTTCCTGCAAGCTGCCGCCGCCTCCACCATCGAAGAGAAATTCGCCGACGCTGCCGAGGTCAACCGGCTCACCGGCGCCACCCCGACGCTTGCCCTGCACGTGCTCTGGGACCTGCCAAACGGCTTGGCCGATGTCCCCGAAGTCGCTGCGTTGGAAACCCGCTTCGGCATCCGTGCCGGGTCCATCAATCCCAATCTTTTCGAGGACCAGGAATACAAGTTCGGCTCCCTCTGCAATCCCGCCGCCGAGATTCGCCAGCAAGCTATTCGGCATACGTGCAACTCGGTCGAAATCGCCAGGCAGCTCGGCTGCCGCGACTTGTCCCTGTGGCTGCCCGACGGCTCCAACTACCCCGGCACTCAAAATATGCGCAAACGCATCGCCTGGCTTGAGCAGTCTCTCTCTGTCATCCATGCCTGCCTGGGTCCCGACCAGCGGTTGCTGATCGAATACAAGCCCTTCGAGCCGGCTTTCTATCACACCGACATTGCCGATTGGGGCATGGCCTCGCACCTGGCCCGCACCGCCGGGCCGCAGGCGCGCGTCCTGGTCGACACCGGGCACCACTACGCCTCGCAGAACATCGAACAGATCGTCGCCTGGCTGTTGCATACCGGACTTCTGGGCGGCTTCCACTTCAACGACCGTCGCTATGCCGACGACGACCTGACCCTGGGCTCGATCGATCCCTACCAGATCTTCCGCATCTTCCATGAACTGCTTTGCGCCCGCGCCGAAGGCCTGCCCCACCAAGTGGGGTACATGATCGACCAGAGCCACAACCTCAAAGGCAAAATCGAAGCCACCGTCCAAACCGTGGTTACTGCCCAGGAGCTGTGGCTGAAAGCCGCTCTCGTCGATCGAGAAGAACTGGCGCGCCTCCAGGACAAATGTGACCTGGTGGCCGCCGAGGAACTCTTCCGTGGCGCTTTCTGGACCGACGTCCGTCCCCTCGCCGCTGCCTGGCGCCAGGAACGTGGTCTGCCCGCAGATCCCCTGGCCGCGTTGCGCAGCGGCGGTTATGTCGAACGTATCGGGCTGGAGCGCGCCAGCCGCCGGACTCCTGTTAACAGCTATGCGTGAAAAGGGTTATTCTGACTTGCAACCTTCTGTTCATAGAAAGGCAAGCAGGGAGACAAAGGTTTGCCCAAGACAAAAATCAAGCGTCTTTATTTGATCCCCATTCTGTCCAAGGCTCTCGATGTCCTCGAGCTCTTGGAGCAAAGCACGGCACCGGTCGCTCTGGAAGAGGTCTATCAAAAGACCCAGATCTCCAAGACCAGCGTCTATCGCATCCTCAAAACCCTGGTGCATCGCGGCTATGTGGCCCAGGCGCAGAACGGCCTCTATCGGCTGGTCTCGCGCCCCCGGCGCTTGCGCTTCGGCTTTGCCGCTCAGAGCGCGGAGATGCCCTTCTCTGTGGCCGTGACCCAAAGCATTGTTGCGGCGGCGGCAGCCTCCGGCGTTGAGCTTTTTATTCTGGACAACCGCTACGACCCTCAAATTGCCATCCAGAACGCCGAGGAATTGGTCGCCAAGCACGTTGACCTGGTGCTCGAGTTCCAAGTCGAGGAGCATGTGGCGCCGCGTGTCGCCCACATCTTCAAGAAGGCCGACATCCCCTTGGTGGCCATCGATATCCCCCACCCCAACGCCACCTATTTCGGCGTCGACAATTTTGAAGTCGGCTATGAAGCCGGTTCCCTGCTGGCGCAGCATGCTCTGCGCAAATGGAAGGGTAAAGTCGACTGGGTTCTGGGCGTCGGATTCTCGGAGGCCGGAAGCTTTGTCCAGAGTCGTATCGCCGGAGCCTTCGACGGTATCCGCGAACGCTTCCCTGACATCCCAGCCGACCGGTACATTCAGCTCGATGGCCGCGGCATGCGTCAGCCCAGCGAACTGGCTGTGGCCGAATTTCTGCGCAGCCGCAGGCGCAGCGAGCGCATATTGGTAGCCGCCGCCACCGACTCCAGCGCCCTCGGGGTTCTCGACGCCGCCCGCCAGGCCGGTCGTGAGCACGACTTCGCCATCGTCGGCCAGGATTGCATCCCCGAGGCCATCGATGAGATGCGTTCCGGCAGAAGTGCCATCATCGGTTCCATCTCCCACGAGGTCGACACCTATGGGCCGCGCCTGATTCAACTCGGCATCGCCCTGCTTCGCGGCTACACCGTGCCGCCCTACAATTACGTACGCCACAAGGCCGTCACACCGGAATCCATCCTCGCCGAGCCCATCCATGTCCCAGGTTAGCCAAACTGACCCCTAAAGAAGCACCAGTGAAGCGGGCTCCAGGTCCGGATTGTCGGACCTGGTTTGCTCTCGAATTCCTCTGCGGAAACGGGTTCCCTATTGCTTTCCGCCGAGTTGGGTGGCAATAGTCAGCGGATTCCTCGTACAGTGGTGTGTATGACTTTGGTTTCCCTTACTTCCCCCGCCCTCAAATTCCTTGAAGACCGCTGGGAGCCGGGTATTGCCGCCAAGTTCGACGAGCCGGAACTGCTTCGCTACCGCTCCAACCTGCTCGGCTCCGACTTGCGCATCACCAACTTTGCCGGCGGCAACACCAGCTCCAAAATTACTGAAACCGATCCACTTACGGGCCAACCCGTCGAAGTTCTGTGGGTCAAAGGCTCAGGCGGCGACCTGGGAAGCATCAAGCGCTCCGGTTTCGCCACGCTCTTTCAGCAAAAGCTCTTGTCGCTGGAGCGCACCTACAAAGGCGTTGACAGCGAAGACGACGTGGTGGCCCGGTATCCCCTTTGCGCCTTTGCCGGTAACCCCGTGGCCGCCTCCATCGACACGCCGCTGCACGGCTTTCTTCCCTTCCCCCACGTCGATCACCTGCACCCGGACTGGGGCATCGCGCTGGCTGCTGCCGCCAACGGCAAAACCAAGATGGAAGAGTTCAATCGCCAGTTCGCCCACTCCCTGGTTTGGCTTCCCTGGCAGCGCCCCGGCTTCGAGTTGGGCCTCATGATGAAGCGCGCCGTGGCCCAGAATCCCGGCTGCGACGGCATCGTCCTGGGCGGACACGGCCTCTTTACCTGGGGTCAAACCCAGCGCGACTGCTATCTGAACACCCTCACCGTGATTGACCACATCGGCCAGTTTATTGAGCGTCACGCCACGGCCAAAGGTCCCATCCGCTTCGGCGGCCAAGCCGTCCGGCCGCGCCCCGACCGCCCCGTCCTCGCTCTTCAAATTGCCCCTTTCCTGCGCGGCCGCATCAGTTCCCAGCAGCGGTGGATCTCGAGCTTCACCGACGCACCCGACGTACTCCAATTCGTCAACTCCGCGCACGCCCACGACCTGGCTTTTCTCGGCACTAGCTGCCCCGACCACTTCATCCGTACCAAGATTCGCCCCATGTTCGTTCGCTGGACCGCCGGCTCTTCCGTGGCCGACCTCAAGCAGCAGATCGACATCGCCTTGGTCGAATATCGCGACCAATACCGCGCCTACTACCACAGCTTCGCCACGTCGGATTCCCCCGCCCAGCGCGATCCCAATCCGACCGTGGTTCTGATTCCCGGCCTGGGCATGTTCAGCTTCGGCAAAAACAAGACCGAAGCGCGCATTGTGGGCGAGTTCTATTCCAACGCCATTCATGTAATGCAAGGAGCCAGCCTTCTATCCGAAGGCGCGGTCACCGGTACGCTCCCGCAATGTGGCAAGGGCATCGACCCCGCGCGATTCAAGGTCTTTACGAACTACGTCGCGCTGCCGGCCATTGAGGCCTTCCGCATCGAATATTGGGCCATGGAAGAGGCCAAGATCCGCCGCCAGCCGCCGGAGAAGGAACTGAGCCGCCGCATTGCTCTGGTTGTGGGTGGAGGCAGCGGCATTGGTCGTGCCGTGGCTCTGTTGGCAGCCGGGCGCGGCGCCCATGTCATGGTGGCGGACCGCGATCTGAACGCCGCCGCAAGCGTGGCTGCGGAGCTCAAAACTGTCACCTCGGTCGAATTCATTGCCAGCACCGCGGTCGACATCCGCAGCCGCGAAGCCATCGCCAAGGCGCTTGAGGCAACCGTCGCAGCCTTTGGCGGGCTCGATATCGTCATCAACACCGCCGCGCTATTTCCCTCTTCGCCAGACGGCGTCATTCCAGACACCATGTGGGCATCCACGCTCGACATCAACGTCACCGCCAACTACCTGCTGGCCGACGAGGCCGCCAAGCTGTTCAATGAGCAGGCGCTTGACGGCGCCATCGTATTAACCAGTTCCGCCAACGCCGTTGTCCCGAAGCGCGGCAGCGAAGCCTATGACGTAAGCAAAGCCGCGCTCTCCCATCTGGTTCGCGAGTTGGCCGTCTCGCTTGCGCCGCGAGTTCGAGTCAACGGCATTAGCCCCGCCACCGTTGTCAAGGGATCCACAATGTTTCCCCGCGACCGCGTTCGCGCCTCTCTCGCCAAGTACAATGTTCCTTTCGAGGATTCACTCAGCGACGAAGAGCTGCGCAAACTGCTGGCAGCCTTCTATGCACAACGCACATTGACTCGTCAGCCCATTGATCCGGTCGACTGCGCGGAGGCCATTCTTTTTCTGGCCAGTCCGCGGGCGCGCTGCACTTCCGGCCACTTGATTCCTGTGGACGGCGGCCTGACAGAAGCCTTCATGCGTTGATGTTGAAGAAGATTGCAACATTGGACCCTTTCTAGCGTTGAACCGGATCGGAGATTCACCCGTCGCCATGCAAGAACTCGCGCGAATTGCTATCGATTTAGGGGCCGAAAGCTGCCGTGTTTCTCTGCTTCGCTGGAAGGCTGAGAAGCCTGAGATTGAAGTCGTACACCGCATCCCCAACGGCCCGGTCCATCGCGGCGGCTCCATGGTCTGGCCGCTGCAGACTATTCTCGCCAGCCTCGACGAGGGCCTGCGCAAGGCTGCCGATATCGCCACGGAAGGCATTGCCTCCATCGCCGTCGATAGTTGGGGTGTGGACTATGTGCGCATCGGCCCGGACGGCCAGCCTTTGCGAGACCCATTCTGCTATCGCGACGAGCGCACCAACAAGACCAAGAAAGCTGCCGACCTGCTGTTGCCTCCGCGCGACCTCTACCAGCGCAGCGGAACGCTTCCATTGCGCATCAACACTGTTTATCAGCTCCTGGCCGATTCCGAGGCAGGCATCGATCCCGCCACCCCATGGGCCACCATGCCGGAGTACATCCTGCACTGGCTGGGAGGCCGTCGCGTGGCCGAGCTCACCCACGCTACCCACACCGGCCTCGTGAGTCTCAAGACACGCGACTGGGACCCTGAGCTCTTCCGCGTTCTCGAATTACAGCTCGAAGCCGCTCCGCCTATCGTGCCCGCCGGAACCGTAGTTGGCCGTCTGCAAGGTCCCCTCGCCGCGCTGCCTGCTTTCCGCGAAACACAACTCATTGCACCGGCCTGTCACGACACGGCTTCGGCCATTGCCGGCATCCCTGTCGATATGAGTTCCACCGCATACATCTGCTCCGGCACCTGGTCGCTCGTAGGAACGCGGATCAGCTCCCCGGTTACCACCAAGAAAGCTTTCGACGCCCGATACACCAACCTCGGCGCAGCCACCGGCGATCTCTGCTTCCACACCCTGGTCAACGGCATGTGGATGTTGAAGCAGTGCATCGACACCTGGAAGAGCGAAGGCCGCATCTGGGAAATCGAAGACCTGATTGCCCAAGCCGCCGCCTCGGGATTTCCCGGCACAATCAACGTCGATGCCGAGCCGCTGCTGCTCGATTCCGGCATGCCGGAGCGCATCAACCACCAACTATGGCGTCGACGCTGGGCAACGATTCCCGACGAACCTGGAAATGAGCCGGTCTTTGCTCGCGTCATTTTCGAAAGCCTGGCAGCACGCTATGCCACTGCGCTCACCGACCTGGAAGCCATGCTGGGCCGCAAACTCACCCGCATCCACATACTGGGCGGCGCCAGCCGCAACAAGCTGCTTTCCGAACTGACCGCACAGCGTACAGGGCTCCCGGTAGAGATTGGCCAGGCCGAAAGCTCCACCATCGGCAACCTTGCCGTCCAACTTGCCGCCAGCGAAGCCGAAAGCCGGCCCCTTGACCCCGAATCCATCCGCAGGTGGGCCCAGGTGCTCTGCCAAAGCGAATCCGTTGCAGATTCAAATCCCATGGCGCGGTAATCCCGGGGCGCGTTCCCAAGTGTTCGACTAAGTACCTTCAGGCGAAAGCATCTCGATCGCTCGCACCCGTCGATCCAGGATCACATCGGGTTCCCCATCCACGGACTCCCGGTCCGGCCTGTTCGTCAACCCAAGCTATTCATGGATCGGGATGGGAACGGCGGCTGCCATTTCCGGGAATGCTAGCATGATTTCTACTCGCGCATGGATTTGCACCGCTCGAACCATGCACTTCCGGGAGGATCTATCCAAATGCACTTGCGCTCCGCCGCAACCATTGCCGCGACTATCTTTGCCCTGACCTCCTGCCTCCCCGCCCAGTCCCCAGACTGGCGCACACCGGCAGAAGTCGGCAACTACCGCACGACACCCGATTATGCCGAGACGATCGCCTACTTGGAGCGAGTGGCCGCTGCTGCTCCTGGAGTTGTGAAGATCGAGAACTTCGGCAAGACGGGCGAAGGCCGCGACCTCAAGATCGTCATCGCCTCCAAGGACGGCGTCTTCGACCCGGCCGCGATCCACGCATCGGGGCGCGCCATCCTGCTGGTGCAGAATTCCATCCATGCCGGAGAGATGGACGGCAAAGACGCATGCCTGGCCCTTCTGCGGGACATCGCCGTCAATCGAACCCAGGCCGCGCTTTTGGAAAAAGCTGTCTTCGTCTTCATCCCTGTCTACAACATCGACGGCCACGAGCGGCGCTCAGCCTATAACCGCATCAACCAGAACGGTCCCGAGCTGGCCGGGTGGCGCGGGAACGGCACCAATATCAATCTGAACCGCGACTACATGAAGGCCGACGCACCCGAGACGCGAGCCTTTCTGAAGATGTTTCACCGCTGGCTGCCGGACTTTTTTGTAGACGATCACGTGACCGACGGCATGGACTACCAATACGATGTGACCTTCTCCGCCGATGCCGGCCCGGATGTCGCTCCGGCCACGGCCCAGTGGATACGAGAGACCGTGACACCGGAGCTCGATCGTCAGGTCAATGCCGCCGGGCACATGGCCTTCCCTGCCCTGATCGACCTGAACGACGATACAGACCCCGCGCAGGGGCTCAGTTTCAGCAACAACGCGCCGCGCTTCTCCACCGGACAGATGATTCTGGAAGACCGCCCGGGCCTGTTGGTCGAACTGCACATGCTCAAGGACTATAAAACGCGGGTCACCGCCAATTACGAGATTCTGCGGGCGTTGCTGGAAGTGCTGAACCGCGATGCGGCCAAGCTGATCGCGCTGAACCAACAAGCAGACGCCGATGCAGCCAAATTGGGCGCGCACCCGCTGGGAAACGAAAAGTTTCCCCTGGCCGTTGGCCCCAGCGGCGAGACCACCCCGGTGCTGTTCCACGGCTACCAGTTCACTCGCTCCCTGAGCGAGATTTCCGGGACCATGTGGGTGCAGTACCGGCACGAACCGTGGAACGTCACCTTGCCCCTCGCCACAGGGGCAAAAGTTACTGAATCGACCACACCTCCAGCCGCCTACATTGTGCCGCCCCAGTGGACCCGCGTGCTCGATGTGCTTGCCGCCCACGATGTCCTGGTTCGCCGTACTACTGCCGCCTGGAGTGGCAAAGTGGAGCGCTACCGCTGCTCCGGTATGCAGTGGCAGGGTCCCCCTTTCGAGGGGCGCCACCCCATCTTTCATGGCGAAGGTGCTGGGGCGCAGCCCGGGCAATATGGCCAATGCACCCTGACCACTGAGGCCGTAGCCTTTCCCGCCGGATCGGTGGTTGTGCCGCTGAATCAGAGGCTTTCGAAGGTAGCGATCCATTGGCTTGAACCTGCCGCGCCCGACTCTGCCCTGCGCTGGGGATTCTTCGACCCCATCTTCGAGCAGCGGGAGTACGGCGAGGACTATGTGCTGGAGAAACTGGCGCGCGACAATCTGGCCAAGGATCCTGCCCTGAAGGCGGAGTTCGAGCACCGCATCCAGAACGATCCGCGCTTTGCTTCCAACCCAGAAGCGCGCTTGGAGTTCTTCTATGAGCGCTCCCCATGGTTCCAGGAGAATCGGGTGGGCGAATACCCGGTGGGACGCCTGCTTTCGCTCGAAGGACTACCGCTGGAGTAGAGGCCGCCTTAGTTGAAATCGAATTCGGTTGCGCATTTTGCCTGCAGGCCTTACCTTGGCTCGGAGCCATCATTTCAATTCAGGAGCTACCCCAATGCACTTCGTCGCCTTCCTGTTGCAAAATCAACCCGATCCGGAAATGGTAAAGCGGATGGTGCCGGCCTTCCTTGCCGGATGCCTTGTCTTTGCGATTGTTTGCCTTGCCGTTGTCATTTTGCCTTTCTGGTTCATCTGCAAAAAGGCAGGCTTCTCGCCTTGGTTGTCGCTGCTGAACATCGTTCCTTTTGGCACCCTGATCCTGCTCTATGTGGTGGCATTTGCGGAGTGGAAGGTGGTCCCGGTGCCGGAGCAGGCTTGGTACCCACCGCAAATGCCGCCGCCTCCGCAGGCATAGGAGACGGGTCGGCTGGTAGCATCGAAGAGGATAAACCTCAACGATGCCAGAAGAAACCGAATCTCAAGCCAAGCCCCCCCGCGTCCGATTTGCGCCCTCGCCCACCGGCTTTCTGCATGTAGGCAGCGCTCGCACCTTCATCTTCAATTGGCTCTATGCCCGCCACAATCGGGGAACCATGGTGTTGCGCCTCGACGATACCGATGTCGAGCGCAACACCGAAGCCAGCGTCCAGTCCATCTTCGAGGGATTGCGCTGGCTGGGTCTTGGTTGGGACGAAGAATACAAGCAGTCCGAACGCCTTGACCTGCACCGCAGGCAAGCCGAGGCGATCTTCGCCAAGGGCCTCGCTTATCGCGATTTCACCCCCGCGCATGCGGCTGAGGGCGAACAATCGTCCGCGCAGGGCGCCTGGCTCTTCAATCCCGAGATGCGCGAGCTATGCAGCGAAGAAAGCAGCCGCCGCGCCCAGGCCGGCGAGCCGTTTGCCCTCCGCTATCGAGTGCCCCGCGGGCAGGACCGGACCCTGCACTTTGTCGACGGCGTCTACGGAGCGCAGCAGAAACTGGCCGACGAGGTGGAAGACTTCGCTCTTCTCCGCTCGGACGGGATGCCGACGTACCACTTGGCCTCCTGCGCGGATGACGCCGACTTGCGCATCACCAGCATCGTTCGCGGCCAGGATCACCTCACCAACACCTTCAAGCACCTACTGATCTTCGAGGCCTTGGGCGTCGAGGCGCCACTGTTCGCCCATCTGCCCTTGCTGGTTGCTCCCGACGGCGCCAAACTCTCCAAGCGCAAGCACGGCCCGGTGGTCAGCGTGACCACCTACCGCGATTCGGGATTTCTGCCTCAGGCCTTCATCAACTTCCTCTGCCTGCTTGGCTGGTCGCCCAAGAACGATCGCGAAGTCATGACACTTGACGATCTCACCTCAGCGTTCACTTTCGAGGGCGTCAACCGCGCCAACGCCGTGATCAATTTCACTGAAGAAGATCCCTTCGATCCCAAGGCCGTCTGGCTTAATGCCGAGCACATCCGCGCTTTGCCCGTGGAACAGCTCAGCCCCTGCCTCGAGCCTTTTTTCGAACAGGCCGGCTTTGCCGCTTCGCCTGAAAAGCTCCTGGCCATCGCACCGTTGATTCGCGAACGCATCAAGATGCTGCGCGATGCCGTCGGCGCCGCCGATTTTTTCTTCCTGAAAGAACTCGCTCCCTATGACCCAACCGAGTTGATCCCGGCCAAGGGCGGCGATGCAGCCATGGCGCGGCGCGTCCTGGAGTACGCCCAGGAAGTTCTAGCCACGACCGCTTTCGACCACGATTCGCTGGACCAGGCACTGCGTGCAGCAGCGTCCCATCTGGGTCTGAAGGCAGGACAGGCCTTTCAGCCCATCCGGGTGGCCGTCTGCGGACGTAAAAATGCGCCGCCTCTGTTTGAGACCATGGCCGTCCTCGGGCGCGAGGTCTGCCTCGAACGCATCCAAAAGGCCGAAGCAATCCTTCAACCGCTCAGTTGAGTTGTTTTGTACTTTCCCGGTCCCGGAGGCGGGACCTGGGCCACCCCGGGCGTTGTGGCGGGCTGCGATGTGGCACAGCCCGGCGCTCTTCTTTGGTTTGCCCCCCGAGTGGGATAATGGATTCCAGCCATGACCAACTCGAATCCGGAAAGCCCAGTCGCTGCAAGCCAGGAAACCCGCACCTCCACCACCTTCCTCCACGACATTATCGCCGAGGATGTGCGCACCAAAAAGTACGGCGACGCCGTCGTCCAGACCCGCTTTCCTCCCGAGCCGAACGGCTATCTGCACATCGGCCACGCCAAGGCCATCTGCATCGACTTCGGCCTGGCCGACGCGTTCGGCGGCAAGACCAACCTGCGCTTCGACGACACCAATCCCGAAAAGGAAGAGCAGGAATACGTCGACAGCATCATGGCCGATGTCCGCTGGCTGGGCTTCGATTGGGAGCGCCTGTGTTACGCCTCCGACTACTTTCCGCAGCTCTACGTGTGGGCCTTGCAACTCATCAAGGCTGGAAAGGCGTACGTCGACGACCTCACCGCCGACGAGATCCGCCAGCATCGCGGCACGCTGACCGAGCCCGGCAAGGACAGCCCGTATCGCAACCGTTCGATTGAAGAGAACCTGGACCTGTTCACTCGCATGAAGCAAGGCGAGTTCCCCGACGGCACGCGCGTGCTCCGCGCCAAGATCGACATGGCATCGCCCAACCTTAACATGCGCGACCCGGTCATGTATCGCATCCTGCACGCCTCCCACCACCGCACCGGCGACGACTGGTGCATCTACCCTATGTACGATTACGCCCACGGCCAGTCCGATTCGCTGGAGTGCGTTACCCACTCCATGTGCACCCTGGAGTTCACCGACCACCAGCCCCTCTACCGCTGGTATATCGAGCAGCTCGGCATCTTTCCCACGCAGCAGATCGAATTCGACCGGTTGAACCTCACCTACACCATGCTCAGCAAGCGCAAGCTGCTGCAACTGGTGCAGGAAAAGCGGGTTAATGGCTGGGACGACCCGCGCATGCCCACGCTGTGCGGCATCCGCCGCCGCGGCTTTACGCCCGAAGCTCTGCGCACCTTCTGCGCCGCTATCGGCGCCTCGCGCACCAACGGAACCACAGACATTGAAATGCTGGAGCACTTCCAGCGCGACGACCTGAACCACCGCGCCAGCCGCGCCATGGCCGTTTTGCACCCTTTGAAGCTGGTCATCGACAACTACCCGAAGGATCAGGAAGAGTTTGTCGAAGTCGCCAACAACCCCGAAGACCCATCCGCGGGAACCCGCCAGGTGCCATTTTCAGGCGAAATCTATATCGAGCAGGACGACTTCCGCGAGGTGCCTCCGCCCAAATACTACCGGCTTTCGCCGGGCAAAGAAGTCCGCCTGCGCAACGCCTACTTCATCACCGCCCGCAGCGTGGTGAAAGACGCGGCCGGCAACCTTGTCGAGGTACATTGCACCTACGATCCGGCCAGCCGCGGCGGCAACTCGCCCGACGGCCGCAAGGTCAAGTCCACCATGCACTGGGTCTCGGCCGCGCACGCCATCTCGGCTGAGATTCGCCTCTACGACAAGCTCTTCACCAAGGCCCATCCCTACGACTTGGAAGAGGGCCAGGATGTACTCGACAATCTCAATCCCGACTCCGTCGAAATCCTCCTGGGCGCCAAACTGGAACCCTCTTTGGCAGACGCCACGCTCGAGGGGCGCTACCAGTTCGAGCGCGTGGGGTATTTCTGCCTCGATTCCGACTCCACCGCGGGCAACCTGGTCTTCAACCGCACGCTCCCCTTGAAGGACTCGTGGGCCAAGATCGAGAAGAGCACCTCCGGTGCGGCCACTGCGCGCTAGTCGTTCGCTTGAATGTTGTGCATTCCCAGGTCCCAAAAACGGGATTTGGGGCAAACCTCCTGGGAGCGCTGAATGGACCGCTTCGCGAATCGCCGCATCGCCCTCACTCCAGCCCTCGTGTTTCTGGTCGCGGCTTTCGCATCGGCCCAAAAGAGAACGCCTTCCGTTCAAGAAGTTCTGGCGCATGCGCGGGCGAGTATCTCTGCAACGGCTGCGACTCTGCCTGACGTTTTCTGTGACGAGAAGATCGAGTCGTCGGAACTTCACAACGGAAAAGTGTCGCGCAAGATGACCTTCGACTCCGTCATCTCCGCCAGAAAGCTGGAGAGCGGAGACGATAAGCTCACAGAAAGCCGGGATGTGCGCCTGGTTGACGGCAAGCCTCCAAAGCGGGGCAAGAAATATCTCCTTCCTATTCTCCTCAATGGAGGCTTTGGCATTCGCTTTTACTCGTCCCTCTTTTCGGCCAACGATCAATGCAACGCCTACAGAATTGTGGAAGGCGGAGCGTTAGAGGGAAATCTGCTTGAATTGGAAGTCTCTCGCAAGGTGAACAGTAAACAAATCGCGGGATGCGAAGAATTATCGGAAGGTGCTGTTTACAGGTTCTGGCTTGACCCGGTCTCCTACCTGATTCAACGCGTCCAATCTCAGGTTCGGCTTCCAGACGGTTCACGCGGATTCAAATCTCTTGCGGGCCGGAGCGACTTCGCAATGGTCCAGATAGGACCAAGATCCTATCCCCTCCCAGCCAACTTTCACACCACCATGACAATGGAACCCAACTCATCCGAGCAGTTTACGTTCGAAGCTCATTACAGCAATTGCCACAAGTTCGAAGCGACGTCAAGCATTGTCGCTGATCCAGTTGAGGAGTCGCACTGACCGCGTAAACCTCGCACCATCGCATGGAGCGGGCGCTCGCTGACAGCTCGCAGAGTTTGCTAAGGTCTACCAAGTCCAGAAAGCGGAGGCTGGGTTTGCGACGGAACAAATGCGCGAATCGCACCGCGAAGGCTGTCGAAGCGGCCCTCAGATGATTGCCCAGCCCCCAGAACTTGTCTCTGAGACATGTGGGTGCCGTCAATACGCATTCTCCCGCCACAACCTTCCCGACGTAAAAAAGCTCCGCGAACGCTTGGGACTGACCCAAGCGGCCTTTGCCGCGGCCTATCGCATTCCCATCGGAACCCTGAGGGATTGGGAACTGCGTCGCAAACTCCCCGACGCTACCGCCCGCGCCTATCTGACCGTAATCGATCGCGACCCGCAAGCCGTTGCAAAACTGCTGGTTGAGGCGGCCTGACCAGCCTTCGGGCGATAAATGGTTGCCCCCTGCTTGCCCAACAACCGTGCCAATGGACCTGGCAATGCCGATATAGCAACTGCGGTTCAAAATCGCAGACGTGCGCGGGCATCCTTGTCCAAGAACGGGTCCCTGGGGGCCGCTTTTCACGGCGTTCCTCTACTTGCCGATAAGATAGAAGTACCGTTCCCAGAACCAGGAGCCGCCCATGAGCCGTCCTCGCAACCGCCGCTTGGTCTCCCAGATTCTTGCGGTCGTGTTCGGTCCGGGCGTGCTGTGGTTCGGTGGGCTCTGGGTCCATTCCCTGCGTCCCCTGCCACCGATGCCGCATTCCACCGGCCGTGAAACCACTTGGTCGAGCCACCAGGGAGCGCATCTGCCGGCAGCCGAAGAGAATTGCCGCCTGGCTAACACCGTGTGGCACAAGGAAGATGCGGCCCAAGGGCTGCAACAGGAAGTCTTTGTAGCGGATGTCAATGGCAAGCGAACCCTGGGCTGGCGCTGGCGCGCACCCTGGCAAATGCTGCCCGCCAACGCCGCATACCCCTCCCTGCTTTGCGGTACCAGTCCCTGGAACCAATCCACCGCCGCGCTGCCGGGGCTGCCCTTTCATCCCGGCGAAAAGCGGGTCACGGTGGATTACGCCATCAACCTGAAAGCTTCCGGCACCTACAACATGGCCTTCTCTCTCTGGGCGGTCTCGGCACTGCCTGCGTCGCCCTCGAATGTAAAGTGCGAGGTGAGTATCTGGATCGCCAACAGCGACCAGTTGCCCTACGGGGTGCGCACCGCAACGGTCACGATACAGGGCGTGCTGTACGACGTGTATCTGTATCGGCACCAACACCAGACCTCCGGCGACCATCCAAACGAATGGACCTACGCCGCATTTGTCGCGCGGACGCCGGTTCTTCAGGGCCCGCTCGACCTCAGCGCCTTTCTCGACCGCCTCCAGTTGATGAAGGTCTTGAGCTCCAATTCCCTGGTCACCGACGTGGAACTGGGCAACCAGGTAGCTCAGGGAACCGGAATCGCCGAGATTCAGAACTTCGCACTTCGAATGGAATAGTGATCCAGGAGGTTATACTCACTAGACTGTAAGGAGTTTCTCTTTGAACGCGATCCGAGACAAACGCAGGGATCCTCGGCCGACTGAGGAACTGATCACACTCGCTCTCAACGAGCCGGATGACGACGCGGCCTGGGAGCCGGTGACGGTCCTGCACGCACGGGCGGATGAAGAGGTCTTCGACGCGGCTGAGCGCCTTTGCGGGAGCCCCGTGGCCAAGGAGCGCCGTCTTGGAGCAGGCATTCTGGGCCAACTCGGCCAGCCCGTCCGCGTATTTCCATCCGAATCTTTCGATTGCCTCGCCAGGATGCTTGCCATTGAAGACGATCCCGAGGTTTTGGAGTCGATCGCAGAGGCCTTTGGGCATCTTGAGGATCCCCGCTGCATCGCCCTGCTGACTCCGTTCAAGTCTCACCCCGACCCGCTGGTGCGTCTGGGAGTCGTGCACGGCCTATCTGGGCAGGATCATCCGGCAGCCATTGACACCCTTATCGAACTGTCTGGGGACGAGGACGGGGAGACCCGCAGCTGGGCCACGTTTTCGCTGGCCACCTTCACTGAAGTGGACACTACCGCAATTCGCGAAGCCCTCGTGGTTCGACTCGCCGATCCACGCGAAGATGCCCGCGGAGAAGCCTTGGTGGGCCTGGCGCGACGCAAAGACCCCCGTGTCCTCGACGTGCTGCTCAAGGAGCTGACATCGAAGAACGTGGGGATGGAAGCGATCGAAGCAGCCGAAGAGCTTTGCGATCCCCGGCTGATTCCCGCCCTGGTCGACCTGAAAAACTGGTGGCCCGGCGAATCCCGCTCCAACGCCGAATGGCTCGATCGCGTCATTGCCAGTTGCACCGAGAGCGCCGCCGAGCACAAAAGCTGAAAGCCGTTCCCTGCCCCCGGTTCCCTTCTGCTCTACTTCCCAATCACGTCGATAGCCACAGGTATGGTCTTGGGAGGCATGCAGGCACTCCGGTTGCATGCCTGAAAACGAAGCGCAGCCTCCACGAGGTGGTTACCCGGGGTGGCAACCAGCCGGGCCTGGATTGTAAACTCCCCGGTGTACACGCTCAGCTTGGTCTTGGGATCCATCGGCAAGGTGATCTCCGAACCTTCCGGATAGGTGGCGCCGTCCAGGTGCACGCCGGAACCCTCGGGAATCGAAAGGGTAGTAGGAATCAGGTACTCCTCACTGGGAGAATGGGAGTTGATATGCAGCCCTGTCCCGATGCGGAAGTGAAGCCCAACCATAACCGGCTTCCCCGCTACCACGGTGACCTGTTCGGGATACAGATACTCGACCGCTGCACCCTTGAGAATGGATCGCGCCGACGAATCGACCTGGCCGTGTGCCAGCACGGCGCCAAAGGCCATCAACGCCGCTAAAACAGCTCTTCTCTTCAGTCCAACCATTTCTCGTCCCTCACCCACACTCGCCAAGCAGCCAACTCGCTGACTCGCTGACCGGCTGACCCGCTATTGCAGCGCCTTCTTGATATTGGCCTCGATGTCGTCCTTCGAAGTCAGGCCTAGTTGCACGGCAACCACAGTCCCCTGGCGGTCGACATAAAACGAGGTCGGCATGGCGTCCAGGCCGCCGTAAGGCTGGCTCAGCGAGTCGCCGTCGATCAGGACGGGGTACGGCATGTGCATTTGCTCCACGAACCGCGCAATCTCCTTCTTCTCCTCGCCCAGTTTCTGCTTGTCGCCGCGGTCGATGTCGTCGGTGGAGACACCCAGGATCTCGAATCCCTGCCCCGCATACTTGGTACGAAGCTCCACCAGCCATGGGGTTTCCAGCTTGCAAGGACCGCACCAGGTTGCCCAGAAGTTGATCAATACGGCCTTCCCCTTGTAGCTGGCCAGGGAAACCTTCTTGCCGCTCAAATCTTCCAGCGCAAAGGCCGGAGCCGCTTTGCCTTTGAGAGGCGAAACGTATTCAGCGCCCGTGGAATCGGGCACCAGAACTCCCTGGACAGCCGAAGCCATCAAGCGCTCGTTGGCCTGTTTCCGATATTCCCAGTTGGCCCAACCGGCCCATGCAAAGACAGCCAGAATGAACAGAACGGCACCTAAAACCAGTGTGTTGCGCTTCACGGGAAGTGACCTCACACGTTCATTGTAAGGCCACCTTCGGGGGGTCGCCACGGACCGGAGTCATAGAGACCAAGCCCGATCCCGCGCCTTTTTCATGGCGCGGTCAAGCCGAAGGCCGCCAGCCCCACCGCAGGTGGCAGGTGGTGATACCATCGGATACCGATGAACCAGCCCAATCCAGGAAATCGCGAAGCAGCCGGCCTGCAGCCGGCGGCGTTGGTCCGCACCGAAGCCGCGGCGCTTGAAGTTCTGGCCACTCGCCTTGAAGGCCCGATGGCCGAGCCCTTCGCCCGGGCCGTCGAGCTGATTCTGCACTGTGGCGAGGAGCACGGCCGCGTGGTGGTTACCGGCATGGGCAAGAGCGGCATCATCGCCCAGAAAATCGCCGCCACGCTTAGCTCAACCGGCTCCCCTGCCCTCTTTCTGCACCCGGCCGAGGCCGTGCATGGCGATCTGGGCGTGCTGATGCCCGGCGACGTGGTGTTGGCGCTCTCGGCCAGCGGCGAGACCGAGGAGATTCTGCGCCTGCTTACCATCCTCAAGCGCAAGGGCGACGCGCTGGTTAGCTTCTGCTGCAATTTGAATTCGACCCTGGCGCAGGCCAGCGATGTGGCCCTCGATTGCTGCGTGGAACGCGAGGCTTGCGGCATGAACCTGGCGCCGACCGCCTCCACCACCACCATGCTGGCGCTGGGCGATGCGCTGGCCATTGCCGTCAGTCTGCGCAAAGGCTTCAAGGCAGAGGATTTTGCGGAATTGCATCCCGGCGGCAAGCTGGGTAAACGGCTGGCCAAGGTGCGCGACCTGATGCACAGTGGCGATGCTGTCCCGGTGGTGGCTGCGGCAACCAGCATGACCGACGTGATTTACGAGATGTCCTCCAAAAAGCTGGGCATGACGACGGTACAGGAACAAGGTCGCCTCTGTGGCGTGATCAGCGATGGCGATCTGCGCCGTTTGCTGGAGCGCGAAGGCGGCGCGGCTCTGAGCCGCTCGGCCGGCGAAGCCATGAACGCGCACCCTCGAACGATTGCCGCCGGAGAGCTGGCAGCAACGGCTCTGGCGATTCTGGAGGAGCGGAAGATCACTTCCCTGGTCGTAGTGGATGCCGCGCAGACGGTGGAAGGCGTGCTGCATCTGCACGATCTGTGGGGCGTGGAACTGATTTAGAAGCAGGGATCAGGGGTTAGGGGTTAGGGATCAGGACGGGGTGTACGAAATGGAAAAGGAACCTGGCTTTGAGAAGGTCCGCACAGAGGTAGAAGCGAATCAGAAAGCCATTCTGTGGGAGGACGGCCTCAGAAACGGCAGGAGCGTCGATGCGTTTCTGTGGAAAGGCGACCCAAAGGCCAAACCTATACAAAGGGCGGGGTTGGCTCTTTTTGGTTTGACTTTCCTTCTTCTCACGATAACCATCGCTTCCATTCCATTTCAAAAGAAATTCGAAGACGGATGGAGTATTGATTTCCTCCTGGCTCTATTTGCCCTCCTAATTTCAATGCGCCTTCTCCGCAATGCCTTTTTACGGCGCGAAAACCCGCCGCCCGTGGCTGACAAGGAAGAGAAGGACTGAGATAACTCCCGAGACCCTGCCTCCATCTTCCCAACGCACAGGCCTGATCACAGGTGCATCCAGCGGCTTCGGATTGCTGACGACCATTGCGTTGGCAAAACGCGGCTGGCGTGTGCTGGCTACCATGCGCGACCTTAGCCGATGCGAACGGCTGGAAGCTGCCGCGAAGGCTGCGGGCGTTCTTGAACGCATCGAACTTCACGCTCTCGACGTAACCGATGCCGCCCAGATCGACACACTGGCGGAAACGCTCGCCGCACGCGAAGTGCATGCGCTGGTTAACAATGCCGGCTTTGCCATGGCTGGGTTCGCCGACGACGTGGGCGACGCCGAGCTTCGGTCGCAATTCGAAACCAACTTCTTTGGCGCGGCGGCTGTGACGCGCGCGTTTCTGCCACAGTTCCGGCGGCAGGGAGCGGGGCATATCGTTATGCTGTCATCCATCTCCGGGCTGATGGGGTTTCCGGGGATAAGCAGCTATTGCGCCTCGAAGTTCGCCCTGGAAGGGTGGGCGGAGAGCTTGCGGTTTGAAATGAAGCCGCTGGGCATTCAGGTGGTTTTGGTGGAACCGGGGTCGTTTGAGACGGACATCTGGACGCGGGGCGCAATCCTTTCGGCGGGCACGCTGGACGCGCAGTCCAGCCCTAATGCATCGCGGATCGCTCGGTGGCGCGCCAGAATGCAGACTGCCAAGCCCAAGGCCAATCCGCAGGTGGTTGCCGACGGGATTGCGGCAATTCTGGAGAATCCGCGACCCAGATTGAGGTATGTGTACGGCAAGGACGCCAGGATGGGGCTGTGGCTGCGGCGCTTGCTGCCTTTTGGCGCCTCTGAATGGGTGGTTTCCAAAAGCAGTGGGATGGAGCGGTGACGCAGCGAGTCAGGGGTTTAGCGAGTCGGCAAGTCAGCGAGCAAACTCGTTTAGCGCTATGATTCTGGGAGGAGTTGGCCCATGACTACGAAGATCGTTCGCGTCGGAAACACGCTGACCGTCGAGATTCCGGAAGAGTTGGTTACCCAGGCAGCTTTGCCTGTGGGTGAGCCCGTGGAATGGGTCGCCAACGGCGCGGGTAGCATTGCGCTAGTCAGCTCTTCCAAACCTCCAGCCAGGAAGAATCCCGCCGACATGACAATCGAGGAACTGATGGAGGGTTTGAACGAGGGCGACAGCCTCGGGGAGTACGACTGGGGCGCTCCGCGCGGAGTGGAAGTTTGGTAACCTCCTACGTGCCGGATGCGGGAGATCTGGTCTGGCTGGACTTCGACCCTCAAGCCGGCCACGAACAGGCCGGTTTGAGGCCGGCGGTGACCCTCTCATCCAAGTACTTCAACCTGAGATCGTCGGTAGCCTTTGCCTGCCCATATCGAGCAAGGTGAAGGGCTACCCATTCCAGGTGGTTCTGCCGCCAGGCTTGGCGGTGCACGGGGTCGTCCTTTGCGAACACATGCGAAGTCTTGATTGGCGCGTGCGGAAGGCAGCTTATCTGGGCGGATGCCGGACGATGTTCTCCTGCAGATAAGGAGCGTCGTGAGGACAATCGCGGGTATTCCCAAGTAGCAACTGCTACCGCACCCAGAGAAAAACCAGTCTGCCCGCCCGTCCAGCCTGGAACATTTAGAATGGACTCTGCCGTATATTGCCTGGCGCCGGACCTGCCGGCGGGAAAGTACGCCCTCATCTCTATGCATCGCTGGTCAAAGCTGTTTGTCCCTACTCTTCGCGAGGCCCCGGCGGACGCCGAAGTGGCCAGTCACAAGTTCCTGCTCCGTGCCGGCTACATCCGCCAGCTCGGCGCCGGAATTTACAACTACCTGCCCATGGCGCAGCGCTCCCTCAACAAGATCATTGGCCTGGTGCGCGAAGAGATGGACAAGATCGGCCAGGAGTTCTTTTTGCCGGCCCTGCTGCCTAAGGAGCCGTGGGAGCAGAGCGGCCGCTGGACGGGCATGGGCGACAACATGTTTCGCCTCAAGGACCGCAAGGGCGCCGATCTCTGTCTGGGTATGACCCACGAAGAGATCATGACCACCATCGCCCGCAGCGAATTGCGCAGCTACAAGCAGTTGCCCCAGATCTGGTACCAGATCCAGACCAAGTTCCGCGACGAGCCGCGCCCCAAGTCGGGCCTGCTGCGCGTCCGCCAATTCACCATGAAGGACGCTTACTCCTTCGACATCGACAAGGCCGGCCTCGACAAGAGCTTCGAGCTCCACGACTCGGTCTATCGCAAGATCTTTACCCGCTGCGGCCTGAAATTCGTGGCCGTTGAGGCCGATTCAGGCTCCATGGGCGGCTCCCAGTCGCAGGAGTTCATGTGCTACACCGATGCCGGCGAGGATCTGATCGCCAGTTGCCCGGTTTGCGGTTATGCGGCCAATACCGAGAAGGCAACTTCGCGCCTCGATGCGGTAGTCGAGATGGAGGCTACCGGAGATGGCCTACCCGAGCTGGTTTCCACTCCCGGCCTCGGCGCCATTGCCGATGTGGCGGAGTTCTTCAAGATTTCGCCGGCCTCCGATATCAAGTGCGTGGCCTACATGGCGCTGATGCGCGGCTTGGCTGGCAAGCCCGACACCTGGCATGGCCTGGCGGCCTTCCTGCGCGGCGACCACCAGGTGAACGAGACCAAGCTGCTCGGCGCGGTGGGCGGCGCTGAGCTGCGCACCATGCAGGCCGAAGAGCTGACGCAATTCCTCAACGCCCCGGCCGGCTTCCTGGGCCCGGTTGGCCTCAAACCCTCCGCCAAGGCGCTCGAAGACGGGCTCACGGTAGTGGTCGATTCGTCCCTGGAAGGCCGCAAGAGCATGGTGGCCGGCGCGAACCAACTCGATTATCACCTGCGCAACGTCTGCGCCGGCCGGGACTTCAAGTGGACCCTGCTCGCCGACATTCGCACCGTCAACGAAGGCGAGACCTGCCCGAAGGACGGTTGCGAAGGCAAACTGGTCGTCGGCAAGGCAGTCGAGATTGGCCACATCTTCAAGCTGGGATACAAGTACAGCGAGGCCATGGGCGCGCGTGTGCTCGACATTAACGGCAAGGAAGTCACGCCCATCATGGGCAGCTACGGCATCGGCATCGAGCGCATTCTGACCGCGGCCATCGAGCAATCGAATGACAAGAACGGCTTCTGGCTGTCCCCCTCCATTGCCCCTTACACGGTGGTTGTGACGGTCACCAACATGTCGGATGCAGCCCTGGCCGAAGCCGGCGAAAAGCTTGCTGCAGAGCTTGAAGCAGCAGGCCTGGACGTGTTGCTTGATGACCGGGACGAAAGAGCGGGCGTCAAATTCAAAGACGCAGACCTGGTCGGCATTCCTTACCGCATCAACGTGGGCAAAAAGGCTGCAGGCGGGCAGGTTGAGTTGGTGACCAGGGCCACGGCATCGAGCGAGGACGTTGCGCTGGATGAAGTGGTGGTGCTAGTGAAGGCGCGGGTCAAAGAAGATGGAGCATTGGGAACGGTAGGAGCGTAACAGCGGGCTTATCAACTGCCCGCTGTCAACTGTTCACTGTTCACTGCTTTAAAGGAGCATTGATGGCGTTGAAGATCAAATGGGTCAAGCCTGCGGGGAAGCATCCCTGGGCGTCGCTGGTGTTGCGGGTCGGGTTGGTGGCGATCGCGGCTCTGGCGCTCATGGTGCTGGTTGTGGGCGGATTCTTTTACGCCAAATATGAAAAAATCGTGGATGAGCGGCTGAAATCACCCATCTTCGCCAGCACCGCAAAGATCTTCGCCGCGCCGCGTGAAGTCCGTCCGGGTCAGAAGCTCTCCGTTCATCTGATCGCCAACGAATTGCGCGAGGCTGGCTACACCACCGATGGCTCCGCCGGTGCCTCCCCGCTCGGCACATACTCCGAAGGCGAGCAGTCCATCGCCATCCACCCCGGGCCCCAATCGTTTCACTCTCAGGATGGCGCCACCATCCACATTGGCGCGGGCGTTGTGCAGTCCATTACTGACGACCACGGCCAGGCCCTCTCCAGTTACGAACTTGAACCGGTGCTGATCACCGGCCTGAGCGATGACGCCAACCGCACCAAGCGCCGCCTCATCACCTACGACGAAATCCCTCAGAACCTCGTCCACTCCATCATCGCCATCGAAGACCGCCGCTTCTTTGAACACGGCGGCATCGACTACTGGCGCATCATGGGCGCCCTGCGCAACGACCTCTTCCATCGCCACAGGTACTACGAAGGCGCATCCACGCTCACGCAGCAGTTGGCCCGCGGATTCTTTCTTACACCCGAGCGCACCTATAGCCGCAAGCTGCGCGAGGCCATCATCAGCCTCATTCTCGAACATCGCTTCAACAAGCAGCAGATCTTTGAGATGTATGCCAACCAGATCAACCTCGGCCAGCGCGGCAGCTTCTCCATCAACGGTTTCGGCGAGGCCTCTCAAGCCTACTTCGGCAAAGACATGCGCCAGCTCGATCTGTCTGAAGCAGCCTTGCTGGCTGGCATCATTCAAAGCCCCAACCGCCTCAACCCCTTCCGCCATGCGGACCGGGTCATTGAGCGCCGTAACCTGGTTCTGGACTCCATGGTCGAAACCGGCGCCATCACCAAGGATCAGGCCGAGCGCGGCAAGGCCGAGCCACTGCACCTGGCATCTTCCAGCGTGGACGCCAGCGAAGCGCCCTACTTTGTCGACCTTGTGCACGAGCAGTTGGTGCAAAAACTCGGCGATCGCGACTTCAATCAGGAAGGCCTGCGCATTTACACCTCCCTCGATCCCGACCTGCAACGTGTCGCTACCTCGGCGGTCGAGTCCACCATACACGTGGTAGACGAACAGGTAGACAAGCTTCACCGGAAGCACAAGCCGGGTGAGACCTACGTTTATCCGCAGGTTGCGCTGGTGGCGCTGAACCCCCACACCGGCCAGGTGCTGGCATTGGTGGGCGGACGCAGCTACGGCAACTCGCAGCTGAATCACGTGGTGGCCAAACGGCCCACCGGCTCCATCTTCAAACCGTTCGTGTACGCCACCGCGTTTGCCACATCGGTAGAAGGCACCACCCTGCCCGGGCAGGACAAACCGTTCACCCAGCTGACCATGCTTCACGACGAGCAGACCACCTACGAGGTAGGCAACCAGGAGTACACGCCGCGCAACTTCGAGGGCGAGTACCACGAACAAGTTACCGCGCGCTACGCCCTGCAGAAGTCTCTGAATAATGCCACCATCGGCCTGGCTTCCATGGTCGGATTCGACCGCGTCGCAGCACTGGCCCGCGAAGCCGGTGTCAAGGCCGCACGCGGCACCCCCTCAATGGCCATCGGCTCCTACGACGCCACGCCCCTTGACATGGCCGGAGCGTACACCACCTTCGCTAACAACGGCCTTCACCTCGATCCCTGGATGCTGGCCAGTGTCCGCACCTCCACCGGCGACATCGTCAGCGACTACACCCCCACCTCAAAGCAGTTGCTTGACCCGCGCGTTGCCTATCTCACCACCAACATGCTTGAGAATGTGATCAATCACGGCACCGGCGAAAAGACACGCGCGCTCGGCTTCATTGCCCCGGCCGCAGGCAAAACCGGCACTGACCACGACGCCTGGTTTGCCGGCTACACCTCGAATCTGCTCTGCATCGTCTGGGTGGGCAACGACGACTATACCGACATCAAGATTCAAGGGGCAGACGCCGCGGCGCCCATCTGGGCCGAGTTCATGAAACGGGCCGTGCAACTGCCCCAGTATTCCGACACCCGCGAATTCTCTGTGCCCCAGGGCGTCGAGCTGGTCAAAATCGACAAGGTCAGCAACTTGCTGAGCGACGATACCTGCCCGGATGCTGCAGATGTGGCATTCCTGACCGGAACTGCCCCGATGGAAACCTGTGACCACCCAGCCGACAAACGCAACCTGCTCCAGAAGATCTTCGGCGTCGGCAAGGGCGCCAACTGAATCTGGTCCTCTCAAGCGTTGTCCTGGCAGAGCCTGGGGGAGATCCTTCAAAATGCCTCCCTCCGTGCCCCAATTCGACATTCCCCTTAGGTCGATTTCATGGCCGCGCCTTGGGCGCAGTTTGAACGAGGCCGAATCCACAGTTCATGTGCCCTTTGTGGACTCGCGAGCAGTAGCCTTTTTGTTATGAAGAAGCCACGCACATGTGAATTCTGTCATAGACACAGTCCTTCACAGAATGGATCCTGCGCACAGGTGCGTTGGTCAGACGCATACCGCTTCATTGGTACCGCCTTCGCCAGCTTAGGGACAGAGAATCTGTGAGGACAAGGAAAGCCCTCACTTCGCCCGCACCAACCGAACCCCTTGCGGGCACTGCAACTGGCTGAAGCGCAGGTGCTCGCCGTTGCTCCTGGAACGAGATTCGGCAGAATCATTCCAGAATGATAGCGGAATCAGGCTCGTGGCCGAGGACCGTAAGGGTGACAGCTGCACTCAGAATCAGAGCTCCGCCTACCCATGCGTAGGGCCCCAGATGCTCACCGAGTAGTTGAACCCCCAACCACGATCCAAGCGCTGGCTCAATATTGAGGAAAACGCCCGCGCGCGAAGCGGGAACATGGTGAATGCCCCAATTCCAAAGCACCGTAGTGGTGGCCGTGCAGAAGATGCCGCTGATCGCAAGCGCGATCCAGGCGGTGCGGCTCACTTGGGCGAAAGGCGGCGGCGAGAAGCTTTGATGAATCAGCGGCCCCAAAAGCCATGGACTGAGGATGAGAATGGCGAGCATAACGGTGCCGCAGAGGATGGTATAGGCGGAGACCACTGGCGCGCTGTGCGTTTGCATCAACCTTTTGCTGAGCAGAATCCAGGCCAGGGCGAGGATGAGGGAAGCAACTACCATGAGATCACCGACCAGGGACGGCTCTCCGCGCGTGGCAGGGCCGCGGCTTCCTCCCAAAACAATCAGCGAGGCTCCAACCGTGGACCCGAACAGCGCCAACCAACCGGTCCGATCCAGCCGCTCGCCGGCAAAGAGCGCTGCCGCAGCCGCTAGAAGCACGGGCATGGAACCCACCATTAGAGAGGCATGGCTCACGGTAGTCAGGGCCAAACCGTGAAATTGGAGCAGAAACTGAATGGGAATTCCGAACGCAGCGGACAGCAGAAGCAATCGAAGTTCCTTGCCTGTGAGATGGAAGCTGCGCAGGTTCAGCAACACGACCGGTAATATGCCAATCGAAGCGAATAGAAAGCGGTAGAGGACCATGTGCTCTACGCTCATTTCGTCGAGAGCAAGTCTGCCAAAGTAAAAGCCTGTCCCCCACAGGCCTCCTGCCAATGCGCAGGCGCCATAGCCCAAAAAGCGGACGCGTCGACCCAGCCGGCCGGCAGCCTCAATCTGAACTTCGGTTTCAGAGTGCGACCTGTGCGTTTCGGCGCTCGCTGCCTGCAGGTCCATCGAATCGTTCGTATGCTTGGTCATCCCTCCTTTACTTTCGCATAGACTGCCCCACCTCTGAATAGCCATGCGGGGCCGCGGGTCTTCCAGGGCAATTCTCGCCTGGATTTGTTTGCGCATCAGGAACGAGCTGCGCTTGCCGTTCCTTACGAGGGAATTCGAAGGCTTAGTTGCTTTGGCTTCGCCCGCCAGATCCTCTAGGTCGATTGTCCCCCTGACCGTTGCACTCATCCCAATGGCTGCAGTTCCAATTCGCTTGCCAGCGCGCTTTATAATCCATGAGGAGTGAGGCAAGCTCAGGACAATGCCAGAAAAGCGAGTCGACGATCAACCAAGCGTTTCAGAAGAAATGCTGGAAGTCGCAAAGGAAATTCTCCGGGAGCATCTAGTCCGCCTCGGCCTGAAGCACAGCTCCCAGCGCGACACGATACTGCGCATCTTTCTTGCTACGCGCGACCATCTGTCGACAGAAGAATTGCATGGCCTGGTGAAGAAAAGCGACCTTGCCATCGGCTATACCACCGTATATCGAACACTCAAGCTTTTTACGCAATGCGGTCTCGCCGCCGTGGTTGAGTTTCACGACGGCGTTGCCCGGTATGAGCACAGCCTGAACAGGCGGAACCATCACCACATGATCTGCACAACCTGCGGCGACTCGGTGGAGTTCTTCTCTGCCGAAGTGGAAGAGGTCGAGCATCGCATTGGCAAGAAGTTCCACTTTGTCACTGCGCGGCACAGCTTCCAGATTTACGGCACTTGCGAGGCTTGTCAGCAGAAGTTCAAGGCAAAGCCCGCAGGTCGGTGAAGTCCGGGTCGGTCGACGCGAAACTCAGAAAGAGAGCTTTGCTGCGAGTTGCATCTGGCGTGGGGCGTTGGCGTTGACGATCTGACCGAAGTTCGAGCTGTCCGGGTTGCCGTTGACCGCATTCGGTCCGAAAAATTGGGCGTGGTTGAAGACGTTGAAGGATTCGACGCGCAAAACCAAGGAGCGCGACTCGCCTAAAGACAGCTTCTTTTCGAGCGACGCATCGAAATTCTCGGCTCCAGGCCCATCGAAGGATCGCCGGCGCGCTGTTCCCATGCCACCTATTTCCGGGATGGCGATGAGTGCGGTGTTGAAAGCAGGATGCCCGTTTCTTGGGTTGCGGTTGAGCTTGAGATCGCCTTGTGCGATGTTTGGGGTGTCGACTCCGTTGTTGTTAATGCCATTCGGCATGGAACCGATCAGGGACGTGTCGTCGTTGTTAAAGAGGGTAACCGGCATGCCCGAACTGAAGCGGGCAACCCCGGAAAGTGCCCACTCCTCTGTCCAGCGATTGTGGCGGCCCACGATCTGGCCAAATGGCAGTGGCGCATTATAGCTGACGACGAAGTTGTGGCGGACATCGAATGCGGAGATGGTGCGACTGATGCCAGGGTCGAGCGGGTTCACTTCCTCCGACAGACTTGAAGAGTTGTCGATCGATTTGCTGTAAGTGTAAGCCGCCAGGATTTCGGCATAACGGTTACTGTGCTTCAGTGTGAGTTCAAGGGCGTTGTAACCGCTGGCGCCGATCGTCTTCTGGTAGGTGATGCCGTCGAATGCGGGGCCGAAAGGGCCGCGGGCTTCCAGTTGTGTTCCATCCACCTTGGTGAACAGGCCACCTTCGTTGAACGGGCCGCAGGTATTGGTTCCGGGCATGACCTCGCTGGCTTCGCTAACGCTCAGGCACCGCGCTGCATTGCCTGGAGAAGCTGGGGTCAACACCAGCAGGTGGTGCGCCTGGGCGCCGACATAGCCAAGGGTTAGAATCGTTCCAGTGCGGAGTTCCCTTTCAATCGAAAGCGTGTAGCTATCGGTGTAAGGGGAGTTGTTGCGGGAGTAGAAAGCCGGGTCTCCGGTAATGGGGCTGTACTTCGACCAATCCACTGTAGTATTCGGGTGGCTCGCCGATGCGCCAAAGGCAGGAATGGGCGATGGAAATGGCTGGCCATTCGTATTGCCGGTGCTGGCGGCGACAAAGGGCCGATCAAAGAGCGGACGTCCCGAGGTGCTGTCGTAGTCATAACCATAGGGCGCACAGGCGCTCATAATTCCCGCCGAAAGCCCCTCGAACGCAGTGTAGAAAGTGCCAAAGCCCGCACGAATGCTGCTCTTTCCTGCTCCGCCGAGGATCCCTCTAGCCCAGCCATCGGCCCAGCCCGGCGAGTAAGCAATGCCCAGCCGCGGAGAGAAGTTTGCCCACCTGGTGGGAGTAAGTGTCGAGGGAACTCCACGGTCGCCGGGAAACACCAATCCTTGCGGCGCGCCGGGATAGACCTCGGATTGCTCGCCAAGAACAAACGTCTGTATTTGGTTGAACTTTTCATGCCATGGAGGAAGCATGTCCCACCGCACGCCGTAGTTTAGGGTGAGGTTGCTGCGCGCCTGCCAACTGTCCTGGGCGAAGATGCCTGTATATTTGTTTCGAATATAGAAGCCGCTCGCGTCTCCCTGTTCGTAGGTGCTGGCGACTCCGATCAGATAATCGGCTAGATCCAGGCCCGTCTCTGTTCCCTGAAAGACAAACGCGCCGTTATTAATCGAGTTGGAGTTGATGTTCACCTGGTCCAGGTGCAAGTCGGCTCCAAACTTGAGGGTGTGCCTGCCCGCAACTTTGGAGAGACTCTCGGTTCCCTGATAGGTATTGTTCACCTGAGTTTCTCCGGTTACATCCACACCGAATGTGAAGTCGTTGAAGGAGACGTTTTCGATACCTTCCACGCTTGGATTCAACGGGACAATGCCCAGCGTACCGGCTCCCTCGGTAAATCCCTGTGAAGCGAGGGTAGGGCCAACGCCTCCCACCGGCTGACCGATCTTGTTTGCATCGCGCATGTAGCTGAAATGAAGTTCATTCACCAGGGAGATGCCTCGGGGCTTGGTCCAGCCCAGATTTACGAGTTGCGCGCGCCCCCTCGATACCGCATCGAAGCCGGGAACACTGGCGCCGCCCTGCGAAGTTGGATAGGGATTGTCAAGGTTATAGCCGTCGCGAAAGTAGTATGCCGACAGGTTGCCGACTCGCGTCGTCCAGTCGAGCCGCAGCGCCGCTTTATTGTCGCCCAGGGTTTCGTTCTGGCTGGAATCGGAAAAGACGTTGCTGCCAACGTTCGGCTTGGGAATGTAATTCAGGAGCGCCTTTGCCGGCGCGGACCAGGCGCTGTTAGGAATGACGCCATAGGGGAAGACACAAGCGTTTGCCGAGGCCGTGCATGCAGATGAGTAGTACGGTTCTCCGGTGTAAACGGTGCGACCCAGCTTCTGGCTCAGCAGGGCGGCAAGATAGTCGCCACTGACTTTCCCCGTCAACTGATCAGCCTGATCGGCGAGGTTTCCGGACCTATCGGCCATGGATGGCACGGCGATCTGTCCCGTCTCGACCCCTTGTGTCATGTTGGTGCCCTGGTAGTCGGCAAAGAAGAATAGACGGTCGTGCAGAGCCGGCCCGCCAACGGTGCCACCGTATTGATGCCGGTCATAGGCTGCTCGCTCACGGCCCAGATAATTGGTCGCGTCAAAAATGGTGTTCCGTGCGAATTCGAATGCGCTGCCGTGCAGGTGGTTGGTGCCTGCCTTTGTGACTACCAGCACCTGCCCCCCGCTGAAGTTCCCATACTCCGCATCGAAGTTGCTGGTCAGGACCCGGAATTCGGCTATTGAATCCAGGTTGGGTATGACGCTGGCCCCATTGTTGAAGTCCTCTTCCACCGAACTGCCGTTCACGACGAATCCGTTCGCCGTCTCGCGTTGCCCACTGACCGAGATGTTGCCTGGATTCAGATCGCCTGAAGGCGGCGCGCTGGTTGCGCCGGACATGACCACGGCATTGGGTTGCGCAGAACTGGCCGGGATCACTCCCGCCTGCAGCGCCAATAGATCGGTAAAGCTGCGTCCGTTCAAAGGAACAGCCGTGATTGTTTGCTGTGAGATTCCCTCCCCCACCTGGGTGGTGCTGGTATCCATCTGGATGTCTGTTGTGGTGACCACGATGGTTTCGTTTTCGGACTCCAAGTGCAACAGGACATCGGAGCGCAAAGGCGCCGTCGGCCCGAGAATCAGCCCGCTATGCACATAGGTTTGGAATCCGGTTGCCGACGCCTGGAGCCGGTAGGCCCCTGCGGGCAACAAGAATTCATACCAACCATCGGCTTTGCTTTCCGTTGACTGCCGCAAGCCGGTGCCAACGTTTTCAGCCGTAATCTTTGCCTGCGCAACCGCCGCTCCGGTTTGGTCGGTAACCACACCGGAGAAGCGCAGGACATCTCCTGCAAACAGGTTCGCAGAGAACAGGGTTAAAACAGCAATCAAGAATAAGACCCGGATGAATCCACTCGACAATCGAGACCAACTGACCATTGCTACTTCCCCAATCGTTTTCACAATTTGCCAGGAGAGAGGGGCGGAGGAGATGGTGATTCGCGTCTCTCTTTTGACGTGAACTTGAAAATCATGTTCAGTTTAAATCGAAGACCGAGGCGCCGGCGTGACCGTCGTCACAATTGCGACCCAAATGATCGGATTTGCCTTTTTTGGGGTTTGCAGGCTGTGCCAGAATGCAGCATTTTGCAGAAAATGGACTTGAGATGGATCGGAATTCCAAGAGCAGCCCGTCATGGTTTGGTTGAATCGAAGAGAGGCGAAGCAACTGCTTTCAACGCGGGGTGTGGGGGGCGAAGAGGGGCCAGGAGAAGGCGGAGTTGCACCGCATTGCTCGCTAGGCGTCGACTGTGGGGCACAAGTCTTCGAAGGGCAACCTGGGTGCGCAAGGCCGAATCCGAAGTACTCATGGAGGAGTCTAAGTGGCGCGCCCATTCTGGTCCGGTCGTATACAAATCTCGCTGGTTTCATTCGGGGTCAAGCTCTTTCCTGCGACAGAGGCCAAGAGCGAGATCCGGTTTCATCAGATAAGCCGTGGCAGTGGAGCGAGGGTGCGCCACCAGAAGGTGTCTTCAGAAGACGACGAACCGGTCGAGAATCACGACCTCGTGATGGGCTACGAATATACCAAGGGCCAATACATTCAGATCGAGCCAGAAGAGATTCAACGGTTGCGCGCCGCCTCTCGGCACACACTCGAGATTCAACAGTTCGTGGACATCGATGAATTGGACCCTGGACTCTTTGAGAAGCCGTATTTTGTGTTGCCGGAAAACGACACCCAGGCCGAGGCCTTTGCGGTGGTGCGCCAAGCGCTGCAGCAAACCGCCAAGTTCGGATTGGGACAGGTGGCATTGAGCGGGCGAGAGCATTTGATTGCTCTTGGAGCGACGGCCGGTGACCGACCCGTCGGAATGATGGCTTATACGCTGCGCTATGCCGCGGAACTGCGCAGTTCTGCGGAGTATTTCGCTGAAGTGAAGACACCGAGTGTGGACGAGGAGCAACTGGCCTTGGCCAAGGAGTTGATCAAGCGGCGGACGGCTCCGCTGGACCTGAGCAGATTCAAGGACCAATACGAAATTGCATTGCATGAACTGATCGATGCGAAGCTCAAGAATCTTCCCATACCCAAGGAAGAGATGCCGGCCAAACACGCCAAGGTCGTGAATCTGATGGACGCGCTACGCAAGAGCGTGAGCACCACGAAAAGGCAACCGGACGATAGGGGGTCCGATCGCCTTCCCGCCAAGAAACCGCCCGTAAAGGCCGGGCCCAAGCTGGTCCATTCCCGTGCAGGGTCAGCCGCAAAGCGAAAGTCGGCATAGGGGGCAGGGATGGCAACGAAAGATCGAACCAAAGCGAGGCCTGCCAAAAAATCCAGCAGCGGTTTGGGACGCTATCGCTCGATGCGCAACTTCGATGCGACACCGGAACCAATGGGCGAGTTGCGAGAGAGCAGGCAGCGCGGCGACGCTACTTCCTTGCCCTTTGTAATTCAAAAGCACGCTGCGTCCCGACTTCATTACGACTTTCGCCTGAGTTGGAAAGGCGTGCTGAAAAGCTGGGCTGTGACCAAGGGTCCGAGCTACTTTCCTGGGGATAAGCGCCTCGCGGTGCAGGTCGAGGATCATCCCAGCGAATACGGCGGATTCGAAGGAACCATTCCCAAGGGTCAATACGGCGGCGGAACGGTCTTGATCTGGGATCGCGGCACATGGAGTCCTTTGGTCGATGTAGACGAGGGACTTAAAAAGGGCTCGCTTAAGTTTGAGTTGCACGGCGAAAAGCTGAAGGGCAAATGGGCGCTGATCCGCATGGCAGGACGAGCGGCCAACGAAGAGAAACCCAACTGGCTGCTGATCAAAGAGCGCGACGCATTTGCGCGGACAGAGGACGCAAGACCCGTGATTGACGAAGCGCCTGACAGTGTTGCAAGCGGCAGAGACTTCGAGGCGATTTCCGATGCGAAAGATCGGGTGTGGAGCGGGACCGGGGAGCAAGCGAACAAGTCGCAGAAGGCTCCTGCGCGCAAGAAGTCTGCGGGGCGACCGACGCGCACGACTACACCTGGGAAGCGAACGCCAAACACCAAAGGCGTTACCGCACGTGGCACGAAAGAGAGCTTCCCTTCTTTCATTGCGCCGCAACTTGCATCGCCGGGCAAGAGCCCTCCAACTGGAGGTCGCTGGCTGCATGAAATCAAGCTGGACGGGTATCGTATCCAGGCAAGGTTTGACAGCAGTTCCCGGGCCGGGGTGGAGTTACTCACGCGCACGGGTTTGAATTGGGCGAAGCGCATGACGAGTATCGGAGCTGCGATTGCTGCTCTCCCCGTGGAGAGTGCAGTTCTGGATGGCGAAGTTGTTGTGCTTTCGAGCGACGGCACCAGCAGCTTTGCCAAGCTGCAGGCCGCGTTTCAAGAAGGCGCCAGGCACGCGCTCACCTATTTTGTCTTCGATGTACTGCATCTGAATGGGCGCAACCTGCGCGAGCTTCCCTTGATTGAGCGCAAATCCACTCTTGCCGAGTTGTTTCACGAGGTGCCAACGGATGGGCCACTGCGTTTGAGCGAGCACATGCAGGGAGACGCGCGTGATATCTTCCAAAGCTCATGCCGTCTTGGGGCTGAAGGAATTGTCTCCAAGCTGGCATCGGGACGATACAAATCCGGTCGTGGCGGGGACTGGCTGAAGTTGAAATGCCATGCCGAGCAGGAACTGATCGTCGCGGGATTCACTCTGCCCTCGAACGGCATCGTTGGCGTGGGGGCGCTGCTGCTGGGATACTATCGCGATGGCAGCCTTGTCTATGCGGGCCGGTGCGGAACAGGCTTTACGCAGAAAACCCATACGATGTTGCGCGCGCGTCTGGAAGAACTGCGCCAGGCCAATTCGCCGTTCCAGAATATTCCCGCCGGCGTTGCGCGCGGGGTGCAGTGGGTGAAGCCGGTTCTGGTGGCGCAATTTTCGTTTGCAAACTGGACCGCCGATCAACTGGTTCGGCAGGCTGCATTCAAGGGACTTCGAGAAGACAAGCCGGCCCGTGACGTGCGACGCGAGGCGGCTACAATTACCCCTCGCAATAAGCACCGCGAGCGCGATGCCGGGGCTGCGCACAGAACGCCGTCAATGGCCGCCAAGCGTGCCACGCTCTCCAAGACCGAGCAAATTCAAGACGATGGTTTGCCCGTTCGGCTGACGCATCCCGACAAGATCGTCGACAGCGCGTCGGGGCTGACCAAAGAGGCGCTTGCGCACTATTATCTCGCGGTGTCGGATGCTCTGCTTCCTCACATCGTCGATCGGCCGCTCACGCTGGTGCGCTGCATGGATGGCAGCGGCAAGCCGTGCTTCTATCAGAAGCACAAGAACAACATGCTGCCTGCGGACTTTGGCACCGTCGAGGTCGTGGACAAGAAGTCCGGCAAATCCGAACCCTACATCACGCTTTCAACACAACGGGCTATTGTGGAGCTTGCGCAGATTGGAGTGCTTGAAGTTCATCCCTGGGGCTCTCGCAACGGGTCGCTGGAAATGCCGGATAGAGTTGTATTCGACCTGGACCCGGACGAGGCGGTCCCCTGGAAGACGATCGCGGCGAGTGCTCTCGAAATCCGCGATCGCCTGAAGGCGGCTGGGCTTGAGAGTTTCCTGAAGACAACCGGCGGCAAGGGGCTGCATGTTGTGGTTCCCATTCGCGCAGAGAACCCCTGGCCTGAGGTCAAGCGCTATGCACACGACTTTGTTTTGGCCATGGAGAGGGACACGCCGTCTCGTTTCCTGACCAGGATGACCAAGTCGGCGCGGACGGGCAAGATCTATCTGGACTACCTTCGCAACGAGCGGGGAGCTACGTCGATCGCACCCTTCTCGCCCCGCGCCCGTGCCGGCATTCCCGTGGCCATGCCACTCAGGTGGAGCGAATTGCAGGCACTGGAACGTCCGGTCTTCCCGGTTAGCGAGTTTTCTCAATGGAAGGCGCGGCTGGCGCGCGATCCGTGGAGGAAAATGTATGACATTCGACAACGGCTTGTCCTTCTGAAGTAGTCTTGGCTTTTCTTGTTTTTTCTTCCAGATTTTTTCTTCTAGATCATCTCGCGAATCTTGTCGTGCGTGGCGGTCATTGCGATGCGCACCCGATTCGGCTCTCCGCGCAAGAGCGACTCAGCCAACTTGATGGCTTGGGATGCTTTGATTTTTGCAGGCAACGGAGGGGTAAATGGGTCGACGACGGCCTCAATCAAAATGGGATCGGTTCGGCTTGCGAGGGCGTCGAGTTGTGCGCCGCAATGCGAGGCGTCATCGATCTGAATTGCGTCGATGCCGCAACCGCGAGCGATGGTCACGTAGTCGGCAGGAAACAGGTCGCAGCCATACTCCGGATTACCCAGAAATACCATCTGTTCCCACTTGATTTGACCGAGCACGTTGTTTTTGATGACCACGATTTTGATATTCAATTTGTAAGCGGCGATGGTGATGAGTTCGCCGAGAAGCATGCTGAGCCCGCCGTCTCCGATGATGCAGAACACCGGCCGCTCGGGATAAGCAACGGCGGCAGCAATGGCATAGGGCAAGCCGCAGGCCATGCTGGCGAGATTGCCGGAACAGCTATGCTTTTGTCCTCTGAGAGCGGGAACGAAGCGAGCCCACCATGTCGTAATGGTTCCTGAATCGGAAGTCACAATGGCGTTGGCCGGAATGCGTTTGCCCAACTCCCATCCCACGACCTGTGGCTTCATGGGTTTGTCGTTGCGGGTTCCCATTTCTTCAACCAGCTCTTGCCAATCGGCCTTGGCCCCTTGCGCCTTGGAGAGAAACACCTTGTCGTGCGGCCTCAACAGGGGCAACAAGGCCCGAAGACATGTCTTCGCGTCGCCTACGAGTCCAACGTCGGCAGGATGACGAAGTCCGATGCGTTGGGGGTCGATATCGATCTGGACGCACTTGACTGAACCCGGCTCCGGCAAGAATTCGATGTACGGAAATGAAGTTCCGATCATGAACAAGGTATTACAGCCTTCGAGCGCGTCTTGCGATGGCTCGGTGCCCAGCAAACCAATTCCACCGGTTGTATATGGACTGTCGTCCGATACCGCGGCCTTGCCAAGCAGGGCCTTGATAATGGGAGCGCCCAACATCTGAGCCGTTTGTTCCAATTCGTCGGTTGCGTTCAGCGCGCCCTGACCGGCAAGGATTGCGATCTTGTCTCCACGATTGAGGATGTCGGCAGCATGTTCGAGATCCACCTGTGCCGGCAGGTGCTGGGAATACGCCTCCGCGGCGGAGGTGTGGTGAATTGGATTTCGCTCGGAGCGGCCTTTCTTCACCTCTTGGGTCTGCACGTCGACTGGAATGGTGATATGCGAAACACCGCGAGTAACAAGCGCTGTGCGTATGGCCATGTCGGCCACGCTTTCCATGTGCACTCCGCTCATGACGCGCTCGTTGTAGTTGGCGACGTCGATGAAAAGCTTGTCCAGCGCCACATCCTGCTGGGTAAAGGTTCCAATCAAATCGCTGTGTTGCAAGCCTGTGATAGCTAAAACGGGCGCGTGATCCAGTTTGGCGTCGTAGAGGCCGTTCAACAGATGGATGCCGCCCGGACCCGAGGTGGCAATGCACACGCCGAGCCGCCCCGTGAACTTGGCATAAGCACAAGCCATGAAAGCCGCGGACTCTTCATGCCGCACATGAATGAAGCGAATCTTGTCCTGATGAATGCGAAGAGCTTCGAAAACGCCGTTAATGCCGTCGCCCGGCAATCCAAAGATTGTGTCGACTCCCCACGCCAGCAAGCGCTCCACCAGTACGTCCGATGAATTGACCACGCGACTCTCCTTGCCTCTCGTCGTTCGATGCGAGGTATGCAGGTGGAGTTTGCTTTAGGCCGCTACTTCGGGAGGATATAGTGGTCACACTTCCGTTCGGGCGCAGGCTCTCCAATGCGCTCTAACGTGTCTCGAATCATCGAAACCGATGAAGTCTCAGCGACCGCACATTCGCGCTCGTCGAGTATGGCGCGGAGTTTCGGCGCGGCGAATTTAGCACGAACGCCAAAATGGGCCAAAGCCTCCGCAGTCCAATAACGAATAGCATCGTTCCGAAATTCAAGAAGAGATGCAATTGAATGGACTGTTTCATCGTCGACTGTGGTTGGATCTGTTGCGAGCACAGTATTCCGCAACCCCTGCGCAGCATCTACCTGCGCGTTTGCGCCCCTTGAGCTCCGAATAAGTCGAATTGCACGAGCTATTCTCTGATGCGGATTCGGAGCCTGCGCTGAGGCATTTCGAACGCTTACAACGATGAGAACGGACATCAGAGAGACAACAAGACAAAGCAATCGTCGCGTCATTCAAGCCTCGCTTTAGACTTTGGGTTACGTTTGCGAGCCCCGATTCATTGAGCCCTTCATAAAATCGGGCCTCTGACTTGATTACCGACCTCCGACAGTTGGCCCTATGCCGGATCCGTGTCGGGTTCCTTCGGTTGCGTCAATGGATCTTCGTCGCGGTCGGTAACGTCGGCCAGGGCTGCCAGACGTTCGGCAACTTCCGGCGTCCAGCAGTTTTCCGGAGCGCGCCAGCTCCAGTTCCCGGCGGCGACGGCCGGGGTATTCATGCGGGCTTCCGAGCCAAGTTGCAGCAGATCTTGCGCAGGAACCACCGCCAACTGGGCTACGCTGCCCTCGACGGCGCGGATCAGCGGCCACACCGGCTGTTCGCCGACCGGGCCCACAAGAGCCTCTACGGCGCGCCACTCCACTTCGCCGGCGGAGAGCCACCAGCCCTTGGTTGTGTCGTTGTCGTGGGTTCCGGTATAAGCCACGGTATCGGGCGTCATGCGATGCGGCAGATGCATGTGCGCGCCCTTGTCGCCGAAGCCGAACTGTATCACCTTCATGCCCGGCATCTTCATTTCCTTGCGCAGGGCGTCCACTTCGGGAGTGATCAGCCCAAGATCTTCGGCCACCAGCGGCAGCGGGCCCAATGCCGTTTCCAGGGCCCGGAAAAGCTCGAGCCCCGGCGCTTTGACCCACTCGCCTTCGACCGCCGTCTCCTCTGCCACGGGAATGGCCCAGTAGGCCTCGAAGCCACGGAAATGATCGAGCCGGACGATGTCATAGAGCTGGCAGGCGCGGGCAACGCGCTGCACCCACCAGTCGAAGCCCTGCGCCGCCAACACGTCCCAGCGATAAAGCGGGTTACCCCAGCGCTGGCCGGTGGGCGAAAAGTAATCCGGAGGCACCCCGGCTACGCGAATTGGCTGCAGCTCCTCGTCGAGCTCGAAGAGGTCCGGATGCATCCACACGTCAGCCGAATCCATGTTCACGAAGATGGCCACGTCGCCCATGATTCTGATGCCGTGTTCCGCAGCCGCCGCGCGCAGGTTCTTCCACTGCAGATCGAAGGCGAATTGCAGAACCTGCTCCCGGAGCAAGGCTCGACCGCTCTTGGCGGCCAGCTTGGCCAGGGCCTGGGGCTGGCGGCGGCGCGCCGGCTCGGGCCAGGTTGCCCAGGCGCCGGTGTTGTATTGACGGCGCAACTCGGCGAAGCAGGCATAGTCGGCCAGCCAGGCGGATTCGGCGCGGCAAAACTCCTCGAATTGGGCCCATTGGTCGAGGAACTTCGGCTCCACGGGGCCGTGATCGAGAAAATTTCCCGCAGCTTCGTAAAGTAAGGGTAGCTTCTGCTTCTCCACCTGCTCAAAGTCCACGTTCCCGGCGCGCCCGGCAAGGCCGGAGAGCTTTTCACCGTCGATCCAGCCCCAGTCGGAAAGATATTCCAGGCTGATGAGGAACGGATTACCGGCAAACGCCGAAGAGCCAGCGTAGGGCGAGTTGCCGTAGCCGGTGGGGCACAGCGGCAGAACCTGCCACACGTGCTGCTTGGCCGCAGCCAGAAAAGCCACGAAATCGTGCGCGGCAGGTCCCAGGTCGCCGATGCCACCGTAAGATGGCAGCGAACTCACGTGCAGCAGAACTCCGGATGAACGTTGAAACTCCATGGAATGATTATCGTCGGAGCCCCTCAATTCCGCATCCTCGTGTACCGGCTATAATCCCTAAGTCCGGCACAAAGAGCCGTCAACCCTTCCAAAAAATCTCAGAGGAACGAATCCCTTGCAAATCCGACTTGGCCGCTTCGCAGTACTCGCTCTGGTATCGATATCACAACTTTTGGTTTCCGCTTCCGCCGCGACCAAAACAACCCTTCCGGAGCCGGTGGTTCTGGCCTCCGGCTGGCAATTGCAGGACGTAGCCAAGGTGCCGCAACCGGGCGCCGAAGTGGCCGCCGCGGGCTTCAAAACCGATGGCTGGTACACCGCCACGGTGCCCGGCACAGTGCTGACCACACTGGTGAACAACAAGGTCTATCCCGAGCCTCTTTATGGCGAGAACAACCGACCCGAATTCTTTCCCGAGAGCCTGGCCCGCACCTCCTACTGGTACCGCACCACCATCGACGTTCCCAAGGCCTATGCCGGGCAGCACATCTGGCTCAACTTCGAGGGCATCAACTACTCCGCTGTGGTGTGGGTGAACGGCGCGCAGGTGGGCACCATGCGCGGAGCCTTCAGCCGCGGCATCTTCGACATCTCGCCGCAGGTGAAGGCCGGCCAGAGCGCCGTGCTGGCCGTGCTGGTGACGCCGCAGCCGCATCCCGGCAACCCGCTGGAGCATACGCTGCGCAACGGGCTGGGCAAGAATGGCGGCATCACCGCCATCGACGGCCCGACGTTTCTCTGCACCATCGGATGGGACTGGATTCCCGGCATCCGCGACCGCGACACCGGCATCTGGCAGAAGGTGTTTCTCTCCGCTACCGGCCCAGTGCTGGTGAAGGACCCGCTGGTGACAACCGACCTGCCGCTGCCCAAGACAGACTCCACCGACATTGGGGTGAAGGCCACGGTGGAGAACGTCAGCGACAAGCCGGTCAAGGGCACTCTGCAAGGCACCATTGAGGGCATCGCCTTTGAGAAGGCCGTGGAACTAGCCCCGCACAGCACTCAGGAAGTCAGCTTCGACGCCAAGAACACGCCGGCGCTGCACGTGGCGAATCCCCGGCTATGGTGGCCCAACGGTTACGGCCCGCAGAATCTCTACAAGCTTCATCTCGGCTTTTCCGTCGGCAAGAACGTCTCCGACCAGCAGGACGTGAGCTTCGGCGTGCGCAAGATCGCCTATAGCGTGCCCGGCACTGAGAATCTGACCATCTCGGTCAACGGAGTGCCGGTGTTCATTCGCGGCGGCGACTGGGGTCTGGACGAAGCCCTCAAGCGCATTCCCCGCGAGCGGCTAGAAGCCCAGATCCGCATGCACGCGCTGGCCAACATGAACCTGATCCGCAACTGGGTGGGCCAGAGCACCAGCGAAGAATTCTACGAAATGTGCGACAAATACGGCATTCTGCTGTGGGACGAGTTCTTCCAGCCCAACCCCAGCGAGGGCCCCGATCCCACCGACCTGGTTACCTACACGGCCAACGTGCGCGAGAAGATTCTGCGCTACCGCAACCACCCCTCGATTGCCGTCTGGTGCGCCCGCAACGAGGGCTTTCCGCCCAAGGCGATCGACGACGTGTTGCGCAAGCTGATGGCCGAGCTTGAGCCCACACGGCGCTACCAGCCCAGTTCCACCGATGGCGCCGGCGTGCGCTCGGGCGGACCTTATTTCTGGCGGACGCCGCGCGAGTACTATCGCGTGACCGACGACTTCTTTAAGACGGAAACCGGCTCGGTCTCGGTGCCCACGCTCGAATCCATTCACGGCATGATGCCGAAGGCCGACTGGGAGAGCATCAACGACGACTGGGCCGAGCATGATTTGGCCAAAGGCGCACAGCGCGGCGACGCGTACCCCGGCCAGATTGCCGCCCGTTACGGCAAGTTCCTGAACCTGGCCGACTTTGTGCGCAAGGCGCAACTGGCCAACTACGAGGCCTTCCGCTCCATGTACGAAGGCCGCAACGCCAAGATGTTCAACCCCACCACGGCCGTCATTACCTGGATGAGCGACCCGGCGCAGCCCAGTTTTGTGTGGCAGATCTACCACCACGATCTGGAGCCGAATTCGTCGCTTTTCGCGGTCATGAAGGCCGGGGAAATGCAACACATCCAGTTCAACGAGGCCATGGGCGCGCTGCAGGTCATCAACAACCTGGCACAGCCGCTCAACGACGCTACGGCCAAGGTCTTCATCTACAACCTGGATGGTTCAGTGGCTTCGCAATATGCCGTCAAGGTGAACGCGCCGGCTTCGGCCGCTACGAGCCTGGGGCAGGTCGAGTTCCCGGCAACGCTCAATGCCAGCCACTTTCTGAAACTGGAATTGCACGACGCCGATGGGAAGGTGATTTCGCAGAACTTCTATTGGCGCGCCCAGCCCGGCTATCAGGATGTTTTGACCGACCTGGACAGCATGGCCAAGGTGACAATCGATGCGAAGGTGGAGACCAAGGACGCCGACGGCAAGCGTTTGCTCACAGTGAGGCTCCATAATCCCAGCAGCCACATCGCCCTAATGACGCACATGCAGTTGCGCCGTCAGAAATCTCAGGATCGCGTGCTGCCCGTCTACTACTCAGACAACTACGTCTCGCTGGTCCCGAATGAAACCCGAACCATCACCATTGAAGCCGCAGTGAAGGACTTCAACGGCGAAGACGGCCAGGTGTTCTTCGACGGCTGGAATGTGACCGTTGCCCCCGATGCCGGCGTTGCACCTAACCTCGACGCCGACCCTAGCCACTCGCCCGTCACTGGCCTCCCCTTCCAGACCACTGGCCTGCGTTAAGCGGAACTCGTGGTGGATTAATTGGTGGGAACTCGCTTCAGAGCTCCCACCAATCCAAGACGAACATGCTGGGGTAGTAGAGCCCGGCGTGGAGGACCGTTTCCGGGCCATGCAGGTTGCGGAGAATCTGGCCGTAAGCACGAAGCTGGGGCTCGAAGAAAGGCCGCATTTCCTTCAAGGAGTCCGGCGACAGCGATTCGGCGTGTGCGGTCTTATAGTCGATGATCCACCAGGCCTGCCGGCCCTCGGAGCCGGGCTCAAGACCGGCATGAAAGACGCGATCCACGCGCACTGTGCGCAGCGAGCCTTCCACCACGCCGGCCCAGCCTGCTTCGCTGGCGGCTTCTGCGTGCGGGGAGAGAATCCACTGTCCGATTGGGTCGTGGGCCGCGGCCAGCGCCATTTGCATTGCCTGAGCGGCGATTTGCGCGGCTTGCGCCGGTGGAATGCCGTTGGCGCGGACCTGAGCGGCTGTGCCGGACTCGCGATGCTGGAGTGCCAGGCTTGCCGCTTCCCAATCTCGGGTCTGGCGCAAGCAGGCGAGTTGTTCAAGAAGCGCGTGGACCGCGGCGCCCAGGGTTCGAGTTAGGAGTCCTCCTTCGTGCCGCGTGTAGAGATCGGTTGAATTCGACAGCGCGGGGTCGAGGTTGAGGATTCCCAACCACTTGCCAGGGGAAAGGCGGGAGGATGGGGCTCCGAGAGATTCAGGTGGATCTGGAAACGCTTCCTGCCCTGCTTGAAAATCCTCGGGAAGGCGCTGCAGGATGGTGGGTTTGGCCGGTGCAGGCATGACCACCAAATTGGCGCTGGCTGCGAGGGATTCGAGCAGCCCCTCGTCGGCTGGAGTGGTTGCGCGAGCCAGCTTCCACTGCTCGAACCTGGCTTCGATTTCGTTGGAAAGAGCCGGCCAGGCGGTGGCGAGCAGGCTGCCGGTGGGCTTGGAGAGGCTGACAGTGTCGTCGTTCTCGACTTTGCAGACAGGGCGCGCAAACAAGTGCAGTTCTTCGCGGGCGCGGGTTGCGGCGACGTATAGGATGCGCCTGTCTTCCTGGGATTCGCGCTGCCGGTAGACACGGTCGACCCATTCCTTGGCTTTGCCGCGGTCGGCCCCCTTGGGTTGCAGCGGAGCGACCAGGAACTCGGTAATTTCGCCGGTGTCGTCGGGTTGAGCCAAGCCGCGTTCGAGCCAACTGAGCAGTTTGCCGCTGGAGCGGCCGCCACCTGCCTGCAGCTCTGGGACGAGGACCACCTCGAACTCCAGCCCTTTGGATTTATGGATGGTCATCAACTGCACACCGGCTTCTGCACTTGCGACCGGATCGGGAAGGGCCGTGAGTTTCTTGAGAGCAGCATTCAGGGCCGGTCCAAGCAGATCGAGCACTCCGTCGGGCAGGCGATCAAGGCAGCCCCACAGAAGGTCGATGTTTGCTTGAGCCCCGGCATCCACGCAAGCCGCGCCGCCCAGGCGCAGCCAAATCTGCTGGAGCCAGGTGCCGGCGGGCGCCGCAAGGTGAGTACTGCGCAACGCGGGAAATGCGGCGACAGCATCGAGCACGCGGCTGGCGGCGCGCTGGCCAACCGGGCTAAGCAAAGGCAGACGCTCTGCCAGCAACTCCGGAATGGGCCGGCCGAGCAGCGCCGGCTGGTCCGCACTTGTGAGCAGGTGCAAGTCGTCGAGGGCCAGGGCGCACCAGGGAGCCCGCAGTACGCCTAGCCATGCCAGGCGATCCTGTGGGTTGAGAAGTGCGCGGGCCAGGGCCAGAGCGTCAAGCACTTCCGGACGGGCTGAGAGCGATTCGAGATCGACGGCGCGGAAAGGAATGCCTGCCCCGCGCAGGGCCAGTGCGATGGGCGTCAGGGCGCTGCGAGCCCGGCCCAGCACGGCGATACGGTATTTCTCTCCCCGGGCGCGGGCCAGCTCGACGCGCTTCATGTGGCTCTGGATGAGGGATACGATCTCCTCCACTTGCCTGGCGCGGGCGGTGTCTTTTTCGCTGTCGGCATCGGGATCGGTTGTGCCCGTGACACGGACTTGCGGGACAAAGTCCAGGTGCAGGACGAAAGGTAGACCGGGTTCGTTCCTGGGTTCGTTCGTGGATTCGTTTCTGGATTCGCGGGCGGGATCGGCGGCCGAGAAGGTCACCCCGCTACCATCGTTGACGGCAAACACCTGACCGAGAACCTGGTTGAGCCGGTCCACCAGAGCGGGTGCCGTGCGGAAGTTAGCCTTGAGCTGCGTGAAATGAAAGGGCAACGGCAAGTCCTGTGGAATTTCAAGGCCAATCGAGCGCACGCGGGAAAAAAGCTCGGCGTCGGCGTCTCGAAAGAAGTAGATGGATTGCATGGGGTCGCCCACGGCAAAGCAGCTGCGGCCGGGTCGCTCGGGCCAAGCGGCAACAAGGCCGGCAAGCAGCCGGTGCTGACGGCGGCTGGTGTCTTGGAACTCGTCTACCAGCAGGTGGCGAATGCCCTCTGAAACGGCAAGCGCGGCGTCGGTGGGAAGGCCGTCGGGGCCTTCCAGGACGCGCTGGGCAACCTGGGCGACTTCAATAAAATCCACCGCACCGGCCTCGGCAAACACCACCTGCAATTCCCCAGCCGCATGGCGCAGCAGCGTGAAACAGGCGCGCACAATTTGCCAATCGTCTTCGATGTAGCGCGCGGGAGGCATGTCCCTCACCTGGGCGAGCGCCGATTCCAGGCCTTCGACCACTCGCAGCCTGCCGATCAGCTCGATCATTTGGGCTTTTTCGCGCTTGCGGTCGGCAGGAAATCCGTTGGCTACCGTGACCTGTTTGCGCAGCGTCCCGGCCTCGGTCAGCACCAGTTTGGCCAAGCAGAGAAAGGCTTGACGGGCCTCTTCAAGCGCGTCGCTGGTGCGGAACGGTCCGCAGGGGAAATCGACCATCTCGGCCAGGTCGCGGTGCAGCTCGCCACCGCTCTGCGCGCAGGCAAAGCGCGCCAGCAAATGAGCTTCATCGCAAGCCCCTGGAACCTGGCCCAGCAAAGCTTCGAGCCCATCAAGTGCGGTTTGGACCGCGTGCCCGAAGGGGCGTTCCAGACGGTGGCGCAACGCGTCCCAATCTGAATTCTGGCTGAGCAAAAAGTCGTGCATCCAGCGGTCGCGCTGTCCCAGCATCTGCACCAGCAGGTTTTCCATCTCCTGCCAGTTGTTGTCGCGCCACAACAGCAGCGCCTCCAGCGCAGAGCGTAGTTCCACGCCGGCGCGATCCAGTGCTTCAAGGGAGCGGCGGGCGGCGCGGCGATAAAGTTGCTCCGGCTGCTCGGCAATGTCAAGGCCGCCGCCCAGGCCGGTGAGCAGGGGCTGTTGCAGGGCCAAGTCGCGGCAGAAACTATCGATGGTGCAGATGCGCAGTTGCGCAGGCAGGTCCAGCAGCTTCCAGCCGAGAGCATTGGAGCGAGCCAGGGCGCGATCTGCCAGGGATTCCATGGAGAAAGGATCGACTCCGAGCGGCGCGGCGAGCGCCGAGGACTTTTCCAATTCGGCCAGGATACGGTGGCGCATTTCGGCGGCGGCGGCGTTGGTAAAGGTGATGGCCACCACCTGGCGGGGATCGTCGACCTCGGCCAACAGGCGCAGAAAGCGGCGAGTCAGCAGGTCGGTCTTGCCCGACCCGGCGGGAGCCTGCACCAAAATGGAATGCGTGGGATCGAGAGCGCGTTCGCGTTGGGCCTGGTCGGCGGGAGCAGGTTTGAGGCCGAGGTTATTCATGGTCTGCTCCTGCGTCGCCGTCCAGGCCAACTTCGACATCGCATTGGGACTCGTTCTGGTGAATGCGGCACAGGGTCTGCAGGCCGCAACGCGCGCAGGTCTTGGGGGCCTCGCGGGGGTCGACCTCGGCTCGACCGGCGGTGAAGTCGCGGGCCAACTGTTCGATGTATTGCTTCCAATCGATAATCTGTTCCGCGCTGAGCGGATTCTTGACCAGCGGGCTGGTGCCCTTGAGGGCGGGCAGGAGGGTGGAAACGGCTTGGCCCACGCGGCCGGCAAAACACTGGTCTCCGGCGCGCACTTTGGCAAACACCAGGCCGCCCAGCGGCTCGGTTTCGGGGTTCAGGGCGAATCCGGCGTAAAGCGGCAGTTGGACATCGTCTGGACGAGGCAGGTCCCAGGTTTTTGGCTGCACTTCGCCGGTTTTGTAGTCGATCACCAGCAGCGAGTCGTCGTTGAGCAGATCGATACGGTCCAAGCGCAGGTTGAAGGTCAGGCCGGCAAGATGGATGGTGCGGCCGGCCTCGGTTTCGGTGACTTCGAAAGCGGCCCGGGTGGCTTCGTAATCCAGCCACTCCGAAACAAGGCGGGTAAGGCGCTGCTCTTCAAGTTCAAGGTAGCGGCGAGGCATGCGTTCGCGCAGGGCTGAGCCGATTTCGCGCTCCAGGACGCGATGGACGAGGCGGGGGAGATCGGGCCTTCGACTCAACAGCTCGGATTGGGTACGAATGCCCTCGGGCGGACCGCCCCACACGGCATGCATCACGGCGTGAAGCAGTTGGCCGCGCTGCGAGGGAGTCAGTCCGGCTTCGGCCGGCTCCCAGGCCTTGGCCCCCAGACGCGCGCCGGCAAAGGCCTTGAAGGGACATTGCGACTGCGCGGTCAGAACCGCAGCGCCCCCCGCCACCTTGCCCGGGACGAACGGAATGCGGCTCGCATCCTGGAAAACAGCGGTCATCGGCGAGACCGGCGAAGACGCAAGGAGATCGGCAGGGAGCGGTTGGGGCGGGCCTGCAAGCTGCACAATCAGGCGCGAGGGACGAATGTCCGTGCCTTGCTTCTGACGGGCGTAGCTGAAGCAAACTTCAGGCGCGGAGGCCAGCAGGCGCATGGAAACGGCATGCGCCAGGTCCCAGTCGAATTGTGAAGTTCCGTGCGGCATTTCTGCCTGGCGTTGCACGTCGAGAGGCAGCAGGGAATGCGTCGGCCCGCTGGGCGGCCAGGCGGTCTCGTCCGCGCCAAGGAACCAGATGGCGTCGGCGGTGAGTCCGGCGGACTCGGCCGGCCCGGCGATTTGGATAGGCGCGTCGCGGGACTCGGGAGCGTAGAGGGTCTCGTCCAAGGTTCGCGCCAGCAGGGAGAGAAAATCCTTCCAGTCGACGTAGCGACCATCGAATCCCAAGGAAGCGGCGGTCTCCAGGGCCTGCAGCCAGCGGCGACGGGCCTGGTGTTCGGCGCTTGAAAGGGGCCGAAAACCGGGCCAGCCGGCAACCTCGAGCAACTGAGGGACGAGTTCTGCCCAGTTGAGCGGGCTTTGCGATTCACGGGCAGCTTCCGCCAAACGGCGTTGTGCTTGAACGATGCGGGCCACCCAAGAGGCTGGAAGTGCGTTGGACCCCTGACCAAGGAATGCAGCAACGGACCACTCCGGCTGCTGCTGGCCGCGCTGGCGCAGGGTGCGCATGTGTGCCTGCAGGGCTGCGGTTTCCTGGGCGATGGCGGCGGTTTGGCCTGTGAAGAAGAGGAAGTCGACTTCGTGCTCGGCGAGCGGTCCGCCAAGCCAGCGCAGCAGCAGAAATGCTCCGCGGGCCAGGGCCACCTTGTTGAGCGGCACTCCCAGCGAAAACTCGAAGAACGTGTCGCCGGTGGGATTGGGGACATGTTGCAAGAAGGCGCGCTCGATTTCGCCACGGTTGCCGCGCGCATCCTGGGTCACGACCAGCAGACGGGCCAGCGGATCGGCGGCCAGGCGATGGCGCGCCCACAGAGCGCAGGCGGCCAATTCCGCCTGGGCGGAGTCGGCGGTGTAGAACCGGCCCTGGGCGGCAGGCTCGCCGCGTGCCGCTTCCATCCACTGGCCCCAGGCATCCAAGAGGCGGCGTTGGGCAGGCAAGATCCGGTCAAAGCCGGCCAGCAGCAGGGGTGACCGGGCGGCCGTGTCGGCTTCGAGCAGCGGAAGCAACTCAAGAGGCAGCCGCGCGGCGCTGACCGCATTGGCCTCACCGCAGGCCTCGTCAAAGCGGGCGAGCCACTGGCTGAAAGCAGCGGCATCCTGCTGCCAGGCACTGCGTGCCGTCTTTTCAAGGTAGTGAGGCGCGTGCGTGCAAAGTAGCTCGTGGGCATCCATGGCCAGGGCGCCCAGGCGGTGCCGTGGGCCTTCCAGGATGGTGGCCAAATGACGGCCTTCCCTGGCGAGTTCAGCCCAGAGGGCTTGTTCCTGGGTGGAATTCAGTACCAGCCGGCTACTGTCCGGGCTCTGTGTCCGGCTCTCCCATGCAGCACGTACAAAGCTGTTCCAGTCGTGGATTTGGGGAGCGATCCAGGCCAGGAGTCCTTCGGCCCTGCGGGCGCGGTGATAGGCCGCTGCCACTGCGCGCGCAGCTCTTTCGCTGGCTGTGACCACGAGGCCGCCGCCGCGCAGCCATTCATCCATCACCATTGCCGTACTTGTGCCCATTTCAGGTTTATACGCCGTCGGGATGGGAAGACGCGGCAAAGCTGGAACCAAAGAACAGCGGTTCAAGGCTCAAAGTGCCGACTCGGGCGCAAAAAACCGCCTACCCCATGTCCGTAAGTCTTTTGTTTTCAGCGTCCACGCGGCGCAGCGAGAGGTTGTTTTCGATGTAACTTGTTTATTTTCTAAGAGATATATCAAAACAGGGGGAGGGGGAGGATAGGGGGAGGGTGGTTTTCTCCGCCTCTTGGCCCCAGGCCCTCACAAAAAGGCCTTCGATTTCTCTATGATGCGCCAATCGAACGTAATTCTACGCAACCCGGCGGCAATACGAATCGGCAATCGCATGAAGATTTTGAGACTACATAGGTGGATTGAAAGGGCACGGCTTTACAGGCTGCAGAAAAAGGCCATGTTTCGGGGGGAAATTGCCCCAGCGCTTCCCTCCGGGGCTGAAGCCCGGCGTTTTTCTGGCAACTCTGCGGCACGGCTAAACAGGCTGCGGCACGCGACCCCGACCCTGAGGGTCCCCCGGTGCCCCGGTCGTGCCCTGACGCGCCGAGGCCTTCCCGAAGAGTTTTTCCGCAGCCTGTAAAGCCGTGCCCTTTCAAAGCAGCTTCATGCGATTGCCCGGCAACGATACGAATCGCCCATACGGGACTCTGCTTTCTCTCTGCAACGCTTTCCCAGAAGGCCGCTACGCTTCTGCCGCCACCCCAGCGACGAAGGCCGCGCGCTGGGGAATCACCCCACCGAAGATGGCGTTACCGCCTGTCTACGGCGCCTGCGCCCTGGACTGGCCGGGGCGCTTCCATTTTGGACGAGTTGCCGTTTTGTGCCGGTTTGTCTGCGGGAACCTCTGTTCCGACCGGGAAGACCAGAATCTGAATGGAGCCCTCAGCGTTTTCAGGGCCAGTGCCGGGCTGTTTTCCCAGCCCCTGCGTCCTGACCAGGCTGTCGTCGAATTCAAAATTCTCAACCAGATAATTGCGCACTGCCAAGGCCCTGGCCTCGGTCATCGTCAGGTCTTTCTGCGAATCGCCTTCCATCCCAGACGAGACAGCAATGACCACCAGTCCGAATGGATTCCTGGTCAGGAATTCACCCGCCTCCTTGAGAGACTTCTTGTTATTCAGCTTGGTCGACTCGTGGGCATCGAAAAGTTGCTTGGGTGAGAAGGTAAACACCTTCATCGGCGTGCCTTGCGGCAGCTTGCCGATGCTGTTTGCCGTCAGGTCGCTAGAGTCCTCGTAACCGCGCTTCTTGAAGTATCCGCTTAGAAGAAAATTATGCTTCAACGCTTCCATGTTCTCCTGGAAGTCTGTCGCTCCGGCCTGCGCTGCGACTATTGTGGTCTGTAGCGTCGCTGTGGTCTGCTGGAGGTTGTTATAGAGTTGTTTATCGTTGACCAGCGCACCCACGGTTCCCTGCCCCGTATCGATCTTTGCGCTTATCGAGTTCAGATGGTCAGTGGCCAAAGTTACATTGTGGATCGCCACCTGACTTCCGTCCAGAATGCCGCTCGCCTTCTTGAAGAGATCGGACATTTCAAGCGGCGGTTCACTCGCGATGATCTGCCCATTTTTGACATCCGCCTGACCGGGAGAACCAAACGAGATGGCGACATACTGGTTTCCCAGTACGCCTTCGGTCTCGATCGAGGCCACCGAGTCAGCCTTGATAATCTCGTGTGTGGTGGAATCCAGGTCCATTAGAACTGTAACTTGCTCGCCTGGCTTATGAGGTAGATCGATTTCATGCACGGTTCCGCTATGCACGCCGCCCACTTGCACGTCGGCACCGGCAGCCAAGCCGGCAACATTGTCGAACTGGGCCTTTAGCTGGTATGTGGAACGAAACAAATAAGCCTTGCTTCCGATGATGAAGACCCCAGCGGCCAGAATTGCCAGCGTCACGATGATGAAAGCCCCTAACCGCGCGATTCTCGACATGATTCCTCCTGCAACTAATTCAGAAACTTCTTCACGAACGCGATGTCGCTGCGCTGAAGGTCTTCGAACTTTCCTTCGATAACCACTTTGCCTCGATCCAACAGGGCAAGACGATTGGAAATCGTGCGAGCACTATGCAGATCGTGGGTGACAACGATCGATGCCATCTGGTGCTCCCTTTGAAGCTTGAGAATCAGATCGTCGATCTCTCCGGAGCTGATGGGATCCAGGCCCGCCGTCGGCTCATCGAGAAGCAGGATTTCGGGACCAAGCGCCAGGGCCCGCGCCAAACCGACGCGCTTCTGCATGCCACCCGAGATATCCGACGGCATTTTGTCTACAGCGTCTTCCATGCCGACTTCAGCCAACAAGTGCATGACTCGATCGGTACGTTCGGACTTGGACATTTCGCGGCGATGATGTTCAAGTGGAAACGCCACGTTCTCAGCGACCGTGAGGGAGTCGTAGAGAGCCGCATGTTGAAAGAGGAAGCCCATCTTCTTTCGGATATCTCCCAGCCCGTCAAGCGAGAGGCCCGCGATATCCTGGTCAAGAATGCGAATCGATCCGGAGTCCGGGGCTTCTAGACCGATGATGAGGTGCAGCAGGACGCTCTTCCCTGTGCCGCTTCGACCAAGCACGGCGAGTGTCTCGCCTTTGCCGACTTCCAGACCGATGCCGTTCAATACCTTGAATGTGCCGAAGCTCTTATAGACGTTGTCAACCGATACAGCGGAGGTGTAGCCCGGATTCTCTGGGTTGGTTTCCATTGTCCGGTCATCAAAAGAAGTTTCCATATTTGTGTTCCCCATAGAGGCTCTAACGGTCAAGGGTTAAGGAAAGACAACGAGGATCAGTTTCACCAGCACAACATCGGCAAGGATGACGAACAGAGACGCAAGCACAACGGAGTTTGTGGCCGCACGGCCGACGCCTGCCGCGCCTCCCTGTGTGCGCATTCCCTGAAAGCAGGACACCAGCCCGATGATGAGTCCATACACCGCGGTCTTGAATGTTGGCGGCAAGAAGGCATTGAAGGTGGCGCCATTGAAGCCCCTCTCGATGAATTGATGAATGGAGAGCGGCTCGACCAGCGACTGGGCAAACCAACCCGTCAATAGCCCGCAAGCATCGGCGGCAAGAGTCAGAAGGGGAAGCATCAGAATGCAGGCGAGAATGCGAGTGGCGGCAAGAAACCTGTATGGGTTGATTGCGGATGCTTCGATGGCGTCGATCTGCTCGGTCACCTTCATGGATGCCAGTTCGGCTCCGATACCTGCTCCGATGCGGCCGCTGACCACCAGTCCGGTGATGATGGGGCCCATCACCTGGATCACTGAATAAACCAGAGTTGCAGGGAACATCGACTTGGCGCCAAAACGGCTCAGGCTGTAGCGTGCTTCCAAAGCAATGACGACGCCGATCGCAGAGCCGGCCAATGCCACCAGCGGGAAGGATTTAGAGCCAACTTCGTCGAGTTGCCGCACGAACTCGCGCCATTCGTAGGGCGGCGTGATACCGGCCTTGAGCACCCTCCAGGAAAAGATACCAAGGTAGCCAAACCACTCGAAAAAACCTCTCACCAGATCCTCAAGGGAACCGACGGCCGAGTGCTTGGGAGCGCCGCGCGGCTTTGGAATGATGGAACTGCCCGCTGCATCAGGAATGACCGAAGAGTCGTTCATTTATTCGGTCCTTCGACCGGCGAGCCATGTGAATTGTTTAGATGCATCCGGGCGAGGAAAGAGCGAGGCCCGCTATAGAGAAACTCCAGCGAGATGTTGGCGCCAACGTCTTCCAGCAAGCTGTAGTTGCCGAGGCGAAAGGCGTCCTTTGCGCCGAAGCGGCTCGGATACCAGCCGTAAACTCCGGCCATTGACCCGGCATAGGGCGCAACCAGCGCGGGAAGGGAGAAGACGCGATGGCCGTCTGGGCCGCGGCGGGCGGTCAAGGTGGACACAACGGCATGACGCAACCGCGGACCAATCCCCCTGCACTCGCAGCGATAGTAAAGCGTGTCTTCTTTTGTTGCTTCCGCTAAACCATAACGCGTGGTTGTTCCAATAGCCGCAATGCCAAAGTCCGATCCAAATCGTTTTGCATATCCCAGAGTGCCCTGCTTCCACTCGGGAGGCGAATTGGTTTCCTGGTTGATGCCTGCCAAGATCAACGAGCCGGCGATTGGGTATGGGCCAAATGCATCGAAGACGTAGTTACCGGCCATGGTGGCCTGCGTGGGGCGCACATAGCGAACGTCGATCTGTCTCGATGAGGTGACGGGTGCAGCGGGGTAGGCGTCTTCAGAAGAGGTGAGGGCTTGCGCCCCTGCGAAGATCGGAAGAGCCGTGAGCGCTGCCGCGGCAACGATCGGCAAGATCCATCGCTGGATTCCACACTTGAGTGACCTCTGGACAGTCCGGCGACTCTGCTCGCCCGAACTATTATCCCGCAAGCCGTCGATCGGCTGCGCATTCCAAATCGTCTTAGATGAAGTCACAGTCTAGCCTCCGACGGGCCGATGTCCCCTAAGTCGACGCAAGTTCCCGCCGATAACATGAGTTCGCATTTAGCTTCGTCCAGGAAGATGTTGGCAGATCGAATGGGAAACGGATGTTCTACTTTGCTCTCTCGGATTATCGGGAATCTGTATGCGGGTCTAGACAGCTCGGATCAAGCTAATCGCGTTCAAGTCAATGCGCCTCGGGTAAATAGGGATGGAGAAATGAGCTCAAGCTTCGCAGCGATGGACGCGGAAAGTCGTTCTCCAACCAGGAGTGGTTAGACCGCATGAATTGGTAATTCATCACGGACGAGCGCGGACGGGGACGTCCGCACTAGAGCCGGCCAGGAGGCCGGCGCTACCTTCCGGCCATTCGCTCATTATGTGGCTACGGTACGAGTGGAATATGTAGCGTGATTCGATCAAGATGCTGCGCCGCCAGGAATGAAGCGGTGTGCTGCACAGCGACTGCTCGCGCTCGCAAAGAGCTGTCTACTCTGTGGGGCGGGGCCAACGGGCTTGAACGGTAGTACCAATGCCGCCGCGCGGGCGGAATTCGCCGCGCACCACCGCCCAGACCGGGTCGCAGGCCTTCACCACGTCTTCCAGGACTTGGTTGACGATGTTTTCCTGGAAGATTCCCAGATTGCGGTAACAAAAGAGGTACTCTTTCAGCGACTTGAGTTCGAGACAGCGCTGACGAGGCATGTACCGGATGGTGAGCACGCCAAAGTCGGGGAGGCCGGTTTTGGGGCAGACCGAGGTCAATTCCGGATCGTCTATGAGGATCTCGTAGCCCGGGAACTGGTTCTGCCAGGTCTCAATGGCGGGAAAGGCAAAATCGAGGCCGGCCTTTGCATGATCGTCGGTATAGCGGGGTTGAGGCAACATTCTCCGATTGTAAAGGGCGGCTGTTGGGTGAGCCAGTTTTGCCGGCTGACGTTTTTTTGCTTCTTTGGGCTATGTTTTGAGTCCTATATACTGAGTCTGGTTAGGTGAATGGCTGAAGAACGAAAGCAAATGAGCCGGCTTTGGCCTTGGCTGGGCGCGGGCGTTGTAATTATCGTCGTCTTTTTTACGGCTCGATTCCTCATGCGGGAGCGGTTGCCGGTGCGCGCAGTGCAGGTGGGTCACGAACAACTGGTGAACACGGTCAGTACCAACGGCCGGGTGGAGCCGGTGATCAACTATGAATTTCACAGCCCGGTGGCGGCCATCGTGAAGGGCGTGTATGTGCTGCCCGGGGACAAGGTGAAGCCGGGCGAACTGCTGATGGAGTTGGACGATGTGCAGGCGCGGGCGCGAGTAGCGGCGGCCGAGAGCGGGGTCAAAGCGGCGCAAGCCGCAGTTGAAGCTGCCACGCACAACGGGACGCAGGCAGAGCGTCAAGCAGCGGCGGCGGACACGATCCACAACCGGATGGAGCGCGATCAGGCGCGTCACGACCTGGATGCGCTGACAAAACTCAACGCAACCGGCGCAGCTTCACTGAGCGAAGTGGCCGCAGCGCGGGAGCGGCTGGAGTCGGCCGAAGCCGGTCTTCATGCATCCGAAGAGAGTGCGCACAGCCGCTATTCCTCGGCCGAGATCGACCGTGCACGGGCCGGACTGGCGGATGCGCAAGCGAACCTTGCGGCAGCGCAGCAAGCGTTGAGCCAGACCTCGATCCATGCCCCGGTAGCGGGGACGGTTTACAGCATCAACGTGGGGCGGACGGAATTTGCCGAAGAGGGAAAGCTGCTGCTGCAGATGGCCGACCTGAACCACGAGCGAGTACGAGCGTACTTTGACGAACCGGAGATCGGGCGGCTGGCCGATGGCCAGAAGATTCAAATCAAGTGGGACGCACGTCCGGGGCGGGAATGGAGCGGGCACATCGCCCGCACTCCAGTAACGATCATCACTTATGGAACCCGGTTCGTGGGCGAAGTGCTGGTGGATATCGACGGTCCGGACAGCGATCTGTTGCCGGATACCAATGTGACGGTGACGGTGACAACGTCAAGCGAGCCCAATGCGCTGAGCGTTCCCCGCGAGGCTTTGCACTCCGAAAATGGCAAGCCGTTTGTTTACAAAGTCGTCAATGAGACTTTAGTGCGCACACCGGTGACGATCGGCACGCCGAATCTGACTCTTGCGCCGATTCTTAGCGGACTGAAAGAGGGAGACTGGGTTGCAACCGGAACCACCAACGGACTTCCCCTACAAGAGGGCATTCCCATCAAGGTCGTTGTGAGGTGAGGATGCTGCCTCCCATGCTGTTGGCTGCGGTGGTGGCAATTTCGACCTCCGCCGGAGCTTTGCAGGTCCCGCTCAAGCCTCTGGCCCAAGTGAATGCTGCGCTTCAGGCAGGCGAGGCCGACAGAGCGCTGGGGCTGCTGAAGGGCCTGGGCCCCTCGGATGCGGGATCGGCTGAAGCCCGCAACCTGGAATGCCGTGTGCGGTTCACGCTGGAACAATGGGACGTAGCGGCAAGTCTTTGCGAGGAGGCAGTCCGATTGGACGGGCAGAACTCCAGCTATCATCTTTGGCTTGGCCGCGCTTTGGGCGAGAAAGCCAACCGGGCCTCCTTTCTGAGCGCATTTTCGTTGGGCAAGCGGGTGCAAGCGGAGTTTGCCGAGGCTGCGCGATTGAATCCGCGCAGCGCCGAGGCTTTAGCAAGCCTGGGTGAGTTTTATTACGCGGCACCCGGTGTGGTGGGCGGGGGCATGGACAAGGCAGAGTCCGTGGCGGCCCAACTGGATCAGGTTGAACCGGCGCGAGCCTTTGACATGCGTGCACGGATGGCCGTGGAGCGGAAGGATTTCGGGACTGCGGAGCGGCAGTTCAAGCAGGCGATTGCGGTGAGCGCGCACCCTGCTTATCAATGGCTTGCACTGGCCAGTTTCCTGCGGCAGCGAGGGCGCTTGAGCGACATGGAGTCGGCCATCCACTCCGCACTGATGGCGGCCTCGCGAGACCCACATGCCGGACTTGTGCTGTTTGACGGCGCCTCGGTGTTGATCGCAGCCAATCGGGAATCGGCATTGGCAGAAAAGATGCTGGAGGACTACGTTGCCAGCAACTCCAAGGTTGAGGACGGGCCGGCATTTGTGGCGCACGTCCGGCTGGCGCGCTTGAAGCAGCAACGCGGCGACACAGCGGGCGCAGAGCAGGAGCGGGCGGCAGCCTTGGCGCTGGCCCATGACTACAAGCCCGCCCAGGATCTCAGATTGCAGGAAACCAGGCATTGACGGAAAGATTGCTCGTGACCATGAAGCCCATTTCGTTGAAAACGCTGGCGCCCATCCTCATCGGAATGGCGTTCGCGTCTGCGCCCGGAGTTTTGCAGGCGCAGGTTTCGCTGGCGACTGTTGTGGACCTAGCTCAGCGCAACTCAAGCGCCGTCCGGTTGGCCGAACTGGATGTGCAAAAAGCGCAGTCAGCTCTTTCCGAGACCAAAGATGCATTTGTGCCAAGCGTGGAACTGGCATCGGGGCTGCCGTTTGTGCCCTCGGTCGGTTTTACCGGCGGGGTGCCGTCGATCTTGAGCGGAACCGCGCAGTCGCTGGTTTTCAGTCTTCCTCAGTACAAGTACATTCGGGCCGCACACGCCGGGCTCAAGGCCGCTGAACTCAACCTGAAAGAGGCGCGCGAACAAGCAGCGCTCGATGCCTCATCCGCCTACATTGAATTCGACACGCTGGACCGGGAACTGGACACCGCGCACCAACAGGAAGGGTTTGCAGAGCGTCTTGTGGCCATTGAGCAGGAGCGCGCAGAGGCCGGGGTCGACCCGCTGAGCGAGCTTTTGCAGGCGCGCCTCACTGCAGCTCAACTTCAATTGAAGCGGATGCACCTGGAAACTCGTGCGGCGACGCTTGCGAAGCAAGTCGCCATCCTTACCGGCCTTCCGGTTGGCTCCGTGTTGCCGGACCACGCCAGCATCCCCGAAATCCCTGCGGTCGGAGCAGACGAGGCAAGACGCGTCCCCATTGCCGTCCAATCGGCCCAGTCGCTTGCCACTTCCAAAAGGTTCGTGGCCCGGGGAGATCGCCTGAACGAGTACATTCCACAGCTGAGCTTCAATGCGCTTTATAGCCGCAGCACAAAGATTCTGAATGACTTCGACAACTATTACAGGAACCCGATTCCGACCGATAACTTCAGTTCCGGATTCTCGATTCAGATACCTCTTTTCGATCTGGGCCGAGCCCTCAAGACCAAGGAATCGTCCACTGAAGCATTGCGGGCAACTGTGGAAGCCGAACAGGCCCAGAAACAAAACGACCTCCAAATCGCTTCGCTGACCGGGAGCCTGCGCGAACTGGACGCCTTGGCGGAGGTTGCGAGTCTAAAACAGGAAATTGCCGCCGAACAACTCAAGACAGTTCTGGCACAATTGGAATTGGGCAATGGAGCCGGGTCGGGCCCAGGTGCGCCGGCGCAACTAAGCCCCAAGGCCGAGCAACTTGCCCGCATTGACGAACGCCAAAAATATCAAGAGGCACTGGACGCTGGACTGGATCTGAGCAAGGCCCGTCTGAACCTGTTGCGTGCTCTGGGCCACATGGAAGACTGGCTGCACGAGCTGCACGCAAAATAGCCGATCGGGAGCGCAAGACAGCCCGAATTCTGCCGCAATGCTAGAATTGAAGGGATGCCTATGCCTTTAAAGACGCTTTTCCTGAATCCGCCTTCGTTCGAAAACTTCGACGGTGGCGCTAGTTCACGCTGGCCCGCTACGCGGGAGATTGAGTCCTACTGGTACCCGGTGTGGCTGACTTACCCGGCCGGCCTGCTTGAAGGGTCGCGCGTTCTCGACGCGAATCCGCACCACGTATCAGCCCAAGAGACCATCGAGATCTGCAAGGAATACGAGTTTCTTGTGCTCTTTACCTCGACCATAGGCTGGGAAAGCGATCAGCGTCTGGCCGAAGCAATCCGCAAGGCCAATCCATCCATGAAGATCTGCTTCGTCGGCCCCCCGGTGACCACCGACCCGGTTCGCGCGCTGAACGAGTGTGCCGCCCTGGACTTCATCTGCCGCCGCGAATTCGATTATTCCGTTGTGGAGTTCGCCCAAGGCAAGCCCCTCAGCGAGATCCTCGGCATCAGCTACAAGGCCGATGGCAAGATCCTGCACAATGCCGATCGCCCCCAGATCGAAGATCTGGACGCCATGCCCTGGGCGACCAAGATCTACAAGCGCGACATGGATGTGACGCGCTACAACGTGCCCTTCCTGCTGCATCCGTATATTGCGCTCTACTCCACGCGCGGTTGCCCCGCGCAGTGCACCTTCTGCCTTTGGCCTCAGACGTTGAGCGGACATGCATGGCGCAAGCGCTCCACGGACGACGTCGCCGCCGAACTCAAGTGGGCCAAAGAGAACTTCCCTGAAGTCAAGGAATTCTTCTTCGACGACGACACCTTCAACATCCAGTCCCAGCGCACCATTGAGCTTTGCCAAAAGCTGAAGCCACTGAACCTGACGTGGAGTTGCACCTCGCGCGTCACGACCAGCTACGAGACCTTGAAGGCGATGAAGGAAGCCGGCTGCCGTCTGTTGATTGTGGGCTTCGAGTCCGGCGACCCGCAGATTTTGAAGAATATCAAGAAGGGCGCGACGGTTGAGAAGGCGCGGGAGTTCGCCAAGAACTGCCACGACCTGGGCCTCACCATCCACGCCGACTTCATTCTCGGGTTGCCCGGCGAGACCAAGGAGTCAATCCGAAACACCATCAACTTTGCCAAGACCCTGGATTGCGAGACCATCCAGGTGTCGATCGCACATGCCTTTCCCGGCACCGAGTTCTACGACTACGCCAAGGCCAACGGCTTCATTGTGAACACGCAGTCGATGAGCGACGACGGCGGCCATCAGATGGCGCACATCGAATATCCCGGTCTGCCCACAGACTACGTCATGGAAATGGTGCATCGCTTCTACGACGAGTACTACTTCCGGCCCAAGGCCGCCTTCCGCGTCATCTGGAAGGCGATCGTGAATCGGGACGTGCCCCGGCTTTATGTCGAGGCCAAGGCGTTCCTGAAGTTGCGCTCGCAGCGCAACAAGATGGTCAAAGCTGTGCGCAGCCATCAGGCAGATCCGCCGGCACCGGTGAACGCAGGCGCATAGTCTTCAACCTGTCTGCAACTTCGAGGGCGGCGCCATTGCGCCGCCCTCGACTTGTATCCGTTTCAAGACGCATGTATCCGTTTCAAGACAAGGAACGTCCAATCACAAATGGCTCATGAAAAGCTTTCCGTCTGGCAGTATTCGATTTTGGCACTGTGCGCCATCTGCGCACCGCTCGGCGACACTTGCCTTTCGCGCGGGATGACCAGGCTACCCGCCGTATCCCTGGCGCATCCCGGGTCCCTGATCGCCGCCGTCTTCACGCCGTGGGTCGCCTTCGGTATTGTCCTTTTGATCGGCTTCTTCGCCAGCTATCTTACCGCGCTATCCTGGGCCGACCTGACCTATGTGCTGCCGGCCACCGCTTTCGGCAATGTCATCGTGGCGCTGCTTTCCCGCTTCTGGCTCCAAGAGCCCATCTCCCTCGAACGCTGGTCGGGAATCCTGCTGATCACCATTGGCGTGGGATTTGTGGCACAGGGACCTTCGTTGACGGAGCGTCCTGAAATTGTGCCGGCGGCTGAAGAGGAGGTGGCGCAATGACGATTCCCTCGCCTGTCGAACAACCCGGTTTCTGGGCCGCTTGCGCCATGATCGCGGCCGTCGTACTCAGTTCCACCGCCGGAGAAGTGCTGACTGCTGCCGCCATGAAGTCCATCGGCGATCTCGACGAGATCCGCGCCCGCTCCGGTATGAAGGGGGCCATTCGCGCCGTGATCACCTGCCCGCTATTCTTTGCAGGAGTGAGCTTTCTGGCCCTGGCGTTCTTCGCACTGTTGTTTGCTCTGAACCATATGAACCTGAGCCTGGTGGCCCCCGCATCGGCCTCGCTGACGCTGGTGACCAACGCGATCGCCGGCAAGTTCTTTTTGAAGGAAAATGTCGACCGCCGCCGCTGGACGGCGGCAGTGCTGGTTTGCATCGGGGTTTATCTGCTGGCGCATTGAGAAACAGCCACTGAACCGGAACTGGATTGGCGCCGTTCGCAACCAGGCTGGGGAAACTTTCCAGAAAGCCTTTGTGGGTCGGTGCTTGTGCCGCGCGCGTTGAAATGCGGGGATGTCCGGCGACCCGGAGGTTGCGGCCCCAGGTGCGAGGCCACAGCGACCGATGAGTTTGCCTAACCATTGCTTACTGCACAGTAATGGTCACATTTGCCGATGTTGTGGTTTTCGTGTTGGCGGTATCGGTTCCGGTAAGGACAAAGGTATAGCTGCCCGCTGTCGTCGCGGGAGTTGTTGGAGTAATGGACGCAGTAGAAGTAGAGCCTCCCCCGCATCCCACTGTCCAGCTTGCGAGTATCAGCAACAGTGTCAGCATCGACGCCCAACGGCGGCGGCGTGCCGGAATGCCGAACATCAGTAGCATCGCCAGAGCTGTTCCTCCGCCGCCAAACAACATCTCCCTGATGGGACGCGCCAAATGAGCAGTCGAGGCAGCAGAGGTCTTCACGGTCAAGACCGTGCTCCCGCTCCCGCCAGGCACAAGCGTAACGGTGGCGGGATTGAGGGTGCAGGTTGGCAGACTTTGAGCGCCGGCGGGAGAGTTAGTCAAAGAACAGGTCAAGTTCATTGTGCCCGAGTATGTGCTGCCGGCTGTGAGGGTTACGGTCCCTGTCGTACTCGAACCAGGAGCTACCGAAGTTGGAGGGGGTGGAACAATCAACGCAGGAGAAACGGCGACCGATGCCGTTGCAACTTGGCTGGCGTAAGTAGAATCCCCTGAATAGCTAACGGTGAGGGTATTGCTGCCGCTGCTTAATGCTCCGGCGGCAATGGAAAAGCTGGCCGATCCGTTGGCGAGCGTTTGCTGTACGGTGAGGGCGCCACTGGTGAGTGTCGCGACACCGGTCGGGATCGATTGGCCGCTGGCTCCCGCGACCGAGACAGCGACGGTCTCGGCTTGTTCATTGGTGATGGTTGCCGCCGACGGTGTTATGGTCACGGTCGCGGGAAGGGTTCCAATCGCAGCCGTTACCGTGACTCCGGTCGATTGGGTTGCGGTCAAGTACGAAACTGTGCTCGATGCGTCAGGGGTGTAGGTGGCAACCAGTGTGTCGGTACCCACAGGCAGGGTGCCCGCCGCGAGGTTGAAGGCGGTCGAGCCGCTCACGAGTGTTTGCTGTGCACTATAAGAGCCACTCGTCAGCTTCACCGAACCGGTCGGAGTGGAGCCCCCGGGCGCGCCGCCGAGGGAAACCGTCACGGTCTCGGGCTGCACTGTCGCGATGCTGGCAGACGATGGGGTTAGGGTGACGGACGGCGTTCCTTTATTGACCACCAGTGTCACCGCTGCCGCGGCAGTTGAATAGTCAGTGGAGTCAGTTGGAGCGAAGCTTGCAGAGAGGCTTTGAGACCCTCCGGTCAAAACGGTCCCCGCTGCCGGAACGTAGACGAAGGTTCCCGCCACGGTTGAGGTGGCATCGAGCTGCGCCGCACCAAGCGCGGTGCCGTAAGAGATTGGGCTTGGCGTCGGCCAGGTAACCGACGGGGTAGCCTTGCTAACAACCAGGGTGACCGTCGAAGTAGCTGTGGAGTAGTCGATCGCGTCGGTTGGCGTGAAACTCGCCGATAATGTCTGCGAGCCGGCTTTGAGGACGGTTCCAGCGGCGGGCGAGTAAGTGAATGTTCCCGGCACGGATGCTGTGGCATTCAGTTGCGTCGCGCCGAGGGGTGTGCCATAGGTGATTGGGGCCGGAGTCGGCCAGGTAATGGCCGGCGTCACCGGCAGATTGATTGTATAAGCGGCCGTGGCCACGGTGCTCTGTGTGTAGCCGCTAGCCACGGCGATTGCCTGCAGTGTTTCGGATGCGGGAACTGAGACTGCGCCGCCGTAGACGGTGGAAGCCGTCGTGGGTGTGCTTCCATCCGCGGTGTAGTAGATGGTTGCGCCCTGGATGCTGTCGGCGATGGTTACCGTTTGTCTGCCAACATATGTCCCCTCGGCTGGGCTGAATGTTGGGGCGGACGCCGGGCTGGGGAAGGTCACTTTACGCACCACATAGTTACTCGAGTCCGCAATGTACAAATTTCCGGCTGCATCGAGCGCCAAGCCCTCCGGCCAGTTGAGTCCGGCCATCATGGCTGAACCGCCATCTCCGGCGTAGCCGAAATAACTATCGCCTGCGACCGTGGTAAGGATTCCGGTTTTGGCGTCCACTTTTCTGGTTCTGTGCTCCAGGTCAGAAAAGTACACATTGGCCGCGCCATCGACAGCAATTCCTTGCTGTGGACTGATCTGCGCTTTGCTCGCCAATCCGCCATCTCCTGTGTTGCCCCAGATTCCGTTGCCGGCTATGGTGGTGATGATTCCAGTGACCGCGTCCACTTTTCGGATGTCCGCGCTATCGGCATCTGCGATGTACAGATTGCCTGCACCGTCCAACGCAACGTCCACCGGGTATTGCAGGTAGGCTGCTGTCGCCAAGCCGCCGTCGCCAAGCGTGCCTGCCGTTCCTCCACCGGCTACAGTCGAAATGATCCCGGTTTTGGCGGCAATCATGCGAATGCGGTTGTTGCGATAGCCGGCAACGTAGAGGTTTCCTGCACCGTCAAATGCCAAGCCGCCAATATTCCCAAGGTACGCGGCAGTTGCTGGTCCCCCATCGCCAAGCGTGCCGAAAGTTCCTGGGCCCGCGACTGTGGTAATGATTCCGGTCTGCACCGCGACCATGCGAATCCGTCCGTTATAGGCATCCGCGATATAGAGGTTGCCCGCCTTGTCGAATGCCAATCCGCTAGGGCCATACATTTCCGTTTCTGTTGCAAGGCCCCCATCGATGCCGTTACCCGAGACTCCCGTGCCGGCCACGACAGAGATATTGCCGGTTGCCGACGCCACCATCCACACCACGGAGTTGGACTGATCGGCGATGTAGAGATTGCCTGACTGGTCGAACGCAATTGCCTGGGGACGGCCCAGCCAAGCACTGGCTGCCGGTCCCCCCATGCCCAGCATCCCGCCATTGCCGCTCCCAGCCACGGTGGAGATCAGTGCTGTTGGTGGAGCAGTGATGGTGTACGTCGCTTTGACAGGAGCACTGGCCAGATATCCCGGCGCGAGTGCAATGGCCTGGACGGTAACGGTGCCGGTAATCGTGATTGGGCCGTGATATCCCTGCCCTGAGGTGCTGGGCGCGCTTCCATCCAGCGACACATAGATCTCGGCGCCCGGCGTGGCGTCTGTCATGGTTAATGTCAGAGAACTGGGGTAGGTTCCGGCTGCCAGGCTGAATACTGGTGCCGCTGCTGCCGCGCTCGGAGGGGCAGCGGGTGCCGTAATCTCCCGTATCCGGCTCGTTGCTTGATCGGCAAAGTAGACATTCCCAACACTATCGGCACCGATGTATAGCGGATAAAGGGACACGTTTGTCGCCGGACTACCATCCCCACCGATCACATACGGATCGGATAGAACACCGGCGATGGTGGTAATGATTCCGTTTGTATCCACTTTCCGGATGGCATAGTCAAAGTTGTCTGCTATATAAACATTGCCGGCGCCGTCGGCTGCCAATCCGTTCGGAAAGTAGAGGTGAGCACGGGTGGCTAGGCCACCATCGCTTGAGGTGCCTCCTTGCAGGCTGCCAGCGAAGATAGTTGTATTGCCATAGGGATCGATCTTGCGGACCACGCTGTAGCCGGGATCGGAAAAATAGATATTCTTTCTGCTGTCGACAGCAATCCCGCTAATTGAAAAGTAGGTGTTGCCCGCGTTGGAGTTCACAGTCCCGGCGATGTTGCCGGTGGAGTCGACCTTAAGAACCTCGTCATTCGCGGCGATATAGAGGTCACCAGAAGGATCGGTGGCAAGCGCGACGATGCTCGAGAGCCTGTACTGATTCGCTGGCCCGCCCAAACTGCCTGTGCCCGTAGGATTGCCGGCAATTGTGGTAATCGTCCCTGTCACTGCGTCGATTCGGCGAACGACTGAATCGCTCATTTCACTGATGAACACGTTGCCGGCCGCATCTGCTGCAATCGAATTCGGCGACCACAGTTCCGCGCTGGCCGCCGGTCCGTTGTCTCCCGTGTGACCGGCAACTCCAGTGCCCGCAATCGTCGTAATGATCCCTGTACTCACGGCCACTTTGCGGACATTATTATTTGCGCTGTCGAGAACGTAGACATTTCCAGCGCCATCTACGGCAACGCTCGAAACGCCGCTCATTTCCGCGTAAGTTGCCGGGCCCACGTCACCGCTGTACCCGGTCGTGTCGCTCCCGGCGATCGTGTAGATGAACGAAGTTGACGCCGACGCAATGTCGTACTGCGCCGTGGCATACCCGCTCCAGGCGAATCCCGGAGCAACGGCTGCCGTCACCAGAATCTCCGAGGTGGAGACGGTAATTGGCCCAGAATAACGGCTGGAGAGGATCCCTGGATAGGTTCCATTGGTGGTGTAGTAGATGGTCGCGCCAGGAGTCGTGTCTGAAATGGTCACGGTCTGCGCACTCGGGTAGAGTCCCGAAGCAAGCGAGATCACCGGAGTCGCTGCCGCAGGAAAATCCAACACATAGGAAACGGAAGTATACGCACTATCCACGGAACCAGTCTCCGTCGCATATGCCTGAATAGACAGACTTCCGGACCCAAGCATCGGAATCGGCCCCGTATATGGGATAAACCCAAAGGTCGCAGTTGAGCCACCTGTGGCAGAGTAATAGATGGTTGCCCCGGGTGTCGCATCCGTAATCGTGATGGTTTGCGCCGTGGTATAGGTGCCTGAAGCAGGCAAGATCACAGGGGCTGCCACCAATGTCATGAGCGAGGTGGTGCCGGAGGTGCTTGAAGTATATTTGCTGTCTCCGGGATAGCTAGCCTCAACCAACTGTGCACCCCCACCCGCTGGCGCTACACTGCTTATGCTCGCAGTCGCCTCGGAAGATTGAGCCAGCAGGATGCTCACCATGCTGTCGTCGCCGTCTGCGATGGCTACGTCGGAGACGCCGTCCCCGTTGAAGTCCCCAATCACAGCGGACACGGGTTGCCTGCCGACCAAAACCGGGCTACTGGGCGGCACAATGAACGTACCATCGCCGTTGCCGACAAAGATTCTCACTGTACCCACTGCGATGTCGTTCCCAACGGCCAAATCAGGGATACCATCCCCGTTGAAGTCTCCCACGGCTACCGATTGCGGGTAGAAGCCAGCGGAAAGCGGGCTGTTCGCTGCTGGCGTAAACGTCCCGTCCCCTTTGCCCAGAAGGATGGTCACCGTGCCGGTGTAGCCGTCATCAGTCACAGCTAGATCAAGGATTCCGTCGCGGTTGAAGTCCCCTATTGCGATTCCGTTGGGGACGTTACCCAACACCGAGCTCAACTTCGCGCTCTTAAAGGTTCCGTCTCCGTTTCCGAGAAGAATCATCAAGCTGCTGCCGTTGGCCAATGCTAGGTCGGGAATGCCGTCGTCATTGAAATCTCCGACCGCCACCGGGAGCGATCCGTAAGTGCCTGTTGCCGGGCTAGTTGCAGTTGGCGTAAACGTTCCATCCCCATTTCCCAGCAGGATAATCAACTTGCTAGCTTGATTCGTGACAGCTAGGTCGGGAATGCCATCCCCGTTGAAGTCTGCCACCACAAGGAATTGGGGAGATTGTCCCACGCTCGTAATGGTCGCAGGTGCCTTGAATGTCCCGTCCCCATTACCAAGCAGAATCGTAATGGAGTTTCCGTAGAAATCCGCCGTGGCCAGATCCAGGATGCCGTCTCCGTTGAAATCCACCGCTGCGATCTGACGGGGATCAGATCCTGTGGAGAGACTCGTCGCAGTCGCGGTGAACGTCCCGTCTCCTTTTCCAAGAAGAATGGTCACCGAACCGGTGTAGCTATCGATCGCGACGGCCATGTCGGGAATGCCGTCGCCGTTGAAATCTCCAACCGCGATGGAAGCAGGACCGTAAGCCGTTGCTGGATTTTGCGAAGTCAGAAAGGATAGACCGCTCGTGCCCTCACCCAGCGCGGCGGTTCCCAACACTGCGTTCCCATTGGTGGTGTTCAGAAACGAGATCGTCCCCGTCGGTGCGGCCTGACCCGCGACATTCCCCGAACTGCTGACCGTCGCTGTCAGCGTGTAGTTGCCCGCCGTTCCGCTCTGCGCAATCGCCGTATTGGTCGAGATCTTTCCGGTCACCGTCAGCGCCGACGCGCTGGACGCGCTGCCTGCGTTGCTCTTGGTCCCCACGAAGACAGCCTTGTAGCTGTGGCTGCCGATCCCAGGGCGGAACTTCAACGTGGCCGTGCCTGCGCTGGTCAATTGCGCCGTGCCCAGCAGATGAATGTCGGTGCAATGGGCTGCCGTGGCGTCGCAAAAGTTCACCTGGCCGGTGGTCAAGGCGGTGGCTCCCGCCTTCACCGAGGCGGTCAGAGTCACTACAGTGCCCGATACTACGGTGCTGACCGCGGCTCCCCCGGAGGTCACGGCAATGGTGGCCGCCGTCGCTGTCTTCGACTGCGCTTGTGCGGAGGTTGCGCCTGCGACCAGCGTCACGGCCAACAGAAGGCATGCCGCGGTGAACTTCACGGGCAGGCGCGCAGAAGCGGATCCGAGAAAGGAGGCAATCGAAGGAGTCAAGGAGCGCACCAAGAAGTCACTGGAAGTCATCGCAGGAATCTCCGGACAAACGGGTGTAATTCGTTCGATCGCTATTTGTTTATAAGTAAACAAATAGCGTCGCAAGCAAACGTCCTGGCGCCCGCATACGGATGTAGGTATCAAGATGGTCTTCTACTTCGGTGAATGGCGAAGTCTAACATGCCATGCCTTGAAGAGGCTGTGATCGTCCGAGCGAATCAAGGCAACGCTCTTTGAATGAGAAGCTTCGAGGCCAGCATTCCAAGTCCCTTCTGGAATTGGCAGCCGGTATGAGGACGATGCGGTCCGTAGGGTTTCCGATCGGCGAAACCGGCGCTGCGCTCGGTAACTGGACGATCGTGTACGTTGTCTTCCTGGTTGAGGGGTGTTCAAGTCTGCCGCAGGGACCGATAGGCCTGGAACCGAGTCGACCTTGCCGGCGATCGGTTCAGAACAGGCGAAGAGGCGGCGAACGCTGCGCCAAATCGGTTAGATGGGGGGCACTACAAGATCTGAAAATCGATTCAATTCATCTATGTTCGTGTATTCGGCTTAAGATTCAGCAATTTAGGTAAGATCGTGGCGGAGAGACAGGGATTCGAACCCTGGGTACCCTTTCGAGTACACACGCTTTCCAAGCGTGCGCCTTAAACCACTCGGCCATCTCTCCAGCGGGGTGTATGTCTTCTTGAATTTAACACAGTTCGCGGGGGGAAGGGCGGAAGCGTTGAGGCAAGGCTGGTTGAAGGGAGAAAGTGGAGGCATCAGCGAACTGTAACCGTTTACTTTTGTCCCTCGGAGGGTTTATAGTTCCGGCTTGCTCTCCTGTCTCTTCGAGGGACGACGGAGAGACTTCATCCTGAAGAGGACTTCCATGCCTGGCATCTCTCGTAGAAACCTGCTCTTTTCCGGTCTGGCTCTTTCTGCTTCATCGATCGTGTCTCGTTCGGCCTGGGGGCGCACCGCGGCCCTGCTCGGAGGCGATCCGTTGTCGGGTGTTGCCGAGGCGCCACGGGAGCAACTGCTTTTTGACTTCGACTGGAGATTCCAGTTTGGCCACGGCACCGATCCTGCGCGCGATCTGGGCTTCGGAAATGGCCAAGGCGATTTCGCCAAGACCGGCGAATTCGACTTTGCCAAGGCCAAGTTCGACGACTCGAAGTGGCGCACGCTGAACCTGCCTCACGATTGGGCGGTGGAGTTGCCCTTTGTGCACGACGACGTCCAGAGTTCGCACGGCTACAAGCCAGTCGGACGGCGCTATCCGGAAACGAGCGTCGGGTGGTATCGCCGGTCGTTCGACATTCCCGCCAGCGACCTGGGCCGGCGCATCAGCATCGGATTCGACGGCGCCTTTCGCAGCGTGCTGATTTTTGTGAATGGCTGCTTTATCGGGCGCAACGAGAACGGCTACGCCCCTTTTGGATTCGATCTTACCGATTTCTTGAAATACGGCCAGAAGAATTACATCGTGGCCCGTGTCGATGCCAGTTTTGGCGACGGCTGGTTCTATGAAGGCGCCGGGATCTATCGCCATGTTTGGCTCACGAAGACCGACGCTTTGCACCTGGGCAAGTGGGACAGCACGGTGCGTACCGCGCTCAGCGGCACCTCCGCGACGTTATCTCTCGATACGGTGGTCGAGAATCAGGGAAGCAAGCCGGAGGCTGCCACTGTCAGCTGGAAGATCTTCGATGCTGGCGGCGCTGTTGTGGCAACGGCTGAAGCGCCCGGCCAAACCATCGCTGTGGACGGCACTGCGGCTTTCAAGGCGACAGCAAAACTGGCCAATCCGGCCCTGTGGTCGGTCGATGCACCAAACCTCTACTCCGCGCTGATCACCGTTCATGCAAATGGGAAGGCAAGCGATGCCGAACGGGTGACCTTCGGTGTGCGCACCGCCGTGTTCGATGCCGATAAGGGATTCTTCCTGAACGGGAATTCAATCAAGATTCAGGGCACCTGCAACCATCAGGACCACGCCGGCGTGGGCGCTGCGCTGCCGGATCGGCTGCAAGCGTTCCGCCTTGGCGTGTTACGCGAGATGGGCTGCAACGCGGTCCGCACCTCGCACAATATGCCGACACCCGAGTGGGTGGCGGCGTGCGATCGCATGGGTGTGATGATGATGTGCGAGACCAGGCAAATGAGTTCCAGCCCGGAAGGTCTGGCGCAGTTGGAGGCGATGATCAAGCGTTATCGCAATTCTCCGTCGATCATCCTGTGGTCGGTGGGCAACGAAGAATGGGAATTGCAGAACGAAGAGGCCGAGGAGGGCGCGAAGATCGCCGGCACGATGGTTCGGCTTTGCCATGAACTGGACCCCACCCGGGTGGTCTCTGCGGCGGTGAATGGCAGCAACGAGAAGGGCGTCTCCGAGGCGTTCGACATCATCGGCTTCAACTACAACTTGAAGCTCCCGGATGACTATCACAAGAAGAATCCGAAGCGTCCGCTCTACGGCTCGGAGACCGCCAGCGCGATCTCGACGCGCGGGGTCTACTCCACTGACCCGCTGCGCAACACGCTGAGTGCCTACGACACCAATCAACCGGGGTGGGGCGAGACGGCCGAGGAGTGGTGGAAGTTCTATGGGACCCGCGCGTGGGAGGCCGGCGGGTTTGCGTGGACCGGGTTCGACTATCGCGGGGAACCAACGCCCTACGGTTGGCCCTCAATCAACTCGCAGTTCGGGATCATCGACACGTGCGGATTCCCCAAGGACACCTTCTTCTACTACAAGGCGTGGTGGGGCAAGGACCCAGTGCTGCATCTGTTCCCGCACTGGAACTTTGAGGGGAAGGAAGGCGAGATCATCCCGGTCTGGGTGCACTCGAATCTGGATGAGGTCGAGTTGTTCGTAAACGGCAAGAGCCAGGGAAGCCAGAAGGTGGCGCACCTGGGGCATGTGGAGTGGAAGGTGAAGTATGAGGCGGGCGCGATTGAGGCGCGCGGTTCCAAGGGGGGCCAGGTTGTGCTCACCGAGAAGCGCGAGACCACCGGGCCAACTGTAGCGATCCGGCTGACGGCGGACCGCACCGAGATCGATGCAGATGGCGAGGATGTGGCAATTCTGAAGGTGGAGGCGCTCGACAAGGAAGGGCGTGCGGTGCCAACCGCATGGAATCTCATCGGATTCAAGGTGTCTGGAGCCGGCGCTTTGATCGGTGTGGGCAATGGAGACCCCAACTGCCAGCAGAGCGACAAGGAACCCAAGCGGTCGCTTTTCAATGGGTTGGCACAAGTCATTGTGCAGGCAGGCAAGCACTCCGGAGAAATCCAGATCGAAGCCGTCAAGGAGGGCTGGGATGGACCGGAACTGACTCCGGCAAAGCTGGTAATCACGACGAGACAGGTGAATCCGCGACCCGCAGTTTAACCAGGACCGGGTGTCGCTGTGGCACAAAGCTCAGGGCCCCACCCAATCGCCTTAGCGGGACGATGGGTGGGGGAAACTCCGGGAATTCCAATGGAAGAGACCCGAGAACGTCCCGCTGCAGCCCGATTGAACGCGCAAACGACGATTTGGAACGAAGGACGGGTGCGGCAGAACCGGGCGGAGTTTTCGGAAGCTGTCTGTGCAGATACACTTTCGTTATGGCCCATCGCCTTTTCGTTGCCACCACTAGCCAAGGCAAGCTCCGCGACTTTCGTACCGCGGCCGAAGCCCATGCCCTAAGCATCGATCCTCTGCCCGCACTCGCCACGATTCCTGCTCCGGAGGAGGACGGCACCACATTCGCCGCCAATGCCACGTTGAAGGCTGTCTACTACTCCCGCTTTGCGCCTGGCGAGTTGGTGCTGGCCGACGACTCCGGTCTGGAGGTCGACGCACTCGGGGGAGCACCGGGCGTGCGCTCGGCACGTTTTGCCGCCGACACGGGCCTGACCGACTCGCCGGACGCCAACGACAATACCGATGTGTGGAACAACATTGTGCTGTTACAGCGCATGGGAAAGGTCCCGGCCGGCCAAAGAAGCGCCCGGTATCGGTGTGTTTTGGTGGCTGCGCGCGATGGGCGAGCCATTTTTACGGCGCAGGGTGCGGTTGAAGGCGACATTCTGGAAGCGCCACGAGGGACCGGCGGTTTCGGTTACGATCCGCTGTTTTACCTGCCGGAACTGGATCGCACCATGGCGGAGCTGGATTTGGAGACGAAACACAAGCTGAGCCACCGTGGACGGGCTTTCGCAGAGTTGCTGACCTTGCTGGGCTGGTAGCGATTGAATCCATATCCCATGCACAGCGGAGCGAGAACGGGAGCCACGGCCGAAAGTGCCGATCAGAGTACCCCAAAAATCCATCAACAGACGTAAGTCCTTTGTTTTCAACACTACATTGCAGCCATAAGCGGACTAACCCGTTTGTTTTCTGCTTCATAGGGCGAAATGGAGGGGGGGGACAGGTCTGTGCACCAAAGTCCTGTGCGTTTTCCGGCCATTGTTGTTCTCAAAACGGCGTTCGATGTCTCTATCATGCGCGCATCGAAGGCAATTCTCTGCAATGGAGACAGAGATCGCGGCTTGTTCTTTTTGCCGAGGCATACCCACCATCCCAGGGGCGCGCTCCGCTTCCCCTGAGTTCTTCTCGTGTCTTCCCTCCGGAAGGCTTGGTTTCCGGACTGCAACTTCAGTGGCTGGGGAAACACATATAGCCACAAACAATGTTCATGCGTTTTCCGTGGCTGGAAATCGAGCGGTACGAATCCCCAGTCCCTCTTCCGGTAGACTTGAGGGGACAACCATTCAACGGAGCCTTCCTGCACCCCATGACTGAAGAACGCCTCATTCGTCCCGCCCACAATCTTTTTGGGAGCTTGCGCCTTCCCGGCGACAAGTCCATCAGCCATCGCTATGGCATGTTGGCCGCCTTCGCCGAAGGTACCTCGCACTTCACCAACTTCTCCACCGGGGCGGACTGTGCCTCGACCCTGTCCAGCATGGAAGCGCTGGGCGCCAAAGTAAGCAGAATCAAAGAGGGAGAGATCGAAGTCAGGGGCGTCGCCGGGCGCGTTACTCCTGCAAGCCAGCCTCTGGACTGCGGCAACTCCGGATCCACGATGCGCATGATCTCCGGGCTTCTGGCCCCGCAGCAGGGCAGTTTTACGCTTACCGGCGACGCTTCCCTGTCCCGCCGCCCGATGGAGCGCATTCGCAAGCCTCTTGAAGCCATGGGCGCACGTCTAACGCTTACCGAAGGGCACGCGCCTTTGACGATTCTGGGCGGGCCACTCCAGGCCATCGACTACACCACGCCGGTTCCCAGCGCCCAGGTAAAGACCTGCGTTCTGCTGGCCGGGTTGCAAACCGCAGGAACTACCGTCGTCCGTGAGTCTGTGCGCACGCGCGACCACAGCGAACTGGCCCTGCGAGCCTTCGGCGCCACGCTGAACCGGAGCATCGATTCGGTGTCCATCACAGGCCCACAGACGCTCCGCGCCATCGACGCGCCGGTGCCCGGCGATATCTCTTCGGCGGCGTTCTTCCTTTGCGCGGCCGCGCTTTTTCCGGGCTCCAGCCTGGTGCTGGATTCGCTGGGGCTGAACCCCACCCGCGCCACGCTCCTGGACGTTCTCACTTCGCTCGGTGCACGGATCAGCGTTCTGAATCTCGAAGAGAAGAACGCCGAACTGGTGGGCACGGTGCAGATTTCCGCGCCGCCGGAAGGGTTGGGATCCACCGAGGTCAGCGGAGCGCTTGCCGCGCAGCTGATCGACGAGTTGCCGGTATTGGCGGCCATTGCGCCCTTTACGCGTGGCGGTATCCGCATCCGGGACGCCAAGGAACTGCGCGTCAAGGAGTCCGACCGCATTGCGCTGGTGGTGAAGAATCTGCGGGCCATGGGGGCAGAGGTGACCGAGTTCGAAGACGGCCTCGACGTGCCGGGCGGGCAGACTCTGCACGGCGCGACGATCGATTCAGGCTCGGATCACCGCATTGCCATGGCCTTCAGTGTGGCGGCGCTTCGTGCCGAGGGAGACACTCTGATCCAGGGCTCGGAATCGGCGAACATCAGCTTTCCCGAGTTCTTCAATCTGCTGGATCTGGTCGCGGAGCGGTAGGAAGAATTTGACCAAGAAGCCTGTTTCGAAGGTTGATTCAAGAGGGACGAAAAGCAAGCGCAGGTCCCCTTCGCCGTCCCTCAGGGCAGGTTTTTCGACTCGGCTGAAAAGCGCCTCGATTCTCATGGACGGAGCAGAGTCAAGAGGCCTATTGGAAAGAAAATTCAGCAAGTTAGCCTCCGCTGCGCGGAGTTAGCGAGTTAGCGAGTTAGCGAGTTAGCCGATCCCTGCGGCAGGTCAAGGACTTGAGCCCTGTTCAACTCGCGGCGCGAGTCAGTTAGCTCAGGGCGACAGTGGGCTTAATTTGACGCCGGGTAATAGAAACGAAAAGGCAGGCCAGCTTCGAATCAAGCTGGCCTGCCTTTTTGTTGAAGTTGCGACTCGCTTACCGCGATGCCGGTGGAGCGGTCGAGGGTTCCTTGCTGGGCGGAGCTGCCTGGACGCCCGGAACCACTGGAGCGGTCTTGACGTCTCCGGAAGCGGCTTCGGTCAGGTTGATGCCGTAATGGTGGAGGGTCGCCGCAAGTGTCTGGTAAAGGCCGGCACGATCCTTTGCATAAGCGGCGTTGGCGGCAATCAGGTTGTTCTCAGCCGTTGCCAAGTTGCGTTGCTGCAGCAACACATTGGCCGTGGTTGAAGCACCAAGGCGGAGTTTTTTGTTCTCTGCATCCAGGCTCTGCTGGTTGTAGTCCCTGGCTGCCAAGGAGGCTTGGACCTGCGCCCGGTCATTGGTCAAGGCGAACTGTGCGTTTACCACCTGCATCCGGATCTGGGTGTAGAGTTGCTCAAGCCGCAACTCTGCCTGCCGGTATTCCATCAGCGAGCGTGCCTGCTGTGCCTGCGCAAACTTGTTGCCGATGGGGATTTGCACGCTGAAGGTGACACCCTTGTCAGGGTTGCTGCCATTCAACATGTTTTGCAGAGTTCCGGGGTAGCTGGTGGTGGGGTACTGGTTGGGAGCGCATACCGTTCCCTGAAACAGGTTAAGGCAATCGGGGCTTTGGGATCCGCCAATGCCGGTCCCACTATAGAATGCGGAAACGTCGAGCACCGGCAAGAGCGCATTGCGCGCGCCCTTCAGAGTGATCTCGTCGTTGCGGAGCGTGAGCACAGCCTGCTCCAGTTCCGGCCGCTGTTGGAAGGCTTCCTGTACCAGCGCTTCCACGGGTTGTGTTTCCTCCGGGATCTGTTCCAGACTGACACGATCCGTGGGGATAACGGAAGCGGCCACCAAAGCGGGATCGTTCAGGTTGCGCGCGATGGCCTGCTTGATGATCTGCTGCTGGTAGTTCAGAGCGCTCTGCGAGCTGATCAGGGCCTGCTTGTCAGAGGAATTGCTGGATTGAACATTCACGACGTCCAGAGGAGCGACGGTGCCGATTTCCAGCTCCTTCTGGTAGTCCGTCACCAATTTCGAGCTTTGATCAAGCGCACGTTCTTTTGCCTGCACATCTTCGTATGCCTGCACCAGGCCCCAGTAGATGCTCTCCACCTGGTTGACGGTATAAAGCAACTGCTGGCGGAAGGAGGAGTCGGTGATGCGCCGGTTATTCAGCGCCTGGTACATGAAGCGCTTGTTGACCCAGATGCCGGCGCCCTGCAACAGGTGCTGGGTCAAGGTGGCCTTGAAATTGGAATCCAATTGCGGGCTATAGATGTTGAACTCGCTGGAAGAAGTGACCCGCTGGTTGTTGAATCCCACGGCCAGATTGGTCCCGGTGACGAACCCCTTGTTGAAGGTGAAGTTGTAGAAATCGGTATTCTGGAAGGCCCGTGGCTGGAATGCGCTGGTCTGCGGGGACTCGGCTCTTTCCAACTGAATGGTGCTGGTCACGGAGGGCTCGAGAGCCTCGGGGTTGGGACCCGCGCCGGCCGTGCTCAGGGTCAATCCTGCTACGCCGGAACCTGCGCCACCTGAACCAACGGTGGTTCCACCGGGTCCGCCGCCCGCCGTCAAGGTCGAAGCGGAGCCTCCCAAGGTGTTGGTGATCAGGCCGGAGGGAGCACCCAAGGGCGCCATGCCGGTTTTGGTCCGAAGGATGTCGGTATCGGCAATGTCCAGATCGTAGCGGGCGATGGCGATGTCGAAGTTGTTTTCAAGCGCCAGCGCGATGGCATCGGAAAGGCTCAGATAGATTTTGCCGTCCTTCACCAGGTCGGTGAGGCGGACGGAGTTGGCAAAACTGGCCTTGGAAATCGTGGTAGGCCGATACATGTTGATGGGGTTACCCACAAGCGGGCCAGCCGGCTTGGAAAAATCACGCTGCGACGTACGCAGGTTCAGCGGCTCGGTTGGCACCGGGGCTGGTGCAGCGGGAAGCTCCGAGGTTGCCTTCTCCGGTGTCTTCTGGCCTGCCCCAGCCTGGGGAGTTGCCGCCTGTTGAGCAAACCCTGGGGGCACTGCAGTCGTCAATGCAAGCATGACCACTGCCAGCGCACGCAACCGATTGCCTGACTGAATGCGCCCCGCCTGGGCCGAATTGCCGCCCGTGGCCTCTTGCTGCCGATCAAACACACGTTTACCGTTCAAATGCATGGTTCCTCTCCACGTAATCCTGAGGCATGTGGGGTGCCATTCTTCAAGACGCCCAGAAAGCCCTTCCGGACGCAAATTTGTGATTTGCCAGGGCAGAAATCGTTCTAAGCCAGGCCAGTAGCCATCCACTCATTGCTCAATACGCGCTTGGCCACCGGTTCGTTCCACGGTTTTCCAAATCAATGCTGTGGGACGGCCAAGCCGCAAGACGATGCAGAAAGCTGAGTATATCTCACTGGCACTCAGCACCCCGGTTCGGTGGCTTGTTCGGGTAGGCTGGTAATCGAGAAGAACGCCATGACCGAAATGCCCCATTCCGAAGCGGGTCTCCAAACCTGGAAGCTGACCGTGGCCTATGACGGCACCGATTTTCACGGCTGGCAGGTGCAGCCGGGCAAGACGACCGTCCAGGGCGAGCTGCAAAAGGCCTTGGGACGGATCACCGGCGAGACACCGCTGCCGCAGGGGTCGGGGCGCACCGATGCCGGGGTCCACGCCCTGGCCCAGGTGGCCAGTTTTGGCTTGCAGGCTCCAATTCCCGCGGAGAACCTTCAGCGCGCGCTCAACCGCACGCTGCCGAGGTCCATTCGGGTCAATGAAGCGAGAACAGTGCGAAGCACCTTTCATGCGCGGCATTCGGCACGGGCGAAGACCTACGAATACCGGGTATTTCGGGGCTCGATTTGCCCCCCGGTGCTGGCCCGCTATGTGCTCGCCTGCCCCTGGCCCCTGGATCTGGAACGGATGCAACGGGCTGCAGCGATGTTTGAAGGAGAGCACGACTTTCTGAGCTTTGCGGCAACCGATCCCGACCTGGCCAGCCGCGATCTCGCCTCTTCAAGAGGCCTGGACCAGGAAGAACGGTTGCCGTATGCCCAGGCCGTGGCGCCGGTGGGAGCGGTCCGAACCGTCTTCTGCTCAACATGGCATGAGGGTCAATGCGACGCCGGCGATCTATGGGTGTACCGCGTGCGGGGCAGCGGGTTTCTGCATCACATGGTGCGCAACCTGGTGGGGACGATGCTCGATGTGGGCCGGGGCCAACTCAGTGCGGAGGCCATTCCCGGGATTCTGGCCGCACGGGCGCGCGCAGCGGCCGGGCCCACGGCCCCGGCTCGGGGCCTGTTTCTGCACTCGGTTGAGTACGTTGAGGACGAGGTTAGACCGGTTCCACAATTCCTGTGCCCTTTGTAGTCTCGTGCAAGGCAGCTCTTTCTTGAGGAAAAGGCTACTTGAGAGCCGTAGGTTCCGGGTACACCAATTGTGGAACCGGTGTAGCCAAAACGATCGAGATTTTGCCGGTATCCGAGTCCAGAGATCGCTGGCGGACAGACGCTTCCTGCTAACCTGAGACAGCCGCATGCCCATCGTTCCCGACAAAACGGCATTCTCCCGGGTGACCTCCCTGGCCGCCTTGCGCCCCCTCCACGCCGCGTTTGCGTGGCTCCATGGAAACCCTAAGACGATCATGGATTGGCAAATCGAACTGGTGACGATTCCGGGGCCACCGTTCGGCGAACAGGCCCGCACGGAATGGATTGCGGCCCGGTTTGCGGAAATCGGCTTGAGTCAGATTCACGCCGACGAAGTTGGAAACGTTACCGGTGTGTTGCCTGCCGCGAAACTGCCAGTAGAAAGCTCCGGGCCAGTGATCGTGCTCTCGGCGCACCTGGATACGGTGTTTCCCGCGGGTACCATCCTGAATCCCGTCCTGGACGGCGAACGGCTTGAGGCGCCTGGCTCCTGCGACAACGGGGCCGGGGTGGTTGGGATGCTGGCCGTCGCCAAGGCCCTTGTCGAGTCCAGATTCGAGCTTTCGGCGCCCCTCATCTTCCTTGGCAATGTGGGCGAAGAAGGTGAAGGCGACCTGCGGGGCGTACGCCACTTCTATAACCAGGAGGCGCTTGCCGGACGTATCGCGGCCCACATTGTGCTGGACGGCGCGGGTGCGGATGCGGTGGTGACGCAGGCGCTTGGCAGCCGACGCTACCAGGTGGCCATCACCGGGCCCGGAGGACACAGCTTTACCGACGCCGGCACGCCAAACCCCATCGCCGCACTGGCATTCGCATTGGCTGTTGTGGCCCAAACGAAGTTGCCCCAGGAACCCCGCACTACGCTCAACCTGGGCACAATCCAGGGCGGCACCAGCGTGAATTCGATCCCGGAGAGCGCACAGGCTTCCATCGACTTCCGATCCACGAGCGCGGGGGAGTTGCTGCGACTGGAGGTGGCATTGCACCGGGCTGTGGAAGATTCCGTCGATCGCTGCAATGCGGTGGCCAAGGGCGGCTCATCGCGCATTCGTGGGGAACTCAGTTACAAGATCACCGAAATCGGCAATCGACCGGCCGCGCACCTGCCCGGCGATTCGCCGCTGCTGGAAACCCTGCGTGCGGTGGATCGCCATCTTGGCCGCCAGACCGAACTTCGGCTCGGCTCCACGGACGCCAACATCCCGCTCTCGCTGGGCGTTCCGGCTGTATCCCTCGGGGCTGGGGGCGATGGCGGAGCGGCGCATACACTGGGCGAGTGGTACTCCGCCAAGGACCGGGAAGCAGGTCTGAAGCGGATTTTGCTGCTGATGCTGGCCATGGCGGATTGGGCAGCGGAGCAGTAGGACTTGTCTGCTACACTCCGCCCATGCGCGTCTCTTCCGCCTTCATCGTCCTTGCATTCGCCGCTGGTTCTGTCTGCTGCGCACAAACGCCTCTGTCCAGACTGCCTTCGCCCAAGCCGGTTCGCCAGGGACAGATCAGAGAAGTTCCGGACACCGTTTTCTACGACGGGGCGATCTACACGGGCATGGGGTTTGCCGAGGACCGGCCTCAGACGGTTCAGGCAATGGCAATCGGCGGGGGCAAGATACTGGCGGTCGGGACATCCGAGGAGATTCTGCGGCTGGCCGGACCAAAGACCCGCAAGATCAACCTCGATACCGCAAAGAGCGGCACGTATGTCTTCCCGGGATTCAACGATGCCCACACCCACCTGGGGAGCGCGGGGCGCACCAAACTCAATGTCGATTTGACCGGGACACCTTCTCTTGCCGCGATGCTGGCCACTATCGAGGCCTTTTCCCGAGCGGCTCCTGCCGGCCACTGGCTTACGGGCGGCAACTGGGACCATACGCTTTGGCAACAGAAGACGCTGCCAACCCGCTACGACCTGGACAAGGTGACGGCCAGCCATCCCACCTTCCTGGCCCGCATCGACGGACATATTGCCATCGCCAACTCGGCAGCATTGGCCGCCGCCGGGGTCACCGGGAAGACGGTTCCGCCCCAGGGCGGCGCAATCGACCGGGACGCCAACGGCAACCCCACCGGAATTCTGCGCGAATCGGCACAGGAGCTGGTCTTGAAGGCGATCCCTCCGCCTAGCCACGAAGAGCGCCTGCGCGGCGATCAATTGGCCATCGCCGATGCGGTAGCCCATGGGGTCACCAGCGTGCAGGATTTCAGCGACTGGCAGGATTTCCTGGTCTTCGAGCAACTGGAACGGGAGGGCAAACTCAGGCTGCGCATCAGCGAGTGGCTGCCGTTTTCCGCTCCGCTCGACAAGCTCAGGCAGATGCGCGCCCATCACGATGGCAACGACCCGATGCTGCATACCGGGATGTTGAAAGGCTTCATGGACGGGTCGCTTGGTTCGCGTACCGCCGCAATGAAGGCGCCTTATGCCGACGATCCCGGCAACAGCGGCCTGCCGCAATACGAACAGAAGCAATTGAACGAGATGGCCGAGGAACGGGCGAAGGCGGACTTCCAATTGGGATTTCATGCCATTGGCGACCGGGCTACCGCCATGGCTTTGGAAGCGCTGAGCCACGCGAACGGGGCGGGCCAAAGCCCTTTCTTTTGTAGGCCAGCCGGACAGAAACCTCAACCGATGGATGAAAAGGTAGATTGCCCGGAGATGCACTTCCGTGGCCGGGACCGCATCGAACACGCCCAGGTTGTGGACCATGTCGACCTTCTGAACTTCAAGATTGGCGGTGTCATCGCATCCATGCAGCCAAATCACCTGCTCACGGACATGAACTGGGCGGAGAACCGTCTTGGCCCGCGCCGAGCCGCCAATTCCTATGCCTGGAAAGCCTTCCTCGATCTCCGCATCCCTTTGGCCTTTGGCACCGACTATCCAGTCGAGCCCATCACGCCGTTTCGAGGGCTCTACGCGGCCGTGACCCGCATGAACGAGGCTGGGACAAAGACGTATTTTCCTGAAAACAAGATCACACGAGGACAGGCGCTGTTTGCATACACACAAGGCTCAGCCTACGCCGAATTTGCCGAGAAGCACAAGGGCAAGCTCGCTCCCGGGTACTTTGCGGATTTCATTCTGGTAGACCGCGACCTCTTCACCGTCGCCGCTCCTGCGATTCTCCACACCGTGGTCAAGGAAAGCTATGTCGGGGGCCGGCAGGTTTTGGCGCAATGATGGCACGGCGCCGAGGCACGAGGGCAACTCTGCCAAGGCACGAACCGAGGCGCTGGCGCATAGGCCGGTTTATGTTTGCTGCAAACGCCGCGAAGACTGGGTTTTCAAGGCAAAGTGCTCAAAGTGAGCGAGTTTTCACGACTGAAACCCTACCATCACCGGTTCCATCTCCAAGGTGACGTGAAACCGGGTATGGACAGCTTCGGTGATCTGGCTGCCGAGAGCGAGGACCTCATGCGCCGTCGCCCCACCCCGATTGATGAGCGCAAGGGTGTGCCGCGATGAAAGTCCGGCCTTGCCGAGCGCTTGCCCCTTGGAAAAGCCGGCCTGTTCAATGAGCCAGGCGGCAGGCACCTTGACGAGGCCAAGGTGTTCGGGACCAGCCCCGGCCGGAAACCGGGGAGGCGGCTTCAGACTGGCGGAGGCGATCTCTGCATACTGCTCCTCGGTGACCACAGGATTCTTGAAGAAGCTGCCCGCACTGCGACAATCCGGATCTCCTTCGACCAGGAGCATTCCCTTCGACTGGCGAATCTCGCGAACCCCGGCAGCCACCTCGGCAAGGCTGAGTTCGCTTCCCTCCGATTGCCGCGCGGCCAGAGCCTTTTTGAGGTCCGCATAGCGAATGGTGGGCGCTCCGCCGGGAGTCAGCCGATAATCCACGCGGGTCACAATGTATCTGCCACGGTCGACGGTGTTGAACCGACTGCGCCGATACGAAAACCCACATTCATGGTTTAAGAACTCGACAAAGGCGCGCTCTTCGAGGTCGAAGGCGCGTACCCGCTCGATGGCGGAGTCGACCTCCTGGCCGTATGCCCCCACGTTTTGGACCGGCGTACCGCCTACGGTACCTGGAATGCCCGCCAGGCATTCGACCCCGGCGCAAGAGTCCTCAACCGCCCGCTGCACGAAGCGTTCCCAGTCCTCACCCGCCGCTACCTGATAAATCCGCTGGCCGGAATGTTTCGAATCGGCGGCGATCCCGCTTAATCCAATATGCAGCATCAAGCCCTGGAATCCGGCATCGGCAACCAACAGATTGCTTCCGCCCCCTAGAACAAACAGAGGTTGCGCACGATCGCGGGCCCAATTGGCTGCTTCCACGACGTCGGCTTCGCTGCCCGCTTCGACAAACCAGCGGGCAGGCCCGCCGATTCCAAAGGTTGTGAAGGGCGCAAGCGGCTTGTTTTCTTCAAGGAGCATCGCTTCAAGGCTACACTACCGGGTTTGGCATAGAATCAGTGCAGGCAACTTCCCTGCCGGAGGAAAATATGTATCCAGAACTGATGGTCGTTCCCATGCGCGAGGAACTTGTCCGCGCTGGGATCGCGGAAACGCGCACCCCTGAAGATGTCGATGCTGCGCTCGCGCAGCCAGGCACAACCTTGTTGGTAGTCAACTCCATTTGCGGCTGCGCAGCGGGCAAGATGCGTCCCGGTGTGCGCCTGGCTCTAACCAACTCCGCCAGCCTGCCGGACCACCGGATCACGGTGTTTGCCGGCCAGGACCGGGAAGCGACAGACCGAGCCCGCAGCTACTTCGAGGGCAATCCTCCCAGCTCGCCCGCAGTGGCACTTCTGCGCGACGGCAAGCTGGTCTACCTGATGCAGCGGCATGTCATCGAGCAAGCTACAGCCCAGCAGATTGCCGGCGAGCTGGTGCGGGCCTTCGATCAGTTCTGCGCCAAGGCAACTGTGCAGTAAAAGCGAGCCTCAGACCTTGCGGATCGGTCCAGGATATTGAGCAATGACCGAGTCCCCAGTCAACAATAGGATCCCTTCGACCATGGCCTGAGCAATCAGGATACGGTCGAAGGGATCTTTGTGGATGGGCGGGAGGTTGGCGGATGCAACGGCATGTTTTCCAAGCACGGCCAGTTCAGAATAGCCGTTCTCCAGCAGGCCCTCCCAAACCGTACCAGGACGAGCATGGAAGCTCTCCAACCCCTTGGCGTGTTTGATTGAGATCTCCCAGATGCTTGCAACACTGAAGAGAAGTTCGTTCTCGGAATCCGCAATCATGCGCGACGCCAAGGCAGAAAGGCGCGGAGAATCCTCACTAGCCCACAACAGGAGGTGCGTATCGAGAAGAAGTTTCATTCTTCACCGCTGAACATCTTCTCTTTTCCGCTGAACATCTTCTCGATCTCATCGGCCATCATTGTGTCAAAGTCATCCGGAACCCTGATTTGACCCTTTAGGAAGCCCAATCGGCGCTTCACCTGGGTCTCGGGCACGTCCAGTCGCGTCACTTGCACCATTGGCTTGCCGGCTTTGGCGATGATGAACGAATCCCCCTGCTCGGCCTCATCGACCAGCTTCGAGAGGTGGGTCTTTGCATGGTGAATATTGAAGGTCCGCATCGCGCCTCCCAGGTGAACTAAGTCTACTGAGTTTAGTCCAGATCGAATTCCCGGAACAAGAGTCTTCGCTGCACCAGAAACACAAAAGGCCTCCCTTGCGGGTGGCCGTTTGGGTTTCTGCCTGTATCGAGCGATCAGTCCCCAACCGCACCATCCGGGAGCGCCTGCACCTTGCTGTGCTTCACCGAGTAGAAGAAGTAAATCACCAGCCCGAGGACAAGCCAGCTAAGCATTACGATCCACGTGATACGAGCCAACTGGGTCATCAAATAGCCCGCCGACAGGATTCCCAGGATCGGAACCAGCGGCACGAAGGGCGTCTTGAAGGGCCTGGGAAGCTGAGGACTGCGAACCCGAAGCACCCACACCCCGGCACTGACAATCGTGAAGGCCAGCAGGGTGCCGATGTTCACCAACTCTGCGAGTTTCGCAATCGGCAGAAAAGCCGGCATGATGGCAGCAAAGGCTCCGAACACAATCGTGGTGATCCACGGCGTGCGAAATTTGGGATGGATGGCCGAGGCCCACTTGGGCAGCAACCCGTCTCGCGACATGGAATAGAAGACGCGTGTCTGTCCGAGCAGCATGACCAGCATCACGGTCGCCAGCCCGAAAACAGCGCCCACCTTCACCAGCATCGATCCCCAGACCACGCCGGTTGCATCGATCGCCAGGGCTACAGGAGCTGCGACATTCAGCGTCTTGTAGTTCACCAGGCCGGTCAGAACCAGCGATACCAGGATGTAAAGGATGGTGCAAACCACCAGGGAGCCGAGAATGCCGATCGGCATGTCGCGCTTGGGATTCTTCGCCTCCTGGGCTGCGGTCGACACGGCGTCAAACCCGATATACGCAAAGAAGATGGACGCAGCCGCTCCCGGGATTCCCAGCAGGCCGAAGTTCCCGTGCCCGTCGGAAGGAGGAATGAATGGATGCCAGTTGCTGCTGGCCACCTGCGGATGATGAAAGAGATACAAACCGCCAACCACCAGGAAGACGCCCACAATGCCCAGCTTGACGATGACGATAGCCGAGTTGAAGTTGGCCGATTCCTTGATGCCGATCACCAGGATTGCCGTGATCACCAGAACAATCATCACCGCGATCAGGTTGAAAAATCCGGTCACATGTGGCAACCCCAGGTCGGTCACACCGGGCGGCAGCGACATCTTATCGATCCAGATGCCCTGGTACTTCACCAGAACGTTGCCGGTTGTGGTGGTCAATGCCGGAGGAATCACAATGCCCAGTTGCTGCATCAGGCTGTTGAAGTAGGCTGCCCATCCGGCAGCGACCGTCGAAGCGCCGAAGGCATACTCCAGAGTCAGATCCCAACCAATGATCCAGGCCACCAGTTCGCCGAGCGTGGCGTACCCGTAGGTATAAGCCGAACCGGCAATCGGAATGATGGAAGCAAACTCGGCATAGCAGAGCCCGGCAAAGGCGCATGTGATCCCAGCCAGCACAAAGCTGAGAGAGACAGCCGGGCCGGCGTGCAGCGCGGCCGCCTGACCAGTGAGCGTGAAAATGCCGGCGCCAATGACGGCTCCGATGCCCAGCGTAATCAGGTTGAGCGCGCTCAACGAGCGCTTGAGCGTATGCTCGCCTTGTTCACTCGCCTCTTCGGAGAGCATCGACATGGGTTTGATACGAAGCAGTCTGGACATGTATGAGGGACTTCCTCCTCAGCGGTTGAGATCCAATTGAAGTGAACTAGCCTCGTGACTGGTTCTTTGAGTGGCGCGACCAGAAGAGGTAAACAGGAATCCCCAGCAGCACGAGCACCAGGCCCGGCCAAGTGTACTGAGGCTTGTATCGCAATAATACGATACAGATCCACGCAGCCAGCACCAGGTAGAGCGCTGGAAGCACGGGATAGCCCCACGCCTTATAGGGCCTTGGGGCATCGGGCCGCTTGAAGCGCAGCACGAAGAGCCCGACGATGGTGAGGATGTAGAACACCAGGACGGCAAAGATAATGTAGTCCAGCAACTGGCCATAGGAGCCGGAAACGCACAACAGCGTGGCCCAGCAGGCCTGCACCAGCAAGGCCGCGGCGGGCGTCTTGTAGCGCGGATGCAGCTTGCCGACGGACTTGAAGAACAGACCGTCCCGGCTCATGGCGTAGTAGACGCGCGCCCCGGCCAGCGACATCCCATTGGCGCACCCGAAGGTGGAAACCAGGATGGCCCCGGCCATCAGCCAGGCGCCGCCGGAGTGGAAGATCTGTTCCAGAGCAGCCGTTCCCACCCGGTCCTCTGCCGCATACTGAACGCCGCGCGCCATCACGGTTGCTCCGTTGGGATCGCCGTGCATGGGCAGCACCAGGATGTAGGCCAGGGATGCCAGAAAGTAAACCGTCAGCACGAAGCCCACGCCCAGAATCAACGACAGGGGAATGTTCCGCTTGGGATTCTTGACCTCGCCGGCGGTAAACGTGATGTTGTTCCAGGCATCGGCCGAGAACAACGACCCCACCTGGACCACGGCGAGAATCACAAACAGGTTCACCAGCACGATGGGGCCGCCCATGCCTACCTGGACCGGATGCAACGAACTCCAGCCGGCGTTCTTCCAGAACTCGCTCCAATGCGGGCCGAAGTTCGCATTCCATACGGCCGGGTTGCGGCCAATGGTGAAGGCCAGCAGGATCAGCGCCGCCAGCGAAAATGCCTTGGCGGTGGTGAAGATGTTCTGGATGAGGGCGCCGAGTTTCACGCCGAAGATGTTCACCACGGCCAGGAAGACAACAATGACGATGGCGGTCAGGTTGGCTGTGTTGACCCCGATATGCATGCCACCGAGGGCCATGGGGCCAACCTGAACGGTGGGAACGTCGGCGATGTGCCACAGCCAGTTGTTGCCGGAGATGACCGGGAAGAAGACGCCGAGAAACTTGCCGAAGGCCACGCAAACGGCTGCAATGGTGCCGGTCTGGATGACGAGAAAGAGCGTCCAGCCGTAAAGAAAGCCCCATAGCGGCCCCAGGGACTCGCGCAGGTAAACGTATTGACCGCCGGCCTTTGGCATCATGGCCGCGAGCTCGCCGTAGCTGAGCGCGGCGGTCATGGTGAGAATGGCGGTCACGACCCATGCGCCCAGATAGAGCGCCGGGGAGTTGGTTCCCCGGGCGATGTCGGAATCGACAATGAAGATGCCGGACCCGATCATGGAGCCGATCACCAGCGCCGTCGAACTGAAGAGTCCGAGGGTCGGCACCATCCCGGTTGCTGCGGGCGAGGTCTTTGGCATTGGATTGAGATCTGAAGTCTTCACGTAAGAATGTTTTAGCGGATTTGCTCGCGGAAGTCTTTCTTTTTCTTCAATTGCCGATTTCCGTGTGCCTTTGCGTCCCTTCCGACCCCAAGAACTCCGCCTCACCAGTTGTTAAGCCAACGCGGCGATCCATTTGCGGAATTCGGCGGCTGGGTCAGGCTGACGGAAGAGCGCGCCCGCGATGGCCACGATCGATGCGCCAGCGGCGAGCGCTTCCGGCGCGGTTGCAAGGGTGATGCCGCCGATGGCGACCAGAACGGGGTCAGGGCCTGCTTCGGCACGAAGGCGGCGAATGCCTTCGATTCCGATAGGGGGCGACGAAACCTGCTTGGTTCGGGTGGGGTAGACGATTCCGATGGAGAAATAGTCCGCGGGCGTCGCCAGGATGCCGGGGACCATGCCGCTGCCGCCACCGCCAAAAGTCCCGATGATCCGATCCGGCCCGAGGATCGCACGAGCCTCTGCCGGAGTGACATCGCCCTTATCGACATGCGCGCCGTCAAAACCTATCTGTTCAACAAGATCGGCCCGGTCATCGAGAATCAACTTCACCTGTCCAACCGGCATTGCGGCGCGCAGGATTGCGGCGTCGGCAATCAACTCGGCCTCCGCGCCTGTCTTGTTGCGGTACTCCAGCAGGGTGACTCCAGCCTGGGCTAGAGAGTCGCCAAGATTATGCAGAAACTCTGCGCGGCCGGTGGACGGAATGACGGACGAATCGAGGATGGGATAGATCTTCGGAAGGCTGGTATGCATGGTTCAAGGGTAACGCATGAAGAGCATGGATGAGGGACAAGGAACCGGTTTCCTGAGGTGAGGTGAATGTCGAAGCGCCCCATCCTTGCGCCGGAAGAAAAGGCGCAAGGATGGGGGCGCGGGGAGCGACTGACTCGCCTACATATTGCTGTCGGCAGAGGGGCCGTACATGCCGGGGACCGGCTTGTCGAGCAGGCGCAGGTAAACGCCCAATTGCGCCCTGTGATGGGCCAGATGATTGATGACCCAGGTACGCCAGACATCGTATTTGGAATCGTCGATCCAGGCCTGGCCGCCGGCCACGAATTTCCAGTTCCCGTCCCAACTCTCGAGGGTGAACGTGGCGAGCGCCTGCTTGACCTCAGCAACCTGCCGGTCGAACTTCTCCAGCAGGGCCTCGGTGGAGGCGGGGATGTAGGGTTCAAATTTATGATCCGCGGGAAACTCCAGTTTATCGGTGGTCAGGGTGTGGATTGCCCATTCCCCGGCGGTATCCGAGACATGTCCAGCCAGCCGGCCGAGAGTCATGGATTTGGGATGAGGGCTATAGTTGAAATCGACATCGGCCGGAATTGCCTCAAACATCTTGCGCGTGTTGGCGGTTTCGCGGTCGTATTCGGCGATCAGCTCTTTTTGAATGTCCATCGTGCAACCTCCATGTTGCGAAGCCAGCATACCGGAAATCTGGCGACAAGGCGAAGAAAAAGCGATAATTTTTTGACTTGGCCGAGCGAGTCCAAGGTAGGAGCGTAGAAGCCCTTCCAATTTCGCTTGAATTTCGACACTGGAGATCCAACACGGTCGAAGGGCTGCGCCTCGATTCAGCCGCCTTTTCAGAGTCTCGGCGGCTCGAAACGATATAATCCGCGCAAACGGGACATTGAAGGAAAGATGAATCGTATGAAGCTCGTGGGACTCATTGCGGTGGTAGCCAGCGGGCTGATGGGTTTGGCCGCCAGCGCCGCGCCGATTCCCAGCGCCTGGGACCAGCCTGCCGCCGAACTCTGCGAACAGATCGGCAACCTGCTTGGCCCGGGACAGGCGAGGCTGACGATTCGCAACCTGTCTACGATCCCTGCCGACGAGGTTCCCGCCATCCAGCGCTTGCTTGAGCAGGATCTGAACGCCCGGGGCGTGTTGAGCTCGGGCGCGGACAGCGCCAACGCGCTTCGAGTGACACTGAGCGAGAACGCATGGGAGCGGCTGTGGGTGGCCGAGGTGATTCTAGGCAATGAGACGCGGGTGGCGATGGTGCAAGTGGATCGACCGGCGGAACGGGCCGCGGCCGTGGTGGAGTCCATCGTCCTTCGCAAAGCGCGCCTGCCGATGGAATTGAGTTATTTGCCTGGAGGCCTTCCCGATGAACCGGTGATTGCGTCTCTTTCAACCGACTTTGGCATGGTCCTGCTGAGGCCGGACGAGATCGCGCTGTTCATGCACGGTGAGGGCGGTTGGTCGAAGGAGCGGCGTTTGGCGATCAAAGGCCGCCTGGCAAATCCGAGAGACGCGCGGGGCCTTCTGATCCGCTCCGCCGATGGACGGGGATTCACCGCGTTCGTACCGGGAACCGAGTGCAGGGGCAGCGATGTTCCTCAAGAAAGCGGTGCTGCCCCAAGCGACGGTTGGACGATGCAGTGCCAGGCCAGCGACGATCCCTGGCCGCTTGTGCAGCCCGACGCAACCACCAGCGGATCGCCTGGGTTGAAGGCTTTCTATAACTCGGCGCGGAACTACTTTACCGGCGTGGTAACGCCCAACCTGGGGGTGGATTTGCCGCCGTTTTATTCTGCGGCCCTGATTCCCCGCCCTGCCGCCAATGCTGCGTTGCTGATCGGCGGGATCGACGGCAAGGTGCTGCTGGTGGAGAACGGCGCGGTGAAGCCGGTGGCCGGCGCACGCGACTGGGGCAGCGACTTTTCGGCTCTGCATTCGGGGTGCGGAACGGGGACGCAGATTGTGGCTTCCGGCTCAGGCGAGGCGATTACGGACAGCCTGCGAGCCTACGAGTTGCCGGCACAGGAGGCAGTGCCGATGGGCGCCCCGTTGGCCATGGACGGGACGGTGACGGCGCTGTGGGCCGCGCCGGACGGAAAGAGCGTCATCGCCGTGGTGCGGGGATCGGGAGACAGCTACGAGGTGGACCGTGTCACGGCTGATTGCCATGAGTAGTAAACAGGAATCAGGGAACGAGTTGCGGGGAACAGGCAACAGGGAACAGGGATCGGGGATCCGCAAGCGGGTTGAGGGTTGCGGGTTGCCGGTGTCTTCGATTGGACCTGAGGCCGCCCACCCTAGCGACAAAAACAAGAACGTCGCGAGGGTGGGGCACCCACCTTTTTGGTACCTAACTTGGGTGGGGCACTCGGGTTTTTGGCACCCCAAGAGGGTGGGGCACCCGGGTTTTTGGCGGCTCGCCGGGTTCTTGCTGGTCGCGGTCCTGGCAGTGCCGGCAGGGGCGCGGACGCGTCCGCATTACGGGGGCACGCTGCGGGTGGAGATCGAGGGCGACCCGTGGCAGCAGTACAACGGGGTGGCACGGCGGCTGGTGCTGGATGGGCTGACGGTGCAGAGCGCCGATGGAACGGCTCTGCCGGCTTTGGCCCTCGAATGGAAGGCGGAAAACGACTTCCACCGCTGGCAGTTCAAGTTGCGCCCGGGTGTGCGCTTCCACGACGGATCGGCGTTGACCGCCCCGGTGGCGATCGACGCCCTGAACGGGGTATGCGGCGCCAAATGCCCCTGGACGGCGATTCATGCCGTGGGTTCGTCGCTGGTATTTACCGGCGACGCACCCATGCCGAACCTGTCGGAGATGCTGGCCAGCGACAAGTACCTGATCGAGATTCCGGATGCCAGCGGTGCGGGCAAGGTCATCGGCACCGGCCCGTTTCAACTGGCTGCGTTCAACCGCGATCTGCATACATTGGTGGCCAATGAGAACGGCTGGCAGGGGCGGCCGTACGTGGACAAGATCGAAATCTATCCGCGCAAATCGATCCACGACCAGTGGCTGGATCTTTCCGTAGGCCATGCCGACCTTGTGGAGGTTCCAGCCGAGCAGATGCGACAGGCACACGAACAGCGGCTCACGGTGAGTTCGTCGGCCCCGGCTACATTGCTGGCGCTCACCGTCAGCCCCAAGTCAGGGGTCTTGGGAAATCCCGATCTGCGCGCGGCCATTGCGCCGGCCGTGGACCGCAGCGCCCTCTATAACGTGATCTTTCAGAAACAGGGTGAAGTCACCGCCAGCTTGCTGCCGGCCGCACTCAGCGGCTACTCGTTTCTGTTTTCGGCTGATCGCGACCTGAACAAGTCGCATAAAAAGCGGGGCGGGCTTACGGCTCCGGGGCTGATCCTGGCCGCGGAATCCGGAAACACGATGCAACTGGCGGCACAGAGGATTGCGCTGAATCTTCACGAGGCAGGATTCACGGTTCAGGTCGTTGGAGCGGAGAGAATTCCCTGGGCCGACATGGTTTTGCGGCGCCTGCCGCTGGAGTCGACAGCGCCACGGGCCGCGTTGGAGGCCATGCTCCGCAATGGCGGACGCCTGGGACCGGTCGTCGAAGACTCCCCTGCCGGGCTCTACCGGGTGGAGCGCGATTTTCTCGAAAGCCACATGCTGATTCCTCTGCTTTATTTGCCGCGAGCCTGGGCCGCCGGAGGGCGGGTTCGCGACCTTCGTTTGAGCCCGGACGGCACGCCGCTGCTGGCCGAGGTTTCGCTTGAGGATGCGCCATGAACCTGCGCCAGAAGCTGTTGTTGCTGGTTTCGTTGACCGTCGCTGCCGTGGTGGCAGTGGTGGCGTGGACGGTGCTGGTGCGGATTCGGCAGGTGTTCGAGCAGCGCGACCAGGAAGAGACGGCCCTGTTTGTGAGCCAGTTCCAGCGCGAATTCCAGCACCGCTCGGCGGAGGTGGCCGCGGCCGTGGACCGCGTGGCGTCGGGCGAACGCATGCGCAGCATAGCCTATGAGCTCTCGCAGACCGGAGACGGCTCGCCGTTTTTGAACGAGGCGCAGACGTTGGCGCAACAAGCGCAACTGGACTTTCTTGAGATTGTGGGCCCCGATGGCAAGATCGTGAGTTCGGCTCAGTGGCCGGCGCGGTTTGGATATCTGGAGCCGGCTGCAAACCGGACCTCTGTAACCTTTCTCAAGCGCGAAGAGTTGCCCGACGGCAGCGCCACTCTAGGCCTCAACGCAGTACGTGGCGTTCACGGTGCGGAGCCGGAGGTGAGGGTTTTGGGCGGCAAGCGGCTGGACCAAAGCTTTCTGGCCGACCTTCCGGTGGCACCCGGGATGCAAATTGGCCTCTACAACGATACCGGCTCCTCAGAAAAGCCCGCATTTGAACAACTTACCACCCCATTCGATCCTGCGCGCCTGATTGACCAGACCGGCCCAGTTGCCAACGCGGGCAAGTATCAATCTCTGATCGATTCGGCACGTAGAACCGAGAAGGAGACCAGCGCAATTCTCTATCTTTCAAACCGGCGCGAGGATAGCGTGAATGCGACGGCAATTCCGCTGAAGAGCGAATCGGGGGACGTGCTGGCGGTGCTGACGGTAGCCATCGCCCGCACGGGCATGGTGGAGGCGCAGAAGCATATCCGGTCAATCGCGTATGGGGTCGCGTCGGGCGGCATCCTGCTGGCGATTCTGGCCAGCTTGTGGATTGCGGCGCGAGTATCGCGGCCCATTGAGCAACTGGCGCGGGCCGCCGGCGAGGTAGCAGCGGGTAACTGGGAGGCGCAAGTGCCGGAGCGCAAGCGTGGCCGGGGCCGCGACGAGGTAGACGTGCTTGCCCACAGCTTCAACCACATGACCGCCCAACTGGCCAGCCAGCGCGAACGGCTGCTGCAGAGCGAGCGCGTGGCGGCCTGGCGGGAACTGGCGCGAAGACTAGCGCATGAGTTGAAGAATCCGCTGTTTCCTCTGCAACTGACGGTGGAGAACCTGGTGCGGGCGCGCGCGCTGCCGGAAGCTGAATTCGACGAGGTCTTCGACGAGAGCACCAAGACGCTGGGCATGGAGATTGCGAACCTGAAGACGATCATTGGCCGGTTCAGCGACTTCAGCAAAATGCCCAAGCCGGAGTTGGAGCAGATCGACGCCAAGGATGTCATGGAGCGGGTCCGGGCGCTCTACGAAACAGCTGCACGCGAAGGAGAAGCGCCAATCCGCTTCGCGGTTGAACTGTCCCAAGAGGCGATGCCGCTGCGAGTCGATCCCGAGTTGCTTCACCGTGCGCTTTCAAACCTGGTGTTGAACGCCATGGACGCCATGCCGGAGGGGGGCACGCTTACGCTGGCAGCGAGACCGCGGGCCGGCGGGGTGGAGTTGCGCGTGAGCGACACCGGCCAAGGCATGACTCCAGAAGAGTGCGCGCGGCTGTTCACGCCTTACTACACAACCAAGCACCATGGAACCGGGCTGGGGCTGGCGATTGTGCAATCGGTGGTGTCGGACCACGGCGGCACGATCTCTGTGGAAAGCCGGGCGGGCGGCGGTGCTACGTTTGTGATTGTGCTTCCCGATGGCGTCGAGACTCATTCATGACGAGCAAAGCAAGAATTCTGATTGTGGACGACGAAGCCAACACGCTGGCCTCGCTGGCCCGCGCGTTTCGGTTGGCCGGGCATGAAGCCGTGGTGTGCGATAACGCGATCCGCGCCCTGGAACTGGCGCGCAGCGAGCCCTTCGATCTGATTTTGAGCGACGTGGTAATGCCGCGGCGGGATGGGCTGGCGCTGCTGGAGGACCTGAAGAACGCCGATGTGACTGCACCGGTGGTGATGATGAGCGGGCAGGCTCATATCGAGATGGCGGTCAAGGCCACGCGGCTGGGGGCATTGGATTTTCTGGAGAAGCCGCTCTCGACCGAGAAACTGCTGGTGACCGTCGAGAACGCGCTGAAGCTGACGCGTCTTGAGACCGAGAACCAGGACCTCCGCACCCGAGTGGGCAAGCACACACTGGTGTTTGCGGGCGAAACCATGCGCCGGGTGATGGCGCAACTGGAGCGGGTTGCGGCGAGCGAATCGCGCATCTGCATCTACGGTGAAACTGGAACGGGCAAGGAACTGGCGGCGCGGACCGTACATGAAAAGAGCCAACGCGCGGGCGGGCCGTTTGTGACGCTGAACTGCGCCGCTGTCCCCGCGGAGCTGATTGAAAGCGAACTGTTCGGGCATGAGAAGGGCTCGTTCACCGGCGCAACGCAGCGGCACATGGGCAAGTTCGAGCAGGCGCATCGGGGCACGCTGTTTCTTGACGAGATCGGCGATATGCCGCCGGCCATGCAGGCCAAGTTGCTGCGGGTGCTGGAAGAGGGCGTGGTGGAGCGGGTTGGGGCCAGCAGCCCGACGACGGTGGATGTGCGCGTGGTGGTGGCGACGCATCGCAACCTGGAAGAGCTGGTGGAGTTGGGCGGGTTCCGGCGCGACCTTTACCACCGTGTGGTGGTGTTTCCGGTGGTCCTGCCCCCGCTGCGCGAACGGCAGGAAGATCTGCCCGCGCTGGTGTCGCATTTTGCCCGGCAAGTGAGCGCGCAAAACGGGTGGAAGCCGATTCCGTTCAGCGAAGCCGCCATAGAAGCGCTGAAGGAGTACCCGTGGCCGGGCAATATCCGCGAACTGCGCAACGTGGTGGAGCGGCTACTGCTTCTGGCTGAGTCGGTGGTGGATGCCGGCGATGTGGAAACGGCGCTTCCGGCCCAGCAGCATCCCTGGAGAAAGCCTCGAGTGGTGACCAACGCGGCTCAGTATCACGAGGGGCCGCTGGCTGACCGGGTTCTGACATTCGAGCGCGCGGAGGTGTTGAGGGAACTGGAGCGTCACAACCGGCATATTACCAATACCGCGCTGGCGCTGGGGCTGGAACGAAGCCATCTGTACAAGAAGTGCCTGCACCTGGGAATCGACATCAAGGGCAAACACGATCGGCACGGGAGCGAACCGGGACTCTGAGGAATCCCGAGTTATGCCGGCTGGCGTACCAGCGACAGGAACTCGGCCCGGGTTTCCTTCTGGCGGAAACAACCCACCATCGCCGAAGTCACGGTGGAAGAGTGCTGCTTTTCAATGCCGCGCATCATCATGCACAAGTGGCGCGCCTCAATCACCACGCCCACGCCCTGCGGCTCAATGGCCGCCTGAATTGCGTCTGCGATCTGCCGGGTCAACCGCTCCTGCACTTGCAAGCGTCGTGCAAACACCTCTACCAGGCGCGGAATCTTGCTCAGCCCGAGAACCTTTCCTTTGGGGATATACGCCACATGCACCTTGCCGAAAAAGGGCAGCATGTGGTGCTCGCACAACGAGAACATCTCAATGTCTTTGACGATGACCATCTCGTCGTAGTCGACCTCAAACAATGCGCCGTTCAGAATCTCCTTGGGATCGTCCATGTATCCCTTGGTGAGAAAGGCCATGGACTTCTCCACGCGCCCCGGCGTGGCCTGCAACCCGTCGCGATCGGGATCCTCCCCGAGCCGGCTCAATATTTCCCGATACATCTCTTCGGTGCTGAATGCGCTCAGCCCTTCCTGGATTCCGACGTTCCTGCGAACGGTCTTGCTTACTGCTATCGGCTGCGCCATGATCTTCTTCCTTCCGCCCGGGGAATCGGGCATTTTTCAACCTTTCAACTCGATCGGCTTCATCGCCGGATACTGCCGAGAGGACCGCGAGTGGCTCTTTCTCAAACCCTCTACAAAACAACGGCCTCACTCACTGGCGCACCTCAAAGAAGTTGTTCTCGGTCTCTTCCACCCGCACATGTTCCAATTCTCGATTTGGCAGCGCGTCTTTCAATAATTGGAATACTGCCCTACAGAGATTCTCGGTGGTCGGCACACTATCCGTAAACAACGGGTCCATATTCAGGTTGGTGTGGTCAAACCGGTCCAGAACATTTTTGCGAACGGCTTCATCCAGATCCGCCATGTTCATCACCATGCCGGTCTCTTCGTCGACCGGGCCTGCGACCTGCACCTCCACGACATAGTTGTGTCCGTGCCCATGGGGGTTGTTGCACTTTCCGTAAGTCGCCCGGTTCTCTTCAGCCGAGAGCGCGTCCACATGCAGCCGGTGGCTGGCGCTCAGCATGTAGCGGCGGCCAAAGTAAGCTCTCATGGCTCACCCCGGTACTCGGCGAAGATCTCCGGCGTCTCGTAAACCCTCACCCGGTTCAGCTGCGCGCCTCCGCCTTTCGATACCGCAGGCGCCAAACGCTTCCAGGCCTCGATGGCGATGTTCTCGGTGGTCGGGACGGTCTTGGCGAACTCCGGTGTCTCCAAATTCAAATGGCGATGATCGTAGGCTGCCAGCACCTCCCGCTCAATCACATCCTTCAACCACTTCAGATCGATAACAAAGCCGGTAACCGGGTCAGGCTCGCCGGCCACCGTAACCTCCAGCGTGTAATTGTGTCCGTGCCCTTTGCGATTCGAACAACGCCCAAAGACCTGCTCGTTCTTCTCCGCTGTCCAGGAATCGTTCCAATAAAAATGCGCAGCGGAAAACGTAGCCCGTCGCGTTAAAAAGACCATTCAGACCCCTCACTGTTCAAGATGCCTTGGCTTGCCCCAAAGCTTCATGGAATACAGAATCCATTTTGTCCTATCAAACATTTCGAGCCGTCTTTAGGAACCAGAATCGTTGGTGACTTCGGCAAGCGGCTCAACGCGGACTTTGCCGATGCGGCGTCCATCCATCTCGACAATGGTGAGCTTACGCCCCTCGAATTCCACGCTTTCTCCGCCGCGGGGAATGTGACCGAGACGCATGAGCAGGAAGCCGGCGAGGGTTTCAACCCCACCGTCCCGGGGCAGGATCCAACGCATCTGGGTTTCCAGATCGCGCAGATTCACGCCACCGTCCATCAGCAGAACCCCGCTGGCGGTGGTCAAGACTGGAACGGCGGGCGAGTCGAACTCGTCTTCAAACTCGCCGGTGAGCTGCTCAATCGCATCTTCCGCGGTAACCAGGCCTACCGTGGACCCGTACTCGTCCACCACGATGGCCAAGTGGCGCCTGCGCTGCTGGAAGTCGCGAATCAGGTCGAGGACTGACTTGGTTTCAGGGACCACCAGCACGTCGCGCATTACCTGAATCAAGCGCAGTTCCACAAATGGAGTCGCTGGAGAGCGCGGGCCGGCTTTTGTTCTTCCCCAGGTCCCGGAATCGGAAGTATCCTGCCTCGCGGGGTTCAAACCAAGGGAATGTGGGTTGGGCGGCGCTTCGCCCTGAAGCGTCGGATCGATGAATTTGGGGGATTTCCCGATTGGCCGGAAGAACATGAGGCGGGCAAGATCCTTGGAGTAGACCACGCCCACAATGTGCTCGGGGCCGCGGGATTCGTCGTAAACCGGGACTCGAGAATGCTGGTATTCAATGACCCGTGCGCTGGCTTCCTCAAGCAACATGTTGGAGGGCAGCGATACGATCTTTTGCCGCGGGGTCATGATTTCGCGAATGGAGACGTCGTTCAGTTCGAGAGCCCGGTGAATCAGCGTCTCCTGGAATTTCGGCAGGAGCCCCATGCGTCCGGCGGCGGTGGCAATGAGCTTCAGTTCCTCCGGGGAGTGCACCGAGGCGCGATCGGTCATGGGGATGTCGAAGGCGCGGAGCACGGTGGCGGCCGAATTCTTGAGGAAGTGGACGGCGGGGCGGGCAATGGCCATGAAAAACAGCATGGGCGGGGCAACGGCAACTGCCAGGGCCTCGGCGCGGCGCAGCGCCAACGACTTGGGCACCAGTTCGCCAACCAACACGTGGAAATACGTGATCAAGGCAAAACCCAGGGTGACAGCGATGACGTGCGAGTAGATCAGCGCCCAGGTTTGGGTGAGGTGAAGCGCACCCATCCAGCCAAGCAGGACCGAGGCGGCGAGGGGTTCGCCGATCCAGCCGAGCGCCAGGGAGCAGAGGGTGACACCGAGTTGCACGGCGGGCAGAAAATCGTCCAGATCCTGTTGCAGGGTGCGCACGGCCCGTGCCCCGGGAACCTGGGCGGCCAGCATCTGCTCGATGCGGGTGTCCCGGATTGAGACCAGGGCGAACTCCGCAGCCACAAAAAAGGCGTTTGCCAGAATGAGCATGGCGACAGCGACAAATTGCAGCAGCGGAAGTCCTTGCATCTCGGTGTGAGGATAGCATTTGCAGCGGAACGGAAGAGAGCAAACATCGCTCTGGACCGGTTTCCGGGCCCCCTCGAAAGCGCCGGACTTGCCGCGAAGGGAGGTTTCAGGTCCGGTGATTTGGGAGGATTGAGATGCCCTGGAACCACGGGGCTGTGCGCTGCGTATGAAAAGACGAGCCTGTTGCGGCCTTGACGCCTTGGGCACGGGGAGACGGTATGCGATTGACGCCGTCCAAACAGCGTTCTCAATCTTTGTTTCATACGCCGTAGAAGCTTTTTGGCGTTCTTCAAAATCTCGGAGGTTCCTTGTGGCTGCAGCACGGCGTAGCAAACGATTCTGGATCTGGTTGAGCGTTGGGGTAGTGTTGATTCTGCTGGTGGCCGGCGCGGCCCTGGCACGCATGGTGAAAGGCTCGGCCATCGACCCGAACAAGTTGGCCAAGGTGATCCGAGGCGACGTGGCGCGGTCGGTTGTCGCCACCGGGCAAATTCAGCCCATCACCAAGGTCGAGGTCAAGAGCAAAGCCTCCGGTATCGTGGAAAAGCTCTACGTGGACATCAACAGCCGCGTGACCAAGGGCCAGCAACTGGCGCAGCTCGACCAGCAGGAGATCGTCGATCAGGTCGCGGCGGCACGGGCGCAACTGGCCGCTGCCGAGGCCAATGTGGGCACCTACGAGGCCAATATCGAACAGGACAAAGTGAACGCCCTGGCCCCCGATCTGCCCATGTACAAGGCTACTTTAGAGCGTAATCTCGAGATGCAGAAAGAAGGCGTGGTGAGCCGGCAGGCTCTGGACGACGCCAACAAGGACTACCTGGCAGCCTTGACCCGGCGCGATTCGTCGCACGCACAAATTGGCGTGGACTCAGCCAAGCTGAAACAGGCACGGGCCCAGGTGCTGCAGAGCCAGGCCAGCCTGAAGCAGCTGGAAGAGCAGCTCGGCTATACCACCATCGTGGCTCCCATGGACGGTGTCATCTTGTCGCGGGACGTGGAAATCGGCGATGCCGTGAGTTCCATCCTGGTGCTGGGGTCAACGGCCACTTTGATCATGACCGAAGGCGATACCACTCAGGTTTATGTCCAAGGCAAGGTGGACGAGGCGGATATTGCCCATGTTTATATGAATCAACCTGCGCGCATCAAGGTTGAGAGCTTCCGCGATCGTTTCTTCAGCGGCAAGGTGACCAAGATTGCACCCATGGGCGTGGAGAAAGATAATGTGACCACATTCGAGGTGCGGGTCTCGATCGACAATCCTGGCGGCGAGTTGAAGGCCAACATGACAGCCAATGCCGAGATTCTGCTGGATGAACACAAAGGCGTGCTGACGGTGCCGGAAAATGCAGTCATGTACGACAACCAGAAGAATGCTTCCGTGGAGATTCCCGACAAGACGCAGAAGGAAGGCAAACGAAAGATTGGGGTGAAAGTGGGGTTGTCGAATGGCTCGGTAACGGAGATTCTGGGCGGGCTGAAGGAAGGCGACCAGGTGGTACTGCAGCAATGAGCAGTGGGGAGTGAACGCTGCCGGCCTGTCCGCCTGCGCACAGAGGCGTTCGAATTCGGACACCGGAAAATGCAGCAAGCGGGCATTCGTTCAGGCGTATCTAGCTGACTCCATTCATCTTGCAAGCAACTCCTGTTTTGGCTCTGTACGTGCCTTAAAGATTTAGGGATAGTCCAGCCGCCCCGGCGCGCAATCCCTGACAACTGACGACTGTGTGAAAGGAACACCATGAAACTTCTTCTTGTCGCGACGGCGGCATTGGCGCTGGCGGCAATGCCGGCGCTGGCCTCGGAGGCCACCTTTGAACGCAACCTTAGTGTCAACGGCCGAGTGGAGCTTTCCGTAGCGACCGGTTCGGGCAGCATCCACATAACCCATGGCGCGGGCAACCGGGTGCATGTGTTCGGGCGCGTGAGAACAAATTGGGGCGGCAACGAAGATCGCATGAGGGAGATAGCCGCCAACCCGCCGATCGAGCAGACGGGGAACATCGTTCGCATCGGCGCGCACCATGAGAACCTGCATAACATCAGCATTGACTACGAGATCGAAGCGCCCGCGGATTCGTTCCTCGAGGCTGCTTCAGGATCGGGCAGCATCAATGACGACGGCGTGGGCGAGAACGCCAAACTCTCCACGGGTTCGGGAAGCATCCACGCCTCAGGGTTGCACGGCGGTTTCACGGTCAATACCGGTTCGGGCGACATCTATGCCGAACAGACCGGTCAGGGCGATGTGAAGGCGCAGACCGGTTCCGGAAGCGTCGAGCTGAAGAACGTTCATGGCGCTCTGCGCGCCGGCACCGGATCGGGCGAAATCAAGGTCGGCGGGTCCCCATCGTCCGACTGGAAGCTTGAAACCGGTTCCGGCAGTATCGAGGTTTGGCCAGGCAGCGGGGGATTTACACTGGACGCCTCCACCGGGTCGGGAAGCATTTCCAGCGACCACGAGATGTCCGTCCAAGGCTCGTTCGACAAACATCACGTGACCGGCCGCGTGAACGGCGGCGGCCCCACGGTGCGCGTCTCCACCGGCTCGGGCAGCATCCGCGTTCACTAAGCGAATCGCGGGTCACCGGCCCCTTAAACAGAGATCGGATCCCTGCGGCGGCTTTTCGAGATGAAAAGCCGGCGCAGGGTGGGAATCCCCAAGTTTTTTGGCACTCCGCTTCCCTTCCCGCCAATCCGCTAAACTGGAAGTATGGTTCGCGTTCTTCGCCCTGTTCCGGTAGAAAACCTCAAGCTTCTTGTCTTCGATCTGGATGGCACTCTGATCGACTCCGCACAGGATTTGTGCAACAGCGTCAATGCCACGCTGGAATCCGTCGGCCTGGCCCCTCTGCCTGATCCCCTGATAGCCGGCTTTGTGGGCAATGGCGCTCCCATGCTGATGCGGCGGTCGCTGGCGGCCGGGTTGAAAATCGAGCCGGACCAGGTGGACCCTGAGTTGCAATCCAAGGCGTATGCTTTTTTCCTGGATTTTTACAGAGCCCACAAACTGGACTTTACTTACGCCTACGAGGGGGTTCTGGAGGCGCTGCAGGCGTTGCGCGAGTTGCACGATGCCCCCGGTGGCACGCCCAAGGCGATGGCCGTTTTGACCAACAAGCCGGTCCGGCCGGCCAAGGGAATCTGCGAAGGGCTAGGGCTGGCAGACTATTTCCTGCATATCTATGGCGGCGACAGCTTTACAGTCAAGAAGCCTGACCCGCTGGGACTGCGGTCGCTGATGGCCGAGACCGGCGCGCTTCCCGAGGAAACGGTGATGATCGGCGACAGCCGTGTGGATGTGCAAACGGCCCGCAATGCCGGGGTCTGGTCGATCGGTTGCGAATTCGGCTTCGGCCAGCGGACTTTGATGGAAACGCCCCCTGACATCCTGGTGGACACGGCGGCGGACTGGACGACGGTCCTGAGTCCTGCGAAGATCGATTTACGTCTGTAGTCAGTGAGAAGCGAATAATATCTCAGCCTCGTTCCCTGGGTCTCGGGTGCAACATGCACGGCTAAGAACGATTTTGTTGCAAGAGCGACCTTTTTCTCATGCTCGACTGAACCTCACTGGATTTGCCTTGGAGAACCGCACCATGCGCTCTTTTATCCTGTCTGTCTTGCTGTTCACTCCCTGCGCACTCTTTGCCGTCAGCACTTCTGCGCCCGCTCCTCCTGCCGCTCCCGCCGTGCGCGGCAATGTGGCCGACCCAACCGGCGCCATTGTCTCCGGCGCCGAGGTCGACCTGCTGGACACCAACGGGTCCGTTGCCGGCAGTAACCACTCCGATGGAGAAGGCAACTTCCAACTGACGGCGCCTCATGCGGGCAGCTTCACGCTGGTTGTCTCCGAAGCCGGGTTTGAGACTGTCCGCACGCCGGTGTTGATTGCCGCTCCGGCCGGCTCGGGTGCTTCCCTGCCGGTGACGCTTCCACCAGCCTCGCTGCGCATCGTTCTTCCCATTGAGCAGTTTGCGACCAACGTGCGGGTGAGCGCCGAAACCAACGCAGACCTGACTGCCACGGACGTGAACCGCGACTCTTCGGTGCTCAGTTCACAAGACTTGAAGTCGCTGCCCATCTTCGACAACGACTACGCCGGAGCCATGAGCGCCTTCCTCGACCAGAACGTGACCGCGACCGGCGGCACCGGCCTGATGGTCGATGGTGTTGAAGCGAACCGGGCTACGGTTTCCGCCTCCGCGGTGCAGGAAGTCCGGATCAACCAGGACCCCTACTCGGCTCAGTATTATTGGCCTGGCCGTGGGCAGATGGAGATCATCACCAAATCCGCCGCCGATCACTTTCACGGCCAATTCAACTTCATGTTCCGCGACTCCGCCTTGAATGCCCAGAATGCGTTGGCGCCCTCCAAGCCATTCGAGCAGCGGCGCGTTTATGAAGGGCACGTAACCGGGCCGATTCCCCACGCCAAGAAGAGCAGTTTCCTGGCCTCGTTCAATCGCGCCGAAGAGGATTTGGACTCGGTGGTCAGCGCCACCATCGTCCCCACTCCGGCCGACCCCAGCGGCGCATTCCAGGCCAACGTTTCGGCCCCAACGCGCGACACCGAATTCAGCGTTCGAGCCGCACACCAGTTTGGCGAGAAGCATTCCGGCTACGTGCAATACAGCTACCAGGACTGGACCGGCCAGAATCAGGGCGTGGGCGGACAGACCCTGGCCACGGCCGGCACCAACAACCAGTGGCGCGAAGACGATTCAGTTGCGCATCTGGACTCGACGCTGTCGCCGGTGATGCTGAATCAGGTTTCGCTGGTGGCCGAGCACGACTTCTATCGCAGCAGCAACGTCGCCGAGGCTCCGCGCGTGAGTGTCCCCGGCGACTTTCTGGGCGGCTCGGCGCAGGGCGACTCCTTCAGTACCGAGTACAACTTCCGCGTTTACGACATGGTTACCTGGACGCGCGGTCGCAACCTGGTGAAATTCGGAGCCGGTACCCCGCACATCAGCCGGCGCGCATTCGACGACAACACCAATGCGCTCGGCACCTATACCTTTGGCCCGACTCTGGCCGCGGATGGGGTCACCGTGCTGCAATCGTCCTTGCAGAATTACTCTGCCAATTTGCCCTCCGGATACAGCCAGAATACGGGCGATGTGCATTTCATCTATCACCAGCAGGAGATGGGCGGATTTGTTCAGGACCAGTTCAAGGTCAACAGCCGCTTTGCCATTACTCCCGGCCTGCGCTACGACTGGCAAAACTTTCTGGCCACTCGACGCTTGGGTTTCTCTCCCCGCGTCTCCTTCGCCTGGGTTCTAAATGAGGACACCAAGACCGTTGTGCGCGGCGGAGGCGGCGTCTACTACGACCGGTTCGGTTCGGGGCCGCTGCTCGATCTAGCACGCTATGAAACCGCGCGGCGCCGTGCGGTTCTGCTTTCGCTCGATCCCGCCCAGTTGCCCTCCACCGGTTGTGTTCCCATCGGCGACTGCCTCACAGTGGCTGCCCAGCCGCCCGCGTTGACGGAATTGGCGCCCGACGCCAAGATTCCCTACCAGATTCAATACGGCGTTTCCATCGAACGCCAACTGGGCGAAAAGGCCACCGGCGTCATCAGCGCTTACTCGTCTCGCGGCATTGACAGCTTCCGCTCTGTGGACATCAACGCGCCGACGCCTCAATCGGGTTATACCGAGCGCCCGGATCCGGCCTATGGCCGCATCCGCCAGATGCAGGCTGCCGGCTTCTGGGAGGGCGACGCGCTGGACATCTCCTATCGTGGCCGGTGGAACAAGTACTTTACCGGCTGGGGCCACTACACCTGGTCGCATTACGAATCCAACACCGGTGGCCTGGGCTGGTTTCCGCAAAACCAATACGCGCCCAACGACGAGTGGGCAAACTCCAATTGGGACCGCCGCAACAGGCTAGGCATGTACGCCATGTTCCAGCCGGAGAGCGTGCTGAACCTTTCGGCAGGCATCTTCGCCAACAGCGGAACGCCCTACACGGAGCTGACAGGAACCGATGCCTACGGCGACGACCTGTTCAACACGCGGCCCGATGGCGTGGCGCGCAACTCGGAGACGAATCCATCGTATGTGGATCTGGATCTGCGTTGGGGTCACGATTTCCATCTGACACCGAGCAAAGAAGAAGAAGCGCCGCGGTTGGGCTTCTCCGCCGGCGCCTTCAACGTCTTGAATCACGTGAATGGCACCGGCGTTGACCCGGTGGAGACCTCCTCGTCGTTTGGCCAAGTCACTTCGGTGGCTCCGCCGAGGCGGATCCAGCTGGGTATGCGGTTCGAATTCTGAGCTGGGCTTGAGGAGCGAGAGGGTTCCGGGCCGAGGCAGCTTTCCACTTCGGCTCCGCCGCGCCGCATCGGTCCGGAGGTTGAAACGGCTCGTTTTTTTCAGCCTCCACCCACTCGGTCCGGAACGATACAATCCCCACTAGGCCATCCGATCGATGGGAGGCCGAAGGAGTGGGGAAAAAGCCATGGGATATCAGGTTCTGGCCAGAAAATACCGTCCGCAGCGCTTTGCCGACGTTGCCGGGCAGGATCACGTGACCCGGACCCTGATGAATGCGCTGAGTCAGAACCGGATCGCGCACGGCTATATCTTTTCCGGCCATCGC
>Ga0181520_10000153_pt1 | contig 141220 bp, 129 predicted proteins | sample PEATcosm2014_Bin_29_FD_132451 | JGI IMG/M metagenome (GOLD analysis project Ga0181520, IMG submission 132451) | Peatland microbial communities from MTU Mesocosm Facility, Houghton, MI, USA - PEATcosm2014_Bin02_30_metaG | ecosystem: Environmental > Terrestrial > Soil > Wetlands > Peat | place... | reverse complement strand
GGCGACGGACGCCGCTGCCGGCCGCAGGCGCGAGGCGGGTAAGGCGGCGACGAACGCCGCTGCCGGTCGCAGACGCAAGGCGGGTAACGCGGCGACGAACGCCGCTGCCGGTCGCAGACGCAAGGCGGGTAACGCGGCGACGAGCGCCGCTGCCGGTCGCAGACGCAGGGCTCGTGCTACGCTGCTTGACATGGCACTGGTAGAAGCCGAACACCTTACGAAGATTTATGAGACGACGGACGCCTTTGGTCGCAGCACATCGAAGGGACTGTGCGCCGTCGACGACGTCTCGCTTACGATTGAAGCTGGTGAAACCCTCGGGCTGGTGGGTGAATCCGGCTGCGGCAAGAGCACCCTGGGCCGCATGTTGCTGCGCCTGATCGAGCCCACGAGCGGAGTGGTGCGTTTTGATGGCAGCGAGATCACATCGCTGAACGCCAGAGCTCTGCGCGAGGCCCGGCGCGAGATGCAGATCATCTTCCAGGACCCCTTCGGCTCGCTCGACCCGCGCCTGACGGTCGAAGAGATTGTCACCGAGCCGCTGGCCATCCACGACGACCCCGGCAAGCCGATCCTGCGCCAGCACGCCGCCGAATTGATGCGTGCAGTAGGCTTGGAAGTCACCGCCCTGGCGCGGTATCCGCACGAGTTCAGCGGAGGACAGCGGCAGCGCATCGGCATTGCACGCGCCTTGGCGTTGCGTCCACGCTTCATTGTCGCCGATGAAGCCGTGAGCGCACTGGACGTCAGTGTGGCCGCGCAGATCGTAAACCTGCTGAAGCAGTTGCAAAAAGAGTTTGGCCTGACTTACCTGTTCATCTCGCACTCCATGCCGGTGGTGCGCTATCTTTCCACCCGCATCGCGGTGATGCGCCAAGGCAAAATCGTCGAGATCGGCGAGGCTGAGCAGATTACCAGCACGCCACAGCATGAGTACACGAAGGAGCTGTTGAGGGCGGTGGAGGAGTAGGGAACTTCCCGAAAACTCCGCCACGTTGCGCTTTCGCGCTGCGGGGACTCGCGAGCTATTGGGTTCGCCGGGCCGATTTTTCTTAGGACATACTCTTTAAGCCACATCGTTTCGAGAAGGGTTGCGTCCTTGGAGACGGCAGGCTTGGGCTGGGTTGAGGTTTGCGCCCCGGCCAAACAAAGCATGGAAACAAAGGTGAGAAGAACTCCAAAGAAACACAGCCGCGTGACGTAAGACCTACGAAGCAGGGAGACTCCTGGCGATCTCCTCTGCAGCTCTGAATCGCTTCGAAATAGTACTGCTGGTGAATGGTTTGTGCGAGGCGAAAGCTGTATCAACGCGGGAGACGTAGAGCGACGGAAGTTACCAAGGGTCAAGAATTTCCGCGAATCCCTGATATTCGGCGTTGTCCTTGCCGATAGATGCTCCACAAAGCGGTACAGCGCTGTTTGCCTGTTTCAATACTCCCGTCCCGGCGCTGCAGCCTGTGTCAATGCGTAAGTCCGTGTGGGGTACCTGCAACGTGAAATCGATGACGATTGGGAAGAAATTAATTTGCGGCTTCGCTACTCTTTTAGTTTTGTTAGCCATGTTGGCCGGAGCTACGCTCACTTCCTTTCGGAGCATGAATTCCGCGTTTAACAAGACCGTGGAAACTGAGAAAGAGGAACAGACTAAAGGGCTGGTCCAACTCGCCTATGCCGTTGCACAGGAACAGTATGCACTGGAAAGCTCCGGCAAGATCAGCCAAGAGGAAGCCCAGGCAAAGGCCATGAACACGATCCGCGGCATGCGGTATGGCAATGGCGGATATCTCTGGATCAATGACCTTCAGCCGAAGATGGTGATGCATCCCATCAACCCGGCACTCGATGGAGAAGACCTATCAGAGTACAAAGACCCAACTGGAAAGCGAATTTTCGTTGAATTCACGAACGTGGTTAAGAGTCAGGATGCGGGTTATGTTGACTATATGTGGCCGAAGCCAGGCGAGAAGGTTCCAGTTAGGAAGACTTCGTTCGTCAAAGGATTTGCACCTTGGGGATGGGTGATCGGCACAGGCGTCTACACCGACGATGTCAACGCTTTTGCAGCTCGGGTGTGGGCTAATGGAATGCGGAATAGCAGGATAGCAATCTGGGTTGTGGCAGTATTGGCGATCGTCGCAGGAGCCCTATATCTGTTTGTTGTTCGCCAGATCAATATCACGCTAGGACAGGTAGTGGAGGAACTATCTGCCGGGGCGGAGCAGGTTGCCAGCGCGGCCTCGCAGGTTTCTTCGTCGTCGCAGGACCTCGCACATGGAGCTTCGGAGCAGGCTGCATCTCTCGAGGAGACGTCCTCCTCTTCGGTGGAGATCAACTCCATCTCCCAGAAGAACGCCGAGAATGCCAAGAACGCCGTGCTCCTCATGAGTGATGGGGCGAGACGGGTCGCAGAGGGAAATGGCAAGCTGCAGGAGATGATCGGCTCTATGCAGGACATCAATGTGTCCAGCCAGGAAATCTCGAAGATCATCAAGGTCATCGACGAGATCGCTTTCCAAACCAATATTCTGGCGCTGAATGCAGCCGTTGAAGCAGCGCGCGCCGGTGCGGCAGGAGCGGGTTTCGGAGTGGTAGCAGAGGAAGTACGTAATCTTGCGCAACGCTGCGCGCAAGCAGCCAAAGACACATCCAGCTTGATCGAAGGCTCCCTGGAGAAATCACGCGAGGGGCAGCAGAAGCTGAACGAGGTGGCCGCTGCGATCCATGCGATCACGGAAAACTCCGACAAGGTGAAGTTGCTAGTGGACGAGGTCAATCTCGGTAGTCACGATCAGGCACGGGGCATGGAGCAGATCACACGCGCGATCGCCCAGATGGAAGGCGTTACCCAGAAAACCGCAGCAAGCGCGGAACAAAGCGCCGCCGCGGGACAAGAGCTTGATTCGCAATCTGACTCCCTGCGCGCGGTTGTGAGCCGGCTTACGGGGTTGGTGGGTACGGTTCGCGCGACCGCCTAAAGAACGATTGCATCTCCGGCATCGCCACGGAATGAGATTGCAGATCTCGTGCAGGACTTGCCTTTTCTCCGCTACGTCTTTTTTCTTTCCCGGCATAACTCTGAAGCAGTACCGCGATGGCGGCGCGAATCGGATCGCGGTGGTGATTCCGTGCCATCGCGTGATTCGCGGCGATGGCAGTCTTGGAGGGTATCGCTGGGGCCTGGATCGCAAGCTTGCGCTGCTGGATGCGGAACGCCGCGGCAGCGCACGAGAAACGCATGTGAAGCGCTACGGCTCGCTGGCTTCCGCTGGCCGCTACTTCTTCCCATCCTTCTGCAACTCACGGTAGACATCGCTCTTGCTGATGCCCATCTCCTTCGCCACCCGCTTCATCGCTTCTTTTTCGTCGATCTCTTCGGACTTCATCAGTTCGCGGAGGCGGGTGCGAGCATTTTTCAGCGCCACTGCGGGAGGGCCATGCTGTTCCTCGGCGCGCCCAATGAGCAGGGTGATTTCTCCTCGAATCTCGTCGCGCTTCTTGAAAACCTCTGAGACCTCGGCGGCGGTGGAGCGCACGAACTCTTCATAGATCTTCGTGACCTCACGCGCCACGACCACGCGCCGGTGTGCGCCCATTACGTCGGCAATGTCTTCCAAGGTACCCAGCAGGCGGTGCGGCGCTTCGTAAAAAATCTGTGTCCGCGGCGAGTGTTGAATTTCCTCCAGCAACTTGCGCCGCTGTCCCAGCTTGGCAGGCAGAAAACCGTGGAAGACAAAAGAGTCGGTAGGCAGTCCGCTAGCCACCAGCGCACTCAAAAAAGCCGAGGCACCGGGAATTGGCACTACGGGAATTTTGTGCCGGATGGCTAGCGAAGCCAGCCGGAAGCCTGGGTCGGAGACGCCTGGCATTCCGGCGTCAGTCACCAATGCAATCGACTTCCCCTGCTCCAGGTGCATGATCAGCTCCGCCGAGCGCGTCAGCTCGTTGTGCTCGTGGTAGCTGATGGTGCGGGTTCCAATGCCATAGTGATTGAGCAGCTTGGCCGTCTGCCGCGTATCTTCGCAGGCGATCATGTCCACCTCCTTGAGGATGCGCAACGCACGTAGCGAAATATCTTCAAGGTTGCCGATGGGAGTGCCGACGAGGTAGAGCGAAGGTTGAATTGCAGACATGCTTTGCCTCCAGAGCAGCGGGCACAAATTGAGCAGGCCAATGGTATGTGGTTTGCAGCCGGATGCGCGGCATCCGATGGCGCTCCGCGCCCTTCATTTATCATTGCACCAAAGGCGAAGTGTACCAGAGAGGAACGCCGCAGGATTGACCGCATCGCCCGGAGGAACCTAGAATCAAAGTATCGAGAGCTCAAATTAGGACGCCGTACCCCCGTCCCGGTGCGTTGAACCCGAAGGAATCATGCCCTTATACGAATACCAATGCAGTGCCTGCGCTCATCGTTTTGAGCGTATCGTAAAGTTTTCTGACCCGCCTTTGACGACCTGCCCGAAGTGCGGCAAGGAAACGATTGAACAGATGATCTCCGCCCCTGCCGTGCAGTTCAAAGGCTCCGGCTGGTATGTCACCGACTACGGTCACAAGAATCCAGCGGCAAGCTCCAATGGCACATCGGCCACGCAGGAGAGTGGCTCGGAGACCGCTTCGGCCAGCAAAGATAGCAGCTCCAGCGACGGCGGAAAGAGCAGCGCGCCGAGCTCCAGTAGCTCTGAAAAACCTGCAGCCAGCACCGCCAATACGTCGGGCAGCGGCTCCAGCGGCGACTCAGGCAGCTCTGCTAAAAACAAAAGGCCCGCGAAAAAGAATAAGTAGGGAAGCAGCGCAGACGACCGAACGGGACCGCCTGCGTCGCGCAACCACCTCCGTCAACGGCCAGAGGCCTCCAGTTGGCCGTATTCGCCTTTGACAGGCCAACGCGGCGCTGCTTGCGGTGATGGTTCGCAGTCAGGCGGCTTTGTGTTTCGGCGGCGCTGGAACCTTCTCGCCTGCCTTGCGCGCCTCTGAGAGTCCGATTGCAATTGCCTGCTTCGGATTACTCACCTTCTTGCCGCTGCGGCCACTTTTCAGCTTCCCCTCTTTCATCTCCTTCATCTCTTCTTCCACGTACGCACTGGCCTGGGGACCGTATTTGCGGCTTTCGCCGGTCTTTTGGACGGATGACTTATTTGCGGCCTTGCGCGCCGCAGTCTGTCGCGTGCTGCTTCTGCTAGTTGCCATTAGCGTTTAGCCTCCTTTCTTCTTCAGACGCGCCCGACGGTCATGTGCGTTGTGCCCGGCGCCTGAGTCCGGAGAGCCGGCCCGTTCACGACGAACATTCCCGCCCGCCTGCGCCTGAAGGAGCCACTTGGCCCGCAGATCGAGGCAGTGAATCGTTATTATCCGTTGCAACATCTATTTCTTTAGAGGCCGCTGAAAATGCGGCTGGGAGGTACGCATGATCAGCTTGCGAAAGGCCGCCGAACGCGGACACTTTGACCACGGGTGGCTCAACACCTATCACACATTTTCTTTTGCCGATTACCGGGATCCCAAGCACGTGCACTTCCGCGCCCTGCGGGTGATCAACGAGGATGTAATCGCCGGAGGCCGCGGTTTCGGGATGCATCCGCACGAAAACATGGAGATCATCACCTACGTTTTGAGCGGCGCTCTGGAGCATCGCGACAGCCTCGGAACGGGCGCCGTCATTCGTCCCGGCGACGGACAGCGCATGAGCGCAGGATCGGGAATCCGGCATAGCGAGTTCAATCCTTCGCCGACCGAGCCCGTGCACCTGCTGCAAATCTGGATCTTTCCCGATAAGGACAAGCAGGACGTTACGCCGAGTTACGAGCAAAAGCCGTTTCCTGATGAGGAAAAGCGCGGTCAGTGGCGGCTCATCGCCTCGCCCACCGGAGAGCAGGGCTCGGTGAAGATCAACGCCGACGCGAAGCTGTTGGTCACTCAGCTTGCCGCCGGTGAGAGCCTTCCGATTGCGTTGAATCCGGGCCGTTACGCCTGGCTGCAAATGGCCAAGGGCGCGGCAACCCTGAACGGTGCTCCGCTCCGCTCCGGCGACGGCGCTTCCGTCAGCGATGAAACCAATTTGACGCTGGTTGCAACGGAAGAGGCCGAGGTGCTGCTCTTTGATCTCGCCTGAGGCGGACTCGCTGAACCCACAGCCCGCGAAGAACGGAGGGCCACGAGGCGAACGTTATGTTGCGTTGCTGATCGTGGCCTTTGCGATGCTCGCCGCTTTTTATGGAGCCTGCACAGCTTTTGACTGGCTGCCTTTCAACTCCGGCGCCTGGGTCGTGGGCGAGGAAGTTGCGATACGAGGCTGGCCCGCTTACCTTATCGCTGCGTTGGTGCACCTGGCCGCCGCCGTGGGACTGTGGCGGCATTCCCATTCCAATTCCAATTCCAATGTGGCGCGCTGGTTCTCCGTCTTGCTGCTCGCCTTAGGGTTGCTGCCCGCGGTTCCCGGTGTTTCCGCCGCTGTGGTGGATCTTAGGATCGCGAGCATTGCTTGGTGGGGCCTGTTGATCGTGTTGCGCGGCGCCGCGATCTATCTGCTGATGAGTACAGAGTAGTCAGGCGGACAGCAAAAGAAAGAGATGCCCTAATTTCCCCGGGCATCTCCAGTTTCGTCCGGCGCTCATCTACCAACTTGTTATGCGGGCTGCGCTTCCTTTTCGGATGGTTGCGCAGCTTGTGCTCCGGCCTCCGCGTGGTGTACCTCGAAGCTCAGTTTCCCATCACTCGAATCCACCATCACGTGATCGCCATGCAGCACTTCGCCATCCAGAATCTTCATCGCCAGCGGGTCCTGAATCATGCGCTGAATTGCACGCTTCAACGGACGCGCTCCATAGGCAGGATCGTATCCGCTGGTGAACAGAGTGCGTTTCGCTGCGTCGGTCAACTCCAGCGTTACCTTGCGTTCGGCCAACAGCTGTTTCACATCCTCCAGCCGCAGCTCCACAATCTTGGTAAGCTGCTCGGTTCCGAGTGGGCGGAAGACCACGATATCGTCGACACGGTTCAGGAACTCCGGTTTGAAGTGCCCGCGCAACGCGGCCAACACCTGTTCGCTGGCTCGCGCAAAGCGCTCCGGCGAACTCAAATCTCCAGAGAGCGACAACGATCCAATGTTCGAGGTCATAATGAGGATCGTATTCTTGAAGTCCACCACGCGACCCTTGCCGTCAGTCAGACGTCCGTCGTCCATGATCTGCAAAAAGATGTTGAATACATCCGGGTTCGCTTTTTCGATCTCGTCAAAGAGCAGCACCGAGTATGGACGACGGCGAACGGCTTCCGTAAGCTGACCGCCTTCTTCGTATCCTACGTATCCTGGAGGCGCGCCGATGAGCCGCGAGACCGAGTGCTTTTCCATATATTCACTCATGTCGATGCGTACCATGGCGTGCTCATCGTCAAACAGAAACTCGGCCAACGCACGGGCCAACTCTGTTTTGCCCACGCCGGTTGGCCCAAGGAAGATGAACGAGCCAATGGGACGCCGGGGATCGCTCAACCCCGCGCGTGAACGCCGGATGGCGTTGGCAACTTTCTCCAAAGCTTCATCCTGCCCAATCACCCGCTGCCGCAGACGAGACTCCATCTGCACCAGCTTCTTCACCTCGCCCTCCAGCATCTTTGAAACTGGAATTCCCGTCCACCGGCTCACAATGCGGGCCACATCTTCTTCGTCCACCTCTTCTTTCAACATGCGCGGCGCATCGGTCTTGGCCGTCAGCTCGGCCAGTTGCCGCTCCGCCTTGGGCAGTTCGTCATACTGCAAACGCGAGGCTCGTTCGTATTCGCCGCGCCGAGCTGCTTCCTGCTGTTGCAGTTTGAGCTGCTCGATGGATTCCTTGAGTTTGCGCACATCAGCGATGCTGTCTTTCTCCGCCCGCCAGCGCGCCTTCAGCGCATTGGCCTGCTCGTTGACCTCGGCAAGCTCGCGCTCGGCAAGCGCCAACCGTTCCTTGGAGTTTGCGTCGGTTTCTTTCCTCAACGCCTGGCGCTCAATCTCCAAACTGGTGGCGCGCCGTTGCAACTGGTCAATTTCGGTAGGCACCGAGTCAATTTGGATGCGCAGCGAAGCCGCCGCCTCGTCGATCAGGTCAATTGCTTTGTCCGGCAGAAAACGGTCACTGATGTAGCGATGCGACAACACGGCCGCAGAGACAATCGCTGAGTCCTTGATACGGACTCCGTGATGAACTTCGTACTTCTCCTTGAGTCCACGCAGAATCGAAATCGTGTCCTCCACCGAAGGCTCGCCGACGTACACAATCTGGAAGCGGCGCTCAAAGGCCGCATCCTTCTCGATGTATTTGCGGTACTCGTTCAAGGTGGTGGCACCGATGGCGCGCAGATCGCCGCGAGCCAACGCCGGCTTCAACATGTTGCTGGCGTCCATTGCACCCTCTGCCGCGCCGGCTCCAACCAGCGTATGCAACTCGTCGATGAACAGAATGATGGTTCCCGCACTCTCCTCAATATCTTTGAGCACGGCTTTCAAACGGTCTTCAAACTCTCCACGATACTTGGCGCCCGCAACCATCGCCGCCAGATCCAGTGAGACCACCCGCTTATTCTTGAGCTGCTCAGGCACATCTCCGGAGATGATGCGCTGCGCCAATCCTTCGACAATCGCCGTCTTGCCTACGCCGGGTTCGCCGATTAGCACGGGATTATTCTTGGTGCGGCGCGATAGAACCTGGATGGTGCGCCGGATCTCCTCGTCGCGCCCAATCACGGGATCGAGCTTTCCCCGCCGTGCCAGCTCCGTCAGGTCGCGAGCATAACGCTCCAGCGCCTGGTACTTGGACTCGGGATTCTGGTCGGTCACCGTCTGGTTGCCGCGCACCAGGGCCAGCGCCTTCAACAGCGTCTCCTGCGAAGCCCCAAGACCGCTCAAAAGCTGCTGCGCCGGATCGCGCTTCAAGTCCATCAGTCCCAGCAGTAGGTGTTCGGTGGAAACATATTCGTCCTTGAAGTTCGCCGCCGCCTTGAAAGCAAGATCGAGCAGTTCCGAGGTTGCATCCGACAGATGCGGTTGCGCCGCCGCGCTGGCCAGCTTCGGAAGTCCTGCGATCTCTTTCGAGGCCTGTGCCTGCACCGCGGCCGCCTGCACTCCGGCGCGCGCCAGCAGCGGCACCACGATACCTTCACGATCTTCCAGCAGCGCGGCCAGCAGGTGCAGCGGAACGAGTTCGGGATTTCCGTGTTCTGCCGCCACTTCACTGGCTCGCTGCATCGCCTCTTGCGCTTTCACAGTCAAACGGTCCCAACGGATTGCCATAAATATTGCTCCTCAGGCCGAACTGATCTGCGACTTGCACAGACGGATCGACCGATAAATTCTAGTCCGGAAACTCAAAAGGGGAGCTGAAGGACCTCACCAATCCACCCAACGCTCCCCAAATTTAGATGTTCGGTTCCATTGCGGAGCGGTTTGGCGCCAGCCTGTACTGGCACCTTTGCCGCATACCCGACGTTTATGATTTGCCGCTTACCGCTTTCTCGGCGAGCTCCGGCGTTACGTCCACCTTGATCTGCTTTGGACGGGCTTCGACGCGCTTGCCCAGCTTGATGGTCAGCACACCTTTCGAATACCCGGCCTTCACCTCTTCCGGGTTCACCGTGTTGGGCAGAGTAAAGCTCCGGGTGAAGCTGCCATAGCGTCGTTCGATTCGGTGATAGTTCTCTTCTTTGGTCTCGCTCTCCAGCTTGCGCTCGCCGCGCACGGTCAACAGGTTGTTCTCCAGCCGAACGTCGATATCTTTCTCTTCGATTCCCGGCACTTCCATCTTCAAGCTAATCCCCTGCTCGTCTTCGTACACATCTACGGGCGGGACAAACGAGCCTGCCGATAGAGATTCCTGGCTGGTCACAGGGCTGAACGAGTCGTTGAAAATTCGGTTAAGGCGATCTTGCAGGCTGGCAAGTTCTCGGATCGGTTCCCATCGAGTTAATAGGGTCATGATCGTTTCCTCCTAGGTTCTGAAATTCCTGGTCTGCTTGGCTGCCGCTAGGCGGCCATCTACAGGCTTTGATGCAATCTCAGCACAAAGGAATCATGAAATATGAGCGTGATAATGTCAAGTATCTAGCTAGAAATATTTCTCTATCATAATCAACAACATAGCGGTTAGACCCGCTACGGAGGCTTTAACGCAACTTCTCTCATCTGGCCAGTTTCGCGGATTCAAGACGGGATTTTGCCGCGTACTCACACCAAAGCGGTTAGGATGAAGCCGTGCTTTGCAAGGTCGTCAATCTCGAAGAAGGCCACCCAACGGTGAATGTCGGACTGCTGCACCTGGATCGCGCCCTGGCCGCTGCGCGGAGCGAAGACATCCCGCTCCTTAAGCTGATCCACGGCTATGGCTCCAGCGGTGTCGGCGGACGCTTGCGCGAGGAGGTCTGGAAGACGCTCGATCGTCTGACGCACAATGGCCGGATCTCCGGCTTTATTCCCGGCGAAGACTTCCGTCTCTCCAATGAGGCCAGCTGGGAGCTGGTCAAGCGCGACAAGACGATCAAGCTGGATCGTGACTTCGGGCGAGCCAATCGCGGAATCACCATCGTCATCCTCTGACTCCTGCCGAGCGCCTGCGGCCGGAGCGGCGGCATCTGCCGCGTACCCTGCTGAGTAGCTCGCAAAAGGAAAAGCCGGCCCGTTGCAAGGCCGGCTTCGACGACGTAGGAATGACTACTTCTTCGGCGGTGCGATCGCATCCTTCACGGCTTTGCCGACATAGAACTTCACAACGGTCTTGGCCGGGATCTTGATCGGATCACCGGTCTGGGGATTGCGGCCGATGCGCGCCTTGCGGGCGGACTTCTTCAGACGGCCGAGGCCGGGAAGAACGAACACGCCGTTCTTCTTGGTTTCCTTCACGGCAATTTCAGCCAGCGTGCTCAAAAACACACCGGCAGCCTTATTGCTGGTTTCCAGCTTTTCCGCCAGAAGACGAACGAGAGCTGTCTTGGTCAAGCCTGCAGCCATGTGGTATTCCTCCTTGAAGATCAAGTGCTGTCAGCGACTCGATCCCGCACATCTTAACTCAGTAAATTTGCGAGCCACAAGCCTTTTCGCCTGATTTTATGCGGGTTTTTCCACAGGTCTACTGCTTTCGTGCTGTATTCATGCCTGCTTGCGGCCTTGCTCACTCCCCAACCAATTGTGTATCGCGCGCTCCAGCGGCCGAACCATACTATCTATTGTGGCGTTCCGGCCCAGTGTTTCCGCGCCTGCCGTTACAATGAGCAAGGCAAAACAATTTTGCCGGAAAGCTCGGAGACAATGGAGCAAGTCTTCCTATCGCTGGGTTCAAACCTCGGAGACCGCCTCGCCAACCTGCAACGAGCGATCGCTACGCTGCGCGAATTCTCCGCTGTTTCCGCACTCTCCGACGCCTATGAGACCGAGCCTGTCGGCTACACCGAGCAACCTTGGTTTGTGAACGCCGTTGTTGCTCTTCACGTCGATGACGGCCTGCTCCTCGGCGACACATCCCAAAACAATGATGTGTTGCGCGGCAATGATGATCTCGACGCGCCTCATCGGCTGCTCAATCGCCTTCTCTCCATCGAGCTTTCCATGGGCCGCCATCGCGGAGATGCCGATGCCATCCCCAAGGGGCCGCGTGTCGTCGACCTTGATATTCTTTTGTATGGCAGCCGCGTGATTCACTCTGAGGCACTTACCGTTCCGCATCCGGCCATGCATCTGCGCCGCTTTGTGCTCGAACCACTGGCACAGATCGCGCCGCTTGCGGAGCATCCTACACTGCGGCAGAGCGCGCTGCAATTGCTTCAGGCGCTGCCCCAGGAGGGTCCGCTGGTGCGCAGGCTTGGAGCGCTTTAACCCGCTGGAGGGCAATTTACCGTCACATCCGATTGCGTGTAGAGTGTGTGGCAGCGATACTGGGACGGCCGCTGCGCGCACTTCGCGATCTGGCATGCGGATTCGTCGACTCAGCTCGAATGCCGGAGGATGGTTTGTCCGAACCTTTCAGCTCAATTCTTGGTTCCACGAATTTTGATTCCGTGACTCTTGATTCAAGGCCGCATTGCCGCGCGTCTTTTGTCGCTGCGTCCTTCGGCATCGGCTTGTTTTGCATCGCACTCTTCTTCGCTCTGTGCCCGCCGCCGGTTTTTGCCCAGCAGGCGGAGCCCTCACCCAGTTCCGCGCCAAGTTCCTCCGCGCCTGCCTCATCTCAAGCGCCGCTTCGCTTTCCCCAGGCGCAAGGGCAGGCGGAAACAGCGGCCCTTGACTGGGTGTTGGACAATTCCGGACCTCTCAAGGGCGACACCCAAGCCGGAGATTTCCGCATTGCTTTCACCGTTACGCCCGCCGAGGGATGGTGGGACAAAGCCGCCGACGGCAAACTCCAGTGGCACGACGCGCCAGACGATAACTTCCATCTCCGCATCTTCATAATGGATTTAGCGGATGGAAGGCTGGTGCCTGCTCTCGGCCTTCACGCCCTGCTCATCGATGCCAACGGAAATCAGCAAGCTGCGCCCGTGGACTTCGGCTGGTATCCGCTCATCAACGCCTATGGCGCGAACGTTCCTTTGGCAGCCGACAGCAGCTACATCCTGCGCGTCACCATCGATCCCTCGGCGCCGCCGTCTTCCGGTGAGCGCACCACGACGGTCGCCGAATTTCCGCCCATACCGATTGCGCAAGATGACCTCTCGCACCTTCCTCTGGCCACCGCCAGTGCTTCGTCCAATGAGGCGGAGCTGATGAAGCCCTTGAATGCCGCACTCAGCTCATCGATCACCGCGCTCTGGCAGCAGTCGGTCTCGGCAGGCGAGAAGGCCGACGGCGACTACTTTGTCGGGTATGCTCTCGACTACTCCGGAGCCGCCGTGCCGCTCGGCAGCGCCAAACTCCGGCTTAAGAATTTGGTTGAGTTCAGTGGCAAAGACGATGTGCGTTTTGCGCTGATGGTCCGCGACTCCCGCACCGGACGCATCATTCCCGGCCTCAAGCCGCAGGCCACTCTGGTCGCTTCAGATGGCAAGCTCTATGGTCCCGGCGAACTGCCGCTCAGTGGAGATTCCGGGCTCACCCGCTATGAAGGCCATGTCCGCATCTCCCGTAAAGGCTCATACATTCTGCGCGTACACTTTGACGCACCTGGTTTCCGCCGCTGGGGACGTTCGGAGGAGCGCTTTGGGTTACCCGCTGACGTCGAGTTCGACGAGCTCTCCTTGAAACCGGAAAAAAGGACGACCCCTTGAGCGCCGTTCTAACCCCAGAAGAAATTGCCGATCTTGTCTGCGGCTACATCAGCGAGAATCCCCGCGCCGTTGTGGTTGAGGACGGCAAGATGCTCTTTGATTTTTCCACCGCACACTACTCCGCCGCGCCCGAGCGCGACCGCTGCCTGCTGCAGATCTGGTCGGAGGAGGGCAACATTGTCCGCCGCGCCACCAGCGCCGAAGTCAAGAATGGAATCCTCAGACTCTCGGTCCTTCGCTTCGGCCAATCCAAGCCCTCCCGCATGGAAATCTGCGCGGAGGCTGATCGGCAATCGCCCTCCGCTCTCAAAGCCATGCGCGCCGCCTATCAGCGAGGCCTGGAGCTTGCACTCACCCAACTCTTTCCCGGATGGACCCTGGAGCGCATTACAACCTCTGCCGATCTTGAACATTCCTTTGGAGCCGTCTGCACCCGCGGCCTGCTGCGTCGCGGTCAGGAGCGCATCGCGGTGGTCGGCTGCGGCGAAGGCGAGGCCCAGTCCACCATCGATAACTCGGTGGCCGTCGCCGTCCTCTGGCTAGACTACTGCCGCGAGCACTACGCAACCAGATCCCACGTTTCGTCGCTCGCGCTCTTCGTTCCTCAGGGCCGCGCCTTCACCGCGCAATTGCGCCTTTCGCACCTGGATCGCCAGGCGGCCCACTGGCAACTCTTCGCGCTCGACGAACATACCGGGCAATGCGAGCCGCTCGACCTCGCCACTGAGCTCAATGTCAGCACTCACTTGGTGCACTGCATCCATCGCGAGCAGATTCTCGAACGCTTTGCCAACTCCGTCGCCCGCATGAGCGCTTTATGCCCTGCGGTTGAGAGCGTGGCGCTCAGCTCTTCGGCGGTCAGCTTTCGTTTTCATGGATTGGAATTTGCCCGCGCCACCCTGGAGCCCGATCGTCATTTCCGCATCGCCGAACGCATTGTCTTTGGCGCCGCTCCCGCCGAGTACGAATGGAATGACCAGACCGAGCCTCTGCTTCGGCAGTTAATCGAGCGGCTCCTACTGAAGCGCGTTGGCCGGGCGCCTGCAGCCGGAGCGGTGGCCTCGACCGCGCACCCGGTTGCCGATCACACCCATCCTTTCTACCGCTTACAGCCTGAGCGCTGGCTGCAATTCGTGGTCGAGCGCGACATCTCCCTCATCGACTCGCGCCTGGACCCTACGCTGTTCTACCCGCAGGTGCCTGCCTTCGCCGCCTCTGACCGCGCCATCATCGACCTGCTCGGCATCACACGCGATGGCCGCCTTGCGGTTATCGAGTTAAAGGCCGCGGAGGATTTTCATCTCCCTGTGCAGGGACTCGACTACTGGGCGCGCGTCCGCCAGCATCATCGCCGTGGAGACTTCCAGCGCTCCGGCTACTTCCCCGGACGCATTCTCTCCGAGCGCGATCCCATTCTCATTCTGGCTGCGCCTGCTCTGCATCTGCATCCTTCCACGGCGACCATGCTGCGTTACTTCTCTCCCGAGTTGGATTGGCGGCTGGCCGCACTCGACGAACGCTGGCGCGACGGCATCCGCGTTGTCTTCCAAAAGCAGAAGGAGCTGGTTCCGGTGCCTTCCATCTATTAGGCGGTTATGCCGTTTCAGGCATTCACGCCGTCGCTCATTCCGCGAAAATACTGACGGCGATTGTCGCGATTTATGATGTGCACAAAAAGTTTTAATAATCACTGATGAAGCTGGGCTGACCTGCCGATATGACGGAATCTAGCTGTGCGTTAGGTGTGAGCAGCCGTGTTACAGCGGAGGTCCCACAAAGGTTAATGCAGCTGACGAGTTCGGACCTGGAAGGGATCGAATGCCGTTTGTCGGGTGGAAGCCGGAATACAGTGTAGGAATTGCGAGACTCGATGACGACCATCGTCATTTGATGTCGTTGCTGAGCCAGTTACATTCAGCGATAGACGATGACCAGGACGGATTGGCTCTGCGCTCAATCCTGGAAGGTCTAGTCTGGTACACGCGATCACACTTCAAGGCTGAAGAAGCGCTCATGCAGCGCTACGCCTACCCGGGATTTGCCGCGCACAAGGAGGAGCACGACCGTCTGACAAATCAGGTAGTCCAGTTTGCCGATGCCTTCAAGTCTGGACGGGAAGTGAATTCCGCCGAAGTCGCGGCAGCGCTGGAGAAATGGATTGCGCAGCACATATTGCGGTGCGACGCGGCGTATATGCAGTTCTTTCGATCCAACGGTGTCGCGGATGTCGATAGCGCGCATGAAGATGCTGGCAAGCCAGTCGCCGAAGAGAGTGCCCAGAGTCGCGTCGAGCGGCTGCAGCGTTCGGAACAGATAGCGCGCAAGTTGAGCGAAATTCTGGAATTGGTTGCCGACAACAGCCCACTTGAAGCTGTACTGCGGAAGCTCGTGGTGCAGGTCAGGCGTCACTGCGGCCGGAGCGCAGCTATCTTGCTTAAGGTCAATGGCAGTTTCGAATTGATCGCCAAATCCGGAGACGTTCCTGAGGGGATCTGTTCAGAGCTCTCCGGTCTTCTTTGTTCAAGAACCGGGCTTGCCTGCATTACCGATGTCGAATTTCCTGCAAATATTGCTGCTCTCGGATGTACTGCCATTGTCGCGATTCACGACAATGAGGGAGAAACGCTTGGCTGCATGATCCTGCTGGGCGCGTCTTCACCCTCTAATCCGCAGGAGTGGGACCTGCTTCGCCGCGCCGCCCGGATTGCTTCGATTGCCGTTCTGCATCGACGGGACCAGGATCGAATTGCTTTTGCCACACAACATGACCGCGCGACGGAGTTGCCCAACCGGCTGCTCTTGAATGAGCGTCTCAAGGAAGCACTGGTGCGCGCCAAGCAGGAGCAGGCCGGAGTTGCTGTGCTGGTGATTCAGTTAAGCCAGTTTCAGGAAGTTGCCGACCTTTACGGCGGCGGCGCGGCAGACTATCTATTAAAACTCGTTGCCGAGCGCTTGAAAGCATGTGTGTCGCCAGTTCACACCATGGGTCGGCTGAGCGGAGGCACGTTCATTGTGGTTTGGAGCGGAGTGCCGGATCGCAGTGCGGCCGAAGAACTCGCTCGTTCCATCCTCAAAACATTTAAGAAGTCCTTCTTGCTTTCTGGACATGAACGAAAGATCACTGCCGCAATCGGGGTTGGCATTTATCCCCAGGATGCTTCGACGCCGGGAGATTTAATTCGCAACGCCACGGCAGCAATGCGGCACGGGCGCACGGCGGGCCGCAACACATTTCAATCGTTTGCCCCAAAAACCGCTTTGCTGTTGGAAGAGCGTCTGGCGGTTGAAAAGCATTTGGAGTTTGCCGTTGAACGCCGCGAAATGTACCTTGCGTATCAACCGCAAATGGACCTTGTAGGCAGAATCGTGGGGTTTGAGGCTTTGTTACGCTGGCACAGCCCGATTCTAGGAAACATTTCCCCGGGCGTTTTTATCCCCATTGCCGAGGAAGTTGGTTTGATTCCTTCCATTGACGCATGGGTGCTGCGGCAAGCGTGTTTGCAGGCTGCCAAGTGGCAAGTTGGCGGCGCAAAGATTCGGATGGCAATTAACCTTTCGGCGGTGCAGTTCGCGAGCGCCGATCTTGTTGAGAAAGTGCGAAACGTCCTGCAGGAAACCTGTGTTGAACCTTCGCTGATCGAACTCGAAGTAACGGAAACCGCGGTCATGCAGAATCTGCACGACGCAGCAGCGCAAATCCAGAGGCTCCGTTCTTTGGGAGTCCGCATGGCAATTGATGATTTCGGCGTCGGCTACTCGTCCCTGAGCTACCTGCGTGTGCTGCCCGCGGATTGCGTAAAGATTGATCGCTCGTTTCTGGAAGATATCGAATCCTCAACGAATTCTCTCGCGATTCTGAAGGCAGTGATCGAACTCACTCACAAACTCGGCTTGGAGACGATTCTCGAAGGTGTAGAAACCAATGCAGAGTTGGAACTGGTGGCACCGCTTCACCCCGATCTGGTACAAGGCTATCTGTTCCATCGACCTATGTCGTCAACCCGAGCTGAGGCATTATTTCCGCAGCTGAGACAAGCGTCTGAGAGCGAGAGACGCGTTAAATCTATGTTTGCAATTCCCCCTAGCGTGTTACTTGTCCCCCGGGTTGAACTGTAAGCCGACGCATCTCGATGAACGCCGGCGGGATGGCGCCGGTCCTCGCTTACAGTCCACCCTCTTTGGCCCGGAAGATCCAGTAATCGCCTGCCGTCTCGCTTAAGTCTCCTGCTGGTTTTTCGCCCTTCAGTACCCGTCCCACGGCGCGCACCACACGACGCATTGGAAGCCCCGCGCCCGCAGCCGGAGCGGCGTCCGTTGCCGCGTTCCCGCCGCGCCGCGCTCCCTGTTCATCTTCAAAGAAGATTTCACCCACCTTGCTGGTGCGGTAGTACCAGCGCTTCAGGATCGCCAGATGCTCCATCCACTCTTGCGCACTTTTCGGAGCCACGGCTTCCACCGCGCGCAGCCGCTCCAAAATACGCGCCTCCATACTTTGTGTAGGAGCGCTGTGCGTGCTGCGCCGGGCCTCGCTCTTGATGGATGCGCTCTGAGGATCGCTTTGCGCCTCATCCTGCTGCTCCTGCCTCACCTCTGGCTTCAACCCTCGCACACTCACGTCAAATGCAATCGGCCCGTAGATCATGCCTCCGGCGATTCGGAAGAGCGTAATGTGTCCGGCAAGATGCGAGGGTTGCAGCAGTAAACCATTGAGTTGGTCGATGCGGTGCACAATCTCGGCGATGCGGCTCTGCACCGCCTTCAGCTTTTCCAACCGCGCATGGGCCGCGGCGGCGGCTTCAAACTCCAGGCGCTCGCTGGCCTCGTCGCGTGTCCGGCCAATCTCCACCAGTAGTGAGTGTCCACCGCTTTCCAGGTAGTGCTCCACCCGCGCTGATTCTTCCGCATAGCGCTCGTCGCTGCATCCCTTGAAGCAGGGCGCAAGGCACATTTTCATCTCGGAGTATACGCAGCCCGGAAACTTCGGGTCCGGCGCGAGCTCTTCCGTACAGCGGCGCAGCAGGAAGAAATCCAGCGAATCGTTAGCGTACTGCTCAGCCTCTGCCCGCGAGGCAAATGGGCCGAAGTACGCGCTGCCGCCTCGCAACGAGCGAATGCGCGACGTGACCGCAACTCGGGGATAGGGATTTTCGCGCAGCAGTTGCAGCAGAGGTGCGGGCCGTAAGTGCAGCCGCTCGCCATATTTTTCCGGAAACTCCGTCCGCAGCAGCCGGTAGAGCGCGAAGCCTGCTTCGAAGTCTCCGCCCACCTCGCTGAACTCGACGGCTTCCACGCGCTCGCGCAAACTCAGGCGGCGTCCCTCGGCTGCTCCCAGCAGCCGCTGCATGCGCCGCCGTAGATTCGCCGTCTTGCTCACATAGGGTTCGGCTCCAGCCTGCTTGGCGCGCAGCACAAACACTGCCGCTGAGGCAGGCAGCGCTGCGAAGAACTCCTCGTCATTCGCGGTGTCGAATTGAAGGCGGGCCAACACAGCCGTCAGTGTATCGCGAACTACGAGCGTCAGCGACCGGAGGGCCGCCTGTTGGCCCGTACCGTCGCTGAACCGTTGCCGCCGGCCAAAGCATCAATACGCTGTACGTGAGCTGTTCGCAAGGGTGTTTGTAACCAGTTGCTACGCACATCAAGGTTCGTGCATCGAGATTTCTGATGAAATGTGGGGTTATGACCGATGTATATGTGACGCAGCGAACGTCGGGAGGCGGAGCTAAACCTCCATCTCACATTAAAGCTTTTGGCAGACTACGTGCAGGAAGTGTGGGCAACTCAAGAAGTGTGGGGGGTTTTATGTCGGCAATGTGCATCCCGAATGAGAGATTCTCATCGCAAAGAAACCTGGTCGCAAATCTTCGCGAGCTCTGTCGCTTTCTCACCTCGTTCCCTAATATTCAAATGACGGAGGCGGAATGCGAAGCCCTCGCCGTTGCCGCCATCAGCGGACACGCCGAGGCCGAGTTCATGGTCGGGAGCGTCTTTGATGCCGCCCAGGAGACCGATCGCGCCATGGAGTGGTATCACCGCTCCGCCAGCCGTGATTATCTCCCTGCCATGTTGCAGCTGGTAGCCGTGCGCTGATTTCTATCGCTGTGGATTGAGGATGCATGTGAGCCCTCAATCCGCAGTGGCTGCCGGTGCCATGGCAGGAACTCCTGCGTCACCAAGCCGGGTTCGGAGCGCCTTTCTGGCAAACAGAAACGCGAACCCGGTGAGGAAACATATCGTTCCTGAAATCCAGAAAGCAGTTCGGTAATCGCCAAGCATGGTTCGGATTTCGCCTGCACCGAAGGCAGCCAGCGCCGCACCGAGTTGATGAGAGGCTCCAATCCAGCCATAGATGACCCCGGCGTTCTCACGGCCAAAAGCGTCTGAGGCCAGGCGCACAGTGGGCGGCACGGTTGCGACCCAATCCAATCCGTAAAAAATGGCAAACCAATTCAACTGAGAGTTGCCGTGAGCCAGGGTGTGCGGAAGAAACAGGAGCGAAATTCCCCGCAGCAGGTAATAGGCAAAAAGCAGATATCGGCTCGAACATCGGTCGCTCAGCCAGCCTGAAGCAGTCGTGCCAACGATGTCGAAAACTCCCATCATGGCCAGTAAGCCTGCGGCTCTCACCTCCGGAATGCCGTAGTCGTGACATGCCGGAATGAGGTGAGTGCCAATCAGGCCGTTGGTACTGGCTCCACAAACAAAAAAGCTGCCAGCAAGCACCCAGAATGCAGGAGATCTCCGTGCGAAGTTCAGGGCCTCCAGAGGCCTCAACGATCTGCGTGCTGGCGCGGGCAGTTCGCCCTCGGCCACAGCAGCCCGTCCATATGGCTCCAAGTGCATGTCCGCGGGATAATCGCGCATCAAGGCAAACACCAGGACGAACACGACGGCTGCCGAAGCTGCGACGATCAGCGCTACGAGCCTCCATCCAGCATGTTCCAGCACCCGGGCAAGAAGTGGCAGAAAGAGCAGTTGTCCCGTGGCGTTCGCCGCCGTCAAGGCCCCGAGTACAACTCCGCGATGCCGGTCGAACCATCGGTTAGCGACCACCGCCGCCAGAATCATTGCGGTGACGCCCGTACCCGAACCCACGCAGAATCCCCACAGCACAATCAGCTGCCATTGCGTTCTCATCAGCGTTGTGAGCGCGACGGAACAGGTGAGCAAGGCGAGTGCGCACAGCACCAGGCGGCGCAATCCCCAACGGTCCATGAGCGACGCGGCAAATGGGCCGATGAGTCCGAACAGCGCCAGGTTGATGGCGATGGCCACTGAGATGGCCGCGCTGGTCCAGCCAAACTCCGATTCCAACGGCACGATCAGGACGCCTGGCGTGGCCCGGATGCCCGCCGTGACCAGGAGCACGAAGAAGGTGACTCCTGCTACGACCCAGGCATAATGCATAGGTGTTTTTCGCAAATCTTTCTCCAACGCAGGCTCCCCACACGGCTTCCAACCGGGATCGCTGTCATGCTAGCATGATAGATGTGTACACATCAAACAACGGTTCGCCGACTTCTTCGCCTTGCGCCTGCACAACGGTCAAGAAACTCTCCCGTGTTCTCGGAAGAGTGTACGATTCCGCACTGGCGCCCGCGGGCATCAATGTGACTCAGTTTGCTGTGATGCGCTGCATTTCACGCCACAACGGCGAACCTCTTGCTCGCGTAGCCGACGAGCTGGTGATGGATCGCACTTCGCTTTACCGTGCGATCACCCCCATGGTGCGCGACGGTTGGATTAAGCTGGCGGCAGGTGCAGATGGCAGGTCGCGCTCCGCGTTAGTGACTCGCAAAGGTAGCCAGGTACTCGCAAAGGCTGGCGGTAGGTGGGATCAAGTCCAGGACCGTCTGATCGGCGCGTTCGGCAAAAAAGAATGGGGGGCTCTGGCTGCGGAACTGCAACGGCTGGGCGAATGTGCCGCGTCAGCAGCCGCAGACTGAATGCTGAATCCGATTGTTTTCAGATTGAAGTGATTTTGCCTGTGCTCTCCAGCTCCACGGCTATCGCAGACTGGCGCTCTTGTACTTCATGCGGAAGTCCTCGCCTTCCACTCGCACCACCCGGCACATTTCGTGCAGTCGCGACCGCATGCGGTCTCCAATGCGATCTCCGAGTGTGTCCTCACGCGATGCCCGCGCCGCCCGGCCCTCCGGCTCAGCTCCCGCCGATGGCAGATCCTGGTAGTTAGTCGTAATAATCGTTGTCCGCTTGTCGTTGTAGCGCGTGTTCAGAATGTGCGCAACCGTGTCCCACACCCAATCCGATGGCTTGGCCGCTCCCAGTTCGTCCAACACCAGAACCTCCGCCTCAAACACCGGACGCAGCACTTCCATCTCGGTCACCTGCACCGAGGCGTTGTAGGAGTTCTGAATCTCCTTAAGCAGCTCGCGATAGTCATAGAACAGGCACGCGGTCGCCTTCTGCGAAATCAGCTCCTTGGCAATACCCACTGCCAGGTGAGTCTTGCCGCAACCGATTGGCCCGGTCAGCAGCAATCCTGCGCTCTCCAGCGGAAACTCCGTTACAAATCGCATCGCGGCCATGTGTGCCGACGCCAGCGAACGGAACGGACCTTCGTGCTCAAAGTTGGATAGCTCGCAGTGCCGGTAGCGACGCGGTATTCTTGCCGCCTCCAGCAATCGCTCCCCTTGCTGTTTGAGGATGCATTCGCAGCGTGTTGCCCGTTCCTCCATGTGGCCCTTGTGCTCCACCTGCACCATTCGCCAGCCAGTGCCGGAGCAGAGGACGCAGGGGGCGGGTTCCGGTGGCTCCGCAGTCGTCATACTAAAGAGCTTGAAGCAGCCGCGCCAAGGATGCAAGCCCAACCTGCCCCAGGGCAGGGAGAAGCCTGTGCGGAAGCTGTGGAAGACTAGGATTCCTGCCACCGTGAGGCGCCCGGACAGCCTCTTCAGCGCGAAAAAGTGGGAATGAACAAATTTGCAACCGCTGAGCTCCTGTTTGCTTCTAACACCCAGAATGAGCGGTGCGCGGACCAACGCTTTTCCGGCGCGCTGTGAATCCAGTCTGAAGACCCGTTGTCCTCTGGCCCCAGGCATTGTGGGCCCTCCCTCCGAACCGGCGTCAACCAACGTCGCGTTCCAAGTGCTTCGACCCTCGGTATCAGTTGCCCGTGGTGTATGCGGGATACATCCCTGGTTGAATCTCAGGCGGTCTTTCATGGCCGCCTGAGGGCCAACCGGGGGCGGCTGTCTTGTCGCTAATGTTCTGTACTAAGGGAGACGCGGATTTCGTTTCATCCCAGCATCCCGGCTTCAAGGCGCCGCACGGCATACGTCCCGGCGGCAGCCCGAGTACCCGGGATTGCATGGGGCGCAATAAACCAGCAAGTTAACCGAATCATCACAAGATGAATTTGAATTAAAGAAGGGGAAACACGACAGTGACTGCGAACAACAACGGCTTCGACATCACAAGAACCTGGAACACCGATGCACGCTGGAGCGGCATTGAGCGAACTTACACTGCGGCCGACGTCGATCGGCTGCGCGGCACCATTCATGTTGAACACACTCTCGCCCGCCTCGGCGCCGAGCGGCTCTGGGAGCTCATGCACTCGCGCTCCTACGTTCAGGCCCTGGGGGCAATGACCGGCAACCAGGCTATCGAGATGGTCGAAGCCGGGCTCGACGCCATCTACGTCAGCGGCTGGCAGGTTGCCGGAGACGCCAACTCCGCCGGCCAGGTCTATCCCGATCAGAGTCTCTATCCTTCCGACTCGGTTCCTCAGCTCTGCCGCCGCATCAACAACGCTCTGCTGCGTGCCGACCAGATCTGGCATCAGGAGGGCAAGAATGGCAAGCACTGGCTCGCCCCGCTCGTCGCCGACGCCGAGGCAGGATTCGGCGGAAGCCTCAACGCCTTTGAACTGATGAAGGGCATGATCGAGTGCGGAGCCGCCGCCGTACACTTCGAAGACCAGCTCAGCTCCGCCAAAAAGTGTGGACACATGGGTGGCAAAGTCCTCGTCCCCACGCAGGAAGCCGTGCAGAAACTCATCGCCGCGCGCCTTGCCGCCGACGTCTGCAACGTGCCCAGCATCCTTATTGCCCGCACAGACGCCAACGGCGCCAAGCTCATCACCAGTGACATTGATCCCGCCGACCATCGCTTCCTCACCGGCGAGCCCCGCACCGGGGAAGGCTTCTACCGCATCAAGAGCGGACTGGAAACGGCTATCGCTCGCGGCCTCGCCTACGCTCCTTATGCCGACATGATCTGGTGCGAGACTAGCGAGCCCAGCGTCGAGGAAGCCCGCCGCTTTGCCGACGCCATTCATGCCCGCTTCCCCGGCAAGCTGCTGGCCTACAACTGCTCGCCCTCGTTCAACTGGAAGAAGAAGCTCGACGATACCGCCATCGCCAACTTCCAGCGCGAGCTGGCTGCGATGAACTACAAATTCCAGTTCATCACTCTGGCCGGCTTCCACGCCCTCAACTACGCCATCTTCGACCTCGCTCGCAATTACAAACAGAGCGCCATGTCGGCCTACTCCGTTTTGCAGCAGAAGGAGTTTGCCGCTGAGCCCGAAGGTTACCGCGCCGTCAAGCACCAGCAGTTTGTCGGCACCGGATACTTCGACGACGTCGCCCAAACCATCGCCAGTGGCGCCAGCAGCACCACCGCTCTCCACGGCTCTACTGAGCAGGAACAGTTTCATCCTGCTGCACCATGTGCGCGACTGAACTGCGAGGACCGCATTGCACCCAGGGTAAAGCAAGCTAGTTAAACAGTAGACGGGCACACTTCAAGAGCCCGGCTCCCGCAGCCGGGCTCTTTTATTTGACGAACGAAAAGGCGGACAACGCCGTCTGGAGTGCGGGCATCTTCAGAACCCAGCAGCAGTTCGCAACGGTGCGAATCCCCCAAAAGGCGCGGTAGCCAAGCGACAAGGCAAAAGGTCAGCAAGCCTTTCATCGGGCGGTTCAACTCCTCCCCGCGCCTCCATTTTTCTCCAGCATTTCCGCGCGGCTCTGGGCGAGCGCGTCTCTCCCGGTTTGCTTCTCCCCGCCGCATTCTTTATCCTTGAATCTCCAAATCTTTTCTGCATTGCGCCTTGTACGCGCGAGCGGAGACCGGCCTTATGTCTGAAATTAAAGTTCAACTCCCCGACGGCAGCATTAAACAAGTTCCTCAGGGCACCACCGCCCTCGACATTGCGAAGTCTATTTCGCCGCGCTTGGCCGACGCTGCTCTGGCCGCCAAACTAGCGCCCTTGGTTGCCGGTAAAGCAGCTGATCATGCAGTCGACAAGGCAGCCCATAGCGCAGCAGCTTGTTGTGGCGTAGTCGATGATGACTTTGCCATCGTCGATCTCACCCAGCCCATCCAGCAGGATTCGCGCCTCCGCCTGCTCACTGAAAAAGATCCCGAATCGCTCCAGGTCTTCCATCACTCTTCGGCGCACCTGCTTGCCGCCGCCGTGTTGGAGCTTTTTCCTGAGACCAAGCTCGGCCACGGCCCAGCCACCGAAACTGGATTCTTCTACGACTTTCTGCGCGAGACTCCCTTCACCCCCGAAGATCTCGAAAAGATCGAAAAGAAGATGAAGGAGATCGCCGACCGCAACGAGCCCTATGCGCGCGACTTCCTCGACCGCAACGCTGGCCTTGAGCGCTTTAAGGCAGAAGGCGATTTCATGAAGTGTCATTTCATCGAGCAGTTCACCAAGCCCGATGAAAAGATCTCGCTCTACAAGACCGGAAAATTCGTCGACTTCTGCCGCGGTCCGCACATTCCTTCCACCGGCAAAATCAAGGCATTCAAGCTGCTCAACATCGCTGGTGCCTACTGGCTCGGCAAAGAGGGCAATCCCCAGCTCCAGCGCATCTACGGAACCTCGTTCTACTCCAAGAAGGAGATGGATGAGTACATGCGCCAGCTTGAGGAGGCCAAGCGCCGCGATCATCGCGCCCTCGGCAAGCAACTTGATCTCTACTCGATTCAGGAACTGGCTGGCCCCGGCCTCATCTTCTGGCATCCCAAGGGCGGACTCATCCGCACCATCATGGAAGACTGGCTGCGCGCCGAATACCTGAAGCGTGGCTATTCGCTGGTCTTTACCCCGCATGTTGCCCGCCGCGCCCTCTGGCAAACCTCAGGCCACGAGGGTTTCTACGCCGAAAACATGTTTGACACCATGGAGCTCGACGACGCCGAGTATCGCCTCAAGCCCATGAACTGTCCCTTCCATATCCTTATTTATAAGGATCAGCTCCGCTCCTATCGCGATCTGCCCGTCCGCCTCGGCGAACTCGGCACCGTTTATCGTTACGAGCGCTCCGGCGTCATGCACGGACTCATGCGCGTCCGCGGCTTTACCCAGGACGATGCCCACATCTTCTGCACTCCCGACCAGATCGAAAGTGAGATCGAGGGTTGCATCGACTTTGCCGTCAGCGTCCTGCACACCTACGGCTTCGAGCAGTTCCAGGTCGAACTCTCCGGTTGGGACCCCGAGGATCGCGCCCATTACGTCGGCTCACCCGAGCAGTGGGAGATGGCGCAGAACTCGCTCAGGATTGTGCTCGACCGCAAGCAGATTCCCTACAAATTCATCCCCGGCGAAGCGGCCTTCTACGGCCCCAAGATCGACGTCAAACTGGTCGATGCCATTGGCCGTCTCTGGCAGCTCTCCACCGTGCAGTTTGACTTCAATCTTCCTCAGCGCTTCGAACTTGAGTACGTGGGCGAAGACGGCCAGCGCCATCAGCCTCTCATGGTGCACCGCGCTCTCTACGGCTCGGTCGAACGCTTTTTCGGCGTCCTCATCGAGCACTACGCCGGAGCTTTCCCGGTCTGGCTCTCGCCCACCCAGGTCGCCATCGTTCCCATTGCCGAGCGCCATCTCGACTACGCCAACAAAGTCGCCGACGCGCTAAAAGCGATCGGCGCCCGCGTCCACGTTGATGGACGCAATGAGAAGATGAACGCGAAGATTCGCGAGCACGCCTTGCAAAAAGTTCCGTTCATTCTCGTTGTCGGAGATAAAGAGTCGGAGATTGGCGAGGTCAACGTGCGAGTCCGCGGCCAGGAGAAAGCTGAGGGCAGCGTAACCATCGAAGCCTTCACCAGTCGCGTCCAGCGTCTCATCGAGTCACGCAGCACCAAGCTGGATTGAGTTTCTCCGCATAAAAAAAGGCAGACCTTCGGGCCTGCCTTTTCTTATGATTTAGGTGCACGTTCTATGAATGCATCAAATTGCGTTTCCTAATTTTCACATCTCAGTCGTCGTCTTCTTCTTCCCAGTCGAACAGCTCAGCCACAGCTAGCGGCGATGCAGTAAAACCAGCCCTCAGCCTATCCGGTTTCGCAACCAACTCCTCATAGCTGCTGGGGAGGACGGCCAAAGACGTGCGATCACGTTCCAGCCGATCCACGCGCATATAGGTCTCCTGACTCACATACTCCCGCGATTTCATGCGACTTCCAAGCACTAGATCGCCCTAGTGAAATAAAAGAGTCCCAAATTGGGGTACATGGAAAATTGGGCCCCGTATGAACGCTCGCTCACCCTTGCTCCGGCTTCGCACCTATCCCAAACATCCTCCTATTCACTCTGGCCCTCTACGTGGCGCGGCTTCCGCTATCATGTTCCAGTGCTCCAGTCGCTGCAACGCTATCTCCGCCAGCACCGCCTAGTCCGTCCCGGCCAGCGCGTCGGCATCGCCGTTAGTGGCGGCGCTGACTCCGTAGCCCTGCTGCGAGCTCTCGCCTCGCTCGCTCCCGAGCTCGGTGTAGTGCCCTTCGTCCTCCACTTCAACCACAATCTTCGCGGTCCTGACTCTGAGGCCGATGCTGCATTTGTCGCCGCCCTCGCTGCCCAACTCGCGCTCGACTCTGCCGTCGAATCCGGCGATGTCGCCGCCCTCGCCGCTCGTTTTCACCTTTCGATCGAAGCTGCCGGACGCCGTGCCCGCTACGCATTCTTCCGGCGCGCCGCCGCTGCTAATCGCCTCGATTGCGTTGCCACTGCCCACACCCGCGACGATCAGGCCGAAACCGTTCTCCTCCGCCTTTTGCGGGGAACCGGAACCAGCGGCCTCGCCGGAATCCTCCGCTCCTGCGATCTCTCCGCCATCGCCGAACCAATCAACGCCGTGCCAATCGACTCTGCGCCAATCGCAATCCCACCCGCCGCCGCTTCGGCAGACGGCTATTGCTCGCCGCGTCTCATTCGTCCCCTGCTCGCCACCTCCCGCCAGCAGGTCGAGCAATTTCTGCTCTCGCTTGGCCAGCCCTTTCGCCAGGACTCCTCGAACCTCAGTCAGCAGTTTCTCCGCAATCGCGTGCGCGCCCACCTGTTGCCCGCCCTTGAGCGCGACTACAACCCGCAACTTCGCCAGGCTCTTTGTGAGACCGCCGAGGTCGCCGCCGCCGAGAACACCTTCCTTGAAGAGCTAGTCTCTGCCGCCCTCGGCCCTCAGACGGACCTTAAAGCCGGAATCGAGTTGACCCTCCTCAAGGCGCAACCCGTTGCCCTGCAACGCCGGATGCTCCGCCGTCTCTGCCAGCCCTACGGCCTCGCGCTCGATTTCGCCCAGCTTGAAGCTCTCCGCAACTACGCTCTCGCTGCCCGGGCCGGGTCGTTCCAGCTACCGCGCGGCTTTGCCGCTGAGATGATCCGCCCCAAGCTTCTCCCGCCGCGCCTTCGCCTGCTTCCGCCCAAAACCGTCTAGTCGGAGACAAACTTCTATATCGTCATCTTTTATCTTTATCGTCATCATTGTTTATGGGGTAAGATTGTGTGCTGCTGGCTGACAACAAGGCTGGCGCCTTCGGCATCGTAGGTCTCAGGAGTACCCATATGGCGAACGACAGCGGCAACTACCAGGTAGTGATCCCAGAGATCGAATTGCGTCAGCGAATCGTTTCGCTTGGCCGTCAAATATCGGAGGATTTCAAGGGCCGCTCAATCCTCTGCGTTGGCGTGCTCGAAAATGGCTTTCTCTTCGCCGCCGATCTGGTCCGCGCCATCACCTGCGACGTCAGCTGCCAGTTCGTTATGCCCTACGTCCACGAAATCCATGAGGGCAACGTCACTACCAAACAAATCTTCTACGCCCCGGAAATCGACGTGCAAGGACGCCACATCCTGATCTGTGAAGGGATCCTCTCCACTGGCCAGACCACCGAATTTCTGCGGCGCAATTTTCAGGCACGCGGTGCCGCCTCCGTCTCGGTCTGCAGCCTGCTCGACCGCGAGTCCGACCGCCGCGTAGATCTCCAGTCCACCTACTGGGGTTTTCGCGTTGGACCGCAACAGTTAGCCGGCTTCGGCCTTGGTGCACCCGCTCTGGAGCGCAATCTGCCATTTATCTTCGCCGCCCCAGATATGCGGGCGTAGTGGCGCTTCCTGTTCTGGGTATATATACTCTTGAATTAACTGGAGCCCGTGAATCTGCCCCTGAGTACCTGCTCACGCGCTTTCCCGCAAGGTCTGGCGTAACGCGTTGCTTGCTTGCGCGTACGGGCTTCCAAGAAAACAGGTAAAATCTGTGGGGGTGGAAAAACCCGGTTCCAACAGCTTGCTTGGGCATCTAATCAGCTGAGTGGCCCCGTTAGTTTGTTCCCGCTCTTAAATGAGGAGCTTTTGGTGAATTCCACGGTCAAGCAAGTCGTGTTCTGGCTCGTGATACTGCTTTCTGGCGTATTGCTCTGGTCGGTTGTTAAGAACAATAGCACGGGAGTCAAAGAGCGCGAAATCAACTTCTCGCAATTCCTGTCAGATGTCGATGCGGGCAAGATCCGGGACGTAACCGTCTCCGGTCCCGATGTCCGCGGCAACTACAACAGTGAGAAAGCAGGCTTCCACACCATTGTCCCGCCGAATTACACGGACATGTACAAGAGCCTGCGCGACAAAGGCGTAAACATCACCGTGAAGGATGTCAGCGGCGGCGGTTGGCCCAGCTGGCTCTTCCAGATGCTCCCGCTCGTCGTCATTCTCGGCCTCTGGTTCTTCATGATTCGCCAGATGCAGTCTGGTGGAAACAAGGCGTTGTCATTTGGCAAAAGCCGCGCCCGCCTGCTCTCCATGCAGCAGAAAAAGGTGACGTTTAAGGACGTTGCCGGTGTGGATGAAGCCAAGGAAGAGCTCCACGAGATCATCGAGTTCCTGCGCGAAGCGCAGAAGTTCCAGAAACTCGGCGGACGCATTCCCAAGGGCGTGCTCCTCGTCGGACCTCCAGGAACCGGCAAAACCCTGCTCGCCCGCGCCGTTGCCGGCGAAGCCAATGTTCCGTTCTTCTCTATTTCCGGCTCTGATTTCGTCGAGATGTTCGTCGGCGTCGGTGCCAGCCGCGTGCGCGACCTCTTCGAGCAGGGCAAAAAGAATGCTCCCTGCATCATCTTCATCGATGAAATCGACGCCGTCGGACGCCATCGCGGTGCCGGACTTGGCGGCGGACACGATGAGCGCGAGCAGACCCTCAACCAGTTGCTGGTCGAGATGGACGGCTTCGAATCCAACGAAGGCGTCATCCTCATCGCCGCTACCAACCGTCCAGACGTGCTCGATCCCGCACTGCTTCGCCCCGGCCGCTTTGACCGCCGCGTCGTAGTCGCCCGTCCCGACGTTCGTGGCCGCGAGGAGATCCTCCGCGTTCACACCCGTAAGATTCCCATCAACGATGACGTCGATCTTTCGATCCTCGCCCGCGGCACACCGGGCTTCAGCGGCGCCGACTTGGCCAACATGGTCAATGAAGCCGCTCTGCTCGCCGCCCGGCAGAATCGCAAGACCGTGCTCATGTTCGACTTCGAACTCGCCAAGGACAAGGTGCTCATGGGCGCTGAACGCAAGTCCATGATCCTCACCGACGAGGAGAAGAAGAACACCGCCTATCACGAGGGTGGACACGCCTTGGTCGCCGCTAAGGTTCCGCATGCTGACCCGCTGCACAAGGTCACCATCATTCCGCGCGGCATGGCCTTGGGCGTCACCATGCAGTTGCCCATCGACGACAAGCACACCTATGACCGCGTCTATCTTGAAAGCCAGTTGGCGATCATGATGGGTGGCCGCGTCGCCGAGGAGATATTCCTCAAAACCATGACCACCGGTGCCGGAAACGACATTGAGCGCGCTACGGAAGTAGCCCGCAAGATGGTCTGCGAATGGGGCATGAGCCAACTCGGTCCGCTCACCTTCGGCAAAAAGGAAGAGCAGATATTCCTAGGCCGTGAGCTCTCCCAGCACCGCGACTACTCCGAGGAAACCGCTCGCGAGATCGACGCCGAGGTCCGCCGCTTCATCGATGCCGCCTACAAAACGGCCTTCGATGTTCTCGACGGCAACCGCGACGTCCTCGAACGCATCGCTCAGGCGCTTCTCGAGCGCGAGGTCCTCGACTCCGCCGAACTGCAGATGATCATCCAGGGCAAGACACTTCCTGCCCGCGTTCAACCGCCGCCGGCCGATGACTCCGGCAGCGTCCAGCAGGTTCTCCGTCCGGAGCCCAACCGCTCACCCAACCTCAGTCCCGGCGAGCGTCCCAGCCCGGCATAACCCGGCGTTCCAAGCTCGACGAAAAGGGTGGCCACGCGGCCACCCTTTCTTGTTGCTCCCATCCCGTTCCACACCCTTTACAATCAGCTATGCTCCGCCGCCATCACGCATTCGTCTGGGTCGTCCTCTTCGCCACCAGCCTGCTCTCTGCTCAAAACCCTCCCAACCTCGCCACACACGTCCGTGCCGAAATGTCCTTCCTCGCCTCCGACGCGCTTCGCGGCCGTGGCAGCGCCACCCACGACGAACTCGTCGCCGCCACCTACGTGGTCTCCCAGTTCCAATCCTTCGGACTCGAATCAGCCCAGCTTCAGCGCGTCCCGCTCGCCAAAGGAGGCGCAACCTACAACGCCTTCGCCCTGCTTCCGGGCTCTGATCCCGCGCTCGCCCGGCAGACCATTCTGCTCAGCTCCCACCTCGACCACCTGGGCACCCGCAGCACTCGCTCCGGCGAAGTCATCTACCACGGAGCCGATGACGATGCCAGCGGAACCACCGCCGTCCTCGAGCTTGCCCGCGCCTTCGGCTCACAGCCAACTCGCCCGCGCCGTACCATCGTCTTCGTCTGTTTTGGCAGCGAGGAGACGGGCGGCCAGGGCGATGAATATTTCCTGCAGCACCCACCCACTCCGCTCGCCTCCATCGTCGCCAACCTGGAATTCGAGATGATCGGTCTGCCCGACCGCTCCATCCGTCCCGATCAGCTCTGGCTCACCGGATGGGAGCGCACCGACCTCGGCCCCACGCTCGCCAAACACGGAGCCCCGCTCGTCGCCGACCCTCATCGCACCGAGCACTTCTTCGAGCGCTCTGACAACTTTGCCCTCGCCCGTCTCGGTATCATCGCCCAAACCGTTTCCAGCTATGGACTTGGACCTCACTATCACCAGCCCACAGATGACCTGGCCCACATCGACTTTCCCCACCTCACCCACGCCATCTGGTGGATGATCACCCCCATTCAGTGGCTGGCCAACTCCGATTGGACTCCCACTTGGAATTCAGGTGGCAAACCCTAGGCCCCAGCGCCCGCCAGCAATACCCGGCCTGAGGCAATCGTTTTGCCGGTCTAAGCTAAGGTTTCTGTTGCCGTTTTCGCCCAAACTGTGCGAAAGTGTAGTGTAAGTTTGCTCCATGGGGGAGCTGTCAGCTCTGCGGAGCTTACTCAGTTCCTCCATATTTTTTTCTCCGGTCTTCGTGTGCGTGCTCTCTCGCCCGCCGCCGGTGGATTGCGAGCTGCGAGGCTCCGCGAGGTAAGGGTAAGGTATGTCCCATTTTGCTCCCTTGAAGAATCCCACCCGAAGTTTTGAGAACGCTCTGCAGTGGCTCGCCCAGCACGGCTTCCAGGTCACCCAGCCCGCCTCTGGCAGCAAAATTTACACCGTAACCAAGGATGGCTGCACTGCGTCCATCGAAGTTGCCAGCGATGGCAACTCCCGTATTGCCGCCTTTCCCGCGTGCCTCGTTGCTGGCCAGCCTGCCGAACTAGTTGATCGCGGCTACCAGAAGTTCTTCCGCACCTCAAAGCTTGAAGTCGCCGCCACCGCCGAGCGCCTCCAGGACCTGCACCGCTTCAGCGAAGAACTCAAAGAAGCTCTCGGTTACACCAGCCTCTACAATGAAGGCCTCGGTAGCGTCAGTGGCAGCTACCAGTACGACCGCGTCGTCAGCCGCGACCTGCCTCTCGACGAACGTCCCCACCGCCCCTGGCAGAAATAAGCATCTCTCTCACTAACCTTTGCTCCTCCGCAGGAAACAACCTTAGTCCTGTGAATCCCGCGGAACGTTCAAATTTGGCTCAGCTCTCCATTCCGCCATCGGCCTGTAAACCTTCCGTCGACTTCCCTAATCCAACGGTCTGGAAGTTCCCACCGCTTGTTGGCTCTGCTTGCCACATTGGCCGTGGGAACCTGTCAGCGCCTGCCCGCCAACGGTTCGCGCTCATGAGGAAACCAACATGAAGATCGCAATTCGGTTATTGCTGTTACTGGCTCTCGTCTCCGCTCTGCCCGTCTTTGCCGCGGATGATGAGGATGTAGCCAAACGTCTAAACGACGCTACCGCCGATCTCAACCGTCTCACCAACGCCCCAGACAACAACATTCCCCAATCCATCCTCGCTGACGCCAAGTGTGTTGCCATCGTCCCGTCGCTCGTTAAAGGCGGCTTCATCGTCGGAGGCCAACACGGGCGCGGTGTCGCCACCTGCCGCATTCATGAAGGCAAAGCCTGGAGCGCGCCGGCCTTCTTCGTCATCACCGGAGGCAGCTGGGGAGCCCAGATCGGAGTTGAGGGTGTTGATCTCGTCATGCTCTTCATGAACAACGAAGGAGCCGAGAAGCTGCTCTCAGCCCAATGGAAGATCGGAGCTGACGCCGGAATCGCGGCTGGTCCCTGGGGCCGTGATGCCAGCGCCAATACCGACTGGAAGGCGAACTCCGGCATCCTCACCTACTCCCGCGCCAAAGGCGTATTTGCCGGAGCCACGCTCAATGGCGCTAATGTCCGTGCCGATGAGGGTGCCATCAAGACGTTCTATGGCCGCGGCTATAACTTCCGCGCCCTGCTCACCGGCCAGGTAACGCCACCTCCCGCCGCGCATCAGTTCCTCGCCGACATCCGTCACAACTTCCACGAGGCTGAAGCCGCCAAATAACCGCAAGTAATCTCGCCCAACAAAAAGGGTCCAGCTCCGGCTGGGCCCTTTTCTTCGTTGACGAGCCTGACTTCCTGGATTTATCAATGGGTAGGCTTGTCGGCCACACAACATGCTCCTGCGCTTATTCGCAGTCTTCCTACTGATCGCCGCAAACGTCCCTCTTGCCAGTGCCAAAGACGACCCATGGGTAGAGCTTCGCGCCCCGCATTTCATCGTCGTCACCGATTCCAACGAAAGGCAGGCACAACACATAGCGGAGCAGTTTGAGCGCATGCGTGCCGTCTTTCACGACATGTTTCCCGCAGCGCATCTCGACGCCGAATCTCCGATCATCGTCCTGGCCATCCGCGACCCCAAGACCTTTCGCGCACTCGAACCGGAAGCCTATCTCAAAAAGGGTGCGATGGAGCTTGGCGGTCTTTTTGCCTACTCGCGGGAGAAGAATTATGTCCTCCTCAATTTGAACGCTGGCGGCCAGCATCCTTATGCTGCGGTCTACCATGAGTACGTTCACTTCCTTGTCAGTCGTAGTGGGCAGTGGCTGCCCGTCTGGCTCAACGAAGGCCTCGCCGAGTTTTACCAGACCATAGAATTTCGCGACAAGGAAGTGGAGTTGGGCGAGCCCAGCGTAGAGAACGTTTACCTTCTCCGCCGCAGCCGCTTGCTCCCGCTCGAAACCTTGTTCGCCGTGGATCAGAACTCTCCCTACTACCACGAAGACAACAAGGCCAATATCTTCTACGCCGAGTCTTGGGCGCTCACTCACTATCTTGAGATCCGCTCCCGGCATGACAAAGTGGAACACGTCTCGCAATACGTGGCGCTCGTCAACAACAAGGTCGACCCCATCACCGCCGCCACTACTGCTTTCGGCAATCTTCGCACCCTGGAGAAGGATCTCAGCGTCTACATCCAGCAACCGACTTTCCAATACGTGACACACCCCGCAGCCATCAAGGTGAATGCGTCGGAATTCCAATCGCGCGCGCTCACCCCGGTTCAGTCGGATGCCGTGCAGGCTGACTTTCTCGTTTACGCGCAACGCGTAAAGGATTCCCGCGAATTGCTGGACCGCATCCTCAAACAGGCACCGGACAACGCCGCCGCCCATGAAACTCTAGGGATGCTCGCCTTCCGTGAAGGTAAGTGGCAGGAGGCCGCAGATTTGTACGAGCAGGCCGCCAAACTCGATCCACAAAATTATCTTGATTACTACCAGTATGCGGGTGCTGCGATGAACGCAGGACTCTCCTCCGATCGCGCGGCGCAGGTCGAAGCCAGCCTGCGGACGGCTACAACTCTCAATCCTGACTTCGCCCCGGCACTGGACCAGCTCGCCGCCTTCTATGTCCGCCAGGGCCGGAATCTGGATGACGCCTACAAGCTCGAGCTCCATGCAGTTCAACTGGAACCCACCAACGTCTTCTTCCGGATGAATGGAGCGAATCTCCTCATGCGGATGCACCGCACCGATGACGCCCTCGCCGTGTTGCAGACCGCGGCTCACATGACCAGCGATCCCGGCCAGCTCGCGTCGATTCAGAACATGCAAAACGGAATCGAGACGTACCGCGCACAGCTGCAACAGCGGGAACAGCAGCAGCGTGTCAACGCCGCACGTCTCACCGCCGCCGAAAATTCTCCCATCGTTGACAACCTGACCGTCGCTGATTCGCAGCCCATAGCCGACTCCGACTCCAGCCATGGACCGCGCCGCACCGCCATCGGAACGCTCAGCGATGTGCAGTGCTCCTCGCCTGCAATCATGCAGTTGAAGCTGCTCGGCGGGCCAAAGCCGTTGTCTCTGCGCGCGCGAAACTACTACAAGGTCGCCTATTCCGCCTCGAACTTCAAACCTTCTGCCGAACTGAATCCCTGCAAGGACCTCGACAAGATGAAGGCAAAGGTCGTCTACTTTGAAGCCGCCGGAGACTCGGCCCAGGGCCAGATCGTTTCCATCGAAATCAGCAAATAACAGAAGCGCTCCGCATCCTCTGGGGCTTCCCGCACTGGCAAGCCCCAGCTTTATCCAGCTTCACTTCAGTTTCGCCAAGCCTTCCAGCAAGTGGCCCAGCTTCGGAGTCCCCATCTTCCCGTGGGGTGGTTCAGTCCTTTGCTTTCTCCGCCAGCGCAGGGACGAATCTAGCGGCATCAATCGTGCCCAGCCCGCTTGCCAGATCATATCCGTGCATCGCGTTGTACCCCACGACCGTGTATGTGTTGCCGTCACTGTTTGTGAACGGCCCAAAGGAGTTGTTCCCCTTGGTGATATCCACAATTCCGCCCCAGCTTCCGCCAAGTTCATAGAGCGAGTCGCCGAGCGTGCCTAGCCTGCGGTGGGCGAGTTGTGCTGCCATCGCTACGATTCCTGCGAACTCCGGCGTCGCCTCACTGGTTCCGCCGACAAGGTTGAACCCACCACCCTCACTTACCGGCAGAAACGAGAGGTAGATAACAACCGCGCCATCAACCGAGGCGCTAAGGCTTACATCGGGAGTTCCCCTGTGCCAATCGACAATCGACGCGACCCCATTCTGAAAGTCTGGCCGTTCAAACACCGCCGATACTCCGCCGCCGCCCGCACCGTAGCCGTCGTTCCACACGACGTCAGGCGCAAGCCGATTCCCCTGGTCGTCCAGTGTGAGCTGAGTTCCGCCAACCGACGTTACAAGAGGATCGCTCGAAGGCCACGAATTTACTCGCATCGGATATAGGTCAGCCCCATTGAGTTCATAATTCGTTGCCCCGGTGTCGCCAGAGCCGCCAAGAACGCTCACGTGGTGTTTTTGGGCATTTATGTAGGCGCTGCGAAGGTCGAAGATGGATTGAGGACTAGGGAACGTCTCTTCGGTCGCTCCAAAGCTCTGGCTGATGACGTCTCCGATGTTGTGGTTGATCACATAGTTTTCCGCTTCCACGATCTCCGGGAATCCCGTGACCCCCTCTGTTTCAGCCACAGGAGTTTCGACCAGGACGATGGCCGCCCCCGGAGCAAACACATGCGCCCACTCCACATCCAGTGTGGTCTCCACTCCCCAGCCCACCATGTCATTGTTCGTCGGATCGAAGGGCGGGACGGCTCCCGCAGGCTGAAGAATGGTCAAACTAGGTGGGTCGGGCAATCCAAATGTCTGGTCAAATACGTGCAAATCCCTCTGGATTGTCGGAGAACCAAAGGCGTCTACAATTACGATCGTGACGCCGCGCCCGTCAATGCCTGTTGAGTGAAGCGGTCCCAGGTTATATGCCTTGGCCAGCTGGAAAGGCTGGTAGCAATGGATACCGTAGTTCTTCAGGCAGAACGCAGTAGTGGGAGGAGTCGAAAGGTGAACCCCGCCTACTTGAATGTGTTGCGGATGGATCTTGACAGTTTGGGCGCTTAACGATGCTCCGTTCATTACAGCGAAGGCAAAGGCGAGAACGAGCGCACCTTTGGTCAATAGAGTTTGCTTGCGCAGTTTCATGGTTGTTCCCTTTCAGGTTGATCTTTTGAACAGGTCGTGTGAGCCCGCAGAACTGCGGTCGTGTTGACTCAGAACCAGCTCTTTCCTGTGAAGTTGCATCCTCGAACTCGCGCGCAAGAACAATTCCAGAGTCTCAGCGCTCAGCTGTTCACCCCGCTCTTGCTAAAATAGTAATCAAGGGTTTCCGCTTCCTCGTCCCATGTCTTTCTCCGAACATTTCGACGTTGCCGTAGTCGGCGCCGGTCATGCCGGATGCGAAGCCGCCATGGCTTCTGCGCGCATGGGACTGCGCACTGCTCTATTCACTCTCAACGCCGACCTCATCGCGCAAATGTCCTGCAACCCCGCCGTCGGAGGCATTGCCAAGGGACACATCGTGCGCGAGATCGACGCTCTCGGCGGCATCATGGCCGAAGTCACCGACGCCGTCGGCATCCAATTCCGTCTCCTCAACACCTCTCGCGGACCAGCCGTCTGGTCGCCCCGCGCTCAGTGTGACAAGCAGGCCTACCGCCTAAAGATGCGCTCTGTCCTCGAGTCCCAGCCCAATCTCCAGATCAAGCAAGCCGAGGTCGCCGACCTCATCATCGCCACTGAAGGCGGCCGCCGCCGCGTCGAGGGCCTGCGCCTGCGCGATGGCCGCTCAGTCTCCGCCCGCGCCGTAGTCATCACCACCGGAACTTTCCTCAACGGACTCATCCACTGTGGCGAGCAAACCTACCCCGCCGGACGCAGTGGCGAACCCGCCGCCATCCTCCTCGGCGAAAACCTCAAAGCTCTCGGTCTCCGTCATTGCCGACTCAAGACCGGCACTCCCCCGCGCCTCGATGGCCGCTCCATCGACTTCTCGCGTTTCCAGCCTCAGCCTGGCGATGCCGATCCCACGCCCTTCAGCTTCCGGACCCGGCGCATCACGCAGCCCCAGGTGCCTTGTTACATCGCCTACACCACGGCGGAAACTCATCGCATCATCCGCGAGAACGTCCATCGTTCGCCCATGTACAGCGGACAGATCCACTCCACCGGCCCGCGCTACTGTCCCTCCATTGAAGATAAGATCGTCAAGTTTCCCGACAAACTGACTCACCAACTCTTTCTCGAGCCCGAGGGCCTCAACACTCACGAGATCTATCTCAATGGCATGAGCACCTCGCTCCCCGTCGAAGTCCAGCTCGCCATCCTCGCCAGCATTCCCGGCCTTGAAACCGCTGAAATGCTCCGCCCCGGCTACGCCATCGAGTACGACTCCATCGACCCCACCGAGCTCGAGCGCACGCTCGAAACCCGCAAAATCCGCGGCCTCTATCTCGGCGGACAAATCAATGGCACCAGCGGATACGAGGAAGCCGCCTGTCAGGGACTCATGGCCGGAATCAACGCCGCCCTCGCCGTCAAGTCTGAGCCGCCTCTCACTCTCAACCGCAGTGAAGCCTACACCGCCATCCTCATCGACGATCTCATCAGCAAAGGAACCAGCGAGCCGTATCGCATGTTCACCTCGCGCGCCGAGTTCCGCCTGCACCTGCGCATCGACAACGCCGACCGTCGTCTCACGCCTCATGGCCGCCGCATCGGACTCATCAACGACGAAGCCTGGCACAACTTCCAAGCCAAGCAGCAGCGCTTCGCCCACCTCCAGCAGCAGCTTGAAACTCAGCGCGCCGGAGCGATCCTTCCAGCGGCTCTCACCGCAAAGGTCGGCCTCGCCACCGGACAAACCTACGCTCAGCTCCTGCGCCGTCCCGAGGTCACCATAGACGACCTCACTCCCATCTGCCGCCAGCTCGCCCCGGAGTTCTTCACCCACGACGATCTCGATGGAGCCTTGGAGGCGGGTGCCCCACTGGGTTTGATGGGTGGCCCACATCCGCCTTCTTTTGGCGAATGTGGGATCAGCACACAGACGGGTGCCCCATTCAAGCCCGCTGTTGGCTTGGGTGGGGCCGTTGACGTTGCTCCTGCTCTTGATCTCGCCCGCGCCTCAGCCGACACAGCTCCGCTTCCCCGCGCCATCTGGGTCGAGCTCAAATCAGTTGAAACCGAAGTCAAGTACGCCGGCTATCTCCAGCAGCAGGAGAAAGCCATCGAGCGCCTCAAGAAAGCCGAAACCAAAACCATCCCCGACTGGTTTGATTACTCCTCCATCAGCGGCCTCTCGCGCGAGATGAAAGAGAAGCTCACCCGCCTGCGTCCTCAAACCATCGGCCAAGCCTCGCGGCTCCCCGGAGTCACTCCCGCCGCCGTCTCCCTGCTCAACGTCTACCTCGAAATCCAATCTCGCCAACGCAAACAAGCCAACGCCCTCGGCGACTGATCGCCACACGCCGCCGCACGTGTGTTGCAGTCTTCGCAAATCATGACGGCCGTTTTTTAGGACAACTCGCGCTCCTCACCCTCGCTCTAACTTTACCGTTCAGCTTTCCTTGCCCTTCCCAGGCAAAGATCCGACATCAAAGGGCGAGTTCCCGGAAATGCAGTAACGGTTTGCAAGATACGGGGTTTCGGCTCATGTTAGTCCGCGTGGGAGGGTTTGTGGCTGGTCATCAAGTAGTGTTGATGTGGTCGATTTGCCTCGCCATAACTCTCTTTTTCGTACTTGAGATCATACAAACTAGGCGCAACTGGACCATACTTGTCCCCAGGAAATATGAGGTTGGGCGGATAGAGAAATCGTGTGAGGCAATGTTCGCCCTCTGTGCCCTGTTGATCCCCGCAACGATTGGGCTCCTCACTTGGCTCCGGGATAAGGCTGGCCCTGGAAGTTACACAATCCCTCTATGCTTCGCGCTGGTGTATTTCGTTGCGATGATCATATTCACCGCTCATATCCGCTTTAACTTCCTATGGCGGTTTGACACGGAATTCGGAGTTTCATCTCAAAAGAATATGCGCTTCGCGTATTGGCTGACCTGCGCCACCGGCGGCATTGTTTTCGGGCTCATTCTTGTGTCCATTCCGGTACTGGAGCTGGGCTTTGGATGGCTGAAGATGAAAGAGACGCAACTCCCAAGCACCCCGGTAAACGTAATTTGCACCTATAAACCTGCTGACGTCGTCCCACCCCCGCAACCCACTCCGTGTAAGCGGGTCTCTCATCATCGCCACAAACCACGGTGGTGCCCCTGCACCCCCTCCAGCTAGGAGATACTCGATGGCATTCTTCCGCGAATTTCTGAAGAAGAAAAACGTGAACCCCGATACCAGCGTTGACGAACAGGATGAAGCCGCCGTGGTGTGGGTTCTGACTCAATCGCGAGTGCAACGAGCCGCAATCCGTTTTCCGTCGTCCTTCGTCGCGCCAGATGAGCTTCCCCCAGAGATGGCCGCGGAATTGGAATTCGTCGCCGCCTTCTCATGCTTCATTGGTTCGAAGCCCGAGCGGTATGAACTGGACGCACGGACATTTCGGCATTACTTCGTTCCGGGATTTTTGAACGATGCAAATAAACAAAAGCAGCTCGCAGAGTCCGTACGTCCAGCTTTTTTTACTGCAACTCGCGCCGATCTGCGCACTGCCGCTAGCCTCGACCGCTTTCTGGACATGAGAAAGCTGGGGATGGTTGAGACGGCATGAGCAGCGTAACCTTGAAGGTTCGACCCGGCGGTGGTAAGCAGCCATGGAGATTCCTGACACATTCAGTCCCTCGTTACCAACTCCGCGATTCCGGTATAATTCCGCGCTGGTCTCGCACCGTCGAATGAAAACCCACAGGAGGGAACGTGATGCATAGAAGCGTGAAGTCCATGCTGGTAGTCACCCTTTGCCTGGTTTCAATGATTGCCGCCGCGCAATCCAAGCCGGTCGTTGTCTTCATCGCCACGGGCGGAACCATCGCCATGAAGATCGATCCCGTAAAGCATGCCCCCGTCCCCGCTATCTCTGGAGAGGACCTATTGGCGACAGTTCCCGAAGTCTCCCAGTACGCCACCGTCGAAGTGAAGAATATTTCCAACGTGCCTTCCGATTACATGGACCCCGCCCGTTGGGTCGTCCTCACCCGCGAAGTGAACGCTGCCTTGGCTCGCCCGGAAGTCGCCGGTGTCATCATTTCTCACGGAACCGACACTCTCGAAGAAACCGCCTATTGGCTCGATCTCACCGTGGATTCCGCGAAGCCCGTAGTACTCATCGGAGCCCAGCGCAATGCCTCCGAAACTGACTTCGATGGCCCTCGCAACCTGCTGAATGCGGTTCGAATCGCCATCGACCCGCAGGCGAAGGCTAAGGGTTCCATGCTCGTCATGAATAACCAGATCAACGCGGCACGCGATGTGACCAAGACCCATACTTCCAGTGTGGAAACCTTTAAGTCCGGTGATTATGGCTTCCTCGGAGAAGTGGATTTCGATCGCATCATCTTTGCCCGCGCTCCCCTGCGGCGCCAACATGTGCCAGTCAAAACTGACACCATGCCATACGTCGAGATTGTCCCCATGTACGGCGGAGCTGACGGTTATCTGGTGAAAGCCGCCGTAGACCACGGAGCCAAGGGCATCGTCATCCAGGGACTCGGATGGGGCAATGTGAATCTACCGATGTTTGCCGCCATCAAGGACGCAATCGCAAAAGGCATTCCCGTCGTCATCACATCGCGCGTGCCCAACGGGCGCGTCCTGCCCAACTACGGTTGGGATGGTGGCGGCAAAACATTGGTCGATGCCGGTACTGTAATGGGCGACGACCTCTCTTCACAAAAAGCGCGCATTCTCCTGATGCTCCTCATCCAGAACGGCGTCACTGGACAGAAGAACCTTCAAGCCGCATTCAGCCACTAGTTTCTTCGCACATTGGTGATCGCCGGGGCCTGCCGGATGTCCCGTGTTATCGCGCCACTCTGTTGCGCGATAACACGGGAAACAACGCACGTTCGGTCCCAAGCAAAGAGGGGTGCAGGCGAAGAAAGCCATCAGTTAAGCCAGCAGGCCATGCCATTTGCTCAGGGCCACTCTCACCGCATACCGTCCGCGATAACTCGAACATTCTCTTCGAACTCTGCCCAAAATACGCCATGGCCAAGGGCACGTAAGAGCGAGTTCATAATGGCTGTCACGGATTCTGGAATGCCTCCGAGCATGTCGGCAAAATTGAGCGACAGGCCAGCCTGAGCCCCGCTACCCTGTTGTTGTGCCACTTCGAGGACCTCTGGGCTCAGCACGAAACTCGCAACGCTGGGGGCAAACAGGCTAAGGAATTGGTCTGACTTCCCACGGGCGAGCTTGATGCCCGGCACCTCCAATCGCGCAGCCAAGATGCCATCTCCGAAGTAATTCAGCGACTCCCACCATTTTGCCCCAACCCTCAGCATCAGGATTGTGTAGACCACCACGTCGGCAAGACTCCACATGTCATCCTGCTTGATCTGAGTTGCATGTGCCACCTCGAGACGATTCGTGATCCGCCATCGGCATTCGTAATCGAGATTCTTGTGGTACCACTGATACTGGTAAAAATCGGCATTCCGATTCTCGGTATCCTTCACAACATCCGCACTGATCGAACTGCGAACGCGCCGATAATTTGCGTGAATTCCGTCAATAAATTGCTTTTCGTGTCGCCTATGCAGATGCATAATTCTGTTCTCAGTCGGAATGAGCGCAAGTTTGAAATACGTGCCTGACATCTGATGATTCCCCCCAGGCCAATCCTGTAAACTCGCGTACATCTCACCAATGGGCATTTGGGTGAGCAAATGAAACGCGCGTCCAGGTAGGGAGCCGTCATCTGTATTGCCGATGGATTGTCTTTCTCGGTCGATCATCATGCGAAGCTGCGCTCCATCTGCTGGGAGGGTCACATCTACATTGCGGATCAACACCCGGGTGTGAATGTCCTTCTTCGTTACGATGTGAAGCTTCGCATCGCTACTGATCCTGATCACGCAAAAGCGTTTGGTCGGTTCGTCTGGCTTATAGCACTCAGCGATGTCATATGAAGGAGTCGGAGAGATGTTCGTTGCGATGGCACTAGCAATGACAGTCTTACGTTCCGAACTTGATGACTCGCCGATTAACTTGGCTTCGATATCCTTCTGGTTCTTGTTAACTCCAATAATCAGAATGCCACCAAAGGTGTTCGCAAATGCGGCAACATCCTTCAGCGTGTCGCTGTTCCAAATTGACTTGAAATCATGCCTATAGCTTTCTCCCGGCTGCGCTCGCGCGAAGTCGGCAATGGCCGAAAAAAGAGCATAGTTCGTAAGGCTGTTGAAGTCGGCAGTGAAGAGATCCAGCACAGGTCGCCTCCAGAATTGCCGCAATGATATACCCGATCAGCTGTAACCCGACGGGTTCCCCAGGTTCGCGCTCTGCCCTCGCGCGATAACCTTCGAGCCCCGCCCCTTTGAAACCTCCCTCCGCCCCGCGCTACACTTTCCTTCGCATCCTCCGCTTCGCCGGAGGAATCAAGGAGCCATCATGAAAGCCATCGGCTACATTCAATCCTTACCTCCATCCGATCCCAAATCCCTCTTCGACTTCGAACTTCCCAAGCCAACCCCCGGCCCGCGCGACATCCTCGTCGCCGTCCGTGCCATCTCCGTCAATCCTCTGGACGTCAAACTTCGCATGCGCTTCCAGGGCACCCCGGAGCAGCCCAAAATTCTCGGCTACGATTGCGCCGGAGTCGTCGAATCCGTCGGTCCCGAGGTCTCTCTCTTCAAGCCCGGCGACGAAGTCTTCTACGCCGGAACCATGCAGCGCCCCGGCACCTACAGTGAATTCCATCTCGTCGATGAGCGCATCGCCGGACACAAGCCCAAGTCGCTTCCCTTCGCCGAAGCCGCCGCCTTGCCACTCACCTCCATCACCGCATGGGAGCTGCTCTTCGACCGCCTCCGCATCCCGCTCGGCAAGCCGCAGCAGGCCGGCGCTCTTCTCATCATCGGAGCCTCCGGTGGAGTCGGTTCCATCCTCGTCCAACTTGCCCGCCGCCTCACCGGAGTCACCGTCATCGGTTCCGCCTCGCGCCCCCAGACGCAGCAATGGGTTCTCAAGAACGGTGCCCACCACACCGTTGACCACTCCAAGAAACTCAGCGAAGAGGTCCGCAAGCTCGGTATCAAACATGTCGAATACATCATCAGCCTCACCCACACCGATCAGCACTTCGATGAGATCGCTGAGCTCATCGCCGCGCAGGGCGCCTTCGCCCTCATCGACGATCCCGAGCCCATCGATGTCCGCAAATTCAAATTCAAATCCGTCTCAACTCACTGGGAATCCATGATGACGCGCTCCATCTACCACACTGCCGACATGATCGAGCAGCATCGCATCCTCGAACAAATATCGACACTTGTCGATGAAGGCATCGTCCGCACCACTCTCGGCTCAACCGCCGGACGCATCACCGCCGAAAACCTGCGCAAAGCCCACGCTGCCATCGAGTCCAACAAGTCCATCGGTAAACTCGTCCTCGAAGGTTTTTAGCACTCAACGCAACATCATTCTGGAGCGCGTTCCGAGCGCTCCAGATTTCCCTCACCGCGTTTCCCTCTTGTGACCAAAGTCATAGCAAGCCCTCCCTGCGTCCCATACCCTATAAAGAGAAATTGATTTCCTCGCTCATCGAATCATCATGTCGAAACCGGTCTCAATTGCAGTCCCGTCCTCATCCCCTTCGCCGCTCCCCGTCGAATCCACCACCACTGTTAAGAAGAAGAACGTCCGCCGCACCGCCCCTGACCGTTCTCAGCGCACGCGCCTCATCGTGCAGCTTCTCTTCATCCTGCTCAACGTTTTCCTCTGCACCCAGTTTTATCTTTTCGTCCGCTACTTCGAATCCAACTCCACCGGCCCTCACGTCTCTCGGCCTGCCGGAGTCGATGGCTGGCTCCCCATCGCCGGACTGATGAACTCGCGCTACTTCTTCGCCACCGGCCACGTCCCCGCCATCCACCCCGCCGCCATGGTCCTCTTTCTCACCTTCACCGCCATGAGCCTTCTTCTCAAGCGCGCCTTTTGCGCCTGGCTCTGCCCCGTCGGCACCCTTTCGGAATACCTCTGGAAAGCTGGGCGCAAACTTTTCGGCCGCAATCTCATCCTCCCGCGTTGGCTCGATCTTTCCCTGCGCTCCATTAAGTATTTGCTCATGGCCTTCTTCGTTGTCATCATCGGCGGCATGAGCGCCACTGCGCTCGAAGACTTCATGGTCCAGCCCTACGGCATTCTTGCCGATGTCAAGATGCTGCACTTTTTCCTGCACATGAGCACCACCGCCGCTGTCGTCATCGCCGTGCTCGCGCTGCTCTCCATGGTCATCAAGAATTTCTGGTGCCGCTACGTCTGTCCTTACGGCGCCGTCATGTCGCTCGCCTCGCTCTTCAGCCCCGTCAAGATTCGCCGCGACGAACAGAGCTGCATCGCCTGTGGCAAGTGTTCCAAAGCCTGTCCGCAAGATCTCCCTGTCGCCCGTCTCATCCAGGTGCATTCCGTCGAGTGCACCGCCTGCCTGGAGTGCGTCGCCAGCTGCGCTACGCAAAACGCCTTGCAGTTCGCTCTGCCTCCGCGCTCTGCCTCGCCCATCACCGAACGTTGGCACGGACGCATTCTTCAACCCGTAGCCGCCGTCGTCATTCTCGCCGCTCTCTTTTTCGGAGGCGTCGGCCTTGCCCGCATCACTCACCACTGGCAAACCAACATCAGCGACGACACCTACCGCCAACTGATTCCGCACATCGATGAGCAATCCCACCCCGGCTTTTAGCTTCTGCGGTCAGCGTAATTCGATAAATCTACATTAGTAAATATAGACAACTGTGAATATATTGCGCAAGCATTGCAGTCCTCGTCCCGCTTTGGTTTATCCTGAATCCCATGGAAGCTGCTCTCCTGCGCGATCTGCTCGCACCCTTCATTCCCGCCTCCGAGCTCGACACCTCCCTGCTCGCCGCCGTCGACGCCCATCTTTCTCTTCTCATTCGCTGGAACCAGCGTATGAACCTTACCGCCGTTCGTTCACCCGAGGAGATGGTCACCCGCCACTTTGGCGAGTCGCTCTTTGCCGCCCGCCATCTCTGCTCGCGCCAAGCCCAGCACTCGCTCTTCGACGTTGGCAGCGGTGCTGGCTTTCCCGGCCTGCCCATCAAGTATTGGGCGCCACAGCTCCGGCTCACCCTCATCGAAAGCCACGGCAAAAAAGCAACCTTCCTTCGCGAGGTCGGGCGTGCCCTCAACCTCGTGGAATTTAGCGTCCTCAATACCCGTGCTGAATCGCTTCCCCTTACAAACCAGCGTGCCACCTTGGTCACCATGCGAGCCGTCGAGAACTTTGACCAGGCGCTCACCGCCGCCGCCAGCTTAGTTGCCCCCTCCGGCCGCCTCGCCATCCTCATCGGCGAGGCTCAATCCGAGCGCGCTCTTTCCCTCCTGCCCGCCGGGACCACTACTACCATCAGCCTTCCCTCATCCCACCAGCGCATTCTGCTCACTTGGCAACCCCAATAGTTCCACGTGGAACACCCATGCGCCCGCGACAGGCAGCGGCCCTGCGTCTGTGACCAACAGCGGTTGGAAGCCGCGCTACCCGACACTGCGTCCGCGACCGGAAGCGGCGTCCGTCGCCGCGTTATCCGTTCCATCACTCGCCCTTGCCCGGAGTTCTTCTCTCGCACCGCAACCTCCATTTGCAGTGTTCCACGTAGAACATTGCTCCCAGAAGGCTGCCGCCGCGAATCAAGCCTTTGTCTTTTCGCCTTGCATGTTCCACGTGGAACACCATCCCCAGCAACCGGAGCGACGCTTGTCACCGCGTACGCGCCCCTCCGACTTGCATTTCGCCCTCCTTCCCTATCATTCCCGTCGTTCTGCACAGCTTTCCGCACTTATCCACCGAATCCACACCGTCCACAGGACGTTCTCCATTGCCGCTCCGCTCACAAGCCGTTACCCTCAATCTTGTCCACCATCGCAGCCGTCGTCGTTCCACCTCCGGCTGCCGGAGTCAATATGTCTCGGGTCATTGCCATAGCCAATCAAAAAGGCGGAGTTGGGAAGACCACCACCAGCATCAACCTCGCCGCCAGCTTCGCCACCAGCGGAGTCCATACGCTGCTCATCGATTGCGACCCTCAGTCCAATTCCACCTCCGGCTTCGGCCTCCTCAAAGACACCACGCGCGCCGGAACCTATCAGCTCCTCATGGGCGATGCCGACGCCGCCGAACTTCTCCAGCCGACCGAACTCCCCGAGCTCAAGGTCATTCCCTCCTCCAAGGACCTCATCGGCGCCAACGTCGAGCTCGTCAACGCCGAATTTCGCGAATACCGTCTCCGCCACGCTCTGCAAGCCATTCGCGACCAATTTGAGATTGTCGTCCTCGACTGTCCGCCAGCCCTCGACTTGCTCACTCTTAACGCCCTCGTCGCCGCCGACTCCGTACTCGTTCCCATGCAGGCCGAGTACTTCGCCCTCGAAGGTGTCAGCGAGCTTCTTGACACCATTGAGCGCATCCGCCAGACTCTCAATCCCAGTCTCTTCGTCGAAGGCGTCGTCCTCACCATGTACGATGACCGCACCAATCTCGCCCAGGGAGTCTCCAGCGAACTCAAGTCCTTCTTCGGCGATCTCCTCTACGAAACTTCTATCCCGCGCAATATCCGCCTGGCTGAAGCCCCCAGCCATGGCAAACCGGCAATCCTCTACGATCCCAAGTCCCGTGGCTCCGAGCAATATGTCAAGCTCGCCCAGGAAGTCCGCGATCGCATCCACAACCGCAGCGCCATCACCACCCAATCTCCCAGCGAGGTACAACAGTGAACCCAACCCACGACAAACGCAAAGCCCTCGGACGCGGCCTCGCCACTCTTTTGCCCGCTGCCCGTGGCATTCAGGCGGCCATTCCCTCGCAGGCCGCTCCCACCCAGCCAGCGGCCGACGCCGTCCGCGACATTCCCCTCGATCTCATCGACCGCAACCCTTACCAGACGCGGGTTCACTTCGACGAACTTGCCCTCAACGAGCTCGCCGAATCCATCAAGGCCTCCGGTGTCGTCCAGCCCATCACCGTCCGCCCCAACTCAGGACGCTTCCAGCTCATCACCGGTGAGCGCCGCTGGCTTGCCTCTGGTCGTGCCGGAAAGACGACCGTCCCCGCCATCGTCCGCCAGGTCTCCAACGAACAGGCCATGGAGATCACCATTATTGAGAATCTCCAGCGCGAAGACCTCAACCCTGTCGAGCAAGCCCGTGCCTTTGAGCGCCTCGCCCGCGAATTCGCCCTCACTCAGGAACAGATGGCCCAGCGCACCGGAAAGGACCGCTCCTCCATCTCCAACTTCCTGCGCCTTCTCAAGCTTCCACCTGAGGTCCTCACCCTCGTCGAGTCCGCCAAACTCAGCTTCGGCCATGCCAAGGCCCTCATGGCCCTCGACTCCCAGGAAGCCATGCTCCGCCTCGCCCAACGCGCGGTTCAGCTCTCCATGTCCGTCCGCCAAGTCGAAGGGGCGGTCTACAACCTCCTGCACCCCGAACCACCCCCCGTCAAGCCCGAGCGGCTCCTCGATCCCAACGTCCGCGAAGCCGAGCAGCAGCTCCAACGCTCTCTTGGCCTCCGGGTTCAGATCCAGGACAAAAAGGGCAAAGGCAAAATCGTCCTCGAGTACAAATCCCTCGAAGACTTCGACCGCGTCCTTGAGATGCTTTCGGCGCGTCCACAATAACTAAGGGACGGACGGCATCACCGTTCGTCCCTTAGTTATAGATCGACATCTGTCTATCTAATATAGATTCACACTCATCGATCTATCAAAACAACGATCTTCCGGCTCTCTCTTCCACCGCAACCGCGTCCTTGTGGCAACCTTTTCTTGCCCGATTCCCGTCCCCAAGCTCGCCCCTCCATGGTAGCTCTTCAGATAACATCTGACCGTCGCCTGTTATCTCCTTTGTCAATCCATCAAATCCCGCGCAACCATTGACTGACTTTACACTCCGGCCTTTCCAACGATTAACTCAAATCGCAATCGTTGCGCTCTTCGGCTCTGCCGCCAGATCCCTCGAATCTCCGCCCGCCGCCGCTCATCTAACACCTAGTGTTTGAGGAGCATCTCTTTTGCACCGCACAAATATTGGCGATTTCGAACTCACCATCATCACCGACGGTCTTTACTATCTCGATGGCGGCGCCATGTTCGGTGTTGTGCCCAAACCTCTCTGGGAAACCAAAATTCCCGCCGACTCTCAGAACCGCCTGCACGTCGCCATGAACTCACTCGCCATCCGCACCGGCGACCACACCATCCTCATCGACACTGGAGCTGGAAACAAGCTGCCTGAAAAGACCCGCCGCATCTTCGATACTCAAGAACTCTTTCTCGCCAATCTCGCCGCCGCCGGCTTTGCTCCCGATGATTTCGACATAGTCATCAACACTCATCTCCACTTCGACCACTGCGGCTGGAACACAACTCGCCGCGCCGATGGCCTCATCGTTCCAACCTTTCCCCGTGCCCGCTACTACTATCAGCGCGGCGAACTCGCGCACGCGCATCTTCAGCACGAACGCGACCGCGTCAGCTATCTGACCGACAACTACGATCCCCTCGTCACCAGCGGCCACGCAATCCTCCTCACCGGCGATTCCATAATTGTTCCCGGCATCCGTGTCTGCCTTTCACCCGGACACACTGAACATCACCAATCCGTACTCATCGAAAGCCAAAACAAAAAGGCCGCCTATGTTGGCGACCTCATTCCCACCTCGGCTCATCTTCACCCAACCTGGGTTATGGGCTACGATCTTTCACCCATCGACTGCATCGACAATCGCAATCGCTATTATCGCCGCGCCATTCCCGAGCGCTGGCTCACCGTCTTCACTCACGACCCTTCCACTCCCTGGGCCTACATCTCACGCGACGCCGCCGGGCGTTTCATTGCCGAACCGCTTGAGCAGCCCGCCAATCATATCTCTATGACGTCCACCAGCGACCCCAGGTAACGCAGAATTGCATCCCGGGCCCCCGCATCCAATTCGACGAACTCCATGCCGCAACGAAAACCGCGACGGTTCTTTATCACCGCCCGTATCCGCAATCCACGCTCCGTCCCCGGCAGTGAAAACGCAACCTGCATCGCCGTCCCAACCTCCAGTGACTCCGATGCGTACACGCTCATTCCGCCTTCGCTCAACTCGTACGACCGTACCACCGTGACCGCTTCCTCTGGCTCATCCCACCGCCGGAGCCTCACTCGGATATCCACTTTAAAGCGTTTCCATTTGCGTACTGGCGCGTTCACGTTCATACCTCGCACCTCAAGTTTCACACTTCCGCTAATCTGCCGCCCACGCCTTCTCCCCGGCCTCAATCCCGAAGCGCCGTTGATACTTCCGCAGCATGGCCATATTCTCTTCATCCAACCGCAGGAACTGAAAGCCGTACCGGAACCCTATCTTGCCTGCTGCCACCATCTCGGCGCGAAACACGTTTTCAATCGTCGGGAAAACAAACTCAATAAAGTACGAACCTCCAACTACAATCTCTGTCGGTGAAACCAGCCCCAGTCCGCCCTCTGAGATGTCCACCGTACGCACCGTTGTTTCCCGCTCACCCGCCCACAATTTCGCCCGCACATCCAGCGAGTACCGCGTAAACTTCCGCACTGCCGTATACCGAGGGACCGGCATCCAGTTGCTCCTCCGCAAAACTCTCTATACGACAACTCCCAGTGTTCGACCGCTACTCCTGCTCAGCCACAACGCGCCTCACCGCTCTGTGTTTCCACCTCTATGCCTACCGCCGCCTGTCGCCCGAAAAACAGATCCACCGCATCCACAATTTCCCTGGCGCTCTTCGCTTCGTAGATGGCCTTCCGCAATTTTGCTCCGCCCTCTACTCCGTGCGTGAACCACGAAGCAAACTGCTTCATCTTGCCGGTTGCATCCGGGAATCCTTCCTCAATCAGCATTCCAAAATACCGCCGAATCATCTCATAGCGGTCGGAACTCGAAGGAATATCATACTTGCCCGTCAGCGTGAACTGCGAAATCTGCCTGAAGATCCACGGGTTCGAAGCCGCTGCCCGCCCAATCATCACTCCATCACAGCCGGTCTCGGCCACCATCGCGCGCGCGTCTTCCGGACTGCGAATATCTCCGTTACCAATCACCGGAATCCGCACCAGCGACTTCAACTCTGCAATCCATTGCCATTGCGCCTCTCCGCTATATCCCTGTTCGCGGGTACGCGCATGCATCGCAACCGCATCCAGTCCGCAGCCCTCAGCCATCTTCGCCAGCTCGCGGAAAACCAATTCGCTCTCGCTCCACCCTGCACGAAACTTCACCGTAAAGGGAATCGTTACCGCGGCGCGAACCGATTCAAAGATTCGCTGAATTGCAGGCAACTCGCGCAACAGTCCGCTGCCGCCATTGCACTTCACCACCTTCTTCGCTGGACATCCCAGGTTCAAGTCCACCAAGTCAAAGCCAAATCCTTCTACGATTCGCGCTGCTTCCGCTAGCGACTCGGGGTTGGAGCCGAACAGCTGCGACGAGATCGGATGTTCGTCTTCATAGAAGTTCAGAAACCGTTGCGCCTTCTTGTCCTTCTTTCGGGTCACCCCATCAGCAGAAGTGAACTCAGTCATCAGCAAGCCGCAGCCATTCATCTCGCGAATAAATCGCCGGAAGACCGTATCCGTGATTCCCGCCATCGGCGCCAGTATGGTTGCCGGAGAAATTTCCACGCGTCCAATCTTCAAGCTCGCGGCAACTCTCACATCGCCGGGCGACGGGTGGACTCGCGGACTATCGAAATACTTATGCACCCACCCATTGTAGCGGCACCGCCCCAGCGCGGAAAACCCGTGCCAAAAAACAATAAACCCTCGCCGAAGCGAGGGCTTAATTCTTGCGCCGAAGGCGTCTTCACCCCAACAAGGATCGCTTGCCGGAGACCCCGACCACCCGCGGGATCAATTCTGTTCGGCTTTGGCCGGTACAGCTTTTGGCTCGTTCTTGGCATACTTCCGGCGGAAGCGTTCGATACGGCCGGCAGTATCCAGAACTTTCTGCTTACCCGTAAAGAACGGGTGGCAGGCCGAGCAGATTTCAACGTGGATGTCGCCACGATTTGTGCTCCGCGTCAAAAACGTGCTGCCGCAGGCGCACTTCACGTGGACCTCATCGTACTTCGGGTGGGTTGCTGCTTTCATAGTCCTCATCCGTCTGTAAATTACAGACTCTTTAGTTTAACCCGTGCGCGCTCTGCCCGGCAACCCAGCGCCGCAACCGGAGCGCCACCTGATTATTCTCCTCTGCGCCGCTGTGCTGCCGCCTGCACCGTCCGCAGCAAATTCCAAACAAACGCGCAGCTGCCCGCACCGATCGCGAGCGGAATCGCCACTCTCCGGTACGCCAGCTCCATATCCGGCGTATGGTGTGCCACCGCACCCCATACCAGTAAGCCAAAAATTCCGCAGAACAAACCTACGCCCATCCCCAGCCCCGCCCACAGTACCGTCAGCACCACCAGACGGAAGCCTTTCATCAGCGTCCACACCGGCCAGCTCGGCTCTCTCATCGGCTCGCCACCCAGCAGCGTCCTTCTCCCGCGTGTCTCCATCCCGCTTTCTTTCATCTTGTCCACCCTCGCATATCGCCCGAGCCTCGCCTGCGCTAGAATGATAGATTCCTATGTCCCACACCCAGCAAGCAACCACGCACTCACCCGCCGAAGTATTACGGATCTCCCCCGTGCAGCAAGCCCCCAACGGCATCTGCTACGCTGCCAGCGGCGAGGTCAATCTTTCCACTGACGAGTTGCAGCGTATGGTAGGCGCCGTTCCAACGCCGATTGCTGCCGCTCTCGTCCGCAAGGCATTCTATTTTGTTCCGCTCACCGTTGCTGACGGCGACCAGACCCTGATTGCCGATCGCTACGATGTCGTGCTCAGCGATCGCGCTGTCTGTCACCGGAATCTTACACTTGGCGATGCGCAGTGTGTTTTCATTTCCACACGCCTGATGGATGACCGCTTCTCCGTTGCCTTCGAGTTTTATATCAATGTGGCGCACGCCTTTGCCGAGCACACCGGCTTCTCACAGGCCTTTGCCGACCTCGTCTGGAGCCAGGCGCAGGATAAAGTGAAAGGCGAAACCTCTCTCGATGCCAACGAACTGCGCAAGATCGTTACCTCCAGTGCCCCCGATGCTGAAAAGGCGCGGCAGGAATATTTCGAGACTACCTTCGCCGACGCCATCGCTATTTACCTGCTCTCGCTCTACCTTGACGTAGACTATTACGAACTGCGCGAGCGCGATTATCCTTTGCTCGCGCCGCCAGCGCTGGCCGAGCGTCTCCGCAAGATCAACGAACTTTTCCCGCCACCGCGCGGCTTCGAATTCAACATTTTCTACAAACGCCGTCCCGAGCAACACTAGAGCTGGAGGCGTCATGATTGCTCATCTTCGCGGAATTCTTCTCGCTACCTCTCCCGGTCGCGCCATTGTGGACTGCCACGGCGTCGGCTACGACGTTACGGTTTCCATGAATACCTTCGCGCAACTTCCGGAAACTGGCGCCGAGGTATCGCTCTTCATCCACACCAATGTCCGCGAAGATCAAATTGCCCTCTTCGGCTTTCATCTCGCCGAAGAAAAGATGCTCTTTGAAAAGCTTCTCTCCGTCAGCGGCATCGGCCCAAAACTCGCAGTGAACATTCTCGGAGGTATGAACACTCGTGACCTTGTCGCCACCATACGTGGCGCTGACGCCACCAAGCTCACTCGCATGCCTGGAGTCGGAAAGAAAACCGCTGAGCGCATGGTGCTCGAGCTCAAAGACAAGCTCGCCGAATTTGCCCTGACTCCGGCTGCCCCACGCGCCAAACATCTCCTTGAAGACGACGTACTCTCGGCCCTCATCAACCTCGGTTACCAACCGCTTGCCGCCGAGCAGGCACTCGCAAAACTACCTCCCACCGACGGACGCACCTTCGAACAGCTCTTTCGCGCTGCCCTCACGCAACTCACACGTTAACCTCAACGGAGACATCGCATTACAACGAACCTCCCAAAGATTTGAACAGCATACTCAAGAAACTCACAGCATCTCTCGATTGAGCAACTTCAACACCCAGCTACACTTCCAACTCCGTCGCTCTTCCTTTTCCTCTTTCCCACCTGTGCAAGCTCTGTGCAGTATGTGGACAATCCGGTTGCTTTCTCTTTAGCTCTCTCTTTTGTCCACCAATGAGTGTTCCCCTTGTCCCTTGTTTCCGCGCAATTTTTCCTCTCAACTCCATACAAATAAGGGTAATTCCCGCTTTTTCCACTTTTCCAAAGCGCCTACTGCTACTACTAGCTTTTGTTTCTCTTTCATGTTTTTAACAGCACTAGTAAACCCGTGACGCTGCGCACAATCAAAACTTGGTCCGCCCGTGGACATCGTGCAACAATATGACCCACAGAATCAGCTCCACGCGTGGTTGACGCTCCTGCGATACACAGCACATGCGTAGCCTTGGAACAACGTATGGCCGATGACAAGTTGAAGCAAAAAATCTCCGAGGGTTTGAACGACGAGAGCGCACGTATTGGCCGCAATCGCGCCCTCGGTGTCATCAAGCCATCCATGCAGAAAGCGGTCATCAAATTTCCTCATCTGCGGGATCGTCTTCGTGCCATAAAGCAGTTCTCTGTCGCGCATCTTGATGAGCTTCTGGAAAAAACCACGGAGGTCATGCAGCAGCGCGGCACCAAGGTTTTCATTGCGAACACACAACAGGAGGCTTTGGACTATATCGGCCGAGTTGTTGGCAAAGGTCTGGTTGTAAAGTCCAAGAGCAATGCCGGCAAGGAAATCGGCTTAGTCCACTACCTGGAGGCGCAAGGCGCACAGGTGGTAGAGACCGATCTGGGAGATCGCATCACCCAATTGGATGGCAGCACCGCCAGCCACACCATGGCTCCTTCTATTCATGTCCCAATCGAACGTGTGGCGGAGTTGTTCTCTAAAGAAGTTCACGAGGCACTTCATCCCGAGCTGGAAGAATTGATTCAAGCCGCTCGAAAGAGCCTGCGCAGTTTTTTGGTTCGTGCGGATGTCGGCATCTCTGGAGCTAATGCGATTGTTGCGGACACTGGTGCCGTTGTCCTCAGTGAAAACGAAGGCAATATTCGGGCGATAAGCAGCATGCCGAAGATTCACATTGCAATCGCCGGTGTGGAAAAAATTGTGCCAACTTTGCAAGACGCCATCACCGTAATCAAAAGTGCCGCCGTCTTTGGAGTCGGGCAAGACATCGGAACTTACATTTCCCTGCTGTCGGGTCCAGGCCGTTTCGAGAATGACGACTTTGCTTTTATGGGCGATGCTTATGGCCCGCGAGAACTGCATGTTGTCTTTCTGAAAGCTGGGCGGGATAAGGCTCTCCAGGAAGGCTACGAAGAATCGCTCTACTGCATCAACTGCGGTAGTTGCCTCAACTTCTGTCCGATCTATGCGGCCATTGGCGAAAAGTTTGGTTACAAATACCTGGGTGGACGCGGTGCGGTATTCACAGCCATGCACGAGCATCTGGATAAGGCCCAGGAAGCAGGACTGTCTCTCTGCATCGATTGCAAACGTTGCGTCGAAGCATGTGCCGTGGGAATGAAGACACCGGAGATGATCGCACGTCTCCGAAGCACCGTGGCAAATGAAAGGGGATTGCCTCTAGCCAAGAAAGTCGCCTTCCATGAATTGTCTTCGGGCAAACTGCCCGGCTGGGTCAAGTTGGCGAAGACCTTTCAGAATCTGGGTCTGATCAATGTTGGCGATGGTATGGCAAAACTCCGCCTACCCTTGCAAAATTTGCCGGCAGATCGTTTGGTCCCTTTGTTGGCAGAGAAGAGCTTTCCTGAAATCGTAAAACGGCGGACGAAACCGGCAAAAAATTTCCCAAAGCGCGTGGCTTTCTTTGCCGGATGCGTTGTCAATTTTGTTCGGCCCGATCTCGGACTTCGCTTGATGGAACTCCTGGAGGGCCAGGGCGTCGAGGTCGTTACATTCCCTGAAGAATCCTGCTGCGGCATTCCTGCCTTGCAGAGCGGCGACGAAGCCGATGCGCGCGAGATGGCCCGCCACAATCTGAAGATGCTGGCCCTAAAAAATTTCGACCATCTGTTGTTTATCTGCCCGACTTGCGCGACGACCGTGGTGCACGAATGGCCTCGCTTGCTTCAGGACGAACCAGAGTGGGCACGACAAGCAACAGAGATCGCGCAGAAATCGATCGACATAAGTTCGTATCTGGTCCATGTTCTCGGAATCCACCCGCCTGAAACCGCGATGTCTCTTACGGCAACTTATCATGACTCTTGCCATCTGGCTCGCGGGCTCAAAGTAACAGAGGAACCGCGAAAGCTGTTGCAATCGATCCCCGGTGTGGAGTTGGTCGAGATGGCTGAAGCGAATGCCTGCTGTGGTTTTGGCGGCAGTTTCAGCATGTCTTACTACAACCTTTCCCGAAGAATCAACGAAGACAAGATGAAACAGATTGCCGCCACCAATGCTGAGTGCGTCGTAGCCGCATGTCCCGGTTGTGTTCTACACATGAAGGATGGGGTCTATCACGAAGGTGGCAAACAGAAGGTCAAACATATCGTCGAGTTGTTGGCCGAGGCTTACAAGAAGAGCGGAGAGACGCAGAAATGAGCCGCTTGCAGCAGATTGCGAAACTCCGGCAAGAACTGATCGACGACAAGCCTGACCTGGCTGCTCAGGTTACCGCGATACGAGAGAATGCAATTTCCAATCTGCCGGATCTGATTGCGACGGCGACGGAAACCTTACAGCGAAAACTCGCCAACGTGTATTTCGCCAAAGACGAAGCAGAACTGGCCGGCATTCTCAAGACGATTCTCAAAGGTGAGTCGCGAGTTTCGCGTGCGCACAGCAACACTCTTGCCGAAATTGATTTCGATGGCATTATGACGAATCTGGGAGTCGAGGTGAGTCTGACGAACATGGAGGAGATTGTCCGCCAGCAAATGAAATTGCCGGATCACGGCCATCCGCGCCTTCTTGTCCTCGACCAGCCTCGTCATGTAATTGAAGAAGGACTGCGACGTTACACAGGCCATCCGGAAAAGATAGCTCCCAACGAATTAGGACGTTTGGTTACCGAACAAGTGAAGCAGAATATTCTTCACTCTGGATGTGGAGTTACCGGAGCCGATTGCATCGTTGCTGAAAATGGTGTGCTGGCACTGGCGGAAGACGACGGCAATGCGCGCGCCGTAAGCAGTCTGCCATACAAGCATCTGGCGATCGTTGGGCTGGAGGAGATTGTCGCCTCAGTTGAAGAGGCCGTCACCGTGATCCAAGCCGCATCTATCGTCGGAGCCGGTCGGCTCACGCCAACCTACATTTCCTTGATCGCCGGTCCCAGCCGTACAGCGGACATCGAGTTCCGGATGGCCTACGGAATGCATGGGCCGAAAGAAGTCCACGTCATCCTGCTCGACAATGGCCGCAAGGCTTTGCATCAAGGTGCCGCAAGCTCTTTGCTGAAATGCATCAATTGCGGCTCCTGCTACGAATCCTGCGTGGAGCTAGCAGCCAGGCAGCAATGGACAGATGTAACCATGACTCCGAAAGACTTCGCGCTGGGACTGCTGCAGGGACGTCTGTCTCCACTGAAGTCCAAGGCACCAATGCGCGAGTTTTCCTGTCCGGTTGGGCTTACAGCAGAAGATGTTCCTGAAAGCTTGGCCAGAATCTAGACGGTATCGCGAAGGGATACCCTCGGAAAATTCTTGACAAACCCAGCCTAGCGGCATGATCGTTAGCAGTTGACCCACAATGCAGCGGCGTAATCACCCGGACCTCGTTCAGCCGAGTTCAGGTGAACGAGTGCGCTAGCGCCATGCATTCATCGCACTAAGAGAGGAAGTAACGTGAAACAGCACAAGTGTTTACTCCTGCTTTCTTTATGTGTGCTCGTCGCGGCTCTAATGCTCATCGGTTGTAAGCAGAGTCAGCCCAAGAGCATCAAAATTGTCCACTTGGCCCCGCTCACAGGCGCCGCCTCGTCCTACGGTGTTCACCTAGTCGGCGGAGCGAAGATGGCGGTGGACGAGATTAACTCCAAGGGAGGGGTTAAGCTGCCGGACGGAACTCAACTCAAGATCGAGTATGTCGAGGTAGACGAAACATCAAACTCCGCTGGCGCTATTGAAGGAGCGAGAAAAGCGATCTCGCTTGATCCACTGGTCATCCTGGGTCCCAACCGGAGCGGAGGAGTTCTAGCGGCGGAGAAGCTTTGGAAGGATGCCAAGATTCCGGCCATCACCGACGCCACGAACGCACAAACGACAAGACAGGGAAATCCTTATACCTTCCGAATGCAGATCTCATCGGAGTATTGGATCCCACTGCTGGTCAAGACTGCGGCGGAAACGTATCACATCAAGAAGCCTGCGGTGATTTATGGGCTCAACGATTACTCGAAGGCAAACTGGGTCGCTACCGAGCCGGCGATGCAGAAATACGGTTTGAAGCCGGTGACGGTTCAGACCTTTAATGACAACGACCAGGATTTCTCTGCCCAGCTCCTCGCCATCAAGAAGAGCGGAGCAGACTCGATCTTCCTCTATGCCTATACGCCTGAGGTGGGCAAGATCACCCGCCAGCGCTCCGAACTGGGCATGAAGAACATTCCGGTCTTCAGCGAACGCGCCGCTAGCGATCCTGCCGCCCTGAATCTTGCTGGCCCGGAAAATTTCGACGGGATGGTCACCAGCACGACGCTATCACCAGGTGACCCGAACCCAAAGATCCAGGAGTTCATCAAGCAGTACACTGCAAAGTACGGCGTTCCCTCCGCCAGCCACCTGTGCCATTACGATAGCGTGTACATTGTGGCCGACATCGTTAGCAGGGTCGGGCTTGACCGGGAAAAGATCCGGCAGGAGTTGTCCAAGCTGGATTATCAGGGTGTCCAAGGTCACTACACTGCGGACAAAGAAGGTAATCTGATCCACTTCATGAACACCCAGGTATGGAAGAACGGTCAGTGGGTTCTGCTTGAGACCGAAAATTATCCAGTAGCCAGATAGCTTAGGGCTACCAGACCGAGGGGCGGGGTGAATCCTCGCACCGCCCCTTCGGGAGGATTCATGGGATTTGACACCGTACTCCAAATTCTTATCCAGGGCTTGAACATGGGTCTGATCTATGCGCTCGCGGCTCTGGGAATTTCTTTAATTTGGAACGCCACCGGGTTGTTTAACTTCGCGCAAGGCGACCTGCTCACCATGGGTGGCTTTGTCATGCTCTCGATGTTTGCCAAGTGGGCGCTGCCTTACCCGCTGGCATTCGTGCTCACCGTGGTGGTCATGGGTCTTCTCGGCTATCTACTCAGCCAAGGTTTCTTTTACCCCATGTTTTCGCAGGGACTGCACCCAGACATCATCATCATCGGCACCATAGCACTCATCGTTCTCGTACAGAACGGCATCCTGCTTTTGTGGGGACCGCATCCGCAGCGCTTCAGCACTCCTTTGGGCGACCACCCAGTCCATCTGGGGCAGATTATCGTTATGCCCTATTACCTTTGGAACATTGCGATCGTGGTCGTCCTGGTCATCGTGCTGCAGATGTTTTTTAAGAAGAGCATGATTGGGATCGCCATGCGGGCCGTGGCCCAAAGGCCAGTTGCAGCTGCCCTGATGGGAGTCAGGACAAACCAACTGGTTGCGCTGACATTCCTGCTCGCCACTGGGCTGGCGGCCGTTGCGGGCATTCTGATCGCGCCTATTATTCCACTCACACCGGAGATGGGGAGCATCGTGGCCCTGAAGGCATTTGCGGCCGTCCTCATCGGCGGACTCGGAAGCTTCGCGGGAGCGTTGATCGGAGGCATCGTCATAGGTGTCGCCGAGGTTGTGTTTGCCACCCTGGTGGTTCCCACCTACAAAGACGTTTTCATCTTCTTGATCCTGATTGCGTTTTTGCTCTTTCGGCCGCGTGGCATTTTCTCATCCGAGATCTCGGAGAAGGTCTAGGACTCTGTGGCAAAGCTGGCGGCTCTTCTAAAACATATCGGAGCAACGCAGGCGATCTTCCTGGTGCTGTTGCTGATCCCGCTCCTGGGTGTTCCTTCCTACCAGTTCTATATCTTGGAGCGGGGGCTGCAAAACGTGCTCGTAGTTTTGAGCCTGGTAATTTTGCTCGGCTACACGGGACAGTTGTCTTTGGGACAGGCAGGTCTGGTTGCGGTGGGTGCCTACACCTATGGCATTCTTTGCGTGAACTTCGGTCTATCTCCGTGGCTCGGCCTGATCGCTGCGCCTTTGGCAACCGGTTTGGTAGGCCTCATTCTGGGCTTCCCTTCGTTCAAACTGACTGGACCATTTCTGGTTGTCAACACGATCGCCTTCAGCGAAATTGTCCGCATCCTCATTCTCAACAATGAAAAGCTCACCGGAGGTCCATTCGGACTCAACCGCATCCCCACGATCTTCGACGGGCTTAAGCTTTACTATTTCATGCTGGTCGTAGCCTTCTTGGCTGCGATCGGCACGCTTCGCCTGAGCCGCTCCTACATCGGCCTTGCCTTCAAGGCCATCCGCGAAGACGAAATCGCCGCTGAGTCCATGGGCGTTCATGTCCGTAATTTCAAGCTTCTCGCATTCATAATTTCCGCGGTACTCGCTGGCATCTCAGGTGTCTTTTTCGCGAACATGTCCGGGTACCTCAACCCGGACTCCTTCACCTTCAATGAAAGCTCGACCTATCTGTTGATGGTTGTACTCGGGGGGATGAGCAACGTCGGCGGAGGCATTCTCAGCTCCTTCGCCGTGACCTCCTTACCCGAAGCCTTACGCTTCATGGTACGCAGCCGCATGGTCGTTTACTCGATCATCCTTCTGCTCATGGTCCGTTATACGAAGGTGCTGGAGATCGAAAACTTCAAGCGCATCATCCGGCGCTTGTGGCCGACACCGCCTGCGGCGGACCGCGATAAGGGGAACGTGTGAGCCTGCTGACGACAACGCAAGTGACAAAGCGCTTCGGCGGCATCGTGGCCGTCAACGAGGTGGACCTCAGTGTCGGCTCCGGTCAGATCTGCGGTCTGATCGGGCCGAATGGATCCGGCAAGACCACCCTCGTCAACGTGATCACCGGAATCTACAAGCCTACGGCGGGGACGGTGTCATTTGATGGACGGCCGATTCATAACCGCCCGCCTCACGAAATCTGCGCCCTGGGAGTCGGACGGACCTTCCAGAACATCAGGCTGCTTCTCACCCAGTCAGTCTTCGATAACGTGCGTCTGGGCGCTCACGTCCATACCCGTTCCAATCTTTGGGACGTACTGCTTCAGACCAGAAAGCTTCGCCGTGAGGAGAAAGAATTTGCCGATCGCATCGACGACGTGCTGGAGTTCACTGGCTTGATCCAGTACCGGGACGAGTTGGCAAAGAACCTCCCGTATGGACGCCAGAAGGTCGTCGAGATTGCCCGAGCCCTCATGGCGCGCCCCAAACTTCTTCTTCTCGATGAACCTGCGGCAGGCTTGAACAGCAGCGAGAAGGGGAATCTCATGACGTTGCTGCGCAAGATCCGTGAGTCCGGGGTATCGCTTCTTCTTATCGAACACGAGATGGCGATGGTGGAGGCACTCAGCGATCACGTCTTTGTGCTGAACTATGGCAGGATGATTTCGCAGGGAACTTTCGCGGATATCAAAAAGGATCTGGCCGTAGTAGAAGCCTATTTAGGAACAGGGGGATCGTCCCACGCTTAAGCTCGACAAATTGGTTGTCTCGTACGGTGTGGGCAGTCCCGTTCTTCGGGAGATAACCCTGGAGGTTCCCGACGGCAAGGTTGTAACTCTGCTCGGAGCCAACGGGGCGGGAAAATCCACGACCCTGAAAGCCATATCCGGACTTCTACGGCCTTTAGCTGGATCGATTACCTTCGACGAGAAGCCGCTGCACACCATGCGGACCGACCAGATCGTAAAGGCCGGGATTTCCCATGTGCCGGAAGGAAGGCAGGTATTCCCCGGGCTCACCGTAGTGGAAAACCTGAGGATGGGCGCCTTCTCCAGCTACCAAAAGCGGGCAGTGGCGGAGAGCATGGAGATGGTCTTCGCCTTGTTCCCCCGCCTGGCAGAACGCTCAAATCAACCTGCCGGTACCTTGAGCGGCGGCGAACAGCAGATGCTGGCAATCGGCCGCGGTCTGATGATCCGGCCGAAGCTCCTCATGCTTGATGAGCCTTCTCTGGGTCTCGCCCCGCTTATCGTCGAGGGCATCTTCCGGACGATTCAAGAGGTGAATGCCAAGGGCATGACGATCCTGCTGATTGAACAGAACGCCAACCTGGCACTTTCAATTAGTCACTATGTCTATGTGCTCTCAGTTGGCGGAATCGTGCTGCATGGAACGCCACAGGCGGTGAAAGAAAAGGGGCAGATTCTGAGTGCCTACCTTGGTGGCTCCGGCTGATCGTTTACAACGAGCAGGGAGTCCCTACACCACCAGATCGGGAATATCCATCTGCTGTTTGCGGAAGGCGCGCATAAAGGCTTCGATGACCTCGGGGTCAAATTCGTGGCCGGCTCCGCGCTCCAGAATCTCGCGGGCCTCATAGGGCGTGCTGCCCTTGCGGTAAGGGCGATCGCTGGTGATGGCATCGTAGGCGTCAGCCACAGCCAGGATGCGGGCTTCAAGAGGAATCTCGTCCCCGGCTCGATCGCTGTAGCCGGAGCCATCGAACTTGTCGTGGTGGGTAAGGATGATGGGCAGCACCCGGCGCAACGATCCGCCCACCGGCTCCAGTATGTTTACTCCACGGGAGACATGCTCGCGCATCTCGTCGAACTCCGTCGAGGTTAGGCGCGCGGCTTTGTACAGGATTTCGCGGCTGATATCCAGCTTGCCGATATCGTGCAGCAGCGCGGCGGCGCGCACATCCTCCACGCGTTCCACGTCGAATCCCATCTCGGTGGCCAACGCCGCAGCGTAAATGGAGACGCGATACGAATGGTTCTGGGTGTATTTATCTTTCGAGATGAAGTGCCGCAGAATCATCAGCACACCATGATAGGTCTCACGCAGCTCGGCTAATCGCGCCGCATTGCGGTCGTACAAGGCCCCCATGGCGAATGCGGTAATAATCAGAGCCCCGCCCCAGACGCAGATATCAAACCACTTCTGTGTGCTCAGAGTTTCACTGCCGTGCTCAAACATCTTCGGGTTCACAATCGTGACCAGAATCACCAGCAGGAAACTAGCCAGAGCCGTTAGCGTCGCGTGACGCCGTCCGTAGTAGTACGCGGAGAACAGCGTCGGGAAAGTGTAAAAGCTGAGCAGCATACCGCGGTTGGCAATCAGAAAATTACACAGCGCCGCGATGACGAACAGGGACAACAACAACCAAAGTTCGCGATTCACGTCGGCGAATTGCTGCAACAGGCTCTTTTTCACTTCAATCTCCAAAACGGCACTGGAGGTAAAACACAACCCTACCGCCTACTGATTCTGCTAGGAAGAATTTATGGTACGTAGATTCGTGCCCTGGCGCAATAGGACAACCCGCTTACATACGAAAGGGGCAGCCTGATGGCTGCCCCTCCCACTAGAACTTTTCGGACGCAAACACTACACGGCCGTCACGTTCTCTGCCTGCCAGCCCTTGGGTCCTTTGACGACGTTAAACTGCACGGCCTGGCCTTCCTTGAGACTGCGGAAGCCATTTGTCTGGATAGCCGAGAAGTGAACGAATACGTCTTCGCCATTCTGGCGGCTGATGAAACCAAAGCCCTTCGCGTCATTGAACCACTTAACGATTCCTTGTTCCATGATGTTACATGTTCCTTCTTGAATTGAAATCAGGCTGAGTGAATCGGAGGGATTTCGTCTGCAGATACGTGTTCCGGAGCAGCGCTTGGTTTGTCGCTCTCAGGGCGCCTCTACCGCTCGCGTCCTTCCAAATCAGAAGCGGGAACATTGTAGCACATTACTTTAGGATTGTGTCCAGCGGAATTTACAAAAAACAGCTAAGGGTTCACCAACTTACGCATTTCGCATAATTTGTGACGCTTGACCTCGACAATTCCCGGCTCCGGATTACAGAGTAAACCCATGAGGGTCACCAGAAATTCAGACGGCTCGGCCAAGGATGCGGCGGCTCCCGGCCCCCTGGAAAGATTGAAGGAATGTCATGCTCGCATCCGCCATTTCATGCAGTTGAGCCGCACACTCGCCGAAACCAAAGACATACCTCTGGTCGAAATTACCCATGCCGCAGCGGACATCTTCCGCTTCTTCAGCCATGCCCTGCCGCAGCACGAAGCCGATGAAAACGAAAGCGTATTTCCACGGCTACGCGACGCTCTGCCCCAGGGAGGTTTGGTGCGCGAAGCCGCCGAAGCCATGGTCGAGCAGCACCACGCCATCGACGAATTGGTGGAGGAACTGCTTTCGCTGTGTGCTCCCCTGCGCCGCCGGCCCGAGCATCTGCCCGGCTTGGCGCATCGCCTTCAGCACGTCACCTCCGCCCTTGACTTGGTCTTTGCTGCGCATCTCCTTTTGGAGGAGAGCGTCGTCTTCCCGGCAATTCCACTCCTGCTGACCAGGGCGCAGCTCAGGGAGATGTCTTGCGAGATGCAGAGGCGACGCCAGCCACAGGTTGGCACCATTCATCTTGTCCAGTAGAGTGCTGCAGACTTGCCGCTCTACTCGTAACGTAGCGCCTCCACCGGATCGAGCTTGGCTGCCTTGGCTGCCGGATAGATTCCAAAGAACAGCCCCACGCTCATCGCCGCCGCCACCGACGCCGGAATCACCCACACTGGAACCGCCATCGGCCACTTCGGCAACACCACATTGAGCAGCGCGATCAGCGCAAGGCAGAACAGCACCGCCGCAACGCCGGCCGAACCGGTCAGCACCATGGCTTCCACCAGGAACTGCCGCACCACGTCCTTGCTGCGCGCGCCTATTGCCTTGCGCACCCCGATCTCGTGAGTGCGTTCGGTCACCGACATCAGCATGATGTTCATCACGCCAACTCCACCCACCAGCATACCCACCGAAGCCACCGCAATCGTCAACAACGCAATCGAGCCCATGATGTTGCGAAACTGATTTGAGATCGCCTCCGCCGAGGAGATGCCGAAGCTGTTCTTCTGGTTGAAGCTGTCCCCGCGCCGCCGCCGGAGAATCCCCGTAATCTCGTCGCTCGCTTGCGATTTCTTCCCTGCGTACGCCAAAGCGGTAAAAAAGTTCTCTTTATCCTCTGGCCGATGTTTCAGGTAGGTGAAATAGGGAACGAGAACCTGCTTATCCGCAGTGCTATCGCGCAGGAATACCCCCTTACCCTTTTCCAGCACGCCGATCACATGGAAGGTCATTCCCGAGACTTGCAAATCCTTGCCAATCGCATCCTTCGCCGGAAACAACGTATCCGCCAAGTCGTGTCCAATTACCGCAACATCCAGCCGATGGCTGTTTTCTGTTTCGGTCAGGAATCTTCCCTGTTCCAGGTGGGCGTTCTGCACCATGATGTAGGAGGGCGTGACGCCTTCAAAACTCACCGCCGCGACCTCCTTGCCGTTGTAGCGCGCCGAAGGAATAAATGCCGGTACCCCCGGACTGAAGCTGGTCGAGTCAAGTTGGACGCAGACCTCCTTCACCGACGGTGCATCCTCGAGAATCGCCTCTGCGTCCTCGTATTTCAGCGGTTTGCGCATGCGCAATTCCTGCGACAGCTGCAGGTGTATTCCGGGCTCGAACTTAAAGACGAACAGCGTGTCCGTGCCATATTGCTCGAGCTGCGCCCGCAGATCGGCGTCCACCCCGTACATGATCGAGAAGACCATCACCAGCACAACCACCGCGATGAACACCCCGAGCACGGTGAGCGCGGAGCGCAGTTTGTTGGCCATCAGGGTTTCAAACGCCATCTGGGAGCTTTCGCCAAAGGAGAAGTATCGGTGCTTCGAATTCATTCCAGTGCTCCTTTAGGAATCAGCCCGCAGGGCCTCAATGGGATTCAGCCTTGCCGCTTTGCGTGCCGGATACACGCCGAAAAATAATCCCACTGCGGTTGAGACGCAGATCGCCACAATCACCGCCGGAAGCGGTACCGACATTGGCAGCGGCGTCATCTTGTTCAATATGAAAGCCAGTAACCATGCCACGAGGATTCCGATGATTCCTCCCACCGCGCTCATCACCGATGCCTCCACCAGGAACTGGCTCAAGATATCGGAGGTCCGCGCCCCCAGCGACTTGCGAATGCCGATCTCGCGGGTGCGTTCTGTCACGCTGGCCAGCATCACATTCATGATTACTACGCCGCCGATTACCAGGAAGATGGAGACGAAGCCGACCATAGCCGCCGCCAGCGTTGCCGTCAGGTTCTTCCACAGCGCCATCAGGTTATCGGAGCTGAAGAGTCCAAAGTTATCTTCCTCATTCGGAGCCACATGCCGTCGTGCCCGCATCAGGGCGCGTGCCTCGTCCTTGGTCTGCTCCATGTACTCGGGCGCGCGCGCCTGTATGTTGATGGCGATGTCGTCCGTATGGGTGCCGTTGAGTTTGAACCAGGTCTCCACTGGAATGTAGATGAAGTTGTCCTGGGGCTGCCCCAAAACGCTTCCAATGGGCTTGGCCGTGCCGACCACCTCGAAGTCGTAGCCTTTCACCGTCACCGTTTTGCCGATTGGGTCCGTGTTGGGAAAAAGCTTGGTCACCAACTCGCTTCCGATCATGGCCGTGAAGCTGCGATGCAGGTTATCGTTTTCGCTGATGTAGCGTCCGTTCGCGACCTCCTCGACATCCATCTCGCCGATGTTGGCCGTCACCCCGCGCACCGATACATCCTCCTCGCTTAGCCCCTCGCGGCGCGCGGTCTCGGTGAAGCGGCCTTCCAGGCCAACGTTCTTGGGCAGCTTTAATCCATCCCGCAATGCCACGTAGTCGTCGTAGCTCAGCTGCTTGTTGCGGCGCACTGCCTTCGCGAGCTGTTCCTTGTCGCTGATGATTCCGAAGCGCGCGATAAGAAATACGCCGTTGCCCATGTTCGCCACGCGACTGGCAACATAAGCGTTGGTGCCGTTGATCAGCGCCACGACCAGAATCAGAGTAGAAACCGAGAGGATTACGCCCAGTAACATCAGAAACGAACGCAGTTTATGTGTGCGCATCGCCTCAAGCGCAATGATGGTCGGCTCCTTGAGCCATATTCGGCGCATGATTTCCCCGTCCCGGGCAGACGCCCTGCATTGTTGGATACGAAGAAAGCCGCCGGAAGGTTCCCGCTGCGGATTTCAAAAGCACTTCTACTTTATTCTGCAAACTTCTACGCTGTGGTTGCGGTAAGGACAATCCGAAAGCAGAGTAATTTGCGATGTTCCTTTGCCGGGCAGCGCCAGCACCGTCCACCCCACCCCAAACTGCTCATGCAGCCGATGGAAATCCTCTGCTGTAAAGTTCTTCCAGTTGTCCAGCGCATGAACCTCGCGCCACCACCGTGGAGCCAGCTCAGGAAACAGCAACACCACCCCGGGGTCTTTGTCCCAGTCGGCCATTTGCCCACGTTCGGCCAGTCCTCGAAAGCCGTGAAAGTCCTCGCCTTCGGAGCTCATGTAATGCGGGTCGAGCACAAAGTATGCGTTCACCGGTGTGTTTGCCTTTACCCAGTCGAATGCCTCTACCCACGCATTACCCACTGCTCGTCCGGGCCACTCCACATGGTGCGAATCTGGAAACGAGTCGAACTGGGCAAAACTCATTCCTGCCGCAATTGGCAGCAGCAGCGCAGTCCAGCGCCAGGACTTCTGCTTCAGCACAAAATCGGCCAGCATTCCGCCAATCAATAGCAGCATCACGATGTAGGTGAGGTGCAGAGTGCGCAGCGGCTGATAGGGAGTTAGCCGTTCCATCTGTGGCGGAATTGTAATCACCAGGCCGGCGACAACCCCGCAAGCCGCCAGCAACGCCGTCCGCACGGAGACTGCCGAAGCAGCGCTGAACCCGCGCCATCGCGCCAGCCTCGCCATGCTCCACAACAAGAAAATGGGAGCAATCGCTCCCAGCCATTCGTACCACTCCCACTGCAGCAGATAATGCTGCGTGCGGGTGCGCGAGGCCTCCTGCCATGCCGCGCTACCCTTTTGCATCAGAGCCGCCAGCAGCAGTGGTGCAATACCGGCCAGTGGCACCAGCCATCTCCCGAGTGACAAAGGAAGCAGCAAAAGCGCCAGAAAAAGCAAGCCGTAGAATGCCATCTGGATATGCATCAGCGCGGCCCCCAGCATGAGCAGCGCGGCCCATGCGTATTCCCGCGCACGCACTGCTTCGCCCCAAGATCTTGGAGCCAACTTTGCGGCAGCCAGCAAAATCAGTGCCGTCGCCAAGGTTCGCGGATGCAGATGCTGATCGACAATAAAGATGCAGGTTCCCGCAACGGGCAGCGTTAACAGCGCGGCCACCAGCAGTACACCTCCCAGCCGCTCCCGGCTTCCGGGAAACAGGCGCGCCGTGAATGCCCAGAGTGCGGCATAAAAAGCCAGGAGAGTTCCCAGGTAGTAACCAAAGACCGTCCAATCGGCCGTCAGGTGCAGCAGCCGCGAGCTTGCTGCAACCAACTCGTCGAAGAGAGTTGCCTTGGCCTGAGCCTGGAAAAAAATCGCGTCGTGAGGATACAGCGCAGGGTTCAGGTGGGCTTTAATCGCCGGGAGGTAAACCGCTTCGTCTTCAATTCCATAATGATAGCCGTGAATCGCAACGCTAGCGGACACCATTACCAGTAGCAACGCCAGCAGGCGCACGCCCGAGATTGCGGTACCGGAGGAGGGTGTCATCGCGAACAAGGCTAACCCTAACGATGCCGCTGCAAGCCTGTCAATCCGGTCCTCCTCCCGTTCCACCTTTGGAACGTCGCTCCCCGAACCACTGTCGTGGGCTTAGGATGGTTTCGGGCATGGCGGAAGCTGTGTTACCGTTAGCCAATTACGGGGCCGAGCCTCTGCCTCCGGAGCGGCGTGTCCGCTGCCGTCGATCCGGCTGCGAAACTTCCGGAATGCGCAGCTCGCGGTCCGCTCAAGCGTAGCTGCTTTGGAGTGTGTTCATGTTCGGATTCGGTTTCAGCAAAGAAAAGTCGCGAGCCAAAGCCGAAGGCTATTTGCAGCAGAACAAGCTGCCCAACGCCATCACCGAGTACGAAAAGATACTGGCGGTCGAGCCGCATGATCTCACCATCTTGAATACGGTGGGCGACATCTATGCCCGGCTCGGGCAGAACGAAAAGGCGGTCGAACGCTTCCGCATTGTCGGCGAGTCCTATGCCACTGACGGCATCACGCTGAAGGCGATCGCCATGTACAAGAAGATCACCAAGCTCGATCCCAATGGCATGCAGGCCATGGAGAAGCTTGCCGAGCTCTACCGTAAGCAAGGGCTGGTCAGCGATGCCCGTTCCATGCTGTTGCAGACAGCCGAGGCATACTCCCGCAAGGGCCAGTCCAAGGAAACCCTACGGCTGCTCAAGCAACTCGTCCTGTTTGATCCGGAAAACGTGCAGGTGATCACCCGTACCGCCGATCTCATGATCCATGGCGGTCAGCAGCAGGAAGCTAGGGAGATGCTCTCCCAAACAGCCAACACATTGGTCGAGCGCCATTCGCTGGAACCCGCACGGAAGATTCTCGACCGTCTCATCGCACTCGACCGCGGCGACCTCCGCGCCCAGGAACTTCGCGCCCAGGTCACACTCGAATTAGGGGACGCCGAAAAGGCTGCTGAGCTCTACGAAGCCATCCCCGACTTGGATTCGCGCGCCGACGGCCTACGCAATCTCCTTACAGCTTGCCTCAAGCTGGGCAAGCTTCAAGATGCTACCGCCATCAGCCGCAAGTTGGTTTCAGTGCACCATGACGTGGATGGCGTGGCGCAATTGGTGGCCCGTCTTTACAGGGATAGTGAGACCCTGCAGGCCCTGAACCTCTGCAGCGAGTATTCATCCGAACTCCTCGCGCACGATAAAGAGGACGTGCTGGCGCACCTGCGCGGCGCCGTGGCCCGGGTACGCAATAATCCCGAGGCACTGCAGACCCTCTACATTCTCTTCCAGCGAGCCGGCGACAACTCCATGATCGCCGAGATCCTGGAACTGAAGGCTCATGCCTGTGTTCAATCCAATCAGTTTGAGCGCGCACGCGACGCCTACAAGGAACTTATCGAACTGGAGCCGGATAACGCCGCCCATGTGCAGGGATATCGTCAGGTGTGTGCCCGTCTCGATCCGACTTCGCCTGTTCCTGTAGCCGAACCTGCTCTGGAGAGCACACCTCACACCCTCGAGGAGTTCCGCTCCGATAACGAGCCTGATTTGCCGCACCAGAGTTACCCGCCTCCAATCGAAGAACGCATCACCACTGCACTCAGTGAGGCTGAACTTTGCGAGTCATTTTCGTCTAAGACGCGCGGCATTACTGCCTTGGAATCTGCACTGCAAGATGCTCCCGAGGATTTGCGCCTGAATCGCCTTCTTAGCCAGCTTTACCGGGAGGAGGGTAACTCCTCTAAGGCCAGCCGTTGCTACGGCACCATGCAGCGGGTGCTGGAAAAAATGGGAAAAACCGAGGCTGCGGATTTCTACGCCAACCTCGCTGGCACCGCCCAGACCATCACCTGGGAAGCAAAAGGCAGCGAGTTCACAGCTCGCGACTTCGATCTGTCCACCGCCGAAGCAACCGGCGACACCGAGGAGATCGATCTTTCCGGCGAGTGGGAGTCGGTTTGGCATGACGAAGCTGCCGCGTCAGCGCCTCCTGCGGCAGCCGCTCAGCCGCCTGCATCGTCTTCTGATGCCGTGACTGAAAAGGTCGAGGATCTGGTCGACGAGGTGCGCTTTTGCTTGGCACAGCAAATTTGGAGCGAGGCCGAAACTGCCATCTCCCGCCTTGCCAAGGCTTGTCCCAATCATCCCGAACTGCCCGGATTCTCCGCCGAGTTGCGGAAGAATCTTCCCGGCTTAGGCCAAGTCACCTCCAATGCTCCTCCATCGCGTTTTGAGCCAGTTGAGGTTATTGAGGTCACCGAGGATTGCTCGTCTCCGGCGCAAGCCATCGCACCGACGCCCGCACCGCTTGCGCCGCCTGCCGCTGCGCCTTCCCTCAGTGCGCTGGCTGCCGAGTTGGACGCCGAACTGGGCGACAGTTTCGTCCCGTCGCCCCAACCCCGTCCTGCGTCACGCGCTGCCCAACCAGCACCGTCTGCTCCATTTGCCCCGCCGGTTGCTCCTCCGTTTGTGCCACCGGCCATGACCCCCATGTCGGCCCCAACTCCGGCCCCGGCCTACGCCTTCCAAGCTCCTCCTCCACCGCAACCTTCGCGGGAGGCGGCGCCCTACGTGGCAGCCGAGGCGGACGCGATTCCCTCACCGAGCGTCTTTGGCGATCTTCTACAAAATTTTGAGCAGGAGCTTGCCACACCGCAGGAAGAGGAGAGTGATCCTGAGACCCACTTCAATCTTGGCATCGCCTTTCACGACATGGGGTTGCTGGATGAGGCCATTGGCGAGCTACAGAAGGTGTGCCGACTGGGCGGAAGCGGACTCAGCCCTGCCCGCACCCAGCAGGCTTACATCTGGCTTGCCACCTGCTTCGTCGAGAAGTCCGTGCCTGAAGCTTCGCTCAGCTGGTTCCAGCGTGCCCTGGAAGCTGCCCCGGACGAGGAGTCGCGCATCGCCGTGAATTACGAACTCGCCAGCGCCTACGAGGCGGCTGGACGCAAGCGGGAAGCGCTCGATCATTTTCTCGAAGTCTATGGCACGAACATTGACTATCGCGACGTCGCGTCCCGTATCCGCGAATTGCGATCTGCCGTCTAAGTGCGCTCTGAACAATCTGCGCACCGCGCTGGTTCTGTCTTTTGCCCTCTTCAGCGTAGAATCAGGTGCGAGCTCGCGCAAACCGGGAGAAGCAGCTACCGTCCTGGCTTTGCGATGCCAATCGCAAAAAAACAGGACGCATCGAATCTACGATGGAAGCAGGACCACTGAAGCAGACCTCGCAAACACCAGCTCCGGATGATAATCCCGGCCAGTTCGTCTCGCCGCCCTCCCATCCTCCAGTGTGGACACAGCGTCTTTTGTTGGTGGTCGAGGTGGCCATTGCCGTCTGGGCGGGCATGTTGGTCATGGTGCTTCCCTGGACACACCTCTGGACCGATAACCCATTGCTGACAGGCTGGCCCTCCCTCAAGTTCATTCTCAACCAGAGCTTTGTTCGCGGAATGATCTCCGGCGTTGGACTCGTCGATGTGTGGATGGGTGTTTCGGAGGCCGTACACTATCGCGATCTTCGCTAATTCACTGGGTAATCAAATTATTTCTATGGCTGATCAGACGAAATACATCTCAACTCGCTCGCCGCTGGCCTACGAGAATGACGCGTTCCTCAAGGGCCCAGATGGCCGGCCTCTGCGCATCCTTGCCGAGTACACCGAGCCTCTAGCCCGCTTTCGTCGGGAGAAAATCCAAGACACAGTAGTCTTCTTCGGCTCCGCCCGCTTCCGCAGTCTCAGCAGTGCCGAGGAGGCCGTCGAGCTTCTCGCCCGTCCGGGTGGAGCGCAGCCCGCACCAGACCATGAGCAGGTAGCGCACCGCGCCCAACGCGCTGTGGACATGGCCCATTATTACGAGGATGCCCGCCGCCTCGCCCACATGCTCACCACCTGGACCCGCTCCCTGCCAGGCAAGCGATACCGTTTTGTTGTCACCACCGGGGGAGGTCCCGGCATCATGGAGGCGGCCAATCGTGGCGCACGTGAGGCCGGAGGTAAGACCATCGGTCTCAATATCGCCCTGCCCTTCGAGCAGGTGCCGAATCCTTATATCACTCCAGAGTTAAACTTCGAGTTCCACTACTTCTTCATGCGCAAGCTCTGGTTCGCCTATCTGGCCAAAGCCTTGGTCGTCTTTCCCGGGGGCTTCGGTACCCTCGACGAACTTTTTGAGATCCTGACCTTGGCTCAGACCGAAAAGCTGGCCAAGAAAATGAATGTTCTCCTCTACGGCGAGGAGTACTGGCGCCGCGTCCTCAATCTTGAAGTGCTGGCCGACGCCGGAACCATCGCACCCGACGACGTTAACCTTTTCCAGTTTGTGAATACCCCGGAAACGGCATTTGAGAAGCTCCAGGAGAGCCTCATCCGCGACCACCTCCAATCGCCACCTCAGGCTAAACGCCACCAACCGGAGATTGCCACCACCCGGCGTTGAGCGAACTGGACTAAGCGCCAAACAGAAAAGAGCGCCGAGTTAGACCATGGCGCTCTTTTCCGTTTCCACTTTCTTCTCGCGTGAGAGTTGGAGCTCAACTTCCTTCGCTCACCCTACCCAGCTGCTCTTTACCGTAACGGCTCCCACGCACCATAGCAGCGCATCTTCCAATTTTTCTCGCGTCAGGCCGCTCCCGGCTAGAAAGCTGGCAAACTCCCTGCTTTCGCCCAGCCTGGTTGCCACCGCTCCCAAGACATTCGAATACTCGGCCGGAACATTCAGCTTCACCGCCCGCAGCAGGTCGTCGAAAACCGCGATCAGCTCGAACAGCAACCCATCCGCATCTTCGTTCTCCTGGTTGGCCACATAGAGTGCCTCGCTAACGTCGCAAAGCAATTCCAGTTCCACCGGCACCGGGCGCACATCGCGAAAGCCATTATCGCTCGCCGCAAGTGCCTTCAATGCATCGGCCGGCTGGCGGAAGAACAGCACGCGGTCATCCCGCGTAATAGGGCGTTCGCTTTCTCCCTCAGACCCGATCAAGGTGTAAAATTGCGGACCGTCCGCGCCCGGGTCTACGCGGAAGCCGATGAGGTATAGTTCTTTGTTGAAAACCTTGGGCGGAAATGCAACCAACGGGCTGTCCATCCGTCTATTTTATTGCACAACTTTCCCCCTGCACTCGCGTTTAAGCATGTGCAGAGATTTCTCTGGTGGGTGTAGCCATGCGCAAAATCTTTTTCACACTGATTAGCTTTGTCGCTCTCGTGGTTGTTGTGGCCTGCGGTGGTGGTTCTTCTTCCAGCAACGTCGTCCCCGTTCCTGCCGGGCCTTCTGGCGGAAACACCAACGCAGGGTTTAATACGGGTAACCTCTCCGGAACCTACGTCTTCGCCGCCAACGGCGTCGGCAACAATGGCCAAAGTTTTGCCGTCGTCGGAGACTTCGTCGCCAACGGTAGTGGCACCATCACCTCTGGCACCCGCGACACGGTCAACGACGCAGGCGGCCAGACTCTTGGCGAAGCAATTTCCGGCACCTACAGTGTCAATGGTGACGGACGCGGCCAGCTGATCCTCAGCGGTCCTAACGGTTCCAACCAGACCATCTACCGCTTTGTTTTGTCGTCTCCCTCGGCTGGAAGCCTCTTCCAGAATGGCAGTACCTCTAACAACACCGTCCTTGCCGACGCCGTCGGCAGAATTGAATTGCAGACTGGCACCCCCGCTGCCTCTGGAACCTACGTCGTCCGCTTAAACGGAGAGGACACAAACGGACACTATTATGGCGCTATCGGCGGCTTGAACATTACGAGCGGTACTATCACCGGCCAGATCGACGAGAACGATAGTGGCGCTTTTAACGCGCAGCTTGCCACAAGCGGCAGCATCACTTTGACCGGCAGTCGCGGTTCCGCAAGTTTCACTACGCCCAGCGGACCGAACACTGGAGCTCACAATTTCACCGTTTATTACGTCTCGCCCACCCGCCTCGAACTGCTCAGCACCAACACGAATTTTTTCCTACACGGCTATGCCGATCTGCAAACCTCGGTCGCTGGCAGCACCTCCGCATTCGCTGGACCTCAGGTTTTTAACCTCTCCGGCTACGACAACGCCAGCGCACCCGGCCTCCTCGCGGAGACCGGGCGCTTCACCCTCGATGGTAACGGGGGCCTAGGCAGCGCCATTGTGGACTACGACGAAATGGGGGGCTATTTCGACCCCAATTTTGCTGGAACTTACAGCGTCGCCTCTACTGGCCGCTGGATCGCCACCTTGAACAATTTCAACAGCGGCCCCATTACTAACCAAAATTTTGTGGGCTGGCAGGTCTCGCCCCAGCAGTCTATTGTTCTTGTCACTACCGCGGCCAATTCCCTAGTGGCCAACTACCTCACGCTTGCGACCGGTGAGATGCGTGCCCAAACTCTCGGCCTAACCGACGCAAGCATCACTGGTAACTACGCCCAGGTTCTCTCCGGTTACGACTTCAGTCTCGGCAATTTTGAATCGACCGGCAACTACCTTGCCAGCGGCAGTGGCAGCCTCTCCGGTGCCATCGATTTTCAAGCCGATTCGGAAGGCTTCAACTCCAACACCAACGAGACCGGCAATTACAATGTCGATCCCATCCTTGGGCGCGGCATCAATTCAACCGTCAGTGGCGTTCCAGTGACCCTTTACACTGTGGGTTCCACCGGCACCGGTCCCAATGCCTACGTGATTTCCACGAACGCCTCCAGTGTTTACCAGGGCACCTTGACTCAGCAGCAGCCGTAGAAATTTGTTTGCTCCTTCAAGCCCCAGCCTCTGCACCTGGCTGGGGCTTTTTCTTTCCTTTTCCGACAGTATTTCGCGGCGAATTCTCAAGATGGCGCGAAAAAGCAATTTTCTCCGTCGATGTTTTCTTTCGCTTTCGCCCCGTCGGAGGTACTATCAAGTTTCATTCACTCTGTTTTTTGAGTGGACATATTCAGGGTGGGCACGAATGAAAATTGGTGATTGGCTGAAATCAGAAGTGGAATATGGGCGTGATCTTGCTGACTCCGGATGGCAGGGTGCGCGTAGCGCGTTGCTAGGTAAGCCGGTTGGAGAGATACTCTCAAGCTCCGTCCGTGCTTCATGGGCGCCCACCGTGATGGGAGCCGGCGTCGGTGCACTCTGCGCATTGCTGGCCGAGCGCCGCAAGCCAAGACCCGTTGCCATTGTTGTCATGGGGGTGGTCGGCAGCTTCGTAGGTTTTACCGCCGGAGTTGCCTGGGAAACCCGCCAGCTCTCCTCGGGAATTGCCCGTGGAGCCCTGCGCAACATCGGTTCCACCCGGGACTCGCATTGGCTTGGCAAGCATCCCATCAACTTCGGTTGAGCTGCCCGGCGTCACCGATCAAGGCCGATGGTTGACCCGTACAAGTCGCCGACAACTTTCTATCAAACGAACCGGAGAGCCGCAGCTCTCCGGTTTTGCCATCCTCACCATCTTTTTACTAGAGCACATCGTCATCGCTAACTTTTTTCCCGGACGTGGCTGGCCTGGCAGGCTTGGCCGGAGGCTGCGGAGGTGTTGAGGCTTCGGGCGGCGCGGCCGTTGAACCCGCCGCCTTACTAATCTCTATGTCGCCGGTGTCGGAGGCGATGCTGATCTTTACCCCGCCTTTGCCCACCGTCCCCGCCGCCGTCGAACTGCCGGTGCGGTTCTCCGAGCGCACATTCTCAAAATCCGATGAAATGTCGCCATGGCGGGTCACTATCTGGAACTGAAAATTCGCCTTCGCCGGCAGCCGCAGATGCACATCGCCATGGTGGGTCGTTAAGTCCATATTTCCCAGCGAGGCCACCGACGTGCTTTCCAGGTCGATATCGCCGTGGTCGTCGTCGATGTGAATATCGCCCTTCGAGTTCCGCAAACTTACGTCTTTGGCTTTGGTAGAAAGGGAGAACGGTCCCTGTACTCCATCGCCCTGCAGGTCGCCGGTATCCATCGTCAAGTCGCCATCCAGTCTGGCCAACTGCAATTCCGTGCGTGATGTCCGGATGGTCGCACCTTTCTCCAGTTTGGAAAGACGCGTGTCGCCAAAAATATCAGCCGTTACCAGCACCGAGCCCGTGATTGTGTCCAGCGAAAGGTCGTCCAGCCGTCCATCGGCTGCCAGGCTTCCGGTCACATTGCTGGCGTGCAGCGATCCGTGCTGGGTCGTCACGTTTACATTTCCCGTCACCTGGTCCACCGTCACGTCTCCGCGCAGTGAGTTCACCCTCACCTCGCCCGTGCGCTGAGCCACGGAAACATCGCCGCGCCGCGCCGTAACATCCACGTCTGCCTTCAGCGGCGCAAAAACTTCGAGGTCAGCCGCAACCCCCTTTGCTCCCGCAGCTTCCGTGTTGCCCTGCACCTCTACGGCGTTGCCCTGCAGTTGCACTCGGGGCGTAGTGGACCGGTTGGTCGAATCCGCTTCGCCTTGGCTGCCGGCGAAAATCCGTTTGTGAAAGACCACCTTCACCTGCGGCTGATCCCAGCTGCTCACCGTAATGTTGCCGCGGTCGCAGTTCACCCGGACCGCGCCACCAGCGGGAACGGCTTGCGTGACCTCGCCATCATAGGTGTATTCACTGCCGAACATATGCATCAGGTTGTCGTCTACATCTACATTGTCCCGCAGAGAGCCCCAGTTGAAATCATTGCGTACATGGAAAGCCCTGCTCACGCCGATCCCGGCCGCAATCACAACCACCAGCAGAAACACCGTTCCCGCGCCCAACCTGGGTGCTGGACGCTGCCCGCCGCGCGCTGCGAAATACTCAGCTAGCCGAATCAGTCCAATTACCACCAGCAACAGCGGCCAGTAGCGCGCAAAGTTGTGGAACAGCGGAATCGTGTAGCCAAAGTTCCGCAGCAGGAAGAGCAAGCCGATCACAATCAAGATCAGCGGCCCTACTACCGAATGCCGCCGTGGCGGAGGTCCATACATTCCGGGGCTAGCCATTGTGGGCCTCGTCATTCTCCCCTTTGCCATCGCCTAGCGCCCCTGCAACCGGCGGAGGCGGAGGCGTCACCACCGGACCCGGCGCCGGAGCCACATTGGCCGTGGGCGCCGCAAACCCTCCCTGATACGGCGGAGGCGGGTACTGCCCCGTCGTCGCGTAGGGTCCACCGTAGGGAGGCGGGTATTGACCAGGATTCACGTGGCCGCTATCGGGCATCGCATAGCGCACCACCCGAATTGCACCGATCACAATCAGGAGTATCGGCCACGTACGCTCGAACGGAAACATCGACGTGTTCTCCAGCAGAAACAGCACTCCCAGTGTCACCAGCACCGCTGGCCCCATCAGGCCGCGTGTGCTGCATCGCCGACAACTGCACGCAGGATTCGATTGGTAATATCTCATTGCAAGCTCTCCCTTTATTGCGCGCGGCGCTGGCGTTTCATGAGCAGCCACAAACCAACGACAATTAATATCGCGGGCCAAAAGTGCGTGATCCAGTGGACGCTGAACCAACCCAGGTTCGCCATCAGAAACAGCAGTCCCAATCCGATCAGCACGATCGCGCTCATGGGACTGTGCTCGCGCTCCTTAGGCGTCGTCGCATAGTAGGTGCCCTCTGGCCCGGAGTAATACGTCCCCGTCGGACCCACATGCGCTGCGCTTCCCGGCGTGGCATTCGTCGGCACGGCGTATGCCGCGCTCGCGCCCGGTGGCGGAGGTGGTGCGCCCGGATTCGCTCCCCCCGGAACGCCTCCCGGAGCAACATTTGCCGCCGTCGCGCCGCCGGCTTTCTGCCAGTGTTGTCCAATGTTCTGCGCCGCATACTCCACATGCGCTCCAACCCGTTCCCCGGCTTGTTCCACCCGCTGCCGGAACGTGCCTTCCCGGCCTTCCAGAATCGCGTTCAGTCCAATCGGATCTGGGAGTGGCCAGCCATACCGCCGTGCCTTCGCCGTTGTGTACGCGTCGAACACCATGTAGAAGTACCATGCCATGTTCAAAATTCCGGCAAATGCTCCCATCCCGTGATCTGACAACCAGACCAAGGTGCCGAACACGATGACGTGTACAAAGCCCTTTAGAAACTGGCCGTTGTAGAATGCGCCGACGCCCGGAATGAAGCCGAGAAACAGTGCCAGTCCGGGGCGGGCATCCTCAGGAGTACGCGCCGGACCTGCGCCCGGATCGGTTCTCGCGCCAAAGTTCCCGCTCGCTCCAGGGTTCACCCGCGCCGCCAGGCAGGGTTCGCAGAAGATGGTTCCCTGCACCTCGCGCTTGCATGCCTCGCAGAGCGCTTTACCACAGGTACGGCAGTAAGCTACCGCTGCCGCGTCGGTGTGTTGTGCGCAGTTCATATCTCTCTCCTCTGCTTTGCAAGCTCCCCAAAGTACACTTCGCTCCCGCGTAGCGATGCGGGCCATTGCACGTTCTGAATGCGGCTGAATCTGTTGGGCTGACTCTGCTCCGGTTCACTGTTCTGGTTTTGCTCCCGGGTCTGATTGTTATTCTTCTCCTGGCGGCGCATCCGCTCCTCGCGCTCGCGCTCGTTCTCCTCGCCGGCGTTGCGCAGATTCCGCACCCGCGACTCAATCTCATACACCAGACGCATATTCTCGTAATACTTCATCACCTTGTTCTGGCTGCTGTAGAACGTGTGACTCAGGTTATGCGGAGTCAAATCCTTAATCCGGATCTGCGCCATGTCCAGCAACAACGTGATCGAGAAGAACGCCATCCCCATTGACATTCCGAAGCGTGCTGTCAGCACCGGCGCAAACACCGCGCCCACCTGCCGCCGCAGCCGTTCCCACGCTGACGCCCGCGGCTCGGCGTTTGCCGCCTGCCCTGCTGCGCCGCTGGTCGCTGCCAGGATGTTATGTACTAGGATCGGTGGAGGCACCACGTCCTCCATCTCCTCCAGCCAAGCCAAACCGTTTGTGACCTCGGCGGACCATGTCTGGCACGCCGCGCAGCTGGTTTTGTGTTGCTCAAAGCGCTCACGCCGCTCGCCGTTCAGAGCGCCATCCATGGCCTCTGTCAGCAGGGCGTCGAACTCCGCGCACTGCATCCCGGATTTGCCTTCGACCAGCATCTCAAATCACCTGCCTCGCCCCGCTCCAGCCAGTTCCTAACCCGGCGGGATTACAGTGCTTGCCTATACGTACGTTGCAGCAACCGTGCTAGTTCCGCCCGGCCGCGATTGATCCTGCTCTTCACCGTTCCCTCGGGTACTTTCAGAACCTGGGCTATCTCGCGGTAATCCATGTCCTGCAGATCGCGCAGAATCACTGCTTCGCGCAAATCGGGCGAAATCTGCTGCAGTGCCCGGTGCACCATTTCGCGCCGTTCGCGGCTTTCAATGTGTACCTGCTGGCTCGGCGCATCCGACGCCAGCCGCTCCGCCAGTGTCGATCCGTTCTCCTCCGGTCCAAGCGTCGCGTCCATCGAATCCGTTGCCCGGTCGTCGCGCTTTTTGCGGAAATTGTCCACCAGCAGATTGCGCGTTACCGTCGTCAGCCAGGTGTTGAAAGACGCCTTCTCGCCGTCAAAACTACCGACGGTGCGAAACACCTTGATGAACACTTCCTGAGTTAAGTCCTGAGCATCGTCCCCTGAGCCAACAAAGCGGTAGCAGATGTTGTAAATGCGGCGGTGGAAACGCTGAACAATCTCTTCCCAGGCAACGGCGTCACCGGATGCACAGCGGCGTACCAGTTGTGCTACGACCTGTGACTCTTCCACCCGCGCCTCCACCACTCGGCCTTGAACGGCCTTCAACCGGGCCAGCATAGGGGGAGATGCACCGGTAGCAGTAGCCATGCTGACCTATTACGTATTTTCCGCGCGCAAAGTTCGCCCGCGACTGTAAGTCCCTGAATTCTATCAGCCTTCCCGCATCCTGCATCAAACCCAGGAACTCCGAGGGCGGCAGTTACGCTAACCTTGGAACTTCTCCATGATTACTCCGGCAATTACCATCGCTGCTCTTCTGCTGTTGGCGCCATACCTTGGATCGGCCTTCCTTGCCAGATACCTGGAGGATGCAGCAAAACCCTTCCCAACGGCTGCTCGACTCCTGTCGCCCGCTCTTTTGTGCGTGCCGTATCTACTGGTGGCGTATTCCTCCGGAACCCTCCGATGGGGTTGGCTGGCGTTGTATGCGCTGCTGCCAGTCGCGGTTTCCATCCTACTGTGGCAGGCCCGCCGCGCCGATCCCGGCCAGCTCGGCACCTGGCGTGACTTTCTCGTGCTTGCCGTCCTGGGCCTTGCGGTCGATCTTCGCTGGTTCGAGCCCGCTTGGCCGGAACACTTTGCCGTCTTTGACAAGATCCTGTTGCTCGACGTAGGAATTTATGGCTTCCTCGTCCTGCGCCAGCTCGACGGAGTCGGCTTTGATCTACGCTTGCACTGGCGTGACGTTGGCATAGGGTTGCGCGAGTGCGCCCTCTATTCGCCGATTGCCATTGCCCTTGGGCTGGGCCTTGGATTTCTTCATTGGCACACACACCTGTCAGCGCCTCTGCTGCAGTTTCCCGGCGCATTTGTCTTGACCTTCTTTTTTGTCGCCCTCCCGGAAGAACTCTTCCTTCGTGGCTGGCTCCAGAACCTGCTGGAGCGGCGCCTGGGAAAACATAAGGCGCTCCTGCTCACCGCAGCGATCTTCGGTTTGTCTCACTTCAATAAACGCGCCGTCCATTTCAACTGGCGCTATGTATTGCTGGCAGCTTTGGCAGGAATCTTCTATGGCCGCGCGTGGCGTCAGGAGCGCCGCCTCGGTGCCTCAGCCATCACCCATGCCGCCGTGGACACAATATGGTCTTTTTGGCTGCGTTGATTGGCCGCCTGACGAAAGGTGAGATAACCGAGTCCAACCCGCATATTGTGATTCACCGCAATTGGAATGGTTGTCGCCACGCATATACCGAAGATGGCATGTGCCACGGCCAGGCTATAGATGCTGCGATAACGAAGGAATAGCAGGCACGCCACATAGCCCCAGATCACCGTCGTCGCAGTCAGAATAGGGTTTGGCAGGTGCGCCAGCGCAAAAAGCCCCGCAGCCGACGCCACCGCCACCTTCGGCTCGCGCAGCAGCCGCAGCAATCGTAGAAGGACAAAATCCTGTAATAGAAACTGTTGCAGAAAAGCCCAAATCGCATACCCCCAGTAACGTGCGACAATCCCGCCCGGATTGCCTGGCAGATGCAAAGTGTGCAGCTGGTGAGCTACGCTGACCGCTGCTGCCGCAAGCAGAAGCGCTACGCCTACGACCCAAAGCGAACGGAGAGAGCCAGAAACACGAAAACCCATTGCACGCCAGTCTTCCAGACCCGGCCCTGTGACCAGCAGCACCCAGACCAGCGCGGCCCAATCAAACACTCTTTGCATTGGCTGCGGCGTCCAGATCGCAAGCAGAATGAGCCCATATCCGATGAACAGCTCCAGCAGATCGCGCCGAACGCCCACAGTCGGAGCAGTGCTTCCGTCGGCAAAGTTCCGTTGGCACGCACCTAGGGCTTCGTCGTCCCGTCCAGCTGACTTGTCAACCGGAATCAAAGTCATTTGCACTCTCGCCAGCGAACTCCGCGATCATCAGAGAGCTTCCAGAAAACTCTCGCCTCGCGGAATTCTCACCCTTTCGCTTGGATGCTGCATTGCTTTCGGGGGTGTGAACGCTGACCTATGCTCTTTTGTAGCAAAATAGCTTCATGACCTCCGTCCGCATCGACAAGTGGCTTTGGGCCGCTCGATTCTTCAAGACCCGCTCTCTGGCCTCGCACGCCTGCGACCTTGGCAGGATTCAACTAAACTCTCAGCCCGCCAAGCCCGCCCGCGAGATCCGCATCGGCGACATGTTGAAAATCACCAACGACGGCGGAGAGTTCCTGGTTGAGGTCCTTCTTCTCAGCGAAGTGCGCGGACCCGCGCCCGTCGCCCAAACCCTCTATCGCGAAACCGATGCCAGCCGCGAAGCCCGTCAGAACCTCGCCGCCGAGCGCAAATCCACTCATCTCTTCGAACCTGCCCCCGAAGGCCGTCCCTCCAAACGCGACCGCCGGCAAATCATCCGCTTCCGCGAGCGAAGCTAATTTCTGCGCTCGCAATCGAGGCTATGCCCTGCGCGTGTCGTCGGCGGGCAGGCGCGCAACCGCAGAACCAGTTTCAGGACGAGGCGTGAATTACACTGTCTCCATGCGCCTCAACCAAACCCGCCTCCGCGAGCTTCTTCTGCTCACTGGACTCTGCGGATTTTTCTTCTTCTTTCATCTCTCCGCCATTGGCCTCCTAGGCCCAGACGAGCCGCGCTACGCCCAAGTCGCTCGCGAGATGCTTGCCCGTCATAACTGGGTCACGCCCATCCTTTACGGGCACACTTGGCTTGAAAAGCCCGTTCTCCTCTATTGGGGAGAAATGCTGTCCTACATGCTCTTCGGAGTCTCCGACTGGGCCGCCCGCGTTCCTTCAGCCATTGCCGCAACCCTGCTTGTCTTCGGCACGTTCCTTGCCGTCCGCCGCATCCGCCACGCCGCCCGCTTCGATGCCGCCTTGATGATCGCTTCTTCGGTCCTCATCCTCGGTTTCGCCCGCGCTGCCGCCACGGACATGCTTCTGGCTGCGCCCTTCGCGCTCTCACTGCTCGCTTGGTTCTGCTGGTATCAATCGGTTTTTGTGGCCGAAGAGCCCGCTCCCGCGCGCTCCGCCCGGCTCTGGCTCATCCTCTTCTACGCTCTCAACGCAGTCGCCACGCTCGCCAAGGGACCGGTGGCACCCGCCCTCGCCGCGCTCATCGTCGTTGCCTTCTGTTTCACCCAGCGCAATCCACGCGCCCTTCTTCGCACACTTGACCCTATCGGCCTCGCAGCCTTCTTCGCCGTCGCCGCACCGTGGTATGTGCTCATCCAGCTCCGCACCCCGGAATTCTTCCGCATCTTTTTCCTTGAGCACAATCTCGCCCGCTTTGGCACCAACCTCTATCGTCACAAACAGCCCTTCTGGTACTACATTCCAGTTGCCCTCGTTGCCACTCTTCCCTGGACCATCTGGCTCATCCACGGCCTCGCCGATGCGGTCTCCGCCCTGCGAGCAGGGCGCAAGCAAACCAAGTCAGATGCGGGCACACTGGCCTACACCTTTGAAATCTTTCTCTTTCTCTGGGCAGCTATTCCCATTGTGTTCTTCTCTCTCTCCCGCTCCAAGCTTCCTGGATACATCCTTCCGGCCATTCCTCCGTTGCTCATTCTTGCCGCCGTTGCCGTGCATCGTCGTGCCGCCCGCAACGAGTCTCCGCGATGGTTCACCGTCACGGCGCACGCCGTCCTGTTGGCCGCCCTTGCCGGGGCGGGATGCATCGCTCCGCGCCTCTTCTTCCGGCTGCCTGTCTCGGCCTCTGCCCTTATGCTCGCCGCCTTTGCTGGAACCGCCATCTTCCTCATCGTCGCTCTGCCACTGCTCACCAGCGGATGGCGCATGTTGCACTTCGTGACCTTACTGCCGATCGTCTTGGCCGTCGGTTTTCTATTGCGCGGTCTAGCTCCTGCCATCGACGCCACTCAGTCCGCGCGTCCCATTGCCGAACTCCTCCAGCAAATCGATCAGCCCGGGCCTCTGCCGCTCGCAACCTTCTCGCTCAACCGCAACACCGCCTTCGGCCTCGCCTTTTATCTTGACCGCAGGGTTGCGCCCTATGAGGGCTTGGAAATCTCGCCCGCCGTTTATGAGCTTCCAGCGGCCGTTCCTACGACTGCTCACATCCTCATCGCCCGTGAGGGTTCGCTCCCCGCGCTTCGTCTGCTGCTATCCGGCCGTCGCATTCAATTCCTGGGTTTGTACCGCCCCCAACACGTGGAAATCTTTGAGGTTTCGCCGGCTCCCTAACAGTGCTGCACCTTACGCGCATCCTGTTGGTTACCCTTCCACCGCCGTTCGCGGCCCCACATCCGTTACACTAAGCGGGCGGAGCTACCGCCCTGGAGCTGTACTCCTCGTGGAGATCCTCGATCTTCGTCATTTTGCCTCCGCCGACCTTCGCCTCCTCGTGGAGGAAGAGGTCGAGGTTTGGCGCAGCACTCTCCATTGGGATTACCGCTCCTCAATCGACCTGGTTCTTCGTTATGCCGACTCCCGCATTCTCCCTGGCTTTGCCGCCATCGAGCGTGGACGGGTTCACGGCTACTGCTTTTTCGTTTACGAAGGAGCCAAAGGCGTCGTCGGCGACCTCTATGTCGAAAACTCCAGTTTCGTCGGAAGCCGACGCCACGACGTCGAACTGGAACTGCTGCGCCACGCCATCAACACTCTGCAGCAATCTCCCGGCGTGCATCGCGTCGAGGCTCAGCTCCTCATTCATCCCACGGATCAGCTCACCGAACCGTTTCTCACTGAGGGCTTCCGCCGCTATCGCCGCCTCTTTCTTTCGCTGCCGGTCGACGTCGGATACTCCCCGGCCACTCGCATGCTTCCGCCCGACATCGAGATTCATCGCTGGACCGATGCTGACTACCAGCCCGCCGCCAACATCATCACCTCCGCCTATCGCGGACACGTCGATAGCGACGTCAACGATCAATACCGCACCACCTCAGGCTCGCTCCGCTTCCTCAACAACATCGTGCGCTTTCCCGGCTGCGGAGTCTTCGACTCCACGTCCTCTTTTGTAGCCTTCCACCGCCCCACCCACACCCGCATCGGACTTCTCCTCTGCTCTCGCGTGCGCCATGACGTCGGCCACATCACCCAGCTTTGCACCCTGCCCGACTACCGCGGATATGGCATCGGCGAGCATCTGCTACGCTACTGCCACGCTGACCTCGCAGCCCGCCGCTTCACCGAGCTTTCCCTCACTGTCACCGAGGAAAATCAGCGCGCTCTTGCTCTTTACAACCGCCTCGGCTACCGGCATGTCCACACCTTTGACGGATTTGTCTGGGAAGGCTGAACTCTTAGATCCGCGGTCAAGGTGGCGTTTTTTGCCGCGTACCAGCCAGTTCCAGCAGGCTGTTGGGCATACACCCATCCACTTTTTCGCTGCTCCCTCTTGATCTTCCAGCCATTTCTGAAATCTACTGGTTCTAATGTCCGTTTTGCTCTTCACAGTCTTGGTTGCACTTGGCTCATTTTTAGCTGGGTTTCTCGGCTCGCTTACTGGTCTCGGTGGCGGAGTCGTCATTGTTCCCCTGCTTGCCCTCGTCTTCCACGTAGACATGCGATACGCCATCGGAGCCTCACTCGTCTCCGTTATCGCCACCTCCTCCGGAGCCGCTGCCGCCTACGTCCGTGAAGGCTTCAGCAACATGCGCATCGGTATGTTCCTTGAGATCGCTACCACCGTGGGCGCCATTGCCGGAGCTCTTATCGCCGCCCACGTATCCACCTCCAGCATTGCCATCATCTTTGGTATTGTCCTTCTTTACTCGGCCTATCTCTCCATCCGACCGAAACCCGACCTTCCCATCGACGAAAACCCGGACCGGATCGCCCGCTTCCTCCGCCTCAACGGCTCCTATCCCACCACCCACGGTTTGCAGCCCTACACCGTCCATCGCATCCCGCTTGGCTTCTCGCTCATGTTCGGTGCTGGAACTCTCTCTGGACTGCTTGGCATCGGCTCGGGAGCCGTCAAGGTCCTCGCCATGGATCAGGCCATGCGCATCCCCTTCAAGGTTTCAACCACCACTAGCAATTTCATGATCGGCGTCACCGCCGCGGCTAGTGCCGGGGTCTACCTTGCCCGCGGATACATCGACCCAGGCATCGCCATGCCGGTCGTTCTCGGAGTACTAGCCGGCTCCATGTTCGGTGCCCGTGTTCTGGTCAAAGCCCGTACCGCTGCCCTGCGCTTCGTTTTCAGCGCCGTCATCGTAATCCTCGGAATCGAAATGATCTTCAACGGTTTCACCGGACGTCTATGAACTCATCCAACTCAGCGAATCATCCATCCACGCCAGCGAGTTCACCGCAGCTGAGTGAACCTTCCCATCCCGCTCAGCCTGGTTGGGACGACCACCGCATCGAGATGATCATTGGTACCCTCCTGCGCGCCGGAGTCCTGCTCTCAGCCAGCGTAGTCCTCGTCGGCGGCCTGATTTACCTTTTTCGTCACGCCCACTCCATCGCCGACTATCGTTCCTTCCAGGGAAATTTCTCCTCGCTGCGAACCGTTTCCGGCATTGTTCACGGCACGTTGCAGCTCAGCGGACGCGCCATCGTCCAGTTCGGTCTCTTGCTGCTGATCGCAACTCCTGTGGCTCGCGTCCTGTTTTCCGCCGTCGCCTTTGCCCGCGAACACGACTACCTCTACGTCGTCCTGACCCTTACGGTCCTCGCCGTCCTCACCTACAGTCTCACCGGAGGCAGCTTCCACTGAGAACGTGACCGGCGCCGGCGTTTCTCTCGCGGCGCTTTTTCGTCTGCTCGCAGAAACAGCAACGGGCCCAGTAATCAGCCAGGCCTGCGGGTTAGCTTGTTTTTTCGGCGCTACTGTTGCGGGGCTGGAGCGTTGGGCGTTGAGCTTTTTGCTGCGGGGCGCCGCAATGAGATGGCAGTCAACTTACGCATCAGGTTCTGGAAGGTGATGATGCCGACCAGGTAGTCGCCTTCCACCACGGGAATCATAGCCAGGCCGCTACGTCCAATGCGGCGCAGCACGGCGGCAAGTGACTCCTGCGGACCTGCGACCAGATATTCGCGGCGCATCGCGGATTGCACATAGCCGTTGCCTTCTTCCTGCATACACTCGGCCATCTGCTGGCGGCTGATGACGCCCACCATGTCTGTGCCGCGCACCACTGGAAACTCCTCCTGCGGAGGTTCAACCGAGCGCTGCAAAGCATCGGCCAGAGTGTCGGCCGGGGAGAGCGTAATGAAGTCGGTGATCATCACGTCGATGACGCGGACGCGCTCCAATACCGCCTGCAGAATCATGCTGCGGTCTTCCAGTTGCGCCGCCAGGAATAGAAATACACCGGCCATCATGATCCAGAGGTTGTTGGAGCTGGAGCCCAGGAAGATTGCCCCGCCAGAGAGGAAAAGCGCGAGAGAAAAAAATTGTCCAATCGAAACTGCGCGCCGTGTCGCCGTAACCTGGTCTCCGCTGCGTGCCAGTAGCGCCCGCAGTATGCGTCCACCGTCGAGCGGATAGGCGGGAAGCAGGTTCAGTGCGGCGACAAACAATTGCGCCCAAATCAAGCTGCGCGGAAGATCAAATGGAGTGAGCCATGGAAAGCTGAACAACTGAACCTGGGGACGGAAGATGAGAAGCGAAGTCCCGATGATGAGCGCGAGCACCAGGTTCACGGCTGGCCCTGCGAGCGAAATGCGAATCTCGCGCTGCGCGTCCAACCCACGCTGTGCCTGCTCATCGAGTAAAGAAATCCCGGCAATGGGCAGCAGCACGACGCTGCGTACATGAATGCCATTGCGTGCCGCAGCCACCACGTGTCCCAGCTCGTGCATCAGCACCGCGAAGAGCACCAGCAGCATGAGGAAGAGGCTGCGTAATCCCACCTGCGGGCCATGCCCAGCTTCAAGCATCCACACTAGGCAAAACATCAGCGGAAAGCTGAAGTGTATGCGGAAGTGGATACCGAAGATGTCTAATACCGGAATGGACCAGCGTCTCATGCAATTTGCCTTGTGTCGGGAAAAACCATTACTAATACACTACACGGCTGAAGGCCGGGAGTAGAAGAGTCCGATGAGAGTGATTGCAGGAAAGTTTCGCAGCCGGACCTTGAAAAGCCTGGAGGGTTTGGAGACACGCCCCACCTACGACCGGCTCAAAGAGACTCTATTTAATGTGCTTACGTCCGCGGGCATGGTCGCAGATTGCGCTTGGGCTGACCTGTTCGCTGGTACCGGAGCCGTTGGAATCGAAGCGCTCAGTCGTGGCGCAGCTTCAGTGCACTTTGCCGAATCCAGCGGCAGTGCAGCCCGAGTACTGCGGCAGAATCTTGCCGCGCTTGGTCTGGAGGCCAGTGACTTGGCTGAGCGCAACGCGGCAGATGCTCTGCGCCAGTGGGAAAAAGCCGGAGTGCAGTTCGACGTTTGCTTCCTTGACCCTCCCTACCGTCTGCACGGCGCCTATGGCGAAATTCTGCGCACGATTGCGCGCGGATCTGTGCTGCGTCAGGGCGGAATCGTCGTGGCCGAACACGAAAAACGCTTTGATCCCGGCGTGGGCGAAGGCGATCTGCAGCGCTATCGCCTGCTGAAACAGGGCGAGAGCGCCCTCAGCTTTTATCGACGCACTGAAGGCAGCAGCGCAGAGAGCTGACCGCCCCAGCACCTGCGCCCCACCTGCTCTTCACATCACAAAATCATTGGGACGAACCAGCGCATATTGCATCTCAGTTAATTCCTTGCGCACCAGATTCAGGCCAAACACGCAGCTCTCAAACTGGGTCGAGAGTCGGCCAAACAGCGGCGCAACCTTGCGGTATTCCATCTGATCGAACTGGCTGACAATGAAGTAGCTCTCTTTGCCGGCGTGGACAAAGTCGATCAAGCTTTCCAGCCGCTGGCGGCGTAGACGAAAGCGGTTGATCGATTCCGGAAACATCCCGCTGTAGAACAGCGTGAAGTCCCCAATGTGTTTGCGCACCTGGCGTTCGCGGTCAAACGATGCGGCCTCGCCGAAGACAGGATCGCTTTCGAGCAGCATCTCACCTACGTCATCCAGCGAACGTCCCTGGGCGTTCTTCAGGGCATATAGATTGCGAGTGTCGCAGAATTCCGTGAGCAGGTTGGCCAGGTAGCCCCAGATCTCTTCATCGCGAAGACCTACTTCGCGGCCAAAATGTTGAGCGATCTTTTCCGCCAAAAGCTGACGTAGCGGATGCCGGTCTCCTATCTCTCCCATGACTGCCACCTCTTGATAACGCGCTCTATCAGCAAGTTAGTGCCGTCTGCGTGACACTTTCTTAATACGCTTAGATTGCGATCGCAAGAAGAAGGTGCGGCCCACGCAAAGATTGGCAGTCAGCAGCGCAAAGTGCTGACAAGAACTCGCAAAAAATAGGAGAGAACGCTTAGGTGCGCAGGCCACACCAGGTTTCGGCAACAACGATCGAGTTGCCGGGATGGTGTGGGTCGTACTTGACGCTGGTGGTAACGCCGATACGGCAAGAGTGCAGATCGAGATACTGGCGCAAGTGGGTCACATCCTGCGAGCACTCGTATTGCACGCCGGCTACGTCATAGGTGTAGATGACCATCTGCGCGGAGTGGTCGGTGTCGGAATCGAATTCCTGCACGTCGAGCACGGTGCCATCGGTGATGCGGCCCTGCGTGTTGATGCGCTGGCGGCGCAGAATCTCACGCTGCTCGGGAGTCTTCTTGCGGCCTTTGAGCCACACCAGGGAGCTGGCGGTGGCAATCACTACGGCGCCCGTCAGGGCGTAGACGCGAAACAGAGTCATGGAGGAAAAAGTGCGGGCCGCCTGATGTTTGCGGACCGCTCCCTTTTGACTTTACTACGAAACCAGAGCGCGTTGTCAGTGCCAGACGTCCATGGCCGGAGCGGCAGCGGTTGCCGCGTACCCGGCCTTAAAGCCTATACACAAACGCTCCCGTGATGCGCTATTCGTTCACCACCGGATTACGCAACGTGCCGACGCCCTCCACGGTAACTTCCACCACATCTCCGTTCTGCAGCTGGCCAACTCCCTCCGGTGTGCCGGTGGCAATCAGGTCTCCCGGAAGCAGTGTGAAGATCTGCGAGATGTGATGCAAAATGCGATCGATGCTGAACATCATATCCCGCGTGTTGCCGTCCTGCTGCAGCTTGCCGTTGACGCGGGTCTGCACTTGGATGCCGCTCCAGGGGTCGAGTTCAGTCGTCACGATCGGGCCAACAGGGCAGAAGGTGTCAAAGCCTTTGGCGCGTGTAAAGTGACGGTCGGCATTTTGCAGGTCGCGTGCCGTCACGTCATTTACCACCGTGTAGCCAAGGATGTAATCCCTGGCGCTTTCGCCGTCTTTCATCTTGTGGCATCGCCGGCCGATTATAAGTCCGAGTTCGCCCTCGTAATCGACATGCTGGCTGCTCTTCGGGCGAACGATCTCGCCGCCCGGAGCAAGCAGCGATGAAGGCGGCTTCATGAAGATGAGAGGCTCTTTCGGCGTCTCATTCTTCAACTCTCGAATGTGAGCGGCATAGTTGCGTCCCACGCAAATGATTTTGCTGATAATGGGAAATGGGATCAGCAGCTTGGCGCGTTCCAGCGGAAACGGTTCATCGATCGTTTTGCCCGAGCTGATCTCCGGCAATACGATCTGCTCCGGCACTCCCGCCTCGTTGATCTGCATCTGCGGGCTGCCTAGTTCGCTGATGATAAAGTCGTGGCCGTCGCGAGTCTCGACGAGTCCAAATCGTGATCCATCCTTGCCAAGGAAGCGGCAGAATTTCATCGAACCTCCAGGGGTACTGATTCTTCGGCCGGGGCCGATTGTGCGCTTTGATTGCCGCGCACATCGATGGCCGAAACCGTATAGTAATACTTCTGTCCTGGACGGACATTGTTGTCGCGCCAGGCCGGAGCCTTTAGCGGTGCAGGAGAGACTGCAACAAACGCGGAGCCGGCGCTTCGCCGATAGACGATGTATCCTGCCAAATCTCTCTCCGTGTTAGGAGCCCAGGTGAGGTCGATGAACGGCTTCTGCCCCACGCTGCTGAATACCGCCTGCAAACCGCTCGGTACGGCAGGCGGAAACGTGTCATGCACCTTGAGGTGTACCAGGCCACTATCATCGCCTTCCACTTCGACGATGGGCCGTCCGGGTATCGCCAGCACGGTTACGGCGGTGATCCTGTAGTCGTACTCCTGCTCCCAATCAAAACTGCTGTCGCGCGCCTCGCCTTGTCCTAGCCGGTACGGCTGCTCGGCCACCAGCGCAAACTCCTGTTTGCCGGAGACTCGCCGGTAAATGCGCAGACGGTAGGACACTCCAGGAGAGGGCGCAATACTGGAGACGGTATCCCACTCCAGCAGAGGTCCTTGCGCATCCAGCGCGGCGTGGAAGCCAGTGGGTGGAGGCTCAGTGGGTACAAGAGAAACCCGCACCTGATTAGAGAGTCCGGTGGAGTGGCCGCGCTGGTTGACCACCTCGACCGCATACGTCGCCTGGCTCTGCGTGGCGATCAGAGACGGCGGCAGCGCGTCCTCAAAGGAGACAAGCGGACGGCGCGCTCCGGGAGGCACTGTCGAAGCTAGCTCACTGCTCCTGATCTCCTTGACCACCTCGCCGCATGTGTTAATGGGAAATTGGTTGAGTACCCGGCAAATGCGGGTAGTAGTGGGCCAGCGCATCGACTGGTGATCGGTAGTCTCCGTGGGGGGCGACCAAGTGAGCAGGACGCGGCCACCCTTGCGCGTGGCGGAAAGATTATCCACCGCCACCGGCAGGCGTAGCGACGGCGCCTGCGGCGCGCCCGGCGCCGCACATCCGGCAGCCAGGGCTAGCGCACAACTGCAGACAGCGAGCAGGATTCTTGATGGCAACGGGACGGCGATGCTCTTCACTTGCGGGCTCTCCCGAATCTAGTAAAGCCTCTCCTGCCGCCGCATGTTTCCAGCGGTTCCAATGTTGGCCAGGGTAAAGGCGAAGCGGTACTGGTTCTCTACGTTAACCCCCGGCACGTCAATGTGCCGGTACTCGAAACTCACACCGCAGCAATCCCAGTTATAGCTGCTCTGCGCGACGGCATTTTGCAGGAAATTTAGGTTCTGATCGTAACCCATGCTGAAGCCGCCTGAAAAGCCTCGCTTGTTCGGATGTCCATAACCCACCAGGAAACGATATTGGTCGAAGACCAGGGGCTCGTTGCTGAATGTTGCCGTAACCGTGTCGGGGGGCACGCGAAAGTAAGAATCGCTCAAGCCCACGAAGTAGTCGCCGATGCGGTATTCAACGAAGGTTGCGCTGGAATTGATGCGACCGCGAACCGGATCGTAGTCCAGCTGCCATTGCACGTCGGAATTCGCCGAGGTTTGCACCCGCAGCTTGCTGATCACCGGGCTCCAAGTGCGCGCGCCGTCCAGAAATGCAATACCCGTCAGGTCGTCCGTCGTGGTGAACACGTTGCGGCGCCCCGGAACCAGCGCTCCGCCAAAGCTCTGGTTGACGTAGTACTTCTGCTTCACTTCCCAGCTCAGCAACTCGCGTGTAGTTTTGCTTGCGTCCTCGCAGCGCGGGCTCACCACGCTGGTGCCGGGAATGTAGGCAGGAGGAAGCTTCTCCGCGCGGCTGGGCGTTGCCGAGGGTGCACGGGCTTCACATCCGGCTTCGAGATGCGTGGAGCGGCGGCGCCCGTAGATGCGCTGAATAACGTCATACTGGAATTCGCTTGTGTTGCTGAGAATGTCGGTCTGGTCGAAGCGGATCACGTGCTGGAAGTTGCCTATGCCGGTCACATAGCTATAGGTGAAGATTGGTTCGATGACGTGCTTGAGGCGGCGGCCAAATATCTCGCGATCAAAAACCCTCTCCATTGCCGGAGGCCGCAACTCGATCGATGCTTCCACATCGCGACGGTTGAGCTCGTTGCCGCTCGCCGCTCCCAGCGGATTCGTATCCGAAGGCGTAACCTGTTGCGAGTACACCGTGTCGTGTACCGCAATCTCGGGCCGCAGATTCCACCCTTTCCAATGCACGGGCATCGCAATCCGCGGGCGAATGTCGAGACGTCCAACCAGGTTAGCCGTGACGAATCCAGGTTCGCTGCGCTGCAAGCCGCCTGCGCTGCTGTCCACTGCCCACAGCAGTGGTGATGAGAACACCCTTTGCTCCAGCCCGTTCACCTCCACCATTGGCAGGTGAAAAATTTTGATCTGGTCGGAATAAGAGTTCGTCAGCGGGTCCTGGTAAAAATTCTGGTACCGGTCGGCGCTGGCGTTTAGTGAAAAGCCGGCCAGGTTGTGTGAGAAGTAGGCCACCGACTTCACCTCGGAGTTCACCGCCTGTGTGTACGTTGCGGAAAAAGCCTGGCGGAAGAGAAACGAACTGAGATAGTCGATGCTTGCGGCAGCCCGCCAATGGTCGCGGCTGATCTCGCCGATCACGCGTGCTTCCTCGCCGCCTTGGTCCTGGTTGATCGTGACTTCCTTACCGTTCTGCAGTTGCTGGACCGGAGTGCCGCGATCAAGCACGCCGAAGTAGTGCACTTCCAGTGAGCTGTTTTCCCCGGGCCTGGTGCGTAGTGCAACCGTCTGGCTCCAGCCGCGCTTGGAAAAGTATTCGGCACCCAGTGTAATGTCGCTGGAACGGTTGATCGCCCAATAGACGCTCTCGCCAAGGATGAATCCCTTGGTCGAGGACTCTCCCACAACGGGTAGCAGGAAGCCGCTGGTGCGGGCCATTCCGCTGGCCGGGAGCTGATTATAAGGGAAGTAAAAGACCGGCAATTTGAGCAGACGGAAGCTGGAGTGATAGAGCTTGGCGTCTTCGCCCGCCACCAGGTCGATCTTTTCCGCATTGAAGGTCCACTTCGGCGTCGGCTCGGCACAGGAAGTGATGCTGCCATGAATCACGATATAGCGGTTGCGGCCCACCTTGCGGACTTCGCTTCCGGCAATGACAAACGGATTGCTGGTGGTGAGCACCACGGTTTCCCCGCGCACCACGGCGCCAAAGGTTCCGGCGACCACGTAGAAAATCCCCGTCTCGGTCTTTACGTTGTAGGTGGCGTGGGCAGCGGTGATGTGGGCGTCGTGCGGGCCGCCGTCAAAGACCACCCTGCCGGTGGCTACAACCTCGCCCGTGGCCTCGTTGTACGTACCATGCTCGGCGCGTATCACGTAATTCTGGAACAAAACCTCCACATCGCCATCCAGCTTGTAGACGTCTCCCTGCTTTTCCTGTTGCAGGGCTTTGATGGTGACTTCCTGGGAGGGCTGCGCAGGCAACTGACTGGTAAACGCCTGAGCGGCCAGCAAAAGGTGACTTACGAGCGTGACTGTGATAAATCTCAGAGTGCGAAGGGTCATCGGGATGCGTTTCGCCGGTTCACGTGGTGCGCAAACAGCGCCCGGTTGCAAGGTAGCACGCGCAACCGTCTGCCACAAAGTTTAACGATTCGGAAAAGCCCCTCGCCGCTCTGGTATTCCCACAACTCGATCATGGACTGTCCGCTTTGCGGTACACCGTGCACGTGCTCCGTGCCCTCCGTGGCCGCGCGAAAGCTCTTCCCGCGCGGCACCCTCACCACGCCTCAAGCAGTGGACAACCCAGTTGTCCCTAACTCGTCCGTGGACACAGGGGCCAGAATGCACTCAGCCGAGCCGTTTGATCCTCTCTCTGCAAACCTTCCCGTAGACACTCCAACCCGCCCGTCTCCCGAAGACGAGAGCTGGCGCGCCGAAGTCGCCTCACGCGTCAACAATTACCGCGCCCGCCGCAAACGAAGTGCCAGCGACGACAATCCTCCGCTCGACTTCGCTCCAGCGGCAGAAGTGCAGAACCAGAGCAATCCGAGCTTCGGAGACCTTACCCTTCCGAAAAGCGACGCGCCCCGCAGCGCTGCACAGTCCAGGGAGGCGAGCCGTCCCGCGCGCAATGCCTTTGACACGAACTACTATCGCCGCCTCAACGCGGAGTCCATGTCGCGCCCTCCGGCAATGCTGATGGGCGCGGCGGTTGAAGCAACCGACCCCGAAGTGGAGACGGTTGAGGCGGGCGATACCACTGTGCCGGATGCAGAAGTAGCCCATCCGCTCCAACGTGAGGCCAGCTCTCCGGTGGCTGATCTGGAGCTTCACCCAGCTCCCGCCGGCGATTCTGTCCTTGATCGCTATCGCATCTCCGAGGCCGAGCCCGAACCGCCCAATACTTCCTCTGCAACTCCGCCTCCCGTGCCGGCGCCGCAAGGGAATCTCATCGTCTTCCGGCGTCCGCTACTGGAGCCGCCGCTGCTGCCGCAACCCGCGCACGACGAGTTGGCCGAACCGATGAATCGCCGTCCACGCATCCTCGAAGTGCCGGAGGACATCATGCCCGCCGTGCAAGGTTCGCTCTTCCCGGAGATTCGGCTAGATGCCGATGTGCCCGAAGGCCAGACTAATCGCGAGCCTGAGATCGAGGTGCCGCTCTGTGTGGCTCCGCTCCCTCAACGCCTTATGGCCTCGCTCGCGGATCTGAGCATGGTGTTGGGCGCCGGTTTGCTCTTCGGAGCGATGGCTTGGCGCGCACTGCCAGGGCTCCCGCACGCCAAACCCTTCTTCATGATTCTGGGTGCCGTAACCGTTCTGTTCTGGGCCGTCTATCAGCATCTCTTTCTGCTTTACGGCGGACGTACTCCTGGCATGAGCTTGGTTGGCATTCACCTGAGCACCTTTGACGGCCATGCGCCGGTCTGGAAGCAGCGCAGCCGCCGTGCGAGGTTCATGTGCATATCCTTCGCCTCCGTAGGCCTTGGCTTTCTCTGGGCTCTTGTGGATCAGGATGCGCTCTGCTGGCATGACCGCATTTCGCAGACCTTTCCAACTACGGACTAACCTCTCCGCCATAAGCAGAACAGCGCGGCCCAGTGGGCCGCGCTGTTTGGAATAAAACGAATGCAGGCTACTCTGCCGGCTTATCCGGCCCCGGCTTCTGCAGTTCCTTCCTGATCAACGCGAGCATCTCCTCGCGCTGCGGCCCATGGAGGCGTTCATAGAGCCGTTCCAATGCCATGCCAATAATGTGATAGTGATGCAGTGAGGCAAACTCCGGCTCAGCGGTCAACTCCAGCCAGACTTTGTGCAGCAGTTCCAGGTCCTGATCGCGCAGACGCGGTGTATGCGGACCAAGGTAATACTCTTCCACGTTTTGGTTGGGGGAGTGGATTTCCAGCACCAGGTTTGGTCGCGGCTCCGGCAGACGTTCCCAGGCATCGCCCGTCAGCCTACCCTGCTCGTCGCTGGTCAGCTTGTTGGAGAGGCCGCAAACGACCCGCGCAGACTCCAGTCGCGCCGCGGTCTGCACAATTCCGTCGAAGACGTCGGCCGTCGGCACCACCATCAGCGAAACATGCTTTCCTTCCTTTTCGGCCAGCTCGACGACCTTGGTAAATAACTGTTGCTCGTAGTCGTCGAACAGCTCCTTACTGTCATAGCTGCCAGTGCCACTGAAGGCGGCTCCGCGGCGGAAGATGCGGCTGGTCATAACCACAACGTCCTGCTTGGCCATGTCGGTATTTTGCAGCAGCTCTTTCAGATAGTAGAGATTGCGCGGGTCGCGGATGGCCACCAGCACATTGCCGGGCCGCACCTTCATCTCCTCGCGATCCACCAGGGGCTGCTCGGAGACACGGAATTCCTCGCGCATCTCATGATGCTCTCCGCGCTGCTTGTGGGTGATCTTCTCCGACACCACAAAGACACCAAACAGGAAGACCGAGAAGCTGACCCCAGCCATCGTCGCCAGCGGCTTTGTCATCAGGTTGATCAGAGCGGTGGCAAATAGCAGAAGGGTGATCAGCGCCAGCCCGATGGGAAGCTCCAGCGACCCGATGTTGATGTTGCCAGGCACGCGGAAATCGCGCTTCCCTGGCTCGGTGAAGCGCAGCACCAGCACCGCCAATGCCTTGAAGGCGAAACTCCAGATGACGCCGAAGGCGTACAGGGCCGCCAGCAGATATACATTGCCATGACTGAGAACGATCGTCAGACACTGCAGTATGGCAATCGTATTGATCAACCGGTGCGTGGTTCCATACTTGCCGTGCGGCTTGCGGAACCAGGGCGTCAGCACGCCATCTTCACTGATGCGGTTGAGCACGCCGTTGGCGCCCACGATTGCCGTATTCACCGCGCCTGAAAGAATCAGCGCCCCGACCAGCACCACAAAACCCTGGAAGATGAGCTTCAGGTTATAGGGGCCGGCCATGTACATGGCCAGTCCGCTGATCAGGTTGGCAAAGTACTCCGGACGCTTGGTGTCCGGAATGATCATCACCGCGAAGAAGGAAACCAGCGAAGTGAAGAATAGGCTGTAGAGAAAAATGACGCCTCCAGCCTTCTCCAGATTCTTCAGCTTGGGATGTTCGATCTCCCTGTTGACCTGCGCCAGCGACTCCTCGCCGCTCATGGCCAGCACCGAGTGGCCGAAGCCGACCAGCATCAGCACCCAGGGCAGCATGGTAAGCAGCGGCATGTGGATGAGCCATCCCAGGGTGTCGCCGTGGGAATGTACGTTGGCAGCCATGATCGACTGATGCGTTGGCAGCGGCGGCAAGTGCCGCGTCTCCGGATGCAGCATGAGCGTGATCGAGCACCACACGATCAGCATCACCACCATCACCGTGGTGATCTGCATGATGCGCATCGCCTTTTCGCTGGATTCGTGGATGCCCTGGATGTTCTTCCACCAGAAATACATGGTCACCAGAATGCCAAAGCCTGCCGCGAAGTAATCCCCTCGCCATCCTGTCAGATTCATCGGGTGGCCGACCCGGGCCGAAAGGTCTACCACAAAACCCGCCAGATACTGTCCCGCGGAGACTGCGCTGATCGGTCCCGTCAGCACGTAGTCAAACAGCAGCGCCGATACTGAAAGCTTGGCCAGCGAGCCGCCCATCGCTTCCTTTACAACGCGATAGACGCCGCCGCGCACAAACATGCTGCTGGACTCGATGTAGATCGAGCGCACCGCATAGCTGAACAGCATCACCGCCAGCACAAACCATGGGGCGCTCTTGCCAATCACGTTCTCCGCGTCGCCGCCCACGTAGTAGGCCGACGATGCCAAGTCGCTGAGCACGATGGCTGCCGCCCGCCAAAAGCTGATAAAGCTCAACATCACCGTGGTGGCGACAAACACCTTGATCGCCGGACGCGTGCCGGAAGGCGCGATTGCAGAATTCAGATTCCCGGAATTGCTTCCCATAATTTGTCAGGTGAGCCTGTTCAGCTGGATATTCTGAACGCGGCTCATACTCTCGCTTCTAAATTTAAACTCTTGGCCGTTCGTGGATACACGGGATGGGACCAACCCTGGCGGCGCCTGTCCCACTTCAGCTTTCGGTGAACGTTATTAAATAGGGTAAATGGCGCGGGGAAAAAATGTAAGAGGAACCTTTAGGGCCCCTTTATGAAGTTTTTATTTACCGTTTAGGCTGGCCCTGCTCTAATTGATGGAAGCAGAGCGATGCCCCACGGATGTGACCTGAAAGCGGTGGTCGCAGTGCATCGCGACCTGAGCGTTTCTTATCCCAATACATCGGTCCAACGCCGGTCCTCGGAGTACTGACCGGAGCCAACTAGTCTTTCAGGTGGGAGGTATGTACGTGTCTGCGGATGCTCCTGACACTGTTCTTGAGGCCTACTTAAATATTGTCTTCTCGTTTTCCCGGGGCGTGGTCCGCATCTGGGGGGCTGAGGCGGCGTCGGCGCGGCTACTCGGCGCATTGCGTGGATTCCGGGAGTTTGGTCAACCCGGCCTTGAAGGACCAGCCGCCCCTATTCTCCAGTATCTGGCTCGCGTCCCCCACAATGCTGCGGAATCCCTTGAGTACGTCACAAATGTATCTCATCTGGTCTATGCCACCGCGCTGCTGGACACATTCCTGTCGCAGACAACGCAGTTCTTGTTTCTCCTGATCCCACGCGCCATGGGCGAGAACCAACCGGTGCCCCTGCGCGCCCTCATCGACGTGCACTCCAAGAACGAGGCAATCACCCAGGCAGCGCTCGCCCGCGTCCGCGAAATTGACTATCTGCCTTTCGAGGATCGCATCCAATTCCTGCGAGACACCTTCAAATTGCACATCGCTCTCTCGCCGGAAACCACCAAGGGACTGGCACGTTGTTCGTCCGTCCGCCAGAGCGCGACGCACGATCAAGCTTCCACCGGGCTTCGCCTCGACGACCTCGGAAATATCGTCTCCGGGCAAGACACAGACTCTCAACCGTCAAAATTCAGCTCGGAAGAAGCCCACCGGACGATTGAGAGCTATGAGCAGGCGTCCCGAGCCGTAGCCGAGGCCGTATTCAGTCAGATTCTGAAGCAAGGCGATCACCCGGCGGTGCAACTCGTACTACAAGGCTCAACTGCGAAAATCGCACTGCGCACATAACATGAGCTGCTATGTGCACCTGAGCCGAATCGCGAAGCTGCCGGTCAGTGCCTACCGTTGCCGTTGCCGTCAATCAAGCCGGAAACCTCTTCGTCCTCCACGCTGACCGCCACCGCATCTTCCTCCAGCAGCGGTTCCAGCGGAATCGATTCCAGCAGAACCACCGCATGTGCAATCGCCGCGCCGTCGGTTCCCGTACCCTCGGGCGTCTTGGCTTTAATGCCGACGCAGGTGCTCTCCACCTTCAGCAATTCGGCCACGCGGGCACGCATCCTCTCCGCATGAGGAACAATCTTGGGAGCCGACAGAATCATCGTGCTATCGAGGTTGACCACGCGAAATCCCGCCAGTTCGATCTGGCGCATGGCCTCTTCCAGAAAAATGACTGAGTTCGCGCCCTTCCATTGCGGATCGCTGGGGGGAAAGAAGCTGCCGATATCGCCTGCCGCTACCGCGCCCAGCAGAGCATCCGTAATTGCGTGTAGCAGAACGTCTCCGTCGGAGTGTCCAGCGAGTCCATGCGTATGTTCGAGCCTGACTCCGCCAATCACCAGCGGCACGCCGGCTTTGAACTCATGCGAGTCATAGCCGTAACCGATACGAATGCTCATTTGCTGACGCCTTGGCTGCGGCGCTCCTCCTGCGCCAGGAAGAACTCGGCCAGCTCAAGGTCCGCCGGTGTCGTGATCTTGAAGTTCTGTGCCGAACCCATGACCACGTGCACATCCTGTCCGGCCCGCTCCAGCAAGCTGGCCTCGTCCGTTCCCTGGAAGCCTTCGATCCGTGCTTCGTTGAAGATCGGGCTCAGCAGTCCGTAGCGGAAGCCCTGTGGCGTCTGCGCCTGCACAATCTGCTCGCGCGGAATCGTCGCCTCTACCACCGCACCCTCGGCCCGGCGCTCCACCCGCTTGATGGTGTCAATCGCCGGGACTCCGGCAATCGCTGCTCCGTAGCGTTTGGCTTGCTCAATCACGCCGGCAATCGTCTCCTGAGAGACAAACGGACGCACCGCGTCGTGAATCAGCACCAGGTCGTTGGACTCCGCCGGAAGCGCGTCCAGCACGTTGCCCACCGACTCCTGCCGGTGTTCGCCACCTTCCACCAGGTGGACCGGTTTACCCAGCCCGGCCCGCTCCAGCGTGGGCGCAAAGCTGTCGATCTCCGTCCTGCGCATGGCGATCCAGATCGAGTCCACCAGCGGCGCCAAGGCAAACTTGCGGAGAGTATGGATGAGAATCGGAACTCCGTTCAATTCCAAAAACTGCTTGGAGCGCACCGGGGCCTGTCCAGCGTGTGGAACTCCCATGCGCGTTCCCAAACCTGCTGCGGGGATGATTACGAAGACTTTCATAAGCGGCCTGTCAGTATAACCAGCACAGCGTTCAACATCAAATCAATCTGGAGAAAGAAAAGCGCGAGCCGATGCCCGCGCTGCTCTTTCCCTGCTTCGCGGCTACTTCCGCGCCTTACTCTAGCGTGATCCCTCTTCCTGCGTTGCGGTAGTGCCTGCGGCAGCCGTCTGCTGTTCCGGTGAGGCAGGTTGAGGATTGCTCTTGCGCATATCTGGTGGACGGCTTTCAGGTTTCGCCATTCCAGTCTGCCCGCGCTCGTCGAACTTGCCGAAGATCATCTTTCCTGCCGTGGTCTGCAGCACGCTGGTCACCGAGATATCGACCGTCTTGCCGATCATCTTGCGCGCGTTATCCACCACCACCATCGTTCCATCGTCGAGATAGGCAACACCCTGGTTGTACTCTTTACCCTCTTTCAGGATGAAAACCTTCATGATCTCGCCGGGCAGCACGATGGGCTTCAACGCATTGGCAAGTTCGTTGATATTCAGCACATCCACGCCGTGCAACTGCGCCACTTTATTCAGGTTGAAGTCGTTGGTCACGATCTTGCCTTCGTAAAGTTTCGCCAGTTCGATCAGCTTCATGTCCACTTCGCGCACCGCCGGGAAGTCGTCCTCGACGATGGTTACCTGGATGTGGGTAAGCTTCTGGATGCGCTGCAGGATGTCCAGACCGCGTCGGCCGCGGTTGCGTTTCAGCGAGTCGGCCGAGTCGGCGACCAGCTGCAGTTCGCGCAGCACAAAAGCCGGAATCGTCAGTACGCCGTCCAGAAAGCCGGTTTCGGCAATGTCGGCAATGCGCCCGTCGATGATCACCGAGGTATCCAGAATCTTGTAGCTCCGGCGCGACTGTTTTTCGCCGCCGAAGATGCCGCCCAGCGCTGCCAGGTTCAGCAGATCGCCCTTCGCTGCGCCCACAATCAGGCCCACATAGGCCATTACCAGCATCACCATCAGCTGGAGAAAGCTCTGTGTGCTCCCCGAGGGGATCGCATTCCGAATGACGACGCTGAAAAGATAGGCGCCGAGGATGCCGAGAATGCTGCCAAGAGCCGACCCGATCAACCGCTTCAGACTAACCTGGCGCAGGCGTACCTCGAAGAGGATGACGGCTGCACCCATCAGCAAGCCTGCCGCCGCATCCACCAGCCTTGGCTGACCAAAGGGCTGAAGCAAGTAACAAACCAAGCCCACTGAAAAGACGAATATGCACCGAATTATTACCAGATCCAAGAGGACCTCCTGCAGGCCCTGTATCAGCTCCAAACGGGAGTTCCGGCCCATCAACCAGCGCGGACCGCTACGTGCCCCCGGTTATCACACCAGCTCCAGCCGGTGTAGGTATGTACCTATGAAAGCACCGAATACATAGGATGCCTTAACCCGCTGCTCCGATGCGCATGCATCGGCCAGAAAAAGTAGTGGAAGTATATACCAGCACAATCAGCTCTGCCCATTCCTGAGCCGGGCTCAACCCCGTATCAGGCTCTGTTCCGCCGTGCAAGGCTCAGGAACATAGCTTTGCAACAGTATCCCAATGGTAATCGTTCCGCCTACATTTCTGATTGTAAAACAGCGCCATACAGGGCACCTTGAATAGGCAGCCCCGGGCCGCAGCACACATCGGGGCGCATCCATTCTGTACAGCTTTAGCCGCCCCGCAAGGGGAAGATGAGCGGCTAAGTCCCCCCGGGAAATTCGAGGGGCTAAGGACCGGCGCAAAAATTCTCGGGGGAGAATACGCGCCGGTTTTTTCTTTGCGGCCAGATAAGCTTCCCTACGATTGCGCTTCCTGCGCCCGCAACGCCAACCCGCTCGCCACTGAGGTGAACTCGTTGCCCGTACGCACTCGCTCCGGACGAAATCGCCTCTCGAAGATCCCTCTCACCGCCGGCACAAACGACGTCCCGCCGGTTAGGAAAATACGATCCACCGCGCCCGCTTCCACCCCGCTCGTCTCAAGCAACCCATCCACGCACTCTTCGATCTTTTCCAACTCTGGAGCGATCCAGCTCTCAAGCTCAGCCCGCGTCACTGGAACGCGCAGCTTCAGCCCGCCCTCGCAAAAGCGGAACTCGGAGCGCTCGTTTTTCGAAAGTTCAAATTTCACCTGCTGCACCGCCTGGTGCAGTTGATAACCCAGGTCTTCGTCCACAATCATGATCAGCGACTCTATCTTCTCCGGCTCCAAGGCCCGTATTCGTGCGCCTCGCAGCAGCTCCATCACCGGGCGTGTGCGCAAAAATGACAGATAGTGCCAGCGCTCCAGGTTCGCGTAAATCCATGCCGGAAGTGCCGGCAGAATCTTTTCGCCTGAGCGCGCCATGCTGTCGGCGCCCAGCGCTGGAGACACCAACTTGCGCACGATTCGTGCATCGAAGGCATCACCTGCCAATCCCACGCCGCTATTGCCAAGCAAGTCTCCGGCCCTGCGCCCGCGCTTCCGCACTCCGGGCCCTACGTGCAGCAGAGAAAAGTCGCTGGTACCCCCGCCAAAGTCGCCGATCATGATCAGCTCATCGTGGTCGAGCGTCGATTCATAGGCGTACGCGGCAGCCACCGGCTCCATCTCAAACTCCACCCCTTCGTAGCCCGCAAGCTCAAAGGCATGGCGCAACCGGCCCAGCGCATAGGCCTCATCTTCTTCTTTTTCCGCGCCCACAAAGCGCACTGGACGTCCCACCGTAGCCCGGCGCACCGGCACACCAAATTGCCGTTCGGCATGGAGCCGCAAATCAGCCAACATGCGCGAGATCAAATCTTCCAGCGTGTAGTGCCGCCCCAGGACTTCGGTCCCAGTCAGCAAGCGGCTGGACAGGTAAGACTTCAGCGACTGAATCAGCCGGCCCTTGTGCTCGGCCGCAAGATACTGCTCGATGGCCCACGGTCCCGTCCACGATTGCACGTGGCGGCGGCCTGCTTTTTTGTGCGGCTCAAGGTAGAGCACGGAGCGAAATGACTCCGTGCTGCCGCCCGCCGGAGTAAAACGCACAAGCTCTATCCCGCCGCCCGTGGCGAGCGCTAGGGAGCTGTTAGTGGTTCCAAAATCGATGCCTATAGCAGAGGACTGTTGCCGTGACTTCACACCCTATTATTTCGCAGAATCGGTGGCGGTGCTCGCGGCTGCCACTTTGAGCGGCTACTTCGGGTTACTACTTGAAGCGCAGCCCGCGAAACTCCAGCTCCGGCTGCGCCTGGTTCCACTGGCTTGAGATGTGCTCCACGGTCAGCCGCAGAATGCGTGTCTGTCCGGGCCCAAGTGGCGCCACTGCAAGGTCGCCCGCCTCGTCCTCGCCGCCCAGCGCATGAGGAACCAGCGCCCGCAGCGGTAGCGTCTCACTCTGCACGGCCTGCCCCAGCGAATCCCGAAAGACCGCCTGCACCGCGCCTCCCATCACTGTGCGCGAACCATTGTTCTTCACCGTGAGGTCGATGTAAGTGATCGTCGCGCCTACAAAGTTATCTGCCTGGCTCAGTCTGGCCTGCTCCACCACAAGATTCGGAGCGTACGGGTCGGCGGTCTTCACCACTTCCTTCTTGCCGCGTCCCAGCACCACAATGGCCACCACCACGGCCAGCATCAGCACAAACCCTACAATCAAAGGAGTCCAGTTGCGCGGTTCCTTCTGCATGTTGTGCGCGCCAAACAAAGCAGGCTCGGCAGGCGTAGTGTTGTGCGGCGCTTCGTTTGGCTCACTCATGGCAGGCCCATTCTACCAGCGTCAGCAAGCGGAAGCATGGTAAGAATGCAGCAGGCAGTATCATAGCCTCTGACGATGAAACCTATTCAGCCGGGTCCGACGCCTCGAATCTTTCCACCGTCGCCTTCGCCAACTGAAATCACATGGTGCGCGTCACTAAGTGGCACCAGCGAAAGCAAGGCGAGAGAAGTTTCGTGCTTCAATTTGCCCGCACAAAACGTTTCTGTTGACTTCCGCCAATCGAACACCAACAATGAGGAGCTCTCAAACGGAGAACTTTTATTGTGAGACAGTGCCTCAGCATTCTTCTTGCTTTCTCTATCCTCGCGCCATCATCCTTCGCGCAAGACACAAAAACACCTACCACGCAGGCATCGCCCGTCGCCGCTGCTCCTGCAGGTGTCCCCGCAGCAGCGGTGGCTGCGCAGGATAAACCCAGGGTTTTCGTCACGGACGAGCCTCTCCACGAGGGAAATGTTGTGGTCCGCGGCCGTGCGGCCGCTGGCCACGTCGAGAGTGGCCCAAACGCCAGAGTAGTAGAAATACAAGCAGACTTGGTAAAGGTCTGCCCCCACGTAACGGTCACAAATCGATCCGACTTGGCTGACTTTACGCTTCTCTTTAGGCGCCAAGGCGGAAAACGCTCAGCCATGTTTGCTTTTGGCGGACTGGCAGGCCTCGCGCTTTCGGCTACCTCCAAGGTAGATGGCGCTTCGCTATTCGCCGCCAACGGAGACTTAGTAACGGCGACCAAGCAACGCACGGTGGAGAACGCGATTCGCGAAATATGCGCGTCCATTCCGGCAACGGTCACCCATCAAGACCCACCCCCCGCCTTACCCCAGGCCCCGGCTCCCGAAGCCCCTACCGCTCCAACGCAGGTCCAAGCGCAAACTCCAGACGCGGCTGCCACCACGCAGTTGACTTTTATCTCCACTCCCGACGGAGCGGATGTTGAGCTGGATGGTGCGTTCGTCGGCAGCGCGCCATCCACCATCGCTGTCGCCAACGGAGATCACACGGTGCGCATCACCAAAAAGGGCTACCAGCCTTATGAAAAGAAGCTGCACACCCTGGGCGGCACGATCAGCCTCCGCGCCGATCTCGACGCACTCTGACGCCTGATTTTGCACCAATCAAAACGGGAGGCTGCAGCCTCCCGTTTCCCATCCCCAGTCTTTCACTCCCCTGCAATCGTCATTCCCTCGATTCGCAGCGTCGGGCAGGCCACTGCTCCGCGCCAAATCAGGTCATTGCCAATCTCGGCAAGGTTGCTGAACATCTCGCCCAGGTTTCCCGCCACCGTGATCTCCTCTACCGGATAGGCCAGCTCGCCGTTTTCAATCCACATGCCGCTCGCTCCGCGTGAGAAGTCTCCAGTCACAAGGTTCACGCCAAAGCCCAGGAACTCGGTCACCAGCAATCCTTGTTTCACTCCCCGGATAATCTCTTCCTGCGACTTCTCTCCCGGCTGCACGTAGAAGTTTCCGTTGCCAATTCCCGGCGTTCCGGCTAATCCGCGTGAGGCGTTGCCCGTGGTCGCCAGTCCCAGCTTCTTTGCCGTGTAAGTGTTCAGCAGATAACTCTTCAGCTCGCCGTTTTCAATCACCGTGGTGCGCCGCGTAGGCACGCCTTCGCCGTCAAACGGCCGTGTTCCAAATCCTCCGGCGATGGTGCCATCGTCGATCACCGTCAGGTTGCCGCCGAACGGCTTCTCGCCCAGCTTGCCTGCCAGAAACGATGCGTGGCGATAAATGGCGTCGCCGTTCACGGCATCGAAGATGTGGTCCAGCAGAGCCCCAGCAGTCTGCCGGTCGAAGACAATCGGAACCTTCTGGGTCTTCACCTTGCGTGCGCCCAGCCGCCTCAGCGTGCGCTCGGCGGCAATCCTTCCCACCTCTTCCGGAGATTCCAGCTTGGCTAGTGTGCGAGCCACCGAGTACCAGTAATCGCGCTGCATGTTGCCCGCTTCATCGCTGGCAATCGGCACCGCGGAGATTGAGCAGTACGAGGAGCGATACTCGCCCGTAAAGCCATGCGAGTTTGCCAGCACCTTGCGCCCAATGCTCGCATCGAATGTCCCGCCATCGCTGTTTGTCAGCCGCGAATCTACTGCTAGCGCAGCCTTCTCTGCCCGCCTCGCCTGCGCAATACGCTCTTCGTTAGAAAGCGAATACACGTCGTCGTAGTAAAGGCCGAGGTCGCCCTCCAACTGCCCCAATTGCTCCGCAGCAGGAATCCCTCCCATCGGATCTTCTGAGGTAATCTTCGCCAGCTCAATGGCTGCGCGCACCAGCTGCTCCACGCCTTCCGGAGACAAGTCGCTGGTCGAGGTGCTGGCCGCGTGCTGTCCCACAAACACCCTCACGCCCAGCGCCCGCGAGCCCGATTCCTTCAAGGTCTCTACTTCGCCCAGCCGCACCACGGTTGAAAATTCCGAACCTTCACTCGCCACTGCTTCGGCAGCCGTTGCGCCTAGCTCGGTCGCACGACGCACCACGGCCGGAGCCAGCTCGCGCAGCTCCGCGCCCACTGTTCTCAATGTTGTCGCCATTATGCTGCGCTCCCTGTGCCGCCCACCGTCATCCGGTCAATCTTCAAGGTTGGAATGCCGACGCCGACCGGAACGCTCTGTCCGTCTTTGCCGCAGGTGCCAATGCCTTCGTCGAGTTTCAAATCGTTGCCCACCATGCTCACGCGGGTCAGCACGTCCGGCCCGTTGCCAATCAGGGTCGCATCCTTTACTGGCGCGGTAATCTTGCCATCCTCAATCAGATAGGCTTCACTGGCCGCGAAGACAAATTTTCCGTTGGTGATATCCACCTGCCCGCCAGCAAAGTTCACCGCGTAGAGCCCACGCTTCACGCTCTTGATAATGTCCTCCGGCATCTCCTCGCCCGCGAGCATGTAAGTGTTGGTCATGCGCGGCATCGGAATGTGTTCGTAACTCTCGCGCCGTCCGTTGCCCGTGTTGGGCAGCCCCATCAGCCGCGCGGAAAGCTTGTCCGCCATGTATCCCCGCAGAATGCCATTCTCGATCAGCATGGTGTTGTTGGTGTTGTTGCCCTCGTCGTCCACGTTCAGCGAGCCGCGACGCTCATTCAGCGTGCCGTTGTCCACCACCGTGCATTTGTCGCTGGCCACTCGCTTGCCCAGCAATCCGGAAAAGGCAGATGTTTTCTTGCGATTGAAGTCCGCCTCCAGCCCGTGGCCAATCGCCTCGTGCAGCAGCACTCCTGGCCAGCCCGGTCCGAGCACCACTTCCATCTCGCCCGCCGGACACGACACCGCGTTCAACTGCAGTATCGCCTGCCGCGCTGCCTCCGTGGCAAAATGCTCTGGCGTCTTTTCGGTCAAAAAGATTTCGAACTTATTGCGTCCGCCTCCGCCCGATGTGCCCTTCGCGCTGAGCTCGCCGTCGCGTGCAATCACAAAGACGCTCATTCTCGATAGCGGCTGTACATCTTCGGCAAACGTTCCGTCAGAGCCGATCACCAGAATGCGGCGCAGTTCGTCGGCATACGCCGCGCGAACTTCCTTGATGCGCGAATCGTAAGCGCGTGCAGCTTTATCGGCCCGGAAGACCAGCTTCACCTTCTCGGCCAGTTCCGCGTCAGAAGCCGCGTTGGTCACCGGATACAGACTCGGGCGCGCATTCTCCTTCAGGCTCACCACCGGAGTCTTCGCCGGACCGGAGGCAATCAGCGCCGCCGTGCGTGCCGCATGCAGAATCTTTTCCGGCGCCAGGTCGTCGGTGTAGGCGTAGCCCGTGCGTTCTCCGGTCACCACGCGAACCCCGCATCCCGCGCTGATTCCCTGCGAGGCTGACTTCACCATCGACTCATCCACCGAGAGCGCCGTCGAGGTCAGATATTCAAAATAGAGGTCAGCATAATCGCCGCCTGCTGAGAGCGCCGCGCTCAGATACTTTTCCAACTCGCGCTCACTGAGTCCGTACTTCTCAAAGAAGAACCGCTTGTCCATAGTTTTGCTCACAGCTGATTGGATGCCCTTCATTCTATTTGGTGGCAGAGCCTGTAACCGAAGCTCCGATTATAGAGGTCCGTGCGGGGTTCTCCGTTGCAAATCGCAAGTCGCGGAATCGGCGCAGGGCAACTCTTGGGCAGGATTAGAAAGGTTCCAGGGATGCTGCTACACGTTCACCATCTCGGGAATTGCCACCGGCTCACCCAGCGTCGCCAGCTCCCACGAACTGGTGTCGCGCAGCAACCGGCTCACCAGCGCAGTATGCATCGCGTGTCCGGCGCGGTCAGCCACCACGCGCCCCAGCACCTGGTGCCCTATCAGCGAAAGGTCGCCGATCAGGTCCAGCACCTTGTGGCGTACAAACTCGTCGGGAAAGCGCAGCGGCCCGTTCTTGATTCCCTCGCGCGTAAGTACCACAGCGTTTTCCTCCGAGGCGCCACGAATCAATCCCATGTTGCGCAGAGCTTCCACTTCATGCAGAAATCCAAAGGTCCGCGCCGGGGCAATGTCACGCGCATAGTCCCCGCGCGATAGATCGACACATATCGATTCCTCGCCAATCAGCGGATGATCGAAGTTGATGGTGTAGCAGACCGAAAAATTTTCCGCCGGATAAAGGCCGACAAACTTTTCTCCCTCATGCACCTCCACCGCCTTCAGCACGCGCAGATACTGGCGCAGCCGCTTCTGCCGCCGCAAGCCCATCCGCTGCACCATCTCCACAATTGGCAACGCGCTACCATCCAGAATCGGCAGCTCCAAGTTGTCCAGTTCTACGATGGCGTTGTCCAGGCCCATGCCGACAAATGCCGAGAGCACATGCTCGGTGGTGGAAATCAGCACGCCTTTTTTCATCAAGCTGGTGGCGTAGCTTACCTTGGCGACGTTGCGCCCGGTGGCCTCTACCTGGAAGTCGTCAAGATCGGTCCGGCGGAAGACGATGCCCGAGCCGGGCGAAGCCGGCACAATGCGCATGCGCACCGGAACGCCACTGTGGAGGCCGACACCCGAGCATTCCACCGCCGCCCTGATTGTTTGTTCGAATCTCAAGAAAGGTCCTGTAACTCGCGAGCCTTTTTAAGGTTACAGCTATTCCGGAAAAATTAATTGTGGAATTATTGCCACACTACGTGGTTTTCGAGGACACTTTCCCGGCTCTGCCGCCGTCCCTAACCGCCAATCTACTTTTTCCCCTTTGGGTTATAGGCCTGCGGGTTGTAAGTCACTTTGGCGTCAAAAAAGCCCGGCTCAATAGCTGCGTTGTACTCAGCGTGCGAGAGAAAACTCTGGCTGATGATTTCTCCGTCGCGTTTGTTGGTGATGGTGAAGGGCGTTTCAATGCCCTGCACCTTGCGATAGTTGCCGTAGATGGTCTCGTCCTCGACCTTGTACTTATCGGGGTCGCGCCAGAAGAAGCGCTTATTGATTGGCAGGCGGCTGTTGATGTCAATGCCGATGCTGACTTGATCGTTTTCCTTGTTCAATATCGTCACAACGTCAACCAACTGCTGGTCGGCCACAGACTGGCCTTCGTAGAAGAGTACGGTCTGCGGCTCCTTCAACCACTCGCGCACCACCACCTCAAGCGAGTGATGGCTGCGGCGCACAACCTCCTGCACGTTCTTGTCTTCATCGGGCGCGGTGCCCTTGTAGGTCTTCTCGTATCCCTTGTCCCCGTTGTAGATGTAAACCACGTCGCGTTGTTTGGTAAGTTCGCGGCGCTCCTTGTCGGGATACTCATAGAAGCGCCAATAGAGCGTACCTGCCGTGCTCGGTTTTCCGTGGAAGAAAGTGTAACCGCGCCCTTGCTGCGAGGAGCTCTTATAAGTAAGCCATGCGTCGCCACCAAGGGCGGCAACCATCTGGTCGAGTAACTTCCGCGCCTTCTGCGAGCTGCTGTCGGTCGTGGCGCTAGCCGTCGTCGATGTCGAGGCGGAGTTGCTCTGCGCAGAGTTATTCTGAACGGCGCTGTTCTGTGCGGCGCAGGCGCATGTTAGCAGCAGCACGCAAAACATCTTCTTCATCGTCCTTCGTCCTCAATGCTAATTGCCACACTGCCCGGCTAGCCCACCAGCACCGCGCCACCGTTTACGTTAAAAACCTCACCCGTGATAAACCCAGCAAGCGGAGTGCACAAAAACAGGATAGGTGCCGCGATCTCTTCAGGGCGGCCAATGCGGCCCAGCGGAATCAGGCTGGTGATCTTCTGCTGCATCGCCGGCGAAGCCATCACCGGCGCCGACATATCGGTAGCCACCCATCCGGGAGCCACGCAGTTTACATAGATGCGGTCGCGCGCCAACTCGGTGGAGAGCCCCTTGACCATGCTGATGATGGCGCCCTTGGTAGCTGCGTAGTCGCAATGGAATGCTTCTCCGCGCTGCCCGGCCGTGGAACTGACCATCACGATGTGGCCACCGCGCCGCGAGTGCTTCATCGCCCGCACAGCCGCTTTCACCAGTAAAAATGCGCTGTCCAGGTTGACGGCCATGGTGGAGCGCCACTGCTCGTCGTCCATCTGATCGATGGGTTGATCATGTGCCGCCCAGATGCCGTGGTTAACCACGAGAATATCGAGGTAGCCATATCGCGTCACCGCCTCTTCGACCAGCATCTCCTCGGCTCCCTCGCCGATGAGGTCACTCTGCACGGCTGAGCAGCGGTCGGGACCGCAAGCAATCACCACCTTCTCCGCGGCTTCAGCAGACTTCTGGTAGTTGAACAGCACACTGGCGCCCGCCTGGGTGAAGAGGCGAACGCAGGCTGCGCCAATGCCGCGCGAGCCTCCGGTGATGAGTGCAACCTTGCCGGTGAGATCCAATGCGAGAGTCATAGTCTTTCTCCGTACTGCTTCCAGAACCGTGTTTCCACAATTCCTTCGACGCCCCCATCTTAGAACGTCGCTGCCCTGAATTGGGCAAATGATTGACTGTAAAGATAATCGTTGACGGAAGGGGGTTGGCAGGAAAGGCAATGGTTGCGCGGGCCGCGCAACCATTGCTCAAAGAGTTAGCGTCGGTCTTCCAACGATTCACCCATCAGTCAATCCTTACATTCTCAAAATCAGGGGAGTGCTGGGCCAGTCGCCGATGAAAAACGCGGGCCTCGGCGATCAGTTTGCCGAAAATCCGGCGTGACACTTCGCTCTTATCGAAGGTGCGTTCAGGATGCCACTGCACGCCCAGAACCCAGTGTCCATCGGCAGTGCCTTCGACGGCCTCGATGACGGCGTCCACCGGCGAGCGGGCTACCACACGCAGAGCATCGCCCGGAGTGGCAATCGCCTGGTGATGGCTGGAGTTGACCGTGATCTGCTCTTCACCGGTAAGCGCTGCCAGTCCGGAGCCGGGCTCGACGTGGGCCGCGTGCTCAATCACCTCCGTGCGTGGCGCTCCGTCAGGGCGCGAGTGCCGCACGGCAGACTCAATGTGCTGGATGAGCGTGCCGTTGCGCCAGACGTTCAACGACTGCGTGCCGTAGCAGATGGTGAGGATGGGCTTGCGCATGTTGTGCGCGTCCTGCAGCAACAGCTCGTCGATGTTGTCGCGTGCCGCATCAGAGGCCGCTGTGCAGGGATGTGGCGCTTCCCCGTATTTCTGCGGATCGACGTCGGCGGGCGAACCGGGAAGCAGAATTCCGTCGCACGACTTGGCAAGCTGCGCTGCTTCCACGTTGGAAAGATTGAGCGCGATCACCACCGGCTCTCCGCCTGCGCCGGTAATCGAGTTCACATAGTCGGGCAGAGCGCGCGCGGAGTACTCAGGATCGGAGTTAGGTACGGGGAGGGCAATGCGCGGCTTCATAGGGTACATGCAGCAACCTCCGTTGCTCCTGTATTCGTGTAAAGGCCGTCGGCAGCACTATCTCGCCGGTTTCTTAGCTGCGATCCTCAGCGCTGCGTTTGTTCTTGCGAGTTCAGTTTCCAGCTCCAATATCTTCTGTTCCGCGGCTTGGAGCCGAGTCGCGTCAGCTGAGCCCTTCGCAAGGTTCTTTAGTGCGTCGGCCAAGATGGCCGCGGAGGTCTCCGGAACAGCTCCCGAATTGAACTCGCCCCTAATCTTTGCGTCAGGGACACCGGTCGCCAATGCTTGGCGATGGATTGACCCTGACAATTGTTGTTTCAAAAGGTCCCTGTCGCCCCACGGAAGATCGTACGCTCCGCTTGACCTAATAATCCGCAGGGCGCGCCGTTCGGCATCGCTCAGCTTTGCCCGATAGCCGAACTCGAATAGCGCCCTCCTGAGACTGTCGGCTGCAAGTTGAACGTTGGGCATCATTGAAATCATGTACGCAAATGCCCTACTTGAGAAGACAAACGGCCTGTTCCCCAAGCGGCCCAGGAATTTTCTTTCCGCCGCCCGAAGCACCTGCGAAGAGGATAGCAATATGATGTTCGCGGAGCTGTCCCTTTCTGCCGCAGCATTTCGAGCAGCATGAATTGCTGCAAGAAGGTGGCCGTCGCGATTTCTTTTGTGCCATCGATCCTGATATGCCTCATCCGCCTCGTAATCGCCCTCTCGCTTTTTATACTCAAGTGCATATGCCGCGATCTCATCTGCAAGTGCCTTGTCGTAGTTGTCAGGCAGAACCTGCACCTGCAGCCTTTGAACAAGCTTCTGTCTGATTCTTGAGTAGTCGGTTTCTGAGTTACCCCGATATTGTGAGATGTAGATATCCCACTGTTCGGGCTTTGTCGAAACCGCGTGAAATGACCTCACAAATGCGTTACGAATGAACCGCGACCTCTCATAGGGTTTGAGCGTCCCTAACATGTGTCGGGTTTCCACAAAGTCTCTTTGGCTTATCCACGCGTGGTAAGCGACCTCTTCCAACACCACCGGTGACGCGAGAATTTGACCGCCGGCCGATCTCCAGTTAGCCAACAATTCCTTCGTTGCCGCATGGTCCGGCTCCCCTTCGCAGAGGTAGTTCAGCACAATGTCACTGTCAAGAACAGTGTCGCTAGCCGTTAGCGACCTCCGGACCTCGGTCGAGGATGTTGACTCCAAGCCGAGACAGCACAAGGTCACGAAGCGTTCGCATGTTCGAGTTAGCCACTCAAATGCTGGCCCGGTACGCTCGGTAAGCGTGTCAAGGATTGCATTCTTGAGCCTCACGATGCTCTCGGGCGTCGAGGCGCACATCGAGGCACATTTCACTGCCCCGGCAACTAGTAGTTCCTTTAAGTCCGGCTCTTCCTTCATTTCGGAGGAGCCGAGATAGGAATCGATTGCGTGAATCACCGATAGTCCGTTTTCGTAAAAGAGGGTGGCCAGGAAATCCAAAAAGCTGGACCAAATTTGCTTATATTGCTGCTCCGGGAAGTGAAAGCCGACGAGCGACTCGAGCTTTGTCCGAATGGCATTGCGCCCTTCTAGTAAATAATCAGCTGACTGAATGGGCAGCCTGGCCAATTCTTGCTCTCCGTATGCCGTAAGCTGCCATCTCCAGTTCACGAGTGCAATTGTTTGTTCGCCGTGCTCGCGTTTGAGTGCGTCTTCGATCAGCCCGAGAGGCAAAGGTCTGGGGAGGCCTAAATCAGTCGAGAGTCCTCCAGAAATCTCTTGAGGCGTCTGTGGGCCTTTGAGTTTTAATATCTCTAGAATCAATGAGTGTAGGACATCCGTCCTTAACATCGGGCCATGTGCGCAGCCGAGAGTTATCAGGGCCAAGCGCAGTCCCAGCTTTTCCTCTTCCTTGGGCTCCTCAATAAGGCTCGTGCGAATGCTCTCGACTTCGGCGAAGTAATGTTTTTCGAATGTCTTCGAGTGAATTTCGGAGAGTTTGGCGAGTTGCAACGCACCATAGATCGTTATAGTTCCCCCTGGTACATGCCGCCGTATCATCTTGTCGATCCCGTCGATATGGTGCTCTGAGAGTGGCTGGGAGCTGCAGTAAATCAAATGCCTTGGCGAAGATGTAGCGGTAATGCGAAGGAGATCTGCTTCGATCTTGCCATCTACTTCTGTGTTAAGCGTCGAGCAGAGTAGGTTGTCAAATCCGGAGCTGGATGAACCTCGGGTTCTCCCATCGCGACCTCTATCCCACGACTGCGAGGTGGGCAGAAAAGTAACCCCGTGTTCTTGCGAGCAAATATCGAGAGCAAACAGTTCGAAGCGGTAGTCGCTCTTGTCGGTCTTTATGATAATTTCCGCAAGTTCTTTGTTCATAGCAATCCTCTGTCTTTTCGCACATTGTTTGTATTACTTGACGGTAAGATCTGCAAGAAGAGAATTCGACTGTGGCGCGCGGGAGGAGAACGATGGCGGAGCAGGTCTGGGATAGTTTTGCGCGGTTGAATGCGGGAGAGCGCTTTAAGAAGCAGTCGGCGGAGATGGGCACTGCGGTGACGGAGGCAATTGTGGAAGCGGCTGCCGTTGTCCCGGGGCTCAAGGTTCTGGATGTGGCTTGCGGCTCGGGTGAGCCTTCGATTTCCATTGCAGCGCTGCTGAAAGGAACAGGGCAGGTGGTGGGCCTGGACATGGCGTCGGCTCCGCTGGAGGTGGCGCGGGAGCGGGCCCGGAAGCGCGGGCTGGACAATGTGGAGTTTCTGCAAGGCGATGTTCACGCTCCGCAATTTGAAGACGAGAGTTTTGACCGCGTGACGAGCCGGTTAGGAGTGATGTTCTTTGGCGATCTCCGAAAGGCACTGAGCGAGTTGCGGCGGGTGTTGAAGCCGGGCGGGAGAGTGGCGCTGCTGGCGTGGGGCACGATGGAGCAGCCGTACTTCGATTTGACGATTGGAGCAGTGCGGCGCGTGCATCCGAAGCTGGAGGTGCCGACGTCGGCGCGGCAGATGTTCAAGTTCGGCGTGCCGGGAACTCTGGCTGCGGCGCTGCGCGAAGCGGGCTTTTCCGCGGCGGAAGACCATGTGCGAAGCCTGCGCTGGGACTGGCATGGAACCCCGGAGGAGATGTGGGATTACTTCCGCGGCGTGACTGTTCCCTTCCGCGCGCTGCTGGAAAAAGTAGCGGGCGACGCTGAGGTGGACCGGGCCGTGCTGGCGGCGCTGAAGGAACGCTTCGACGGCGAGTACGTGAAGATCGATGCGCAGATGGCGATTGCGACGGCGGTGAAGTAGAAAATTTGCGGAATCGTGGACTGAAGAATTTAGGTACAGCTTTCAACAGCCCCACATTCGCCAACTGCGGCAAATATGGCCACCTTCAGGCAAAATATGTGCTCCTGCGGCGGGTTAGATTGTAGTGTTTTCCGGCTGTGCTTCAGGGGTGGGCGCGGTGAGCTTCGAGTTGGCGTAGAGAAGAGCGCTCATGGACTGGTGAACGCGGGCGGAGAGTGCCTCCATGTCTCGCGAGACCAGGCCGGCGGTGGGGATGGGATCGCCGGCGATGAGGCGGAAACGGGTGGGGCAGATGACGTAGGTGTTCATCGGCAGCGCCTCAAAGGTTCCAATGATGGCCATGGGGACGATGGGGACCTGCGCCTTAATGGCGGCGTAGAAGGTTCCACCGAGGAAGGACTGGAGATGTCCGTCGGTGCTGCGTCCACCTTCGGGAAAGACCACGAGGGGCATTCCCTGCTTTACGGTCTGCGAGGCGGTGGCGAGCGAGCGCAAGGAAGCGCGCGCGTCGGCGCGGTCGATTGCGATTTGGCCGGAGCGCTTGAGATGCCAGCCTAGAAATGGAAGACGGAAGAGCTCAAGCTTGGCAAGGATTCGGAACTGAAAGGGCAGGCCGACGTAGAGCACCGGGATATCAAGGGCCGAAGAGTGATTGGCGGCGTAGATGGCGGGCTGGGTGAGGTCGACGCGGTCGAGTCCCTCGACAGTGAGTGGCGCCGACGAAGTGCGCAGGATAAGCCAGGACCAGAGACGCGCAAAGCCGTGCTGGATGCGTCCGGAGCGGTCAACCAGCGAGCTGAGCAGGGAGAGCGTACCGAGAATTGCAGTGTAGAGATAGATGAGCGGATTGCGCACCAGGTAGGAGGCGAGACGGGTAGATAGCCTGTTCGGTGGGCGCTGGCTCATGGAAACAGAATAAATCGCAATGCTCCGGTTTCAAAATTTCGCGGTTACGCGGACCGCGGAATGCCTGCCAATGACAGGAAAAAGCGCGCAGTCAATCGAATTCTGGTCCTGAGGCGGAGTCAGGGTCGTACAGCATAAGGAAGTCCTTCTGGCGGTCGGTGCCGACAACAAACTCCTGCGTGCCGACGATACGAAAGCCCCATTTTTTATAGAAGGCGATTGCCCGGGAGTTTCCTGAGAACGTACTGAGCCAGATGGGACGCAAGCCTTCGGCGTGGAGGATGGCAAAGGCACTTTGCATAAGCTCATCGGCGAGGCCGCTGCCGTGGTAGGCGGGGTCGAGGTATAGCTTGCGGAATTCCGCTAAGACTGGCGCGGAGAGGAGTGGATGAGAGCTGCTGCGAGCGACGACCATGTAGGCGACGATGGGTTTGGTTTCAGCAGCGGCAGGTTGGACCGCGAAGGTTTCGGCGAGGAGGACGAGAACGTTGGGATTCTCAAGCAGGGCGCGAAATGCGGCGGGTGAAAGCTCGGCGGCGATGTAGGCGGCGAGATCGGAGGGCGCGGTTTCCGGGCATCCGAGGGGAAAGACAGATGCGGCGAAGGCTGAAAGGCCAGCGGCATCTGTGGAAGTGGCACGGCGGATGGACGGAACGGCCGAAGCAGTGGTCATGGATCAGCCGGCGATACGCTTGAAATCCTTCTTGAAGGCTGGATCGTTGCCGCTCTGTGCAGCGGCGGCGCGAAGTTCCCTGGCGGCATCGGCGAGGCGGCCTTGTTTTTCGAGGACGAGGCCGAGCTTCCAGTGAGCAGTGGATTGAGTCGGGGCTCCTGCTTCGGGTTCGCTGGCGAGGTATTGGCGGAGATAGCGCTCGGCACGAGGCAGGTCAGTATTGGATTCGAGCAAGGCGACGGCTGCGAAATAGAGCGGCGCAGCATTATCCGGAATGCGGCGCTGAGCCTCGGCGAGTGCGGCATCAAGCTCGCTCCAGTGCTGCTGATGGGCGAGCGCGACGGCGAGATAGGTATAACATCCAACGCGATTTGGATCGGCGGCAATGCCGATGCGGGCGAAGTGCTCTGCCTCAGCGTAGCGGCGGTAGCCGTCGCTGGCGAGGATGGAAGTGAGATCGATAACGGCGCGATAGAGGTGCGGATTGAGTTGCACGGCGCGGCGCAGGTAAGACTCAATTTCCGGCAGCGGACGTTTCTGCATCTGGAGAAGCGCGGCTTCGGCGAGAGCTCCGTCGGCGGGATTGATCTTGTAAATCTGCTGGAGAGTTTCGCGGGCCTTGGTCTTGGAGCCGCCGACGATTGCGGGAGACTGCTCGTAGAGCCCCATGGATTCCTTGAGACAGCGGATGTTGCGGGGATCGAGCTGGATTGCGAGATCGGCTTCGCGACGCATCTGGCGGGCGAGGGGAATTCCACCACCGAGGATTCCGAGCTTGAGAGCTTTGTCGCCGAGGACGTCGGCGTACTGGCAATGGAACTCGCTGCTATTGGGCGCAGCTTCAGTGGAGCGGCGGGCAAAATCGACGGCGCGGTCGAAGTCTCCATAGGCATCGTAGACGGCGGACATCCAGGAGAGCGCTTCGGGATCATTGGGGTTGCGTTGGATTCGCTGCTGGGCGATGCCATGGAGCTGGCGGAAATGTCCCTGTTCGAGCAGGGTTTTACCATCGGCGCTAAAGGCCAGGGTGGAAGCAAGAAGGACAAAAAGAAGTCCCGCGCGGAATCGGAAGGAAGAAGACATCAGACCTCAAAGGATGTCTCGCGCGGACCGGGGTGACGATGAGGGTGCAGCGTACAATGGCACCGTTTACAATCGTGCAAGTACCGGAGTGTAAGCTGCGGGGGGAATTCCGCAGCGGTCTCCGGTAGGCTCGGGAGACCTCGTAATTATTAATAGGAGATTAACAGAAAATGATGGCCGATGTCCGTAAGGGATTGATCATAGTGAACACGGGGCCGGGAAAAGGCAAGACTACGGCAGCCATGGGCACGGCTCTGCGCGCAGTGGGAGCCGGGTTGAAGGTTCTGATGCTGCAGTTTCTGAAGGGCTCCTGGCACTATGGCGAACTGGACGCGGTAAAAGCGTTTGGCGATAAGTTTGTGATGAAGCAGATGGGGCGCGGTTTTGTGAAGGTCGGCGGAGCGGAGACCGATCCGGAAGACATAAAGATGGTGGAGGAGTGCTGGAAGGAAGCCGAAGAGGCGATCCTATCTGGGCAGTGGGACCTGGTCATACTGGACGAAATTAACTACGCGATTGGCTACAAGATGCTGGACCCGGAAAAGGTAGTAGAGGTTCTGCGGCGCAAACCGGAGATGGTGCATGTGATCTTGACGGGGCGGAATGCGCACAAGACAATCGTGGAGCTGGCCGACACGGTGACTGAGATGCGCGAGGTAAAGCACGCGTATCAGAAAGGAATCCAGGCACAGCGGGGAATCGAGTACTAGGAAGGGTCAGTGGGACATTGACGATTGACGGATTGAAAGGCGAGGTACAGTTGTCGGAATTGTTTGAGATTGGATCTTTGGTTCGCGGAAAGAGAAGTGCATGAGCTGGTTTAAGCGGGAATCGCAGGAACTGGATACGAGTGGGGAGCGCAAGATGCGCACCGAAGGGCTCTGGGTGAAGTGCGACCAGTGCCGGCAGATTCTGTGGAAGAAAGATCTGGAAGCGAACTTCCATGTCTGCTCGAAGTGCGACAAGCACTTCCGCATCGACACGCGGACGCGGCTGGGATATCTGTTCGACGAGGGCGTGTACACCGAAGAAGACGGCAACCTGGAGACGACCGATCCGCTGGAGTTCAGCGACCTGAAGAGCTACAAGGGACGGGTGAAGACGGCGCAGCAGGTGACCGGACGCAAGGACGCTATCGTCAACGCCCGGGGCAAGATTAACGGGCGCGAGGTGATGGTTTCGGCGATGGAGTACGGCTTTATCGGCGGCAGCATGGGAGCCGTGGTGGGCGAGACAATTACGCGGGCGGCGGAGAAAGCGCTGGCCGGGCGGATTCCTCTGGTGGTGATTTCGTCGACGGGCGGAGCACGGATGATGGAGGGCACGATCTCACTGATGACGATGGCGAAGGTCTCCGCGGCGCTGGCGAGGCTGGACAACGCGAAGATTCCATACATCAGCGTGCTGACCGATCCGACGACGGGCGGAGTGACGGCGAGCTTTGCCATGCTGGGTGATCTGAATATCGCCGAACCGGGAGCGCTGATCGGCTTTGCTGGACCAAGGGTAATCGAGCAGACGATAAGGCAGAAGCTGCCGGAGGGTTTCCAGCGCAGCGAGTTCCTGGTACAGAAGGGATTTCTGGATGCGGTGGTGCACCGGCGCGAGATGAAGAGCTACATTGCGCGGGCGCTGGAGTGGATGGCAGCCTAGGAGACAGGGCTTACGGAAGAGCGAACGCAATTCAGTGTCAACCCACCCCGCGCGCTGAGCTCTCTTTTGAAGCTGCGCGCAGCACAGAAATATTCGTATCGCATTTTGCTGCTGTTGCAACGGCGAGTGAGCGGACTGCGCTACGCGGTACGCATGCTGATCAGCGGCGTGATCGTGTGGACGATACTGGCGGTGTGGTGGAAGACGGACCCACTGTGGGGGCTGGTTTCCATTGTCGTGGTGACGGAAGTAGAGGTGCAACTGGCGTGGAATGCCGGCATCTCGCGCTTGCTGAATACGTTGATCGGCAGCATGGCGGCGATGGCATTCTTGAAATTCGCCGGGGTTTCGGAATGGTCGGTTCTGGCGGCCATGGCTGCGGCGACGATTGTCTCGGCGGATCTAATTAAAGTGCCTATCAGTTGGAAACTTGCGCCGATTACGGTGGCGATTGTGATGCTCCCGGCCTATCGGGCGCATTCTGCGCAGACGGGGGAGACGGCGGCGTTGGAGCGGGTGGGCCAGGTCATCGTCGGATCGGCGGTGGCCCTCGCAGTCTCCTATGCGACGAGCGGATTGTTTCGCCCCAAGCCAGAGGGCAACGCTGGAGAGCTAGTCGTCAAACCGTCCGAACATACACTGTAAGGTGTTGATCTATAGTTACTTAGCGCGAGTGGAGAAGGCTTTCGGCATGCTATAATGTTCTGTGCTTCTCAGTGACGAATTTCCCACAATGCAAAGGCTTGGCGGCGCGTGTAGTAACTGTGTCCGGGTGCAGCTGCGATTGTTGGAAGCTCTGATTGTTGGAGAGAAGCGTAGCAGGATTGCTGCTGAAGTGGAATCACGGAAGGGCTAGGTCAGCCATCCACTCAAGCCGAACGTCGGCTTGGAGTGGGCTACAAGGCGGAGCGGCCCGAGTTCGCGAACAGAATAGATTCTTCAGCATGCCGGAAGGTACTTAGAACTACATGGCCGACGAAACGAACAACCCAAGGCTTCCGCTGGAAGGCGGCGGCGGACCACCCCCGAACGTACAGCCGATCAACATTGAAGAGGAGATGAAGCGGTCGTATCTCGACTACTCAATGTCGGTCATTATTGGCCGCGCGTTGCCGGATATCCGCGACGGATTGAAGCCGGTGCACCGGCGGATTCTGTACGCGATGCACGACATGGGGCTGCTGCACAATCGCAAAACCGTAAAGTGCGCAAAGATCGTGGGTGAAGTGCTGGGTAAGTATCACCCGCATGGCGACTCGTCGGTGTATGACGCGACGGTGCGCATGGCGCAGGATTTTTCGTTGCGCTACCCGCTGGTGGATGGACAAGGAAACTTTGGCTCGGTGGACGGCGATCCTCCGGCGGCGTACCGGTACACGGAAGCGCGGTTAACGGCCATCGCGGCTGAAATGCTGGCCGACATCGATAAGGACACGGTGGATTTCGTCGCTAACTTCGACGATTCGACGGTGGAACCGACGGTGCTGCCGACGAAGATTCCGACGCTGTTGATCAACGGCTCGAACGGTATTGCCGTGGGCATGGCCACCAACATTCCTCCGCACAACCTGACCGAGATTATTACGGCGGCGATAGAGCTGGTGGAAAAGCCGAACACGCAGTTGGAGCGGATTCTGGAGATTGTGCAGGGGCCGGACTTCCCGACCGCCGGGTTTATTCATGGGCGCAAGGGATTGAACGACGCATACAGGACAGGGCGCGGGCGCTTCCTGATGCGGGCCAAGGTGGCGATTGAGCACCTAACGAAAGAAAAGGACGCGATCATCGTTTCCGAGATTCCTTACCAGGTAAACAAGGCGCGGCTGATCGAGCGCATTGCCGACCTGGTGAACGAAAAGACGATTGAGGAGATCAGCGACATCCGCGACGAGAGCGACCGCGATGGAATGCGGATTGTGATTGAGTTGAAGCGTGGCTCGCAGCCTGAGATTGTGCTGAACCAGCTCTACAAGCACACGTCGATGCAAGAGAGCTTCAGCATGATCTTCCTGGCCGTGGTGAACAGCCAGCCGCGAGAGATGGGACTGGTGCAGGCGCTCCAGTACTTTATCGACCACCGCGTGGATGTGATCCGCAGGCGTACGGCGTTCTTGCTGCAGAAGGCGAAAGACAGGGCTCACATTCTGGAGGGATACCAGAAGGCTCTGGACTACCTGGACCATGTGATTGCGATCATTCGCGGCAGCCAGAATCGGGCCGAGGCGCGCGATAACCTGGTGGCTTATTTCGGCGGTAAGCGGATCACGATCAACCTGACGGGGCGATTTCCAGAGGCCGATGCGGAGAATCCGTTCAGCACAAAACAGGCCGACGCCATCCTGGAACTGCAACTGCACAGGCTGACGCGGCTCTCGATCGACGAGATTGTGAACGAACTGAACGAACAGAGGGAGCGGATTGCTGAGTACGAGTTGATTCTGGGATCGGAGAAGAAGCTTCGCTCGGTGATTGTGCAGGAGCTGAAAGAGATCCTCAAGGAGTACGGCGGGCCGGTGCGCGACCCGCGGCGCACGATCATCCAGGACGAGGCGAAAGAGCTGCAACTGGAAGACCTGATCGCCGACGAGCAGGTGGCGGTGACAGTAAGCCATGCGGGTTACCTGAAGCGGACCAACGTTTCGATCTACCGGCAGCAGCGGCGCGGCGGCACAGGCCGCAAAGGCATGAGCACACGCGAAGAAGATTTCGTGGAGCACATGATTGCCGCCACCACGCACAACTACATCCTGATCTTTACCAACACGGGACGAGTGTACTGGCTGAAGGTGTACGAGATTCCGGACGTGAGCGCGGCGGGCAAGGGCAAGCACATCGGCAACCTGGTGAGTTTGCAGCCGGGCGAGACGGTGCGTGCCTTCCTGAATGTAAAGGATCTGGAAGAAGAAGGTAAGTTCATCTTCTTCTCGACGCGCAAGGGGACGGTGAAGAAGACTCCGCTGAAGGACTTCTCGAACGTAATGTCGCGCGGCATTATCGCGATCGGCATCGACAAGGACGACGAGTTGGTTTCCGCACAGGTGACCGACGGACAGCAGTACATTCTGCTGGCGACGCACCTGGGAATGGCAGTGCGCTTCGACGAAGAGGACGTGCGCTCGATGGGGCGTCCGGCGTATGGGGTGCGCGGCATGAACCTGGCGGAGAAGGATTACATTGTCGGGATGGTGGTGACGCCGAAGAACGCGACTCCGGGGCTGGAGCACAAGAGCCGCAAGAAGAATCGCGTGGATGAGAGCGGCGAACTGATGCCGAACTTGATCCTGACGATCTCGGAAAACGGCTACGGAAAGCGGACTCCGGTGGACGACTACCGGCTGACAGGACGCGGCGCCAAAGGTGTGATCAACCTGAAGACGACGGCGAAAAACGGCAAGGTAGTGGCAATTCTGCTGGTGAGCGAAGAGAGCCAGGCGATGCTGATCAGCCAGTTCGGCAAGATCATTCGCATGGGGACGGATACCATTCGCGAAGCAGGACGGGCAACGCAGGGAGTGAAACTGCTGCAGTTGGAAGGCGATGACCGGGTGGCCGCAGCCGTAGTGCTTCCGAAAGAAGAAGCAAACGGCAATGGCAATGGAAACGGCAACGGAGAAGAGCCTGGGCTGCCGCTGGAATAGAAGCAGAGGTTCACGTGGAAATGCAGGGGGAGCGTTGAGGCGCTCCCCTTGCCGCGTCTGGAGGATTTCCAATGCGGGGGAGGGTTTGATACTATCTCCGGCGCAATGAAAAGGGAGGCGGGTATGCGGAAGATACTGGCGGTACTGGTGATGATGGTGGCGGCGGCATCTGCGCAGCAGTTCCGGGCGCTGCCGGATACGCCGGCTTGGAAGAGTCTGCAGACACTGGTTGGCAAGTGGGACGGTACGGTGAATGAAGGTGGAAAGAACACGGCCACGCATGTGGAGGTAAGGCTGACGGGGGATGGCTCCGCGCTGATGCACTGGATGGAGCAGGGCACACCGCACGAGATGGTTACGATGTTTCATCCGGACATGAACGACCTGCTGGCGACGCACTACTGCGCGGCTCACAATCAGCCGAGGATGAAGCTGATGTCGGCGACACCAACGCGGTTGGTTTTTGAGTTCAAGGATGGAACCAACATCGGTCCGCACGATGGGTACATGGCGGGGCTGACCATCAACTTGATCGACAGCAACCATCACGATGAGGAATGGAGCTACGATCAGGATGGAAAACGGAGTACCACGGTGTTCCACTACACCCGGGCTGCGTCGAACTAGAGCGGGAGTTTTGTGTGCTGCGGGCTGGCAATATGGCTGGCCCGTTTTTCATGCGATTGGGTAGGTAGGGAGCGCGTCGCTTACAATTGTTAGATGCTGACATTACATCAGGTTGGATTTCTGTTTGCTGCCGCCGTGGTGGGCGGCATGATGAATTCGGTGGCCGGAGGCGGAAGCTTTATAAGTTTTCCGGCACTGCTGCTGGTGGGCGTGCCGCCGATCCAGGCGAACGCTACGAACACGATTGCGCTATGGCCGGGGATTCTGGGAAGCATTGGCGCATATCGCGGCGAGCTGAAGGGTCCGGAGGCACGGAAGGTTCTGACTCCGCTACTGGCAACGGGAGTGCTGGGCGGACTGGCTGGAGCGATAACACTGCTGTACACCCCGCAGCAGACGTTCCTTCGCCTGATTCCCTGGCTGTTGCTTGTGGCAACGCTGCTGTTTGCCTTCAGCCGCAAGATCACGGCGGCCCTGAAGCCAAAGGGCGAAGCAGCGTTCTCCACCAAGGGTGGCGCGGCGGCGCAGTTTTTTATCGCCTTCTACGTCGGATACTTCGGAGCGGGCGCGGGCATTCTGGTGATGGCCCTGCTGGCGCTGCTGGGGATGACCCAGATTCACCGCATCAACGCTTACAAAACGGTGCAGATGGCGGCGTGCAACGGGATCGCCGTAGTGGCCTTCGTGCTCAAGGGCGTCATCTACTGGCAACATGCGGGGGTGATGTTGTTGGGAGCCCTGGCAGGCGGCTACTCCGGCGCATATTTTGCGCAGAAGATGAAGCAGGAACATGTGCGCTGGATTGTGATTGCGATCGGCGCGGGAATGTCCGCGTACTTCTTCTGGAAAACAGGATTCTAAAGCACGATGACAACGCTGTTCACCTGGGTCGGGTACGCGGCTGGCACGCTGACGACGCTGGCCTTCTTGCCCCAGGTGTTGCACGTGTGGAAGCGAAAGAGCGCCGGCGACCTGCATCTGGGAACCCTGGTGAGCTTTACCGTGGGAGTCACGCTGTGGCTGATATATGGAATTGCATTGCACCAGAGGCCGGTGGCAGTGGCCAACGCGGTGACGCTGGCACTGCAGTGCATGATTTTGTATTTGAAGGTGAGGTATAAGAGGGCGGGGAAGTGAGGAACGGGGGTGTGAATTCAGAGCGTTATCTCAGCGTTATCTCAGCGTAATGCGCCAAAGGGCGTGCTCTGCGCTGGCAAGGTCAAGGAGCTCCTCGGGTAAACGCTTCCCGCGTCTAGCTCGCCCCAGTGCTCCGAGCTCGGGTACCTAAAACGGGGACGTATCCCGTCCTCGTCACTATACTGACCATCTTCGATAAGCCTATCGTTATGGTCTGGGAACTCGACCTGCAGTTGTATGCTCTCGGGTAACACCCTCACCTGTAGCACGACCCGGCCTCGTCCATCCTTGACCTCTAACGAATCGTCGTCGTAATTCTTGTCCCAACATGCGCTCTTGGACGGGTTTACCGTCCAACGGTTGTCAACGATCTCTGCTATCAGATTTTCTTGGCTGTCTCGAACGGTAATAGATAGCTTTAGCTCGTTGCCCACCCGGCGTATCGTCAGTTTATTCCTCCATACCTTGAGCATGGGTTGACCTTCGGGGCCTGCCCAAGCGAAGCGTGCCCCTCCCACCTGTAATACTGGTGGTTCGTGCGAGTGGTCCTTGCCATCGCCGATTGGATGCAAAACCCCTGACGTCAACGCGGCGTGCTGCGAACGATATTGTCCCAAGAGAAACGGGGTGCTGGCGGCGCACCCTATCATTACGACGAGTGCGTCTATCGACCACCGCCTTATTCCATAAAGCCAAGAGAGCCTACCGAGGGAACACAGAAAATCGGCCGCAAAACACAGCGTTAGAAACCAGAACACCGCGGCAATTTCAGCCCTGCTGGAGAGAAAATTCACTCCTATGCCAACTGCGAGGTTCACGACAGAGGCAATAGCATCCCGTCTCCGTCTAATAGGATTGCGCTCCTGCATTGCCGTGGCGATGTTTTCTGCCATCCGCTTTTCGCTAAATATGGACACGGCGCATACCTCCGCCAGTTCTTACGACGAGATTCCGGCTGTTATCCTTAGGGTGGGCGCAGGGTAACTCACAGGATTGTATCTCTCACCTTTGGAAAACCAAACTGGCCCAATACCGCAGCCGTTTGACCTTGAGTTGAAGAAAACGTTAAAATCCTATCGTTTGCCTGTACTGCTTCGCCTCGTCAGAGGCACCTCGCATCAGGTTTGGCGCGGTTGCTGAGTTGAAGCGCCGGATCTGCCTTCGATCTTTCGATCTGCGAGGAAGTGCAAGCGCACAGAATTGAGCTGGAGAAACTCCATCGGAAGCCGCGCAGGCGGCTGCCTGGGATGGAGGGAAGATTTATGGAGGCATTGCTATGTACGCGGTGATCCGCGCTGGCGGTAAGCAGTATCGCGTCGCTCCCGGTGACGTCGTGAAGGTTGAAAAGACGTCCAACATCGACCAGAAGATTGAATTCGAAGTCCTGGCAGTCAGCGGCGAAGAGGGCAAGATCGCCAAAGCCGAGGATGCCAAGGTAGTTGGCGAAGTCCTCGGTGAGGGCAGAGCCGACAAGATTCTGGTCTTTCACTTTAAGCGCAAGAAGCAGTACAAGAAGCTGAACGGGCACAGACAGCCGTTCACCCAGGTACGCATTGCGGAAATCAGCGTTGGCGGAGAGACGTTCAAGGCTCCCGAGGTTGCCGTGAAGGCACCGAAGGCAGCTAAGAGCGAGGATGCCGATGCAGCTCCGGTGGCCAAGAAGGCTCCGGCGAAGAAGGCCGCCAAGAAAACTCCGGCCGAGAAATCCAGCAAATAACATTTACGCGTAACATCTCCGGTTCGCGGCTCATGCGGCGAATGACTGAAGGAACAGGAAAAAGTTATGGCACACAAAAAAGGTCAAGGAACATCCCGCAACGGCCGCGACTCGAATGCCCAGCGCTTGGGCGTGAAAGCCTTCGGCGGAGAGACGGTGACGGGTGGCACGATCATCGTTCGCCAGCGCGGCACGCGCATCAAGCCGGGACTGAATGTTGGACGCGGCAAGGACGATACGCTCTTTGCCAAGACCGACGGCAAAGTGAAGTTTATCGATCGCGGACAGATGGGCAAGTTCGTCGCCATCGACCCGATTGCTGCGGCACCGATCACGGAAGCATAAAGCTTCGAGAGTGGATTGCAGAGGCCTCGCCTGACGGCGGGGCCTTTGTGCGTCCGGAAATTTTTTGGGCTGGGCGTGAACACCCCGGCTCTCCGGCGAAGCGCAACGATGCCGAGCGATGAGAGGAGAGCAGTGGTGCTGAACAGAACTCGCCGAGGATGACGAGGTGCCTTGAAAGGCGCATGAATACTGGTCGCGAAGGACATGCAGGAATGACGACACAGATGCGAAGAGGACGATTGCGAGGGACGAAGCGCGAGGCGTAGAAGAGATTTGTGTGCAGCAACTGAGTAGAATTTATAACATTCACTTATATCAATCTATCTTCATTCGTCATTCGCATCTATGTTTCTTGCATCAGTTGTGGTGAAATAGCTCAGTTGCAAGGACGCGAGTATCGATGTTCGTAGATGAAGCAAGAATTCGAGTCGCATCCGGAGCCGGCGGCAATGGCTGCATGGCATTCCGCCGGGAGAAGTTTGTACCGCGCGGCGGACCGAGCGGTGGCGATGGCGGCGATGGCGGTGACGTCATCATGGAAGCCAGCGAGCGGCACAACACGTTGGTGCATTTCCGCTTCAACCCCGAGTACAAAGCGCAACGCGGACGCCATGGCGAAGGCTCCAACCGCACAGGGCCCGAAGGCAAGAGCATCACGCTGAAAGTTCCGGTGGGCACGATTGTTTACAACGACGAGACCGGCGAGCTGGTGCACGATTTTGCGCGGCCCAACGAGAGCATCGTTGTAGCCAAGGGCGGACGCGGCGGACGCGGCAACCAGAACTTTGCCACTCCAACGCATCAGGCTCCGCGGGAGCATGAGCCGGGCTGGCCGGGAAAAGAGCTGAAGCTACGGCTGGAGCTGAAGCTGCTGGCCGACGTGGGATTGGTCGGCTACCCGAACGCGGGCAAGTCGACGCTGATCTCGCGAATCTCGGCGGCGCGTCCCAAGATTGCTGATTATCCATTCACCACGCTGCAGCCCAATCTGGGAGTTGTGGCGCTGGGTGAGATGCCGAATGTTGTGAGCTACGTGGTGGCCGACATTCCGGGATTGATTGAAGGTGCGAGCGATGGCGCGGGACTGGGCACTCAGTTTCTGCGGCACATTGAGCGTACGCGTTGTCTGGTGCATCTGGTGGACTGCTCGGATGCGAGCGGCAGACCGGATCCCGTGAAGGATTTCGATGTGATCCTGCGCGAGCTGCGAAAATTCGGCGCGGGATTGGAACGCAAACCCATGATCGTGGTAGCCAGCAAGATGGACGCCGCGATTCCGGCAAAGGTGGAGAAGCTGCGCAAACACGCGCGCAAGCTGGGTCTCGAATTCTACGAGATCTCCGCCGTGACCGGAGCCGGCATTACGGAGCTGGCATGGGCGATGGCGCGTTACGTCGAGGAAGTTCGCCGGCGGAATACCGGCGATGTAAGGGCCGCTGGATCCGAGGAAGTCACTGCGGAGCCTGAGACCAAAACGAACAAACAAAAAAAAGGGAGAATACCAATGGCTGCTACAAAGAAAGCTGCAAAGAAGGCTGCCGTCAAGAAGCCGGCTGCAAAGAAGACCGCCGTGAAGAAAGTTGCAAAGAAGGCCGTGAAGAAGGTTGCCAAGAAGGCCGCCAAGAAAGCAACGAAGTAGTCTGACTCCACGTTTCGGCGCGGGCCATCGAGGTCCGCGCCGCAGTTTTGTCTAGCCGAATGAACGATCCGACAGAAAACGATCCCATACAAAACGTTGCGCTGTACGGCGGCTCCTTCGATCCGGTGCATCTGGGGCATCTGGCCGTGGCGCGTGCTGCGGCCGAGAGATTCCGGCTAGAGCGAGTGTACTTTGTGCCGGCTGACGTGCAGCCGCTGAAGGCGCAACAACGGGTCACGAACTTTTATCATCGCCACGCCATGCTGGCACTGGCGCTGGAGGGCGAAAAGCGCTTTCTGCCGTCGCTGCTGGAGGCTCCGGAAATTGTGCGTGCCGCGGGCCAGCCGGTGAGCTATACCGTGGATACAGTGGCACGGATGCGAGCGCGGCTGAAGAACCGCGAACGGCTGTACTTCCTGATCGGCATGGATGCATTCCAACAGATTTCCAAGTGGCGGGCAGCGGTTGAGCTGTTGCGCTCGGTAGAGTTCATCGTGGCAAGCCGTCCGGGGTTTCCGCTGCAAGATGTGGCGCAGGCGCTGCCTATGGAGTTGCGGCCGGACGAGGCGAGCGCCCGGAAATTGCTGGAGACAGGAACGCTGGAGACGAACGGCGCCACGATCCATCTGCTTGCGGATGTGAACGAGGAAGTGAGCGCCACGGCAATTCGACAGGCGGCGCGGCGCGGAGTTGGGTTGGAAAAGCTTGTGCCGCGCGGTGTGGCCGACTACATCGCGAAGCTGAAGATCTACGACGAGGACGAAGAGCCCGGAGCGCCGGACCCGCCCAGGATTTGAGAGATTGTGGACCGCACGGAGTTGTGGGTCGCGGTTAAGTGGAAGCGCAACTTGCACCGCAAGAGGCTTGCATCCATCGCCGAAGCCACGCACAATAGCTGAGCACAGAAGAGGAACGATGCCGACGCAAGATATCAGAAAACAAGTTGCAGTGGCCCTTGAGGCAGTGACCAACAAGAAGGCCGAAGACGTTGCGCTGCTCCAACTCCCTGGGGAGTCGAGCACCTTTACCGATTACTTCCTGATCTGCAGCGGCAGCAATCCGCGGCAGGTGCAGGCGATTGCCGACGAGGTGGACGAGCGGCTTTCCAAAGATATGGGTGTGGAGCCGAACGCGCGCGAAGGCTACCAAACCGCGGAGTGGATTCTGCTGGACTACGTGGATTTTGTGGTGCACATCTTCAACGCGCAGCGTCGCGCTTACTACGATTTGGAAAGGCTTTGGAAGTCGGCGCACAAGCTGACGGCGGAGGAGCTGCTGCATCCTGAGGCGGCAGTAGTAGAGACCGCGCCTGCGGCGCCGGTGCTGGTGGTGAGGAAGCGTGCGAAAAAAGCCGCAGCGAAGAAATCGACCGGCGTGAGAGCCGCAGCAAGGCAGAGCGCGCGTGGCGCTGGAGCGAAGGCTCCGGCACGGAAGACAGCGGCGAAGAAGACTTCCGCCAAGAAGTCAGCGGTGAAAAAGGTGGCTACGAAGAAAGCCGCGGTGAAGAAGAAGAGCGCAGCCAAGAAGTCCGGGGCAAAGCGCAAGTAACCGATTGTCCTGACAAGCGCGAGCCGGGCGGTGTGCGTTCCGGCAACGCTTGTCAGATGTAGTAGCTCCGGACTCGAGCACTGCTGCATGCCTAATATGCCGTAATCCTGAAATGCCGCGATGAAGATCCGCCTGATCTCGATCACAAAACGAAGAGGCTCCAGCAAGAGTTCCTGCGTCGATGAACTGACCGCCGAGTATGTGAAGCGGGCGGTGCGCTATGCTCCGGTGGAGGCTGGCGAGTATGCCACCGAAGAGGCGCTGCTGAAAAGCCTGGAGCGGCCAGGGCGCACGACTCCTGTGCTGGTGGCACTGGACTCAGCGGGTAAGCAGTTTAGCAGCGAGGAATTGGCGGAGTTTTTCCGGATGCACATGGAGCGCGGAACGCAGGAGCTTGTGCTGGCGATCGGTCCAGCCGATGGTTGGACGGCAGCCACGCGGACGGGCGCGCAATTGGTGCTTTCTCTGGGAAAGATAACGCTGCCGCATGAGCTGGCGCGAGTGGTACTGGCCGAGCAGATTTACCGGGCATTCACCATCCTCAACAACCATCCCTACCATGGCGGCCACTGAGCAGAGCCTGAGCTGGCAAGCAGAATCGTAGCTGCGAGCGACCGGCTGGCGCAGAAATCCAGAGCTCAACGTGCAAGGATCATCTCAAAATTGGAATGGCTTCTCCGGCTACGTAAATGGAACCGGCGATGACGATGGCGGAGTTGGGGCCGAGCTCCTGGGCTTTGGCGATAGCGAGCTCCACGCCTTGGCGAACGGTTGCGGATACGGAGTGTTCGACGCCGAGTGAAAGCGCGATAGCAGCAAGATCGGCGGGAGCGGTGGCGCGGGGATTGTTGGCGATGCGGGTGACGACCACGTGGGCCATGCGGGGCCAAAGAATCTTTGCGATCTCGTCCACGGCTTTATCTGCCATTGCGCCAAAAAGTAGCACCAGGGGACGCTCGTCCATTTGTTCGGTGAGGGCTGAGCGCAGGGCCCAGGCACCGGCAGGATTATGTGCCACATCGACGATAACCTCGGGCCGATGAAGGGTTGGAGCAAAGCGCTGGAAGCGTCCCGGCCAGGAGGTTAGGCGTGTGCCCGCGGCGACGCTCTCCGGCGTGACGCGGAAACCCTGCGCGGCCAGCTCTTCGGCAGCGGTGATGGCAAGCGCGAGGTTGCGCAACTGATGGCAGCCGACGAGCGGCGAGACGATCTCCACCTGCTTGCCGAGCACATTCAGCCGAAACCGCGTTTCCAAAGTCGAGCTATGAACCAGAGCGGCGGAGCCAGGCGAAACTGAAGCCATGTTGCGGGCGGCATTGACGGCGCGCGCACCAAGGGCGGCCATGCGTTCACCGAGTACCTGGTTGGCTTCAGGATGCTGGGGCAAGGTGACGGCGATGACGCCGGGGCGGAGGATTCCTGCTTTTTCGCCAGCAATTTCAGCAATGGTGTTGCCGAGAAACTTCTGGTGATCGATATCGATGTCCGTGATTACGGAGAGGATTGGTTCGACAATATTCGTGGCGTCGAGGCGTCCGCCCATGCCGACTTCGAGTATGGCGAGATCGACTTTGGAGGAAGCAAAAAAATCGAAAGCCATGGCGGTGATGGTCTCGAAAAAGCTGGGGAGGTGAGGGAGCGCGGAAGCGGCGACAAGTTGGCCGGCAACAGAAGTGACGCGCTCGTGAGCGGCAGCAAAGGCGTCATCCGGAATGGGCTGGCCATTGCTGCAGATGCGCTCATTGATGCGCAGAAGGTGAGGCGACGTGTAGAGTCCGACGCGGTGCCCAGAGGACTGCAGGATGGAGGCAAGAGTGGCGGCCGTGGAGCCTTTGCCGTTGGTTCCGGCGATGAGCACGGAAGGAAAGCTGTTTTGCGGGTTGCCGAGCGCGTCGCAAAGAATGCGCATGTGCGCCAGGTCAAACTTTCGCGTTAGGCCGAGCTGAAGTTCATGGCCGAGCGCATAAAGACGTTCGACCGCAGATTCGTAAGAAGTCATGCCGCTCCGATTATCGCACCTGGAAAGGCTGCTGCCCGGAATCCGATGCGTCTATGTGCAGTGAGGACCCGCGCTAGCCGATAGGCCGCGAGTACATGCGCATCAGGCTGGCAATGCTGTAAGCCGCCTGGGCCGCGATAACGGCAAAAATGACCCCGAGCGCAGGCGCCTGAAGTTTGCCCTCGATGAGATCGGCAAAGACTCCCGCGATGAAGAGCAAAAGAAATGGAAGGCTGGCGAACAGAATTGCGCGGCCGCCATTTGCCGGGAAGAGGATTCCCATTGCGAGCAGAAGCAGAAAGACGATGAGGGGAGCGGTGTTGCCGAAGAAGCGGGTGCGGCGCGAAGCGCACCAAGCGGCAATGGCGCAGAAAAAGGCGAGCAGCGCGCCAGGGGCAGCGTCAAAGTAAAAATTTGCAAGTAGGCGGACCAGCAGACGTGGAGAGAATGTTTCTGGCGCCCATCCGATCCAGCCTGCATGAGCCAAGCCGTGCAGCAGCGCGCGGTAGTCGGCGAGGTAGCAGAGATCGAGCAACACAAGCGAGATGGCAGAGGAGGCGATCAGAATGAGCAGCGCGGCAAAGCGGCGATGCGGAACCGCCCAAAGCATGAAGGCAGCGGCGGGAAGGATCAGCCAGATGAGCGGCCACTGGGCTCCGATGGCGAAGGTGATTGAAACGCCGAGAAGAACGATGCGCTTCCAGTTCCAGAGAATAACTTCGCGCGGTGCATAGAGGGTGTGAGCGGTGGCAATGGCGGTGAAGATGAGGCCAAAGGCTCCCCAGGCGGAGAATATCTGCGGCCCGGCGAGCGAAGAGCAAGCGACCATGCCAGGGCTGAAGGCGAAAAGAGCAAGAACAATATGCCCGGCGGCAGTGCCATAGAGGCGGCGAGCTACATAGCAGAGCGAGAGAGCGAGGCAGAGTCCGGCGAACAGAAAAGGGGCGCGAATGAACCAGCGATGCTGATCAAGCCAGAACTGGTCGAGCAGAACCGGATTCTGCGGTAGATGAAAGAGAATGCCTGCGACGGAGAGCAGGGGAACGAGCGGCGATGAGAGCGGCTCGGAGTCGACAGGGATGTGCCGGAGGAGTGCGACCCCGCGAAGTATCTGATTGACTTCGAGCTGGGTGAGTGGCACAGAAGCAACAAACCATGCGCACTGCGCGAAGAAGGCGGCCAGTAGCAGCAGGGCAATCAGGTGGTAGGAACGGACGGGCTTGGGAGTGCGCTGAGAAGACATGATGGCCTGACTTAACTTTGTAACACTTGTGCGCTGGAATTGGGACAGGAATACGGGCAGGCTCAAGTCAGCCGCACGAGCGCAGGTCAAGTAGCTTCAAGTCGCGGCCGGTCTCATGCGCGAAAAAAGCAAGCTGTTGCAAGCAGCCTCTCTCTGGCCCCGGCCAACCTCCATGGGTTGGGATTCCGAAAGCGACAAGTTAACTGGTAGAATTCCTGCGAGAAATCACGCTAGCGCGCGGAAAGGTTCGCCGAGCGAGCGATTGGGCTGAGCTTCCGGCTCGTAGAGCCGATTATTCGGCTCTACGGCGGCTACGGTGGACTTCAAACCGCAGAATCAGCGGGCATGTTGTTGAATCTCAGATGGCCCCCCGATTGCAATGAGTTCTATGCAAACCCTAAGCCACTTGAAGCGCAGTTCGGGAGAGTAGCCGCCACGGCAGTTACGAGGCAGGCTGAACCAGGTAGCAAAGTGTACATATTTGAAGAGAGGTGGATAAATGAAAGGTCAATCGGTAGCAACGAAGCCGGATGCGAAGTCAGCTCATCAGGCTCCTCAGTTTCTGGTCCACGAAGACGGTGACAGCGTAGGTGTCATCGTTGTGGAAGGCATCCAGACCGGACAGGATCTTGCCGGATGGGTAATGGCCGAAGATCGCACCATCAAGGTCAAAGTGCTCAACGACATTCCTATTGGACACAAGGTCGCCCTGAAGGACTTCGCGGTCGGCGACAGCATTATCAAGTACGGCGTGAACATCGGTAAAGTTGTCGCCCCCATCAAGAAGGGCGAACACGTGCACGTACACAATCTCAAGACGAGGAGGTGGTAGTAATGCAAACAAAATTCTTAGGGTATCGTCGCGAGAACGGGCGCGTAGGCGTTCGCAATCATGTCATCATTCTGCCGCTGGACGATCTCTCCAACGCAGCTTGCGAAGCCGTAGCCAACAACATCAAGGGCACCATGGCCATCCCGCATCCTTATGGCCGCCTGCAGTTCGGTAAGGATCTCGATCTGCATTTTGCGACCCTGATCGGCACTGGCTGCAATCCGAATGTGGCTGCGGTCGTTGTCATCGGCATTGAGCCGGTTTGGACCAACCGGATTGTGGATGCAATCGCCAAGACCGGCAAGCCGGTAGCAGGTTTTGCGATCGAGAAGAATGGCGATCTCAACACGATTTGCGCGGCCTCGCGCAAAGCCAAAGAGTTCGTGCAGTGGGCCAGCGAGAAACAGCGCGAAGAGTGCGACCTCAAGGAACTCTGGGTTTCCACCAAATGCGGTGAGAGCGACACGACCTCCGGCCTGGCTGCGAATCCGACGGTCGGCAACGCCTTTGACAAGCTCGAGGAGGCCGGCTGCACGCTGGTGTTTGGAGAGACGACGGAAATCACCGGCGGCGAGAACCTGGTGGCCGACCGTTGCGCCACTCCCGAAGTGCGCAAGCAGTTCCAGTTCTTCTTCGACCGTTACGCCAAACTGGTCGACGACCACAAGGTTGATGACCTGTGCGACTCGCAGCCAACCAAAGGCAACATCGAAGGCGGCCTGACCACGATCGAAGAGAAGGCGCTGGGGAACATTCAGAAGATTGGCAAGAAGTGCAAGATCATCGGAGCACTGGACAAAGACGAAGCTCCCACCGGACCGGGCTTGTGGTTTATCGACTCCTCGTCCGCGGCTGCTGAGTTTGTGACCCTTGTGGCTGCCGCAGGCTTCGTGGTCCACTTCTTCCCGACGGGCCAGGGCAACATCATCGGTAACCCAATCCTGCCGGTCATCAAGTTGGGTGCAAATCCGCGTACCGTGCGTACCATGAGCGAGCACATCGATGTGGATGTCAGTGGCTTGCTGCGCCGCGAAGTTAACCTCGACCAGGCTGGCGATAATCTGCTGGACTGCATGTTCCACACCGCCAATGGCCGGTTGACTTCGGCAGAAGCGCTGGGACATCGCGAATTCGTGCTGACTCGTCTGTACGAAAGCGCATAGAATTTGTAGCCGCGGGCCAGTTCCAGACTAGATGGATTGGGCTCGGGGCTGCATCTTGAGATGTTCCTGGGTTTTATGTGGATATGACACGTGGGGTATGGAGAGACCCGAAACCGGGCTCCTCTCCTGCCTCTCGTGGTTATAAACCCGAAGGAACGTTGGTTTTTGCATTCCCGATCCACAACGGGATTGAGTTGTTCAGTTTCTAGCGCAGAACCATATTCATGAAATGTGGAGAAGTGTGCAATGGCTGAGCAGTTAGAGGCGTTGGAACCACATGTAAGCACTCGCACGATGATCACCCTGGCCTTCTCCGCGACAGCAGGAGTTCTGGTCGAATACTACGATTTCTTCATATATGGGTACGCTGCGGCCAGTACCTTTCCAAAGTTATTCTTCCCTGGGCTGTCGCCTACCATGGCCCTTGTTTTCTCATACCTTACCTTCGGAGCTGGATTCCCAGCACGGCTCCTTGGCGCGTTTATCTTCGGCCACTACGGCGACCGTGTGGGCCGCAAGTATGCGTTCATGCTCAACATTCTGATTGTGGGCGTCGCAACATGTTTGACGGGCTTGCTTCCTGGGTACGCCACATTAGGGATTGCAGCCCCGATTCTGCTTGTACTGATACGAGTGGTCCAGGGTGTTGGACTGGGAGGCGAATTTGGTGGTGCCTCTTCGTTGCTGGCTGAATTCGGTGCCAAGCGGCGAAGGAGGGCCTTCTGGATGTCGCTGGCCAATCTTGGCATTCCCTTAGGCGCCATGGCTGCCAGTGCAGTTATGTTCTTCCTGAGCAAGAATTTCCAGACTGGCGGCTGGCGCATCGCTATGCTGCTGTCGGCTGTAATCGTTATTCCTGCTCTTTTGGCACGTTATACGCTGGCCGATACTCCTTTATTCTCGAAACTTAAGGAGACGGAGCAGCTTGCCAAGATGCCCAGTTTTGCTGTCTTCAAGAGGTACTCCAGGCCCATCATCCTCCTTGCTTTTGTGTCGGCCTTTCAGCAGATGGACGGGTATGTGAGTGGAACCTACATCATCTCCTTCAATAAGCTTTGTGGTATCCCATTGGCCACCACGGCCGTCATCATGTTCCTCAGCCGCATAGGGGACATTTTTGGAATCACCATCAGCGGACCGTTTGCCGACTTCTTCAAGCGAAAAGGGGTCGCCTACTTCGCCATTATTTGCACTACACTTCTCTCATACCCATTATGCTTGGCGATCCTGGCCAAGAATATTCTGCTCGTTATTGGCCTGCAATTTCTGATTACCTTCTTCGGAATTGGCCTGCTACACGGGCTGGCACCGATCTTGACCTCGGAGAGTTTCCCGACTAAGTTCAGGTACTCCGGCACCGGCATTTCCTACAGTATTTCTGCCATCATGGGCGGTATGATTGCACCATCGGTATTGGCGGGGCTCATTGGGCAGAACGCTCTTCGCAATTGGCGCTATGTTCCCATTGTCTACGGCGTGTACTGCGTGGTGGCCTTGGTGGCGCTACACTTTATCGGGGAAACTCGGGACCTCAGCTTGGAGGATCTCGATCACAAAGATCAGTAAGTTGCTAAGTGGTAGGTCTTGTAACCACGCCGAGGAAGACCTCCTCGTGCGTGGTTACAACGACTGCTTCACCATGTCTATAGAGGTGCTGGATGTTATTGCCTAGGCTATATCATGTAACTCAGAAACTTGCCCGCCCACAGATCAGCTCCGTAAAGAAGGTGGTTTGCGAGGAGCTCGAGAAGCTGGGAATAAGGCATAATCTGCCAAAGGGTGCCAGGGTTGGCATAACCGCCGGAAGCCGCGGAATCAATAACATCATTGAAATACTAAAGGCCGCTATCGGCTATATGCGCGACTGCGGTTTTGAGCCGTTTCTTATCGCCGCCATGGGAAGTCATGGTGGCGGCACTGCTGAGGGTCAGTTGGCGGTGCTTGCAAGTTTGGGAATCACTCCGGCCACGATGGGAGTCCCAGTACTTGCGGGTGCCGACGCCGTGGATGTGGGAAAAACGGCGAGCGGGCTTTACGCATACATCAATAAACACGCTCTTAGTGCAGACGGCGTACTCGTGGTGAATCGTGTTAAACCGCATACGGGCTTAGTTGGAAGCATTCAGAGCGGTCTAACCAAAGGATCCGTTGTTGGCCTCGGCGGCCCGTCAGGGGCGGCGCAATTCCACGGCCAGGGTATCGGCGAGCTACCGAACGCTCTGCGGCAAATCGGCGCTATATTGGTCGAAAAGACGCCGATCATGGCAGGCTTGGCGATCATCGAAAACGGCTACGACGAAACCGCGCGCATCGTTGGAGTAAAAGCTAAAGAGTTTCTGACTGCGGAGCCCGGACTACTGGAAGAGGCTTCGAAACTAATGCCGCGGTTACCCAGCGATGATGTAGATCTCTTGATCATCGAGGAGATGGGCAAGAATTACAGTGGTACCGGCTTCGATACGACCGTCGTGGGCCGGTTGAGGGTGAATGGGTTTCCCGAGCCCACGAAACCACTGATTCGGCGGATTGTGGTACTTGATCTGTCTGAAGAATCGCATGGCAATGCCAATGGCATAGGCTGTGCGGATTTTGTGACCGATAAATTAGTGGCCAAAGTGGACTTGGATGCCACCTACTTGAACATTCTGACAACTTGCTTCCTGCAGAGGGGCTTCATCCCTCTTCACTTTTCGAGTGAAAAGAAGACGATCGAAGCGGCCATTACCACCTTGAGGACCATCGACGTTACCAAGCTTCGACTGATGATCATTCCTAACACTCTCCACCTGGACACGCTTTATGTTTCGGAAGCATTGCTGCCAGAGTTGAGTGCACGCCCTGATATTCAGATAGCAGAGCAGTCGTTGCCGTTCGAATTCGACGCTGACCTAAATATGGCTAACAGGCTGCTGTCGCGGCATCAACCTGCGGCGCGCAGCTAACTGCGAAAGAGCAGGTTAATCCAAATAGTCCCGAGGCGTCAGGCCGTGTTTGGAGAGCCTGTACTGAAGCGTTGACTTCGGCATCTCCAGGATGGCGGCGGCTCCATTCTTGCCGCCGACAACCCCCTTTGTCATTTTCAGCACTTTGATCAGGTGAGCGCGTTCCATAGCGCTCCAACTCATGGGAGTGTCGTAACAATCCATTCCTCCGGCATCCAAAACCGGTTCGATATCGCTTCGTGTGACCGTTGTGCTGGAAGTGATGATCATGCGGTTGACGATATTCCTTAGCTCGCGGACGTTTCCTGGCCATGCGTGCCGCTTCAGGGCATCCATAGCGCCGGGCGAAAAGACCGGAGGAACGCGGTTCATGGCACGGGCTTGGATCTGGGTGAGATGGTGAACAAGCGGTTCAATCTCTTCCGGGCGCTCTCGAAGCGGGGGAACATGGAACGAGACTGTATTCAAGCGGTAAAGGAGATCTGCGCGAAAGCTCTTCTCGTTGATGGCTTTCTTTAAATCCGTATTGGTTGCAGCTATGACCCGGAAATTAATTTCAATGGGACGGCTATCGCCGACGCGTTCGAAGATCCTGTCCTGCAGAACGTGCAATAGCTTCGCCTGAAGCTGCGGTGATAGTTCGCCTATCTCGTCCAGAAAAACCGTACCGCCTTCTGCCATCTCAAAACGGCCTACGCGTTTTGCCTCAGCGCCTGTGAACGCCCCTTTGGTATGTCCGAAGAGCTCGGTTTCGAACAAGCTTTCGACCAATGCTGGACAGTTGACCTTTACGAATAGTGCGTTCCGCCTGGCGCTCAGGTGGTGGATGTAACGAGCGATGTGGTCCTTGCCGGTGCCCGTCTCTCCGGTGATGAGCACGCTCGCGTCGCTGTTCGCCACAATCTCGACTTCGCGCATCATCTTTTGCATAACCGGACTTGAATAGAAGAAGTTCTCGGGATGGTACTGAGTATCGGTGTGCCGGAGAAGATAGTCTTTCTGACGCACCAGACTGCTGTTCAGGCCAACGAGTTTGTTGTGAGCCAGCATGTTATCCACGGCCACCGCAACTTGCCCGGAAATCTCGGCCAAGAACCCCATTAAGTCATCTAGATCTCGCGGCATCTTGCGAAACGAAAAATGGAGAGAGCCAAGCACATCATTGCGAACGATCAGCGGAAAAGCCAAGGTTGAAAATAATCCGGCGTCCCGCATGAGCTTGATTGTCTTCCAGTGGGCGTATTCCGCCATGTTCGGCATGATGAAAGGCTTCCGCGAAGTGATCACTTCCCGTGCCACAGGAGCCTCGTCCAAAGAGCGGCTGCTATCGTCCATGCTTTTGATGGTTACGCCTTCGGCGGCAGCGAACCAGTTCAGAGTATTGGAGGCAGCATCGTAGATATTGATGCAGCACCTATCGTAAAACAGGATTTTGCGGATCTCTTTTGCGAGGCTTTGAAAGAGCTTTGCAGGAGTGGTTTGGCTTACGATGGCGTTGTTCAGATCAAGGAGAAGTTTGTAGCGGGCACCTGAGTCCAAAGTTCGCGATGACGGGTAAAAGGGATTAGGGCGCGATGCTATTTCAGAATCGCTGCGTAGAACGGGCACAGATGCCTCCGAAATTCACCATCTATTTACCCTCGTCCTCGACGATTAATCAAGCCCAATTTTCGGCTCGGACTTCTCAACCCCTTGAATCCAGCAAACCTCCGAGTAAGTGTGGCCGTCGGCGGGCGCACAGAAAGAAGCCCGAGGCCGTGGCCTCGGGTTCACATCGCAACAAACCAGAATTACAGTCCGATGACGGTAATCAGCTTCTTCACTGCGGCGGCGCTCTTGTCCAGGGCGGCCTTCTCGTCGGCCGTCAGTTTAATCTCGATGACTTGCTCAAGCCCGTTTACACCTAGTTTTGCCGGCACGCCGAGATAGAGTCCGTTGATCCCATACTCCCCTTCCAAGTACACCGCGCAAGGCACAATCTTCTTTTTGTCCTTGAGGATTGCTTCGACCATCTCGACGATCGAGGCCGATGGAGCAAAGAAGGCGCCACCGGTCTTCAAGTACTTCACAATCTCGGCTCCGCCGTCGCGGGTGCGCTGAATCAGCGCTTCCAGCCTTGCCGGCTCAATCAACTCCGTGATGGGAATTCCGGCAACGGTGGAATAGCGTGCCAGAGGGACCATGGTATCGCCGTGGCCGCCGAGCACGAAGGCCGTGACGTTTTCCACGCTGACATTGAGTTCCTGCGCGATGAAGGTGCGGAAGCGCGCCGAATCCAGAATGCCGGCCATGCCGATGACGCGATTGCGT
>Ga0181520_10000152_pt1 | contig 142866 bp, 106 predicted proteins | sample PEATcosm2014_Bin_29_FD_132451 | JGI IMG/M metagenome (GOLD analysis project Ga0181520, IMG submission 132451) | Peatland microbial communities from MTU Mesocosm Facility, Houghton, MI, USA - PEATcosm2014_Bin02_30_metaG | ecosystem: Environmental > Terrestrial > Soil > Wetlands > Peat | place... | reverse complement strand
GGCGAGGGCCCATCGGGCTCCAATCCTCATCCGCCGCCTTCCGTCTGGCGCTACCGGGATCGCTGTCCAGTGTCGGCCGCCGCCCACGCGGGGGCCGTTTCTCACCTGCGCAAATTCTCCTGAGCGCCTGCTTCTTCATAAGTATCACGGGGCCCGCGGCAAACCATGCACAACTCGCGGCGCAAGAGGTGACGAGTGTGGCACCTCCGGCGGCAACGGTGGAAAATCCGCCTCCCGGCGCGGCGCAGTATCCCGATGCGGCGCCCATTCCACCGCCGGGGACGGAGGTCTCGATCGACACGGACAAGATTTGCGGGAAGGAGTCGCGGACGGGCGATCTCTACGTTGCCGATTGCCATGTGACCGTCACGTATCGCGACCGCGTGCTGCAGGCGGACCATATTGAATACCACAGCGATACCGGCGACGTGGACATGACGGGCCACGTTGTCGTAACCATCGGCGAGACCTCCGAGCGCGTGGAGGCCAGCCACGGGACCATCAACATCAAGACCCAGACGGGGCGGTTCTTCGATGTGGCCGGCTCGGTGGGCAGCACGCGCAAGGCGGCGACGGCCGGGCCGGCCCCCAGCGCCGCCAAAGAGGCCGAGGCAAACCAGCGCTATAGCAACGGCAATCCGTTTCTGTTTACCGGCAGGATGGTGGTGAAGACCGGGCCGCGGCAGTACGCGGTGTACGACGGCACCATCACGTCGTGCCAGTTGCCGAACCCGGACTGGCTGATGTCGGCGGCGAAGATCGACGTCAACGACACCAAGGCGCACACAGCCAACAGCATCTTTCACCTGATCGGCGTGCCGGTGCTGTGGATGCCGTATGTCACCCACCCGCTGGATGCGAATGAGCGGGAGACCGGCATTCTGATCCCAGAGATCGGGTTCAACTCGGCGAGCAAGGGCACGACCGTCGGCGAGCAGGTGTACTGGGCCATCAACCGCAGCACCGACCTGACCGCGGGGACGATTTACTACTCCGCGCGCGGCTGGGAGGAGACGGGGAGCCTGCGCTTTCGCGGGCTGGGACAGGACTTCATCAAGTCGCGCTACAGCGCGCTGCAGGACCGCGGCTACTATCCCGGCGGCGTGTACGTGAACCAGAGCGGCACGGACGTGACCTTCTCGGGGCGCTACGACCCGATCCCGGCGGACGAATCATTGAGCATGGGCGCACAGCCGAACAACGGCGCGCCGCCCGCAGCGGGCCCGCCGCTCGAGGAGCGGGCGGTGGTGGACCTCGAGTACCTGAGCTCGTTTCCCTACCGCGAGGCGTTCTCGACCAACTTCAACCAGGCGGTCTCGAGCGACGTGGTCTCAACCATCTACCTTACGCGCGAGCAGAACGGCATGGCGGCGTCGCTGGAAGGCGATCGGTACCAGGGCGAGAAGCGGGTCGAGAGCACCAACGCCGTCACCGGCGTGGTCACCCCCGAGGAGCAGGTGCACATCTTTCACGCGCCCGCGCTGGAGTTCACTACCACCGACCACGTGCTGGGTTTGACGGGCCTGGAATGGAACCTGGACAGCTCGGCGACGGCGCTGAAGCGGGCCCAGCCGAACTTCACCACCGGCGGCATGATCGAGCGGCTGGATGTGCGCCCGGAACTGGCGTATCCGTTGCACTTCGGAGGTTGGAACCTGCGGCCTTCGGTTGCCGGGCGCGAGACGTTCTATAGCCGCAGCCGATTTCCTGCGCCCACCACTCCGGTCGCGGGCGCGCCGCCTGTGGTGGAGAACCTGGCCGCGCTGAACCGCGCCGCGCTGGACGTGCGGATGGACCTGCGCGCGCCAGTGCTGGAACGGACGTTCGACTCGGGCTGGGTGCGGAAGCTGGCGCGGCACGACGTGAAGCACACCATCGAGCCCGAAGCGACCTACCGCTACATCACCGGCATCAACGGCTTTCCCGAGACGCTGCGCTTCGACCTGGCGGACATTGCCAGCAACACCAACGAAGTGGAGTATGGCGTGACGCAGCGGTTGTTCCTGCGCGAGACGGGAGCCAAGCCATGCCACGCGGCGGGCACCGGCGCGGACGTGGACGAGATCCTGGGGTCGGCCGGCCAGACCGCAGACGCGGTGGAAGACCCGGGCGAAGCGTTGGGCCGGGATGAAGACAGGGAGCCGGTTTGCGGCAATCGCGAGTGGATCAGCTGGCGCGTGGCCCAGAAGTACTTCTTCGACCCGACGTTTGGCGGCGCGGTCTCGGCGACGCCCGGTCCGCGTGCGATTCTGGACACCACGCTGGACTTCTCCGGCATCTCCTTCATAACGCGGCAGCGCGACATCTCGCCGATCGTCTCGCGGATGCGGGTGCGCACCTCGGAGAAGATGGACGTGGAGTGGGACTTCGACTACGACACCTGCTCGGCGCCGTCGGCCGCCAGCGTTGGCTGCACCCGGAAGTTCACCGCCAACAACCTGTACGTCGACGTGCATGACGGCAGCATTGCGGCGGGCACAATTGTGGGACGGCTGAACGCGCCGGCGCGCTCCTATGTGAATGGCTCGCTGACGTCGGTGGCGAACTTCACCCAGATGCGGGTGTGGTTCGGCTTCGGCAAGCCGAACCAGCCCGGCTTCAGCGCCCAGACCAGCGCGGGCATCGACCTGGACCTGGGCACGGTGCAGTACGGCGCGATCGAGACCTCGTACAACTGGAACTGCTGCGGGTTGAGCGTGGAGTATCGCAAGTTCGAGCTGGGCACAGCGCGTAATGACAATGGCTACAAATTCAACTTCACGCTGGCGAATATCGGCAGCGCGGGGAACCTGCGCCACCAGGACCAGATGTTTTAAGAACAGTGGTTAGTGGTTAGTGGTCAGTGGTGAGTGAAGACCGGGTGCGGGGCCTTCGGTTGCCAACTGTTGCCAACAGAGACGAGAAGGAAGATCGGGCCAAGCTGAAGGCCCTGCGCTCAGCCATCCAGGCCGGAGAAGAAAGCGGCATCGCAGGAGGCGATGTCTTTGCGGAGGTGCGCGACTCTATCCGGCAGGTTGCGCCGGAAAAGGAGAAGGTTGCCTAAGTGTGAATTTTCGCGCCTTGCAGTGGCGGATTTGAAGGCCATTTCGCGCTACACAATTCAACACTGGGGAGCGGATCAGGCGATACGCTATCTGGGCGCGATTCAACAGTGTATTCGAGAAGTTGCGGCGTCACCGCTCATGGGCCGGGCCTGCGACAGGTCGCGACCGGGTATCGTCGCATCGAACAAGGCCGGCACGCGATTTTCTAGCGCCGCAAGGACGACGGGATTTTCATCGGAAGGGTCCTTCATCAGCGCATGCTGCCGAGAAAGCATATCCTCGAATAGCGCCCGGACGCCGAGCGACGGCACGGCCGTTGGCGGGGCGGACGCGCGGCGGGACGCGGGAAATGGGCGCCTTGCGTGAGATAATCGGGACTGTGTTGATTGGGGCAAGGCCGTTCGGTTGTTTCGCGTGGGTGGTTGCGCTGGCCGCGTTCGGCTGCCACGCCCAGACGCCTGCTCCCGCTGCCGCCCTGCTGTCCGCTCAGCCAGCCGTCCAGGTGGGCGTCAAGCTCTCGCCGGAGATGGCGCGCAAGGCCGAGGTAATGATCCGCAACAAGTCCTCGATCCCGCTGGACTACGCGCTCACGTTCGGCGTGCCTACCGCGAGCGAGGTCCCTGGCTACGACCAGGTGTTGGCGACGTTCTCGGCAGAGGGCGCCCCGCCGAAGACGGCGACGTTTCTGCTCTCCACCGACGGCAAGATGCTGGCGCAGTTCAACAAGCTGGACCTTAGCCAGGACCCCAAGGACAAGGTCTCGCTGGCGGGACGGCCCGCGCGCGGTGGAGGGACGAACGCGCCGGTGCTGATTGTCGGCTTCGACGACCTGGAGTGCCCGTTCTGCGCGAAGATGAACGCAGAGCTGTTTCCGGCGATCCTGGACAGGTACAAGGACCAGGTGCGGATTGTGTACCGCGACTTTCCGCTGGAAGACATCCACCCCTGGGCGATGCATGCGGCGGTGGATGCGAACTGCCTGGCCGCGGGATCGACCGAAGGCTACTGGAACTTTGTGGACTATGTCCATGCGCACGCGGCGGAGATTCCGCTGGAGGAGAAGACAGCGGTCAAGGCCGGCCATGCGCTGGACAAGATAGCGCTGGACGAGGGCGCGCGGCAGAAGATGAACCAGCCCGACCTGGAGGCCTGCGTGGCGAAGCAGGACGTGAGCAAGGTGAAAGCGTCGATCGGCGAGGCGCTGAGAGACCCGCTCAGCATCGACTCCACGCCGGTGCTGTTCATCAACGGCGAAAAGGTAGTGGGCCTGGTCTCGGTGGAGACCATCTACAAGGTCATCGACGGAGCGTTAACCGCAGCGGGCCGGACTCCGCCGCCGGCGCCGCCCAAGCCCGCGCCGGCCGCACAGCCCGCGGCGGCGGCAACCAAGCCTGGGAGTTAGCAGCGGAATTCTGAGATGGTTGAGAAGTCGAAACGGATAGAATGGGCGCGGTCCAGATGGAGCGCAAATCGGAATGGCGAAACGATGACTAGCAGAACAAGTACGGCCGCGGCGAATGGGACCGCGGTTGGCAGCAGGGCAGGTGTGGGCTCGAAGATGGTTGCGGGTGCGTTGCCGCTGGCGCTGCTTGTGTTCGGCGGATGCAACCGTCCGCACGGCGCGGATGTGGTGGCAACGGTGAACGGCCATGCCATCATGCGCGCCGACATGGACCGCATGTACAAGGCGCAACTGGGCCAGGCTCCGAACCAGCAGGCCACGCCCGAGCAGGGCGACTCGCTGCGGCTGAATATTGTGCGCGAGCTGATCGACGAAGAGATTGTGGCGCAGCGCGCGGCCAAGATGAACCTGACCGCGACGCCGGAGGACGTGGAAGCGAAGCTGGCGGAGATGAAGGCGCCGTACACCGAAGAGCAATTCAACCAGCGGCTGCAGGCCAGCAATCACACGCTGGACGATGTGAAGCACGATCTTCGCCGCTCGCTGACCATCGACAAACTGATCAACAAGGAGATCAACTCCAAGGTCACCGTGTCCGACTCCGACGTGGCCAACTACTACAACCAGCACAAGACCGACTTCGACCTGATCGAAACCCAGTACCACCTGGCGGTGATCCGCGTAACCGATGTGCCCTCGCAGCAGCCGGTGAACCTGCAGGGCAGCAAGGCGACCACCGACGCCGAGGCGAAGAAAAAGATCCAGGCGCTGAAGAACCGGCTGGATACAGGCGAGGACTTCGGCACGCTGGCGATGAACTATTCGGAGGACCCGGAGACCTCGTCGAACGGCGGCGACATGGGCTTCCACTACGAGTCGGAGATGCACTCCGACCCGTCGGTGTTTGCGGCCGTGACCAAGCTGAAGGCGGGTCAGGTCACGGACATTATGCCGCTGCTGGACGGGCAGACCAAGAAGCCGGTGGGGTACGCGATTTACAAGCTGCTCTCGCGCGAGCCCGCCGGACAGCGCGACCTGAACGATCCGCGCGTGCAGCAGGCGATCCGCCAGCAACTGCGCGACGGCCGCTCGCAACTGCTGAAGAGCGCGTATTTCGAGATGCTGCGCGACCAGGCGAAGGTGGAGAATTTCTTCGCCGAAGAGATCCTGAAGAACGACGCGAAGTAGGTTTTCGAGGTTCGAGGCCGCTAGGCGCGAGGTGGTTCTTCGGGCGGAACACCCAGCTTCCAGAGAATCTGCTTGAGGATGCCGATCCAGACGGGGGCGTCGATCGCGTCCGCGCCGATGCGGCGGACCAGGCGGCGAATGTGGGCGGGGTCGGCATTGTGGGCGTGGCGGCGCGCGTATTCGGTAGCATCCAGAATTTCGTTGAGCAATGCGGTAAGCCGTTCCAGTTGGGCCGCGGTTGCGGGCCCAGAGGCGGCCCCTGCGTTTTGCGCCATGACGGCGGGCGCCGGCGGGGCGGATGCGGCGCCCGATTCGCGCACCAACTCGTAGAGGCAGACGGCCGCGGCCTGACCCAGGTTCATGGAGACATGGCGCGCACCCGCATGGTTGCGCATGGGGATGGTCAGCAGCCAGTTGCAGTGGCTTAGCTCTTCGTTGCTGAGGCCGGTCTTCTCGGAGCCGAAGAGGATGGCCACGCGGCCTCCCGCATGCCCATCTCGATTTTGCGATGTGGGTTCACGGCGAAGCTCGGCCAGCATTCGGGGCGCGGCTGCGGCCAGCGGGAGAAGCTCGTGGTGCAGGTGGCGCTCGCCGACGGCGGTGGTGCCGACCACCAGCGTGCAGTCGGCGACGGCATCGGCCACGTTGGCGCAGGCTTGGGCGGCGGCCATTACGTCCGACGCATCGACGGCGGACTTGGCCGCCTCGAACGGCACCGGATACTCATTGACCGCGCGCAGGCGGCTGAATCCGAAGTCATGCATGGCGCGGGCAACGGCGCCGATGTTGCTGGGGTTGCGCGCGCGAACCAGCACCACGCACACCCGGTCGAGCTCGGCCTCGGTCAGCATTCTTCCTATTGTAGGCAGTTGTCCCTTGCCAGTTGCGCAACCTGCGGACCAAAGAAATGCGGCCAGCGAAGATCTCGTTGGCCGCACCGTATTTCCTGACAACCGACAACTACTTCTTCGGGTGGTCCTCATTCGGATGAGGCGCGTTCTTCTTCTCCACGTGCTGCGCCTGCTGCTTCTTCTGGGCCGCGGTGGTCCCATTCCGTGCCGCTGCCGCCTGGTCGTTATTGGCGTTGTGCTTGTCCCGGTAGATGGAGTTGCTCACATTGTTCTGCCGCTGGTTGATCTGAGCCTTCTCCTGCCCGGTCAGGTGCCCGCCATTCGCCGCGCGGTCCGCCTGCGCCTGGTGATTGATACTCGTATCGCGACTTTCCAGGTTCTTGGTCTCGCCCGGCGTCAATTGCCCGGAATTGACGCCCTGGTTGATCCGCGACTGCTGGTTGCCCTGGCGAGTGTTCACCTCGTTCGCATGACCGAAGCCGTCCCGCGTGGCCGGCGCGCCGACGGACCGTACTGCGCCCGCTGTAGAGCCGGGCCGGGAGAACGCTGCGTTCACCGGATGGCCGCCGTTGGTGCTGGCGAAGTTGGAGCGGTCGGCGTGCGCCATCTGCACATGGTTCTGCTGCTCGGCTGTGGGCGCGATGTGGTTCTCATGCGACCACTGCTCCTCCTGCGGGGAAGCATGGGCCTGGATGCCGCCCGCGCCGCCGTTGAAGCTGGTATGGAGATTGTTGACATTGACGTTGGTCACATGCACGTTGTCCACATAGGTGTTGTGGATGACGGTGCGGTCCACATTCATCACCGCGGTGTTGTACGCGAAGTGGCCGCCTTCCCAGCGTCCGCCCCAGAAGCCGGCGCCGCCGTAGCCGAAGCCATAGTTGATGCCGCCATAGAAGCCGACGTGTGGCCCCCAGTAACCTTCATGGAAGATGAAGGCGCTGCCGCCCCAGCCCCAGTAGCCGGGTGTCCACAGCACGCCCACCATGGGCGGACGCACCCACACGCCAGGGACCCAGTAGTAACCCTCCGGCCCGTAGGCCCAGTAGCCGGGATTCCATAGATAGCCGTCGCCCGGCGCAATGGGCTGCACATACACCGGCAGCGCCGGGGGCGCGAAGCCGACCGAAATAAAAACGCCGGCAAACGAGGCCGCGGGCGCCAGCACCATAGCCGCTGCCACCAAAGTGTTGCGAACTGCACGCATCGAAAAAATATTTGTCATCGTCGTTATCCTTAGTTCCGCCGCGGCGCCTTGAGGCTTGGGCCGCCGGGCAGATTTGGTTGGTCCTCTTGTTCGTGGCTACTGCTTGTTTGTGGCCGCTGCCCCGGCCTATTCGGCGCCGGCGAGCACCCGCTCAAGCGAATCGTCTACCTTTGGGAACCCGCTTTGGCAACGTAAGTTTCCAGACAAAATCCGCAAAATTGAAATTACCGCCGTGCAATCCCCTGAAGAAATTACACTTTCGTTCGCCGGGCGGGCAACCCGCCGGGCGGAATGAGGGTGGCGGGAACCAGACTCGACAACCGGGCGGGGCGGGCGGCTATCGGCGCTTTGGCTTGGTGCCAGCGGAAGCCGGGGGCGACCTTGGTTACGTTCGACAAGTGTATCGTTACGCGCTACACTCATCCCCGTGATCCGGTCGTTCAAGCACGCGGGCCTGGAAAAGTTCTTCACCACAGGATCGAAGGCCGGCATCCAGCCCGCCCATGCAAAGAAGTTACGCGAGCAACTCTTTACTTTGAATAGAGCCGCCGTGCCAAGCTATATGAACTTTCCCGGCTGGCATCTTCATCCGCTTCAAGGGGACCTAGCAGGTCACTGGTCCGTGCGTGTCAATGGCAACTGGCGGATGACTTTCCGCTTTGAAGGGGAGGACGCTGTCCTCGTCGACTATCGGGATTACCACTAGCATCAGGAGAGCAAGGAGGCGAACCATGCGGATGTACAACCCACCCCATCCCGGAACCATCATCAAGGATGGACTCGAGAACATACCGATGAGCGTCACCGCGTTCGCCAAGCACATTGGCGTCTCGCGGGTGACCTTGTCCCGGGTGCTCAATGGGCGTTCCGGCATCACCCCGGAGATGTCGCTGAAGATCAGCGAGGCGTTTGGCCAGGGCTCCTCGGACATCTGGTTCAAGCTGCAGTGCGACTACGACTCATGGCAGGCCATGCACGCGAAGCGGAAGAAGGTTCGACCGCTGAAGGGACTGGCCCTGAAGATAGCGGCTTAGAGGGGCATGTATGGAGATGTTCAACCCGCCCCACCCTGGCGAAATCCTCAAAGACGTTTTACCGGAGATCCCGATGACGGTCTCAGAGTTCGCTGCCCATATCGGCGTCTCGCGTGTCACGCTCTCGCGCATCGTCAACTGCCGCGCCGGCTTCACTCCAGAGATGTCGCTCAGGATCAGCGAGGCGCTTGGTCAGGGATCCTCCGGCATTTGGTTCAGGATGCAGAATGACCATGACCTCTGGCACGCCTCCCACGCCAAGCGCAAAAAGGTGCGACCGATCAAGATGAAGGTGGCCAAGGCCGCCTGAACTCCGAGGGCGCTGTCCGATCGCCGCAAGGATTGAAACGAGTCAGCCCTGCGCCGCCGCTTGATCTACACTCATCTTTGCATTCGGTATGGCGGATGACTTTGCTCAACTCGTAAAGCAGCAGGCGGACATCGTTCGCATTGTGGGCGAGTACCTGAAGCTGCGCAAGACCGGCGCGCAAAACTACACCGGCCTGTGTCCCTTCCACAAGGAGAAGACCGGCTCCTTCAGCGTGAACGCGACCCACGGCTACTACTATTGCTTCGGCTGCCACGAGAAGGGCGACGTGTTCACCTTCGTCATGCGCATGGAGGGCCTCAGCTTTCCCGAAGCCGTCCGCGCGGTGGCGCAGAAGGCCGGGATCGCGCTGCCGAAGCGCGAGTTCAACTCGCCGGAAGAGGCGCGCGAAGCCGGGCTGCGGCGGCAACTGCTCGACATCCACGAGGCCGCGACGCATTATTTTGAGGCCCAGCTCAAGTCGCCCGAGGCGGCGCGGGCGCGCGAATACCTCACCGGCCGCGGGGTTTCGGCCGAGACCGTCAAGACCTTCCGCATCGGCTACGCGCCCGACGATTTCAACGCCATGCGCGAAGCGCTCAAGCCGCACTTTTCCGATGAGGCCTTGCGCGCCAGCGGCTTGTTCTCGTCGAAAGAAAAGAGCGACGACGGCCTGCCCACCGGCGATCTCTACGCGCGCTTCCGCAAGCGCATCACGTTTCCCATCGCGAACGAGGGCGGCAAGGTCATCGCCTTCACCGCGCGCGCGCTCGACCCCGATGACAAAAACGCCAAGTACCTCAACTCGCCGGAGTCGGCTCTGTACACGAAAGGGCATGTGCTCTTCAACCTGGACAAGGCCAAGGCGGAGATGCGCAAGTCCGACTTCGCCGTGCTGGTGGAAGGCCAGATGGACTGCATCAGCGTGTACATGGCCGGCATCCACAACGTGCTGGCCGTCTCCGGCACCGCATTCACGGAGCCGCAGGTGCGGCTGCTGGCGCGCTTCACCAAGCGCGTGATCGTCAACTTCGATCCCGACACCGCGGGCGCGATGGCGACGGAAAAGTCCATCGGACTGCTCACCGAGGAAGACTTCGATGTGAAGATCGTCAGCCTCGAAGGCGGGCTGGATCCCGACCGCTTTGTGCGCGAGCACGGCATCCAGGCGTACGGCGCGGCGTTGCGCGGGGCCAAGCGCTACTCGGACTACTTGATCGAACGCGCGCGCGAGCAGTTCCCCGGCCGCACCGCGGAGGCCAAGGTCAACCAGATGAACTTCCTGCTGCCGAGTATTCGCCGGACGAGGCACCCGATCAAGCGCGCGCAGTTTGCGGAGGACGCGGCGAATAAGCTCGGCATCGACTCGGCGCTGATGCGCGAGGAGCTGAAACACGCGGCCGCCCAGCGCGTGGCCAGCGTGCCCACGCACCGGGAGGAGCCGCTGACCGAAACCGAGCGCATCCTGCTGCGCGCGCTGGTGCTGCCGGAGAGCGAGCCGGCGCGTGTGATCGCATCGACCAGCATCGCCGACCATCCCGAATGGATCGCAGACCTCGCTACCGCCGATCTGCTGGACGCGCTGGCCCACGCGCCCGCGCCGGAGAACCCGCTGGACGCCGCATCGACCGAGGAGGCGCGCGCGCACCTGGCCCATGCGCTCGAAGAGCCGGTCCACGCGCCGCAGCAAAATGCAGCGCCGCTGACGGTGCAGGTGGAGGGCGCGCTGCATACGCTGGAGCATCGGCGGCTGGAACGGCGCCAGCGCGAGCTGCGCTCGCAGATCGCCGAGGCCGACCGCCGCGGCGATCAGGAGATGCTGGCGAAGCTCATCGAGGAGAAGCTCGCGATCGACCGCAAGCTACGCAACCATTGAGAGGCCCAGGGCTAAAGCCCACCACTCGCGGGTTTCGTTCGCAGGGCTGAAGCCTCGCGCAATCCAGATGGCATCGGTTGTTACAATCGACCTAAGCTCCATGGATGGCCACACCAAAAAGCGGTTGGTTTGGAGCCTCTTCTCCAATGTCGTATCCCGGCTCGCGCAGACCGCGATCATGTTTATTCAGGTCCCGGTCTTCCTTCATTTCTGGAGCGAATCGCTTTACGGCGAGTGGCTGGTCCTGAACTCCATTCCCGTCTATCTGGCCACCAGCAACGCGGGCTTCGGCACCGTCGCCGGCAACGAGATGACGATGCTGGTTGCCGGCGGCGACCGCGAGCGCGCGCTGCGCGTCTTTCAAAGCTGCTGGTGGCTCATCGTGGCCATCTGCAGCGGGTTCACGGCGCTGCTGGGCTTCGCGCTCTATTTTCTGCCGGTCAATCGCTTGCTGAAGATCGCCAACATCAGCGAGATCGATACCAAGTGGATCGTCTTCTACCTCGCCGTATCCGTTCTGCTCGCCCAGCTTGAGCAGTTGCTGCAGTCGGCGTATCGCTCCATCGGCCGCTACCCCTACGGGGCGTTCGTCAAGAGCGCGATGGCGCTGGCGGCTTTCTCCTGCACGCTGTTGTCGGTTGCACTGGGCCATGGCGCGCGCGCCACCGCCGTCGTGTTTGCGGCGGCGAACGTCGCCGGCACCATCTTCCTTTCTTTGCTGGTCAAGCACGACATCCCGTGGATCGAGTTCGGCTGGAGACATGCGCACTTCAGCGAGATTCGCCGCCTCGCGCGACCGGCTATCGCGTACATGGGGTTCCCGGTGGGCAATGCGCTCAACCTGCAAGGAACGCTGCTTGCGGTTTCCTATGCGCTGGGGCCGGTCAGCGTGGTTGTCTTCTCGACGGCGCGCACCATTTCGCGCGGCGCGCTGCAGATGGTGCAGATGGTGAACAGCACCTTCGAGCCGGAGCTGACGCTCTCTTACGGCGCGAAGAAGATCGACCTCACGCGCGCGCTGCACCGCCGCGCCTGCCAGCTGGCGGTCCTTGTCGCGCTGGCCATCGTGGCCGGCGTGATGACCATCGGGCCATACGTTCTGCATAGCTGGACGGGCGGAAAGGTGCCGCCCAGCCGCGGCCTGCTGAGCATCCTGCTGCTGGTGGTGGTGGTCAACGCGCTGTGGTCCACCAGTTCCACGCTGATGACGGCGACCAACCAGCACCAGAAGATGGCGGCCGTCTACCTGATCGCCACCAGCCTGACCTGTGTTGCGTGTTTCTTCTTCGCGCGCTGGGGCGGGTTGTACGGCGCCGCGGCCGCGCTGCTGGTGTCGGAGCTGGCGATGAATGCCTACGTCCTGCCCGCCTCGCTGCGTATCGCCCAGGACACCTTCCCCGCCTTCATGGCGGGCCTGCTGCATTACCCGCACACGCTCAAACCCGCCCAGCTGCTGGCGCGGATTCGCCGCGCGATGCCGGGCCTCGACGCCGAATAGGGCAGCGGCGCGAATCTTCGCGCCTCAGGTGAGGCGATTGTGCGAGAATTCTCGCCTACATAACAGAGGTCTATTTCCCGAGACGAGGTTCCCTTCATGTCGATCACGAAGAGGTTGTTGGCGGGCGCGGCGGTTGCGATTGCGGTGTTTGGATGCAAGTCGGGGACAGCCACCGCGGCTGCCGGAACAGGCGCGGCCGCGGGCAGTGCGGGCGCGGCGGTAGCGGCGGCCGCGCCGGTGAAGCAGGAGATCGTCGACCCCTCGTTCAACAACATGAATGCGGTTGAGGTGACCGTCCCGGGAAACTGGCACTTCCAGGGCACGCTGATGCAGGGCGGGCAGTGCGTGGGAACGCCGTTCCCGGTGTTTCGCGTGACCAGCCCGGACGGTTTGTCGGCGTTCGAGCGCGAACCGACCATCGGCTGGCGGTTTGGGACGGGGCCGATGGCGGCCACCCAGTCGGACTGCGTGCCGCTGAAGACGGCGCTGGGGGCGCAGGACTTTCTGAAGTACCTGGCCCCAACCATGAAGCTAACCTACGTCTCGGACGTGGCGGAGCCGGCTGCCGAGAACGCGGCGGCGCAGGCTGGGCTCCAGTCCGCCGAGGCGGTCTACGCGCCCAAGTACGCGGCCGAGCACCTGACTCCGCCGAAGGAGACACGCGAACTGGCGCGGGCGCGGGTGAGCTACCAGAATGGGACGTTTGCCATGCTGGGCGAGCTGCGCGTGACCCTGGATTGCACCGAGACCGCGTATCCGGGGCAGAAGTCGATTCTGCGGGGGATTGCGGACCGGCCGGGCTCGGACGTGACCACCTGCACGGCGTCGACGCGGTTTTACAGCGCGCCGTCGGCCCAGCTTCCGGCCGTGCTGGCGGTGTGGGACGCGCCGGGAATGGGCGCCGTGGAACTGATGCCCTGGGAGCAGGCGTGGGTGAACCGCAACCAGCAGCAGGCCAACCAGGCGATGTCGCAGATGATCGCCAGCACGAATGCGGCGATGAAGGCCAGCGCGCAGCAGTTCCAACAGTCGATGGCGGCGCAGAACCAGATGCACCAGCAGTTTATGGCGCAGATGCAGGCGAGCACCAACGCGTCGATGGCCAACGCCAATGCGAGCATGAACGCGCAGTCCACGGCGGCGTCGGACTGGGTGAACTACGCGCTCGACCAGCAGACGGTGCTCAACCCGTCGACCGGCCAGGTCAGCACCGTGTCCAGCGCCTACACCTACACGTGGTCGAACGGCCAGACCAGCTACCAGACCAACGACTCCAACGCGAACCCGAACGGCGCCATGCCGGGCACCTGGACCCAGACACAGCAAGTGCACGGGAACGGAACGGCGAAATAGGAGTACCCCAGGGGGCCTTCCTCCCTTCCCCGACATTCGGTCCTAAACTCCTGGAAGGGATGGGGTTGGCGGGAGACCAGGTAGGGGCAGGAGTCCGCACCGGTCAGGAAAAGTCCGTACCGGACGCGGCACTTCGTGCGGCTCTCGAAGGGCTCGCGGGTGAAAAACAGAGTTAAGAGCAAGAGGCCCAGCGCGGACGCTGGGCCTTCTCCATTTCTTATTTCCTACTACCAGTATATCAAGCGGACCATAACTCATCTGCCATCTATTTTTATGGCCGCAAGTGATTGGTAGGGAAGTTGTTCGATGGTTTTGGGGTGATTTCGACTATTGACAATGGAATCGCGATTTGCGGCTCAACAAAGGAAAGGCCCACGCGGATGGCCCCAAGGGTGGGTACAGCTGCTTTCCCAGGCCTGCATCGGCCAGACGAGCAAGCTCGTCCGGGCCGATTCCGACCTGGGCTGGTATAGGGCGCGCTTTCAGCGCTTACGACCGTGACCGGCGCGAGCAAGCTTGATAGTCATCTCGTGTTCAGTCGCCAAAGTTCGAGACACGAATGGCGACAAAGAGGGTCGGACAGCGGGAAGAGCGAAAATACGGAGAGATGATTATCCAGTTAGCTCCGGCGCGGTACGAATAGGTCTCGGGAGGTTCCAGCGCGTGCCTTCAGCCCGCTGGGTTTTCGGCTGTTCTGCACCTGGGGCTTTGCCCCAGGCTACGGTAGCTCGCGCTTTCAGCGCGTCAATTGCCGGTTGCCTGAGCTAACTGGATAGTCATCTACGGAGATTCTGGAGCTTCGCTCCAGAATGACGATGGGTAGGTGGGCCGACGGGTAGATGGGCTTAATCGCCTAGGCAATTGTGTCCCGAACTTTTGAGACACCATACTCGTGTTGGGAGTCCTAGTGTCCCCCTGCGGGAACCGCAATCGTCCTCACCTTGAACCCGGCGGGGATTTCGAAGTCCTGGGGCGTGGGCTGCTTCACCTTGATCTGGTCGTAGCGAACAATCTGCTTGTATCCGTTGGCATCGCGCACGGTGGTAAGCAGAAACAGTTGCAGTACGGGCGACCACCAGGACTCGTGGGTGAGCGGATATGCCGACATGCTGAAGCTGGACGCCGGCGCTGGGACTGCACCCGCTGCCGCGATTGCATCCAGATCCAGATTCGGGTCGTTGGTGGTCCATGTATAGCCCTGCACCTCGAAGTCATTAAGCATCTTTTTGGCCAGATCGCTGCGGTTGGGGTCGTCGGTGGCAAACGGCCGGCTCTGGGGCAGCAGTTTGTCGACGGCCCCCGGCGGAAACTGCGTGACCGTGGCGATTTGCGCGACGTAGTTGATCTCGATCATCCGCACCTTGACCGGGTCCCAGATATTCGCCTGGGTCAGCTTTCCGCCGAAGGCGGGCGAATCAAGGTGAGAGGTAAGCCTGCGGCCGCTGGAGTCGCGCTCTTCCAGCGAATAAAACGACGACTGGACCCTGCCGAACTTGTCCTGGGTCTCGACGGTGCGCACCGCAAAGTATGGCTGGTATCGGGCTGCCGGGGTTTGGGCGAGCACCGATGCGGCTGCGCCGGCCGCGATTGCCAGTGTCATCCCCCGGACGCCGGCGGTGAATCCGATTCTCATGGTTCCTCCGATGGGCTGTGGCGGGCTGGTTAAGCCAGCCCGGCACCCTCTACAAGCATAGGCGGTTACGGCGGCGTCCGCACCTCGACCCCGCGGCGCCAACGGTTCACCGCGGCTTGCGACAAGGGCACGCAGCGATCGACCACGGCAAACCCCAGCGGCCGGATGGCGGAGGTTGCCAGGCTTGAAGCTCAATCGGGAAACGGGTTTTCTGGCGAGTGTGCTTCGGCCGGGCCAAGTCATTCATGCACCTTTAGTTGTACCCGTGTCGTGACGTAGATCACATTCAGACTTTTGCCTCCAGCGGTACCGTGTCTCCAGTGGTGAATTGCAGAGTCTCACACCGCTCGATTTGCAGAGGTGGGATTCCAGAATTGGATGTCACGACTATGGCAGGAACCTACAGAATCTCGGCGACACCGTTGCTCCACACCGACGGCAACTTCAAAGGCAAGCTCAAAGGCGTCAGCTTTACCGCGGCGTCCCCTACCCAGACCCATGAGTGGTTCAGCAACAACTGCGGGCAGTTTGAGCTCGCCTTCAGCCGGATCATGCCGGCGAGCCTGGCCCGCATCATCGTCGCCTCGCTGATGCACGGAGACGATGTCGAGTTCCCCGGCCTGTACGACGAGGAGGCGTTCGAGCAGGGCTTCCTGTTCGAGTGGTCGCCCGTCCACCTGATTCTTCCCCCGCGGTTCGCGCACGAAGGCGCCTACTAGGCCCACGGTCTCGCCAGCGGCGCGGCCGGAGATACACCTGCGCCAGTCCCTTTTGCGGAGCCCGGCCTATCGTCACGCCGGAAACCAGCTCTCTGACTGAGAGAACCAATGCAGGGTTTGGCCCCTCGCCCGAGGGGCCTATTTTTCAGGGGAGTGCCGACCCACGTACCGCGAATCGCGATGTGCAAACCGCCGCATATTGAATGTGCAATGGTCACGCAGGAAATGTCCGTGGGTCACAGAGAATTTATCAGCCGTTCAAACAAGCTCTGCCGTCGGCGTGTTCTTCTTTTCACACCAGGCACGCAAATCCCCTACCAACAGGACGGCAAGAATGATTTCTGTCGCAAATGCTTTCAACTCCTGCCTTAAAAGCTCATCGTTTGGCAAGTTCGTGGCCGCGATCGCCGCGGTTGTCGGCCTCAGTGTTTCCGCACCCGCAGCCACTACAATCGCCGATGGCGGTTTCGAGGCGGCTGGCGGCGGCAACGTCTATTTCGCTGGGCAGAGCATCGATGGCGGCTCCTGGAACGTCACCACTGGAGCGGTGTACATCGACACTCTGGACCCGTATGTCTTCGCCGGCAGCAACTCCGTCAATCTCACCCTCGCAAATCTCTACGTACCCAACTCGCTGGAGCAGACGCTGACCACGACGGTCGGCCAGGGTTACACGGTTAATTTTTGGGCCAACTCCGATTCGGCGAACACCTTCTCCATCACCGAAAACGGCATCGCGCTGACCGGCAGCCCGGCAAGCATCGTGGACAACGGCTTCCCCGGCGCAATCACCAACAGCTCGCTGTTCGTGGACTACACGGGCACGTTCTTCGCGACCTCCACGACCACCGACCTGACGTTCACGGCAACCGGCGATCCCGCCATCGGGTCGACCGACGGATCGGTGATGATCGACAACGTCAGCATTCATGCGACCCCGGAGCCGGGATCGATGGTGCTGGCGCTGACGGGAATTGCCGGCCTGGGCCTGCTGGTTGGAAAGAGGCGCCTGGGCCGATTCCTGTTCGCCAACTAGACGCCTCGGCCAGGGGCCAGGTTCGCCAGCTCCGATCCGAGAGCGCGCAGGCAGCGCAGACTCGGGAACCTCAACCGCCTTCCCGCGGCCGCGAAGGACTGCGGGATTCCTAACGTCAGATTGACAAGGAGCAACTATGAACAGACTTACCGCCATGCAGCGCATCCCCCGGCTCGTCGCCGGCCGCGCGGCTTCCTGCTTCGCGCTGAGCGTGATGGCCTCCGGGCTGGCCGCCTCCGCCCAGACGTCGGAGACTGCCGCTCCGGTCTTCACTCCCGGCAACCTGGTAATCAGCCGCTCGGTCTACAGCGCGGTGCCCGCCTCGGTCGTGGTCGGGCAGACGCTGCCTCCGGGCTGCGTCCCCAGCACCAAGAACAAAGTGACCTGCGGCGTGGCAGCGGTGGACGGCACCTTCCCCACCGTCTTCAACAACGACACGCCGGACCCGAGCTTTGGCATCACCTCGCCGATTATCCTCGACGAGTTGACGCCGACGGGCACAACCATCAACAGCATCACCGTTCCCAACAGCTCGACCACCGCGGGCGATCAACTGGTGACCAGCTTCAGCTCCAAGTCCGAGGAGGCGCTGCATCTCTCCACTGACGGCACGTACCTCAGCTTCATGGACTACGTCGCTCCGCTGAACACAATCGACGTTTCGAACGCCAACACGCCCGCCGTGATCGACCCCACCAACCCGGTGCCCGGCGCGTACTATCGTGCCGTGGCCACGGTGAACGCGCTCGGCCAGTTCAGCTTCACCGAGACCAACGCCTACAGCGGCAACAATGGACGCGCCGCCATCTACGTGAACACCGGAGGCAATAACTTCTTCTACACCGCGGGCAACGCCGGCAACGGCGGCAATCCCGAACCCGAGGAGGTCGTCAACGGCGCCGGCCTGCAGATCATCTCGCCCGCGAACGCGCCGGAGGCGTCGCAGACCCCGGGCCTGCCCACGCCGGTGGCGAGCTTCAACGTGTCTGAGGTCCTGCCTCCCGGCACCACCAACCCGGACAAGACCGGCAAGGACGACAACTTCCGCGGCCTGACTCTCTACAACAACGTGCTCTACACCACCAAAGGCAGCGGCAGCAACGGCGTCAACACCGTGTACTTCGTGGACACCACCGGCACGGCGTGCCCCAGCGGTGTCGGCTTGCCCGTCCCCGGAGCACCGCTGCCCACCACCAACCTCGGCCCCACCTACAACTCGACGACCGGCCTCGCCAATAACATGTGCATCCTGGCCGGGTTCCCCACCGAGGTCAACAAACTCACCAATCCCGTCGCGTATCCGTTCGGCCTGTGGTTCGCCAACGCGACCACGCTGTACGTTGCCGATGAAGGCGACGGCGTGAACACCTACAGCGCCACCAGCAACACCTACACGGATGCAGCCAGCTCAGTGAATACGGGCGGCTTGCAGAAGTGGATCTTCAACTCGACCACGCAAACCTGGGGCCTTGCCTATACGCTGACGACCGGGCTGAAGCTGGGGATTCCGTACGCTCCGACGGGCTATCCCACCGGCCTGAACAACGGCACCGACGGCACCGGCCTGCCCTGGTCGCCCGCGACCGACGGCTTGCGCACCATCATTGGCACGCTCGCCGGCAACCGCATCCAGGGCTACAGCGCGGTCATCTGGGCGATCTCCTCCACGGTCAGCGGCGACGGCGACCAGGGCGCCGACCCCAACAAGCTGTTCGTCATCACCGACCGGCTGAGCAACACGTCTCCCACCGTCGCGGCGGAGGAGACCTTCACGGACCTGCGCGATGCGGCCGGCGGCGAGGTGCTGCGCGGTATCTCGTTCACGCCGGGAACGCCGGTCACGTCGAACTAAGCTGACTCGAAGCGAAGGCCCTGCGGCTGCGCTTCACGCGAGGCGCAAACGCCCTCAAAGCAATCGCAGGGCTGAATCTTTCAACCACGGCAGGCCGGACATATTCCGCGCCTGCCGTTCTTTCTTCCCCAAACCCATCTTCTTGCTGCCCGCCCGCAATTTGGGAGATCGTGATCGCGCCCTTAGAATCGAACCATGGGCTTTTTCGCGCGCGGACACAATCCGGCGGTGAGGTCGGATGGCTGAGCTCGTCTTCGACGAACTGCATTGGAAGCCGCACCACAACCCGTGGGCCGTCGCCATCACCGTCACGCTGGCCACGTTCATGGAGGTGCTGGACACCTCCATTGCCAACGTCGCGCTGCCGCACATGGCCGGAACGCTCGGCGCCAGCCAGGAGGAAGCCACCTGGGTGCTCACCAGCTACCTGGTGTCGAGCGCCATCGTGCTGCCCATCTCCGGCTGGCTGGCCAACCGCTTCGGCCGCAAGCGTTTCTATATGTCGTGCGTGGCCATGTTCACCGTGTGCTCGCTGCTGTGCGGCCTGGCCAACACGCTGCCTCTGCTGATCTTCGCGCGCGTGCTGCAAGGGTTGGGCGGCGGAGGCCTCGCCACCAGCGAACAAGCCATCCTCGCCGACACCTTCCCCATCGAGAAGCGCGGGCAGGCCTTCGCGCTCTACGGCATGGCCGTGGTGGTCGCGCCGGCCATCGGCCCCACCTTCGGCGGGTGGATCACCGACAACTTCAGTTGGCACTGGATCTTCTTCATCAACCTGCCCGTCGGCCTGCTTTCGCTCTATCTCTCCAACCGCATGGTCGAGGACCCGCCGTTCCTCAAGCTCCGCAAGGAAGCCGCCAAGCACCTGAAGGTCGACTTCATGGGCCTTGGCCTGGTCGCCATCGGCGTCGGCCTGCTCGAGTTCACCCTCGACAAGGGCCAGGAGAAGGACTGGTTCGGCGATCCCATGATCCGCTTCACCTCCTTCGTCGCCGTCGCCCTGCTCATCTTCTTCGCCTTCTGGGAGTGGAACCACCCCGACCCCATCGTCGACCTGAAGCTGCTGAAGAACCGCAACTTCGGCACCGCCGTCTTCCTCCAGCTCATCCTGGGCATGGTGCTCTTCGGATCGACGGTGCTCATCCCGCAGTACGTGCAGGTGCTGCTGGGCTACACCGCCGAGCGCGCCGGCATGGTCATCTCCCCCGCTGCCTTCGTGATGATGTTCGGCATGTTCGCCGCCGGCCGCACCCTGGGCAAGATGGACCCGCGCCTGATGGTGTGCATCGCCTACGTCATCACCGCGCTGGGCGTCTTCAATCTGTCCCAGCTCGACCTGACCAGCAGCTTTGGCCACATCATCGAACTGCGCATGTTGCAGGTCATCGCGCTGCCCTTCGTCTTCATCCCCATCAGCACGCTGAACTACGTCGGCGTGCCCGCGGCCAAGACCAACCAGATCTCCTCGCTCTCGAACTTCGCGCGCAACCTGGGCGGTTCGGCCGGAACCGCGCTGCTCACCACCTTCATTGCGCGCCAGGCACAGGTCCACCAGACGGCGCTGGCCGCCAACGTCATCCCCGGCAGCCCGGCCTACAACAATTTCATTGGGCGCATTCGGGAGATCCTCATCGGCCAGGGCATGACGCCTACAGCAGCCGGCCAGGCCGCCGTCGGCGAGGCCTACCAGACGATGGTGCGCCAGGCCTCCATGCTGAGCTACAAAAACGCCTTCACTCTGCTCGGCTTTGTTGTGGTGCTGCTGTCGCCGCTGCCATTCCTCATGCGCCTTCCGCCCAAACGCCCCGCCAAACCCGCCGCATCCTCGCCCGGCGCCGGCAGGCAAAGCGGCGAAGCCCCCGCCGCCGAACCCGCCCCCGAAGAACTCGCCGTGCATTAGCGCGAGCGTCGCCCAATCGCCCCACCCATCCCACCAGAGCCACTGTTATTCCGAAGCCGCCGAGGAATCCCTGTCCATGGCCGCCGGAGGCGACCGGAAGGAACGGCCGCCCCGCTATAATTTGCCAACATGCCGATGCTCAAGCTCTCCCGCCGCAGCCTCCTCAAGTCCATCGCCGCCGCCGCACCGGCCACCGTAATTCCCAACGCGCTCTTGTCCCAGGGCGCCAGTCCGCATCACATTGCCCCCGGTCCCTTCCAGCCCACATGGGACTCGCTCAAGGGCGGCTACCAAACTCCCGAGTGGTTCCGCGACGCGAAATTCGGCATCTGGTCCTGCTGGGGGCCGGAGTCGATGCCGGCGCAAGGCGACTGGTACACCCGGAACCTCTATCTCCAAGGCTCAAGGCAGAACAAGTTCCACGTCGCCAATTATGGACACCCCTCGAAGTTTGGGGCCGTCGAGCTGAACGGAACCTGGAAGGCCGAGCGCTGGCAGCCGGAACAACTAATGGACCTGTTCGTCTCGGCCGGAGCAAAGTACTTTGTCGCACTGGCACAGCACCATGACAACTTCGACATCTACAACTCGCGCTTTCATGAGTGGAACTCGGTCAAAGTCGGCCCCAGACGCGACATCATGGCGGTCTGGGCCAAGGAAGCGCGCAAGCGGGGTCTGCGTTTCGGCGTCTCCAACCACGGCGCACACTCCTGGCACTGGCTCCAGGTCGCGTACGACTACGATCCTGAGGGCCCCATGCAAGGCGTCCGTTACGACGCCTATACCCTGACCAAGGCAGACGGGAAGGGCAAGTGGTGGGACGGCCTCGATCCGCAGAAGCTTTACACCGGCCGCAATATCGTGATGCCGGATGGCTTCACCACCATTGCCGCCGCCAACCAGTGGCATGAGGCCAACGATCGCCCCTGGAACGAAGGCGTCCCAACCATGAATCCCGGCTTCGCCGAGAACTGGTTCCTCCGCTGCCAGGATCTGGTCGATACCTATGACGCCGACCTGCTCTACTTCGACGATAGCGAGCTGCCGCTCGGCCAGTATGGCATCGACCTCGTTGCCCACTACTACAACTCCAGCGTCCGCAAACACGGCAAGGTGGATGTGGTCGTCACTGCGAAGGACATCAAGCCCGAACATGTCGGCTCGGTCACCTTGGATATCGAACGCGGCAAGGCCAACGGAATCCTGGCTCAACCCTGGCAGACGGATACCTGCATCGGCGACTGGTATTATTCGCGCGCGCTGCTCGACACCCACACGTACAAGACACCCACCTTCGTCATCCACTCGCTCATCGACATCATCAGCCGCAACGGGAATCTCCTCCTCAGCATTCCGCTCCGCGGCGATGGCACCCTGGATGAGGACGAGCACGCATTCCTCACCGAGATTGCGTCATGGATGCAGGTGCATGGTGGCGCGATCTACGGCACCCGCCCCTTTACCGTCTTCGGCGAGGGACCGCCCGACGCTGCTGCCGCCGGCACGTTCAACGAAAAGAGACAGCGGCCCTACACCACCGAAGACATTCGCTTCGTCACCAAAGGCGATACCCTGTACGCTTTCGCCTTCGTCTGGCCCAGCGACAGCAAGCTGCTCATCAAGACTCTTGCCCGGGGATCGGCCGCATTCCCACGTCCCGTCCAGCGCGTAGAACTGGTCGGCGCGGGAAGGATTGCCTTTGACCAGGATGGCAGCGGCCTGCATCTCACTCTACCCGCCAGCCCCCCAAATCCCTACGCCTACGTCTTCGCCATCCACCTAGATGGCTAGGCGGCCTTCTCCCGCTTGCGCGCCTCGTCCTTGGAATCAAGGCCGGTCGAATCGGCGGGGGTGACCTCACCCAGAGAATCGTTCACCAGCTCTTCGGAAACCTCTTCCTGGTTCAATTTGTCGGGCGGCGCGATCTTCACTTGATGGGTCATATTGGGATTTCCTCTCTCAAGTAGGATGCAAAGCCGCTCGAACAGGCATGGCTCGGCAATCGCCTCACCAACCTCCGCCACGCCTCCAAAATCGACGGCATCGCCCTTGCCATGGAAGCCCTCGGCAAGACCCTGGAAATCCGCGCCGCCTGAGACTAAGCCACCTGAGCTAGACTGAGGCGTATGCCGCAAAGCGACAACGCGCCGAACCCGAACGCGCAACGCCAATCCGCCGGCGATGCGCTTAACGCCGGCGTGGCCGAGAACCTGATGGGCGTTGGCGACGCCACCGTGTCGGTCGATGAGCAACAACTCGCCGTCCCTCTCTACCAGCCGCCCGGCCGCCGCGCCGCCGCCAGCTTCATCTTCCTCACCATCACGCTGGACATGCTTGCGCTGGGCATGATCGCGCCGGTGCTGCCGCGCCTGATCGCCGGCTTCATGGCCGGGAACGCGTCCAGCGCCGCCCGCATGTTGGGCTACTTCGGCGCCGTCTTCGCAGTGATGAACTTCTTCTTCTCGCCCGTGCTCGGCTCGCTGTCGGACCGCTTCGGCCGCCGTCCGGTGGTGCTGCTCTCGAACTTCGGCCTTGGCCTCGACTACCTGCTGATGGCCTGGGCGCCCGCGCTCGGCTGGCTCTTCGTCGGACGGATCATTTCGGGGGTTACCGCCTCCAGCGTTCCCACCGGCATGGCTTACATGACCGACGTGACGCCGCCAGAAAAGCGCGCCGGAGTCTTCGGCCTGCTGGGCGCGGCGTTCGGCGTGGGCTTTCTCCTCGGGCCCGCGATGGGCGGCATCCTCGGCAGCGTCAGCCCGCGCCTGCCCTTCTGGGTCGCCGGCGGCCTCAGCCTGCTCAACGGTATGTATGGCCTTTTCGTGCTGCCCGAGTCGCTCAGACACGAGCACCGCAGCCCCTTCTCGTGGAAGAACGCCAATCCGCTCGGCTCGCTGCGCCTGTTGCGCAACAATAAGATCCTGCTCGGCCTCGCTGCGGTCCTCGTCCTCGGCTACCTCGCCCAGCAGTCGCTGATGAACGTCTACGTGATCTTCGCCGACTACCGGTTCCACTGGTCCGATCGCGCCGTCGGCCTCTCGCTGGCGCTGGTCGGAGTCATCCAGGGGTTCTACGGCGCGGGCCTAGTCAAGCCCGTAGTCAAGCGCCTCGGCGAACGCAGCGCACTCAGCTTCGGCCTGATCGGCGGCACCATCGGCTACATCATGATCGGCATCTCGAGAACCGGCATCCTGATGCTATGCGGCATCCCAGTCCTGAACCTGATGTCCGTCGCCTGGCCCTCCGCCCAGAGCATCATGTCGCGCGAGGTCAAGCCCTCCGAGCAGGGCCAGATGCAGGGCGCCGTGCAGAGCCTGCGCGGGTTGTCGGGAATCTTCGGCCCGGTGATGTTTACCTGGGTGTTCTCGAAGACCTTCGGGCCGGCGGCGGCAATCCAGATGCCGGGAGCGGCGTTCTTCCTCGCCAGTGCGCTTCTGGTGGTCTCGCTTATCGTGGCGCAGATGGTCCGCCCACGCGCCGCAGCAGCGAGCCCCGCCGCATGAGCACGGCCACCGCAAGCGCGCATACTGGAACCATGGGTCTCACGTTCGAAGTCAGCGCGACGGCGGCGACCGGCGGACGCCGCGCCGCGCTGCATCTGCCGCATGGCACCGTGCAGACGCCCGTCTTCATGCCTGTGGGCACCGCGGCGACGGTGAAGGCGGTCCAGCAGGAGACGCTCGAGCACCTTGGAGCCGATGGCGCAGGCGCGGAGATCATCCTCGCCAACACCTATCACCTTTACCTGCGGCCTGGCCACGAACTGATCCGCCGCGCGGGCGGCGTACATCGCTTCATGAGCTGGACTCGCCCGATGCTGACCGACTCCGGCGGCTTCCAGGTCTTCTCGCTGGCCAAGCTGCGGAAGATCACGGCGGACGGCGTCGAGTTCCGCTCGCACCTGGACGGCAGCAAGCACTTCTTCTCGCCCGAGCACTCGATGGAAGTGCAGATCGCGCTGGGCGCGGACATTTTGATGGCGTTCGATGAGTGCGTCGAAACGCCGGCCACGTGGGAGCGCACCCGCGATTCGATGGGCCTCACCCACGCCTGGGCAGCCAGGTCGCGGCAGTACTGGCTGGACCACCGCCATGAAGTCCCGTGGCATGAAGAGGGGACAGGGATCAGGGAAGTACAGGGCACAGGGAACAGGGAGCAGGGAGCAGGCACGAACGTCAACCCTCCTGCTGTTCCCTGTTCCCTGGCCCCTGTGCCCTGCCTTTTCGGGATTGTGCAGGGCGGCATGTACGCCGATCTGCGGCGCGAGTCTGCGGAGCGGCTGGTGGAGATGGACTTCTCGGGCTACGCGATCGGCGGGCTGGCCGTGGGTGAGCCGCGCGAGGTGACACGCGAGATGATCGCCCGCTCGCTCGAGGTCCTGCCGAAGGACAAGCCGCGCTACGTGATGGGCGTCGGCTACCCGGACGAGATCGAAGAGTACGCGCGCATGGGCGTGGACATGATGGACTGCGTGCTGCCGACGCGCGCCGCCCGCCACGGCCTGCTCTTCCGCGCCCCGAGCCCGGTGAGGAATCCTCCAGTTCCGGGTGCCCCATTCCCGCCAGTTCCACCGGCGTGGGTGGGGTTGGCGCCGACGAAGCCGAAACCGCCTCCCGCAGCGCCGTGCGCATGAACATCAAGCGCGTCGAATACGCCGAGGACCAGCGCCCGATCGACCCGGCGTGCGGCTGCCCGGTCTGCCGCCGCTACACCCGCGCCTACCTGCGGCATCTGTTCGTCGCCAAAGAGCCGCTAGGCGCGACGCTGAACTCCATTCACAACCTTAGCTTCTACCTCGACATCATGGAGCGGGTTAGGGGCGAATTGGCGGCTGAGGAATCGTTCGAGTGAGATGCCTCACCACCTCGCATATCGATCTTCTTTACTGTGCTTGGCAATTGGCTTAGTCTGCGTTTATGGATTATTCGCAGATCATCACGATGGAGCCGGGCAAGCGGAGCGGTAAGCCCTGCATTCGCGGTCTGCGGATTACGGTGGGGGACGTGCTGGGATATCTGGCGTCGGGGATGACCCATGCGGAGATTCTGCGCGATTTTCCGTACCTGACAGACGAGGACATCCTCGCGTGCCTGGCATTCGCGGCCGACCGTGAGCGGAAGTCGGAAACGCTGGTGGCGTGAAACTCCTGTTCGATGAGAACCTGTCGCCGCATCTGGTGGAGCGGTTGGCCGATGTTTATCCGGAATCCCGGCATGTGAGCGGCGTGGATTTGGGCGGCGCCCAAGACTCTGCCGTGTGGGAATACGCCAAGCTACATGGGTTTGCCATCGTTTCCCAAGGACGCGGATTTCGCGGAGCGCAGTGTATTGGAGAGCGGGCCGCCGAAGGTCATCTGGATTCGGTTGGGTAACTGTACGACTGCGGAGATCGAAGAGGGTTTGCGGTCCGCGCGCGAGATCGTACGAGCTTTCACCGAGGAAAACGAGGAGACATGCCTGCTGCTTGGGGGCGGGGTTAGAGAAGATCACCGATGAGGAAGCTGTCATGAATGGGGGCCCCAGTCTCAGCAATGAACCCCAAAAAACGAGAACGCCAAGATGTCTGCTTTAGGCGGAAGATCCTCGAAGCTCTGACGCATCCTCAATCATCCTCACCACGCGGGCGATGGGCAGGCCCATGACGTTGAAGTAGTCGCCGTCGATGCGGGGGACCCAACGGGCGGCGTAGCCCTGGATGCCGTAGGCCCCGGCTTTGTCGAGCGGCTCGGCTGTAGCGCAGTAGAGGTCGAGCTCCGCGGCGGGGATCTCGGAGAAGGTGACATTGGTGGTTTCAACGGCGCTGGCGAGGATTGGGGCTGGGACCAACCCCACCCGTGACGATGAAGCAGTCACGAATGGGCCACCCGCTACCGCGATGCCGGTGAGGACCTGGTGGGTGCGGCCGGAGAGGCGCAGCAGCATGCGTTTCGCGTCGGCGGCGCCGGCGGGCTTGGCGAGGACCTCGCCGTCGCAGACGACGGTGGTGTCGGCGCCCAGGACGAGGATTGGGAATTCTGTGGATCCCACCCTTGCCGATAAGGCTGGCAAGGATGGGGCACCCGGGATGGCGTTGTGTCGCGCGAAGACGGCGCGGGCCTTCTCTTCGGCAAGGCGGCGGACGTAGGCGGCGGGCGATTCGGCGGCATGGAGAGATTCGTCCACATCGGCGGCTTCTACGGTGAAGGTGTATCCGGCCTGGGCCAGCAGCTCGCGGCGGCGCGGCGAGCCGGACGCGAGGATGAGGCGGAATCCCTGCTCTGCAGCCATCTACGCGGGCTCGATGGAGATGCCGGCGCGGAGGGTGTGGGTTTCACCGGGATTGAGGGTGACGGCGTTCTCGGCGACGTTGGCCGTTTCGATGCAGGCCATGTGCAGCCATGCGTCGGGCTCCATGTCCGCCATGGTCGCGGTAAGCTCCTGCCACGGGTTCCAGACCACGGTGGAGTTCGATCCGCTTTTGGCGACGGCGATGCGGCGTTTGCCGGCGGGATCGTGCATCACGCAGGCGGCGGCGGTGTTGAGATACGGGCGGTCGGTGCGGCCTTGAAACATGAACGGACCCGGGGGCTGCAGCTTGCGCTTGAAGCCGTCCACTTTGTCGATGAAGGTGGCGCCCCCGAGCCCGTCGATGGAGACCTGGCGCGCGTCGGCTACGGCGAAGTAGGTGTGCAGCGCCTCTTCGAAGACCAGCGCGCCGCCGGCGTCGTTCTGCGCGCTAAGCTCCAGCTTGAGCGTGCGGCCGACGGTGACGCGGTACGCGAGTTTGAAGCCGTCGTAGCCAAGCGAGCGGCTGAGCTGGTTGGGCGCGAGCGTGAAGGCGAGGTGGACCTCATCGCCGGACACGGCCGCGAACGCCAGCTCCCACTCGCTGATGCGCGCGAAGCCGTGCTGCGGGCCGGCCTTTCCGTCGTGCCGGTCGCCAAACCAGGGGAAGACGATGGGCACGCCACCGCGGATCGGCTTGCCGGGCATGAACTCCGCGCGCTGGCTGAGAAAGATTGCGGGCGCCTGCCCGGCGGGTTTCCAGTGGGTGAGGTGCGCGCCCTGCAGGCAGACGGTCGCCTCGGCCGCCGGCGAGGTGACGTGTACCAGGACCAGACCGGCCGGCGTCTTCTCGAAGGCCAGCACGCCGGGGATAGCGAAATTGTCTTTGAGCTCGGCTACATCCATTGGGCGCGCGCACTCCAGTCGCGGTTTCCAGTGTATGCGAACCCGAGGGTCAGCGGCCCGCCTGCGCGGGGACGGTGGCCGCGAGCTTGCGGCGCTCGGTTTCGAGGTAGGTGTAGCGGATGCGGTGGATGACGGTGATGGTGGAGAAGAGCGCGAGCACCCACAGCGCCGGCGCCATCACGCCCCAGCGGTTGAAGAGCGCGCCCAGGATAACGCAGACGATGCGCTCGGGCCGCTCCATGAAGCCGACCTTGCAGGTGCCGATGAGGGCCTCGGCGCGGGCACGGGTGTAGCTCACCATGACGCAGGCGGTCATCACAAACGCCACCAGGCCCACGTAGAACAGCCGGTTGCCGCGCGCGTAGTAGACCAGCAGGCCAAAGAAGATGGCCACGTCGGAGTAGCGGTCCAGCACCGAATCGAAGAACGCGCCGAAGACCGAGACCTGGTTGGTCTGGCGCGCGACGCGGCCGTCGACCATGTCGAAGATGCCGGCGCCGATGATGACCAGGCCGGCGATGAAGAACATCTTGTTGGCGTTATGGACACGCGCAAAGCCGAAGAAGCACGCGGCAATGATGTTGATGACCAGGCCGAGAAAGGTCAGTACATTGGGCGATATCTTCGTCAGCGCCAGGCCGTTGACGATCTTCTGCAGCAACCATCCGCTGCCCTTCCCGAAAGCGCTTGTCCAGGTCATCGAGTTACAGCCGTCGCATCGCACGCATGGTTGCGTAGGGTTTGATTCTGCCTCTTATTTCTCGCCGGCCGCAACATCCGCGTCCGAAATCTCTTCTTCCACCTCATCGTGGATGGTGACAAGCTTCAGCACTTCCAGCTCGCGCTTGCCGTTGGGCGTAACCACGGTGGCGATGTCGCCCACCCGCCTGCCCAGCAGCGCGCGGCCGATGGGCGAGGTGGTGGAGATGAGCCCCTTGGTGACGTCGGACTCTTCGCTGGTGACCAGCTTGTAGCTGAGCTCTTCGTTCTTGCTGGAATCGAGCACCACCACGGTGGCGCCGAAGCCGACCTTGTCGCGGGGGATGTTGACCAGGTTGACCATGGCCAGCTCGCCCATGCGTTTCTTCAACTGGCCGAGGCGCGCGTTGACGAACACCTGGCGCTGCTTGGCCATGTGGTACTCGGCGTTCTCGCTCAGGTCTCCGAGCGCGACGGCGCGCTTGATCTCGGCTGGGAGCTCGGTGGTGAGCTCGCGCTCCAGCAACTTAATCTCTTCTTCGAGCCGCTTCTTAATATGCTCTGGCATGGGGCCTTCCGGAATCTTCTAAAAACGCGGTTTCACAGTAGTGTGATGTTTCGATGCTCGTACAAGTGGCTTACTTTTGTGAGGAGAATCGGTCCCCTCGCGCACCGTCACAACCACCGGGAGCCGCAACCCATGCGTTCCGGCGCTCAACCTGCCGGCCCGCGCGTGCACGACCAAAACTTCATTATACGTCGCCCCGCCGGACTACCCCAAACCCGCCTCGCCGGGGCAGGGAGTCTTCCGCGCGCCGCGGGGCGCTCGCCGTTTTGCGGCGGAAGCAGGGGGTTGCGTTGTCGAGGCAGCATCGCAGGCAACATTATTTCCGCGCATTCCGGTTCGGAACGTAGTACATTGACAACTCATCAGCCGGACATCCAACGTTTTTCGGGAAGCCCGATGCTTCCGATGTGGGCCGATCAGGCAACTCCAGGGCCAAGGGCAGTTTCATAATTAAGGGCAACCGGGCCTCTCAGAAGAAAAAAATAGTTCCCCCAAGGGAGCAACACGTTGCAACTGAGTCCTTATTCCCAGGTACGAAAGGGTCTCCCATGCCTGCTCTCAACCCAGGTCTGTCCCACTTGCCCGACACAGGACCACACGCTCATAGAGTCCTTCTGGTCGACGATGACGAATCCATCCTGGAGACGCTGAAGCCGGTGCTCGAGAGCGACGGCTTTAGTGTGGTCAGCGCGCCCAGCGTCAACCAGGCCCTGAAGTGCATTTCCTGCCAGACCTTCGACGTGCTGGTCACGGACCTGCATATGCCCCGGCTGGGCGACGGGCTCACCGTGGTCGGCGCCATGCGCCACGCCAACCCCCACGCGGTCACGCTGATCTTCAGCTCCTTTCCGGAGATGCAACTGGCTGCCGACGCCATCCTGAAGCAGACCGATGAAGTGGTGATCAAACCGCAAGGGGTGGGGAACCTGATCCACGCCATCCGCGAACGGTTGCGGAAAGGCGTGAGCAAACCCCGGCAGCCGATCGAAAGCGTGGCGGACATCCTGGAACGCGAAATCCGGGCCACCATCGACGACTGGCTTTCGCGCGTCGACCGGGAGCCGGAGTTGATCCCGGTGAAGCTGGACCCCAAAGAGCGCGCCCGCTACCTGCCGCAGCTTCTGCGCACCCTGGTTCGCCGGCTTCGCTCCGTTCCTTCCCTGGGAACGCGCGCTTCCATCTTCTCGGCGGCCTCCAGGAATGGCATGCGCCGCCAGCGGCAGGGCTACACCCCCGCCATGCTGGCGGAAGAGTCCCGCCTGTTGCAGGCGAGCATCTTTCAGACGCTGGAAAAGAACCTGCAACGGGTCGACTACAGCGTCGTCCTCGAGAGCGTGATGGCCATCGCCGACGAGCTGGCGGCGCAACTGGCCCAGACCATGGCGAGCTACCGGACCGGCCGGAAATCGGCCCGCTCCCAGGCGCCGCGCAGCGCGCAGCTCGAGCGCGCCCAGCTCTGAGAGCGGGGAGCGGGCGCCGCGCCGGAGGTCCGCTTCCGCATTCGCCACCGTGAAATCCCTGCAACCTGAGCAAACTTGACCAGACGCCAGTTTTGCGCAGCGGCGAAACTAGTCTTGAGACAAGAATGTGTTTGTCTCGGGGACCAGCGTGCTCAATCATATTTTTTCATCCTTAGTGTGTCGTATAGGCTACATTAGGGACATGCAGCGGTGAGAGGCCCCGGGACGTTGGGCCATCCCGCGCTACCGGGCACCACGGTCCGTTGCGCGACTGAGCGCCGATTCCAAACCGCATGCGCCGACGGGCCATCGGGACCCACCGCCGCCGAACTCTGCGTCCGAACCGAGGCTATCGCATGACCGAGAGCACGAAGTTCAATCCCGCTGCCTTCCTGGCCAACTCCAGGCTGGGACATCGTCCCATCACCCTGAAGGCCAGGGAGGCCTTCTTCCGCCAGGGGGAGCGCGCCAACTGCGTCTTCTACCTGCAGACCGGGCGGGCCAAGCTTACCGTCGTCTCCGGGCGCGGCAAGGAGGCTACCATCACGCTGCTGGCCGCGGGCGACTTCATTGGCGAGGAGTCGGTTGCGGCCGTTCCGGGTCTGCGCATGGCCACGGCCACCGCCCTTACCGGATGCACCGCGCTGCGGATCGATCGCGACGCAATGATCCACGCCATGCACGAGGAGCATGGCTTCTCCGACCTCTTTTTGTCGTTTCTGCTCAACCGCGGCATGCGCTCCCAGGCCGATCTGGTCGACCAGCTCTTCAACAACAGCGAGAAGCGCCTGGCCCGCGTCCTGCTGCTGATGGCGGAGTTTGGCCAGCCGGGCGAGATCGAATCGCTGATTCCCGAGATCACCGAGGAGACGCTGGCTGCGATGATCGGCACCACGCGCTCCCGCGTCAGCTACTTCATGAACCGGTTCCGCCAGCACGGATTTATCGAATACAACGGCCGCATCCGGGTGCACAAGTCGCTGCTGAATGTGATTCTCTATGACCAGCCTGGAGAGCGCGGTGCCCCCAGCGCTGCCGCATTGGAAGTTCCCAAGCTGCGGCCGAAGCGGGCGGCACGGCGCGCCAAGAGTGTTCCAACCAGGAGCGTTCAAAATTGAACAGACGGGGAATTCGCCGGGTGCGATGCTTTAAGCTGGGCCCTTATCCTTGTACCGATGCTCGAAGAAAGGCACCGAATGGCCGATCTTCTCAAGCCCAGCGGCAAACCGGCAACCCTACCCAGACTCCTGGTTGTAGACGACGACGAAGCTGTTCTCGACACCCTCAGCCAGGTCCTCCAGGCCAGCGGCTTCCAGGTCAGCTTCGCCGCCAACGTCAATGAGGCGCTCGCGCTCATCGGCTCGCAGACGTTCGACGCGCTGCTGAGCGACCTGCACATGCCCCAGCCCGGCGACGGCCTCACCGTGGTCAGCGCCATGCGCCACGCCAACCCCAACGCCGGCACTCTGATTTGCAGCGCCTTTCCCGAGATGCAGCGGGCCACCACGGCCATCCTGCACCAGGCCGACGAGATCCTGGTAAAGCCCCTGCGCCCGGACCACCTGGTCGAAATCATCAACGAAAGGCTGAAGCTGGGGGTAAACCGGACTCCGCTGCCGGTGGAGAGCGTCTCCGACATCCTGGAGCGATGCGCCCAGTCAACCATCGAGGAATGGCTTCAGTCCGTTCGCGATGAGCCGGAGGTCATCTCCGTGCCACTGGACGACGACGCCCGCTGCGCCCACCTGCCGCAACTGTTCCGCGAGCTGGTCCACCGATTGCGCTTCCCGATCCAACTGGGCACGCGTGCGCCGGCTTCCGGCGCTGCCGCCGAACACGGTCTGATCCGCCGCAAACAAGGCTACAGCGCGGCCATGCTGGTGGAAGAGTCGCGCATGTTGCAGGTCAGCATCTTCCAGACGCTGCAGGACAATCTGAAACGGATCGACTTCAGCGTGCTCCTGGTCGGGGTGATGGCCATCGCCGACGAGGTGGACTCGCAGCTGGCGCAGCAGATGGCGAGCTACGTCTCCGCATCCGAGGCCAACGTCGAGCGCATCGACTCCCGGATGAACCCGAGCGACTCCCACCGGCACGTGGCCTAGAGCTGAACCACAGCAGGCGTATCCGCCGGATCGCCGACTCTTACTTCAGCGGCCCGCGGTCCACGCGGATCGCGTTGATGCGCGCGAAAAACCGCGCCACCGCCTCCAGGTCGGCCTCCGGCAGCGCGTCGAACACCTCCACCGTCTGCCGCGTGATGCGGTCGTAGTATCCGCCGATCTTCTTCAATTTCTTCGGATTCACGCTGACCAGCACGCTGCGCCGGTCGGCTGGGTTCGGTGAGCGCCTGACGAAGCCGGCCTTCTCCAGCCGGTCGAGCATCACGGTGACGCCGCCGGTGGTGAGCCCGGTGCAGGCGGCCAGTTTCCCCGGCGTCGACGGCCCCAGCAGGTCCAGCACATTCATGCACTGCATGTCGGTCAGGCGCAGGCCAGTCCGGTCGGCCACACTCTGGTTGAAAAGCACCGCCCCCGCAATCATCTGCCGGATATGGGCGGTGAGGGCAGCATTCAGCTGGGTGCGTCGCGCGCTTGACATAGTGCTCAAATATACTTACCCTAAAAGTATCTTATTTTGTAAGATACTTACCTATTCTGCAAACGAGGTGTTTCCATTATGACAGCAGCGACCCCGAAAGCCTACATCGGAATGGGCATGGAAGGCCCCATCGCCCGCTGGTACGAGAAGACCACGCGCAAGGACATGGACGAATTCCGCAAGCTGGCGGCCCGCCTGCGCGAGCTGCTGCCCGCGGGCGGCGCTGTGCTGGAAGTCGCGCCCGGCCCCGGCTTCCTTACCGTCGAGCTGGCCCGCAGCGGCAGCCTGCGCGTCACTGCGCTCGAAATCAGCAAGACCTTCGTCGAGCTTGCGCGCAAGAACGCAGCCGAGGCAGGCGTCGCCGCGAATATCGTTCAGGGCAACGCCTCCGCCATGCCGTTCGCGGACGCGAGCTTCGACCTGCTGGTGTGCCGCGCCGCCTTCAAGAACTTCGCCGAGCCGGCCCGGGCGCTCCAGGAGATGCGCCGCGTGCTGCGCCCCGGCGGCCGCGCCCTGATCGTCGACCTGCGCCGCGACGTCTCCATGAAGGACATCAACCGCTACGTCGATGGGCTCGGCCTCGGCTTTTTCAGCCGCTGGTTCACGAGCTTCACCTTCCGCTTCATGCTGCTGCACCGGGCGTATACCGTCGACGCCATGCAGCAGCTTATCGCGCCGATCGGCTTCGCGAAGACCCGCATCGACACCAACGGCACCGGCATGGAGGTCTGGCTCGACAAGTGATTCGCAGCGCGGGGTCGTGTGCATCCTGTCGCCCGCAAGCAGCTTCCGTGTAACATCGCAGTCGAACACCCGGAATGCGGAGGCTGCTCCATGCTTCAGCTCATCTTCGCGATCTGCCTGGCGATCGGCGCCTGGGCCGCATGGCGCCGCAACCCCTTGTACTCCGCCCGCTCGACGCTGCGCGCGCTGGCCGTTATCGTGCTGGCGATCGCCGGATTGATCGCACTCATCGTCGCGGCCGTCCACCTGACCGACGGCAGGTCCGCAGCGGTCGTCTTCGGGACGCTGGCCGCCGTTATTGTCGTGGGCACGCTGGGGATGATCTTCCTGATTACCGCCGTGACCACGCCGAAGGAGTCCAGGCCCGCGGCGCTGCCGCACTCAGTGAAGCTGGTTACCGACAACCGCCGCAAGATGTACAAATGGGTGAAGGTGTTCGCGGTGCTGATTGCGATCTTTGCCCTGGGCGGCCTGGCGCCCGGCGCGGCCGGAATCGTCTCGCTCACGTTTGGCGGCATGACGCTCTTTCTCGCCGTCATCCTGCTGCCGGTGCTTTACTGGACCTCCCGGACCGCCGACCAGTCCCTCACCGAGATCGAGCTGAACCCCTGGGTGCACTGGCGCTACTCGCCGGACCAATGGACCCAGTGGAGCAACGTGCAGGCCGACCGCGCCGCCGCAACGCCGCCCGGCTTCGTCCTGGGCCGCGACTGGCGCCGCTTCCTGTTCCCCTTCGCCCTCATCCTTGTCGGAGTCGCCCTGTTCGCGCCGGGGTCGTGGATCTTCAAGTCCATCTATCTCGCGATCGTGTGCGGGGCGATTCTCTTGTTCGCCGCGCTGGCCGGCCGCGGGCCAGCCGGCAGCGCGGAGAAGCTGCGCGCCAAACTGCTCGCTGCAAGTCCCGAGGCCTGGTTCGGCCGCGACGGCGTCTTCTGCGATGGCGTCTTCACCCCGTGGCTCAACGTCAGCATCTTTCTGGTCTCCGCCGCTATCGATGACCGCCAGCCGCGCAGTCTGCACTTCCGCTTCGAGAAGTCCGTGCCCAACCCCTACGGCCCCACCCAGGCCGTGCCCATCCACCAGGCGGTGCTCCTCCCGGCCGGCGCCGAAGCCGACCTCACCCGCCTCCAGCAGGAACTCGGCGCCCGCTGCCCCAAAGCCCAGATCGCGCTGGCGTAGCCGAGCCGTTCCGGTCTGCCCGAAAAATGGCACAATCCGCTAGGATAGTTGGCAGGAACCCGCGAATGCGCCCGGCCGGCGCTTTCGCCGCAGCGGGAGGCGCATGAAAACTTCAAGCCGGATCGCCGTGTTGTTTGGGTGCCTGGCCGTCGCGCACGCGGCCTCGCTCGGCGCGGCGGCGGCCGGCGGCGACCGGCCCGACTACGCGGCGGAACGCGCGGCCCGCGCGCAAGGGCTGACCCAGCCCTACGGATGGCTGTCGCTGACGGCGCTGGAATGGCTGAAGCCTGGCGTTACCACGGTCGGCTCCGCCGCCGGCAACACCCTGGTCCTGGCGGGCGCGCCGGACCATCTCGCGACCTTCGAACAGAAGGGCGGCAAGGTCACGGTGACCGCCTGCGCGCCGTCGCTCACATTCCATGGCCGCCCGCTGGCGGCGGGCACGCTGCTCGGCTCCGGCGAAGGCGACGATTCCGCATTGGCCAGCGGCCGGCTGCGGCTGTGGGTCATCGACCGCGGCGGTCAGCGCTATCTGCGCGTCAAGGACCCTGAGGCGCCCACACTGCGGCAGTTCCACGGACTTAGCTGGTATCCGCCCGACGAACACTTGCGCGTCACGGCCCGCTGGATTCCCGACGCGCCCCCGCACGTCCTGCACGTAACCAATGAGATTGGACAAGTTTCAACCGCCAGCATTCCGGGGCACGTGGAGTTTGAGTTAAACGGGGCGAAGCAGACGCTGATCCCCATTGAAGCCGACGCCAAGGACGGTCTATGGTTCGTCTTCCGCGACCAAACCTACCTGCAGACCACCTACGGCGGCGGCCGCTTTCTCACCACCGATGTTCCGTCCAACGGCCTCGGCCATCCCGGCACGGTGGTGCTCGACTTCAACGAGGCGGTCAACCCGCCCTGCGCCTACTCGCCTTTCGCTACCTGCCCGCTGGCGCCGCGCGAGGCCCGGCTGCCTGTCGCCGTGCCCGCCGGAGAAAAGCGCTACGCCAAGTGAGCGAGCAAAGCACGAAGGCCCCTCCGTGCGTCAACTCGGGTGGCTGCCTTTACCCTTTGTTTTCGCCGTCTTCTTCACCACCGGCAGCGTCACCGGGCGCAGCACGGTAGGCAGCACGCCCAGTGGCTTCTCGCCCACCGGCAGCGTGATCGTCTGGTAGGTCGCCAGGCCCGTCGCCGGCGCGAACGCAGTGCTGCTGGTGTAGATCGGTTGGCCGCTGGCGTTCGCCACCTGCAGATACAGCGTCGCGGCCGGCGCGGACTGTCCCGCCGCCGGTCCCGCGTACACAAACTGGTAGCTGCCGTTGGCCTGCGTATACGCGATGCCGTACGTGTTCTGGTAGGTGTTGGTCGAATCGACAAAATACACGCTGTACCCTTGCACCGGCGCGTTGCTGGAGTTGTACACCGACCCGTAGATCGCCCAACCCGTCGCTGGCACTGCGGGGGCCTGCGCGGTCACGCGCTGCGTCAGCATCGCCACCCGCGCTACCGCCGTCTGCGCCGAGCTCACCGCCGCCTGCGCGGCTGTCACCTGCGCCGAGCTCGCCGCCGGCTGCGTGGCGATCGTCGCTGCAATCCGCGTCACCTGCGCCAGCCGCGCCTGGTGCGTCTGCGAGAGCAGTTGCAGCCCGCTGGCGCTGGTGCTGTCGGCCTGCACCATGGCCGTCGGAGTCGACGTGAACGACGCCGCAGTCGCCGGTGGTGCGGCTGCGGCAGGCGGAGCGGCTGCTGCTGCCGGAGCCGCCTCCGCCTCTGCAGGCGCCGCCGCCGCGGATGACAATTGCACCGGCAACGTCGCTCCGGAAGCGAGTGTGCCGTAGAGAATCTCCAACAACAGATCGTTGCCATACCTCTTGCAAACCTCTGCCGGGAAATAGCTGATGTTATTCGCCACGGCGGTTTGCCAACCCCGCGCGAAGAGGCACAGCGTGGAGATATTGCCGGTGGTCACATTCAGCAATCCAAAGGTGACGCCCGACGCCAGCACGCTCCCTCCCGGCTCCTGGAACCGGTTCGTAGATGCCTGCACCGACAGGCCGAACAGCAACGCATCCGACAGCGCCGCCAGAGACCCTCCCGTCTTCTCTCCTTCCGCCGGCAGAGCGGTAGCGCCCGCGCCGTCTATCCACGAGAGGTTGTTCGAGTAGTTGAGGTGGTCCAGCGTCGCAATGAAGCTCGAGAACGGCGCGCCCGCGCCGCTGCCGCGCGTCTCCACCTGGCACAGATTGTGGTCAAACAGAATCGTCCCGCACGTGGAATTCGCGAGCGCCGCGTCCACGGTGGAAAGGGGGGGCGCACTGATGTCCCAGTTGGCAATGGTCCACAGGCTGGCGAACGACGTCACCTTATCGAACTCGACCGTCAGTCCGAGGTTCAGCACAAAAATATTCAATGCGATAGGCGGCGTCACGCCCGCCCACGGCACCGTTCCTCCGGTGGCAAAGTGGTTCCCGGTAAAGCTGAACGGCCCGTACCCCAGCACCGTCAGCGAGTAGCCCAGCGGGACCCGAACCACGTTCTGCTCCACCCGCAGCGCCGGCATCCCGGGCTGATAGATCGGTGGGCTCCCGGCCGTGGTCACGCCTTGCGTGCTCGTCCCCGTCCAGACCTGCGACGTGGCCTGGTTCAGCGCCGGCGGCGACACCATCGCAATCGCGATCCCGGCCTGCTGTCCTCCGTTCGCGGGCGGAGCTTCACTATTCAGCGCCACCCAATCGCGGGTCTCCACAATCTGGTTGCGCGAAATCTCCAACTGCTCTCCGTTCAGCACAAAGATCCCGCATACCTGCGCTCCCGGCAATGAACCGAAGTCCGTGATCACGTTGTCGCGGACGATCGTGTTCTGCAGGTCCGGCAGGCTGATTGCGCCATATCCCACGGCACCGGCCAGCGAACTGGGCAGCGGCGCCGGCGCCGCCTGCATCGTGCTCGAAAGCGTGTTGCCCAGAATCGACAGATTGGCAACGCTCACCGTCTCCGGCGTCGCCGACGTGAAGTATCCGACCGGCCCGATCCCGCACAGACCGCAGTTGGCGATCCGGTTCTTCTCGATCCGAATGTTCTGCAAGGGCCCATCTGCCGCGAGCTGCGAGTTGCCCGCGGTTGCCGGCAATGCCAGCGTTGTCTGTCCGCTGGCTGTCACTGGCGATACCGGAAACAACCCCTGCAAGCCGGTCACCTGGACCCCGCCGCTCATCAGCACGTAGCCGCCCAGTGTAATCGCGTTGTATGCCCCGCCTTCAATCTGGTTCTCTACAATCGCCACGGTGTTCGAGAAGCCGCCCACTTGGATCCCACCGTTGCCCACAGCTGCTGGCGGCGGTGTCGCTGCCGACGGGGTGAAGTTCGCGCCGAGGTCGGTCTGTATCGCTTCGCTCGCGTAGTTGGTTGCGTCCGCCAGGTCCTGCAAGCCGATCCAGTTGCGCTCAATCGAAGTTTCCGACCCGCTAACGTAGACCGCCGGCCACAACCCCGCCGTGTCCTGCATAAAGATCCGGTTGTCGCAGATCTCCACCACCTCCGCCTCCACCGACGCGATCGCCGGAAAGTTCGACGCCGTAAGAATCAGGTCCGTCATGGTTACGTCGGTGTTCGACGGCGCGATCACCGGATACTGCCACGCGTAGCCCGCGCCATTCACCTTCCAATCGATCCCGTTGTAGGCGCCCGCAGCCTTCTGCTCCTGCCCGGGGACCTGCTGACCGACCGTTCCCGAAGCCTTCCGATCGACCTGCACATCCATCTGCTGCACCGTACCGGGGGCCATGCTGATCTTCGCCTTCTTCGCCACCAGTTCCGCGCGCGCTTGCATGCTGGTCTGCTTCACCGTCTCGAACTGTGTCTGCGAGTCCGGCGCGAGTGTGTCCAGCAGGATGCACGTCATCCCCGCCGGCGCCTCGACGGTAAACCCCGTCAGCTCGATGTGCTGCGAGCCCGCAACCGTCACCACCGCGTTCAGCCCGCTCTGCGTCGCCGGCGCCACCGTGTTGCCGCTTTCGTCCGCCGTGCCCGGCGGCCGCGCCGACGGCGCATACAGGACCGTCTGCGGTCCCGATCCGCGCAGCGTCACCTCCGTCAAACCCGACAGCACCACCAGCTCGTAATACTTGCCCGGAAGAATGCACACCTCGCCTCCGGTGGCCGGCAGGTTGTAGATCGCGTCCTGGATCGACGTATACGTCCCGAAGCTGTTCACGTTGTCGCCCACCGTCACCGTGCAGCAGCCGCAGTCGCTCTCGCATCCGCAGCCCCACTGCGTCCGGCAGTCCGGTGTATTGGTCGCATTGCCGCTCGCGTCGAACGTCACCACCGACAGCTTGGTGTAGTGGTGCTGAATTCCGCGCGGCGGTGCGTTCGTAAGCGTCGGCGGATCGAGCGTGCCGTCGGTCCGCGCCGCGACCGTCCAGTAGTCGCCCGAGAGAAAATTCCCACCCGCCGCCGATACCGTGAACGTCGCCACAATTCCGTTCTCCAGCACCAGCATGGTTGCGCCGTCGCTGGGAGTCAGAATGTCCCCCGTACTCTGCGCATACGTCGTCGCCGTCTGGTTGCCGCTCGAGTCGCTCGAGTACACCGTGCCCGACTGGTCCCAGCGAACAACCCGCGTGTGCACGCTCGCGGACGGCGTGCCGTTCGGAAATCGCGGGTCCGTAATCGGCGGCGTCACCAGGTAGATCTCGTTGGTCGTCGGGTCCACATAGTCGATCTGGCACAGCAGCCCAGGATTGCCGTAGGTGTATGGACTTCCCGCTGGATAACTCGGGTCGGGCATCCCATCCAGTTCCACATGGTCGTCGAGCAGCTCGATCCAGTTGCCGTTGGTGAAGTTCAGCACCTGGTCCCGGCCCAGCGAACTCACCGTCAGCACCGTAGCCTGTTTGCCTGCCGCATTCCCCTTGGTCGCAAGCGAGATCACGCTGGTCGCCACCGACGCATTCTCTCGCGACCACTTGAACGTCGCCGTCCCCAGCGGCCCGCCCTTGTGGATCTGCACGCGGTAAAACTGGTTCTCCAATCCGGTGTAGCCTGTGCCCGGCGTCAGGCAGCAGGGCCCGCTCGTGGGATTCGGCAGCGCCTGGGTCGTCAGTTGCCCCGCAGACTGCGCCGGATACAGAATCTCCGAATCCGGAATGGCGCAGCCGGTCGCACCACCCGTCGGATTTGCCGTGGTCCAGCGCACTTGCCACACCGTCTGGATTCGCCCCGAAGTATCGATCCCGATCGCCGAGTCGACGATCGTTGGGTCCTGCAGCCAGGTCACCGCGCGCTTCCACACGTCCAGGTAGAACACATACAGCCCCGCCGCTTTCGGCAGGTATTGGGTCATGCCGGCAACGCCTGTTCCCGCCGCCGGCAGATACGGCTGCTGCGTAAACAAAATCGCCGGGCTCGTGCTTACCGTCGGCGGTTGCGGTTGGGGCACGCCCGAGAGCTCCTCCAGCGCGGGGTCCCATGTTCCCGGCGGCAGGCCATGGTTCTCCGCGAGCAGGCCGTCCACATACATCCGCCCCAGCCCGATGTTCACCACCCACGGCGTGACCGGGCTCGTCTGCGAAATGTAAAACGCATCCGGCGTGGTCAGCGGATACGCCGCCCGCCCCATCGTATCCAGCGTCCCCGCCTGGATGCGCCGCGCCATCTCGGCCAGAAATTCATTCCAGTCCGCGTCCACCTGCACGCGTCCCTGCGGCATAACTACCGACGAATAATCCTTGAACGGATTGAAGGTGTAACGGCTGTTATCGAAGCTCACGGCGTACTCCTATTCTTTTTCTTGCTAGATCTTCCGGATCGTTGCTGCGGGTCGCACCGCCTGCCGGTCCGGTTTTTCCAACTCAGGCCTTTGTTTTTGGCTCACGTCTGGTACACAATTCCAAACTCCATGCCGACCGGCACATACTCCTGCAGCCGAATCTGCAAATCGCTCTCGCGCTGCGGGGCCATCACAAAGTGGTACGCGCCCATCTCGCTGCCGTCGTCGGCTCCACGCCGGATCGAATTGTCGGTGCACGCCATCAGCTTCAGATATCCCGGCTGCCCGTAGAGCGTGGTCACAAACGCCGGAAACACGCCCGCGACGGCCTGGTGCACGCACTGGTACTGCGCCGGAACCACCGCCCGGAATGGCAGAAAGCTGAAGCGCACGCATCCCTGCTGTCTGCGGTCGGCCACCAGCCCCGGCGTTCCTCTCCTGTCGTCGTCTGCCCAGAAGATGCAGTCGCTCACATACTGGAGCACGCTGGCATGGACGCGCCCCACCACCGTGCATCCATTCATCGTGAGGGCCGCGCCGCCGCTCTGGTTGACCGTCGCCGTATCCACCGCCGCATACGCCGTATTGCCTGGGCCGGTCGCGTCCACAATGCAATTGGTCAAAGACACGGTCGCCAGCGGATTCGACTGTATGCCTCCGAGGATCGAGCCGGTCGCGGTCAGCGCCACCGCATTCGCCGCCAGTTGCAGCACCGGAGCTTTTGCCTCGGCCGCCTTCTGCGGCTTGCCGCCGTTGGTTGCCGCGTCGAACCCCCACCCCGGAACCAGCGTGCAATCCGTCAGCGTCAACTCGGCCAGCAGATTCTCGGTGCCGCTCGGCCGCGCCAGCGGAACATTCAGCAGCGCCGGTGCTTTGGCGGGCGGCTTGAAGGTCGCCTGCGCCGCCATCACGATGCCGTTCAGCAAGAACTGGCTGCCTGCATCGCCCGTCACCGTCAACGCGCCATCCAGTAGCAGGGTCTGCACGGTCTCGTCCGCCGAACGCAGCTCCAGCGTCGTATTTGCCGGCAGGTCGACCGAAAGGGCAGTCGTCATGGTCACGCTCGCGCTTACAAATGGGAATTCGTTCGCGGCCAGATCGACCGTGTCGCCGGTTGCCGACTCGCCCGAAATCTCCACCGCCACCGCATTGCCCAGGGCCAGCAGCCCCACCGCGTAGGTCAGGGCATCCTGCACGCCCCCAAAGCGCGGATCGGGGAAGGGAACCACGTATGCAGGGTTCGTCACCGCGAATGGGCTTGCCGTGGTGTTGCGCGCATATTCGCCTCCGCCCATATTCGCGTTCGCGCCGTAGTACCAGGACGCGCTCAGTTGCTGGCCTGCGTACTTGTCCGCCAGCGCCAGCCGCCCCAGCTCCGGATCGACCAGGACCACGTATTCCGGATTCGCGAACGGCCCGGCGAGCGGCGAACTCGTCGAAAGATTCGCCCAAGCGCCATCTTTTCCGGCCAGGTCCGCCACTCCTATCTGGTATGGGTTCAGCAGTTGCTTATTCAGATATAGCGCCAGGCTCGCACCCTGCCCGTAGTACGCAGCCCCCACGCCCTGGCTCAGGTCCGCGCACAGCGCCCGCCGCAGCAGCCGGTCGGGAACGTTCGCCGGGCCCGCCGCCGCAGCAATCTGCTCGCCTTGCGAGATTGCCCGGTGGAACAGAGGCACGTCCTGGTTGAGCGCGCTGAAGCGGAAGCATTGAGTGTTGCCCGGCGCCATCGCCGTCAGCGGCGACTGGGTGACGCTATACGCGCCCAGCGACCACAGAAACACAGCAATGTTCTGGATGTTGTACTGCCCGTGCCCATTCCATTTGGTCGAATCGATCCGCCGCACATCCACCTTGTGCGCCGTCGCGTCGAAACCCGTATCTATATATACGCCCGGTTTCCAGTTCCGCAGGTTGGGCGCATAGTAGTTTCGCGGCCGGATGTGCTTCATGTACTGCGTATCCGCCAGCACCTGAAACTCTTCCTTCGCGTGCGCGCCCCATCCCGTCGCATCGCGCGCCAGTTGCTCGATCACCAGGATGGTTCCCTTGCGCCGCCGCAGCGAGATCGTCTCCGCCACCTCCGCCCGTGGATTGTCCACCGCCGGCGCAATCCCCGTCACCGATTGGTACCCGATCAAATCGCCGATGTACGGAATCACCCACTGCGCGCAGGTCTCAATAAACTGATCGTCGTAGAGCTGGTCCAGGTCGTACGCCATCGCATTCAGTTGTTCGCTCACTACCAGCAGCAGCGACTCCAGCGGCCCGCGCGCAGCCAGCGTCTGCAGCAGTTGCAACTCGGCCAACTGATCGCTGGAGAGCGTCTGCTGCATCGCCTGCATCTGCAACAGGGCTGTAAGCTGCGCCTGCTGCGCCGGAGTCAGCAGCGTCTGCGCGCTGGCAATCTGCGCGTCGCGCACGCGGTACACGGCCGGCAATAGCTGGAACAGATCGATCGCGCTCATGACCTTGTCCTCATGACATCGTCCCCAGAACTACGTTGATCGGATTCGGATCGAGCACCAATATCTCCGCCGGGCTCGGCTGGGCCGTCAGCGATGCCACCGGCACAAACGGGCAGATCCCGTTATTCGCCGTCGTGCACGGCCGCTCGAGCGGCGGCGAGATCGCCTGCAAACTCCACGCGTAGTACGCCGCTACGGAGAACGCGGCGCTGCCAATGTCTCCCGCCTGGCTGGTCGCCACCACCGTTGGCGGCGACACGTTCACCGCAATCACGCCCGCCACTCCCTGGATCAGCGCCGCAAGCTCGTCCGCATACACGCCCTGCCCGAACGTCCGGTTGGCAAAGCTGTAGGTCGTCTGCAGCAGCTTCGTCACCGCTGCCTCCACCGCCGGCTGGCTGTATGCGGGGTCGTACATAATGTCAGCATTGAAGCCGAATGTCGTCTCGTAGAACGACTGCACATTCACGGCGACGTTCGGATTACCGTAGTTCTCCAGCGACAAAATCAAATTGCTCCAGGTCTGGCTGGTGGGCAGCAACTGCGTCCCGCCCGACGCCGCCACGGTCAGCCATATCCCGCGATAGGTCCCGGCCGGCACCCACATCGCCGTCGCCTTCGCAATCCCCGGATACGTCGCCGCAAAGTTCTGGTAGTCCGCAAGCGATACCGCCCGTCCCAGAGTCAACACGCTCAACGGCGCATTCGTGCGTATGTCCTCCGCCGACTGCGCGTCCTGCCCGCCGGTTGCAGCCTGTGGATTCGTCACCCCGCTGACGCCCACCGGCCGGTCCACCAGCGTCGTGATTGCTCCCGCCGCCACGTTCCCCGCGGACCCAATTCCCACCCGGTAGCTCGCCTGAATGTTGTTGGTCCCGGTTGGCAGCGTCGCTCCTTCCACCCCATCGCCGAACGTCACCTGCGCGATCCCTCCCGGCAGATTCAGCGTCGTATACACCTGCGCGGTCGGCGCCTGGTCATAGAGCGTCGTAACTCCCGTCCAGCTCGCGCCGTTCGCGCTCACCGTCAGTGAGCTCAGGCTCCCGCTCTGCGTCGGCGCGGAGACATAGGTCAGCGGCGACTGCTTCAGCTTGAATTGCTGGTTTGGCGTTGCAGCCGACCCGCTCCCCAGCAGCTCCGTCACCGGCGACCCGGCCGTCGCCGCGGCCACATTCGCATTTACCGTCGTCGCCGTGCGGTCGTACACGTTCCATAACGGCGCCGTCAGTTGAATCTGCGTCCGCGGAAACCCTCCATCCGTCTCCAGGGTCACGTTCGCCACCAGCGCATACTCCTGCACCACCGGGTCGTTCGTGCCTGCGGGCGTCAGCGTGAAGTACCCCAGCGGCGTGGCTGGCTCGGTCGCCCACGCCGGATTGATCGTGCCCACCCTCCCGGTCGCATCCGCAACCACCAGCGTCGGCATCATGGCCGCACCCGCGCCGGTTCCGCTCCATCCCGGAATGCTTCCCGGCTCCGGCCCGCCCGTACTCCCCGGCACAGGCGTGTTGATGACGCTGTTCGGCGGCTGCAGCAGCGTCATCACCTGACCCTGCGTGAGCGCGATGGGCTGGGTCGGCGCATCGTTCGGATAGAACCACACCACCGGCCGGGCCGGCGTGCTGCCCGCCGGACTCTGCGGAGTGTTTACCGTCAGCTTCGGGTTGTTACCCGTAATCGCCACCGCGCTGACGCCCACCAGATCCGGCCGCAGCACCTCCAGGTCCACCAGCGTCCCGTACAACGGATGGTCCAGCGGCTGCTCCGCCACCGGCAACAGCTCGCTCTGCGCCAGCGCCGCCGTCGACCGCGTTTCCGCGTAGTAGCCGTTCGCGCCGCCAAGCGCAACATTGGTGTCCGTGGTGGCCCGCGTTACCCTCGCACTCATCGCATAGTCGGAGCGGGAAACAGTTGTAACCGCAGAGAACCTGTATAGATTTGTTTCTTGAATCGTCTCCGTGACTGTGGAGCCGTGGCCATGACTGCCGTGCGGCGGGGTGTGATGGATCGTTTTCTGGAAGGCCGCCGTCAGGATCATCCAACCTCCAGCCGTAAGCTTTGAGTAGACGGAATCGAGATCGACCAGGCTCGCAGAAGCAAGATCGGCCGGAATGGAATTCGACGCCGTCCCGAATGTCCACTCGTTATTGCTGATCAGGGTTCCCAGGTGAGTTTCCGCCTTGGCTGTGAGCATCAGCGGATTCAGAGCGTTGTACCCGAACAACGACGCCCGCTGCCGCAATGCATACACCCGCGGATTCGCCTGCGACGGTGCAGCCGCATTTGCACCCAGCGGCTCCGCCCACGTAATCAGCGTTCGCTGATTCACGCTGTCAGGCTGCACGGAAACGATATGGCAAAGGTCCCACGCTGTACTGCTCACATCGTTCAGCCGCTCGTCACCCACAATCAAAATCGCATCGCCCGGATTGAGCTGCGTATTCGTCCCCGCCAGATACGAACTCGTCTGCCCCGCGACTGGCACCCACGGAAAGCCGGTCTGCACCGGCAGCGCGTTCCAGTCCGGCTTGGCCAGGATGTCCGCCGAGGTCTGGAACGCTTGCGGCGTCTGCCCCTGCGCCGGAACGCTCTGCACCTGCGTCCCTGCCGGTATCGTGATCGCCGCCGTGTTCGGGTTCGCCGGCAATCCCGTGGCCGCGCGCAACGTGAACGCCACATACGTCGACGCCGCCACTCCCGGCGATGGCTGATACCCGATCAACCGGCTCAACTGGGTCAGCGAATACAACTGCGTCGCGGTCCGCAGGTAGCTCTCGTTCGCCAGCCGCTCCTGGTAGAACGTCAAAATATCCAGCACGACCGCGGTTGCATCCAGAAACGCAATCGACAGATCATCGTCATCGCGCGTCTTCAATCCCGCCAGCGCCGGATACTGCGAGCTGGACAGCCGCGCCAGCATCGACTCCTTGAACGACGCCCAGGTGCCGGTACGGTACGCGATCGCCGGCAATCCCGGCAGGTTCGATTCGCCCTGCGGCGTCTGAACCGAGATTCCACCGCAACATCCGCACTCGCAACCCGCTCCGCCGCTGCAACTCATCGCGCCCTCACTTTCCGCCCTGCATATTCAAGGTCAGTTGCCCGTTCGCCGGCAGGCTGGGGTCGTTCGCCAGCCGCGCCACCTGGAACGCTCCCATCTTGATCTCGCCCGCCAGGATGTAAACCTGCGTCGGCGGCGTGGTCAGCGGAACGCCCTGCGGCTGGAACACTGTCGCCGTCACCGTCGTCACCCCAGCCACCGAACGCGCCGCGGTATAGATGGGGCTCAGGTACACGCTCTGTCCCAACTGGAAATTCGCCGGCGCAAACACGCCCGGCTGTCCGTTCGGCTGCGTGCCGGCGCCCAGCACCTGTTCCAGCGCCTGCTGCACCTGCGCCTGGAAGTACGCCGGATCGACGCACACCGTCAGCGCGATCGTCAGCGAAACGTAGTCCGGCCCTTCCAGCTTCAGGTCCTGCCCGGCCAGCCGGTACTGGTTCACGTACTTGGTCAGCGACTTCAGCGTCGCCTGGTTCAGCGCGCCGCCGCCGGCCGGCTCCGCCGCGTCGAACACCGTGTACCAACTTCCCGTCCAGCGCAGCGTCGCCGCCGCGTCCGCAATCTGCGGGTAGCCTTCGGTCACATTCACATAGTCCTGCATCGTCACCGCGCGCTCCTGCGTCAGGAACGCCTGCGGCGCGCGGCGCTGAATCTGCGCCGTCGTCTCCGGGTCCACGCCTCCCGTCGCCGGCAGCGGATTGGTGCAGCTTACGATCCGCGGATCTCCTGCAAACAGCAGCAAGCTCTCCGCGCCCACATTCCCCGCTGTGCCATTGCCAATCCGGTACTCCGCCGCAAACGCGGTGTTCGACGCCGGCATCATCCCGTTGGTCCCGTCGCCGAAGCGCAGCGTCGCTGTCCCGTCGGACTCGATCTCGACCACAAAATTCGTATCCATCGGCCCATCCGCCAGCAGGTCCGGAGCGGCTGTCCACGTCGCCGTCGCGCCGTTCAGCTCGCTGGTCAGCGCAATTTCCGGCACCGCGGCTGCCGGATCGTAGTTCATCAGGTCGTAGGCCGACAGCGCCGGATTCGGCTGCTCCTCAAACGTCACTACCCGCAGCATCGAAGGCGTCGCCGCAAACACCGCCTCCGCCGTCGCCAGCGACACATTGCTGTACTGCGTCAGCACCGCCGGCAACTGCACGCCGCCCACCGCCCCAAACGGCGACTTGTACAACAGCAGCACGTTGAACTCCGTCGGCTCGGCCAGATTGCCCTGCGTCAACACCGCAAACAGCGGCGGCCACGTCGCGGTGTCGGTCGGCTGCACCGTCAGATATGGAGCCAACGTGTCTTCATCCAGCAAATTCACCGTGCCCAGGTTCAGCAGCATCGTTGGGTCCGTCGCGACCTTCCCCGGCAACCCCGGCGCCGCCGCGCTCGCCACGATCAGCTCCGACTGTGCCGCGATCTGGTCGATCGCCTGCGCCGGGGACGTGAGATTCGCGAACGTCTCCAGCACCACCGGCGTTACTCCGGGCGGACTGAAAACCACCTGCAGCGTCAGTGTCTCCGGATTCAGCGCCGTCGCCGGATTCAGCGTCGCCAGCACGCCAAACCATTGCGGCCACTGCGCCACGTCATTCGCGCCCAACATCAGCGCCGTGTATCCGTTGCTGTCCGGCAGGCTCACCAGCCCGTTGGTCACTAACGCCACCGCCGCGGTGGTCACCGGACTGCCCGCAATCTCCAGCGGGACCGCCTGCGTCACCGGACTGTCCGGCAGTTGCGGCCGGTAGCGCACAGGCAGCGGCGCGGGCTGCGCCGGTGTGCATCGGTCCGCGCCCGCCTGCGGCGGCTGAAAGAGCGTCGGCTCCGGCACCAGCGGCAGCGGCTCGGCCGGCATCGACAGCCCGTGGTCCGCCAGCACCACGTTCCCCATCGCTACGCTCACGTTCGTCAGCGTGGTCAGATCGCCCGTCGCTGCCAGGAAGGTCGATGACAAACACAGCGGCGCGGGCAGCGCATCGTCTGCCGACCACTGGATCTCCGTCACCGGTTGCGGCTGCTGCGTGCCGTTCACAATCGCCGCGCCGGTCACGTCGAACAGCGGGTCTACCAGCGGCTGCCCCTGCCCGTTCACCGTCGTCACCGCGGTCAGCCGCACCGCGTACCGGTGGCGAATGTCCGCGTCCGCCGCCGCGCCCGTCTGCGGCCCCATCGCTTCCTTGAAGATCAGCACATCACCCGCTTGCAGGTTCGGGTACGAGCCTTGCAGCGTCGCCTCGGTTGCTCCCTGCGGCAGGCAGCAGTTCAAATCTCCCCATGTATAAAAATTGATCGTGTTCAACTCAGGAAATAAATTCGCATCCTGCATCGGCTGGAACACCACCACGCCCGCATCCACCGCGGCCTGCTCGTTGCCCAGCAACGTCGCGGGCGCTCCTGGAGTGATGGTGTAGAACCGCGTCACTGTCCGGTCCATAAACACCGGCACCGCGACACTCACGCACACAAAGGCACGCGCATTGGCGCCATCGTGTACGCGGTAGTCCACCAGCAGCGCGTGCCGGCGCAGCGAAATCCGGCTCCGCGCCGTAAGCAGGTAAGCCTCCGTCGCCACCGCGTCCTGCTGGTAGCTCAATTGGTCGCCTACATACGCCACCAGCTCCGCCAGCACCACGCCCAGGTCCGCTTCGGTTGCGGCGCCCCAGTTCGGCAGCAGTTGATTCATCCGGTCCAGCAGAATCTGGCGGAAGCTGCCGTAGTCCTTCGCCAGGTAGTTGATCGGCGGTGGCGTGGGCGGCTCCGGTGCGCAGTCCGGCGCCGGCGGCTTGCAGTCGAAGTAGGGCCCGCAGTCAACCTTGAAGGAGAACGTCACCTCCGCCAGTTGCGGATCGAACCCGTCCAGCACCTCCGTCACCGCGAACCCGTCCCCTTCCGCGCTCTCAATGCTGTTCACCAGGCTCAGCGTGTATGGCGAGAAGTCGCCCGCCACGCTCGTCGTAATCTCGAGGACCAGGCTCGATGGCCCCTGTGCCTTGATCGATGCCGCCGTAATCCCGGTGATGCTCTCGCCGCCTGCGATCAGCACATTGTCCGTGGTCAGGTTCTGCGGCACCGGCTTCAGGCAATGCAGCTCCAACTTGCGTTGCCCCGCCAGCGTCGTCGCATCCGGAATCTCCAGGTAATCGATCCCGTTCAGGGACGGATGGGTCAGGACCGCCGCTCGCCGGTTTTCATCGCAGCACGCGTAGATCATTGCGGACCTCCATAGATGAAGGTCTGCACCTGGGTGACGCCCGTGTTCAGCGGCGCGTACGTCACCGTCACCGTCAGCGTCGACTCCACTGCCGATGCCGTCACCGAGATCACCTTGATGTATCCGCTCAGCCACTTCTGCAGCGCGCCCTGCACCGTGAACTGCGTCGCCGCCGCCATCTCCACGCTGTTCGGCGCAAACGGCAGTTGCAGCAGCCCGCTGCCGAAGTCCGGCAGGTTCACCCGCTCACCCGGCGACGTAAACAACACCTGCTCGACCAACTGGCGCAGATAATCCGCCAGCGGATCGAGCGTCCGGCCGCGTCCATCGAATTGGTAGGGAAAATTGACGTTCATTTCAGTCCTCAGGCCGCGCCCATCGAAGTCCTCACGTTGCCAGCGCCAGCGTCTGCGCCTGCACCGGAAGCAGCGGCGTACCCGTCGGCACGCACACCGACACACCCGTCATAATCGCCACCGGCTGGCCTTGCGAAAGTACCTGGGTGGCGCCCACCACCCACTGAGCGGTCACGCACGGCCCATTGCCCGCGGGCGGAACGAACGCGCATCCCGCCACCGTGTAGGGCGCGGCGATGGTCGCAATCGGCATCCCGGACACGAACACGCAGGTGCTCGGCACCGTCGGCATCGCCATCCCTCCGTGCGAACACATCACCACCGCGCCCATATGCAAAATCGGTCCCGGCATCTTGCCTCCTCCGCCGACTCGCTAACTCGCCGGCTTGCTGACTGGCTGCTTCTTCACGGCCCCACCACCGTCAACGCGCTCACATTGATCGCCACTGCCGGGCCGATCAGCGTAATCGTTGCGCCCTGCCCATTGGAAATGTAGATTCCGGTCTCATTGATCACGATCATGGCCCCGCTCGCTCCCTTCAGCACGATCCCGCCCGTTGCCGGCGTCGGCGGCCCATCCGACAAAATCAGCGAGTTCTGTCCCGTCGTCTGCAGCACGATGTTCTGTCCCGGTGGAATCGCGGGAGGCGCAATCGCCAGCGCCGGCACGTCCGCCGCGGTCCCCCAGAACCCCCCGCTCCAGATCGGGTAGTCGGGGTTGCCCTGCTCAAACTCAATCCACACCGACGAGCCGATCGGCGGAACGATAAAGCACCCTGCCTGAATCCCCGCCGCCGGCACGCACGGCATCGCCCAGCTCGAAGGCGTCTCTCCCAGCACGTCCGGGACCTGGGCCATGATCCGCCCCATCTGCATCGGATCGATATTTACCAGCACCGTCCCCCGGAACTTGCCGAAGTGCTGCGCCGGCGGCGTCGGATTCGCGCTCATGGGCTCACCGTTGGGACCGTCGACACCAGTCCATTCCGCGTCAGCGTAAAGCTCTGCTTGTACTCGCCCCGCTTGATCTTGTGGGTCACGCTCTTCACGTAATACAGTCCGTCAAACGCCTGCCCGGCTCCGCGCACGCCCACCAGGCTGCGCGCGTTCAGCACTCCCCCGTAGCGCACCACATCCAGCGAGCCCTCGCACGTCACCGCCTCCGAGCTGGCCGCGCCCGCCGCCAGTCCCGTCATGATCGCCTGCGGAATCGACAGCTTCGACAGGTTGTTCTTGAACGCCGCCAGGTCGGGCGGCATCAGGTTCGTCGGCAGCGGCTGAATCGCGCCCAGCGGCGGCTGCAGCGGATCGATCGGAGGAATCGGCACGGGCAGGCTCACGCCCAGCTCCTGCACGTACGTGAACGCGATCGGGATCCTGCACTTGTCCTGCTCGAACGAGAAGTGCATCGACTCCACATTCGAGTACGCATCCATGTCCGCATTCAGCGCGGGCTGCACCGGCCCGATCTTCACCTGCGGTCCCCAATACGCCGTGCTCGTCCCCGGCACCGGCCCCGCGGCGATAAAGAACACATACCCGACCTCGGCCGCCAGCGCCTTGATGTAAGTCAGGTCCGTGCCCTGTTGCGCCGGAATCTGCTCGATCGGCAAGGAAATATCGAACAGCAGGCTCGGAATGATCGCCGGCAGCACACCGAAGAACGCATACTTCGCCAGCAGCAGCGCCACGCGCGCCTCTCGCGGGCACGCCGGAAACGGAAAGCCGCTCCAGTTCGACTGGTCCATCAGCGCCGTCAGGTCCTTCCCAAACAGAGTCAGCGTCGAGTTCGATCCCTTGTCGCCCGGCGCAATCTCGTTCTTGGTAATCACGCCGTCGATCAGCACATTGGCCACGCCGTTCACCGTCGCCACCAGGATGCAACGCATAAACAGCAGAGGCATTCCGCCAGTCAGCAGGAACAGCAGGTTCAGCGGGGAATTCTTGTCCACGCTGAACACCAGTTGGAAGCCGCTCTGCCCCACGTCTTCCACCTTCACCTCCACCGACGCCAGCGCCTCCAGCACCGTGCTGGGCACCGGCACGGCAACCACCGGACCCATCATCAGCGTGAATTGGACGCTCTTAAGCAATGCTGCCTCCCGGCACGCCCTGCGGCGTCGTAATTGCCAGCACCGTGCCCGGCGTCTCCAACTCGCACGGATTCACCGCACCGTTCGCGTCGCAGATCAGCCACGCCATCAGCGGATCGCCGAGGTACTTCGCCGCGATCAAATCCAGGCGGTCGCCGCTCTTCACCGTGCAGGTATTGATGGTTGCGTAGTTCGGCGCGCCCGGCTGCGGGACAATCCGCCGCGCCAGGTATGGAATCACCTGCCCGTTGGGCGCCGTATACTGCAGCACGCTCGACCCGTAGTAGCGGCTGTCCGTCGGAAACGTTACCTGGGGCACAACCCCCAGCATCATCATGGCCTGCAATGGATAGTTCACGGCAATCCTCCCAGTCCCAGCGTCGTCAGCGCCGCCGTCGCCGCCCGCGCGGCCAGCGACTCTTTGTTTGTCAGGTACGCCATAAACAGCCGTCCGCCCGGATGTTCAAAGCCAAGATCGTCCACGCTCAGCACACGCATTCCCAGCGACACCTTTGCCCGGATCGGATTCAGGTTCGGATCGAACGCCTCCTCCGTAATCGACAGGTCGGTCAGCCGCACCGGAATCACCCGGCTGCTGCTCCACACAAACAGCGTCAACGGCTGCTCCAAAGGAATGATCTCCAGCGTCCCCGCATTCGCCAGCGCATCGTCCGACATCAGCGTCTCCACCGTCGGATTCACCAGCATCTCAAGTTGCGCCAGTTGCGGATGCAGCCCATACTGCGCCGTCACCGGATACTGCGTGGGAAACTCCAGTTGGTCGGTGGCGTCCATTTCCGCCTCCAGCTTGATCGTCTCGATCGCGGGCCCGCGCAGCCGCAGCGCATCCACGCGCACGCCATCCGCACCGCCCGGCACCGCCTGGATCTGCAGCGACCGCGAGAGCGAGTCGGGATTGTATTGCAGCGCAATCACGCTCATCACAATCGAGGTGTCCGGGTCCATCGTCACGATGCCGCCCTTAACCAGCCGCGGAGCAATCGGCAATGCATAAGATGACATGCTCTGTTCCCCTCTGTGCTGCTTTGACAACTGGTTCAATCGAGCGATTGGCCCAAAGGACCGCTGTGGGCGATCCGCATTCTAGTGGACTGTGGCAAGCTCCTCACCCTCCGTCACCGGTTTCGTTAGAGGCGCTCCGCTGGCATCGACCGCCTTGTCCCTCGTCGTTCGCCACTGATTGGCATCCGTATCGTAGAACGCATCCTTCACCGTCCAGCTCATCTTCACCAGGCGCCTCTCCGCTTCCTTGGCCCTGGCCTTCGTCTTTCCCGGCGGTAAGGGGCGTTTGTCGTAAATCGCATGGACCTCGTAGTGATACGAGTGATAGTTTTTCGGGTCGGCCGTCATCTCCTCCAACTTTTTCTCCACCTTGCCATACATCCTCTGGTTGGCCCCATTGGTGATCGGCATCAGGTTTTCCCACTTCGCATGTCCGCCAAATTCGTTGTGGATCAGGTGACCCCGAACATAGCTCTCTTCGTCAAGCCGGTATCCCAGTTCTGTCCATGCATCCGGGTCGGGCGGGTCGGTACTCTCGCCCGACGTTTTGGTGCCGTCGGTGGGCAGTTTCGTGCTCAGGTATGCCTCCGCCCAGTTCGCAGCCCCATACATGTGCCGCGGCTTGGCATCCAGCGTCTTGCTCTCCGGAGGGTTCTTGGACCTGAGGCTGTTCATCAGCTTCGTCAACTCCACAAAGTTGTCATAGCTCTTGCCCTTGGTCGCACTCGTCGTCACTCCTCCGGACTTCCACTTCAGCCCTTTCACCAGGCCCATCGCCTTGTCGGTCTGCCCCTTGCTGGCTCCGTGCGCCTTCAGAAAGTTCAGCAGCGAGGTCTTGGTGCTCTGCACAAACACCTCGGGATGCTCGCCGTCGCCTTCCACCGAGAGCTCGTGCTTCTCATCGCCAAAGTCAAACTCCGCCGGCTTCGTCCACCAATCCTTGATTGCGTCCAGCCTCTCCGTAAACGCCGCCTTGCCCGCCTCCCACAGCGGCTTCGCCCGCTCCACGATGAAGTCCAGCACCTTGCCGATGACGTTGTCGATGGGCGTGCGAATCTTATCGATAATCTCGCGAATCGACTTCCCGATACCCTCGATGTGGAGCTGCCCGGCGATGAACCGCAGCAGCAGCGGGATGGTATTGGCTAACGCAGTCTCGATCTTCTGCGCCGCGGGATCGATGAGGCCGTCCACAATATCGGACAGTGCGTCCACCACCGAATCGATCAGATCCTTCAAATCCGAAGCCTTGTCAATGATGAAAACGATGGTTTCGTAGATGCTCTGCACCGCCTGAATAAACTCGCCCACCGGGCTGGCCAGCTTGGCCACCATCTCAATCCCTCGTTCGACCAGCTCCTTCGCCACCCAGTCCCTCAGGCTCGCCACCAGCGTGTCATAGATGCTGTTCGCCTTCTCCAGGATCATGTCCTTGATCGCGGTGAAGCCCTCCTTCTGCACCCGTGTGAGCACCTTGCCGGAAGTCTCGAAGAAGTACACCGCCGGCTCACCCAGCTTCTCCACCAGTTGCGGACGGCGCTGTTCGTAGGTAAGCCCGAGCACCTGAAGAATCAGCTTCAACATGCTGCCGAACGTGAAATCCTCGGGCATGGTGACGCCCTTGATATCCAGCTCCTCGAATATCCACTTCTTCAGGCCATCTCCCAGATGCGTCAGGATGTGCTGGCCGAAGCTCCTGAATCCCTGCACCACCGCCCCAAACAGATGTTTGGCGAAGTCTATCGGACCCGTCACAATCCGCCCGATCACACTGCCAACCCTCTTCAAGAAGGCCCACACCTTCCGGCCCGTGTCTCCAAACACCGCCAGGGCCGCCTCCATGATCAGCTCTTCCACCTTGTCCGCGATCGCTCTTGCCAGCTCGAAGAGTTTGTCCAGCGGTTCGCTGAAGATCTCTTTGATGCGCTCCCATGACCGTATCGGGTGCCATCCGCTGACTTGATCCCAGGCATTGGAAAGCAGGTCCGAGAAGTAATCCTCGGTCAACCCGAGTTCCCGCACCTTACCCAGCAGCCATTGATAGGCCGCTTCGAGCGCTTTGCCGACCCGCTTCAGTTTTTCGAGGATCACACTGCCAATCGGACCGAGGAGCTGCAGCACCGCCTCAACGAACGTCCAGGCGTTGCGGTCGACATCCCTGTCTTCGATCAGGTCCTTGCCAATAATGAACGAGAACAGGTCGTAGCCCGGCAAGTCGTGGATCTTGTCCAGCAGCCAGCTCACTCCGGGAAGGTCGCGCCCCGACCACGACCGCTGCACCGTCCGCGCCGCCGGCTTGGCTATATGCAGCCCCGTGACGCGTCCGCGTTCGGCTCCGCCGGTCTGCTGCACCACGTGGGTCAGCTCATGCGCCAGCAGGTGCCGCCCCTCGGTCGTCTGGGGCGCGTACTTGCCCGGCGCAAACACCACCTCCGAGCCCACCGTGTACGCCCGAGCGTTCAGCCTCTGCGCCGACTCGCCCGCCCGCGCATCCGTATGCAGCCGCACCCGCCCAAAATCGAACCCGATCCGCGACTCCATCTCCCGCCGCGTCGCAGGCTCCATCTCCCGCCCGGGCGACCGCAGCACCGAATCCACCTCCGCCGATCCGGTGTGCTTTGCCTCCGCCCGCTCCGCCTTGCGATGTAGCGTCAGCTCTTCTTTCTTGGTTCCCTCGTGTGCCGTCGCACCACGCCCGGCTGCCGGGTGCCCCCCATCTCGCTTTTGAGGCGCGGGTTCATGAACCACCGGCTTCTCCACCAACTTCGGCCCCGCCTTCTTCTCCGGCGGCGCATGTTTCCCTTCCGTCTGGGGCGTATAGCTCAGCGCCACCGCCGCACCGCCTGCCCCACCCTCCCGCGCCACCTTCACGCTCAGTCCCGGATGGATCCCATCCAGCGCAATCGACGCACTACCCGCCGTCCCCTTGCGGCCCGCTGCCAGCACCGCCACCACGCCCGCCGCGGCCGCACCCGTCACCACTATCCCCGACGCGGCGCCGGCGGTGACCTTCGCAATCGCGGCGCGTCCTTCCGCCGACGCCAGCAGCGCCTGCCCAACCTGCGTTGCCGCATCTTCATGCAGTTCCGCCGGCTTCCTCTGAATCCCATCGAATCCCTTCGCCGCCAGCGACCACCCCGGCGCGCTTCCCCCGCGCATCACCGTATCCGCTACCCGGTCCGCCTCCACCTCGTGCGTGTCGCCCGGCTTGCTCACACGCACGCCGCCGCCCATCCTCGCGCTCGAGGATTTGCCCACATCGGCTTCCAGCGCGAATGCTGCCCGGCTCATCTTCGCACCCCTTTGCTCACCTTGCCTGCCGCACTCCCATTCCGCCCAATCGCCCGCGCCACGCTTCGCCCCAAACCGCGCGCAGCCGACGGCCCATCGCCCAGCGGCATCTGTCCCAGGCGCAGCACCGGCGTCCTGCGCGAACCCTGCATCTCCGCCCGCGCCGCCGGGTCGGCCAGCACGCGCGCCAACTCGCCGCGCAAGCCATCCACAAACGCCGTCCGCGCGGCCGGGTCCATCCCGCGCAGCACCAGCCGGTCGATGGTCACGTTCACCCGCGCGCCTTTGGCCTCAATCGGGCTCATACCCACCCCCGGACTTCCATCTCCGCGATCGGCCGTTCCGTCTTGATTGCCTCCAACTGCGCCGCCTGCAGAATGTGCTCCATCGCCACCGGGGCCTTCGCATCCGCCGCCAGAAACGCCGCATTCAGCGCAATGTTCCGGATGTTCCCGCCGGTCATGTTCAGCGCCGCCAGCCGCCCGTAGTCCAGCGCCCTGGTCGGCGTCCGCGCCGGAAACACCCGCGCCCAGATCTCCTGCCGCTGCGGAGCGTCCGGAAACGGGAAGTCTACCGTGAACCGGAGCCGCCGCTGGAAGCTCTTGTCCAGCGTCGACTTCATATTCGTTGTCAGGATCGCCAGTCCCAGAAAGCTCTCCATCCGCTGCAGCAGATAGCCCACCTCGATATTCGCGTAGCGGTCGTGCGAATCCTTCACCTCCGCCCGCTTGCCGAACAGCGCGTCCGCCTCATCGAACAGCAGTATGCACCCGCCCGCCTCCGCCGCGTCGAACACCTGCTTCAGGTTCTTCTCCGTCTCGCCGATATACTTGCTGACCACCGCCGAGAGATCGATGCGATACAAATCCAGGTGCAGCTCCGCCGCCAGCACCTCCGCCGCCAGCGTCTTGCCGGTGCCGCTCGGTCCCGAAAACAGCGCGCTCAACCCCAGCCCACGCCGTCCGTTCGCCGCAAACCCCCACGTCTCATACACTGTCATCCGGTTGCGCGACTGCGCCGCCAGTTGCCGCAGCACCAGTGTCTGCGCCTCCGGCAGCACCAGGTCGTCCCACTTCGCGGCCGGCACAATCCGCTGCGCCAGCACCTCCAGCCGCGGGCGCGAGTGCACCCGGCACGCGTTCCACAGCTGCGTCCCCAGCGGCTCTGCGTCGTCTGCCGCAACCGACCCGGCAATGGCCACAATCGTCTCCGCGCTCAACCGGAACTGCTGTGCAATCTCGCCCAGTACCCCATCCGCCTGCTCAACCGCAGTTCCCGATCCGGCCCCCAGCGCATCCTGCCACAGTCGCAACTGCGCTGCCGGCGCCGGCTTGTCCACCTGGTGACACTCCACCGCACGATGCAGCCGCAGCGGCTCCCGGCTCGCAATCATCAACGTCCCGGGCGCGCGCTCCGCCAGTTGCTTCGCTGCAACACTTGGCGTCTCATTCCCCCACTGCAGCAGCAGCATCGCAGGCAGCAGCAGCCGCTCCCGCATCCACAGATGCAGAAACTGCTCCAACTCCGCTCCTGCAGCCGGTGTGTCCTCATGCCGCAGCACGTACAACTGCCGGCCGCTGCGATGGGCCACCAGCGACGCCACACCCTCCTGCCCCAGTTCGTCGTCGCCGCACAGGTGCACGATCCCAGATGCCCCATCCTTCGCGGTCGCATCGCGAAGGGTGGGAGAGTCATCCGCCTCCAGCCTGTGCAGAATCTCGTTCCCCAACCGGAAGTGATCGTCGTCCATCCACTCCGGCGGCGCCTTGCGGAACACGACATCCTCCAGCCGCGCATCGATGCGGTTCGTCCCCGCCAGGTAGTGCAGCACCCGCTCCTCAAGGTGCAGCGGCGCCGTTGTCAGCCCGTGTCCCGCCTCCAGCGAAATCAGACTCCATCGCCGCAACGGCGCCGTCGCCGCCAGCGCGCTCCAGTGCGGACTTGCCAGCGTCGCCATGGCCAATGAAAACGTGACCACGCTCCGCTGCCCGCCGGCCAGTTCCGCAACGCGCTCCGCCAGAGCTGAATCCATCTCCACGCCCGCCAGCAGCAACAGCAGCTCCCGCTCAAACGCGCTCAGCTCGAAGATCTCCGTCAGCGCCTCGATCGCCGTGCCCTCGCTCGTCTGCGGCACTACCGCCTCGCCATCGAGCCGCCGCCGCAGCGCGGCGAACTCCCCCACCAGAGCGCTCTGGTTTCTCTCCTGCCACGGAATCGGCTGCGCACTCGCTGCGCGTTCGGCCATCATGTCGTCACCATCGGTCCGGTAAATACCGGCGGATGCGCGCCCCAGTTCACGTTCACGATGCTGCTCACTCCATCCACGGTCAGCCGCGCCAGGTAGCTCGAGCCCGTCGGCAGGCTGGCCGGAAACGGAAACGTCAGTGACGCCGCCAGCGTCTGCCCCGGAGTGGCCGTGCCCGTGTCCGCCGTCGTCGCAACGTCGGCCGTCGCAAACTCCACCTGAAACTCATTGGCGTTCAGCCCCGACTCCAGCACCACCAGCGTCTGTCCATTCAGAAACGTCGCCGCGCCAAGTCCCGCGAACAGCACCGCCATCCCCGCCGTAAACGTATTCGCCGCCGTCAGCGTCACCACATTGTTCGCGACCGCAAACGCAGTAATGTCCGCCACTGTTCCTGGCGCGTTGCTCGGGGGCGGGGGGGCCGTGATCGTCGAGGTCACGCTGAAGAGCTTGCCCGGCGGTGGCGGCGCGGTCAGGCTGCTCAGAGTGAGCGCGACCGTCTGTCCCGCCCACGGGCTCGGCGTGACTCCCGCAATGGTCACCAGCACCGTCGACGCGCTGTCTGGATCGGCCTCCAGCGTCGCCGCCTGCGTCAGCGGCAGCGTCGGGGCCAGCGCCAGCACCAGCGCATTGGTCGTCTGCTGGATCAGCACATTGCCGGGCGTCGAATTCGGATCGACAATCTGCCCGGCGACCGAATAAATTCCCGGAGGCACGCCGTTCGGATACGTCGTCTGCGTTCCCACCACAAACGTGAACGACGTCCCAACATTGTTCGCTACCGTCACCGGAAACTGCACGCCCAGCTTCGCGTAGCTCAACACCACCTGGGTCACGCTGGACAGGAACTCGCCCGTCACCGTCACCACGTCGCTCAGCCCCGCCGCCGGCTGGTTGTTGGGCGGGGTCACCATCAGCAGCGACGCCGGCTGGATCGGGATGGCCTGCACATGCCGCCGTAGCACAGGCAGCGCCAGCGACGTGTTTCTTTGCGGCTGGAGCAGCACGACCGAAACCTGGAACGGAAACGTCGGCCGGTAGTCCGCCTTCAGCGCCGTCCACAACCACGCCATCTCCTCGCGCCCCAGCGTCGCCGGAGTAATCTTGATCATCTCTACCTGGTCGGCCAGCCCGCACGTCGCCAGCGCCGCACTCAGATTGTTCGTGCTCGCCAGATGGTTCAGCGCAAATGAAATGTCGCTGCGGCTGATAACCGGGTTCTGGTGAAACATCATCAGCGCGTAGCCCAGCAAACCCTCCGCCTGCCAGTCCGCCGTTCCGTACACCGTCAGCAGGTAATGCAGGTCCAGAGCCAGCGGCGGACACGTCAGCAGTGTCTTGCCGTCCGCGTCCAGCGACGGCAGTTGCACATTCCTCCACGCCGCGTTGTACGTCACCTGGTGCAGAAACAGATTCACCTGGTTCTCCGTCGCCGTCGGACTCGCAAACCGCGCCTGCACCAGGTCCGGCGCCTGCGCACTCAGCCCGATCGTCCCCCCAAACTGTGCCGACAGGTTGCTGTACATGTTCCCCAGATAGAACTGCAGCACCGCGGACACTCCCGAGATGGCCAGCGCATCGCTCATCCGGCCCTCCCGCTGCCGCGCCGCAAATACTCATCCAGCGTCTGCGTCTTCCGCGCCGGCATGGCCACCGGCCTCGGCGCCGCCGGAGGCATCGCAATCACCTCAATCCTGCCAATGTGGATCTGAATCTCGTCGCCCTGTCGCTCGGCCCGTGCCTGTGCCTGCCGCTCCATCCGTCGCTGCGCCATCCGTCCCGCCGCACCGGCCATTCCCGCCCCACTCTGCCCGGGTGCTCCATCCTTCACATTTCCCTGGTGAAGGGTGGGACGTAAGAGGCCTGCACTCTCCACTGCTCTGGATGCCCCATGCTCGGCGAAGTCGACCATGGGCTTACTTCCCCCGTCTCTTGCTCCAGCACGCGTGACGTCATCCTTCTGCAGCAACGCCTCAAACTCCAGCGTCTTACTCTCGCGCTGCCTCTGCGGCTCGGGCGCCCCATTCATCGCGGCCTCATCGCGATGTGCGGGATGTGCAACGCCGGGTGCCCCATCTGGGACACCTTCGTCGTTCTGAGTGGGAAGCACGAATCCAGCGCCCTCCGAACTCCGCCCCGCAATACTGTCCCGCACCAACGGCTCAAACCTGTCCTCATCCACCCGTCTCGGCGTTTCCCCCACTCTGGGTGCCCAATTTGAAGCAGCTTCACCATCACGAGCGGGGGTCGGCCTCGCCTCGCCGACCTGGCCGGGGGCACCACTCATCGGGGCATTTTCGCGCAGAGTGGGAGGAACAACGCCCGCCGCCCCGGCCACGCTCTGCTCGCTCACCACCTCGCCGCCCCACTCTTCTCTTCTTGCCCCAACCGCCGACTCCACGAACGGATGCACTCTCGTCTCCGGCCTCGCCGCCGCTGTCGCCATCCGCTGCAGATAGCCCCTCATGCCTCCACCATCTCCAGATAAAATTTCCGCCGCACCGGGCTCAGTGCCAGCACTTCCGCCTCGCTCCATCCGTACGCCCGCGCCAGCAGGTGCACATCCAGCAGCAGGCGCTTCGCCCGCCCTTCAAGCTCCGACCACAAAAACGACGCCAGCTCCAAGCTCTCTTCGAACGCCGCGCCGCACGCCGGGCATTTGAAGTCCAGCCGGACCTCGGCCAGCGGATCGGCCGCCGCCATCCGCTCGCCCGCCGCTTCTATCTCCTCTTCGCTCCACGCCGCCGCGTCTCCCGCAACCAGGCATAGATCCAGCAGAGACCGCGCCGCATCCACCTCGTCCGCCGCCTCTGCAATCCGAGCCAGGTCGCGGCTGGTCGGCAGCCGGAACGTCCGTCCCCCTATCGCCACTGCCTCTGCCGCCGGCGCCGCGCCCGTCGCTATCAGCGCGTGCCCGTCCACGTTGAACTCCAGTTTCTCTCCGCACTCGCGGCACGTCGTCCACCCGCTCAGCCGCGGTCCGAAGCACGCGCAGTGCAACTCGGCCAGCGCGCGGTTGCGCCGGCCCAGCGGCCAGTCCGCAACGCTCTCGTCGCGGGTCTCGGGGAAGGCGGTTTTTACTGCGAGCAGGCCCTGGTCGATCGGGTGCAGCGTCCGACCGCTCTCCCACAAGGCGAGGGTATCGACTTGGGTTAGCGTTCGCATCCTAGGTCGCCACAATGCTCAGCGTCGGCTCCGTCGGCTCGGTCACGCTGGTGTCGCGCTCCCAGCCTTCGTTCTCCAGCTTGATATGCTCGATCGCAATCGCATTCGCGTTCGCATCCAGGTCGGGCATGGCCTGGTACTCCGACACCCAGCAGCGATAGATCTTGTACGCAATCACCAACTGTCCCGCCTCGTTATAGAACTCCAAATAGATGTCCTTCCTGAAGTTCGCCAGCGAAACCTCCGTGCCCAGGCCCGATCCGAAGTTCCACACCAGCCCTGCCCAGTTGTGGAAGTTCAGGTCCTGCGTCAGCCCGCGCTCGAATGTGATCGGGTCATACTTGTTGTTCCCCGGCGACTTGCGCTTCGTCGAGGGATCGCCGCCGTTGCGGTGTTCCACCACCTCCGTGGTCCGCTTCAGCGCGCTCATCTTGCTTACCGCGGCCACATACTGCCCATCCCACTTCAGCCGGAACTTGAAGTTCTTGTATGGGTCCAGACGCGTCGGATTTGCCGGAAACATTGCCATGTGCTTTCTCCTGGGTTCTGTCGCCTGCGCCAGTTACGAGGCCTGCGCGACGATCTGCTGAATCTGAATCACCACAAACTCCGCCGGGTAAAGCGGAGCGAATCCCACCAGGATGTTCACCACTCCCAGTGCAACGCTCGACGGCGGATTGTTGTCCGCATCGCACTTCACGAAGTACGCCTGCGCCGGGGTCGTGCCCGCGAACGCTCCCTGCAGGAACAACCCTTGCAGGAACGTCCCCACATTCATCCGGATCTGTCCCCACAGCGTCGCGTCGTTCGGTTCAAACACCACCCACTGGGTTCCGTCGTAGAGACTCGACTCCAGGAACAGGGCCAGCCGCCGGATCGGCACGTACTTCCACTGCGAGCCGGCCTGGTCGTTGCCCGCCAAGGTACGCGCGCCCCACACCACATCGCCATACACCTTGAACTCGCGCAGGCAGTTCGCCGCCTGCGGATTCAGCCCGCCGTTCTCGGTGTCCGTCATCACAAACTGCAGGCCCGAGTTCCCGACAAGGGCAGCTTGGATCCCAGCCGGCGCCTTCCACACTCCGCGCGCTCCGTCCGTCGCCGCATAGATCCCCGCCACGAAACCGCACGGCGGAAACAGCCTCGACCGGTTGCCTGCTAGCGGATCGGGCGCCTGAATCCACGGAAAGTAAAACGCTGAATTCCCCGCCACGTTCTGCTCCGTAATGCTCCCCCCCTGGCTGCCCGCCGGTCCCGACTGAATCATGGCGGCAATCGTCGTGTTCTGCGGCGAATCCACAATCAGGAACGCCCGCTTGTCCACGCAGTACCCCTGCAGTTGCGCAATGAACGTCCCGTCCGTTTCGCCCGGCACGCACAGCAAATTGAAAATATCCACCCGGTCCAGCAGATGAACACCGCCGTTTGGGTTCGCCGGCGGAAACAGTGCCGCCTCGAAGTTCCCGTCCATCGGATTCAGCACCGACCCATCCGCACCGCCGGTAAACGGCACCTGCGTCGCCGCGGCCGGCGGAGCTGTCGAGGGCGTCACCACGGCCCCGCTCAACGGATTTGTAAACGTGATGTAGTTCGAGTCGTTGTCGATCACCGTCACCACGTAGCTCGGGTCCGTCGGCAGCACCGACAGGTTCACATAGCTCTCGAGGGTGACGATTGACCCGGTCGAAGTTACCTGCTGGACCAGCAGACTGAAGCGGCTGGGATTCGACGGCTGCGGCGTTACGCTCAAGAGCAGCGAGTTGCCCCAGATCCCCGGGCTGTTCGCGAACAGCGTCAGCGATCCGCCTGCGGTGGCCGCGGCCGATACCACTCCCGGCCCGCCAATGGTCAGCATCGGCGACGAACTCGTCCACGTCGCTGTATTCGTCACCACCTGCGGCGCCCCGGCCGACATCGTCGCCGTCGCCACCAGCGAGATATTTCCACCCGCCGGTACCGACGTCTGCCCCACCGTAGACGGCGTGACGACAATCGACTCCGGAATCGCGGCCGTCACAGTCACCACCGCCAACGCCTGCGGCGATCCGAAGCACAACGCTTGAATCACGGCTGTGCCCGCCGCCGTTCCCGCCGTCACCAGCCCCGTTGGCGACACGGTCGCCGCGCTCCCGCTCAACACGCTCCAGTTCGCATAGCCCGTCATGTTCACAAACGTCCCGCTATCGAACGTCCCCGTCGCGGTCAACTGCTGCTGCAGCCCCGCAGCCAGCGTCACCGCAGAGGGAGACACGCTCAGCCCGGTCAGGTGTCCCGAGTTCACCGTCAACTGCGTCGAAGCGGTCACCGGCGAACTGGCTCCGCTCGGCGTGTAGCTCGCCGTAATTGTCGTCGTTCCCGCGCTTGCCACCGCAATCGATCCCGCACTGACCGTGGCCACGCCCGCTTCAGGCGTCGACGCAACGTCCGCGTGCGTAAAGTCCGCCTCGAACGTGGTTGCGGTCAGTCCGGAAGCCAGCACCACCACCACCTGGGTGTTGAAGAACGTGCTGGTCGGGAACCCCGAAAGCGTCACCGGCTCGCCCGCCGTCAGTGGGCTCGCCGCCGAATACGTGAACGTCGCCACATCCGAAGCAATTGAATACTCGCTGATCGCGGCCGTCTCCGCCGCATCGAACGCCGCCACCGCCGGATTGCTCGACGTCCACGTCACCGTCGGCGTCCCCGTCGTCCCATCGGACATCGTCGTCGTCGCCGTGAACCCAGTCAGCTCCGTCTGCCCCGTCTCCAGGTTCCCCGGCAGCGGCACTGTCGCATTCGCCGGCGAGATCGCCATCGATGTCACCGTCGCCGCACCCACCGTCACCGCCGCGGCCGTCGACGTGGGCGCAGTCCCGGTCAGGGTAAAGATCCCCGGCAGCGCCGCGGAGATCGAGGTCCCGCCAGCCGTCTTCGCCGTAAACTGCCCCGGCGTCGTGGTCGAGAGCGCTACCACTCCCGCCGTCGCGGAAGTGAATTGCGCAATCCCCGTAATGTCCGGTGCGGTTCCGTCCGAGTAAGTCGCCGTGGCCGCCAGCTGCACCACCTGTCCCAATGCCGGCGTCACGGTGGCCGGCGTCACCGTGAACGCCTTGATGCTCGCCGGCGTCACCGTCAGCGTCATGCTTCCCTGGATAAGCCCTGACGTCGCATAGACCGTCACTGGGCCGGGATTCGTCCCTGTTGCCGTCACCACGCCCGCCGGCGACACCGACGCAATCGTCGGATCGCTCGTGTCCCACTCGACGCTCGGCGGTGTCGACGAACTCCCATCGGAGAAACTCCCAGCGGCGGCCAGCGTCAGCGAAGCTCCATACGGCAGCGGTGGCAGCGCCGCCGTTCCCGGCAGCCCCTGCGCCGTCACGGAAACGCTCTCAAGCACCGGCGTCCCCACGCCCAGCGTAATCGTCCCCACCACGCCATTCAGCGTTGCCGTGATCGTCCCCGTCCCATAGCCCACGCCTGCCGCCAGCGCGGTCGCGCTCGCAACCGGGCTGTTAACTCCGCCTTCCATCCCCTCCGCCCACACCAGCCGGATGATGTAGCACTCGCTGCCGCCATTCGCGAAGAACTGGTTCACCGCATAGCCAAGCCAGCTCCGCGTGTCCAGCCCGCCGAACTGCGCTACGTAGTCCGACCAGCTCTCTACCAGCGTCGCCTCCGTCACCGGCCCTTGCGGGGCCCACCCCACAAACGCCCCGATCGACGTTGCCACGCCCGTAATCGTGTGTTGTCCGCTGGACAGTTCCTCAATGTAAACGCCGGGATACGTAAATGAAGACATAACACCAACCTCCGTGCGGATCGTCGGGGCTCGCCCCGGACCTTTCAAGCCTGCGGTTGCTCCCCGCGCGCAGCCAAAAGCCCGCATGGCGTGGGAGACATGAGTAGATGGGTACGCGCCTGCGCGATCGCGCGTCGCTGCATCTGGCAATCAATTTGGAAATTTACTGGCTGGCCCAGGACGAACGGCTACATCAAACCCGTCACAGCCGTGGCTGGAACGCCCCGTGCTGCGGGTAATCACCTGTGAAACCGGAAAGCGGGAGGGAGGCCACTGCTTCGCCGGAAAGTCTGCACTCTTCACATCCTGAATCGGATAAAGCTCAGCATAGGGAAATAGCCCGACAACCAGTGCGTTCTCTCATAGAGAGAGCTAGAGTATTCGTCGCCATCCCGGTCCGTGTCAATAGCAATTCGACCAAATTTACGGATTTTCATCTCCCCTCCCGCCGATACAACCTCTCCTCGAATCTCCCCATCCGTCCCAGCCCCCCGCGCGCCCAAAAACTCATCTGCCCGCTTGTTTACTGGCGACTTGAAACCTGACCGGCGTTCCGTTCAGCCGGCCAGGACGGCGCCGCCGTTGACGTTCAAGATCTCGCCGGAGATGAAGCCGGCGAAGGGGGTGCAGAGGAAGAGGATGGGACCGGCGATTTCACTGACGTGGGCGGGACGGCCGACGGGGATGGTGGGGTTGGTGCGGGCGGAATCTTCAGGGCGGTCGAAGACGGAGCCGGTCATCTCCGTGTGGGTCCAGCCGGGGGCCACGCAGTTGGCGTAGATTCCGTGGGAGGCGAGCTCGGAGGAAAGGGACTTGGTGAGGGCGATGATGGCGCCCTTGGAGGTGGCGTAGTCGGCGTGGCCCGCCTCGCCGCGCTGCCCGGCGGCCGAGGCGATGAGGACGATGTGTCCGCGGGCAGGCTGGAGCGCGACGTTGCCGGCGGATAGCTGGTTTTCCTTGCTGCCGCCGGCGCTGCGCGGGCGGGTGAGCATGTGGGCGGCGGCGGCGTGGCAGAGGCCGAAGACGGAGTCGACATTGGTGGCGACTGTGCGGCGCCACTGGGCGGAGGTCATCTTGGCGACGGGGATGGGGGCGGGCGGCCAGATGCCGTGGTTGGCGATGAGGATGTCGAGATCGCCAAAAGCCGCGAGGGTGCGGGCAACGAGGGATTCGCCGTCTTCGGGCGTGAGGAGCTCCTGACGGAGGGGCAGGCAGACATCATGGCCACCGCACAGCGCCGAAAGCATTTCAGCCTGGCCTCCCTCCTCGCGGTAGCTGAAGGCGACTCGCGCTCCAGCCTGCCGGAAGAGGCGGACGGTGGCGGCGCCGATGCCGCGCGAGCCTCCGGTGACGAGGGCGGTGTGGCCGGCGAGAGAGAGGATGACGCCAGGGGCAGGTTCGGTGGGCATGGCTCCCATTTTGCATCGGGCGGGTGCGGCTGTCATCGGATAGAAATACAGGAAACGCGGAATTATCTCATTTGAGGGGGGATGTCCTATGAAAGTAGCCGTTCTGGTCGCACGCATTCTGCTGGGGCTGGTGTTTCTGCTGTTCGGACTGAATATGATCTTTCAGTTTCTTCCCTCGCCTCCGCTTCAAGGAGACGTGGCTGCGATATCCAGGTTGATGTACATCCACAAGTGGATTGCTTTCTATGGCTTTCTGGAGGCGGCGTCAGCCTTGCTGCTGCTGGTGGGAAGGTTTGTGCCTCTGGCGCTGACCGTGCTCGCCGGGATTGTGGTGAATATTCTGCTGTTCCACATCACATTGAATATGTCGGGTATCGGACCGGGATTGTTTTGTGGGCTACTGGATGTCTTTCTGGTGTACGCGTACCGGGCTTCGTTCGCGGGGATATTTGCGGCGAACGCACAGGTCACTTCGTGACGCGTATTGGGCTTCGCGTGGCGCTCTCGATGGCCGCGATACGGTCGGACTGTTCTATTTCTTCGCTTTGGCGGCAAGCAGCTTGCGGCGGCCGGCGACAAGGGCCTTCTGCTTCGCGGCGGGCAGGGTGAGCGTGGCGACGACCTTCCTTGGGAGTTTGGCGAGAGTGAGCGCGTGGGCGGCGCGCAACTCGCGCTGCCAGTCGGCGGCGGGGAAGACGTCCCACCCAAGCACGGCGACCCAGTGGGCGCGCGCGAAATAAGGCGCGGCGATGACGCCGCCGAGTTCCAGCAGTTCGGCAAAGCGCGCGGGGCCGGCGGCGTAGGAGATCAACGGGTGCTGTTTCCCGCTCCAGTGCGCAAAGCCCGCCGCAGACCCCGGTTTGCCGCCGGCCACGGACTCGGGGTGGGGCGGGTCGTCGAGGTTGATGAGGGCAAACATCTTGCCGCCGATGGCCTTGTCGCCAACCCAGAAGACCAGGTTCGCGCCCCACTGCATGGTTTCGACGGTGTGCGGGAGACTGAGGAGGAAAATGCGAAGGCGTTCGGCGTCCATGGGGGCAAGGTACTAGGTTCGAGGTACCAGGTTCAAGATTCGAGGTTCGAGCTATGCGCATTCTCCCGGCGAACAGCAGGGTTCCTTGTCCTGCGCAAGGTGTGACCGATGTCACGGCCACTCTCCCTGGGTAGAGCGTAGAGTTCTGCGCGTAGGAGGACTGAGCAATGATCGATATTATGCACCCCACGGATGCGGATGTGAGTTCCAACACAAAGCAGGGCTCAAAGGCAGGTGTCGTGGTCGCCTTGTGTCTGGTAGCGCTGGCGGCGGCCGGCGGAAGCTACTGGGTGAAGAGCCACAACAAGCCAGTAGCAGTGGTGGATACCAAGGCGGTGGAACAAGCTGTGAAGGATGCGGACACGAAGTGGTCGCAGGCTGCGCAGACGCACGATCTGGCGGGCGTGGCCTCGTACTATGCCGACGACGCGACGGTGCTGCCGGCAAACGCGGAAATGATCACGAACAAGGCGGGAGCGTCCAAGTTCTGGATGGACCATCTGACCGCCAATGTCGACGTGTCGTGGACGCCAATGTATGTAGAGGCGGCCAAGGACGGCGACATGGTGTACGACCTGGGTTCCTACACGATGACGACCAAACCCGCCAAGGGCAAGGGCGCGGCCGTAACCGACCACGGCAAGTACCTGGCTGTGTGGAAGAAACAGGCCGACGGCAGTTGGAAAGCCGAGGCGGACACCTGGAACTCGGATAAGGCGCTGCCGGCGGTGAAAACCGGAGGGTAGGCCGATCGCATCCGTGGCATACCGCCCGGATGGAGCGAACGGGAGATTGCGGCCAGGCGAAGGGTATTTACTGTCACGTCGGACGCGACAGTCTAGCGCGAGAGACAAAGGCTTAATATCGATAGGCACCGAGGTCATAGATTGTGGCTTCGGTGCCTTTTGTGTGTGAGTAGCGCGTCCGGCGGGCATGGCGCGGCGAGCAAGCTCGTCGGGAATAAGCGCGCGTCGAACCCTCCTGGGTCTTTATACTTGGAAGGGTATGTCTACGTTCGGTTCGGTGGAAGAGCAGTTGGATTTGATCACAAAGGGGGCAGCGGAGATTATTCCGCTGGACGCGCTGAAGGAGCGCGTGGCCGGGTCGCGGGCGAAGGGCGTGCCGATGCGGATCAAGGCGGGGTTCGATCCGACGGCGCCGGACCTGCACCTCGGGCATACGGTGCTAATCCGCAAACTGCGGCACTTTCAGCAGCTCGGGCATACGGTGATCTTCTTGATCGGCGACTCGACGGCGCTGATCGGAGATCCGACCGGACGGAATGTGACGCGCAAGCCGCTGACGCGCGAAGAGATCGACCGCAACGCCGAGACGTACAAGGCGCAGGTGTTCAAGATTCTGGACCCCGGGAGGACCGAGGTGCGGTACAACTCGGAGTGGCTGGATAAGCTGGGGTTTGAGGGAATGATCCGGCTGGCGGCGAAGGCGACGCTGAGCCAGATGCTGGAGCGGGATGAGTTTCACAAGCGGTTCCAGGAGGAGCAGCCGATCAGCGTACACGAGATGCTGTATCCGCTGGTGCAGGGGTACGACTCGGTGATGCTGAGGTGCGATGTGGAACTGGGCGGGACGGACCAGAAGTTCAACCTGATGCGCGGGCGCGACCTGCAGCGGGACGCGGGGCAGCCGCCGCAGATTATTTTGATGACGCCAATCCTGGAAGGTCTGGACGGCGTACAGAAGATGTCGAAATCGCTGGGGAACGCGATCGGGATTCAGGAAGCGCCGGGAGAGATGTATGGCAAGCTGATGTCGATCTCCGACGAACTGATGTGGAAGTACTACACGCTGCTGACCGACCTGCGCGGGAGCGAGATCGATGCGATGCGGGACGAGGTTTCGCACGGCGGGCTGCACCCGATGAAGGTGAAGAAAGATCTGGCGTGGGGAATTGTGCGGGACTTTCACTCAGCGGCGGATGCGGACGCGGCAGCGGAGAATTGGGCGAAGCAGTTTCAGCAGAAAGCCGTGTCGGAGGATGTGGAAGAGGTCGCCGTAGCATTTCACGACGTATTTATCAGCTTCCAGGAAGTATCATCCGACCTTCGTGAATTCGATAGGGCTCAGGACGATATGGTTGCCAGGCTTATTGAATCTGGACAGGGGGGTCGCTCTGGTGCTGTGGGCCATCTTTCCATTCCAAAGTTGGTACGAGCGCTAGGCCTAGCTTCGTCTGCCAGGGAGGTTTCCGATCGGGTCAAAAGCGGGGCAGTTTCAATTGATGGTGCGAAATGCACGAGCGACAAGTTTTATCAGTTTGCACCAGGTACCAAAATGCCTACACCAGCGCACCCTCTTCGAATGGTGGTTCGCTTTGGAAGGCGTCAAAAGATGGCGATTATCTCCTGAGGTGCTGCGGCTGGGTAAGAAGAGTATGCGGGTGAATTGGGTAAAGTAGTTGTGAAGTAGATTGGGCTTGCGGCATCAACCATTTGGGAACGATGGACGTCTAAGGGAGATTGATGCTGCGAGGTAAGACATATTGGGTGAGTGCGCTTGGATTGGTGCTGGCTGTATCGGCGGGTGCGCTTAAGGCGCAGGACGTGAAGCAGATCGTGCAGCAGGCGGTGAACACGCAACTGGCGGCGGACCGCGACGATAACACGCACTGGCGCTACATCAAGACCGACGACAGCAGAGACAAGATTGTGGTGGTGGAGACGGAGAATGGCGCCATCACCCGGCACATCGAAGTGAACGGCAAGCCGGCTTCGCCGGCGTTGCTGGCGGAAGACGATGTGGCCATGCAGAAGTTCATCCATGATCCTTCGGCGCAGCGGAAGCAGCGGGAGAACGGGACGCACGACGACAAGAGCGCGATCGAGCTGCTGAACCTGATGCCGCAGGCTTTTGTGTGGAAGGTGGAGAGCCAATCGGCAGGGTCGATTGCGCTGTCCTACCGACCGAATCCGAACTTCGACCCGCCGGACATGGAGGCGCGCGTGATGGGGGCGATGTCGGGAACAATGGTGGTGACTAACCCGGATCACCGCATCCGCACGTTCAAGGGGCGGCTGGAAAACGATGTGACCATCGGCTTTGGCTTCCTGGCGAGGATCAAGGCGGGCAGCACATTCGACATCGAGCGGAGAGAAGTTGCGCCGGGAATTTGGCAGATTACGGAGACGCATGTGCACATCAGCGGACACGCGCTGTTCTTCAAGACGATCGGGACGCAGGAGGACGAGGTGAAGTCCGACTTCACGCTGGTGCCTCTGGGAACGACACTGAACCAGGCGGTGGCGCTGCTGGCAGGGCCGGCGAGGCAGGGTGGCGCGCAGGCGAGACTGCGCAGGTGATTCCGGCGCGATATGCTCGGTATTGATGGCGAAAACTCCATACAAACAGACTGACGGGGAGTTGGTCCGGCGCATTGAGCGCTCGGCGGGACACCGCGCGGGTTACAAACAACTGGTGCGCGAGTTGGGGCTGGGCGGCGGGCGCGAGCGGCGTTTGCTGTTGGAACAACTGGCGCGGATAACAGCACGCGGCGAACTGGTGAAGACCGAAACGGAGCAGTGGGCAATTCCGAGCGCTGCCCCGGAGAAGACAGCGCGGGTCCCGAAAACGGACGCGATGCGGGGCGAGTTGCGCGCTGGCCAAGAACTGAGGGCTCTGCGCGACCGGCTGGTGGCTGGGAAGCTGGACCTGCATCGCGATGGGTACGGGTTTGTGCGTCCGAATGGAAGCACGAATCGCGAGGACGACCTGTTCATTCCTCCGAACGAACTGAACGGCGCGATGCAGGGCGATGAGGTGTTGGTGGACGAAGCTGCGCCGGGCCGCGATGGGCGGCGGTCGGGACGGATCGCTCGGGTGCTGACGCGAAGGAACCCGACGGTGGTGGGGATCTTCCACTATGCGCGCGGACGGCGCGGGCGCAGCGCCTGGGACGATGCGCCGGTCGTGCATGGGAACTATGTGACGCCGCTCGACGAGCGCATGGCAGGAGCTCCGGGGGGCGGGGCGATATTGATTCCCGATGGCGCCGAGGCGGTGCCGGCCTCGAAAGAAACGCCGCATCGCGTGCTGGGCGAGGAGGCGCAGGAGCAGCATCGGCGATGGAGCGTGCACGAGGACGGCCCCGAGCGCGCCGGGCGGCACGACTGGATGGAAGGGCTGGCGGTGGATGTGGAGATCACCGACTTTCCCGCTCCGGGGCCGCCGGCGAAGGGGCGGGTGATCGAGGTGCTGGGGCCTCCGGATGCGTTTGGCGTGGATGTGGAGATTGTGATTCGCAAGCATCATCTGCCGCATGTATTTCCGGCGAATGTGCTGGCGGAGGCGAGCGACTCAGCCACGCAGACAGTGGATACTCTCAGCGCGCCCGAGTTGGCACGGCGGCGGGATTTTCGCGGGCTGCCGATTGTTACCATCGATGGCGAGACGGCGCGCGACTTCGACGACGCGGTGCTGGTGCGGCCGCTGGCGAACGGCAACTGGGAGTTGCAGGTGCACATCGCCGATGTGAGCCACTATGTGCGGCCGGGAACGGCGCTGGATCTGGAGGCGCGTCTGCGGGGAACGAGCGTTTATTTTCCCGACCGCGCCGTTCCGATGCTGCCGCCGCAACTCTCCAGCGGAATGTGCAGCCTGCGCCCAGATGAGGACCGGCTGGTGCTGAGCTGCGTGATGGAGATCGACGCGCGCGGCGAGGTGCTGGGCTACGAGGTGTGCGAAGGACTCATCCGCAGCGCGCGGCGCATGACGTACACGCAGGTGCAGGCGATTCTGGACTCGGGCACGGACGCGGCAACCGATGTTGACCGCGCGGTGCGTGAGGAGTGTGCGGAATTTGTAACTGAATTTGAGCGCATGTATGAGCTGGCACTGAAGCTGAACGCAAAACGTAACCGAAGAGGTAGCATCGACTTCGATTTGCCGGAACCGGTGATTGAATTCGACCCGGACGGGAATATGGAGTCGATTGTGCGGTCGGAGCGCGGGTGGGCGCACCGGCTGATTGAAGAGTTCATGCTCAGCGCGAATGAGTGCGTGGCCACGTGGATTGAGAGGAACGCGGTGCCCAGCCTGTACCGCATCCACGAGATGCCCGACCCCAAGCGCATTCTGGACTTCGAGGAGACCGCGAGCGGGTTCGGCTATTCGCTGGGGTTTTCCAGCCTGCCGGTGAAGCAGGTGACCATGAAGGCGGATCGCAGAGAGGCGCGGCGGGACGGGCGCGGGCGGCAGCCGCAAACGCACGAAGTGGCACAGCAAATTCCCGTGACGCCGCAGATGTATCAGCGGCTGACGGCGAAGATTACGGGCAAGCCGGAGGAGCGGATTTTGAGCTACCTGATGCTGCGGTCGCTCAAGCAGGCGCGGTACAGCGAGAAGAACGAAGGGCACTTCGCACTGGCCAGCCCGTGCTACACGCACTTTACGTCGCCCATCCGGCGCTACCCGGACTTGATAGTGCACCGGTTGGTGCGCGAACTGCTGCGTAACGGAGCGGATGCGCGGGGAGGACCAATTCTAAGCAGCGACCCGCAGCCGTGGAAACACGCCACCGGACCGGTTACAGATGCGCGGCGCGGCCGGCGGGAGTATGCGTGGGAGCCGATTCCGGAGCCGGAGCTGGCGGCGATCGCGGTGGAATCAAGCCAGGCGGAACGGCGGGCGGACGATGCGGAACGTGAGCTGATGGAGTGGAAGAAAATGCGGTTCATGGAAGACCGCGTCGGCGAGGACTTCGGCGGCATCATCCTCTCGTGCACAAAATACGGCTTCTTCGTCGAGCTCGACGATCTGTTTATCGAGGGGCTGGTGCCGATTGCGTCGCTGAGCACGTGGGGCAGCGACGAGCGGTTCGTGTTCCGCGACACCGACAAGCAGATTGTGAGCACGCGCGGAGGGAAGGCGTTCAAGATGGGGCAGCGGGTGCGCGTTCTGCTGGACCGGATCGACCGTCAGCAGAGGCGGCTGCAGTTTGCGTTGGTCCCCACGACGGAGGTTGCGGGGACAAGTGCCCCGCGAAAGGGGAAAGTGGCGAAGGCGAAGGCAAAAGAGTTGGCGGCGAGCGCGAATGAGCACACGAGTCCCGACCGGTCCGGCAAGCGGCGGGGCAAGGCGCGGGCGGGCAAGACCAAGTCGAAGGCGCGCAGCCGCGATAAGAAGGGCAAACGCAAGTAGATTCCCGTTACAATCAGAGGGGATCAGGGAGATGACACGCGATGGCGCACATGGTGTTTTGCACGAAATACAAAGCTGAGCTGGAAGGGCTGGACGAACCGCCGTTCGACTCCGACTTCGGCCAGAAGATTTACAAGAATGTATCGAAGAAGGCGTGGGGCGAATGGGTGGAGCGGCAGAAGATGCTGCTGAACGAGTACCGCCTGCAGCCGTGGACGCGCGAGGCACAGGACTTTCTGGTGGAACAGATGAACGGCTTCTTCTTCGGCGAGGGCGAAGGCGGGGCGCTGCCGAAGGAGTATGTGGCGCCGAGCCACTAGCGCTTGCGCCGCGAAAGCAGACGCGGGCTCGTGTACACTTAATTCTGCAAGATACCCTGCCGCTGCCCTGCTGGATGTGTGGGCGGCGCGCGCAACACAAGTCGGGACGTGGCTCAGCCTGGTAGAGCGCACCCTTGGGGTGGGTGAGGTCGCTAGTTCGAATCTAGTCGTCCCGACCATTACTTTCAATCAGTTAGCTCTTGCCGGTGTGCTTTGTGGGTCCAACCGCGGGGCCACAAGGGGCCAATGCGGCTGGAACGGCGCACGGAGAGTTGGGGGCCGAGGTTCACCTCTGCGTGTATCGGGTCGCGGAGTCTCACCGCGACTGCACACGTGGCGTCGTCTCGAAGGCCGGGCTCGGGAACTGCAATCGCTCGATCGCGCCCCCTTCGCCGCCTGCTGTCATGCCGAATCAGGAAGACAAGGCGGGTGCGCGGCGAACTACCTAATTCGCGCGCCCGTTTCGACACCACTTTACCGCGGGGCGGTGTCGCTGAAATGGTCACAAACCATTGCCAGCATAGGTGCAATCACCGCCGATGCTACGCTGCCTGCGCGGCTGAATCCAAATCGCGGGTTGGACCCGGTGCGACACCATCGCAGTCGTTGCGACTGACAAGGTCTGGGTCAAAGAACCGAAGTCCGCCAAGGTCTATCGCTATCAACAGCTAATCAACGCACAGGCGTGCGGGCTTCTACGTTCAAGGTGTACAGGGACGAATTGCTGAAACCTTGAAGGGCTACGGTGTAAGTGTAATTTCCTGCTGGCACAGTCGGAGAGATATTGCATGTGGGGTTTGTTCCGGTGAATACGCGCACACCGCCTGAACAAGGAGAACTTTGGAATGAGATGACCAATCCTGGACCTTGCGGCATCCAACTAACGGCCGATGTTGTGGAAGGGACGTCGACAGGTTGGGTCACCGGAACGCCATTCTGATCGAAAACGGTCGGGGTGCTTCCATCTAACTCAACATATTCTTGCAAGGTAACCCCAGCAGTCGATTTCTTGAACTTGTCGGCTTGGTTGTTTCCGCACCCATAGCAAGACCCAACAATGGGGGACACTTGAATATTCTGCTGAGGGGCCACGGCCGGTGAAATGCTATCCCCTTGGGCGGCCCCGAACTGATACTTGTAGAACCATGGAACCGGCGGTGTTGAACCGCTGGGTGGATTCTTAACCGTGCATTCGAGGCCTTGTGGTGGGACGTCTACCACATACACATGGAACACCCCATTGTATGTTCCGGGCGTTGCCTCACAAAGCCCTTCTGGAATTGTTAATGTCAGCTTGCCGTTTTTCGGATTTTGTCCCTTCCACGTGAGCGTATCGCCAGGTTTGATCGTGGTAGGCAGCATGACATAGTTGTCTTTGTGGCAGCCCCGCAGCGTATGCGCCAGGGCGAATCCAATAACCATAGCCAGGATGGCAATCAAAGTTGTTCGATAGGCTTTCATAGAAACTCCACACTTACTCAGTTAGATATGCGCTTGAGTCGTAGAAGCGATCGAACTCAGGATCTCCTGATAGCGACGATCGCTTCGCAGCGGGCCCATGTCGGTCATCGATTGAATCTGAAATGCTGTGGCGCCTCGCTTGAGGCAGGCGGCCACTACGGTAAGCGCCTCGTCACGCTTGCCAAGAAGTTCGAGCGTCCTTGCTTTGAAGAGCTGGGAATCGATGTCGTCAGATGGATACCTGGCCGCATTGTCAATCAACGCGGGAGCTGTCTGAGGCGCGCCCGACTTGACCCGACAGAGAGCGAGCAGGATCCATCCCGGTCCGTCTATGGGGTTTGTCAGCAATTGTTCCTGCTGTGTTGCTGCGGCTTGAGAGTATGCTTTTTCGGCTTCGCTGCGACCGTGCACCAGAGAGTAGCAGTCCCCTAATTCCAACCAACCGGCGCTTTGAGCCGGGTTCAAGTCAACCGCGTTTCTTGCAGCGCGAAGCGCTTCGGAATACTTTCCTTCGCAGCGGAATGCCGCGGCCAGCGTAATGGCCGCGAGATCATTAGGCTGTAGCGCAGAACTCCTGGAGGCAGCACCTTCGGCTTCGGTGAGTTTGCCCTGTCGCAGATAGACGTCTCCGATATTGTTCAAGGGGAGCGCGCCCATGGGTGAGGCCAGACTAGCCAATCGAAACTCTTTCATGGCTTGCGTGTATTTGCATTGGAGTGTGTATGCAACTCCCAACTCATTGTGACCAAACCAATAGTTAGGGCGCAGATTTGTAACCCTGCCAAGCGCCTCCTCAGCTTCGGGCCACCGATCGAGTTGTCTATAAAGCTGTCCCTGATAGACCAGCGTCCGAGGATTCACGGGATCGAGGGCGAGAGCCTTTTCGATTTCGCGAGACGCGCCCTCCATTTCTCCCGTCTTTACCAGCACTGCGGAAAGAGCCAGATGGGCTTCAATTGAGTTGGGGTTGAGAGTGAGAGCTTTGTCACAGTTGGCGCGGGCAAGCGACAGCGCGGCTGGGTCGTAGTGCAGCCCGTAGAGTCGACAGTAAGCCAACGCCAACTTTGCGTATGCAGAGGCGTAACGAGGGTCCAGTTCAACGGCCTGCTTGTACTTATCTATCGCGGCATCGAGACCTGTGTCGTTAGGCTGCTTCATGAGAGTTTCGGCTTCCTGAAAGGTTGCGTAAGCCTCACTTGACTGAGTGTCTGGCGCTCCAACCTGCTCATAGTTGCTGATACCGAGAAGTTCGGACGCGACACGAGCTGCTTTCGCAGGTAGCGATATCTGCTGATCGAACGGAAGGGTGATACGTTTCTGTCTGAGCGCACGGGTAGAAGATGGGTCAAGGAGGCGAAGAGTAAGGTCAAGCTTTCCGGAGGAAGGAACACCCGATGCGGCGAGAACCAGATTGGCTCCTAGCCGGTCGCGAAGCTCATTGAGTTCCGCAGTTGTCTTCGCCCCTGGGTCGAATTTTGGAGAAACGATGTAGAGGTCGCGATCAAACGCCTCGGCACGCTCAAGCTCTTTTCCAATAGCGTCTATCGCTCCCGCCACCATTGGTTTTATACGGGCGTCCAATGTTGGCGGCCAACTGAGCAATGCGACGAAGCGCTTCGCTGGAAGCGGGTGGAGGAAGTCATAGACGTTGTCCCATTTCCATACCATCGCGCCAGCTGCGGAGCAGACTGCCAAGGCTGAGCCGAGCGCGAACTGGCGCCGGGAGAGCAGTCTCGCAGCGGGGCGGTTCGAGACTTCATGCGATGACCAGGCCTCGAACGGCGGGCCGGAAGTTAAGGACGATTGCAGTTGATTGAAGGCAACGCTGCGGCGGTCGGGGTCGAACGACAGCAACCCCTTTACCGCCGAGATGAACCCAGGCGGGACATCTGCCGCGTCCAATGCCGGAGACGGTTCGACGGAGCGGCTGGCCGTTCCCACGCGAGGGCGCTCGCCCACCAACACCTCATGCAGCAACACGCCGAGGGAGAACAGGTCGGTGGCCTGCGACGGTCCAAGGAGAATCTCCGGCGCCATGTAGCCTGGCGTTCCCGCCACCAGGCTACGACCCATGGTTTCGTCCGACTCATGGAGTCTAGCCAGTCCGAAGTCCATGATGGTGATGCACAGGTCCGGCCCTGATTTGTCGAGCATCACGTTATTTGGCTTGATATCCCGATGAATGACACCCGCGGCGTGGATAGCTCCTAGTCCGGCCACCAGCTGGCGGACAATTGCGATTGCCTCTTCGCGCCGGATCGGTTCAGGTTGCCGCAGCCTCGAAGAGAGCGTTTCGCCGGCCAGCAGCTTCATGGTGAGAAACAAGAGGGGCGGCGGGGGATCGTCGTATCGTGCAATGTCGTAGATCGGGCAAAGATTGGGGTGGGTGACCTTGCGGGCGAGGAGTACTTCTTGCTCGAAGCGACGCGAGGAGCCAGCATCGCCTGCGATCCCTGGCAGAATTATCTTGAGGGCAACGCGGGCACCTTGGAGGAGCCGGTCTGCAACCTCGTAGACTTCCCCCATCCCACCGCGAGCAATATAGCGGATCACGGTGAAGCGGTCCGCAATGACCTGGCCGGGTTCGAAGCGGCTGACCGCATATCGATCGAAGGGGTCAGGACTTACCCGCGCGCCATCTGTTCCAGGAGACATGCTGGCGGTATCAGTCGGGTTTAGAGGGCATCGGAGCGGTGGCGTCTCGAGAAAGCTACCGGCTTGCTCTTCTGCAAAGAGCAGGTCTTCGACGCGTTTTCTCAGTTCTGGGGCTCCCTCGCAGACGCGGTCCAGGAAGGCGCGGCGGTCTTCCGGCTTGCGATCAAGAACATCACCGAACAATCGCTCAACGGTTTGTTCTTCACTGGCCATAATTCCCATCCGAAGGGGAGTGAGATACTGCGGAACCCACCACCTGAACGCCTGGCCGCACAACTGACCCAGAATCCCGGGCCGCCGAGTTTGGTAAGAACAATGAGAAGACTATCTTGGCGCCAATGGTTACACAATGCCCGGCGAATATCCAGCAATACAAGATCGCCCAATCCTTCGTCCATCATGTTAATGCGCGACTTATCCTTAGAAAGGGCCACATCATCTCAACCCCTCGGGACGATGGGAGAGCATGCCGTCTGTCACGCGCCGAGCAACTCATTGATGTCTCATGGATTAGGATGCAATAATACTCAGCGCTTCCACAGCGGCGCCAGGTCGAGCGTCTGAGGTGACTTTATGACGAACGACAGTGGTGAGGTTACGCAGCTTCTCAAGGCAATGAAGAGCGGAGAGCCCTCGGCGGCCGAACGTCTTCTGCCTTTGGTCTACTCCGAACTGCATCGTCTCGCCGCCTCGTACATGCGAAGAGAGCGGCAGGACCATACCCTGCAACCCACTGCCCTCATCAACGAAGCGTACCTCCGTTTAGCCAAGGGCGATGTGGACTACCAAAATCGGGAGCACTTTTTCGGAATTGCTGCGAATGCTATGCGAAGAGCGTTGGTCGACCATGCGAGAGCGCGCACGGCAGAAATAAGAGGCGGCGGGCTAAAGCGTATCGAACTAGAAGAAGGAATGGCAGTTTCCAACGGGAATATTGTGGATTTGCTGGCACTCGACGAGGCACTTAATGGATTGGCAGAAGTCAATCCGAGGCAGGCGAAGGTGGTGGAGTTACGGTACTTTGGCGGTCTATCCGTGGAGCAGGTTGCTGCAATTCTGGCGGTTGCTCCACGATCCATAAAGCGTGATTGGGCTTTAGCTCGAATCTGGCTATTCAATAAGCTTGGGAAAAAACCTGCGTAGCGAATCGATCCGGGACCTTCCTCGGCCCTTATTGGCTCCTCACTGTCAGAATCTGATGCTCGTGATAGAGTTCGAGCCAACGGCCCTCTAAGGGGAGCGGCTTTCCGAGGTGCGAGTCACGATGGACACGGTGGAATCCCCGCAGGCGCAGGCGCTTACGATGCAACTGGTCGACGGTTCGAGCCGCCGCAATGTCGTCATCGACCGGTTTCCCTTTGTGATCGGGCGCTCCGCGGAGTGCAATCTGGTGCTTCCTCAGTCCTATGTGTCGCGCAACCACGCTACCATCGCGCAGGATGGCCCGCAGTTTGTTCTTGAGGACACCAGCAGCCGGCACGGGACCTTTGTGAATGGCGAGCAAGTGAGCAGGCACACGCTGCGGTCCGGGGATCGCATTCAGTTCGGATCGCTCGACGCCCCGCAGCTCCGCCTTGCATCCTCAGACAAGAGCAAGGCGACCGGGCCGAACATCCTCTCGCAGCTGCAGGGAATCAGCGCGCAGCGCTCTGACCTGGAGAAGCTGCGATGGTTTCTTGAGGCTGCCCGGGAGCTGAACAGCGCGGGACAGGTGCACCGGGTGCTGGCGTCGCTTCTGGAGACAACGCTGGCGCTGGCCAAAGTGGAGCGCGGATACGTCTTCCTGACCGGCGCGGGCGGAACGCTGGAACTCGCGTTGGGCCGGGACGCCATAGGAAACGCGCTCACCGACGCTCCCACCGTGTCGCGCACCGTGCTGCGGCAGGCGACGCGCGGCACGGACCAGTTCCTCGTGACCGATACCTTTACGGCCGGCGGTGAGGTTCCGGAGAGCATTGTTGCCCACAGCATTCACACCATCATCTGCATTCCGCTGCGCAGGACCAGGCAGACGCGCCATGGCGAGAGTGCCGAAGATACCGCCGGCCGCCAGGTATTTGGGGCACTGTATCTCGAAAGCCGGTTTGAGCCCGGCGGCGTCTCCGAGGTCGATCACGAGCTGATGAGGACGATCGCACGGGAGGCCGCGGCACTGGTGGACAATGCGCAGTTGGCCGCCATCGAGGACCAGGCGCGCAAGCATCAGGAAGAGCTGCAAATTGCGGCACGCATCCAGCAGGGTTTGATGGCGGTGCAGATTCCCGATTTTCCCTTTGCCGGAGTGCAGGCGCATAGCATCGCGTGCAGCGCCGTCGGCGGCGACTTCTTCGATGTCATCTCCGGAGAAGATGTGTTGAACGTGGCGCTGGTGGATGTTTCCGGCAAGGGAATCTCGGCCGCCATTCTGGCTTCCACCCTGCAGGGCATGCTGCACGTTCAGTTGGAAGCCGGGCAGGAGCTCGACGCGATTGCAGCAGCGACCAATCGCTATCTGTGTCTCAAAGCCGTGGGGAAATACGCAACCATGCTGCTGCTGCGGCTCCATCAGGACGGCACGCTCGAGTACCTGAACTGCGGCCACGTCCAGCCCAGGCTGTGCTCCGATGCCGGAGTCTCCCGGCTGCAGCAGAGCAACGTCCCCGTGGGCCTGCTGGACGGGGCCGAATATACCGTGGGCAGCGTCGCGCTTCAACCCGGCTCGCGGGTCATTCTGGTGAGCGACGGCATCACCGAAGCCGAAGATGCGCAGGGTGAATTCTTCGGCGACGAGCGGCTCGACTCAGCGTCCCTCTGCGCGGACCTTCCCGGCATATTGCAGCGGATGGCCGAGTTCTGCGCGGGGCATCCAGCCAATGACGACTGCACCATTGTGCAGGTGGTCTTCAGCGGGCCCGCCAGGGACGCCGCCGCCCCTCAGTCAAATTAAGCAAGAAGCTCCCTGAAGCGCGCGATATGGCGGCACTTCCGGGGTGAGTGCGACGGGGTCATGTATGATGGCGAGTCTATGCCTTTGGCCGCAAACACTCGACTGGGGCCATATGAGATTGTCGCCCCGCTGGGTGCCGGGGGGATGGGCGAGGTCTTTCGCGCTACGGACACGCGACTGGACCGGACGGTAGCGATCAAAATCTGCACGGGCCACTTCACGGAGCGCTTCGAGCGCGAAGCCCGCGCCATCTCCAGCCTGAACCATCCCCACATTTGCGCGCTGTACGACATCGGCCGCGAGGGCGCCGTCGAGTTCCTCGTCATGGAGTATCTCGAAGGCGAGAGCCTCGAAGCCCGCCTGCGCAAAGGCCCGTTGCCGATCGAGGAGGCGCTGCAAATCGCGATCCAGATCGCCGGTGCGCTCGACGCCGCGCACCGCCGGGGTATGGTGCACCGCGACCTGAAGCCGGGCAACGTGATGTTGACGAGGGGCGGGGCGAAGCTGCTCGACTTTGGACTGGCCAAGATGAACGCGCCGGCGGCGCTCTCGGATACGGACGTGACCCAGCTTGCCCCGCATCGCGCGATCACGGTCCAAGGCACCATCCTCGGCACACTGCAATACATGTCGCCGGAGCAGCTGGAGGGCAAGGAGGCCGACGCGCGCTCGGACATCTTCTCCTTTGGCGCGATGCTCTACGAGATGATCACGGGGCGCAAAGGATTCGCCGGGTCCAGCCAGGCCAGCCTGATCGCCGCGGTGATGACGACTGCCCCGCCGCCGGTCTCGACGCTCCAGCCGATGGCCTCGCCCGCGCTCGACCGGGCGGTGCGCAAGTGCCTGGCGAAGTCTCCTGACGACCGCTGGCAGAACGCCGGCGACCTGCGCAGCGACCTCGAATGGATCGCGGAGACAGGCTCCGAGACAGTCGTCCCCGCGCCCATCGCGGCCAAGCGTCGCAGCCGCGAGCGCATGTGGCAGCTTGCCGCCGGGCTCGCCACAGTTCTCTTCGTCGCATCCCTGGCATGGGTCGCCGCGCATCTGCGCAATGAGCCTGCCCCGCCGGCAACGGTGCAGTTCGATATCCCCGCGCCGGACAAGCTGGACTTCTTCTGGTATCAGGTACCTGCGATATCGCCCGACGGCCAGCGCATCGCCTTCACCGCGTCAGAAGGGATCGTCCGCAGTCGGCTCTTCGTTCGTCCCCTGAATGCAGCCGCTGCGACCGAGATCGCAACCCCGGGTGTCTCCGTCAACTATCCGTTCTGGTCGTACGACGGGCAGCAGATCGTTTTCAGCTCCAATGGGACCCTGCAGAAAGTGGATCTTTCAGGGGGACCGCCGGTCACCATCTGCAGTAGCGGCTGCGGCGGATATGGCGGCACGTGGAACCGCGACGGGGTGATCCTCAACACAAATAGGGATGGGCTGCTCTACCGCGTCTCCGCCACCGGGGGCGATGCGAAGTTGCTCCGGCCCCTGGCCAAGGGCGAAACCGTTCAGTTTCGGCCTGAATTTCTGCCCGATGGAAAGCATTACCTGTATCTGTCTCTGGGCAAAGCGCCCGATCAACAGGGCATCTATGTGGCGTCGCTCGATTCCGGCGATCGCACATTTATAGTAGCCACCGATAGCCAGGCCGCCTGGCTCCAATCCGGTCAACTGCTGTTTACCCGCGGCAGCGTGCTGATGGCCCAGCCGTTCGATCCCGGCAGCCTCAAGCTGTCGGGCGGCCCGCGTCCGGTCGCGGACCACCTCCAGTTGGCGCCATCGAACTCGATCCCGCTCGCCAATTTCGCGGCCTCTCCCAGCGGCGTGGTGGTGTGGCGTCACAGCAAACCCGCGTCCTTGTCCTTCCCCCAGTGGCTCGATCGCGACGGCAAGAAACTCGCCGTGATCGGCGAGCCCGCGGACTACTCCAATCCCAGCCTCTCGCCCGACTCGAGCAAGCTGGCCGTCTGCATCCGCGATCCGCAGACCGCGACGCGCGATATCTGGATCTTCGATCTGCTGCGCGGCGGAAAAACCCGGCTCACCTTCGATCCCGCCGATGACGTCAACCCCGTCTGGTCGCCCGACGGGACCCGCATCGCCTTCACGTCGGACCGTTCGGGGACGAGAAACATCTATTGGAAACTGGCCGACGGCTCCGGTCCGGAAGACCTGCTGTTGGGAGGCACTGAAGGTCAGGAAAACGTGGAGGACTGGTCGCGGGACGGCAAATATCTTATCTACAGTCTTGGGGCCGCCGGCGGGGGCCGTTCGACCCTAAATGTGTTGCCGCTGGCCGGCGACCGCAAGCCCGTGCTCTATCTCGATAACAAGCTCACCGCCTCGGAGAGTCAGCTCTCTCCCAATGGCCGGTGGGTCGCCTACTACTCCACCGAATCCGGGAAGCCGGAGGTCTACGTGCAGGGGTTCTCGCTGGATCCGTCGCAGCCGCGCGGCAAATGGCAGGTCTCCACGGCGGGCGGGGAGCTCCCCCGATGGAGCCGCGACGGCAAACAACTGTACTACCGCCTCGGCATGCAATTCTTTGCCGTGGACGTGAAGACCGATGGGCCGTCCTTCCAGGCGGGAGTTCCCAAGCTCCTCTTTGAAGTGAATGCGGTCAACTCCACCGGCAGCGGCAGCGGCAGAGGCGGCAGCCCATTCGCCGTCAGCAGCGACGGTAAGCGCTTCCTGGTGCTCGCCGCCACCGACGAAAAGGCGCCGGACGCGCCGATCGACGTGGTAGTCAACTGGCGCTAGCGGCGCATTGAGATCTGACGTGATGGATTAGGTCGACGGAAGCAGCGTTTGTGTCATCCGTCAGCGGCGATACGGGCTGTACCGCAACATGGCAGCCGAAGCGCCCCGCGCGTCGCGGCTGTATCGTCGGACCAGGCGTGCGGCAATTGGCAGCTCCGGCCTTGTTGCTTTCGTAGTCCAGGCGTAGCGGTTTTCCTCAGGTTGCTGGCAAAGACATTTGTTTTGAAAGACAAGGGCCTTTGCGCGGGAGAAGGAGACTCATTGACTTTGCCGGCCGCCTTCTGTTTAATTGCTCGCAATTTCCCCCCATCACACTTGCAGCGGGTCGTTTCGTCAGGAAAAGGCGTTCGGTCGAGTCACACGGTTGCCCGCCGAAATGCTCGTCGGTCCGCTTGACTTCGATCTTTTGGGACACTCGGGTCTGAACTGCGCATCTTCAAGAAGCTGCTGAGAATTCGACGGGAGACGCCTCAATGCGATCCTTCTGCCTACGTGAGATCGGCCGCATCCTGCAAGCTGGCATTCATCAAAGGCGGCCTATGGTCCGAACCTGCCTGCATGGAGGGCTCTCGAAGCAGCCATGACTCCCGAACTCTACCAACGCCTCAAACCGCTGTACGACGCCGCCCTCGACGCGCCAACCGGGAAGCGCGCCCAATTCGTCGACGAGGCGTGCCGGGGCGATCCTGAATTGCGAGAGCAGCTTCAGGCACTATTGGCCGCCCACGACGAGAGCACTGGGCCGCTCGATGTCCCGCTCGTGAACCTCAGGAATCTCTACGCCGCGAAGCCGAGGACCCTGGCCGATGGAGACCTCGTGCTTGGGCGATTCGAGATCGTCCGCATCCTGGGCTCGGGCGGCATGGGCGAGGTCTACGAGGCTGAAGACCGCTTACTGCGCGGCGTCCGCGTTGCGCTGAAGACAATTCTTCCGCATGGCGCCGGCGACCCCGAACTGCAGAAGCGTTTCGAACGGGAGGTCCTGCTCGCGCGGGAAGTGACGCATCCGAATCTCTGCCCCATTCACACCATCTTTCACTGCGACGACCCGCCGCCAGGCTACCTGTTTCTTACCATGAAGCTCTTGCCTGGGCAGACTCTGGCCGCCCGGTTGCGGGAACCTCCCGCAATGACGAATGAGGAAGGACTGGCCGTCCTTCGCCAGGCATCTCTTGGGGTTGCGGCAATCCACGCCGCGGGCATCATCCATCGGGATATCAAGCCGAACAACATGATGGTCGACGGCAGCGGCTCTGCCCTGCGCCTTTGGATCACCGACTTCGGCCTTGCCCGCGCCTACGAAACCGAGTCGACCGTGTCATCGATGGGAACGGTAGCGGGAACACCCGGTTACATTGCGCCGGAGTTGTTTCTAGGGCACCCGCCCTCTCAGGCCAGCGATCTCTTTGCCCTCGGCGTCGTCCTCCACGAGGTCTTTGCCGGAGAAAAGCCAGCTCCGGTTCCGGGCACCCACTCCTATACCGTCAGCCCTCGGTTGGCCACTCAAAAGGCCCCCGCTCTCAGTGTTCGGCTCATAACGGAGTGCCTCCAGGACGACCCGCAGCGCCGCTGCACGGCTTTTGCGCGCACTCTTGAAGTCATCGATCCAAAGCTCGCGCGCAATTGTTACTCAGGCCAAAGCGCGCAATTCTGGTCCCGGCGGCGCTTCGCCGGGGCCGCGGCTGCCGCCATCTGCGCAATTGCCGGGGCCGCCTGGTGGAAGCGGGATGCCCTCGAGGAAATCGTTGAGGACATCTTCGAACCGCTTCCCGATAAGCGCTATGTGGCCCTGATGCCCTGGCCCACAAGCGATTCCGCGGCGGTGGTTTCGACTGTCCTCGACTCGATAGGACAGCGCCTCGCCCGCGCCGAAGCCACCGTGAAGAACTTGCTCATTATCAGAATCAGTGACCTGCCCGGCACGGCCGCCGCGCCGGCTACCCCGGCGGCATCGGTCAGCGCCCTGGGAGCCAATCTGGTCCTCGCAGCTTCGCTGCAATCAACCCCCTCGCGGGTCTGGCTCAACCTCCAGGTCCTCGAAGCCGCCACCCAACGCGTTTTACGCGCCGCGCGCGTCTCCTCCTCTCCGGCGGCGCTGAGCGGCATCGCCGGCAAAGCTTCCGAAGCCGCCGCAAAGCTGCTCGGGCTGCCGGAACGCGAGATCGTTGTGAAGGACACTGAGGAGCTCCAGCGCGTCTCCCCCGAGGTGTTTCGGACCTTCAGCGAGGCCGAGCAGTTGGCAAATCAGGCGAGTGGCGCTGCCCTCGAAGCCGCAGTGGCCAAGTATCAGCAGGCCCTCTACATGGACCCGCGGTTCGCTCTGGGCTATGCACGGCTCTCCATCGCCTACGCCAGGCAATACCTGGTCAATCACGAACCGGCCAGAGTGAAACTCGCACAGAGCAACACGTCGCTCGCGCTTCGCTACAACCCATCGTCCGCCATGGGTCTGCTGAGCCAGGCAATCGTCCTTCTCTATTCCGATCAGTTGAAGGAGGCCAACGATTACTTTTCCAGATCGCTCAAAGCCGATCCTGGCAATCCGGAAACTCTGTTGTACAAGGGCCAGGCCCTGCGGAATGCAGGCAAGTGGCCAGAGGCGGAACAGGTGTACCGGGCCATCACCGTGGAGCGGCCTAACTATTGGCCGGCGCACAACGAACTCGGCTGGATTCTATACAGGCAAGCCAAGTATAAAGAGTCTGCCGAGGAGTTCGACACGGCCGCGGCGTCCGCGCCGCAGGTCGCACTCCCGCTCGCAAATCTCGGCTCCATCTATATGTATCTTGGCAAACGCGCCGAGGCAATTGACGCTTCGCAGCGCAGCATTCGGGTGAGTCCAAACGACGATGCATACATTACCCTTGGCGACATCGCCTTCAGCGACGCCATCAGCGACCGCAATCACGCATCCTCCCTGGAAAAGTACAAATCCTCCCTGGAAAACTACAAAAAGGCTGCCGCGCTCAACCCGAACTCCGACATGATCCAAGGGAATATCGGGGATTGCTACGCCAAGCTTGGCGACCTGGCGGACGAGCGTAAGAGCTATCAAAAAGCCGCCCAACTGCTCACGACCGCTCTGACCGCGAATCCCAGCAACGGCCCAAGCTGGGCCACGCTGGCCTTCTACCATGCCAAGACGGGCGACTCCGTGGATGCGCAGGCCGACATCAAGAACGCTAAAACTCAAGGCGCAACGGACGTTCAATCCCAGTTCATGATCGCTCAGGCCCTGGCCGTGCTCGGAAAGAAGGAGGACGCCCTCAATTTGCTTCTCGCCTGCATGGACAAAGGCCTTTCCCCGGTCCAGGTCGGCCTTGCCGTCGACCTGAAGGATATAAGAAGAGATCCCAGATATTTATCGCGCGTTGCGAAGCTGCAACCTCAGACCGCCACCAAGGCTCCTGAGGCACACGGTTGACTTACCCAACTTAGAAAGGACAAATAGTCATGACCAGCCCGTCCCGCAAGTGCTTCGTCCCCTGCCTCTGCCTTCTCGTCCTTGGCGTTCTTATCGGCATTTCAATCGACGCGGAATTCCGCCCCAACCGCATTCGCTTTTGGGTCAATGCCATCGGTGACCTTAGCTTTATTCCCCAACAAGGAGATACGATCGAGTGGCACAGACAGAGTCCTGACGCGCCGCTCATGACAATCACGTTCTACGGCGGCCCCAACGACTCGCCCTGCGTTGCGGGTAGGGCGAATCCCTGCACGATCAAGAATATTCCGCAAACGACGGTTTACACCTATTCTTGCAAGGCACAGGAGGACTCAAACTTCACCTGCAATGACCCTCAAGGAGGACCACAAAGCGTGACGGGGGTCTTTAACACCACCCGTTTCTTTGTCAAGATTGTCGATCTGGTCGACAATATCCTCGCTGTCATCAACGAGATATTCTTTGGCCATTCTTCGCACTCTGGCACTCCCGGGGTTACACAGAATACCCCGGGAGCTACCCAAAATATTGCGGGCAACACGGCGACCGCGCAGGCGGAGACCGTCAAAACACCATCTGATGGAGCCAAATCGTCTGCCAAACTCCAGGGCATTGGGGTCACGGTCTATTGCGACTCTACCAATACTACAGACGTCATTGCTCCACAACAGTCTAGTACTCCCAACGTTGCCATTCTGGCGAGCGTTGGACAGCAGATTCTGTGGACAACACCCTCAGCAAACGGATTCACTATCACTATGAACGACCCATCGACGTGCAAAGAAAACACCTCGACTTTTGGGCCGAACAGTATATGCACCTTTGCCAAGCCCGGAAGCTTCACTGCGGTCGCTCCTTCCTGCCCCGCAAATACGGCTGAATCTATTGCCGTTCAGTAATAGTCTCTATTTCCGCTGCGAACGAACCCGACCCCACGCAGGGCTGACGACTCAGTTAGCCCTGCCTGCTTTCATCGTCCTGGCGAAAGCTCCTGGCGGAGCCACGCCCGGGCCATGCTCCAGTCGCGTTTGACCGTCCTTGCCGACAGGCCGAGCTGCACTGCGATCTCTTCAAACGTCAGCCCCGCGAAGAAGTGCATCTCCAGAATGTCCGCCTGTCTTTGATCCAGCTTCGCAAGCCGCGTCAATGCATCGTCGACTGCCAGCACGTCGACCATCGGTCCTGGCGCGGCCGCCAGACCTTCATCCAGCGTCACCTGTACCGCCCCGGCTCCGCGCTTCGCGGCCTGATGCGTGCGCGCGTGGTCCACCAGGATGTTCCGCATGATACGGGCCGCGAGACCCAGGATCTGGATCCGGTCGTTGCCGATGGGTTGGCTGCCGGCCGCCAGACGCAGGTAGGCCTCATGCACCAGGGCGGTTGGCTGCAGGGTATGGTTTCCGCGCTCGAAGCGCATCTTTGCCGCCGCCAGGCGGTGGAGCTCCCGGTAGAGGCTGGACCCCATCTCCGCGGCAAGCTCCGGCGCAAGCGGTGCCAACCCAGGCGCAGTCTCCTCTTCCGGCGGTTTCTCAGCCATGAAACCTCCATGTGCAGTGGCGAAAGTATATTCCCAATTTCGCCCGTCTTCGACGGATTTCCTCGCGCGCATGTCACCTTTTCCGGTCACCCTGCGCTTTACAGGGTATGGAGCCGATTGGCCCCAATTTCAACCGAAAAGGAGACTGTCATGAAAGCCCTTCAATCCAAACTTTCGCAAGCGCTGCTGGGCATTGTCTTGCTGACTGGCGCTACTACCCACCTCTTCGGTCAGCAGGCTGACCGATACACCCTTCATCTGGTCAACACATCGGGATTCGACATCTATCGCATCCAGATGTCCTCCAGCGATGACCGCAGCTGGCATGGGGATCTGCTTGGCACATCCGGCGTGCTGGAGTCGGGCAACGCCTTCGATATAACCAACATCGTCGCTGGCGAATATGACCTCAAACTGGTCGACGAGGACGGAGACACCTGCGTGAAGATGAAGGTCCAATTCTTTCAGAACAAGGTCGTCAACATCACTCGCGACTGGCTGATCGGATGCGAGTTTCACAATCCTGGCCGTTGACAGCCAACTGCAACCGGCCGCATCCACGCTGCGGATTTCGCACCGGAAGTCCGCAGCGTTCCCTCCGCACCAGCGATCTCAGGTCCGCGCTCTCACTCGAACGGAAGGCGCTGGACTTCCACACAACTCACCTGCTCGCCTTTTTTGACGTGCGAGCACTCAACCCCATCATGGAGGTACCACAATGAGCGCGAAGATCAATGTACGTCACGTGGAAGGCGTCACAGTTCTTGAAGTCAGCGGACGAGTTGTGCTGGGCGATGGAGGAATTGCCTTTCGCGATTCCATCCAAAATGCTCTCCAGGCTGGCGCCAAGAGGATCGTCGTCGATTTGGGCGGCGTAAACTACATGGATAGTTCCGGCCTGGGCGAACTCACCAATGCCTATACTTCCGCCAAGGCCAGGGGCTGCGATGTTAAGCTTGCGGGCCTCACCAGGAAGCTCGACAGCCTGATGCTGCTCACCAAGCTGGCGACCGTATTCGACATCTACTCCGATGTGGTCGAAGCAGTCGCGGCCTTTTCCCCCTATCGGTCCGCTGTCGCATAATGGACCGAATAGGCCACGCCGGCGGACGTTATGATGCTCTGCTGTTCCGGCCGAGGCGGAGAGCATAGGACCAAACGTCCACCGGCCTTTCCTATAGCAAAATCGGAGTTGGCGTACTAGTCGTCCCGGCCACTGCTTTCATCCTTTTTCAATGCGGACCTCACGCTTTGGCCTGGGACTTCCGCAGCACTTTTCCGGCGCGTGCGTGGCCAATCTGACCTGCGCTCAGAACCAGTTCTCCATTGATGAAGACGTGTTCGATGCCCTCGGGAAATTGGATCGGGTCGGCAAACGTCGCTTTGTCGATGACGGTGTCCGGATGGAAGACAACGATATCGGCAAAGTTGCCGGGCTTGAGCAGGCCGCGACGCTCGAAGCCGAAGACCTCCGCCGGCTTGAACGTCATCTTGCGAATCGCATCCTCCAGCGTGAGCGCCTTCTCTTCGCGAACATATCTCCCGAGTACCCGCGGAAACGATCCGAAGACGCGGGGGTGGGGCCTGCCCCCGAGCAACCCGTCCGTGCAGAGATTCTGCTCCGGCCGTCTCAGAAACCGCACAACGTGTTCTTCCAGCCCGTAGAAATCAACCATCCCAACCGCATTCTCTTCGGCCAGAAGAAGATCGAACGCAGCGTCGTAGGGGTTGGTGTGGCGGACTTCGGCGATCTGCTGCAGGCTCATTCCGACAAGGTCCCGGTTCGCGTCCGTCTTCACGCTGGTGACGAAGATCTGGTCGAAGCCGGCGAAGTCGACAAAATTGTCCCAACCGGGAATGCCCGCTTCGATGTCGTCGATCATGCGGCGGCGAAGCTCCTGGCTGCGCAATCGCTCCATCAGCTGATCGGTGCCGCCGTCATGCGCCCAGGGCGGCAGGATGACGCCGAGCATGGTGCTTCCGGCGACATACGGATACTGGTCGAAGGAGGTGCGAATTCCTTCGGCAGTCGCGCTCTCGAGCAGGGCGACCACCTGATCGATCAGCGGCCAGTTCTTGCGGCCGCAGACTTTGAAGTGGGAGAAGTGGATCTTGACGCCGGACTCGCGCCCGATCCGGATGACCTCTTCCATGGAAGCGAGGATCGTGTCCGCTTCGCTGCGCTGATGCACCACGAAGGCGCCGTCGAACTCCGCGACCACTTTGCACAGCTCGATCAGCTCGGACGTTTCGGCGTAGGCGCATGGCATGTAGATCAGGCCGGTCGACAGGCCGAACGCGCCAACCTCCATCTCGCGGCGAGTGATGTCGCACATGCGCGCGAGCTCCTCCGCGGTGGGTTTGCGGTTGTCGAGCCCCATCGCCTCCATGCGCACGTTGCCGTGCGGCACAAGATAGCTTTCGTTCAGGCCGACGCCGTTGGTTTCAAGCGCCTGCAAGTAGCCGTCGGTGGTCTCGTAATCCCAGCCCAGCTCGTCGTTGTCGCCATCCAGGCCGGCGAGGTTCTTGCGCCATGGGGAGATATATTTCTTCGGCAGCGGAGCCATGGAGATGCCATCCTGGCCGAGCAGCTCGGTGGTGATGCCCTGGCGCACCTTGGCTTCGACGTAAGGGTTGACCATGACCTCCAAATCGGAGTGGCTGTGCGTGTCGATGAAGCCCGGTGCAACTACCATGCCGCGCGCATCGATGACTCGATCGAAGCTGCCGGCGTCGTCTCCAATCGCTGCGATCGCTTCACCCTCGACGATCAGGCCGGCCGCGTACCGTGGCTTGCCTGAGCCATCGACGATCCAGCCGTTTTCGATCAGCGTCCTCATGCAGCCTCAGCCTTTCTGGAACAACGCCCGCAGAATTCCGTAGTAGCCCCTGGCGGCTTCGAGCAGTTGATCGACCTCGATGGACTCATCGATGGTGTGGGCGAGGTTCTCTCTGGAAGGCCCAAAGCCGATCGTCTCGATGCCCGCCTCGCCCGCGTAGTGGCTGCCATTGGTGCAGAAGGAGTATTGCGCAATCTGTGGGTTCAGGCCTGCGCCGCGCAGGCCGGCGAGAGCGGTCTGCACGAACCCATTGTTCTCGTCGAAGACCCAGCCGGGGAAGAAGCGCTCGCCGCGAATCTCGTCGCCGGTATAGCACTGCTCCGCGCCCGCGGCGAAGCTCACCTTCGCCTCGAACTGGGGGTCTTCGCTCGCCATCTTGCGAATCAGCTCCAGCAGCGGTTGCAGCACCGGCTCTTTGGTTTCGCCAACCAGCAGGCGGCGATCGTAGGTCGCACGGCAGTAGTCGGGCACCACGGACGCACCCGGATACGGCGACGATTTGATGTCCGTCAGCTCCAAAATGCCCTCGCCGAGAATCGGGTGTGCCGGCGCCTTCAGCGTGGCGATCTCGCGAATCAGCTCCGCCATCTTGTAGACGGCGTTGATGCCCGCGCGCGGATTGGCCGAGTGCGCCGGCTTCCCAAAAGTTTCCACCACGATCTCCGCGCGGCCGCGCTGCCCGCGCTTCAGGTTCAATTCGGAAGACTCCCCGATGACAACGTAGTCCGGATGGATGCGCTCACTGATCTTCCTGGCGGCAACGCCCTCGAAGCACTCCTCATGCACCACTCCGGAGACGTAGATGTCGCCTGCAAAATCGCGCTGCCTGTCCTCCGCAAAAAAGCCAGCAGCGGCCATCATGGCGCTGACAGCGCCTTTCATGTCCGATGCGCCGCGGCCGTAAATCTTTCCATCGGCAATCTCCGCCCCAAACGGATCGTGCGTCCAGCGCGATGGATCGGGCACCGGGACGGTGTCGATGTGCCCATCCAGCAGGAGAACCTTGCCGCGGCGTTTCCCTGCGATGTGCCCGAGAATGTTGCCATAGGAATCGACGGATACATCGTCGTAGGCCAGTTCCTGAAAGGCCTGCTTCATGCGCGCGACCACGCCGTCTTCGTGGCCCGAGTAGCTCTGTGTCTGAATCAGCGCCTGGCACAAGTGAATCACCTGGTCGCGCCGATCTGTCGTCAGCATGTCTTCAATGCTCCTTCCTTGCCGGACCCTCGCCGGCTGTAGGGCGTCTCTTTCAAAGGAAGGCTGGTGCGCAGCTTCCCGTCGCGCTGGAAGTACGCGCAGGCCACGGCAGGCGCCGCTGCAACCATCACGATCTCGCCCACCCCTTTGGCCCCATACGCCAGTGTGGCGTCATTCTTCTCGATCAGAATGCTTTCGATCTCCGGCACCTGCGTGGAGCGAATCAACCCAAGCGTTCCCAGCGTCACCACGGGCTCTCCGTTGCGCACCTGGAAGTCCTCGGTGAGCGCGTAACCCATGCCCATCACCACGCCGCCTTCAATCTGACCTTCAATGCCATTCGGGTTGATGGCCTTGCCCACATCGTGCGCGGCGACCACCTTCGCAACCCGTCCGTCGTCGTCGAGCAGGACAGCATGGGTCGCATAACCGTAGGCGACATGGCTCACGCGGTTCGGCTTGTCGGAGGTCATCGGGTCGGTGACGCAGTTGTACTCGCGATAGAACTCCCTCCCTTCGAGTTCGGCCAGCGAATGGCTGCAAAGTTCCTGCTTCAGCGCGTCGGCGGCGCGGCGAGCGGCCTCGCCGGTTACCAGCGTCTGCCGCGATGCCGTGCTGGTGCCGCTGTCCGGCGTCACCTTCGTGTCCGGCGCATGAACGCTGATTGCGGACTTCGCCAGGCCGCTGGCTTCGGCTACGATCTGCACCAACACCGTTCCCAGCCCCTGGCCCATGCAGGCCGCGCTGGTGCAGATAACAACGCCGCCATTCTCAATTTTCAGCTTCACGCGGCCGACATCGGGCACGCCGACCCCTTTGCCGCTGTTCTTGAAGGCGCATGCAACGCCGGCTTTGGGATGCGCGTCGAGGAAGGGTTTGACCGCGAGCAGCGTCTCCTTCAGGGCCGTGCCCGCGTCGGCAATCTGGCCGTTCGAGAGCACCCCGCCAGGCTCGATCGCATTGCGGAAGCGTATCTCCCACGGGCTGATGCCGGCCTGCGCCGCGAGCACATTCAGGTTGCTCTCCATCGCGAAGCACGTCTGCGTCACGCCAAACCCGCGAAACGCGCCCGAAGGAATGTTGTTGGTGTAGATCGCGCGGCCTTCGATGTCGACGTTGTCGATCTGGTATGGCCCGGCTGCATGGGTGCAGGCACGCTGCAACACCGGCCCTCCCAGCGACGCGTACGCGCCCGTGTCCGCCACAATGCGCGCCTTCACCGCCGTGATCTTGCCCTTGGCGTCGCACGCGGTGGTGAAGTCCATCTCCATCGGGTGGCGCTTGGGATGCACGCGAAAGCTCTCGGCGCGGCTGAAGGTGAGTTTTACCGGCCGCCCGCTGTGCCATGCCAGCAGCGCCGCATGGTGCTGCACCGAGAGATCTTCCTTCCCGCCGAATCCGCCGCCGACCAGCTTGCTGATCACTCGGACTTGTTCGTCCGGCACGCCCAGCATCTCCACAATGCCGCGATGATCGTCGTACACTCCCTGGCCGCCGGTGTAGACCGTCAGCGTGCGGTCTTCCGCCGGAACCGCGAGCGCGCTCTCCGGCTCCAGGAACGCGTGCTCCTGCCGCGGAGTGGAGTAGTGCTGCGTAACGACATACGCCGCCTCGGCGATGGCTTGGTCGACGTTGCCCCGCTTCATTATGGTTTCGGAGAGCAGGTTGCCTTTGGGATGCAGGCGCGGCGCGTCCTCAGCCATCGCCGCAATCGGCGACAGCAGCGGCGGCAGCTCTTCATACTCGACGCGAATCGACTCCAGCGCCTGCCGTGCCGCTTCCTTGGTCTCGGCGGCGAGCACAACCAGCGCGTCGCCGACATAGCGCGTCTCCTCGCCCTCGGCGATCATCACCGGCCAGTCGTGCACGATGTGCCCAAGCAGTCGCTCGCCGGGAACGTCCTTCGCGGTCAACACGGCCACCACGCCCGGGTACGCTCGCGCCGCGGAGATGTCGATCCTCTTTATCAATGCGCGCGGATATTTGGTCCGCAGTACCGCGCCATGCAGCATGTCCGGCACCTGCATGTCGTCGACGAACTCGCCGGTGCCCAGCAGTTTCTCTCTGGAATCCACGCGCACCGTCCGCGCACCGATCCCGCCGGCGCGGTCCTCCGAGTTTGTAACCTCCGCCGATCGAAGCGCTCCCGAAGCCAGATGGATGGCGCGCTCAATCTTCGAGTAGCCCGTGCAGCGGCAGAGATTGTAACGGATCGCGGCCTTTATTTCCGTGGCGGTTGGCGCGGCCGTCGCGTCCAGCAGCGATTTCGCGCTCATTACCACGCCCGGCATGCAAAACCCGCACTGCACCGCGCCCACTTCCCCGAACGCCCACGCGTACACATCCCGCTCCCGCGCCGAGAGGCCCTCGATCGTCGTCACCGCCTTGCCATGCACCTTGGCGGTCGTCAGCTTGCATGCGCGCCACGCTTTCCCGTCCACCAGCACCGAGCACGTGCCGCACACGCCCTCCGCGCAACCGTCCTTCACTGACGTCAGGCGCGCGTCTTCTCTTAGGTATTCCAGCAGGTTCTTGTCCGCCGGAACGGAGACGGCATTCTGGTTCAGCGTGAACTGGAACATAGGTGTGGCTCCAAGTGACTAAACTGTCGCGACCAGCTCCATCTCCCGCGCTGTGGAGATCTTCCGGTTGTAATCCTTCACCTTTGCGTATTGCGCATCCCAGAAGTCCTGGCCGCGCATGGTATCGAGAAACTGCTTTGTGTAACCAAACTTGACCCAGTCGCTCTCCTTCTGCCGGAAAAGCCGCTCCTTCATCGCGGGCCTGCGGAAGTCGAAGACGTGGTCGTCCGCCGCGCCGAGGAAGATATCCTGCGTCCAGCGGTCCAGTACCGGCGGCGCCAGGTCGAGATAGCGGCTGTTCATCTCCGCCAGTACCGAGTCGTAGCGGTCGAAGCCGTCGGTAGCCACGGTGACGACGTTGTCCCCGGGACCGAGCCGCAGGAACTTCGCCAGCTTGATGGCGCCCAGAACATTGCAGATGCCGGATGGCCCGAACGCCTCCCGCAGCGCCAAGGCGAAGTCGCGGTCCACGCCCAGCCGGATGAGCGACTCCGTGCCATCGTGGAAAATCTTGACTCCCTGCACGGTCTCTTCATCCTTGATCAGAATCACGAAGTCGGTGTTCAGCACGTTGTGGATCAGCGTGCACATCTTGTCGCCGATACCCTCGATGCGGTGCTGACCGCGTCCGCCGTTCGCCAGCGTCGAGCATTCATAAGGCTCCAGCGCCGCGATCTTCGCCTCGGGGAAAGTTGCCTTGATCTGATCGCCCGCCGCCAGCGTGCCTGCCGAACCCGGCGCGGAGGTGAAGCCCGCGATGCGCCCGTTGCCAACACCTTCGACCGCTTGAATCGCGCTGTTTCCCGTAACGTGGCGGTGGAAGCGGTAGTTGGGAAACAGCTCAAACTGGGCCAGCGCCTTGTTCTTCGGGTCCTTCATCAGCTCGCGCGTTTTTTCCAGCGTCAGAATAACGTCCGATTCCGATCCCGGCGTCAGCTCCAGCTCGCCGCCGTACTTCTTGATGCGCGCATAGCGCTCCTTGCTCATGGAATCCGGCATGATGACGATGGCGCGGAAGCCGAGAAGCTTCGAGACATAAGCCGTGCCTATGCCGAAGTTGCCGGTGGATGGCCCCAGGATGGTGTTCTCGCCAGCGACGATCTCGCCATCCACCAGGCCTTCGATCAGCGTGCTGTAGGCCGGCCCAACCTTGTGCGATCCGGATGGGAACCCGCAACCCAGCATCACGACTACGTTCGCATCGATTCCGGTGAGGGCCGGCGGCAGCACGATCTTGCGCACCCGATCGTTCGCGTCCTTCCACGTGATGTTGAACAAGTTGATAGGGTCGAGTTCGTCCTGCTTCAACGCAGCCAGCGCTCGTGCTCGAACGTCCTTGTCGAGCAGGCCCGGATCGAGCATCTCATCGTAATTCGGGCCGAAGGGAATCTTTGCCATTGTTGTCTTTTCTCTCTTTCTTCTCTAGACCGAAACTTCCGCCACGCTGCATCTCCTGCCGTCTACAGCAGCGCGTACTTCTTCCATATCGGGACGTACAGAAATCGCCCGCCCCGCAGCCTGCACCGCGCTTTGAATATCCTTCAGCCCATTGCCGGTCATAATCAGCGCCACGCTTTCCGACGGACCGATGATGCCGAGCTCGACCGCACTCCGAATGCCCGCGACGCCTGCAACCCCCGCCGGCTCGCCAAACACTCCGGCCTTGCGCGCGAGTTCAGGGATAGACCGCAGAATGTCTTCGTCGGAAACGGCGACGAATGCGCCCCCGGATTCCGTGACGGCGCTCATGCCTTTCGCAAAGTTGCGTGGATGGCCCACGGCAATCGAGTCTGCGAGCGTATCGGCGGCGCATGGCTCCAGCGCGCGATGTTCGCGCCACGCGGTGGCAAATGGCTTGCAGCCGTCCGCCTGCACTCCAAGGATTCGCGGCAGCCGGGGAAGCAGCCCCAGCAGATGCATCTCGCGCAGTCCCTTCCATACGCCGCCGACGGTGCAGCCATCGCCAACCGAGACCGCGACCCAGTCCGGAAAAACCCCCGGAGTCAGCCGCAGAAGCTGCTCCACCAGCTCCAGCGCAACTGTCTTTTTGCCCTCGATGAGATATGGATTGATGGCGCAGTTGCGGTTATACCAGCCGAACTCCGCGCTGGCCTGCATGCATAGCTCCCAGGTCTCGTCGTAGCTGCCCTGCACGGAAAACACCTGCGCTCCGTACACCAGCAACTGCGCCATCTTCGCTTCCGGCGCGCGCGCGGGAACGAAGATGGTGGCCGCGATTCCCGCAGCGGCTGCGAATCCCGCCAGCGAAGAAGCCGCATTGCCGGTCGATGCGCACGTAACTCTCCCGGCCCTTTGCTCCAGCGCCTTCACCACCCCCACTGCGCTGGCGCGATCCTTAAAGGACGCTGTGGGATTGCGGCCCTCGTCCTTCACCCAGCACCGCGCAACTCCCAGCTCCGCGGCCAGTCTCGGAGCGTCATACACAGGTGTCCAGCCCACCTGCAGATGCGGAATCAGATTCGCGTCCGCGACCGGCAGCAACGGAAGATAGCGCCACATCGAAAGGTCCGCATTCGCAGCCAGCGCGGCCGCCGTCATTTGCTTCCGGATCGACGCATAGTCGTACAGCACATCGAGAATGCCGTCGTCATAGCCGCACGCCGCGCAGAAATACTCCGCCTCTTCGGTCGAGTATTCGCGCCCGCAATGCACGCATCGAAGTCCGGTGACGTATGTCATCTTCTCCCTCATCGGTCCCGCTACTGCGCCATGGCCAGCGCGCGGCGCTTGCAGCGGCTCACACACAAGCCGCAGTTGAAGCACTTCTCCTCGTCGATCAGCAGCTTCTCCGCCTTCGATATGGCGCCGTAAGGGCAACTGATCTCGCACAGGCCGCACAGCGAGCACCGCTCCATGTCCACGTCGGGCGAACTTGCCGCTTTGGGCGCGCTGCGCTCCGCCATCCTGCGAATCGTGAGCCCCTTGATCTCGTCAAGCGATTTGTAACCATGCCCGTCGAGAAAGGCATCCAGCTCGCGAGCGATCTTCCCGTACACCGCCGGCCCGCGCAGAATCGCTTCCGTGCAGACCTGCACCGCCGACGCGCCCACCATGAACATCTCCGCAACGTCGCGGCCGTTGACGATGCCGCCCACGCCAAAGATTGGGATCTTCACCGCGCGCGCCGCGTCGTAGATGCAGCGCAGGGCCAGCGGCTTGATGGCCGCCCCCGATAGCCAGCCATAGCCTTCCTTGCTGCCCATCAGCGGCAGGCCGGTTTCGAGATCGATGCTCATGCACGGGCCGAAGGAATTGATCATCACCAGGCCGTCCGCGCCCGCGCGCTCCAGCGCCACCGCGATCTCCTGGATATTCGTGTGCGGGCTCAGCTTCATGAACACCGGGACATCCACCGCGGCCTTCGCCGCCTTCAGCGCGTCGATGATCGGCGAAATGTCGTTGCCAACGTAGTGCGTGGAAAGTTCAAGGGCATCGGCGAAGGGCTTAACCAGCGGAGCCAGCTCGCGGATCTGATCCGCCGTATATCCCAGGCCCACGATGACCGGCAGGCCGGTGGCTCGGGCCAGATCGTACTCCTTCTCGACCCATTGCTCCTTCGGCAGCTCGGACCACAGCTCCGTGTTCAGGAACCCGCCGCGGATCTCGGCCATGCAAGGGCGCGGAACGTCGGCCGGGACCACCGAGATCGTCTTGGTGACCAGGCCGCCGGCGCCCCCTCGCGCGGCTGCCTGCAGCATGGCGCCATCCTTCGAGGGCGGCCCGGCCGCCGGCAGAATTGGGTTCGCGAATTCAAGCCCGCAGATCCTTACGCTTAGATTTGCCATTTCGCTCCGCCAAATCGAAAATATGCGGGCCAACCCATCGGGCCCGCTATGGTGCTGCTTGTGTTCCGGAGAGCTTCGCGTTCCGCGGCCGGCAGATTTGCCAGGACCCAGGTGGACCGCTATTTGATTGTCCCGCAGCCATCGCGCACTACACGGTGATGCTCATCACAATGCGGCCGTGCAGCCCTTCCCGATCGCAGGATCGGAGTTTGCGCAGCGCGCGGCCCATGCAGTCAAGTGGCTTATCCGTTCAGAAAGCCCACCCTGCGCACCTTCGAGCTCGGCCCCTCCCGGGATCGGGTCTCTGAACGCTGGTATAATCCCTGCACATTTCGACAAGTGACGCAGATGGGCCCGACTCAGTCATCGGTGGGGTGCAGAATGTTCTCTTCGAGGGTATCCAAGACGGCGGCAAGAGGGACGGTGGCGCCCAGGATCAACCGGGCAAGCGCGCAACCACGCAGGGTGGAAGTGAAGGAAACGCCGCTCCCAAACAGGATGGCGCATGCGACGCCTGCTCAGATCGGATCGGCGTCCTTTGAGCAGGAAAGCAAACCGGTTCGATCGGACGCACCCGGCAGCCGGGTGGCGTGGAACTTCGGCAGCATCCCGCTACTTCCGCCCGATCGCAAGAGGTCCTTCGGTGAGATGTCCGAAGAACTTGGCGTTCATCGCGACAGCGTCCGCGTGCGCTCCGACGCCGGCGCGGTCGGCTTTCTCAGCAACCACCAGGCAGCGGCAGCCGCCATGAACCCTTCTACAATCTTCGTTCGGCCGGAGCATCGGGAGAACGAATTCGTAATGTCGCACGAGCTCGCGCACATCGCACAACTTCGCCACGGCTCCTCGGGGTCCGTGCAGGAGTCCGAGAACGCCGCTGAAGCCGCGGGCGCGAACTTACTGCTCGGCCATGTGCCTGCGTCTGTCGGAAGCGCCGCTCGGCCGCCGCTGTTTCTGCATCTGACCGGGGGCGCCTTCGACCGCGCTTTGGACAACGCCAATATTGGCGATGCGGTCATCAAACGGCTTAAGAAATCGGCGGCCTTCATGAAGATTGTCCGGACGCTCGATGACAAATATGTGTGGCTGAACGACCCCAGGTTTCATTCGCCCACGGAACAGGTGGTGCATGGTGTGGTCACCACCGGGCCGTTTCGCGGCAGACGGATTCTATACATTCAGGGCGGAGCCGCTGCCGGAAGCTTCACTCCGTTCGATTCGCCCGATGCCGTGATCGGAAGCGACCTGATCAAAGTCAATGGCGGAGGCACTGACCTCGAAGTGCTCCGCAGTATTGCGCACGAGGCAACCCATGCATTTCACACGGTGACCGGCTCGCCTCCGCCCGCGGATGTCGACGCCTCCATTCAGGCTGGCGTCACCGAGGAGATTGAGACACGCAAGAGCGAGGTCGGCATCGCCAAAGACGCGTTTCCAGCTCGCTCCGCTCAACGGCAGACCGTCGACCAGGATGTCGCGGGAGGGTATATCTCCAGGCCGCTGGTTGAGCGGGACATCGCTCCCGATATCGGCCTCACCTATCTCGAAGCGAGCGCTTTCGGCGCGCTGCTCGCGGAGGCGCAGCGTACCGAGAATCTGTCCGACGATCAGGCCGCTGAAATTCGGAAGCAAATCGACAAAGGCCCCAAAAAACTTCCAACCAAGAAGACCCCGCAGGGTTTTAACGACCCATCGGGCTACGCCCTGATGTACACGAACCGGAAGATCGCCTTTGCCTCTTGGGAGAAATTCCGGACAGACTTCCAGGGCCGCGAAGATTCAGCCGAAGCTACGAAGCAGAAGGAGCGTCTGCTCCAGGAAAACGCAAAAGTGCTGCTTAACGGACGCATCGCGTACACCCCGCTTCCGTCTCCCTAGACCCAACCGCACGGGAACTCCGCTTTTGCTCTAGTATCCTCGCAATATGGAAACCTCCTCGGCCCTCCTGGTGGGCAGCGGACGCCTGATCGCGCGCGACGTTGGCCAGCCGTTGCTTGAGGACGGCTGCGTCGCCATCGAAAACGGCCTCATCGCCGCGGTAGGCGCGACCGCCGATCTTCGCCGCGATTATCCCAACGCTCGCTTCGTCGACGCGCACGGCCGGGTCATCATGCCTGGGCTCATCAACCCCCACATGCACCTCTACAGCACCTTTGCGCGCGGAATGGCCCTGAAGGACGCCGCCCCGGACAACTTCGCGCAAATCCTGGAGCGTCTCTGGTGGCGTCTCGATAAGGTCCTCACGCTCGACGATGTTTACCTCAGCGCCATGGTCGCGATGATCGATTGCATTCGCAACGGCGCCACCACCATCTTCGATCATCATTCCAGCCCCGGCGCGGTTGCCGGCAGTCTCTTCCGCATCGCCGAGGCGGCGCGCCACACCGGCCTGCGCAGTTGTCTCTGCTACGAGGTGACGGACCGCGACGGCCCTGAAGTCGCTGCTCTCGGCATCGCGGAAAACCGCGCCTTTCTCCAGCATTGCAAGGAATCCAGCGACACCCTGCTGCGGGGCCTCTTCGGCTTGCACGCTTCCTTCACCGTCGGTGACCAGACCATGGCGCGCTCGACCGCCGCCGCCGCCGAGCTCGACGCCGGCTTTCACATCCACGTTGCGGAAGCCGCTTCCGATGTGGCCCACTGCCAGCGCGAGCACGGAACCCGCGTCGTCCAGCGCCTGCACCGCCTCGGCATACTCGGCCCCCGCACCATCGCTGCCCATTGCGTCCATGTCGATTCCACCGAAATCGATATCCTGCGGGCCACGCAAACCAACGTCATCCACAATCCCGAATCCAACATGGGCAACGCAGTCGGCTGCGCGCCCGTGCTCGACATGGTCCATCGCGGCGTGCGCGTCGGCCTGGGAAGCGATGGCTACACCTGCGACATGTTCGAGTCCCTCAAGGTCGCGAACCTGCTCCACAAACACCAGGCCGGCCAACCCAGCGTTGGCTGGGCCGAGCCGCCGGCGATGCTGTTCAACGAAAACGCGCGCATAGCCAGCGATTGCTTCGGGCGTCCTATCGGCAAACTCGTCCCCGGCGCGCTCGCCGACATCGTCGTCGTGGACTACGATCCGCCCACTCCCCTGCGCGCCTCCAACCTCGACAGTCACATTCTCTTTGGCGTCTCCGGCCGCTCCGTCGATACCACCATCGTCGCCGGCCGGATCGTCATGCAGGACCGAAAGCTCCTCGCCATCGACGAACCGGAGATAATGGCCAGGGCCCGCGCCGCCGCCGCCGCGCTGTGGCAGCGCTTCTGAATCCAACCCTGCCAGCGGCCTAGTTGTACGTCACCCGCCGCTCGCCCCGCACAATCCGCCCAATAATGCAGAACCGCTCGTTCGCCCGGTTCAGAATCGCCTTGGCCTTCGTTACCTGCTCCGCCGGCACCACCGCGATCAGCCCAATCCCCATGTTGAACGTCCGCAGCATCTCATCCTGCTCCACGTCGCCCAGCCGCTGCAGGTGTTCGAACAGCGGCGGCACGGTCCAGCTCGCCAGGTCCACCACCGCCCCCGTCCCGCGCGGCAGAATCCGCGGCAGGTTCTCCGTAATCCCGCCGCCGGTAATGTGCGCCATCCCTCGCACAAACCCTCCCGCCGTCAGCTTCTTGATCACGCTCAGATAGCTCTTGTGCGTCCGCATCAGCGCCGCGCCGGTCTTGTCCTTCAGCTCGTTCACGTACTGGTCCGGCCCGTACTTCGCCACTTCGAACAGCAGCTTCCGCGCCAGCGAGTAGCCGTTCGTATGCAGCCCGTTCGAAGGCAGCCCGATCAGCACATCGCCCATCTGGATCCCGTCGCCCGTAACAATGTCCGGCCGGTTCACGCAGCCCACAATCGTCCCCGCCAGCTCATATTCGCCCTCGGCATAGAAGCCCGGCATCTGCGCCGTCTCGCCGCCAATCAGCGCGCATCCATTCGCCCGGCACGCCTCTGAGAGTCCCCGCACCACCGTCTCCACCGTGTCCGAGTCCTGCTCGCGCAGCTTGCCCGTCGCCAGGTAGTCCAGGAAGAACAGCGGCGTCGCGCCTTGCACGGCGATGTCGTTCACGCAGTGGTTCACCAGGTCCGCGCCCACCGTGTGATGGATCCCCAGCTCGAACGCCACCTTCAGCTTCGTCCCCACCCCGTCCGTGCTCGACACCAGCACCGGCTGCGGAAACTTCTCCAGGTCCAGCGCAAACAGCCCGCCAAATCCGCCAATCTCCGACAGCACATGCTTGTTGAACGTCTTCCGCGCCAGCATCTTGATCCGCTGCTTGGCCCGGTCGCCCGATGTAATGTCCACTCCCGCCGCCGCGTAGGTCGCCGGCGTCTTCGCGCGGCCCGGCTTGGCCGCTGCTGCCGCGCCGTGGCCCGCTGCTGCCGCGCCGTGAACTGTGGGTGCCGCACCGTGAACTGTGGGTGCCCCATTCGTGACAGTTTCATCGTCACGGGTGGGGACCGGCGCAGACGAATTGTGCAACTCTTCAGACACTTTCTGCTCTCGTTTCAATTCTTGCCGCGAACCGCCTTCGTACCCTGCACCAGCCCAGCCCGCACCGGCGCAGGAACGTCCAGCCGGAAGCCCGTCGCCTCAAAATCCAAACCGCGCCCGGCCATCCGCGAAACCCCAGTCTACCAGCCGCCCGTGAGGATAAGGATGATAGAGCTCCGCTTCGACCGGACGACCGCGCCGCCCGCGCATCCTTGCCCACGTCTTTCGCCTGTCATCCCACGTCTTTTGCCTGTCCTCCCACGTCTTTTGCTTGTCCTCCCACGTCTTTTGCCTGTCCTCCCACGTCTTTTGCCTGTCATCCCACGTCTTTCGCTTGTCATTCTGAGCGTAGCGAAGAATCCCCGCATTTCACCGCCCGCTCGTCATTCTTGTATCTCTAAATTAGCGACATTCCTGTAGGAGACTGTCGTGGTGGGGGAACCGGGGCATCGGTTCCCCCGCGGGCCGGGTGCCCCACATCTCGCTTCTGAGATGTGGGAGGAGCGCCACCACCTCCCGCGATATCACTCCCAGACGACTAAGCCAAGGTCCGGCCCGAGACGACCAAACCAAGGCCTGGAGGGCCGTCCCCAAACTGCAGCCCAGCCCGGCAGGGCTGGGAACCGAGCCACCCGTCGCCCCCGAGCGCCAGCGGCGCGACACTCTTTCTCTCCCGTCCTCACCCGGCGCCGCAAAACCGCAAAATGATTGCCGGGTGCCCCATTCATGACGGCCTCACCGTCATGGGTGGGGTCGGCCCTTCCATTTCCACCCCGTTTTCAACCGCCCACACCTTGTCAAGATAAATCGCGCAACCCCCTCCGCCTCAACCAGATACACCAGCCCCATTCTCCCACCCACCGCGTAAAATAGAAGCAGGGCTCGAATCGCACGCCGGGGTGGCGACGCAATCCGAACCTTGAACCCACAGAACCTCAAAAAACGCACCGGACAGAAAGCCCAGGCCACCGTGTATATACAGCGCCATAACCCGAATAGAATCAATATCCATTTGTATATACAGAACCGTAACCCCAATCCCATCAACGAATCGGTTGTATATACAAGGGGGGGTGCCTATCCAGCAGCCGAACCGGCCTCGCCAGGGCCGCAGCCGGCAACAGCAGGACTTCTCCAGGACTCCTATACTTGACCAATGCAAGCTGAGCCAAGAGAATTCAAGCCCTTCGTGCACTCGCTCGACCTCGAGCGCCGCGCCGAGCAGTACTTCCCCGGCGGAGTCAACTCGCCCGTCCGCGCCTTCCGCGCCGTCGGCGGCCATCCGCCCTTCATCGTCCGCGCCGAGGGAGCAACCCTCTACGACGCCGACGGCAACCGCTACGTCGACCTCTTCGGCTCCTGGGGGCCCATGGTCCTCGGCCACGCCTTCCCGCCCGTCGTCGAAGCCATCCGCGAAGCCGCCGGTCGCGGCGCCAGCTTCGGCGCGTCCCACGCCGGCGAAGCCAACCTCGCCGAGCTCGTCCGCCGCTGCTTCCCCTCCGTCCACAAGATGCGCTTCGTCAGCTCCGGCACCGAGGCCTGCATGTCCGCCATCCGGCTCGCCCGCGGCTTTACCGGACGCAACTTCATCGTCAAGTTCGAGGGCTGCTACCACGGCCACGCCGACCCGCTGCTGGTCAAGGCCGGCTCCGGCATCGCCACCCTCGGCATCCCCGGCTCCGCCGGCGTCCCTGCGGAAACAGCGCAATTCACCCTCGCGCTGCCCTACAACAACCTTCCCGCGGTCGAGGCCGCATTCGCCGCCCGCCCCGGTCAGATCGCCTGCGTCATCGTCGAGCCCGTCGTCGGCAACGCCGGCACCATCCCCCCCGCCCCCGATTTCCTCGCTGGCCTGCGCCGCCTCTGCACCCAGAACGGCGCGCTCCTCATCGTCGACGAAGTCATGACCGGCTTCCGCCTCTCGCTCGGCGGGGCGCAGCAGCTCTACGGCATCGCGCCCGACCTCACCACGCTGGGCAAGATCCTCGGCGGCGGCCTTCCCTGCGGCGCCTTCGGCGGCCGTGCCGACGTCATGGACTTTCTCGCACCCCTCGGCCCCGTCTACCAGGCCGGCACGCTCAGCGGAAATCCGCTCGCCATGGCCGCAGGCATCGCCACCATCGCCCACCTCATCGAGCACGAGGCCACAATCTATCCCCAGCTCGAGCGGGTGACGAAAGCGATCGCGGACGGCGTTGCCCAGATCGCCCGCGAGGCCGATTCCAAAGTCCCGCTCACCACCAACCGCGTCGGCTCCATGTTCACCTGGTTCTTTACCGCCAGCCCGGTCACCGACTACGCCTCCGCCAGCACCTCCGGCACCGAAGCCTTCGGCCGCTTCCACCGCAGCCTGCTCGAGTCCGGCGTCTGGCTTCCGCCCAGCCAGTTCGAAGCCGCCTTCGTCGGCGCCGCCCACGGACAGATCGAGATCGACCACATCCTCGCCGCCGCCCGCGCCGCCTTCGCGCCGGCAGGAAGGCTGCCCTAGCGTGCGGCTAATTCAGCTTCTGCCGCCCGCTCCAGCTCCGCGATGTCGAGCTTCTTCATCTTCATCATCGCCTCCATCGCCTTCGGAGTTTTGATTAGCTCGCCGATACGCGCAGGCACAACTTGCCACGACACGCCAAACTTGTCCTTCAGCCAGCCGCACGCGACCTCGGTCCCGCCCGCCGTCAGTTTCGACCAGTAATAATCGATCTCATCCTGCGTATCGCAGCTCACGACAAAGGAAATGGCGTCGGTAAACGCGTGCGCCGGTCCGCCGTTGAGGGCAGTGAATTTCTGCCCGTCCAGCTCGAACGCGACCGTAAGTACGCCGCCCTTGGGCACCATCCGCGGGTCGTCGATGCTGTTGTTGCGCAGCTCGCCAATTCGGCGCGAGTTCTTGAAGATGGAGAGATAAAAGTCAACCGCTTCCTCCGCGTTCTTGTCGAACCAGAGAAACGGCGTGATGCGGGAGCGGTTTTCGAGGGCGCTCATTTCCTGCCTCCTTGGATGAAAGAATCAGTCTTCAATTGCAGTTGGTGGTTAGATTGCAACTCAGTCCGTAAAGTGGGTCTGGTCCCTGGAGTTTTCTTCTCGGTCGCGATCGGGCCGGAAAAGCTGGGTGATGTAGCGGCGCAGGTGCTCAATGGATTCGCGGGCGATCTCGGGGCCCTGCGTGGCCTTGGCGAAGATGAACGAGCCCTGCAGGACCGCCTGGATGAAGTAGCCGACGCTCTCAGCCGGCCAGGGCGCGTCCGGCGTGTAAAGCTCCTTGGCGGCCTGCACGTCGCGGGTCAGGGCTTCGATGTGCGAGGCCAGGGCGCGCTCGCAGGCGGCGCGCAGCTCGGGGTGGGTCCCGTAGGTTTCCTGCACAAGCGTGCCCAGCAGGCAGGTGTAGTCGGGAACTTCGCCGGTCAGGATCGCGGCGCGAAAATCGAGGTACCCCAGCAGGCGGTCGACCGGGTCCTGCGCCTCGTGGTAAGGTGCGGAGGCGAAGAAGCCCCCAGTCATGCGCTCCCAGTGGGCGACGGCGGCGACGGCCAGATCGTCCTTGGTCTTGAAGTGATGGAAGAAGCTGCCCTTCGTGACGCCCGCCTCGTGGCAGATGTCGTCGACCGTAGTCGCCGCGTAGCCTTTCGCGCGGATCATATGGACGGCCGCGTTGAGCAGTTTCAGCCGGGATTGGTGCGGCACATTCAATTAACTTGTCTCCATACCAACTGTGTGGTATGTTTGCATACCATTTGGTATGCGTCAAGAACAAACTACAAGCATTGGAGGAACTGCAATGAAGGTCAACACCTACCTGAACTTCGGCGGCAACTGTGAAGAGGCGTTCCAGTTCTACCAGCAGCACCTGGGCGCGAAAATTGTGAGCGCCTTTCGCTGGAACCAGATGCCGGATGCGGCCAAGCACACCCCGCCGGGGTATGAGAACGCTCTGCTGCACGCGCAACTGGAGCTGGGCGACACCGTCATCATGGCGAGCGATGTGCCTCCGGATATGTTCAAGCCGATGCGGAGCGTGTATTTGTCGCTGGCCGTCGACAGCGACGAAGAGGCGGAACGGGTCTACAACCTGCTGGCCGAGGGCGGCGAGGTGTATATGAAGATGGGCGAGACCTTCTTCGCGCACCGCTTCGGTCAATTGCGCGACAGGTTCGGTACCAGTTGGATGGTCATCCGCTCCAAGATGGGGTAAGCAGATCGGTCCTTACGGCCGCGAGCCAAGCCTGGGCACATCGACGTGCTCTGGCGGCAGCCCCGCCTGGTAGCGATCGTAGATCGCGGTGTAGGCCGTCTCGATATGGCGGGTAAAGGCCTGGCAATCGAAGAGCGGCGCCGTCAGCCGGTTTTGCCGCAGCCGCCGGCGCAGCGCCCGGTAGCGTTCCGCATCGTTTGCCAGGTCGACCGCCAGTTCTTCGAACTCCGCCTCCGTGGCCGTAATCAGCTCGGGAAGGCCGACGGCGCGCAGCAGGCTGGCCGCGACCCGGCTGGCGAAGGTCTCGCCCATCCGGGTCAGGACGGGCAACCCGGCAAACAACGCATCGCTGGCAGTGGTGTGCGCGTTGTAGGGAAACGTGTCCAGAAACAGGTCTGCCAGTTTCTCCCGCGCCAGGTGTTCGGCGAAAGGCAGCGCTCGGGCGAAGATCAGCCGCTCCCCTGCGATTCCCCGCCGCTCAGCCTCCTTGCGCAAATTCACGACGGCCTGCGGGTTGTCCTCCAGCAGCCAGAGAACGCTGCCCTGGACCCGCACGAGAATCCGCATCCAGATATCGAAGACTGCCGGCGTTATCTTGTACGCGGTGTTGAAGCAGCAATACACAAAAGCCGCTTCCGGCAAACTCTCATCCGCCCGCGTACAGGCCTTCGCCGAGATGGGGCGCTGGGAATCGTTGGCTTGATAGCTGTCCGGCAGGTAGACGATCTTCTCCGAATAAGACTGCCGGCTCGCTTCAGGGATCAGGGTATGGTCCGCGATCAGATAGTCCATGAAGCCGGCGCCCATGGTCCCCGGATAGCCGAGATAGTTCACCTGGATAGGCGCGGCCCGCCTGGCGAAGATGCCCGGACGGCTTTCTTTCGTGAATCCTTTCAGGTCCACCGCGATATCCACTTCCAGGTCCCGGCTCAGCTTCGCGATCTCCCCATCCAGCATGGTTCGCACCTCCGTAAACCGGTCCATCGCCGCCGCGACCCGCCGGCTCATCTCGTCCTCCATACGCGGCCCGAAGGAGAATCCGACGATCTCAAACCGGCTGCGGTCGTGCCGCTCGAATAGCTCCGCCATCAGGTAGCTGGTCGCGTGGTTGTAAAAGTCCGCCGAGAAATAGCCGATGCGCAGTCTGTCCCGCCTGGGCCGGCGCGCCATCTCCCCCAGGGTCGAACCCGCCGGGTACTTGTCGCGCACATAGATCTCCGCCGCTCGCCTCTGTACTTCAAGAGAGTCGCTGATGGCCAGAATCGCGAAGGGCAGCGCCGCCTTCTCGCCGCGGCCAATGGCGGCTTCCAACTGCTGCGCCTCGCGTTCCATATTCTCCCAGTCGCATAGGAAGCTCTTCATGTGCAGACGGTATCCCAGCGAGTACTCGTAATCCGGCCTGAACACGAGGGTTTTCTTGAAGCCATCCAAGGCCGCTTGATACAGCTTCATGGCCAGCAGAGCGTTGCCTCGGTTGTTGTGCGCGTCCGCATAATCCGGGTTCAGGGCGAGGGCCCGGTCGTAACTCTCCAAAGCCGCCTCGAATTCCTGCAAGGCCTGCAATGCGCTGCCTCGATTGTTGTGCGCCTCGGCGCTGCGCGGATTCAAAGCCAGCGCCCGGTCGTAGCTCTCCAGCGCGCTCCGGTACCGCCGCAGAGCATGCAGCGCGTTGCCGCGGTTGGCGTGGGCCTCGGCAAACTCCGGCTTCAGCAGGATGGCGCGATCGCAACTCTCTATCGCCGCTTCGTACTGCTCCAGAGCGTTGAGCGTAATGCCCCGGTTGCCGTAGGCTTCCGCAAATCCCGGCTTCAGCCGGATCGCCTTTTCGTAGCTCGCCAGTGCCTCCGCATACCGCTGGAGAGCTTGGAGCGCGATGCCCCGGTTGAGATAAGCCTCCGCCAGGTCCGGTTTCAGCGAGATGGCTTTGTCCCAGCTCTCCAGCGCCGCTTCGTGGCGCCGCAAGGCGTGCAGCGCGATTCCGCGGTAATGGTAGGCCTCCGCATAGTCCGGCTTCAGCAGAATGGCTTTATCGGTCAGCTCCACGGCCGTCGCGTACTGTCCCACCTGGCACGCAATCACCCCCAGCAGGTACCACACCCCGTGATGGTTGGGACTCGTCTCCAGCACCTGCCGATAGATGCTCTCCGCCTCAGGCAATTGCCCCGCCTGGTGGTAGGCCATTGCCTCCTCGATCCGCCGCTCCTGCTCGGACGGGGAGGGACTGCCGGGCCGCTGAAAAGATTGCGCTTCCCGGCTGGTTTCCGGGCTGGAAGGTGGGTTATGCTTCACGCGGCGTGTAGCCTCTGCGTCCCAGTGTATCGAACCGCCGAGGTTCATCGACGCGCCGCGCAGCGATTCCCTTGGGCTTGTCATTCCGAGCGCAGCGAAGAATCCCCGCAGATGACTATCCAGTTAGCTCAGGCAACCGGCATTTGACGCGCTGAAGGCGCGATCTACCGTAGCCTGGGGCAACGCCCCAGGTGCAGGGCAGGCGAAAACCTGGCGGGCTGAAGGCACGCGCTAGAATCTCCCGAGAGCTATTCGAAGCGCGCCGGAGCTAACTTGATAATCATCTCCCCGCATTTCGCCTTCGCCCCTCCTGTTTGTTATTCCCGCAGGAATCCGCATCTTCTCCGGCCGTCCCCAAATCCCCGCTCGTGCAGAACCGCAGGTGTACCATGGCTCCCATGATTCGGGCCACTGTCGCTCTCGTGTGTTTGCTGTCCGGCGGGATGCTCTTGGCGTCGGGACAGAAACCCCCTTCAAATCCCTCCTTCGACTACGACACCGCCCGCACCCACGAAATCAAGCCCCACCGCGGCACCATTCCGGTTGAAGGCGTGCACCCGGGCTTCAATCAACTCCACCTCACCCTTACCGTCTCCCCCCTCGGCGACGTGACCGACGCCAAAGCAAACGGCAACGCGGACGACCTCAAGTTCTGGTCCCAGCTCCAGGGCGAGGTCTACCACTGGAGATTCACGCCCTTTGAGAAGGACGGCAAGCCTGTCGCGGCATCCGTCGAGGAATATATCGACCTCGTCCCACCGGAACGCCTGCCCAAGACCCACATCACCCCGCCCGCCATCCGCCCAGACTCCAAAGTCTCTATCACGCTTCAGCGCACAGGCTGTATGGGCAATTGTCCCGCTTACATCGTTACCGTCAGTACGGAGGGCATAGCCTTCGACGGCGGCTTCGCCGTGGTCGCCAAGGGAAAACACGCCGACAAGGTCGACGCCGATGCAGTCCGCGACCTCGCAAAGAAGTTCGTAGCCGCTGACTTCTACTCAATGGACCCGATGTATCGGGAGATGGCGACAGATCTTCCAACCTACATGTTGTCCATCTCCATCGATGGACATGAAATGCGGGTCGAGGATTACAACGGTCAGGAAGTGGGCATGCCCGCAGTCATCGCCGACTTGGAAGAAGATGTCGATACACTCGCCCGCACTGGCCGCTGGATCGAAGGAAGCGAAGGGCTCGTCGGAGTCCTCCAGGCGGAGAAGTACAACTTCAAGACATTTGACGCACAGGTCATGCTTAAGCAGGCGCTGACCAACGGTAAGACCGCAACAGTCGAGGAACTCCTGCAGGCCGGAGTACCGCTTGAACCAATCCCCTCATCGAAGCCGAAAGAACCGTATGAAAGCGTCCCTTTTGAGCACGTCGGCTGGCTCACCGCTGCGAGCCGGCATCCGGAAGTCTTGGAGCTGCTCATAGCTAAAGGGGCAGCCAAGAACGATCAGGAAGACAAGGACCTGGCCCTGGCCAGTGCGGCCGATGCCGGTAGTATCGAATCGGTGCGATCATTGATCGCCTATGGTGCCGATCCAAATGTTGACCTAACGAAGCTTATCGCTACTGAAAGCGGCGGCGGCATGACCATGCAGGGGCCGGGATCTGGGAGTATTCTGATCAGCGCCGCTGAATCCGGCAACCCCGAAATGGTGCGCGAAATTCTCCGTCACCGCCCGCACCTCGAAGCCCGAGACCATCGCGGGCAGACCGCCATGTTCGCCGCCGGGGATTGGCGCGGCACCGACGCCGACGGCGCTCGCGTCGAATGCGTCCGCCTCCTTGCCGAGGCCGGGGCCAACGTGAATGCTCGTGACGATAACGGCAACACTCCCCTTCACGAGACCTTCCTCACCGACGTGGAAGTAGAACTGCTGAAGCTCGGCGCCGACGTGAACGCACGCAATGAGGACGGCGAGACTCCGATCTTCACGGTCATTAACGAGGACGCTGTCCCGCTCTACATCCAGCACGGAGCCGACCTCACCATCCGCAACAAGAAGGGTGAGACCGTCTTCGAGACCGCGAGCAGGCATGGCCCGCAACGCGAAGAAGTCCTCCGCAAAGCCATCCAAAGCCTGAAACAGCCCTAATCCGCGATCGCCGAAGCTACCGAAACTTGACAGGCACGATATAATAGATACAGAAGAAACAGCAGCGCGACCCGCCGGTCTGGCTCTGTTTTCCGGGTGGAAGAAATCTTGAAATACTCAATCGCACGTTCCAGCGTTTTGCCGGTGCCCCGCCCTAACTTGTTAGGGCGATATCCCGGCTTGTATATACATCCTCGCAAGTTCTTTGTCATCAGCACATATTTGTATATACAGAACCGCAACCCCTGTGTTATCAACAAATCGATGGGTATACCCCAAGGGGGTGTATTCCATCCCTCCGCCACCCCGTTCGGCCAATATTCCCATTTGTATATACAGGCTCAGAAGTCCTTTGCCATCAGCCAATATTTGTATATACAGAACCGCAACCCATTTGCAATCAACAAAACGTGGGTATATACAAGGGGGGGTGGGTATCACGCCACAGTCCGGCCAATCCGATCCGCCCGCGCAGCCTTCCGCCCGCCGCCAACGTCCAACCACCGAGCCCAGGTACCGCGCGCGCACCACGCACGAAAATAAATCCCGCATGAAATCCCTCGCCCTCGCCGCTCTCGCCGCCGCCCTGCTCGCGCCCCAGTGCGCGCGCGCACAGGCAGCGGACATTCCCAGCGCCGCGCCGCCCGCGCCCGCCGGCCAGACCACCGAGCAGCGTGGCCGCGCCCTGCTCGACCAGATGATTGCCGCGCTCGGCGGCGACCTCTGGCTCAACCGCACCACCCTCGAGACCGAAGGCCGCGCCTCCTCTTTCTTCCACGGCGAGCCCAACCCCTACGTCAGCGAGTGGCACGATCTAGTCCGCTTCCCAGGATCCGGCCAGCACGAGGCAGAACGCGTCGGCTTCCTCACCGATCGCAGCCCGATCTTCCCCGGCAAGAAGATCGACGTCGTCCAGATATGGAAAGACGGCCACGGCTACGAGATCACCTACAAGGGCCAGACCGAGCTGCCCAAGGAGCAGGTCGACGACTACTACCGCCGCCATGCCCATTCCGTCGAGCAGGTCGTCCGCACCTGGGTCCACGCGCCCGGAGTCATGGTCCTCTACGAGGGCACCGACATGGTTGAGCGCCGCCTCTGCGACAAGCTCACCATCCTCAGCGCCGCCAACGACGCCGTCACCCTCGAGCTCGACGCCGCCACCCATCTCCCGCTCCGCCGCACCTTCCAGTGGCGCAACCCCCAGTTCAACGACTTCGACGAAGAGCAGGAAACTTACGAGGATTACCACACCATCCAGGGCCTGCCCACCCCGTTCAACATCACCCGTTACCACAACGGCGACATCACCAACCAGCGCTACATCGTCAAAGTCACCTACAACCTCGCCGCCGGCCCCTCGCTCTTCGATCCCGCCGCCGCCATCCCCAAGCTCAAAAAATAGCGCCGGCTCGCGAACGCAGCAGTAATCGCCTTGGCGGAATCGGCGTCCCTATCCGTAGCGCTTGGCGATCTCAATTGCCTCCTGCCCACCTTCCGGTGGTCCGGTGGCAGTTGCAGGTCGCCAAGAGCGGCGAACTCCCTCGGAGCATTCGCAACTGTCGAAGCCGCAACCGGACGAGGTGGGACCGAAAGCGATCTCACCTCGCCCTCTGTTGCTACTGCTCTTTCCGTTTTCTAAGCGCTCACTCCGCTCGTGCTCGAAAGCGCGCTGGTAGAGCTCGCCTCAAAGACTGAAAGCGCCGACTGCGCCCCGCTCAGGCTGCCTGCAGACAAAGCTGCCTGCACGCTGCTCAGGAATGTGCCGATCGGGTCGGTCCCGAAGCCGCTTGAGGTTGAGGTTGCGTCTGAACTCGTTGTCGAGCTCGAACTCGCCTCTGCCGGGTTGTGCTTCTGAATGTCCGACAAATAACCCTGCGCGGACGTCAGGTCCCCGCTCTTGATCGCCGAGATCAGCCCGGAAAGGTCTTTCGCGAAGCCGCCTCCGCCATCGGACGGTCCAGGCCCCGCTGCCTGGAATGTCGTAAGCGCACTCTGCGCGGCGGAGATATCGCCGCTGGAGAGCGCCTTCTCGACGCTGGTCAGAAAGGTTCCCACCGGGTCCGTGCCGTTGGTGGACTGCGGGCTCGACTGCTCCAACTGCGTCATATAGGTTTGCGCCGAGCTGAGATTGCCCGACTGGATCGCCGACTCCAACCCCGAAAGGCTGCTGTCGAACGTGTCGGTTATCTCAGCGCTCGAACTGCTCGTGCTCGTCTTTGTGGCCGAGAGAGAGGACGTATAGAGGCTGTCGATAAGGGTTGCCATACCTGCACTAATCGAAGAAATGCTCACACTTTGCTCCTTGAGTTTGAATTCCTGTTTTGAACAGGGAGATGCAAAGCGGGTCTTCGGGCCGGAGCCGCGAAGGCGAGCGGCGGGAACCCGCGTTTCCTCACAAAATGAGAATCCGCTTAAGCTCCGCCATCAGAGGATGCAATTCAATCGCCAAAATCTGCTCATCCGAGACTCATCGCGGTTCCGTATCGAAGGGCAACTTGCCCCGCCAACTCGATAGCCAATACCGTCGCCGTTTATACTCATCCCTGCATGACTGACCAGCCAAACCCCTCCGCCAAGACCATGGACATCGTTGAGATCATGTCCATCCTGCCGCACCGCTATCCGTTCCTGCTCATCGACCGCATCGTGGACCTGGAGCGCAAGACCCGCATCGTCGCCATCAAGAACGTCACCATCAACGAGCCCCACTTCGCCGGCCACTTTCCCGGCTTCCCCATCATGCCCGGCGTCCTCATCGTCGAAGCCATAGCCCAGGCCGGCGGCGCGCTCCTGCTCACTGAGTTCTCCCAGCACGACCGCGACACCAAGCTCATGGTCTTCACCGGCATCGACAATGCCCGCTTCCGCCGTCCCGTGGTTCCCGGCGATCAGCTCCGCATCGAGGTCAAGGTCCTCAACTGGCGCCCCACCGTGGTCAAGCTGCACGGCGCCGCCACGGTGGAAGGCAAGCTCGCCTGCGAAGCCACCATCATGTGCGCCCTCACCTCCCGCGAGCCTAAGAAGCCTGCCGCGCCGCTCGAACCCGAACCGCCTTCCGCCGGAGCGGCAGCCGAGTGAGCGCAGCCGCGAACATCCACCCCACCGCCATCGTCGCCGCCGGCGCACAAATTCCCGCCTCCTCGACCGTCGGCCCGTACTCCACCGTCGGCCCCAACGTCGTCCTCGGCGAGAATTGCAACCTCATCTCCCATGTTGTGCTTGCCGGAGATGAAGCCGGTCACCTCACCGTCGGCGCCGGCACCACCATCTATCCTTTTGCCTGCGTCGGAGTCGCTCCGCAGGACCTCAAGTACGCGGGCGAGCCCACCCGCTGTGCAATCGGCAAAGACACCACCATTCGCGAATCTGTCACCATCTCCCGGGGGACCGTCGGCGGCGGCGGCGAGACCACTGTCGGCGACGGCTGCCTCATCATGGCCTACACGCACATCGGCCACGACTCCCACATCGGCAACGGCTGCATCCTCGCGAACTCCGCCACGCTGGCCGGCCACGTCATCGTGGAGGACTACGCCGTCGTCGGCGCGCTCTGCCCGGTGCATCAGTTCTGCCGCATCGGCCGCTACGCCTTTATCGGCGGAGGCACCACCATCACCCAGGACGTCCTCCCCTACTCGCTCACGTCGATCGAGCGCAACAACCACGCCTACGGACTCAACAAGGTCGGCCTCGAACGCCGCGGCTTCACCCCAGCCCAGCTCAAGGCCCTCCGCCACGCCTACCGCCTGCTCCAGGCCAGCAAGCTCAACACCAGCGACGCCCTCGCCGCCATCCGCGCCACCCTTTTCTCGCCCACCGGCGCCCCACCCGATCCGGCCACCACCGAACACGTCGCCTACCTCGCCGACTTCATCGCCAACAGCCACCGCGGCATCATCAAGTAAGTGCACGAAGAAGACAGGTATTCGAGATGCAGAAACCTCCCGTCCCCGCTCCCTCCAGACGAAGCTTCCTGAAGGCTTCGCTCGCGGCCGCCGCTGCCGGCTGCTTCCTGCGTCCTGCCCGCGCCTTCGCCGACGTCGGCGGAATCACCTTCGGCGTTCAGTTGTTCATGCTTCGCCGCCAGGCAGAAACGGATCTCCCCGGGGTCTTCCGAGCGATCCACGCTGCGGGCTTTCCCCAGGTCGAGCTCTACCCCATCGCCTACAGCCATTCCGCCGCGGAGATTCGCCGCATGATGCAGGACGCTGGCATCGCAGCCGTATCCGGCCACTTCGATTATGCAGGCCTCGAAGACAAGCTCGACTTCGCCCATCAGCTCGGCCTCACCTATGTCGTCTGTCCCATGCTCCCGAAGGATCAATGGACCTCGCTCGAAGGCTTCTCCAAAGCCGCGGACCTCTTCAACCGCGCCGGCCGGAAGGCGCAGTCCCTGGGCATGGAGTTCGTCTACCACAATCACTGCTACGAATTTCGTCCCATCGACGGGACCACCGGCTTCGCCCACCTCATGCAACACACTGACCCCGCGCTGGTGAAGCTTGAGCTCGACATCTATTGGCTCGCTCAGGGTGGACAGGACCCCTTGGCGGTCCTCAAGAGTTACGCCAGCAGGGTCCGGCTCATCCATCTCAAAGACCGCCTGGCTGGGGCCCAGACCGGCTACACCATGGACCCGCCGCAGTATTTCACCGAGCTCGGCAAAGGAACCATCGACTGGCCCGCGGTCCTGGTCCAGGCCCGGGCCGAAGGCGTCAAGTATGCCTTCGTCGACCAGGACGACACCACCCTGCCCATCCCGGAGAGCCTGGCCATCAACCGCGCCTACCTGCGCAAGCTAAACCTCTAGCGGGGATCGTTATTCGCGGGCTATTGGCAGAGAGCGAATCGAAGATACCGCGGAGGAAACGGAGAGAGCGCAGAGAAATCACGCCGGGAGAATAGACCTCTGCGATCTCTCTCTCACTCTGTGAACTCTGTGATTCGCTTGTCGATCGCTGCCCGGCTCCAGCCGCTTCAATTCTTCGTCGTGCGCACGATCACGATCGCGGTCTTGCCCGCGTTGCTTCCACTGCCCGGAGTGATGGTGACCGTCACCCTGTCTGTCGCGCTTGGGCCCGCGTTGATCACGGTTCCGCTTGCCGTCGAGGCAACGATCGCGCCCGCCAGATTGCCGGTATAGAAACTCACCACCTGGCTCATCGGGTCGCCGGTCGTGAAATGCGCCTCCGCTCCCGCCGCCTTGGACGTGCCCACGCTCACCGCGCCTTTCTCCTGCACCGCTCCGGGATACACGGGCGCGCCCAGTTGGGTCGGGTCCGCCGTCGCATCGTTCCCGGTCGAAATCGAGCCGAGACCGGGAATGGAAAACAGCGCGTCATTGCCTTTGTTGTTGTTGCTCGCCGCGATCGACTTCGAAACCCGCCACGCCGCAAAACTGATCCCACCGGCGACCAGGGCTCCGATTCCCGCCACAATGGCCACGACCATCAGAATCGCCCGCCCCGCCCCGCCCGAACCCCTCGCTGGTTGCGGCGCCTGCTGCATGCCGGGCGGAATCTGTTGGGCCGGCGCGGCCGACACCGCGGCGCCGCAGGAGGTACAGAATCGAGCGGCCGGAGCAAGAGCAGCGCCGCATTTCGTACACATGCCAGCCATATCGAGTCTCCTTGAGATTGTCCAGGCCACCCTGCACATGGTCCATTCGCTTCAATTGATGGGGAGTGCCATGAGGCTACTCGAACCGGCAAACCGGCGTCAACCGAACCAGGATTATTTGAAATAGTGGCGCCAGTCGAAGACGACCCGCACACCGGTCGTCACGATGGTGTGCGCATCGGGGTCCGGTGCGCCTGCGGGCGAGATGACTGAAACCGCGGTCGGCATGTCGAAACCCACGTACGGCTGCAGCATCAGGCCGGAACTCTGGTTGACGGAAAAACTGCGGAATAGCCGGTATTCGAGAATGGGGAACTCCACTTGCAGGGAGTTGAGGCTTACCAGGGTCGCATTGCTCGGAGGCACGCCTGGGGTGGGCATCGGAAACGGGTGATCGCCGCCGTTGCGATAGATGCTCACGCCCACTTCACGCCCCAGAACAAACTGCACGCGGCCGGCGCGGGTCGCGATCCCAGCCTGCCAGGGGATGAGTCCTCCGTTGGCTGCCCCTACCAGCATCTTTTGCAGCTTCGCCGGCGAGGTAAAGGCGAGGATGGGCGCAGCGACGGCGAGGTCGCCTGGGACCAGCCAGAAAGGCATCCGCAGCCGTGCGCCGATTGCGCCGCGGCCCGGGAGCGTGGCTGCGCCGCTGGCATGGGTGTCGTCCCGGACGCCGAATTCGACGAACACCAACCCATCGCTCGAATCGTTGAGAATTCCGTCCAGACCCAGGCCTGCGCGGGCTGCCAACTCAATACCGGAAGTGGCGCTTGCACCTGCCTCTTCAGGACCGAATCCATGGGTCAACACTCCCTCCCGGAACCCGGTCGATAGGCCGACAAAGGCGCCAAGCTCGGTGCGGAAGCGAGGCAGCTCGCCTGCACCCGGGCCCAATGCAGGGACGGGCGTCTGCATCAGAATGGGTACCAGTTTGTGGATATCCGCGCGTGTCCCGAAGGCCGCAGGGAAGCTCGCTTCCTTGCAGACGTTGAAAGAATTCGGTTCCCCATAGCCTGGATCGTCGGAGCCGGTTAGTTCGATCTTGCCATCGAAGGAATCGACCAGTTGGGCCAGGCTGTCGCGGACGGCGTTGGCCGCGCGGCCGGCGTCCGCCGGTTTCATAAAAGCATCGCCCTGGCCGACGAAATGCTCGCCGCTCCATGTGGTTAGCGCCAGGCCACGCTCACTGTAATAGTCGTGCGTCCCCTTGCGCAGGGCTGTCCTTCCCCAGTTGCCTGCGACGTGGCCAGCCGCGAAGCTGTCTTCGAGGAAGTGCAAAGCGAACGCCTCATCGGCGAGCGCCGCCCGGACCGCACTCGCGTGCGTTGCAGCCGGCACCAACCCGCGCGAGACGCTGCGCGCCCGGTCCAGCGCTCGCAGGTGGTACCAGACATAGGTTGCCAGGGCATTCACTTCAGCCTTCGGCCCCAGTGCGAGACGCACATAGGCTTCCGGATCCATGTCGATATCGGGCCGCGCCAGCAGGAAGTGCGCGTTGTTGGAACTCGCGCGCGTCACATACTCCGGGTCAGTGCGCTCCAGTGCGAGGTCGGAGTTTCTTACCGCGTTCGTCCGGTCGCTGCGCAGCTTAGCGGCGGCGAGTTGCGCCTTCAGCCGGGCGGCGACCTGCTCTACGCCTAAAATCCAGGGTGCGCTTAGCACCGTGCCGAGCATCTCCTGCGCCGAGCAGGAGTGGTCTCCCGAAACCGCGGCCCACGCCGCGTAGTCGACACAGCCTGTTTGAGCCGGATCGGAGGACTGGGCGCACAGGCGCTGCTCGTACCCGGTGCGGGCCTCCGCCCACAGCGCCTGCAGACGGGCTTGCCGGTCTGCGTCGAGCTTTCCGATTGCCAGCGCGGCAATGTCGCGGTGTTCCGGAAACACCCACGCAGACGCTGGCAAGATTTGAAGCGACACTAGCGCGAAGACCAGCGCGGACCTTAAAACGTCTCGCCGGATACATCGTCGAGCGAACGACTCAATCAGCCTGTGGATTGCAGGCTTCGCCAGTCTCAAGTCGCGATCTCGTGCACTCGCCGAACTCATCACGTGGATCATTCCAAGCTAACAGAACGTGTAGTTTATGGGGACAGGAGATGAGGCGCAAGCGCCAGGCCCACAATCGAGCGTGCGCATCGAAGGGCTCGGAACATTCGCCGCCTCTCGACCGCTTGAAGCCGCCCGCGTGGGCCTTTGCTGCTTGAGCCGCAAATCGCGGTCCGCCTGTTGTCGAGAGCGAAAGCCGCTCAACTCCATCAATTGAAAGGGAATAGAGTTTGCTGTTGAGTTTGTGCAGAAGCGTACAATTTGAACAGGGGACAATCTGCTTTTGAATCAATCCGGCGGGTGCTGGACGCATACGATACAACTTGCTTAGAATGCTGTTTTTTAGCCATAAGCCGCCTGTTTTCCGATGGTTACAAACGGAAACTACATAAATGACTGATTCGCAACCAATTGGATATTCCCCCGGGGGGAGTGGGTCTGCCGGAACCGGTCCCGCCGACTCAGCGCCGAGCACTCACTGCCAAGGGGTCGAGGACGGCGCGAAGCGCCTCGGTCTCATCGCCGGCAACGGCCGTTTCCCGTTCCTGCTGCTGGATGCCGCGCGCGCCCACGGCCTCTCCGTCGTCGTCGCCGCCATCAAGGAGGAGACCGACCCGGAGATCGACTCCCGCGCCGCCGCCGACCCAGCCATCCGCGTCCACTGGCTCTCGCTTGGCGAGCTCTCCCGCCTCATCGAAACCTTCCAGGCCGAGGGCGTCACCCGCGCCGTCATGGCCGGCCAGGTGAAGCACACGCAAATCTTCTCCTCCATTCGTCCGGACTGGCGGCTCGCCAAGCTGCTGCTCAACCTGCGCCGCCGCAACACCGACACGCTGCTCTCGGCCGTCGCCAAAGTCCTCGGCGACGAAGGCATCGAACTCATCTCCTCCACCCATTACCTCGAACCGCTGCTCGCCAAACCCGGCGTCCTCACCCAGCGCACGCCCACCGAAGCCGAGCGCGACGACATCGCCTACGGCCGCACGGTTGCGCGCGGCCTCGCCGCATACGATCTCGGTCAGACCGTCGTCATCGCCGCGCAGGCCTGCGTCGCCGTCGAAGCCATGGAAGGCACCGACGCTACTATCGAGCGCGCCGGCACGCTGATGCGCCGCATGAACGATCCGGCCTCCACCCTCAGCCGCTCGCTCACTGTCGTCAAAGTCGCTAAGCCAAATCAGGACATGCGCTTTGACGTACCCGTCATCGGCGTTGCCACCATCGAGGCCATGGCCCGCGCGGGCGCGACCTGCCTCGCCGTTGAAGCCGGCCGTACCCTGCTGTTCGACGCCGCCGCCATCGTTGCCGCCGCGGACCGGGCCGGCATCGCGATCGTCGCGGAATCCGCCTGAGACTTTTCCCTGACAACTTGCGTCTACGCGTCACGTACTATAGCGATACGCGAAGGCGTGACCGGGCCGCCGAACGTTCGCCACAACTCAACAACAAGGAGAAGACGATGGTTCGCAATGGTGTATGGATCGCAGTCATCCTCGGCATCGTGACCGCCTGCGGTGTCGGTGTAGTACGAGTTCGCGCCGCCGACATCCTCCAGGCCGGCGCCAGCGCGCCCGACTTCAGCCTGCCCTCGCAGGAAGACACGCCGGTGTCGCTCTCGCAGTACAAGGGCAAGTGGGTCGTCCTCTACTTCTATCCCAAGGACATGACCTCCGGCTGCACCATTGAAGCGCACAACTTCCAGCGCGACCTGCCCAAGTACGACGCGCTCAATGCCGTCGTGCTCGGCGTATCGCTGGATACGGTCGAGAGCCACAAGACCTTCTGCACCAAGGATTCGCTCACCTTCAAGCTGCTCGCCGACCCCGACCACAAAGTAATCGACGCCTATGGTGTGCCGATCTCCAACATGGGAGTCGCCAAGTTCGCGAAGCGCGATACCTTCCTCATCTCGCCCGCCGGAAAGATCGTGAAGGTCTGGACGGGAGTAAATCCGAACACGCACAGCGACGACGTGCTCGCCGAAATCACTGCCGACAAGAAGTAAGTCTGGCGAGCGGACGCAAAAAGGCCCGGACCTCTCGAGAGGAGCCCGGGCCGTTTTGCTTGCCTGGTTGGAACCGGTTGCGGTTACTTCTTCTTCTTTGCAACTTTCTTCGCGGCCTTCTTTGCAGGGGCCTTCTTGACGGCCTTCTTTACAGCCTTCTTTGCTGCTTTCTTAGTTGCCAATGTAATACCTCTCGTATTTGGTTTTTGTTTCTTCGACGTGCCCTTGTTGCCGGCCGCTTTTTTCAAAGCGGCCTTACCGCCGCGCAGGGCACTCGACTTCTTCGCGGCAGATTTCAATATTTTTTTGGCGGCCTTTTTCGCCGGCGCCTTCTTGGCAGCCTTCTTCACCGGAGCTTTCTTCGCGGCGACCTTCTTTACAGCCTTCTTTGCGGCGGCCTTCTTGGCGGGTGCTTTCTTTGCAATCGTCTTCTTCGCCGCGGCTTTCTTTGCAGGAACCTTCTTCACCGGCGCCGCGACCGCGCTTTTCTGCGGGACCTTCGATAGCGCCGTCGCAGGAGTATAGCCCGCGACCGGCGAGGGCGGCGCCGCTTCAATCACTGCCACCTCGACAATCGACTCAACCGCCAGCGCATCGTCTTCATCTTCCAGCCGGTCCAGATCGTCATCGTCGTCCGAGGTCATCGCCACAACAACCTCTTCTTCTTCCTCGTCATCATCGAAGGCGCCGTTGCCTTCATAGCCGTCCCCGGCTGCATAAACTCTGTTGCTCTCTTCCAGTCCGTCGAATCCACCAAGCTCATTGAACTTCATCGTCGTCACACCCTCGTCACCGAATTTGCATTGCGGCATCTCTGCTGGCTCTACGATGCACTGCAAGTCAATTGCACCACGGCACGGATTCTAGCAACAGAATGCATCGGCGCGCCAGTGATAGCAAGCAATCTTTTTGTTGAGGTAGCTAAACGAGCAGCCTCGCACTTTCATTTGGACGCCGCAGCCCGCTTCGACTGAGCGGTCCTCTTCTTCGCCGTTGCACTGTGAGAAGCCGGAGTCGCAGCGGACTTTGAGGCGGTCGCGGAACGCTTCGTCTGTGCGGCGGTCGTGTGTATGCCGGCGGTCGCGTGGGTGCCGGCCGCAGTATGCGATGTCTTCGCGCGCACATGCGCTGCCGGCGCCAGATGGACCGGCGGAGAGACATAGAGCGAGCGCTGCGGCTTGATCGTGCTCGACGAGAGATGGTTCCAACGCCTCAGGTCTTCGACCGATACGTTGAAGCGATCGGCGACCGTAACCAGCGTATCTCCGGGCCGTGTGATGTAGTGCAACGGATGCGGCATGGCGACGGCGATCGATACCGGCACCACCAGTTCGTCGCCGGGGTTGACCGACGCATCCTGGGCAATGGCGTTCGCCGATGCGATCTCGGAGAGGCGACCGTGAAAGGCAGTTGCGATGCTGTCCAGCGATTCACCCGCGTGCACCACGTGGAAGCGCCAACCGTTGCGCTTGTCCTCGGGCACCCGCTGCATGCGTTTGAGATAGAGATCGCGCGTTCCCACCGGAAGATGCAGATCGAAGTCCGCGCCTTGCGGCGTGGTCATGCGCAGCAGGCTCGGGTTCAGCTCGACGATCTCGCCCAGCGAGGCGCCGGTGACGTCGGCCACCAGCCGCAGATCGACGGAGTAATCGACGTCGACGGTGTCGGAGACAACCGGCGGATCGGGCACCATGTCTTCCAATCCATACTGCTTCGGGTTCTTCGCCATAATGGCCGCGGCGATGATGCCGGGCACATAATTCTTGGTCTCGCCGGGAAGAACGTTGCGCTTGTACAACTCCCAGAAGTCGGCGTAGCCGGTCCGCATGACGGCGCGCTGTACATTGCCCGGACCCCAGTCATAGGCAGCCATGGCCAGGTACCAGTCACCGAGCTGGTCGTAGAGCATTTTCATGTAACGCGCGTACGCCTGCGAAGACTTCTCCGGGTCGAAGCGCTCGTCCACCCAACCATTGCGCGTGAGCCCATACGATCCAGCGAAGGGCATGAACTGCCACATGCCTCCCGCGCCCGAACCGCGATTCACTGCCTGCGGCTGAAAGCCGGATTCCGCCACGGCGAGGTAGATCAGGTCCTGGGGCACGCCCTGTTCGCGAAGGTCGCGCGAGATCATCTCCTTGTACTTGCCCGCGCGCTGCAGCGAGTGGACGAGAGTAGCGTGGCCCTTCTTCGAGTTGGTGAAGTAGTTGATGAAGCCGGCGACATAATCGTTGACGACCAGCGGCAAATCCGACTGCGTGGTCTTCAACTCCTCAGCCACCTTGGCGGTCAGGGCGGCGTCGGGCGGGAAGGTGACCTCGTCGGCGGCGTCGAGCGGCGCAGCTTCCAGCGGCGCGGAGAAGCCGTTGCCCTGCTTCAGTGCGGACATTTCCAGCCCGTTGATCGCGTTCAGCAAATGCTCAAACTCATCGGTGAGCTGCGGGTCGCTCTTCAGGTCCATGCCGCTGGTCAACATCAGGTCGACAGCCGCGTCGAAGTCGGAACGCGCCGCCTCGAGACGTCCACCACGGTAATTGTCGACGCCGCTGCGGTAATCTCCTTCCGCCCGATCGATGAGCTGCTGCGCCTTGCGCGCGTGTGCGGCCTGTTCGGCGGCCTGGGCCTGCGCAGCGTCCGAAACCGGCGCCGGCGCCGGCGCAGCGACGGTTGGCGCTGTGGCTTGCGCGGGGGGCGCGACCGCGGCCTGTTGCTGCGGGCAGCCCGAGAGCAGCAGCAGCGGCGCGCACGCAATCGTCACCAGCCAACGCCGAAACCCGTTCAACCTCTGCACCCGTTGGTCTTTCCCATCGATAGATTCGTCTCGCTCATCCGGCCGCGCCGGCGCCGCAACCCGCATCATTCTTCAAATTCGCACTCCCTGCCGGGCGGGCAAGCCAGGCGCGCGGCGCGTTTGCGCCTTGCTCATTGTAAGACGTTTGAAGTGAAGATCGGTGCGCGGCGGCGATCGAGGGCGCGCCGCTGCACGGTGATAGCATCGAAGGTTGAGGCAGTTCGCACCCCGTATGGACCCGAGTCACATCCGCAACTTCGCAATCATTGCGCACATCGATCACGGCAAATCGACGCTCTCCGACCGGCTGCTCGAACTCACCGGCTCGTTGACCGCGCGCGAGATGCAGGCGCAGGTGCTGGATGCGATGGACCTGGAGCGCGAGCGCGGCATCACCATCAAGGCCCACACCGTGCGCATGATGTACAAGGCGCACGACGGCGAGACCTACCAGCTCAACCTCATCGACACGCCCGGGCACGTCGACTTCAGCTACGAGGTGTCGCGCTCGCTGGCCTCGTGCGAGGGCGCGCTGCTGGTGGTCGACGCATCGCAGGGCGTTGAAGCGCAGACGCTGGCCAACGCGTATCTCGCCATCAACCACGGCCTGGAAGTGATTCCCATCATCAACAAGATCGACCTGCCGTCGGCCGACATCGAGCGCACCCGCGAGATGATTGAGAAGGCGGTGGGTCTGCCCGCCAGCGATGCCATCGCCGTCTCGGCGAAGACCGGCCAGGGCGTTCCCGATATTCTCGAAGCCGTCGTGCATCTGCTGCCGCCGCCGCACGGAGACGCGGACGCGCCGCTGCAGGCGCTCATCTTCGATTCGTGGTTCGATCCCTACCGCGGAGTGGTGGTGCTGGCCCGCGTCATCAACGGGCGCATGAAGCAGGGCATGAAGATCAAGATCATGTCCAACGGCAGGACCTTCGATGTGGAGAGCATGGGGGTGATGACGCCGAAGCCGGTGCCGCTGGCCGAGCTCTCCGCCGGCGAGGTCGGCTTCTTCGTCGCGACCATCAAGAACGTGGCGGACACCAAGGTTGGCGACACCATCACCGACGTGGCGCGGCCCTGCGCCGAGGCTCTGCCCGGATTTGAAGACATCAAGAGCATGGTCTTCGCCGGCCTCTACACGGTCGACTCGCACGAACATGCGATGCTGCGCGATGCGCTCGAAAAACTTCGCCTCAACGACTCCAGCTTCACCTTCGAGCCTGAGTCCTCGGTGGCGCTGGGCTTCGGCTTTCGCTGCGGCTTCCTCGGGCTGCTGCATCTGGAAATCATTCAGGAGCGGCTGGAGCGCGAGTACTCGCTCGATCTGATCACCACTGCTCCCGGCGTGCGCTACAACATCACGCTCACCGATGGCAAGGTGGTTGAGGTGGACAACCCATCGCGCTGGCCCGACCCCTCCAACATCGAACAGATCGAGGAGCCCGTCATCCTCGCCAAGATCCTCACCAACGAGGAGTATGTCGGCGGCATTCTGAAGCTGGTCGAAGAGAAGCGCGGCCGCCAGATCAACTTCGAGTACGTCTCCGAGACGCGGGTGATGCTCACCTACGAGCTTCCGCTGAACGAGATCGTGCTGGACTTTTACGATCGTCTCAAGTCGGTGTCGCGCGGATACGCCTCGCTCGACTACCACATGCAGGGCCACTGGATCTCGCCCATGGTGAAGATGGACATTCTGATCGGCGGCGACCCTGTGGACGCGCTCTCGATCATCGTCCATCGCGACGCGGCGTACGACCGCGGCAAGGCGCTGGTGTCCAAGATGCGCGAGCTGATCCCCCGGCAGATGTTCGAGGTCGCCATCCAGGCGGCGATCGGGGCGAAGATCATCTCGCGCGAGACGGTCACGGCGATCCGCAAGAACGTGATCGCCAAGTGCTACGGCGGCGACATCAGCCGCAAGCGCAAGCTGCTGGAAAAGCAGAAGGAAGGCAAGAAGCGCATGAAGCGCATCGGCAAGGTCGATATCCCGCAGGAGGCTTTCCTCGCCGTGCTTAAGGTCGGCGAAGAGTAGAGGCGACGATTCCGCGACCTGGAGACCGGCGCGGCTTCCAAATGCGTATTGGGCGGAAGTTGTTTCGGTTCAGCTACTTAAGGAATCATCGCCGTTATCCGATCACCCTTTCGGGGTATATACGATGAGGTACATTGGGCCCTATTGTCGTATTAGCGCCGCCCCGGCGAGTGGCCGGGCGATTCGAGTTCAACAACGGGGAATGACTTCGATGAAGCAGCTTTTCAAGAGTCTTGTCACGGAAGAATCGGGGCAGGACCTGATTGAATGGGCGCTCGTCGCGGCAATGGTGGCTCTGGCTTCGACCGCCGTGATGAGAAGCTATAACACCAACCTCGGCTCGGTCTTCAATAAGCTAGGCAACCAGCTGAACAACGCCGTCGCGTAATATAGAAGACGCGTCCTGCCTGAGAGGGCACGCGCAGGTGCAGGTCCGGAGTATCAAGCGAGCAAATTCAGGCGAAATTTGGAGCCAGCTTCTGGGCTGGAGCTGGACCCGTTTTGGCTGCACCCAATTCGCAATCTGTGGAAAGCCTTTATTTGCGGGACTTGCAGCATGAATTGCAACGATTTTGTTGAACTTCGCAGGCGCTGTTTCAAAGACCTGAAAACGTGTGACTTGCAGCACAAGAAATGCAACACGTCCCTGGCCGTTGCGGGTAGCCGGTCGCCATATAAATTTGCCGCGCATCGGAATCCACAAAAATTTCCACAGCGGAACCAATTATAGAGAATGCGATTTCCCAACAAGAAGAGGAGGCCCGCAGGCCTCCTCTTCTTTGCCGAGCGGAGTCGCCCTATTGGCTGGGTGGTTTCGTGGTCGTGGTATGGGGCGTGGTCGTCGTATGCGGTGTGGTAGCTGCCGGCTTCGGACGGGCCGCCGCCGCGGGAGCGCCGGGAACAGGTGCGGAGATGTTCGGCGTGGACTTGTTGTAGGCCTCGACGACCTGCTCGGTAATGTCCGAGTTCGGTTCCTGCGCGATCCACATTACCTGGCTGGCCTGCTGGTTGCTCACGTCGAGCAGGATGGTATAACCGTTCTTCGCAACATAGTTCACCATGATGGCGTGGACCTTCTGGGCCACCTTGCCGTAGGCCTCCTGGAGGTCCGACTGGTATGCGGTCCTTGCGTCTTCACTGTCGCGGTCCAGCTTCTTCTGGTCGATATCGAGGGTCTTGGTGCGGGAGGCGCGCTCTTCGTCCGGCATGGTGGCGGGGGCGGCCTGGAGCTGCTTTTGCAAGCTTACGATCTCGGCGTTGAGCTGCTCAAGCTCGGCCTGCTTCGGCTCGTACTTCTTCTGCACCGCCGCGAGAGCCTGCTGGCCCTCGTTGGTGGCGATGACGGCCTCCTGGAATTCAACGATGGCAATCTTCGCGGGAAACGCCGTTGGCGGCGGAGGAGGCTTGGGCGCCTCGGCCGCGGGGGTTTTGGCTGCGGGCGTTTCGGAGGGTGAGACGGGCAACTCAGGGGCAACCTGGGCCAGCGCGGACGCAGGGAGAAGTCCCGCGGCAAGCGCGGCGAGTAAAACGAACTTGTGATTCATGCTATTTGTAATGCTCCTTAGGAATTTTCCTAAACCTTTGCCCGTCGGCAAGCGTGGGCGCGCCGTCCGGGAATCTGCCCTGCACCCGCCCACCAATCGCCAACACTGTAGAGGGATCTCATTCGTGTATGCCACCCCAAAGCCATCGACTGACAATGAGAATCGGCGGGGAGCGAGAGGGCTGCCAGAACGTCTCGATTATATGGCCCCACAGAAGAAGGGTCAAACCTCATCTCCTGAAATTTGGAGCGCGGCGGCCAAACTCTCCTGTTTTTTGGGAGGCTGTGCTTGCCGGACGATGCAGGAAGCGGCGTTTGGCGCGAGTATTGCCAAGCTACATCCTTTGGCATCCGAATTGCTCTACTTGAAAGCAGTCGGTATTGTGTCCCGAGTCGAATGCGGTGCTTCTGGGCGAGGCAGGTTCGACAGCAAGATGCAATACTCGATCCGGGACAAGATGCATCCACCGCAGGTGCAGGCCGGGGTTTCAGGTTTCTACTTCCGCGAGGGAGCCAATTTGGGAGGCCTTTGACGGCCATTCTGCCAGGGCCGCTTCCGCATCGGGAGCGGCCCTGGCGGTCTCTGAAGCTACATGGTCTTTCGCCAAATTCGCGCGTGACCTGCCAGGGGCAAAGGTTTTGCTTGCCTCCAGAGGGCATTCAGAGTATGATTAGCCTTGCCTTGTGAACCGGCTGTGGGTGCCGATTGCTGTGCGATTGATTCCCTTTTCCAATGGCAGCAACTTGCATGGCAACATCAGAGATTTCGGCGGGTTGTCCTGGATTCCGATAGACCGGACCAGGCGGGCCGAAGGGCTGAATCCGCCAACAGCCACCGAAGGCGTTGCAAACAGCGGTAAGGGTGAATGAGTTGCCATAGCAGGCGAGCGCGTTTTGGCGATTTTTAGCCGGCGCATGGCGATCCCGGTTGCATGTGGCAATCCAGGTGGCGCGCAGGAGCAATTTGCCGACTGGTCGCATCTTGACCGATGCATTAGGACGCATGTTCGAGTACAACTTGATACCGTTTCCACCGACGCTTCCATACCGGCTTGGTTCCATCTCCGCGATGACCGCGGAGAGCGCCGGGACGTGCGAGCGTGGGAAAGAAGCGTAGATCGTTAACCAGCAATAGGAAGTGGAACATGAGTTCAGAGCAAAATGTGCCCGAGGTGGAAGTTCACCAGGGTCCGCCACCGCCGCCCGAATCGATGGGCGGCCAGATGAGCCAATCCAGCCCCGCGCAGGACGCGCACAGCATCCCGCACGGCATGGGCCAGTCCAAGAGCAGCCGCCGGCGCCGGCGCAAGCGGAAAAACAAGCAGGCCGATCCGGGCCAGCCGCAGGCCGCGCAGGGTGGCCAGTTTGCCGGGGACGTACAGGCGAACGGCCAGGGCGTCGCTGCCCCAGGAAATCCGCCACAGAACTTCCCCAGCGGACAGCAACAAGCCGGTGCGGCGCCTTCCACCAAGCGCTGGAAGAAGAAGTTTCGCGATCGCGACCGGCAGCGCCCGCAGGAGAATCCCGGCAACCAGGCCAGCGCCGGCGGATATAGCAATGGCAACGGCGCGGTCTATCGCGACAAGGACACGCATCAGCCGGGCAACAGCGTTTTTGGCTCGAAGCGCAAGGGCAAGCAGCGCGACCGCGGGCCGAGAAGTTTTGTGGGGCCGATGGACCACAGCTACCGCGCGGTGAATGGCAACTTCGCCGATTCGCCCCCGTCGACCATCGAAGCGCATGGCAACTACCAGGGCAGGGGCGGCGGCGGCGGACGCACCTACGTGAGCGATTCGCAACCCATCGACTACTCGGTGGGACGGCCGATCCCGATTCCCGAAGACGCGCCAACCAAGATCTTCTTCTTCATCGAAGATCTGTTCTTCAACGCCAAGATCACCGAGACCGCACGCAAGCTGGGCGTCAAGGTAGCGTTCGTCAAGAATGAGAAAGACGCGATCGCGGCGCTGGTCGAAGGCGACGAGGCGGACCGTCCTGGATTGATCGTCTTCGACCTGAACAACGCCAACGCCAAGCCGCTGACGCTGATCCCAAAACTGAAGGCCAAGCTGAAGAAGAGCACGTCGATCATCGGCTTCCTCTCGCACCTGCAGGGCGACCTGAAGGCCAAAGCGGTCGAGGCGGGATGCGATACGGTGATGCCGCGCGCTGCCTTCTCGCAGAACCTGCCCAACCTGCTGCGCCGCTACGGCATTCAGCCGGAGGAAGAAGAAAGCAACTTCAACCAGTAGAGGAGCGGTTGTACGTTCTACGTTGGGGCCCTACCCGTCACCGCCTGGGCTTCTAAACGGAGAGCGTACAACGGTCAACGTGCAACGCCGGCCGCGGCATGGACAGCCAGCAGTTGTTCGAGCAAGCCCTTGAGCTTGTCCAGACGCAGCGCGTTGGCGCCGTCCGATTTGGCGTGGGCGGGATCGTCGTGCACTTCAAGGAATACGCCGTCGACACCGGCAGCGACCGCTGCGCGGGCAAGCACTGGAATGAACTCGGGCTGGCCGCCGGAGACCCCGTTGGCGGCCGAGGGCGTCTGCACCGAGTGGGTTGCGTCGAACACCACCGGCGCGAAGCTGCGCATAGTGGGCAGCGAGCGCATGTCGACAACCAGATTGTTGTAGCCGAAGCTGGCGCCGCGTTCCGTCAGCAAGACGCGCGGCGGTTTGGCCCCGCTCAGCGTGGCGGCCGAGTCGCGCACCTTCAACACAGCGTGCTGCATGTCCGCCGGAGCGACGAATTGGCCCTTCTTGATGTTGATGGCGCGGCCGGTGTGCGCGGCAGCGATCAGCAGATCGGTCTGGCGGCACAGGAACGCCGGAATCTGCAACACCGCTTCCACATCGCCAAGCGCCTTCGAGAGCCGCAGGCAGTCCTCCGGCGTGTGCACATCGGTCAGCACCGGCAGGTTGTTGCTTTGCGCGATGGCCCGCAGGATGCGCGCGCCTTCGACCAGGCCGGGTCCGCGGAAGCTGCGGATGCTGGTGCGGTTCGCCTTGTCGTAGCTGGCCTTGAAGATGTAAGGAATGCCAAGATCGGCGGCGATGCGCTGCACCGCGTCGGCGAGCGTGCGAGCGTGCGTTTCGGATTCAAGGACGCAGGGACCGGCAACGAGGAAGAGTTGGCCGCGGCCAACGGGAACAGGACCGATATCGAAGGAATGTTTCACGCAGACCATTCTATGCACCTTGCGCGGTTGGCGCAGCGCGCGATCCCATCGAACAGCAGGTTTAAAGAATCGCCTCGGCGCTCGCGGCTTGCGCGGAGTCATGGTCCTGCATCGCCCAGGTTCGTACCTGCTCGAAACGTTTGCGGGTCTTCCATACGGTCTTGGACCACTTCTCGCCAATCCGCGCAAGTGCCTGCCGGGCCACTGCGCGGTCATGGAACCGCCAGGCAAAGAATGCCAGATGATTGGTGTCGCCGTTCATGTTCTTTACGTAAAGTTCACGCTGGGCCTGGTAGCCGCGCTGAATCCTGGACCAATCGAGCCCGCCGCCGTTTGCACCGCTCTTGGCATCCGCAACCACCATGCCGATCTCGTAGTAGAGGTAGTCGCCCTTCGCGCCGCCGACCGCATCGGCGCTCCGTTTGGCGAATGCTGCGGCATCGCCGTCATCGCCGTCCCACTTGGGCAGCAGGTAGTTGGCGTACGACTTATAGAAATAAAGGTAGTCGGGCTCAAATCGAATAGCCTTCTGGAACAGCTCCTCCGCGCGATCCTTGTCCCAGTTCTGCGCCAGCGCGACCGTCTGCATCTTCGCGAACCACTCCGGGCACATCGGCGTGATGTTGGCGGCGTCGTCCAGCACTCGTTTGGCCTGCGCGGCGCGTTCGCCGAATAGCCGCCATCCTTCGTCTGTAACCGTGTCCGCGTAGCCTGCTCCGCGCGCTGCCCAGGCATACTTCAGGTAAACCCCGGCCAAGGCCACGCGCGGCGTAATCGACTGCGGACGCGCGGCGATCCATGCGTTCAGCTTCGCGATCTGATCGTCCGGGTGGAAGCGGTCCGGCGCCTTAAGGCCTTCGTACAGGTAAGCCAGTTGCCAGCCGCCGCCGGGCAGCCTTGTCTTCTCGCTCCTGTACTTGGTGGCAAGCCGGTCGATGCCCTCGTAATCGTCATGCGCCAGCATCGCGGCAACCTGGGCTGTCAGCCCATTCGCTACGACGAAATCCTCCGGATCCTCCAGGGAAGGCTGGTCGGGAAGCTGGCGGGCCGTTTGGGCTGTCGCTCGGGCACACTGCAGGGAAAGGCCCAGCGCAAGGCCAACGACTGCGAAAACGCGGGAGAATCGCATAGATCGACTCCGGGAATCGGCTCCAGCGTAGTCTAGCAAAGCGGAGCGGCAAGTGATCGCGATCACGTGCGGTCTCCCTACAGAGGAAAGCGCGACGCGACTAGGGCGAGGGCCTGCTCGCGGGTGGTGACGGCGCCTTCGAGCTGGGCGTCCTCGGCGAGCGCGAGCATGGGCTTGAACTGCGGCGACGGCTTGTAGCCGGCGGCGATCAGGTCGGCGCCGGTGAGCAGCGGGGCGGGGCGAAGATCGGCGGGCGGCTCGGCCTCGTACTGGGCGCGGGCGAAGTTATACAGGGTGAGATCGCCGTGCGCTGAACTGGCGTCGAGGCGGTGCAACTCAAGGTGCTCGTCGAAGCGGGGCAGGCGGAGGAAGCGCTTCAGCGTGGATTGCTTCATTTGCAGGATGTCGCCGAAACGCATGTGGTTCTTGATGAGCGCAAGGACCTGCGCGGTGTCGTCGTTGGAGAAGCGCAGTCGCGCGAGGACCTCTTCGGCGATGCGGACGCCGACTTCGACGTGGCCATTGAAGCGGATGCGGTCGCCGGGGACCTTCGGGTTCGGCGGCTGGTAGGTGGCGGGCTTGCCGATGTCGTGCAGCAGCGCGCCCCAGGCCAATGTCTCACTGGTGCCGGCGGGGAGTTTTTCCAGCAGCAGCATGGTGTGGACCCAGACGTCGCCTTCGGGATGGAACTCGGGCGGCTGGGCCACGCCGCGCAGCCGCACGACTTCGGGCAGGATGCGCGCGAGCAGGCCGAGCTGGTAGAGCAGCTCAAAGCCGCGGGCGGCGCCGCCTTCGGTGAGGATCTTGGTCAGCTCATCGCGGATGCGCTCGGCGGAGACCTGGCTGATGTCGGCGGCCTTGCAGCGGATGCCTTCGACCTCGAGGTGGAAGTTGAGGCGCGCGGCGAAGCGGACGGCGCGCAGCAGGCGAAGCTTGTCCTCGGCATACCTGAGTTTCGGGTCGCCGATGGCGCGGACGACGCCGCGGCGCAGGTCGCCGCGACCGTCGACATAGTCGAGCACGGCGGCGGCGAGGTCGCCGGTAGCCTCGTACGCGATGGGGTCGAGCAGCATACCGTTGATGGTGAAGTCGCGGCGGAGAACATCTTCGCGCGGGTCGGTGGTGTAGCGTACCGTGTCGGGGCGGCGGCCGTCGGAGTAAGCGCCGTCGGAGCGGAAGGTAGCGACCTCGGTTGGGATTTCGACGTCGTCGACGGACTCGCAAACCAGGACTACGCCGAAGTGGGCGCCGACGGTGAAGGTTTTGGGGAAGAGCGCGACGATCTGGTCCGGCGTGGCGGAGGTGGCGACGTCGTAGTCCTTGGGCGCGACGCCGAGGAGCAGGTCGCGAACACAGCCGCCGGCGAAAAACGCCTGATGGCCAGCCTCGCGCAGGGTGCTGGCGATGGCGAGGGCGGCGCGGTATTGAGGACTGGTCGGCTGCATGTGGCTTGTACCCCGGGGGGTGTCTAAGTGCCAGTAAGTCAATCGGTTGCGTAGTTTTCGGAGCAGCTACGGGAAACCAGGCTATTTGCGGATATCCATCAGATTCTAAACGCGTTACTCTGCCCGACCTGGCTTCCGGGCGGCGAGGCCGCTTCCTTATGCGAGCGTAGCTTCCCTCCACTCAAATTGTACGCTTTTGACATGACTCAACTGCAAACTCTATTCCTTTTCAAGTCATAGAGTTAGCTCGTTTTTTGGTCTTGACGATGAAAGGACAGCGAGTCAGCGGGTCAACGAGTTAGCGTGCCGGCCAGCCAGCGAGACGGCAGACCCCCACCCGCCTTTTCAGCGGTCAGCGGCCGGGTTTGCCGGACGGCGGGAAGTCGCGTTTGCGGATGAGGGCGTGGATGCCCTTGGTGCGATCCACGGCCTGGGAGACTTCGAAGTCGGTGGCGGCGCTGAGGTAGGCCAGCGCCTCGGCGCGGGTGAGGTGGTGGTTCAGGCTCAGGTAGTCGACGGCGTTGCGGACGGCCTTCTTCATGGCTTCGTTCAGGTCCGGATCGAGGCCGATGGGAATCCAGTAGTCGGGCGTCTCGGCGAACGGCGTGGTAATGCGGCCGGCGGAGGGATAGCCGGGCCGACCGAACTTGAGCACGGTGACGCGCAGGGTCGCGCGCAGCGAGCCTTCGACCGCGGTGAGGGCGACTTCGCCGTTGCCCTGCGCGAAGTGGGGGTCGGAGACGAAGAGTTTGGCTCCAGGGGTTTGGACGGGCAGGTAGAGGGTGCTGCCGGCTGTGAGGTAGCGGATGTCGAGATTGCCTCCGTAGTCGGCGGGCGGGATGGAGCTGGTGCGGGCGGACGACGCGGGCGCGAGGCCGACGGTGCCGAGGAAAGGCGCGGCGGGAAAGTCGACGGTGCGGCCGTCCCCGGCAGGCAGCGAGCAGATAAGCCGGCCGTCGACGGTGCGGAGGCGGACGAACTGCGAGTTGTTGTGGAAGCGCTCGGGGTGGGCGGCGCTGGCGTCGGCGGCGGGCGCGGGGGTTTCGGGGAACTCGCCCGGGAGCGCGCCTTTGCCGTGGCGATTGCTGATGACGCCGTAGGGAACGCGCGGAGTGAAGGAGAGGAAGTCGATGCGGAGGAGATCGCCGGGCTGGGCTCCATCGACGGCAACCGGCCCGATGATGATGTGCGGGCCGTCGTTGACGAAGTCGTGCGCGAGGGTGGAGCCGGTGATGGCGATGCCGTCCGCGAGCACCTGGTCGGCGGGGACGCCGAAGCCGCCGAAGAAGCGCAGCGGGTCGCGGCCCTGGTCTTCGAGCAGGCCTTCGTGGGAGAGCGTGTCGAAGGTGAGGACGGAGCCGGAGGGAACGGTGAGGATGGGCGCGGATTCGGCGTTGGGGAGGTAGCCCCAGCGGATGGTGTCGAGCGTGGCGGGGAGGTAGTACGCGGCGCCGGTGTGGAGGGTTGCAGGTGCGCGGCCGAGGGTGGTGGTTAATGGCTGCAGGATGGCTGGCTGCTGGGCGGCTGCGATTGTCCACGCTGCGGCGGTGAAGAGCGCGATGAGGCCGAGGTTGATTGTTCGCATCGCGCTTATGGTTTGGGGGCGGGCGGGTTGGCGGCTTGCTCGGCGAGGATGGCGTGGAACATGGCTTCCTCGATGTCGATTTCCTTGTGGCAGGTTTCGGCGTCTATGAAGGGGTTGGGCCCGCCGGCGATGAAATGGCTGTATTTCTCGACCATCCCCCACTGGCTGGGGTGGTCGCCGAGCATGATGTCGCAGGGGAAGGTGCGGACGACGGCGAAGGTGTGGTCGAACTCAGCTTTTACCTCGGGCGTGATGACGCCGGGCGAACGCAGGCTGCAGGCGAAGACGACGTGGTAGGTCTTGCCGCCGTCCTGCACGGTGTCGGTGTAGGTGGTGCAGCCGGGAGTGTGGCCGCCGGTGAGGTGCGCGACCAGCGTGGTGCCGCCAAGCGAGACGGTGTCGCCGTCCTGGAGAATCTTGTCGATGGGATGGGGCTTGCCGCCGGGCATCATCTTTTGCAGCATGGGCACGTCTTCGGCCATGACTTCCACGGTGGCGCCGGTGAGCTGCTTGACGGCGGCGTCGCCTTCCATGTGGTCGCCGTGGGCGTGGTTGCCGAGCAGGATCTTGATGTCGGAGAACTTGAAGCCGAGCTGGGCGACGGACTTCTGGATGACGGGGAGGTTGCGCTCGTAGGTGCTGTCGAGCAGGATGTTGCCGGCCGGAGTGACGATGAGGAACGAGCTGAGGGTTTTGGTGCCGACGTAGTAGATGTTGCCGACGATGTGGAACGGCCCGAACTGCTCGGACTGATCGGCTGCGGTGCCCATGTTGCGGGTGACGATGGAGAGCGGCGTGTACGCCTGGCCGTAGAGGTTGACGGTGGGGTGGTCAGGCATCCCTCTGCCCGGGGTGGCGGGCGCAGGGGTTGGGGTTTGGGCGGCGAGGGTTGCGGTGAGGGCGAGGAAGAGGGCGATCGAACAATGCGGCCGGGAGGTCATCATTGGGGGTCTCCATCAGGATATGTCTGGTGTTCGCCGGGGGGTGGGTAGGGGTACTTTAGCACGGAAAGGCAGCGAGCCGGCGAGTCGGCGAGTCAGCGGGTCCCCACCCATGACGATGGGACCGTCATGAATGGGGCACCCGGGCTTCCGGCGTTCCCGCCTGCGCAGTCGATTTTCGGATTGCCTGCGGAGTGTGGGCCCCCCCCCTTGTATATACAAGTGATTCATTGATGTGATTGGTGGTTGCGGGCACGTATATACAGAATATATACCACTTTATATATACTCTTCGGGGTCCAGGTGCTGGGCGAAATGGAACGGCCCGGCGGAGTGCGCCGGGCCATTTCTGTTTCAACCTTACTACTTAATGATAGCAGATTGACCATAACTCATCTGCCATCTATCTTCCGTTTGGAATGAGGGAGTTAGGCGATTTTGGGGGTTGACGAGGAAAAATCGGCGGGGCAGCGGGTCGGCGGGACTGGGCGCCGCGAGGGTTGGGTCCCCACCGATGACGATGGAACCGTCATGAATGGGGCACCCCGGCGAGAGTTGGGTCCCCACCCATGACGATGGAACCGTCATGAATGGGGCACCCGGCACCTGGGCTGTTCCGGGTCAGATGGCGGCGGGGAGGGCTTTGCGGGCGGCGAGGGAGAAGGTGAGGCGGGCGATGCCGCTGAAGATGAGGTTGATGCCGAGGATGGTGCCGATGGCCCAGACGGAGCTATTGGGCCACGGCCGCCAGATGAGGTAGGCGAGGAACAGGGTCACGAGGCCGTTGAAGAGGACCCATCCGGAGCCGGGCAAGGCGCGGTGCTGGAAGAAGGCCAGGACTTCCATCACGCCCTCGAAGAGGAAGAGGGCGGCCAGGGCCAGGGTGAGGGATGCGAGCGCCAGGGCGGGATGGAAGATGAGGTAGATGCCGCCGGCGACGTAGACGAGGCCGGCGAGCAATCGCCAGAGGAATGGGCCGGCACCGCGGGCCGCGAAGGCGGACGCTCCGTAGAGGATGCCGCCGAAGACAACGATCCAGCCGGCGGCGATGGAGACGCCGATGCCGGCGGCGAAGGGCAGGCACAGGGCCAGGAATCCCAACAGGATCATGGCGATGCCCCATCCGATGGAGGCGGTAGCGGCTTGGCGGATGATGCCGGTGGCGCTGGATGTGCTCATTTCGGTCCCCTCCCTTAGCTTTCGGGGTGTGCCATGAGATTGCGCGAGGGCGGGTGAAAGTTGCGCGTGCAGGCGGATTTTTTTGGGGGGGGAGATGGGACTCACCCATGAAACTGCGCCGAACATGGAGACACAGCGGGGGGAGCCGCAGGAATTGAGCCACCATTTTCAGCAGTTGTCGGATATAGTCGCTTGCAAGCAGAGGGCCGCGATTTTCCGGGGACAGAAGGGGTTCGATGAAGGGCTTCAGGATCGTCATCAACATGGCAGGGGCCATTTCGGCGGGGGCGTACACGGCTGGGGTCCTGGATTTCATGACGGAGGCGCTGGACGCCTGGTCGAAGGCGAAGGCGGCAGGGGAGGAGGTTCCGCGGCACGAGGTGACGATCGAGGGCTTCTCGGGCGCGTCGGCGGGCGGGCTGTGCGCGGCGCTGGCGGCGCTGGTGTTGCAGGAGGAGTTCGAGCACGTCGCGGACGCGGCCCGGCGGGGGACGAACAACCGTCTCTACGAGGCCTGGGTGAACCGCACCGACATCCGCGAGCTGCTGAAGACACGCGATCTGGCGCAGCCGGGGCCTCTGGTGTCGCTGCTGGACTCGACGGTGCTGGATGAGCTGGCGGTGTATGGGCTGACGCGGGGGCCGGCGCCGGAGACGCCGCGGCCGTATATTTCGCCGGACCTGACGGTGTTTCTTTCGCTCACGAACCTGCGCGGGGTGCTGTATTCGCTGAACGGCCTTTCGCCGGGGGGTGTGGAAGAGACGACGTCGTTTTTCGGGGACCGGATCCGGTTCCAGACGGTGCGGCCGGACTCCAAACGGCCGCTGGGCGCGGCGGCATATCCGGTGGATATGGTGACCGAAGAGGGTTTTGAACTGCTGGGCAATGCGGCGATCGCGACCGGCGCGTTTCCCGCGTTTCTTGCTCCGCGGGTGCTGACGCGGCGCCACTCCGACTACACGCCGCCGCTGTGGGAGGCGCATGGGGCAGGCGCGAAGGAGGAAGTGCCGGTGTCGCCGTCGTTTCCGCCAGGGATGGCCGACCCGTTTGAGACGCTGAACGTGGATGGCGGCGTGACCAACAACGATCCGTACAACTATGCGCACGATTACCTGGCCGCGCTGGAACCGCCGCGCCCGGACAGGCAACTGGAGCGCGATCCGTGCAAGGCGGACCGAGCTGTGGTCAGCATTGCGCCCTTCCCGACCATGGCCAGCTATGCGGTGGATTACGATCCGCGGCAGAATGCGGGCGTGCTGCGCGTGGTTGCGCGGCTGTTCCAGGCGCTGGTGTCGCAGTCGCGATTTTACGGCGAGTCGCTGAGCCACCTGATGCGCGGCACGACGTTCTGCCACTTCATGGTGGCTCCCTCCGACCACGAACTGGTGGAGGAGCTGAAACATGAGGCGATGCATCACAAGCCGATTCCGAAGGCGCTGCAGTGTGCGACCCTGGCTGCGTTCGGCGGGTTCTTCGAGCGCGGGTTTCGCGCGCACGACTACGAGCTGGGACGGCGGAACTGCCAGAAGTTCCTGCTGGACCACTTCATCTTTCCAGCGGAGAACGTGGTGATGAAAGAGGCGCTGGCCGGCATGGATGCCGAGGTTCGCGCGCGGGTGGTGGAGCGGTACCGGCGCGCGACGCCCAGAGGCCCGGACGGCGAGCCTATGAAATATGCCGCCGATGCGTGCGCGGCGTCGCAGAAGGTGTGGTTGCCGGTGGTGCCGCTGTGTACGCCGGAGCTGCGCGCTCCTATTGCGCCGATCCCGCGCTACAAGATGAAGGCGGCCGACCTGGATGAGGTGGTGCGGCTGGTTGCAGCGCGGTTTGAGGCGGTGGCGAAGCGGGCGATACGGTCGTTCCACAGCCGCCCGCTACGCTGGTCGCTGCGCCCGGGGGTGTGGTTCGCGTCCAAGCTGGGGCGTGTGCCGCTGAAGCAGATGCTGGTGAAAGGGCTGGGGAGCTCGTACCAAGGCCGGGAGTAAGGGCGGCGGGCAAGAGGAAAACCGGGAGCCTCCTAGAAAGGGCTCCCGGTTTTTTTGCGGAGGGCTACAGACCTGGGAGGGTTGCCGCCCGGCGCGGGTGAACTTGCTAGACTCCCGGCGCTCCGTCGGGAGAGCAGCCGGCGACCATGGCGAAGCTGCCGGAACCGAGGTTGAAGATAAGCCCGTTGAAGCGGACGTTGCTGCCGACCGCGATGGCCGGCGGAGCGGTGACTCCAGGAGGCGGCGCGGTTGCGGTGGAGGTGTAGACGGTGATGGTGGACGCTCCGCTGAGCGAGGTGAAGGCGGAGCCGGTGTTGAGGGTGAGGGTGTAGGCGGTGTAGTTGCCGGCGGTGGCGATGGCAGTAACGGTGCCGCCGACAGTCTCGGGAACGAGGTAGACGTCGCTGGCGACCGCGGTGGAGCCGGTGATGGAGGAGGTGACCACGCCGACGGACTGGCCGGCGGTGAGGTTGGCGGAGGTGAACGACGGAGTAAACGGCAGGCCGGTGAGGGAGACAAACTGCGGCGTGATGGCGAAGACCGTGGAGGAGTTCGTGGTCACGGTGAAGGTGGAGACGGCCGTGGCGCTGACCGGGACGGCCGGGCCGAGCCCCTGCACGACCACCATCTTGAAGCTGCCGGAAGCGACCGAAGTGACCGGACCGCTAAGCAGGTTCGCGGGCGGCTGGCCGGCGGGCGGCGTGGGCGGAATCTGGATGCTGGTGGCGAGATAAACGCCACCCGACTCGACGATGAAGCTGACCTGGACCAGTTCGCCGGCGGTGAGGTCGGAGAGTGAGGTGAAGCCCGGACCCAGGAGCAGAGTGGAGCTGTTGGTGGTGACGGTGAAGTTGGGGCCGGAGGCGGGTTCGAGCGTCACACTGGTGCCGCTGACCGAGACGACGGTGGCGAGCTGCTGCATGCCGGTGCCGTTCTGGCCTGAAGGCGGTGCGGCGGTGGCGGGCGGTACGGGCTTGAGCGAGAAGGTGGGCGTGACCGTGACGGTGGTCCCGGAGATGGCAACCGACGGGCCGGCGAGGAGATCGACCAGAAGCGAGGTGGAGGTGTTGTTGACCGTGAACCCCGACCCCGGGAAGGTGAAGGTGAACGAGGTGGTGGTGAGCGTGGGGGTGACTGTGACCGGCGTGCCCGAGCTGTTGATGTAGGTGATCTGCGGGTTGGAGAAGGTGATGGTGGCGGAGAGGTAGGTGTCCTGGGGGATGCTGGCGGTGACCAGCGGCGCCTGGATGCCGTTGAGATGGGTGATCTCGATGGTGGCGGGCGAGGGCAGGATGCTGGCCGTCTTGCCGGCGCTATCGGTCAGGACGATGGTGTTGAGGGTGAGGGTGAAGGCGGCGAGCTGGTCGGAGGGCGCGTCGGTGATAAGGACCGGGACGGTGGCGGTGGCGGCGGTGACGCTGGTGACGGCGCCGGGAGCGACCGAGTTGGAACAACTGGAAAGGAGGCCGGCGGCAAGCGTGAGAGAGGAAGCAAGGGCCAAAAGGCGGGTAATTCGGGTCGTACAGACGTTCATGTCGATCTCCTGGCGCGACGAAGGTGAAAGCTCGTTCGGCACCAATAGACGGGTATACGCCCGGGCGGATTACGGGGCAAGGAGAATTTTTGGGTTGTGAGTGATTCGTGGTTAGTGGCTAGTGAGTTGTCAGAGGGGCGAGAGGTTCAACTCGCAAGAACGGTAGTGCACTGCACTAAATAAGGTACATGCACAGATATTCCGTGGGCCCACAGGAAGAGAATAACCCCACGATAACTGCTGCGCAGTGATCATGGGGCACCCGGGCCGGCTCAGGCAGCGCGGACGATGGGGAGGGTGAAGGTGAAGACGGAGCCATGGCCGAGCTGGCTGGTGACGGAGATGGCGCCGCCGTGGGCGAGGACGATGGCGCGGGCGATGGCGAGGCCCATGCCGGTTCCGGAGACGCGGTTGCGCTGGCCCTGGCCGCGGTAGAACTTGTCGAAGATCATGGCCTGCTCGATGGCGTCGATGCCGGCGCCGCGGTCGGCGACGGAGATGGCGACGTTGTCGCCCTGGCGGTCGGCGGTGAGGTAGACGGGCTGGCTGGCGGGGGAGTATTTGACGGCGTTGCCGAGCAGGTTGGCGATCACCTTGTGGACCCAGCCGACGTCGGCGATGACCGAGGGCAGTCCGTGGGGGAGGTTGACGCGGAAGTCGCGGGCGGGGTTGGCGAGGCGGCACTCGTCGACGGCGGAGTTGACCAGGTCGGCGACGCTCTGGGGTTTCAGGTCGAGCTGGACCTTGCGGGCGTCGAGCTGGGCCATTTCGACGGCCTGCTCGATGAGGTGGTTGAGGCGGTCGGACTCCTCGTCGATGATGGTGAGCAGTTCGTGCTGTGCGGGCGGGTCGAGCGAGGCGTCCTGGGAGAGCAGCGCGCTGATG